>CERD01124435.1_pt1 | contig 209262 bp, 179 predicted proteins | sample 530931 | NCBI WGS metagenome assembly CERD01 (sample SAMEA2621101, study PRJEB7988) | marine metagenome | isolation source: saline water (ENVO:00002010), including
CTTAAGTGAGGCCATGCGAATTAATTCACAGGGCTTTGTTGGAATAGGAACGAGTAATCCCACAAGTGAGTTAACAATAAATGGTAATCAAGAAATTAGAAGCGGAAATCTAGAAATTAGAAATGGTGAGGCACGTATAATTTTGGAGTCCACTGGGACTAATTCAGACGCTTTTATATCATTCAAGCCAGACTCTGGACCCACAGATCAGATTAATGTTGGGATAAATGGGGTAAATAATTCTTTTTCCATTGCGGGAAGTGGTGGTATTGGAGCCGATGATTTTTTAAGTATTTTACCTAATGGAAATATAGGAATTGGTACCTCTACTCCTTCTAGTGAATTAGAAGTTTCTGGTACGATTACGGCATCAGGATTTAATGGTCCTGTCACAAGTTCATCTACAAGTGTTGCCGCTGGAAGTGCCGCTAATCCTTCTTATACTTTTTCAACAGATACAGATACGGGCTTCTATTCGGGAACCGCCGATACGATTGAGGTGTCCGTTGGGGGAACTAATATCTTTGATATGACAACGACAGAGATTCGATCAAGTACAGTGGGGGGAGGTGTTCTCAGAACGGCGGCCTCTTCTGCGGCGACCCCTACTTTTACTTTCAACGGAGATGAAGATACGGGATGGTTTTCTCCAGCTGCGGATGAGTTAGCTGCCACAACCGGTGCAAGTGAGAGAATAAGGATTGATTCAGCTGGAAATGTTGGTATTGGTACAGATACACCAAATGCAAAGTTAAAAATAATAGATGAAGTTTCTGGGCAAACTAGTCAAATCCACACAATAAAAGACTCCGCAAGTAGTGGTGCTTGGAGACAAGATATATACAGGAATAGTTCTTGGGGGCCGCAATATGTAGCAGCTCACTATAGAGGAACGCAAGCTGCACCACTCCCGCTACTTGATGGAGATTATTTAAGCAATATTATAGGTGCAGGTTATAATGGGTCTAGTACTCCACAAGGAGCTCAAATTTACATGTCAGCTACTGAAGACTGGGGTGTAGGGGCAACAGGAGCAACAATTCGTTTTCTAACAACTGAAAATGGAACATCTGGTTCTTCTGAACGTCTTCGTATAGACCATAATGGAAATGTGGGAATTGGAACTTCAAGTCCGGTTACACCGCTTGAAGTTGCGGGGAATATTAAATCTTCTGGAGGACAGATTTGGTCTGCCAATGGAAGTACCGCAACCAGTAGGGCCTTGCTCTTAGAAAATTATGATGATTCAGCAAATACTAATGGAGTTGACTTTGGAGTAAAGCTTGGAGGAAGTGAATTCCAAGGATTGTCTTGGGCCCAAGACACGGCCTGGACGAGTGCTTCAGGTGCTGCCAGCAAAGATGTCTCATTAAACTTTGGAGTTCTTTCAAATGATACTCCTTTGCAGGGAATGACTTTATCGAGTTCGGGAAATCTAGGAATTGGCACAGCTTCACCAACCGATAAATTAGATGTCAATGGCAGTCTAAATATAAGCAATGGATCTTGGATCAAATTTGGCACCAATAATATTATTGGTAACTCGACCAATACCATAATAAGGGCAACAAGTGGTGAAGGAATTGAGCTAAGAGTTAATGGAAGTGGAACAGAAGCATTATTAATTGATTCTAGTGAAAATGTAGGGATTGGAACTTCTACTCCGTCATCAAAACTTGATGTGAATGGTGTTGTTACAGCAACGGGCTTTAGTGGGCCAGTGACTAGTTCAACGGTTTCGGCCAGTGCGGGAACGGCAGCAGCTCCTTCTTATACTTTTTCAGGAGATACTAATACAGGTTTCTATTCAGGTGCAGGTGATACGATTGAAGTTTCTGTCGGAGGATCGAATATTTTTGATTTAAGTATTGGAGGTATGGTTTCGGCAACAACGGGAGGAGCTTCTTTAGGAAGTTCTAATGGTAATGCCGGTGCGCCAACCTTTAGCTTTGCCGGTGATTCAGATACGGGATGGTTCCGTCCAGCAGCGAATACTCTTGCAGCTTCCAATGCAGGTTCGGAAACGATGAGAATTTCCAGCGCAGGAAATGTAGGAATCGGAACTTCGAATCCTACCAAGGCATTAGCTATTCAACGTGATGATGGGCAAACGAGTGGAGAACATATCATTACTACGATGACAAGAACAACTCCAAACAGCTTGATTGGAGGATTATATTTTGGATATAGGTCAAACGGCTCCAGTGATACAGGGGGCTTTATGAGATCTATAGGAGGGTTACCACTATTTTTAGGAACTTTAAATAACCAAGAGACCCTACTGATAAACGATTCAGGAAATGTAGGAATTGGAACAACAAGTCCAACCGAGAAACTTGAGATAAATGGAGGAAATCTTCTCTTAACAGGTGGGGACTCTGATTTAAATCGAGGTTATATTACGATCGATAATGTTGGTCAGCTCAATGAAGATACGGGACTTTTAATCCGCATGGATGGTGATGCACGAGCTGCATCAGGTGAAGATATTCCTATTCGAGTACAGACAGACGCTGGGGGTGTTTCTGCAAATGCTACAGATAAATTTGTCGTTTATGGGGATGGGGAGACTTTTATCAATGGATGGCTTGGTGTGGGGACTCCTACTCCAGATACAAGGATTCACGTAGAAGGGGATAGTACAAATGATTCCTCAATTACTCTTAATAATACTGGTACAGCTCCTAATTCTTCAGAATTAAGTTTTGAAACAGAAGGATTTGAATTTGCCAGTATTTTCGCCCTTTCTTCCGATTCTAATAGTGGTTCACTCCGATTTAGTACTTCTGATGGTGGAATTTTATCTGAACAGATGAGAATAACTGAAGAGGGGAAGGTTGGAATTGGTGAATCAAGCCCCTTAGAGAAATTTGTCGTAGGTTCTCATGGCATTGTCATGCATGATGGTGGTCAAAAAGGTCTTGGCTTTAATACAAACTATGATGGAACAAATGGTTGGACAGCTCAAGGAGCTGGCTCTTACTGGGGTGTTTTCGTCTTTGATCCAGTAAGTGGAAATTTGAACTTCGCTAATTCCAATACAGATGGTTCCACTACTACTCATTCAAAGTTTTCTATTCTAGGAAGTGGAAATGTTGGTATTGGAACGACAGCACCCCAAGAAGCACTCGATGTGGTAGGAAAGGTTATTTCTACTGGAAGTATTATTTCAGGGGGAGATACCGGAGGTGTTTCTTTAACGACTAATGATGGTGAAGGAAATGCAAATTTGGCCTTTAATCACCATGGTGGGATTCCCGATCAAAATGGAGTATCAGGTAGAATTACAGTGAATGTTGACGAGACTGCCGCAAATCCTGCAAGAATGGACTTTGAGCTGCAGCCTGGTGTTACGAATGGTGTTTCTGTCAATCTACCTACCGTTATGAGAATTCAACATAATGGAACGTCTGGAGCGATTGGAATTAATAAAACGACGGGTATTGATGATGCTCTTGATGTTATAGGTGATGTCGATGCGACGGGATGTTTTCAAACAGACAACTCGGGAAGTGTGGGAGGAACCTGTGTATCAGATAGAAGACTAAAGAAAGATATTCAACCTCTTAAAGGGACCCTTGATAAATTATTAGGACTGCGACCAGTTGAGTATGTTTGGAGACCTGAGTACTTCGATGTGCATAAGAAAGAGGGCCCAGAGATAGGTTTGATCGCTCAAGAAGTCGAAGAAGTCTTTCCCCATCTCGTTGTGGAGAAGGAAGATGGTTTCAAGCGTGTGAAGTATGATATTTCACTTAGTCTTTATATTATTCAATCGATTAAAGAATTCTTTGGGATCTATGAAAAAGATAAGAAAGTTCAAGGTCGAAAAGTGGCCTCTTTAGAAACTCAAAATGAAAAACTTAAAGAAGAAGTTGATTCCATTAGAGAAAAGAATAGGGAATTAGAGCGAAGAAACCAAATGATGGAAGAGTATCTCTGTTCAAAAGATTCATCCGCTCCGTTTTGTAAGCGCTAGATGATCAAAATAGGATCATCTTGTAACTAATAATGCCAAGGAAAATCAGAATAGTCTTGATCCCTCTTTTCTAGAAAAGCATCCCTTCCTTCTCGAGCTTCTTCTGTTCCATAGGCTAAACGAGTGGCTTCTCCCGCAAAGAGCTGTTGCCCTACAAGCCCATCATCAGTCAGGTTAAACCCGTATTTTAACATTCGCATCGCAGTCGGACTTTTTGAATTGATGAGCTCCCCCCATTCGAGGGCAACTTTTTCAAGGTCCTTATGGGCAACGACTTTATTAACCATTCCCATTTCAAAGGCTTCTTGAGCTGAATAGTTAAGTCCAAGAAAGAAAATCTCTCTTGCTCTTTTTTGACCACACATCTTGGCAAGGTAGGCACTCCCATAGCCTGAGTCAAAACTTGCTACATCTGGATCTGTTTGTTTAAAGACAGCATGTTCCTTTGAGGCCAATGTCATATCACAAACCACATGAAGAGAGTGACCACCTCCAACGGCCCAACCGGGAACAACTGCTATGACCACTTTAGGCATGAAGCGAATGAGGCGTTGAACTTCAAGGATATGGAGTCTACCGAGACGGGCCTTGTCGATTTTATTTTGGGCCTTGGTTTTATCGGGAGTATTATTTTCATCTGCACCCTCGTACTTATACCCATCTTTTCCTCTTATTCTCTGATCTCCACCACTACAGAAGGCCCATCCGCCATCTTTGGGAGAGGGTCCATTTCCTGTGAGCAGTACGCAACCTACATCAGCAGAAATTCTTGCATGCTCAAGAGCTTGATAGAGTTCATCTACCGTATGAGGACGAAAGGCATTTCGAACTTCTGGTCGGTTAATTGCAATTCGTACTGTTCCTTGGTTAAGAGCGCGATGGTAAGTGATATCAGTGAAATTAAATCCTTCTACTTCTTTCCATGCTTTTTCATCGAAAATCGGAGAAATGGTATTGCTCATTATAATGATCCTTTGAAAAAATTTTGATTACGAGTTATATGAATTTTCTTATGGTTTTCTTTTTCTTCTGATTCGTAGAACCACCATACCAGTCCTAAGGCCATATTGAAATTATAGTCCTGTTTCATTAATGGTGAGTTGTAATTGGCCGAGCCTTTATAGTGGGAATAACTGACTCCAATAAAACCCATAACATCTTTAAAGAGTTGGCGACTAAAACCTTGAGATAAGGTGGTGCTGAGATAGCCTCCGTGAGCCTGATATTGCGCTCTCGTATCGGTAACATAGGGAGCATCCACTTGATAAAAAACTCGGTGAAATTTTTGAGAAGCAATAACTGTACTCAGACCTGTGAAGCTGAACACTTTAGGAGCAAGGAAGTCTTCAGTAATAAAGTAGAGAAGAGGATTGAAAACAAGGCCCCTTTCTTTAATTTCCCAAAAGTCTAAACTAATGGCCGATCGAAGGGGGATATTCAGTCCAAGCTTAAAACTTGAGTCTCCCTTTGACTCCCAAAGGGTCGCCAAAAGCCCGGGACCAAGTTCGGCCATGGTATCTAAGTCAGGCATACCTTCACGGGCCTGATTATCTTCAGAGCTTGCTGGTAAACTCCCTCCGATACTGAGATTGATTTCAAACTTTTTGCTTTTGAAGAATCTACCTCTCATTCCACCTTCTTCATCGGCACGTACATAAGTTCCTCGGTAGAAGAATGAGGGAAAGGGTAGAGTGAAAAAGTTGTATTGATTGGCCCCTGGATAGGCAGGAACTCTTGCTGAAACAAGGGCAAGGCCTCCTTCCCATAGAGGTCTGGTGTTATCCGTTACACTTTTTGTTACTTGAGCCGTGGCCGTGATAGGCATAGCAAGGATGATAAAGGCAGATAGGACTAAAAAAACGAGAGCAAATGATGAGTGATTTTTCAGAGGCAAGGCTTTTGGCAAGGTCTCTGGCCTTTTGTTGCTTTGTCCTTTCCTTTGTCGTTTCTTTGGCCATCGATAAGAGCTTCGATAAGGTCCCAGTTTGTCAGTACAAGTGCAGTCATGAGTCCCAAGAGTACACTTGCAAGCTCTCCCCACATAAATAGATTCATTCCGAATAATTCCATAATCTAAAGATGGGATGGATAGAGAAAAGGGCAAGGGGCTTTTTTTAAGAAGAGGCAGAATCATAACGTCTTAAGCCTATTTTCCATAAGTTAGCGAGAATAAAAAGTCCGGCTACCACAGCAACTCCCATATAGAGAAGAAGTTTGTAGTGCGTGTGGTCTATGAGAAAGTGAACGGGACCAGATCCAATAAGGAGTATAGGGATCACGAAACTTAAGACTTTTCTCGTTAAGGACTGATAGATGAAGTTTGGCCATCTGGCCAATTGTTGAAATTGCATGCGAAGAAAGTTAATCCCAAGTCCATCCGTTAGCCAGAACATACTTGTACTGAGTATGAACTCTAAAATAACGAGTAGGGCCAGGGAGAGAATAACAAAGAGGGGAATCATGACCCAAGCCAGATAATCAAGCTTGAGCGATATTCCGTAGTAAATAAGATGTCCAATGAATAACGGGGTGATGATGAGACTAGAGGCTCGAAAATGACGAAAGAAGACACTAAAAATAGTATTCATGGGTCTCAAGATAATATAGTCGAGGCTACCTGTTTTTAAGTGTGCCGAAAATTCCCAAAAGCTTTGGGAGAAAATCATCATATGTAGATTATCAATCATCAACATGAAGGTTATGAAAAAGAGAAGCTGATCTTTATTCCATGGTCCAATTGTAGCCACGTGATCGTATATAAAACGAATAGAAGTTATAGTGCTAAAAAAGAAGAAGATATCCATAATGATGAGAAGGATAAAACTTGTGCGAAAGCTCGTTTCAACTGCTACAGATGTGGAAACAAACTTCTTATAAACTTCCCAGTATTTTCTTAAAAGCATTTTACATCCCCGCCGCTGTATAGAGTTTAATCCCTCTTTTCCATATCAAATGATTGATATAGGTCAGGGCAAGTGTCCATATCCCTATAATGGCAATACCTAAGCTCAACTCCATGGGAGAGCTAATCTTTCCCATAAAAATCTGAATGGGGTAGTAGGAAAGATAGGGAAAGGGTGTGTAATTGAGAATTTTCACAAGAGCTTCGGGATAGAGGTCTAAGGGAATGATGGCCCCAGAGAGAAAAGTGGCCACAATATTAAGAGAGACTCTAAGTATCCAGGTTTCTTCTAACCAAAAGGAAATAAGTCCGGTGAGATATTGAATGCTAAACCAGAAGCAACTTATAAAGAGAGTATAAACGGTTCCAAAAATAAAAAGAGAGCTACCTGGTAATTGAATAATTCCCATGCTCTTAAAAATAAGTAGAGTTACTGTGGTAATAAAGATTTGAATCATTTGAAAAGATATCCAGCTCGCAGTATGAAACTCCCAAAAATTAAAGGGATAGATCAAGTAACTTGAAATCCTCCCCATCCTAATATCTTCAGCTAAGTTCCAAGCGCCGTGACCTTGAGCGACGAGTCCTACTACAAAAGCCCAAAAGTGATATTGAATCATATCCTGAAAGTTAAAGCCTTTAATCACTAAGTCTGGCTGACCCTTGTAAATGGCACTCCATAGATTATATTTCACGAAGAGAAAGACAATGGCAGGGCCTAGGATTTGCAATAAGAAGTTAAGTCGATAAGCTGTGTGCTTAACCCAACTGATCTTTATCGTGATCCACCACTTATCGAGATTGATGAGAAATTGATTCATGGGGATTTCTTCCTCAAGAGATCGGGATTATTCATCAACTCTTTCATTACCCTTTCGATGGGAAGTTTCTCGGTTTGAAAATCCTCAACAGGGAAATCTTGGATCATTTGAGCAGAGACTTCTCTTAAACGGGCCTCTTCAATTCTCAATTCCAATTGTGTCAATTCCTCATTCCACTTTGTATTAAGAGAAGAAAAGAAGGAGTGCTTAGGATCTTGAGGACAGGAAAAATTGAAAGTCACACTCTTTTCGTGGCCTAGGATATGCTCAAATTCTTCGATGGGTCCATCAAAGGATTTCTTGCCGTCAAAAATAAGAACCAGGCGATCACAGAGGGCCTGAACATCTTGCATATAATGAGAGGTGATGATTATGCAGCACTGGTTTTCTTCATGGTATTGCTTAATGAAGTGACGAATATTTTCTTGGGCCACAAGGTCTAATCCAATTGTAGGCTCATCGAGAAAAATAACATCGGGATTATGAAGCAGAGAGGCCATGAGTTCCATCTTCATTCTCTCACCCAAAGAGAGTTTACGTACATGGATATGAAGTAGGTCTTTTACTCCAAGAAGCTCAGACATTTTTGATATGCGCTCTTCAAATTGTTCATCAGAGATTTCGTAATATTTCTGAAGCAAAAGAAAGCTATCCATGGCGGGGATATCCCACCAGAGCTGAGACTTTTGTCCCATGACGAGGGCCATTTTCTTTCTCAAGGCTTTATCTCTTTCCCATGGATTATGTCCCAGGATTTTTAGCTCACCATGGCTTGGGACAATGATTCCTGTGAACATTTTCATGAGCGTGGTTTTTCCGGCACCATTAGGTCCGAGTAAACCGACGATCTCTCCTGCCTTTACTGTAAAGGTAAAATCTTCCACGGCATTCTTTATTATGGGATTTCTTTTAAAAAATGAGGTAAAAGAGCCCATCACTCCCGGAAGTTTCTTAAAGCTAACGAATTGTTTTCCCAAATTTTGGGTCTGTATTAGTGGTGCTGTCATGCGTGGCAGTTTGCCTCAAATCACTTGGGCTTGTCTAGCGTCCACGGAGTGACTGTGTTCGAGTCTAGGAGAAGTATTTTTGGAAAATTTGCCTGAAAAGATCATATTTAAAGGGATAAGGAAGAATTCTGATCCCGAGAATCTTATCGACTTTATTGCTCAAAGTCCTAAGCTAGAGGGGAAGCTCTCTAAGGGAAATATAAAAGAGGCCATGGCGCAAGGGTCTTGTTGGGTAAGGAAGGGGAATTCCAAGCTCTTAAAAAGGGTGAGAAGGGCCAAGACTCAATTGCGCGAAACTGACGCTGTAGAATTTTACTTTGATCGAGAACTCTTCCTTAAGCAAAGAGAAGGTTTAGTGGGGGATGGGCCTATTTTGGTTCAGGAGCATCGTGACTGGAGTGTATGGAATAAGCCTGCGGGCTGGCTGGCCCAAGGTACAAGGTACGGAGATTCCTTATCCCTTTTAAGATATGTGGAAAAACAAAGAGGAAAAGAAGTCTTCCTTGTTCATCGACTCGACAAAGAAACTCGAGGTCTGATGTTGATTGCTCATAATGCTAAGGCCAACAAGGGTCTTGGAACACTTTGGGCAACCCAGAAAGTAGGAAAGAGTTATTGGGCTGAAGTATTGGGCCATGTGGAAAAGGAAAGAGGTGAAATTGATCTTCCTATAGAAGGAAAAGAGTCTTTTACCTCTTATGAAGTGCTGGAAAAAAGGGAGCAGACAACCCTGGTAAATATTGTCATTAAGACTGGAAGAAAACATCAAATACGTAAACACTTTTTAGAGATTGGACACCCTGTTATGGGTGATCCTCGCTATGGTCGAGGCAATAAGAACCTCGATGGGATGCGGCTTATGGCCTGTGCCCTTCGCTTTCGTTGGGGGGGAAATCCCGTGGAAATCAAATTAAGCGAATGCCCGTTCTAGTAATTTAGTTTAGCAAAAAATCCATTCTTCTTTTATAATGATCTTCGTAATTGAAGTTGTCCTCATACTCGTTATGATCAAGGAATAAATTGAACCTCATTTAGGAAGATCGTTTATGAAAAGAAGAGAATTTATCGAAGGCTCACTAAAAGGAATGAGTGGTATTCTAGCTTATTCTAAAGCTCCTTATATTTTTTCAAAAACTCAGACAAAATTAAGAGTTTTGGGAACCCATGTAACTTTACAGGAAGAGCTTAAAAAAAGAGCGATGAAGGATCTTGGAATTGATCTTATTTTTGAGGCCAAGGGAAGTGCTGCCGTTTTACAAAAGGCAGCAGCAAGTCCTGAGTCTTTTGACCTTTATGAGCAGTGGTCAGGAAGTATTAATATTTTATGGCATGCTAAAGCGATTCAGGCCATTGATACGGAGAGACTCAAATATTGGAAGGAAGTTAATCCACTTTCTAAAACAGGAAAGATTACTCCGGAAGCAAAAATGGGCTTAGGAGATTCTCCTAATAAAATCATTTACGTGCAAAAAGACGGATCTATTGGAGCCCAGGCCAGTGATAAAATCTCATTTCTACCCTATGTGCATAACGTAGATTCATTTGGATATAACACTGATCTGATACCTAAGGGCAAGGAGTATGATAGTGAAAGTTGGTCTTGGCTATTGGATGAGAAATACAAGGGAAAAGTAGCGCTTGTTAATGCACCTACTATTGGAATTTTTGATGCTGCACTAGCAGTCCAGGCCAAAGGACTTATGAACTTTAAAGATATGGGAAATATGTCTGTAAAGGAGATTGATCAGCTTTTTTCTATCCTTATGGAATATAAGAGAAAGGGGCACTTTGCTGGATTTTGGACTTCGGTTCCTCAGTCTGCGGAATTTATGGTGCAAAAGAGAGTTTGGATTCAAAGTATGTTCTCTCCCGGAGTTTCTATGTCGCGAGGACAAGGAATTCCTGTCACGTATGCTTCTCCTAAAGAAGGTTATCGAGCCTGGCACGGAGTCATGTGTATGTCGTCACAAATTAAAGATAAAGCGAAAGATGCTGCCTATGAATATATGAATTGGTGGCTCTCAGGTTACCCAGGGGCCTTCATTGCTCGCCAAGGATACTATATTTCAAATCCTGAGCGCTCACGCTCTTTAATGACAAAAGAAGAATGGGATTATTGGTATGAAGGAAAGCCGGCCCGAAATGATCTCAAAGGTACAGACGGCAAAGTCTCCGTTAAGGCCGGAGAAATTCGTGATGGTGGCTCTTATGTGAAAAGATTTAGTAACATTGCCGTTTGGAATACAGTCATGGATAATTATGATTATAGTTTAGATAAGTGGTATGAATTTTTAAATTCTTAGGCTGGTCGTGGGTAGAGCTTTTCGCATCATAAATTCTCTGAGTATTGGAACGAAGATCTTCTTGGGCTTCTTTGTCATTTTTTTGATTTTAATCGCCCAATATATTTTTGTTTTAAAAACCTTTGATAAGGTTGATACCTATTTTGGCCTACAAAGAGGGTTATCTGAAAATGCCACTTCAATTATGGCGATTAATAAAGACATTCTAGATATCCAGAGATTGGCCCTTTCCTTCAGTACCACAGGTAGCCAAAGGATAATGAATAAGCTCTATCTTAAATACGAGCAAACATTAAAGGCGATTACTGAGGTCAAAGCAAACTTAGATGATGAAGAGAGTATTTCATTAATTTTTGATATGGAAGAGGTGATTAAACGCTACGGAGAAAATCTAAGATCACTTGAGAAGAGATATGAATATCGTTCACGTTTGATTGATCAGCTATTACCTCAGTTCTTTGGCCAAGGAAAGGATGCTATCAATCGACTTCAAAAGAAGAATCATCGCTATGATTCTATCAAGCAAAGATGGTTGCAAACTCATATGAATGCTATTCTCTTTTTTCAAAGTCGTCGTTTTTCTTTAAAAAGAGAAGTGAGTAAGAATTTAGCTGCAATCAAAGAAACAAGAATATCTAGTTCTGAGAACTCTATAAACTACAGGGCCTTTCAAAGAATCTTAAAAGAATATTCGGAAACTTTTGATCAAGCGGTTCAGGCCAATCGTATCTACCTCACCCTCGTCAATGTGGTTATGGCCGGAGAAGCGATCGAGTTTACGACTCTTGCTGATAAATTAAGAAGCCGAACCCTTGAAAGATTAGAATCACTTTCCCAAAGAAATACCAAAGAGATTGATCATTCAAAAAGAAATGTTGCTCTTATTATTATTCTAACTCTTCCCATCCTATTCTTTGTGATTCTCTTCTATATTAGAAATATATCTTCAGCACTCAAGGCCATTTCTGAGGGCTTTAATGATATTATCGGAGGAAATCTTGAAGTACAGATACCCGGTTTAAAAAGAAGAGATGAGATTGGTATTTTAGCTCAAGCGGCTGATCGCTTTAAAGAAGTTACTATTGATTATCAAAATGCAAAGTTAGAAGCGGAGAGGATGGCCCGCTCCAAGTCTGAGTTCTTGGCCAATATGAGTCACGAAATCCGAACTCCCATGAATGGAATTATGGGCATGGTTGATCTCTTAAAAGATACACCCATTAATCAAGAGCAATTGGAAATGCTTCAAACGATATCTTCTTGTGGAGAAAATCTTTCCACCATTCTTAACGATATTTTAGATTTATCCAAAAGTGAATTTGGGAAGATGAAATTGGAAATGGCTCCTTTTAATCTCAACCAAATGATCAATGAATTAGAGAGCCTATTTACTAATGTCGCTAAAGAGAAGGAACTCGACTTTTCTTGTGAATACACGAGTGCTTTTTCCCCGGCCATGATTGTCGGAGATGTGACTCGACTTAAACAAGTACTTATCAATCTTCTTAGCAATGGCTTGAAGTTCACTCAATCAGGCCACGTTAAATTAAAAGTATCTGGAGAAAAAGTAGGTTCTTCTCAAGTGAGGTTAGAATTTGAAGTTGAAGATACTGGAGTGGGATTAAATTCTGAGGAAATTTCAAGAATTTTTCAAGCCTTCTCTCAGGCTGATGCAAGTATCACTAGGGAATATGGAGGCACGGGATTGGGTCTTTCGATTTCACAAAATATTGTCGAGCTTATGGGTAGTGAAATCAAAGTAGAAAGTGTTAAAGGCTATGGAACCATCTTTCGGTTCATGGCCGTTTTCCCGATGAAAGAAATTGAAATGGTTAAATTAGAAGAAAAAGATAAGGGCCAAGAAGAATACTCCTCAGAAGACATCCATAAGGCCCTTCTCGTTGAGGATAATGAAATTAATATCAAGGTAGCCGTATCCAAACTTAAGAAATTAAAACTCGACGTTGATGTTGCGCGCAATGGAAAGGAAGCGGTTGACATGGCTTCCCAAGAACTCTATGAAATCATTTTCATGGATATGCAAATGCCTGTGATGGATGGGATTACCGCAACTAAGGTGATCAAAGAGAATCCGGATCACTTAAATCACCAAACCCCAATCGTAGCGATGACCGCTAATGTTATGAGTGAAGATCGAGAAAAATGCTTAGAGGCGGGAATGAAGTATTTTATTCCTAAGCCTATCAATAAGAAAGATCTGCACAAAGTCCTTAAAAGCGTTTTTGAATCCCCATCAGATTCCTAAATTCAAGACTTTCCATTTCCAAAGGGCCAAAGTTTCGCTAAATTAGAAGAACTTTTTAAATGACAATTTTGCGGAGTGTTGTATGCCCTACAATTTTACAGAAATCGATAAGAAATGGCAGTCCTACTGGTCAGAGAAGGGAACCTTTAAAGCGGATCATTCTTCAGATAAGCCAAAGTATTATGTTCTCGATATGTTTCCCTATCCCTCTGGAGCAGGACTGCATGTAGGACATCCCTTAGGTTATATTGCTTCCGATATCTACACTCGCTATAAGAGAAATAAAGGATTCAATGTCCTTCATCCTATGGGTTATGACGCCTTTGGTTTACCAGCAGAACAGTATGCCATTCAAACAGGCCAGCATCCCGCCGTTACTACAAATGAAAATATTAAACGCTATAGAGAACAATTGGATAAAATTGGATTCAGTTTTGATTGGTCTCGCGAAGTCTTAACCTGTGATCCAAAATATTATAAGTGGACCCAATGGGCCTTCACTCAAATGTTTGAGCACTACTATGATGAAGCTCAAGATAAGGCCATGCCCATAAGTAAACTGGTAGAGCATTTCTCTGAGAAGGGGAGCGCAGGTATTCAAGCTCATGGAAATGAGCCGATGGAATTCAGTGCAGAACAATGGCAAAGTTTTGATGAAGCTAAGAGAGATCAAATTCTTCAAAATTATCGTATGGCCTATCTTGATGATGTTCCGGTTAATTGGTGTCCTGCTCTTGGAACTGTTTTGGCCAATGATGAAGTCAAAGATGGTCTAAGTGAGAGGGGCGGCCATCCTGTTGAACAAAAAGTTATGCGTCAATGGTGCTTACGAGTTTCTGCCTATGCCAAACGCTTATTAGAAGGATTAGAAAAATTAGATTGGTCAGATTCCATCAAAGAAGTTCAAAAGAATTGGATTGGACGTTCAGAAGGAGCTCAGGTTTCTTTTCAAGTTAAAGAGGGTGATTTAAGTTTTGATATCTTCACCACTCGTCCCGACACTATTTTTGGCGTTACTTTTATGGTGTTAGCTCCTGAGAGTGATTATGTTGCTCAAGTGACGACTCCACAGCAGAAAGAAGCAGTAGAGCAATATCTTCAAGCTTGTAAAAAGAAATCTCAAAAAGAAAGAGAGATGGATGTGAAAACAGTAAGCGGAGTATTCACAGGAGCCTATTGTATTCACCCTTTCACTAAGAAAGAGATACCTATTTGGATTGGTGATTATGTTCTTGGTGGATATGGAACAGGGGCTATCATGGCCGTACCGGCCCACGATAGTCGTGACCATGCTTTTGCCAAACAGTTTGAACTTCCTATTATTCCAGTTGTTCAAGGTGAGGGAACCGATCGCGTTCAGGAAGAATCTTATGACGCAAAATCTGGAAAAATGATTAATTCCGATTTTCTTGATGGTAAAAAAGTTAAAGAGGCCATCAAGACAATGATTTATAAAATCGAAGAAATGAAATTGGGAACTAAGCAAGTAAACTATCGTTTAAGAGATGCCATTTTTTCTCGTCAACGCTACTGGGGAGAACCCTTTCCTGTTTATTACAAAGACGGAAGACCTCAGATGTTGGAGCTTAACGAGCTCCCTTTAGAACTTCCTGAAGTCGATAAGTATTTACCTACAGAGACAGGTGAACCTCCACTTGGAAGAGCAAAGAATTGGAAAACTAAAGAAGATCTTCCTTTTGAACTATCGACTATGCCCGGCTTTGCAGGTTCTAGTGCCTACTATCTTCGATATATGGATCCACACAATGAAGAGGCACTCGTTTCAAAAGAAGCAAATGAATATTGGCGTAATGTTGATCTCTATGTAGGGGGAACTGAGCATGCGACAGGGCATCTGATCTATTCTCGTTTTTGGAATAAGTTCCTCTATGATCTCGGTCATGTTTGTGAAGATGAGCCCTTTAAGAAATTACTCAACCAAGGAATGATTCAGGGGCGTTCTAATTTCGTTTATCGTTTAAAAGAAGACAAGAATAAATACGTTTCTTTGGGCTTAAAAGATAAGTATGAAACACAAGAGCTCCATGTTGATGTTAATATTGTGAGTAACGATATTTTGGACAGAGATGCTTTTCGCTCTTGGAGACCTGAGTTCAAAGATGCTGAATTCATATGTGAAGAAAAAGAAGGAAAAGAGATTTATATCTGTGGTAGTGCCGTTGAAAAGATGAGTAAATCAAAATTCAATGTAGTTAACCCTGATATTATTGCCGATAAGTATGGTGCGGATACTCTTCGATGTTATGAAATGTTTCTTGGGCCAGTTGAGCAATCCAAGCCTTGGAATACAAATGGAATCGAAGGTGTTTATCGCTTTCTCGTTAAATTTTGGAATCTCTACCATGATGGGGATCAACTTAAAATAAGTGAGGAAGCTCCTAGTGCAGAAGAACTGAAAGTTCTTCACACGGTCATTAAAAAAGCAACTCAAGATATAGAATCCTTCTCTTTTAATACAACAGTATCAGCACTTATGATTGCTACTAATGAGCTGAGTAAACTCAAATGTAATAAAAGAGAGATCTTGGAGCCACTAGCGATCATCCTCTCTCCGTATGCGCCTCACACCGCTGAAGAGCTATGGAGCTTATTAGGGCATAAGGAATCTATCTCAATTGCACCATGGCCTGAATTTAATGAGAAGTATTTGATCGAGAGTAACTTCAATTATCCGGTTTCTTTTAATGGAAAAATGCGTTTCTTATTAGAGCTTCCTATAGATATGGGGAAAGAAGAGATTGAAAAAGCTGTTCTCTCTCATGAAGATTCTCAAAAATGGATTGAAGGAAAGACCATTAAGAAGGTTATTATTGTACCTAAGAAAATCGTTAATATTGTAGTTGGATAATTATTGATTGATGGAAGAAGATTGGCCTTGAGAGCTCTCTGTATTGACTCTATTCTTATATGCAGAGGTTAGGGAAGAGAGCTTACGGCTAATATCCACATGAGTATCATCGGTTCCTACAATAACATGTTCTGGCTCAGAAAGAGGGAGCTCAGCCTTTGGGCACTCTCTTACTCTTATCTGAGGTCTTTGAATATCACCTGCACATTGACTGCTATATTCTGATACGGCCTGCTCACAGGCTGTTTTCTGGTCCTTAAACTGCTTAACTTGACCAGTACAAGTAAATGAGGGATCTGCATATTGTGAGATAGAGTCCCCTTGACCTGGGCACACGAGTCTAACTGTTTCCGTTACAGAATTTGTATTTGAGCAATAGCCTTGATTAGGATGACCATTCCATTCATAACGACAACGATTTTCAAAGAAAGAGGGGATATTTTCTGAGATACATTGAGTGAAGGTTTCGCAACCACTGATATTGGCCACGGATTGAGGACACTTATTTCTTAAATCCTTACAAATGACCGCTTGAGTACATTGATTTTTTAGCTCTGAGCAAATCTCTTTGGCTTCGTTGTATTTTCTCTCACAACGAGCAGAGGCCAAGACTTGGCCAGAGATCAAAGTAGAGAATAGAAGAAAGAAAATTACTTTATGCACTAGTTTTCCTTGAAGTCGTTTTTGGTTAGCTAGTTGCTATTCTATCGTCGTATTGATTAACTAATTAAAGTGATTCCCAAGATTTGGGCCTATTTTATGTGATTAAAATTAAATAAATCGTAATTTCAGTTATTTAGTTTTAGTTAGAATTCGATGAATCTCATTTGGCCAAGATCGAAGGAGGCGCCTATGATTAAGGGCATACCAACAATTCACGTTGAGAAAGTTTAAGAAAAAGGATGTTTTTTATGAATCACGATAATTTAACAGACGAGGAAAAGTTACGTCTTGAACAAGAGATGAAGGCCAATGTCTTGTCCCATATGAGTGATCAAAAAGAGATCCTTGAGTACTTAGATTTCACTTTAAAGAACTTTAGTTATCGTTATTTAGAAAGTGAAACCACTGGTGAACTTACTGTGAAGTGGAGTATGGAAGAGGATCAAACTTCAGGTAAGCTAGAAGTCATTGCCTATGAAGAAAAGCTTGCTCAATCTTTAAAGACTCAAAACGACCAAACCAGAAAGGGCATCATTGAGATGGCAAAGAGCTTTAAAAAAACGGATGCTCCCAAAGTAAAATATATCCTTGGTATTTCATTTTCTGACCTTAGTCATGATGATTTAAAATTAAAGGCCTATGCCGAAGTGAATTGGGCTTTTCCAAATTATGAAGAACATGAAGATTATATGAAGAAGAGAAATAGAAAGGAGCTTTTATTTGAATATAAGGATTCTTTTGAGATGAGAAATAACTTTCCTAGAGAGCTAGAGGAAGTTTGTACTATCTTATAAGTTCTATTTGAAGTTCCCTAATTTTCTCGGGTGTCTCTTTTAAAGAATGAAGCTCTTCTAAGAGTCGATCAAGCTCTACCCCAAAGAATTCAACGGTATGGGCATGATTCCTTACCTTCTCAAAGAGTTCGATTCCTCTTTCGATGTGACCTTTAGCCGGTACTTCATGGCCAAGTTTCATCTTTACACCTGCTGCAGCTAATTTAATTAAACCTTTTAGAAGATCCGCAAGTTCTCCCTTTCTTCCGGCCAAGTGCCACAGCTCTTCCCACCAAACATGAGATTCCCAATAGTAACCAAAATTAAAAAGATCAAAGGCGTAGTGATAGTCTGAGTGCTCATGAAAATTATCCTGAGTCAGGGGATGACATTCAAGTTCAATCCCAAACATATGGCCACCTTCCTTCTCAGGGTGGGGATTTACTCCCGGTAAGAATGCATAGGGGGGAAAGGGGCGATTTGGAATCAGTCTTTGAGACATAGAAATTAGAGATCCATTTTGAATAGTGTTTTTATTTCTTTAATAATGTCACGAATGGATAGAGGCTTCATTAATATTTTTGTTGCCCCCATTTTCTTCATTTGCTGATCTTCAGAAGGGTCAGAAAAACCAGTGAGAACAAAGATAGGAATTTCAGTATTATATTTTCTAAATTCTTCAATTAATTGTAGCCCAGACATTTGAGGCATATTCTTATCAGTAATAACCAGATTGATGACTTGATGATTATCTTTAAAGTATTCTACAGATTCCATAGGACGAGAGAAAATCGCGACATTAAAACCGGAGCGCTCAAGGCCTTGCTTGGTCATTTTAAGAGTTGTGGTTTCGTCATCGATCACAAGAATGTTGATTTTTGAATCTTCATCCTGGTTCTCATTCTGAGTATCGCTATGGGTCATAATTATACCTCTCTTATTTAGAAATTACATGGCTCTTTCTCTTTTGGCAAAGAGGTTAAAATAGCTTAAATTGTAACAGACTTTTTTAATATATATTTTGGATGAAATTGGGAAGGAAATCGCCTTATGCTCGATATTAAGTTTATTAGAGAAAACTCTGATGCAGTGAAGAAAGCTGTAGAACTCAAAAATATGAATATCTCAATTGATGAGATTCTCAAAATTGATAATGACCTCCTAGAGGTGAAAAGAAAGCAGCAGGATCTTCAGGAAAAGAGAAATGCCCATTCTAAAAAAATACCCAAGGCAACTCCAGAAGAGCGTCCTGCTCTGATTGAGCAAGGTCGTGAAATTGGTTCTGAGTTAGATGCTCTCAAGCCAGAGGTCACAAAATTAGAAGAGAGTCTAAGAGATCTTATGCTCAGAGTTCCCAATCTTCCTGCCGAAGATGCACCGGTTGGAAAAGATGAAGAAGATAATGTGGAAGTTCAAAAGGGTGGGGTTTTACCTTCTTTTAGTTTTGAGCCAAAAGATCATGTTGATTTACTTGAAATGAATAACTGGGCCGAGTTTGAATCGATTGCTAAAGTTTGTGGAAGTCGTTCTTATTCTTTAAGAAATGAAATGGTTCTTCTTGAAATGGCAACTCATCGCTTTGCCCTCGATAAATTAATGGAAAAAGGATTCACTCTTGTTTCTGCCCCAGCAATGGCCAGAGAGAGTGCCCTTATAGGTACTGGCCACTTCCCAGATGGGAAAGATCAAGTTTACTACCTTCCTGAAGATGACCTCTATCTTTCTGGAACAGCTGAAGTTCAGCTCAATTCACTTCATGCAGGTGATATCTTAAAAGAAGAGCAACTTCCTATTCTCTATGCAGGTTATAGCCCTTGTTTTCGTCGTGAGGCCGGAAGTTACGGACGTGATGTACGAGGATTAATTCGAGTTCATCAATTTATGAAAGTTGAGCAATTTGTGATTTGTAAGAATGATCCTGCTGAAACAGAAAAATGGCATAAGGCCTTATTGGAAACTTCTCTTGAAATCGTAAAAGAGCTTGAACTTCCTTATCGTGTTGTCGAGTGCTGTACTGGTGATATGGGAACTGGAAAAGTGAAAATGTTTGATGTGGAATGTTGGGTTCCTAGCGAGAATAAATATCGTGAAACCCATTCATGCTCAGCTCTTCATTCATGGCAAGCAAGAAGAACCAATACTCGCTACAGAGACTCTGAAGGCAAGGTAGAATTTGTTCACACTCTAAATAATACCGCCGTTGCCACGCCAAGGCTTCTGGTAAGTTTATTAGAGAACCATCAACAAGAAGATGGATCTATTCGTTTACCAGAAGTTCTAAGACCCTATATGGGCGGTAAGGAAGTCATTAAAGGTAAATAGTCAGTTATTTAATAAATCATAGTGTAGTGAAGGGGCAAGAATTTCTTGTCCCTTTTTTTTATCTCTAATTGATACTCCTCTTATTTCGTTTAGCCGATAACGAGGAGATGCTAAAAGTAAAATTATTCAAAACATTACCCTTAAATTCGCGTTTCCTATTAGGATTATTGGCCTTTGTCGTAATCAATCTCGTTGGTCTCAAATATGAGGGAGTTTTTAAAAATAATTCAGCTCAACATATTAAGGCCGTAGGTAAGTTAGAAGAACTCAAGACCTATATCTATAAGCAAAGGCATCTCATTGCCTATATTCAAATTCAACAAGATTTAGAAAAGAATAAAGTCGATCAAAGCATCCTTTCTCTCATCATCGAAAATAATGGTGTTATGAGAGAGATGGTGCGAGAGGTTCAGTCTTATGAAACCAAGGGGTTATTAGGAGTTCCCTCTATTAGAGAAATCTATTTTGATAGTGCTTGGAGAGTTGATGAAGGGTTTACTCATTTTCGTAAAATGACTGAGTCTTACGTTCGTTTGGTGAAAGATCACAATCGTTCAGATTTAAGAAGAATTGATCGCTATTTTTTAGAGATCGAAAAACATGGTGAAAATCTACTGAACTCTTTGATTCCTATTCAGCAGGAATTACTGATGGCCAGAGATAAGTATTATGAATTTATCACGATCAATGACTATGTTTTCCGAGTCTCTGTTCTATTAATGGCTATCGCAGTATATTTTTATCTATATCGACCATGGAAGAAACAGGTTAATGAATTTACCAATGAAAGTAAGAGGCTAAAAGAAATCCTTTCCGAGTCTGAGAAGAAGGGAAATATTTATACTTGGGAATTGAATTATCATACCAAGGAAATTATGCACTCGAAGCATTTGGCATCCATTTTTAATCTAGTAGACGATAGTGAGTTTGCTTACTTATATGATGAAATTAGTTCTTTTGATGCTAAAAGTAGAGAACTCTTTTTAGAGGGAATTGAAAATTGTGTCCACAAAGAAGAAGAGCTTGAGATTACTGTCCATGTGACCACAAAGAATAAGAGTTCCTATTGGCTACGTTATAATGCGAGTAAGACCCTTAAAGGAGATCAGATATGGATAAGTGGTACTGTTCAAGATGTCACTCCTATCAAGGTTGCCGAAAAACGTTTTGATGATCTTTTTAATGAATTAAATATACCACTTATCATCTTTGGTGATGGGCATGTTCGAGAGATGAATAGCTCAGCACAGAAATTCTTTGGAATCAATGAAGAGGAGAGTTATAAACTTCTCCATCCGGCCGTCATGTTTCCTCTTTATCAGGAAGATGGTCGTTCCTCTTTAGAAAAACTCACTCAGTGTCTAGAGGAGATGCAAAACCATAGAAGCGTAAAAGATACTTGGTCTTTTCATACTGCAATCCATGGGACTATCTCGGCTAAGACCACGATGTTTAATATTATGTACAATGAATCCAATCTCCATATGATGATCATTTCTGATAATAAAGAATCTCATGATCTAGAAGAAAGGCTCATTAATGCTCATCGAAAAGCTCAATACTCAAGACGCTCAAAGATAGAATATATTGTGCAAAATGGAGTAGTTTTAGAGAGTTTAATAGAATCGGCAGAAAAAGCGATTTCTCGTATCAATAGCGAAGAAGACTATTCGGAAGCTGAAAAAGAAATCGATATGAAAATCATTGAGAATGTTAGAGATAAGGCGCACAAAAACTGGGTCGACTGTATACACAGACCTATTGAAGAAGGTTATGGGCATATCATCTTTGATTTTGAGGAAATGCTAAATTCTCTTCATAGGAGATGGAACCGAATGACCGGGCATGATATCCGTTTTAAATTGGATGCGTCTTTTTTAGCAGAAGGGAAGAAATACTTTTGGGGTGATATATTAAAAATTAAAGCGATCCTCATCGGTGTTGTTGATAATGCTCTTCATACCGTCACAAAAGGAACGGTTACTATTTACCTTCATCACATGACGGCTCGAAGTAATCAGGAACATATCAAAGTGGAAGTCAGTTGTGATGATCCCGCATGGCCTGGCAATGATTGGAGTGAATTGAAGAATGAAAACTCCTCTCATTATATGGGAGAGCTCATTTCCCCTAAGAAAGTATTCAGTCTTATTGAATATGTTGATGGAGACCTAGAGCTTCATAAAAGTTCAAAGAATCTCATTCATAATGGAAAAATTAAGCTGTCTTTTTCGGTCCGCTCGGTTCATGGAAAAATGTTCAAAGGGGATCATGAAGTCTATTTCATGATGAATAGAGAAGAGTACTTTGTTCCTTATAATGAAAGTGCAATTAGCTCAACTGAGATTTGGTCCCACTTTGGTGGGGATTGGGATCTTATTGAGTCGGCCATACGTGACTTCATTAATTACTATCCTCAGGTTGTTTCCGATATACAATTTGGGCTAGAAGAAAAAGATGGAGATATTATCTACAATGCAGCAAGTGAACTCTATGGTGTCTTAACCCATTTTCCATTTTTTAAATCAATTGACCGTGTTGTTCTCATGCAAAAGTATGGGGAGTATCTGAAATTTTCTCAAATTGAAGCTGAACTGGATGTTCTTATCAAAGAATTATTAGAGTTTTCAAATGTTCTCGAGGAGTTTCTACCACAGGCCAAGGATCAGGCTGCTTAGATTTCTAAACCTTTTTTTCTTAAGGAAATATCCTAAAGAAGGAAGCGGGGCAGTTCCACTTGCAAGAATTGTTCAAGATTAAACTTTAGGATTTGAGCGTAATCTTCGTGATCTAAAATATCACCCTTTGCTATCATTTCATTAAGAGTTCCAAAGGTCATGGTCTTAACTCCATGGACGGAAATTTTAACTGTCTCAATGGAATTAAAGCGCATACTTTCAAGAAAGATCTTTTCATATTGAGTCTGAATCATTTCATGATGAAATTGAGAGGTTTTTTTCAGACCTTGAGAGCTCTTCCCAATATGAGGCATTAAGCAAAAAAATTGAGCGACATCACGATTGAAGAGCGACCACTTGAAGGCGGAAACAGTAATGGCAGATATATTCTCTTCAAAGCTCGATTCTTGGTCGTAGCTTTGGCGATAGAAATACTCGAGAAGTTTAGTAATATAGAAATAGAGATCTTCGAGAACGAGTTCCATACTCTCATAGTGATAAAGAAGTAAGGGTTTGGAAAGTCCACACTCCTTTGAAAGGGAGGTTACACTAAGTCCTTGAATTCCTCTTTTGGAGACAACTTTAAGAGCACCTTCCAAAATAGAGTATTTCTTATTGCTCAACTTTTTAGAGCCGTTCATGTCTCCTAAGGCATGCCAATCAATTTTATAGTTAATGCGCATGGTAAGAACCTTTAATAGAGCTTACGCCTTTTCAGGGATAATGGTATTATAATCAAGCTATTTGAATAGTTTTTCAACCCCAATATGGACTTGAGGTTTTTGGATCAAACTGCCCGTAAAGAGAGGAGAAAATTCATGCCAAAAATGGATCGCAAGCAAAGAAAAGAGAAAAAAAGAGAAGAAAAAGCGAAAAGACTTCACAAAAAGAAAATAAAAGAGGAAGAAGCTTCTCTAACATTAGAAGAGAAACAATATGGAAAATTACAAATCACAATTTTTCTCATTGTTGCAGCAGCTGGCGCTCTCTTTCTTCTATTAAATGTATAAGCTAGATAAAGGTTTACTATAGTGACTATTCTTCCTGGACAACGTTATATGAGTGAAACTGAACCTGAACTAGGTTTAGGACTTATCTCTGAGATTAATGACAAGCAACTTTCCGTACTCTTTCAAGCTTCAGATACACGGAGAACTTATGGAATTCGTACGGCACCTCTTAAGCGAGTTATTTTTGCAGTTGGAGATAAGATTAAGACTCGAGAAGGTCAAGAATTTATAATTGAAGAAATCTTGGAGCACGAAGGACTTGTCGTATATTCAAGTGGAGAGCTCAAGGTTCTAGAAGTTGAACTTGATGATCATTTGGCCTTTAATAATCCAGAAGAAAAACTCTACAATGGACAAGTCGACACAGATGCTTTCTTTCAATTAAGGCTCGATACCTTGGAGCACACAAAGACTTGGGAGACTTCTCCTGTGAAAGGGCTGATGGGAGGGAGAGTCGCTCCTATGCCTCATCAGTTATATGTGGCCAATGAAGTATTGAAGCGCCAAGCGCCACGAGTTCTTCTCGCTGATGAAGTTGGACTTGGTAAAACAATCGAAGCTGGCTTGATCATCCATAAACTTGTCACGACTTCTCGTGCACAAAGAGTACTTGTTGTCGTACCTGATTCGTTGGTCTACCAGTGGTTCTTTGAAATGCACAGAAAGTTCCAATTAGGATTTAGAGCGATCAATCAAGAAACTCCACCAGAAGAGGGTTCTAATCCATTCTTAGATAATGAAAGAGTGATTGTTTCTTTGGGATTATTAAAAGGCTCCGAGCTTGCTCGTGACCTATTGGACGAAGCCCAATTTGATATATTAGTTGTTGATGAGGCCCATCAATATAAGAAATCTCATGCCGAAGGAAAGAAGAGCTTTGAGTACGATCTATTAGAAAATTTGTGTGAAAAGATTCCCTCTGTTTTACTATTGACGGCAACCCCTGAGCAGTTAGGAATGGAGGGGCACTTTGATCGTCTTCAATTACTCGATCCCGATCGCTACAGCGACTTTGAAAGTTTTAAAGAGGAAGTGAGTGGCTATCAAGCTGTAGCTTTAGCTGCGAGAGAAGTTTTAGCCGGAAAAATAAGTTCAGACTCTAAAGAGCATCTTAAAGACTGGATCGGTTCAGAAATGGTCCAGGCTTGGGAAGACAGTGATTATTCTTCCGAAAAAGGTATGAAAATCATAAAAGAATTGATTGATCGCCACGGTACAGGAAGAGTTTTCTTTCGAAATACGCGTTCTGCTATGAGAAAAGAGTATGACTTTTTCCCCAAAAGGATTGTGAAACCAGTTCCCTTAAAAAGTGCTAGTGCTCAAAGTATTGCTTTTGAGGATACAACAAGTTTAGGGATAGGCTTTAAAGACAAAGCTGAGTGGTTGGCTCAATTTCTTGAAACTTGCCAAGAAAAAATCCTTCTCATCTGTCATAGCAAGAAAATGATTGTGGCCCTTGAGAGAATTCTCAAAGAAAAGAATGCTGGTCTAAATACGGCCCTCTTTCATTCAGGTTTAAGTTTGATGGCCAGAGACCGTCAAGCTGCTTATTTTGCTGACCCTAATGGAGCACAGATTCTTCTTTGTACTGAAATTGGTTCAGAGGGAAGAAATTTTGAATTTGCCCATCACTTAGTTCTTTTCGATCTCCCTAAGAAGCCCGACCTTCTTGAGCAAAGAATTGGTAGACTTGATCGTATTGGTCAAAAGTCAGATATTTCTATTCATATCCCTTATATGACCGGAACTTGGGAGGAAACTCTTTTTAATATTTATGACCGAGGACTTAATAGTTTTAGAAAGTTCTCTAGTGTGGGAACTCCTGTTTTTGTCCATTTCTCTGAGCAGATACATCAATGTCTTCTTGATTCAGTACCGGATGAAGCCTTAATAGAAGAAATAGAGCGTTATAGAGAAAAATTAGAAAAAGAAGTCGAGGAAAGTAGAGATCTTCTTATCGAGATGAACTCATTTGATCCCCATGTGGGAAATGACATCGTTCGTATGGTTAAAGGTCATGATTCCAGCGATGGCCTCTCTCAATATATGGAGAAGGTCTTTGATTGCTTCGGAGTAGATAGTGAAGATCTTCATGAGTACGCTCAGTTTATTAAACCCAATGACAATATGTTTATCCCGCACTTTCCTTATTTGGAATCTAGCGGTCAAACTATAACTTTTGACCGACGTGAAGCCCTAGAAAGAGAAGATTATCAATTTCTTAATTGGGATCATGCTATGGTTCGAGAGGTCATGAATCTCGTTCTTAGTCAGAGTTATGGAAATATGACAGTGGCCACAAGAAAGAATGCGAAAGGGAAGAAGTCTTTTGTAGAAGGTTACTTCGTCTTAGATTGTTCGGCACCTGCATTTCTCGATATGAGAAGATTCTTTCCTCCTACTTTAATTAGAGTTCTCATGGATAAGGATGGAGAAGATTTTTCTGAGAAATGGTCAAAAGATCTCTTAGATGAAAAATGTGTTGAAGCCGATCGTGAAATTTTAGAAAGAGCGAAGAAAATTCCAAAAGACTTTTTTAAATCTCTTCTCAAGAAAGCTGAGTCTATGGCCTCCGCTAAATCCCAAGCTTATCTTGAACAATATAAGCATGAGATTGAAGACTATATGGAGCACGAGATTAAGAGGTTGCAAAGACTAAGTGAATTGAATCCTTCTATATCTAGTGACGAAGTCGAAATTCTAAAAGCGATGAAGAAACTTATGCTAGAGAGTATGAAGAGTGCTCAATTAAGGTTAGAGGCCGTTAGGCTTATCCTTTAAGAAACGATCGAGATCGACTTGGTTAAAGCATTCCATAATTCTTTTTCCAAATCGATTCTCTAGTTTTTTTTGAGAGCCGTGAAGCATGAGCTGTCCCAAAGCAAATTTACACTTTTCAGGGGTATAGTCCAGCTGATTTTCCTTTTGATAGCAATATTCTTTATAAAGCTTAGAAGGTTTAGGTAGACCTCTGTAATATTTCATTGCAAGGCCGTCACAGTCTGAAATTAACTTCTTCTCTTCTTCTGACTGACAAGAAGAGAAGATCGAGGCAAAGGCAATGACAAGACATAGGAAGTAGGGAATAGATCGTAGCTTTTTTATAAAAGACCCTCCTCTTTGAGAACCAATTCGAATCTCTTAATTAACTCAAGATTAAACATTCCAATGTAATCAATTTGAAAGGCCTTAAAGGCTTCTGCTGGAGTTTCCTTCTTGGTAAAAACTCGTTTGTCATAAGTATTTACAAGATTAAGGCATTCTTGCAAAGGACTCAGTTTGGTCTTCTTGAAAGGACCTGTCCCTTGTAAGTTCTCTTCATGAAATTCAATAAGTTCTTCAACTTGCTTACTAATAAAAGGCTTAGAACTTAGTAATTGGGAAGAGATCTTAGTATGTTTGAAGTATTCAAATCTTTCTTCATTTTTCATCTCTTCTCTATCTTTAGAAAAAAGTTCAAGAGTTTCTCTTTTTAAATGAGGCAGACCAATATCATGAATGAGTGCTGCAGTTGCGAGCTCATCAATTTCATCTGAGGGGAGCTTGATATGTTCGGCAAGCTTTGTCGCCAAAGTACAGACATTAATACAGTGATTAATAATTTGGTCAGCTTCTTTAGATTTCTTTCCAAAGAGTATTTTTAAAGCACTTGGATTTTGAGTCATGAGCTCTCTTAATCCTTTAGCTGCTTTTTGAGTCATAGAATAACTCTTCTCATTGGGTTCTGATTGCATCTGTTCGATTGCAGTCGAAGCAACTCCTTCCATAAGATCAATTGATTCCTCAGAAGAAATACCTTCTTTACAAAGGGCCATTTGAATCGCTTGATCGAGATAGACATTTACATTATCGATTTGATCTTTAGGTATATAAAAGTCCGTAATACTTTGATGAATTAACTTTTCTAACTTTTCTTCATCAATAGACTTTCCTTTGGGAACGTAGCAGAGATATTGATCTTTAAAGAAAATATACAGATCAAAAGTTAGCTCGCTATTGGCTCCAACTGTGGAAATTCTTAAAGGAACATATTCCATGAATAACTCACTCCAAACTTTTCACTTTAGGTTTACTAGTATAGCGTAAATGACTAGATAATTCTTATTTTTCCTAAATAGGAAAATGCTACATTACTTAGATATGTATTTTTGAGGAGACACCTTTGCAGCACCTTTCCTTCTTCTTTGATTTTCTTTCTCCCTATTCATTCTTGGCGTGGAAACGCTTCTATGGTGATTACAAAAAAGGCGTTTACGAAAATAAGAAGATTTCTTTATATCCGGTAACTCTCGCCAATATTATTCACTCCCATGAAACGAAAGGACCTGCAGAGATTGAACCAAAACGGGAATACTTGATGCGAGATTGTCTTCGCTATGCCCTTGCAAATGAAATTGAGTTCAATCCTCCCATTCTTCCTTTTAATTCTCTTTATGCTCTTCGCATTTCTCTAGAACAATGTTGTGGAGAGCATCAATGGGAAGTGATTAATCTCTTTTATTGTGCAGCGTGGGAGAGAGGATGTGACTTGGGCTCCGATGAGGTCATAAAAGAGCTTCTCGAAAAAGAAGGTTACCCTGCACAGCAGTGGATTGAAGCCGTTGGGGATCGCGTTATTCGTGCCGAACTAAAAAAGAACACAAAAATGGCGATTAATGCAGGAGTTTTTGGACTACCCACCATTATTGTGAGAGAAAGGATAGAGGATGACTTTGGAGACGGAAGCGAGCTCTTTTGGGGAAATGATTCTATGGATCACCTCAACCGATATATTAAAGGGGAAGACCCTTTTTCCAAGAATTCCACCCATCCTTTAAGTGAAGTTTATAAAGAAAAGCTAAGGTTATTTCAGAGCCGCTATCAGTCTCTTTAGGCCAAAATTTAAAACGAAGGAAATCATTATGCAAATTGCTGAAAAGAAAGTCGTAGGAATCCACTACAAACTTACTAATGACGACGGTCAAGTTCTCGACACATCAGAGGGAAGATCACCTCTTATGTTTATTCACGGAATTGGAATGCTTATTCCTGGTCTTGAAAAAGCTCTCGTTGGAAAGTCAAAAGGTGACCAGTTGAATGTATCGATTGCTCCTGAAGAAGGGTATGGTGTTAAAGATCCTAATCTGACTCAAAAGGTTCCAAAAGCCCAATTTGAAGAGCCAGAAAAAATTGAAGTTGGAACTCAATTTCAAGTTGATACTGAGCAAGGTGCAATTATTGTAACAGTAACAGAAGTTGGAGCTGAAGAAGTAACTGTAGATGGTAACCACCCTCTAGCTGGAATGACTCTTCATTTTGATGTAACTGTTGATGAAGTTCGCGAAGCTACTGAAGAAGAAATTGCTCACGGACATGTTCACGGAGAAGGTGGACACCAGCACTAATTACCAAATTTAATGAATAGAGAAAGAGGTTTAGAGAAAGAGTACTTTAAGTGCTTGATTTTCTAAGCCTTTTTTTATGCCTAAATTTCTAACACTTTGTAATATTAATGGCCTTGCTTTTATTTGAACTCGAATTGTGGCATTTTGAATCATTCTATCTTATTTAAAAAGGGTTAATATGAAAGTCGTACAATCTGTCTTATTGGGAGCCTTCCTCTGTGTTTCAACGATTCAGGCATCTTCTTTAAATGATGAAGCTAGTGAAGCACCAGCTCCAAGGATATTGAGAACTATGGAAGAAAGAGCAGAGTTTATAGAAGAATTATGGCTTTCTTTTGAGTCTTCAGACGGTCTTTCACAAAAGCAAAACGAACAAGTTAAAAAGCTTAAACTCTATCAATTTCCTCATGCCCAATCTTTAAAACTTCTCTTAATGAAGGCATCTTTGAATATTGAGATCTCTCAAAATGAAGTCGGCTTTATGAATAGCCCGGGGGCGTGGAATGAAGAAAGTTTAGTTGAGTACTCCAAGTTAGAAAAAAGAATTGAAGAGGCTTCCATTGAAATCGAACAACCTCTTCAATCAAAGACTAAAGAAGTGACTGCGACAAATGATCGTTGGAGTAAAGAAGAGATAAAAGAATTGATTACCTTTGAGCCGAAGTGGAGGCTCTTTGGAAAGAATGAATACCGTAATGTGCCCACTCTCTATGTCTTCTGTAGAGAAGATCGTAACTATCCTTGCCTGATGATTATGAAAGATAAAGAAGGGAAAGTTGTTCGTGAGAAGAATGGACAAATTTGGAGTCAGAAGAAATTGGCCCTCTCTGGGAGAGGTCTTAAGTATAATGAAGTTAACGGAAATACTCCTCAAGGACTCTTTACTATTGATTCGGTTATGCCAAAAGCCGATCGTCGCTTTGTATATGGAAAATATAGAAGAATGAAGCTTAACTTTGTAGAGGCCTCAAAAGATGAGAAAGAGCTCTTACGCTACATTCCTGAAGAGCTTCAGCATTTGAACTTTTGGAAAGAATCTGTTGTCGCTAGAGATATGGGCAGAGACCTTTTCCGCATCCATGGTGTAGGAATAAAGAATATATTCAGAAATACCACTTATTATCCTTTCATTCCTACAGCCGGTTGTATTGCTTCTATAGAAGGTAAGTACGACGGAAAGAGGTATGCTGATCAACGTGAACTCTTGGATCAATTTATGATTGCAATGGGAATTGAGCCTACTTATGAAAACGAGACACGTGTAAAAGGTCTACTTTACGTAGTTAATATCGACGATACCAATGCACCTGTAGAACTAGGTGATCTTTTCTAAAAGGCCTGTGATTTAAAGGTCAGTAGTTCCCATATCCTCCATAGGGGTCGGTGGGAATAAGCTGACACATGGAGATGAGTTCTCTGAGATCAATCATTCTTTCCGCCCAGTATCGATCGGATTTGAAGTGAGGAAATGCCGTTTCAAAAGAGGGGTCTGCCCATCTCTTTCCAATCCATGCATCGAAATGAATGGTTCGCAGTCCTCTTAGGGGCTCGATAAGGCGTAATTGCTGATAGGGAAATTCATTCCAAAGTTCGTAAGCCTCTAGGAAAGTATCTTTATCTCTTTGAGCATAGTCATCTCTTCCAGGAATAATCGTCCATAAGTCTTGCACAACGGGTCCTCGAACAAAATCATCGAAGTCGATAAAAAAGAATCCATCATTTTCGTTATAAAGAATATTTCCTTTATGGCAGTCGCCATGAATTCTTTGGATAGCTAAGTTTTTAAATAGTGGAGTGATAGTCGTTATAAATTGTTTAACCAGTGATTCATAGGACTCCTTATAATTTTCAGGAAGATGATTATCTTCTAAAACACTTTTTAAATTCTGGTGCCCATAATTATCAATATTGAGTTCTACACGGTGTTGGCCTTTCCTCTTTTGTCCAATAAGATGAAGTCTTCCCAAGAGTCGACCCAGTTGCCTCAATTGATCTTCATTAAATTCATCAGGGTTGCGACCTCCTTTTTTAGGAAAGAGGCAATAAAAGAGTTCTCCATCATCTGTTTCAAAAATACTTTCACCATCAAAGCGAAGGGGAGCGATTGCTGGAAGTTCTGCATCTTGCAGATCAAAGAGGAATTGGTGTTCATCTTTAATTTGATCTTTTGACCATCGGCCAGGTCTATAGAACTTAGCGATAACGAAATTCTCGCTTATAGTTTTAGCCTTTGGATTATCAATTTCAATTTCATAAACTCGATTTTCAAGAGAATTAAGGGGGAGGCATCTCCCTGTGGTTTTTAGCCCTAATTGATCGATATATTTTAATATAGAGACAGGGTCGAGTTGATAAAAAAACTGGGTTTTTCCAGCTCCCCATGCATCTACTGCTTTATTTTCTTCATTCATATGGCGCTCCAAATGGAAGTATAACTTAAAAGTTTCACCTTAATAATGGGGAGAGTTTCTTTTTTATTCTTTGGAGATAGAGAAAGATAGTTGAGAAAGAGAGTTGGGTATGGCTCGTGATTTTAAGGAGATGCAGATTCAGTGGAGTAATTTAACCGCCTTTTTCCGCTTTCAGGAGGTGCTATAATAAAAGTATGACGAGATTAAAGAAAAATCATAGTAGAGAGATAAGATGGGATGAAGACTTCAGGCCTTCTAAGAACTCTTATTCAAAAATCTCTAAAATTAATGGAAAACATCCTTTGCAAACTGAGACCCTTGATTCTTTTGTAGCGTATCGAGCAAGAAAGCGTCATGGAGGGAAAGTTATTGTATTTAATTATGAATTAGCAAGAGAGATGGGGCTGATTTCTAAGAGTCATCCAAACGTTATGACAAAGGAGCTGGAAAAGGAGCTTCTCGATACTTTTGCACTGGTTATTATTAATGAGTATGACCAAATAAATGATATTCAGTTTAAAAAAGAAGATATTAAACCTCATTTCTATATGGCCACTCGCTACTTACAACTTCAGCATCCCAATAAACAGGGGAAGACCTCTGGTGATGGGCGAAGTATTTGGAATGGTATCCATCGTTATAAAGGAAAATCTTGGGATATCTCGAGTTGTGGAACGGGGGCAACATGCTTATCACCGGCCACTCATATTCAAAATAAGTACTTTCAAACTGGTGATCCAAGTATTTCCTATGGATGTGGCTATGCCGAAGTCGATGAGGGGATAGGTTCGCTTATCTTTTCAGAAATTCTTCACAAGAATAAAGTGAAAACTGAGCGCGTTCTTGGAGTCCTTCAATTTGAAGATGGTTACGCCATAACGATCCGAGTCCACGACAATCTCTTACGTCCAAGTCATCTATTCAATCATTTAAAACAAGGTAACTACGATGCCCTCAAGGCCATGGTTAATTATTATATTAATCGCCAAGAGGAAAATGGAGTGTGGGATAATCTACCAAAATCTGAAAAAGGGCGTTGGGATTATTTCTTAAAGAAGCAAGTTGATGTCTTTGCTCGAACGGCGGCAAAGTTTGAAGATGAATATATATTTTGTTGGCTAGATTGGGATGGTGACAATGTACTGATGGATGGGGGAATTATTGACTATGGTTCCGTTAGACAGTTTGGACTCTTCCATAGTGAATACCGTTTTGACGATAGTGATCGCTTCTCTACATCCATCATTGAACAAAAGCAGAAGGCCAAATATACGGCCCAAACCTTTTACCAATTAGTAGACTACTTAAAAACAAAAGATAAGAAGCCTATTAAAGAATTTTCCAAAGGTGAGTGGGCTGAAGACTTTGAACAGACATTTTGGAGATGTAAATACAAGAATCTCCTCTACAAGATGGGGATTTCTAGTGAGTGTGCTAAAGAAATCTTGGAAAGAGATAGAGCTCTTGTCGAACAATTTCAAAAGGTTTTCTTCTACTTCGAGAAAGCTAAGTCTCATCGAGGTCCGAAGAAGGTCAATGATGGAATTACTTGGGATGCCATTTATTGCATGAGGGATATATTAAGAGAAATACCTCAAATTTATTTATCACGTGAAGATCAGTTGGAGCGTGATGAGTTTATGGAAATTATTAAGTCCACTTATGCTACTAAGAAGGATCTTGAGCTTACAGGTTATAAGAAAAAGAAGATTGATGAGTTTCAAAGTCTTTACAAAGATATTGTCGTTCTTGCATCCTCTATAGAAAAAGTAACAGTGAATAGAATGTTACTTAATATGAGCATGCGCTCTTCTATTATTAATAAATATGATCGAGTTACAGGTGATTCTATTTCTACAATTATAGAAATATTAATGAAGAAGATAGAAGAGATGAAACCTGACAAGCTATATGAGCTTCTCTATAATTTTTCAGAATATCAAAATTTAAACCCTGATGGAGAACGTATTCCAAAATCGGACCGTTCAGAAAGATCTCAAATGATGAGAGGCTTTTTAAAAGTTGTAAGAGAATATCGAGAGGGGCTGTGAAGCTAGTTTTCTATAGTGGTGGTGATGAAGAGGATAATGAAAATGTTGATCAGGCCTGTTTAGATCTGATTGATAACCCTAATCCCACTTTTGTTTTCATTCCCAGTTCAAGCTATGACGGAGAAGCTGAATTCCATGAGTTTGTGGAATCTTGGCAAGATTATGGCATCACCAGGTTTATATACTTTCCAGTTGATATTCCTCAAGATCGCGTTCTTATGAAAGAAGTCTTTCAATCTGATTTAATTCACTTAGGTGGAGGAAATACCTTCTATTTCCTAAAATACCTACGTCAGTATGGATATCTCGAGTTTCTTCGTGAATATGTTCTAATGGGGAAAGTTCTCACAGGCCTAAGTGCAGGGGCCATTATGATGACTCCGAATATAAAGACGGCAAGTTATCCAAGCTTTGACCGGGATGAAAATGAAGAAGGAGTTCGTAACCTAAAGGCTTTGGGATTGGTTCGTTTTGAATTCTTTCCTCACTACAAGAATTCTCTTCGATATGATCGCGAGCTTTTGGCCAAAAGTAAGAATCTACGCCATCCTTTATTTGCTCTTCCCGATGGAAGCGGCCTTATTAAAAATGAAGAGCAATTAAGTTTTATAGGTAAAGCCTGGGCTTTTAAAAATGGAACTAAGATTCTTATTAATTCAGAATCTTAGTTTCCTCTTATGGATCGAGCTCTATAGGGTTCGGTCAAATAGACGAAGCATATCATCTGTATACATGAGCATTTTTAGAGCTGCCGGGACATGGGTATAGTCCGTTTGATAGGTTCTTGGATGAACCCCTGCGTCTCTAATTTCTCGCCATAGGTTCCACTGATTCCAAGTGGGGACAACATTATCATCATCTGAAATCAGCATATGAAAGTTTTCTAAGTGGGGACTTTTAACGGCCATACTAGGGTCAAGATAGAGATTTTCTCTTAAATAATTCTCATAATCCTTGGGATCGGTCATTTCCATATAGGCCATATGATCACGTCTCAAAGGGGCGATAACAGTATTTAAACTCGTTGCATAGAGAGAAGGGAAATCTGAGCCGGCAACAGCTACAAATATAGATTTAAATCTGTGATCAAGTCCAAATAGAATAGAGGAACGTATTCCTCCTAAACTTGCTCCAAGAAGTCCCATTGAGTCCATGTGAAAACGATTTGTTTGAGATAAGAATTCAATCGCACGACGAGTGGATACAATGGCCCTAATCGTTAATCGTTCCATTTGATCGCATGTCGTTTCATCAAACTCGAGTTCAATAGGAAGTGATTTTATAATGAGGACATTATAATTATTCTCCATGAGTACATTACGTAATCTATTTTCTAAGGGAGTAATCCCATCAATATTTGGTGTAATTACAATGAGTTTTTCATTATGGTTAACGGGAGAATAGAACGCAAATTCAACTTCTAAATCTTGATCGGTTTCTTTTTCATAAAGATTAAGACGACCTTGATAGAGGTAATCGATGACTCCATCCGTTTGTGGAGGAGGCGTTCTTTGCTCAACTTGATAGAGAGAATCGTAGTATTCAAGCTCTCTAAGCGGAGTTGAAAGATCGATAGAAGTGTCTTCTGAAACAGGGGTTGAAGCGTGTAATGAAACACTCGCCACTATCGAAGCTAAAATTAAATAAAAATTAAACCAAGTCTTAAATTGTTTTTTCATAAATCATCCTTTTCTTATTTTTTTTTAAAAGGGATGAAGACTAATGTAAAACTGTAAAGCGTAGACAGAAAAAGACTATTTGATAGACGAAAGTTTTTTCAAATCCTCAATCGTTTGGCTTAAGTATTCTTTTTCTTCGTTAAGAAAGTTTTCAATGGCCTTAGAAAATTGGGGATGAAAGAGGTAATGAGCGCTCTTTGTCAGAGTTGGTCGAAAGCCTCTGATAAGTTTATGTTCGCCTTGTGCGCCAGCTTCGAAGGTTTTAAGTTTCTTTTCAATGGTCAATTCAATTCCTTGATAGATACAGAGTTCGAAGTGAAGAAAAGAAATATCTTCTAGACAGCCCCAATATCGACCATAGAGTGTATCTTGAGAATGAAGAAAGAGTGACGACGCAATTGGCGTATCCTCTTTTTCGGCGATGATGAGAGTTAAAGTTTCCGGAAGGTTTTTAAATAGATGGAGAAAGAAGTCCAAATTTAAATAGGCCATGCTGCCTTTTTTAGCAATTGTATCTTGATAGCAGCGATAGAAGAATCGAATATGTTCTTCTTTAAGAGGTTGATCGGATGGGAGTAAAGAATGTCGTTTTATTTTCAGATCATCTCTCAACGTGTGTAAACTTGCTCTTTCCTTCTTAATATTTTTGCGCCTGTTTTTCTTGAGTTGACTTAGATAATCATTAAAGTTTTCAAAATTTAAATTTTTGAAGTGATATTGAAGAGAGTCTCGAATAAGAAATTGATGTTTTTCTAAAATTTGATTTTCATTCTCTTGGGTAAAAAGAAAATGAGTCCCTGATAAATGATTCTTTTGGGCAAAGCTAAGAATATGAGAAATTAGAATTTGATCAATTAATTTCTGATCGCCTAAGAACTTTGGAGCGGATACGGGTGAATGAGGAATCGCAAAGGTCAATTTAGGGTAGTAAGGAATTTGATAATTGTCGTATGCCTGAGCCCATTGCCAGTCAAAGATATATTCTCCGTAACTGTGAGTTTTTACAAATCCGATGACTAGGGCAAGTATCTCTTCTTCTTCTTCTCCATTTCCTTCTTTTCTCTTCTCATTTTCACGATGGGTTATTTTTTGATGATCCGAGTGAATAGAAAAATAGAGAGGGTTCCAGCCTATCTTTTCTCCAATACAATCGGAATCCTCAAGGGCCTTGAAAAATAGAGGATTAGAAAAGGGGTTTTGGTCTGCCCAAGAAGACCACTGTTCGATCTCTTCATTAGAGAAGTCAGAAAGTTTATCACGAATTTTAATTTTATAGGTTGGACTCATGATTAGAATTTAACATAGATTTTGGGCAATGGAGAGGGACGCTTCACTTTGCCTTAGTATTATTAAGATTCTCTTTTCTTTCATGGGGTCTTGTCCAAATAAAAGTGAGGATAGCAATACCACTTAGGGCGACAATCCCTTTTATAAGATGGGGTACATTTACGAATAGGAGAGAATAGGAAAAGAGAAGAACGATCATTACGGTTGCAAGCCACTTGGCCTTAAGGCGGATAATTCCATGAGATTCCCAATCTCGTATTAGAGGGCCTAGAGTTTTTTGATCAAGAAGCCATCGATGAATCTTATGAGAACTTTTTGAAAAAAAGTAGGCAGCAAGAAGGGCAAAGGGGGTGGTGGGAAGTAGAGGGAGAAATATACCAATGACTCCTAAAAACAGAGAAAGAAAGCCGAGTATAAGAAAGAGTATTCTCTGACCACCTCTGAGCATCTAATTTCCTTTTTTCTTTTGAACTTTAATGAGAAAACGTCTCGGTGCTGGATGTCCTTCAATGGTCTTCGTCGAGTCTTCTGGGTCTAACGAATCATTTAAACTTTGAAAGGGAGGGGGACACCATGGAGTTTTTCTCTGTTCTTCACTTGTTAAAAGAGTATCAGAAACAATCTCTACATTAATAAATCTGGCCTTCTTAGCCCAGTTGATAAAACAGCTCATGGTTGGAATAAACCAAACATTACCCATTCGGGCATATCGATCTTCAGGAAAAAGAGCATAGGATTCTTCTCCTGGAATACCAATGGTTTCTAGAAAGGCCACACCACCTGGAACAAGAGACTCTCTAATATCTAAGAATTGTTGTATGGGATGTCTGTGGTGATAGACAATACCCATATGAAAAATGACATCGAACATTTTTTTAAAGAGAGGTAAGTGTTCAACTCCAAAAAGTTCAAACTTAATAGCATCGTTCTTTGCATAATTTTGGATCAGATCAAATTGGGCCTGCATGGGAAGCACTGGATCTATCCCTAAGGCGAGGCGTGGTTCATAGTTGGCCATTCTAAAAAGAAAGTAACCATTATTACATCCCACATCCAATATTGTCTTATTCTTCAAATCGGGAAGAAAAGGAATCATTCTTTCCCATTTCATATCAGAGCGCCATTCAGCATCGATTTTGAGATCAAAGAGATGAAAGGGACCTTTTTTCCAAGGGATTAGCTGCTTGGCCTTTTCTTCAAGGTCGATTTTCGATTGAGGAGATTCGGGACTACCTTCTATACGAACCCAGTCACTGTCATAGTGAGTTTTTACTTCTTCATAAGAAGGGTATTCATCAATCTTCCATTTCTTGGAACTCTCTCGTTGCCACCAGCTCTCTCTTTCTGCTTTTAGCTTTTCAAGCTCAGGCCAATCGATATTTTTCTTATATGGAAGGAGGTAGTCTAAATTACTCATATTCATTAACTCTTTATTTCTTTTTTCATTCCAATATAACTTGCGAAATTATACCAGCGAAAGAGCATTTCAGAATAGTCAAAGCCTGCGTCGTCGAGCATTTCCAGCTGCTCTTTGGGTGTTACAGGAACAAGAACATTTTCTAGGGCCTCTCTTTTTTGGCTAATTTCCAGCTCGCTATATCCATTTCTTCTTTTAAAATCGTAGTAAAGATCTGTGATAATTTCTTGCATCGGTGCTTGAGGAGACTGAATCTTCTCACTTAGAAGGATAATTCCACCAGGAAGTAGGGAGTCATATATCTTCTTAAGTAGGCCAATTCTCTCTGAGTGCTTAAGAAATTGAAGCGTATAATTGAGAATAACAATTTCGGTTTGTTCAAAATTATATTCGGTCATATCACCGTGAATGAATTGAACATTCCTCACTTTAGCACATTTCTCTTTGGCCTTTTCTAGCATGGGAGCAGACGTATCTATCCCAACAAATTGGGCCTCTTGATCCGAGCGATTTTCAGTGAGAACAATTTCAAGCATCGAAATGGTTGTCCCGGTAGAGCAACCTAGATCGACAATTTTTCCTTTGTAGCGATATTGTCTGACAACGAGATCCATAATGAGCTGATGAATTTCTTGATAAAAAGGAATGGATCTTTGGACCATATCATCGAAAACGGAAGCCACTGATTCATTGAATTCAAAGGGGGCAATATTCTGAAGTCGGTCAGCAAAAACTTTATCTTTCATAAATAATCCCGATTCTTGATAAAAAATCAAGAAATCTTAGTTAGGGCCATGTCTTGGGATGACATAGGCGTAATATCTTCTGAGGGTACTTAAACCCTTAGGATATATAACAAAAGATAGATTAGGTCCAAGAAAAATTGTGCAACGGATAAAGGCATTACTTTTAAGATCTACCATCTTTTTGTTGAGAAATTGTGCTTTTTAAGGTTGAATAGAGCTGTTTTATTTAGTTTTAGCTTGAAAAGCCCAGATCTTGTATAACAGTTGTTGAATGAGCAAGGAGATTCATTTGGACTCTAGTGGAAATATTAGTAAGTATCGTGCACTTGTTGATACTTCTTCTGTCGTTGCTCACGATCTATGCGCTCAACTTCATGTTCTCCAATTTTGTCTAGAAGAACTAGGTGAACATGTCTCTGACTCAGGTCAAGAGTATCTCAATCGTATGGGGGTCTCCACGAGTTATATTGCTAATCTTGTTGATTCTTTTCGCAAGCAATTGAAAATTTCACTTAGCGATGATGAACCTGAGAATCTAGATAAAATAGTAAGCTCTGCGCTTGAACTTGTTAAAAATCATTTCTTCATTGTCATTGAAAAATTAGAGCTCTCCTTTGAAGGAGACTTTACGAAGTTCATGATTAAGCACTCGGGACGCAAGAGTATGCTTATGATTTTTGCACTCTATGCTACCTTCATCGAGGACTTTAAGGAAAAGAGTTTAGATGAGCATCAGAAAATGTCGATGATTCTCTCTGCTCAAGCAGAGAACTCTCGCTTTGTTAAGTTATCACTAGAAGTTAATCAAACGGACATTAATGAAGATAAGTTTGAAAATATCCTTTCTCAATCGGCTCCTGAAAAGGGAAAGATTAGAAAATTTGTAGGACTAAACCTAATTGAAGAATATAGAAAGGAGAATGCCGATTGGTTTCATCTTTCTCATCTTCCTAAGGGAGCAGTGGTTGAGTTAACGATTCCATTGCATTTATAAAGCTGAAACCGTGACGAAGTTGTTATTATGAGTAACCATGAACTACCTAATATTTGGATTCTTGAAGATGATAAAGGCTGCCAGTTTGTCTATGATCAGATTCTGAAGAATGATTTCAGCATGACCTACTTTGAGAATATAAAAAGATTCCAAAGTTATTTTGAAAAATATTGTGAATCCAATAGCCCAGAAGCACCTGTGCTTATCATTGCAGATCTTATGCTTAATGACGGGAACTTCTTGAGCTTTTTAACGAATGAGTTTCATGGGAAATTAGGGGGAAGTAATATTCCTTTTATCATTGTCTCCTCAGATGATGATATCGAATCTTTAAGGTTATGCTTTAAAGAAGGGGCCAATGACTATATGACGAAGCCCTTCAAGAAGAATGAACTTCTCGTCAAGGTGGAGACTATTCTTCGCGGACGAAAAAGTATCGGCAGAAGTGTTCGTCCTCAATTGGCCATTGATGGAGTTACCATCTCAGGCTTAACTTCTAAGCAACAAAAGCTCTTAGGTCTCTTTATCGATAATAACCCCGAGAGAGTGGTAAATCGGGATATGATCCTAGATAAGGTTTGGGGAAATACTGCTGTTCATCCTAAGACCATTGATGTCCATCTCTATAATTTGAGAAGAAAGCTTCACCCCTTTGGTTATATGATTAAATCTTTGGGAAGCGGTCAGTGGGTACTCATGGCCGATAGAATTCAAGCATAAAAAAAGGCCAACTTAATGTTGGCCTTCCTTTTTCTATTTAAATTTAAGTTATGCGCCTTGTTCAGCTAGATCTTTCAAAGGGGGAGCATAATTCGTAAGAACGATTCCATCTACTGCTGCCTTATATTCTTCGATAGTAGGAACTCTTCCTAGGAAAGTTGAAAGAACAACTAGGGGAGTTGAAGCAAGGAGCGATTCACCTTTCTTTTCAGTGGAATCTGCAACAACACGCCCTTGGAAAAGGCGAGTTGATGTGGCCATTACGGTATCACCTTTTTCAGCTTTCTCTTGATTCCCCATACATAGGTTGCAACCAGGTCTTTCAAGATACATCATATTGTCATATTTAGTACGAGCTTCATTCTTAGGAGCATTGTCATCGAATTCAAAGCCAGAGAATTTTTGAAGGACATCCCAATCTCCCTCTTTCTTAAGCTCATCAACAATATTATAGGTTGGTGGAGCTACTACGAGAGGAGCTTGGAATTTTACGCTACCGTGAATCTTTTCAAGATTTTGAAGCATATGAGAAAGAATCTTAAGATCACCTTTGTGAACCATACAGGAACCCACAAATCCAAGATCAACTTTCTTTTCCCCTTTGTAGTAAGAGACGGGTCTGATGATATCGTGAGTATAACGTTTAGAAACATCTTCGTTATGAACATCTGGGTCAGCAATCATAGGCTCTACGATTTGATCAAGATCGACTGTGAATTCTGCCGCATACTTAGCATCTTTATCGGGAGAGAGAGGAGGTTTATTACCTGATTTAATATCCTCGATTCTCTTATTCGCCTTATCCACTAGACCTTGAAGAGTTTTACCTTCGTTATCCATTCCTTTATCAATCATGATCTGGATACGACTCTTGGCAATTTCAAGAGATTCGATAAGAGTTTCATCTGTCGAAATACAGATTGAAGCTTTCGCTTTCATCTCAGCTGTCCAGTCCGTAAATGTAAAAGCTTGGTCGGCCAAAAGGGTTCCAATATGAACTTCGATCACTCTTCCTTGGAAAATATTTTCTCCAAATTGCTTGAGCATTTGAGCTTGTGTGGCATGAACGACATCACGAAAGTCCATATGATCTTTTAATTGACCTTTAAAAGTAACTTTTACAGATTGAGGGATAGGCATAGACGCCTCACCAGTTGCAAGGGCAAGGGCTACTGTTCCCGAGTCTGCTCCAAAGGCCACTCCTTTAGACATTCTAGTATGGGAGTCACCACCAATGATGATATCCCAATCATCAACAGTGATATCATTGAGAACCTTATGGATAACATCTGTCATAGCATGGTATTTTCCTTCAGGGTCACGGGCCGTGATGAGACCAAACTTATTCATGAAGTTCATAAGCTTTGGAATATTTGTTTGAGCTTTCTTATCCCAAACCGAAGCCGTGTGACATCCTGACTGGTAACCAGCATCTACACTTGGAGCAATAACAGTCGCTGCCATTGATTCAAGTTCCTGAGAGGTCATTAGTCCTGTTGTATCTTGAGAACCCACTACATTAACTTGCACACGAACATCTGAGCCAGCATGAAGAGGCTTGTCTTTTGAAACCCCAAGAACATTGCGATTAAAGATTTTTTCAACTGCTGTCAGACCTTGATTTTCATGGCTAATTATTTTTGAAGGAGCAAAAGCGGACTTAAGTTCAACTCCTAGAGTTTTTGCAGCAAAGCTTTGTAGTTTTTTACCAAATACAATGGCGTAAGATCCACCAGCTCTAATAAATTCGAGTTTTTGTGGAGTAAGGGAAGAAGACATGTCGATAAGCTCTTTATCTCCATTATAGAGCTTCTTCTCTTTTGTGTTGATGGTTAGGATTGTTCCTGTGTCTACAGAGTAGGTTTGCTCGAGTACGGGATCACCATTCTTATCAAGAATTGTTTTTCCTTGATCGTCAGTTTTTCTTACCCAGTTCTTTAAGTCAATTCCGATTCCACCCGTTACATCAACTGTTGTTAGGAAGATAGGAGAGATTCCATTCGTTCCAGCAACAATAGGTGCGATATTAATAAAGGGAACATAGGGACTTGCTTGTTTACCTGTCCAAAGGGCCACATTGTTCACACCAGACATACGTGATGACCCAACTCCCATAGTCCCTTTTTCTGCAACGAGCATAACTCTCTTATCAGGATGAGCTTTCTGAAGTTCTTGGATTTTTGATTGAGCTACTTTATCGATGAAACATTGGCCGTGGAGTTCACGGTCAGATCTAGAGTGAGCGTCACTTCCAGGAGAGAGAAGGTCTGTAGAAATATCACCTTCAGCGGCCACATAAGTTACGACTTCTATTTTTTCAGCAACCGGAGGAAGCTTTGTGAAGAATTCAGCAGCTGCATAGCTTTCAAGAATTTCTTTGGCCATGGCATTACCATTTTGAAAGGCTTCTTTTAAGCGATCCATATCTGCGTCATATAAAAAGACTTGAGTCTTTAGTACATCTGAAGCTTTTTGGGCAATTTCTTTATTTTCACCAAGGGCCAAGTCGAGGAGGGCTTCAACAGAAGGTCCACCTTTCATATGAGAAAGGAGTTCAAAAGCAAAGTCCTGATCAATTTCCTCAAGTTTATGCTCGCCAAGAATGATATCTTTTAAGAAGTTTACTTTTTCAGCTGCAGCACTCGTTGTTCCAGGAAGAGTGTTGTAGATGAAAAAATGAAGGGAATCTTTTCTGTGCTCATTTTGGGGATCTTTAATTTGAGCAATAATCTCACTGAGAAGCTTACTGTCATCAATAGGCTTTGGGTGAAGTCCTTGGGTTTTACGCTCTTCGATTTCCTTTAAATAGTCTGAGTATAAGCTCATGGGTATTCCTCTGAATAAGATGGTTAAACATATGAATTTTTGAATTTTGGATTCGCTGCACACCATAGCATAGCTGATTAACTACTTGAATTTATTTTTTAATGATTTAAGCTCAGATGGTGCATAGAGACAGGCTTTAGGGCCAAGCCTTTCCCTCACAATGAGTGGAGGTGTCTATGGTTTTGTGTTCTGTAATTACCTAAAATTCCTAAAAAAAAGAAGAGGGCGGTGGTATATTAAATATGAGCAGCGTGTCGTGCTTCCCCGCGGAAAGCTTTAGGGCCTTCTCTCTCACTCCATGTTCAAAATGCTAAGCGTTGCTCCTTAAATATGAGTATGGGGCGGCTCTATTAAATTTAATTTATGGTATTATGGATGGAAATTAATAGATCCCATTTAGAGCTTAGAAAAGAATAACAATAAATAAATAGAGTTAGATTAAACTCCTATTATTAATAAAATTTATGAACGAGGTTAAACACTATGAGCAATGACAGCAAAGTTAAAAAAACGCTTGAAGTAGGGGGCAAGACCTACGATATCTGGAGTCTGAAAGAGGCCAAATCTCAAGGGCTAAAAGATATTGATAAACTCCCAAAGTCTTTAAAGGTTTTACTAGAGAATCTTCTTCGTCATGAGAATGGAACAACTGTTGTGTGGGATGACATTGTCGCCATGAACGATTGGCTAAAAGAGAAGAAGTCCTCACGTGAAATTGCTTATCATCCAGCAAGAGTGGTCATGCAGGATTTCACAGGTGTTCCCGGTGTCGTTGACTTGGCGGCCATGAGAGAAGCGATGAAATCTCTAGGAGATGATCCTAAGAAGATTAATCCACTCTCTCCAGTAGATCTTGTTATTGATCACTCGGTAATGGTGGAACACTTTGGCTCAAAAGAAGCTTTTGAAAAGAATGTTGAAATTGAATATGAAAGAAATATGGAACGCTATAAGTTTTTAAAGTGGGGACAGCAGGCCTTTAAAAACTTCCGCGTTGTTCCTCCTGGGACAGGGATTATCCACCAAGTAAATCTTGAATACCTTGCTGATGTTGTTTGGACAAAGAAAGAAGAGGGCAATCTTCAAGCTTATCCTGATACTTGTGTGGGAACAGATTCTCATACCACAATGATTAATGGACTCTCTGTTCTTGGTTGGGGTGTTGGAGGTATTGAAGCTGAAGCCGCCATGCTAGGACAGCCTGTAACGATGCTTATTCCTGAAGTTGTAGGTTTTCGCTTAAGTGGTTCTCTTAAAGAGGGAATTACGGCTACTGATCTTGTTCTCAATGTTGTAGAAAAACTTAGGGCCCATGGTGTTGTTGGTAAGTTCGTTGAATTTTATGGACCTGGAATGGACGCCCTCTCTCTCGCTGATAGAGCGACTATTGCCAATATGGCTCCCGAATATGGAGCCACTTGTGGATTCTTTCCTATCGATGAAAAAACAATTGAGTATATGAAGTTTTCCGGTCGTGATGATGAAACGGTTAATTTAGTTGAAGCTTATGCCAAAGAGCAAGGCCTATGGGGAACAGCTGTTGAGCCAGAATTCTCATCGATTGTTGAACTCGACATGGATACGGTAGAACCTTGTATCTCTGGACCTAAGAGACCACAAGATAAAATTCAATTAAGAGAGTCAGTGGCTTCTTTTGAAAAAGCTGCACAAGAAACTTTTAAATATGATGCGAGCTTTGCCACACCGGAATACGATGTGGAAGGTGAAGATTTTAAAATGAAAAATGGTAATGTCGTTGTGGCGGCGATTACTTCTTGTACAAATACTTCAAATCCATCTGTCTTAATTGCAGCAGGACTTGTGGCGAAGAAGGCCAATGAGTTAGGGATGAAAACAAAACCATGGGTGAAAACATCTCTAGCCCCTGGATCAAAAGTTGTGACGGACTATCTTTTAGAATCAGGTCTACAAGAACATCTTGATGCTCTAGGCTTCAACCTTGTGGGTTATGGATGTACGACATGTATTGGAAATACTGGACCCCTTCCTCCAGCTATTTCGAAGTCGATTAATGATAATGATTTAATTGCGACCTCTGTTCTTTCGGGAAATAGAAACTTCGAAGGAAGAATCTCTCCAGATGTAAAGGCCAACTATCTCGCATCTCCACCTCTTGTTGTAGCTTATGCTCTCGCCGGAAATATGTTGGTAGATGTGGCCAACGGTGTAATTGGTCAAGATAAGGATGGTAAAGATGTTTATTTAAAAGATCTTTGGCCATCAAATGAAGAAATTAATAAATTAGTGCTCAAGCATATCTCAAGTGAAATGTATAAGAAGCGCTATGCTAATGTTTTTGAAGGGGATGAGCATTGGAGTAAAGTTGATGCCCCAACAGGCGATATGTACGACTGGGATGAAAAATCCACCTATATCCAAAATCCTCCTTTCTTCGAAAATATGAAAGACGGTATCAAAGAAACTTACGAAGTAAAAAGTGCAAGAATCCTTGCTCTTTTAGGAGACTCCGTAACCACCGATCATATTTCTCCTGCCGGCTCAATTGCCAAAGGATCTCCTGCGGCTGAATACCTAACTTCCCATGGAGTTGAGAGAAGAGACTGGAACTCTTATGGATCTCGTCGTGGGAATCACGAGGTTATGATGAGAGGTACTTTTGCCAATATCAGAATCCGCAATGAAATGGTTCCAGGTGTTGAAGGGGGATATACAAAACATATTCCTTCTGGAGATCAAATGGCCATTTGGGATGCCGCTGAAAGGTATGCTAAAGAAAATCGCGAGTTGGTTGTTATTGGAGGTAAGGAATATGGAACCGGCTCTTCACGTGACTGGGCTGCTAAAGGAACTTACTTGCAAGGTGTAAAGGCCGTAGTCGTTGAGTCATTCGAAAGAATCCACCGTTCAAACTTAATTGGAATGGGAGTTCTCCCTCTCCAATTTCAAGAGGGTGAAAGTAGAAAGACTTATAAGTTATCAGGTAATGAAGTGATTTCAATCAGAGCTAAAGAAGAGAAGCTCTCTCCTAGACAAGAATTCGAGATGACAATCGAATATTCTGATGGATCTACAAAGACTGCAACTCTTGTTTCACGTCTCGATACAGTTGATGAATTAAACTATTTTAAAAATGGCGGAATTCTTCAATATACAATTAGAAAACTGCAGTAGATAATAAGAAAGGCCTTATTCATGTAAGGATAAGGCCTTTTTAATTTTAGGGATTTTTATGAAAGTGTTTATATCTTTAATTCTTCTTACTTTATTTTTTCAGATGACTTTTATAGGAATCTCTTCTCAAACTTTCGCGCAAGCAAAGGATGAGAGTAAGAATAAAGGGGTTTATCAAATCGTTGGTAAGTTTGTTAAGCCAAGTAAGAAGCTAAATCTTCCTTATGAGTATTATTTCGTCTATAGCAACTCTAAGGGACAGAAGATGGCATTTCCTCTTAAGAATAAGTCCTCTCTTAATCTAGATAATGTAGACTTTTCTCAAAACTACCATATCAATGTTCGCGATTCTCAAAAGCTTGTTGATGTAGGGGAATCCAAAAAGAAAGTTCGTGTTTTAGAAATGGTTGAAGGAAAGGTTTTTAATATGAAAGATCTTTCTTATGCGGCCAAGCAAGTTCCTGAAACTGACCCGGCTCCGAAAATGCCTAATGATAAGACCCCCCATCACCCGATGTTCAGAATCAATGATAATGTCGCAAACTCTGCGATTTTTACGGCCGGTGCGGTTTTATTGGGAAGTATGCTTCTGGCGAAATAAGAGTTAAGTTGCTTTAACTTTTTCCTGTGCTACAGGGGCTACCTCTTTTTCTTCAACTTTCATTGTTTGAGTTGATTGTTCTTTCTGTTGAATGCGACGTAATTTGTGATTCCTTTGAATACTTAAACGGCGTTCATTAATGGCCTTAGGTGAAATGCCGTGACTTACAATGAAACCTTTTTCACTTAAATATTCAGTAACTCCCAGCCATTCATCATTCTCTTGATTGTCACTTCGTATCGTATTGTGCCAACTACAGATCGTTACCTTTTCTTCTTTGGCCTTTTCTTCAATCCAACTTTTTGCAAAGAGCATGATCGCAACATTGATTAGAAGAAAACTGATACTGATGGCCGGGATCGGTGACCAGTTGTAACTTTTAATTAAAGGGATTGCGAAAATGGATGTTCCTAAGAGCTGAAAATAAAAGAACTTAAAACTATAAAAGAAGGCCTTAATTTTTAAATAGTCGTGATCTTTTTTGAGGTGGGTGATGGAAGTAATGAGCAGTACGGTTGAAGTGAGAAAGAGTGTTCCCGCTGAAAAGCCCACACTTTGGTCGTTTCCGGACTGATCAATAAGGGTTACATTTTGAAAGAGAAAGCCCCAGAGACCAATGACTGGTATAAAAGTCGCAATGAAATAGGTATAGAAAGATAGGCACTTCGAAATAAAATACTTATGTCCCGATAGAAAATTATGACAACCAAGCATCGTAAAAAAGGCAATCGTCATATAAGAACTAGGGTAATAATAAGGGTGATCGATTAAGTTTTGTCCCAATACTAATTGAACGACTGATGGAATTTGAAAGATCAAAAGAATGGCCGACATGAGAATTCGAATCTCATTAATCTTACTGAAACTAAAGAGAAGTAAAAGAAAGGAAATCGATGTCCAGATCGTCAGCACCGCATTCACACCATCGTTTAAAAAGAGCATAGGTGTGTTTGTCCCTAGGATGATTCCATTGAGAAAGACGGTAAAGAAAATTATGGCCCCGAGTGCTGTGGAGAGGATTTCTTTGGTTGAGATCTTGGTTTCCATAACTTAATCTTAATCCTGAAATTGTGGATTATGTATAGTAATTATAAATAAATATTTTTCAAAGATGTGAGGATTTCTTCAACTTATTAGAATTAAAGAAGAGTTAATTGCTAGATATAAAAAATTAACTTTTTATTATTGAGTTTTGCAAGAAAAAGGAGAGTCATAAATGTCCAAAATTTATCATATTATCAAGGCCCAAGACTGGAAAGAGGCCCAAAAAGTTGGAACTTATGCTCCAGAGAGTTTGAAAAATGAAGGATTTATCCATTTTTCAAAAGCTGATCAAATTCTTGGAGTTGCTAATTCCTTCTATAAGAATCAAAACGATCTTCTCATTCTACGTGTTGATCCTGATAAATTGAAGGCCGAGCTTAAAATTGAACCTCCTTTGGAAGCGCCAATGAGTGGTGTTTTATTTCCCCATCTCTATGGTGAATTAAATCTAGATGCAGTTGAGGGAAGTGTGAATTTCACAATGAACGAGGACGGATTATTTGAACTACCAGCAGACTTGATTGGATAAGGATTAAAAAATGAGTTTCTATCGTTCTCTTTCTTTGAAGACAGTCATTCGTTTTATGAACTTTTGGCCACCTTACTTTGGCGCTGGGGTAAAGATTAAATTACTCGATGAAAGTGAGATGATTATAAAAGTCTCTATGCCTCTTAAAAAATTGAATAAGAACTATGTGGGAACTCACTTTGGAGGCAGCCTCTATTCCATGGTTGATCCCTTCTATATGCTCATTTTGATGCAAAAATTGGGAAGGGATTATATTGTTTGGGATAAAGAAGCTCATATCTACTTCAAAAAACCAGGTAAAGACTGCGTTCACTGTACCTTTAAAATTTCTGCTAAAGAGGTAGAGAGTATTCGATCTCAAGTGGCGGAACATGGAAAATATGAGCCCCTTTTTATTGCGACCATCTATGGCGAAAAAGGGGAGGTTGTTGCTGAGGTTGAGAAGAAACTATGGGTGAAAAAAAAGTAAGGCCAGAGTATGGCCTTACTTATAGATAACTTACTTTGGTAGCTTGGGAGCTTTTAGATTTGGAATATCCTTATTGAGATTTGGTCTCAAGGGGGGATTCTTCTTGGACCTTTTTTGAACTTCTTCAATGGCCTTTTCTAACTGCTTATCAAGTCCTTTACTCCAGTCTTGAGGTGTATTTTCAACTTCAATATCTGGGTCCGTCCCATAATTTTCAACTTGATATCCTACATCTTTAAACCAAAAGCTAAATTCTGGCTGGCTCGTGATCGTTCCATCATTTAGAGGATGGCGGGGCCAAATTCCAACAACACCACCCCATGTTCTCTTTCCAATAAGAGGTCCAATATTCATAAGCTTAAAGCTGTGGGAGAAAATATCTCCATCGCTTCCGGCGTGCTCATTGGTGAGTGCAACGATTGGTCCATTGATCGCATAGGCAGGATAAGGCTCTATATCCATATATCTCGTTTTATCAAATCCGACGACCTTTTGGGCCAGGATTTTGAGAATATGCTGACTGACATGACCTCCACCATTGTATCGAACATCAACGATGAGGCCTTCCTTAGTACACTCGCTTAGAAAATTACGGTAGAACTCACTAAATCCATGAACTCCCATATCGGGAATATGAACATAACCAACTTTGCCTTTACTCATTTTATGAACATATTCTTTATTCTTATTAACCCAATCACGATAGCGGGCCATATGATGAGAGTAGCGAACTTTTATTTCTACAGATTCACTCTTTTTAGCTCCCTTTCTCTTTACTTCAAGTAGAACCTTCTTACCATTGCGACCCATAAGACCTAGGTTTAAATCTTGAGCGCTTTGAAAGGGACGTCCGTCCATACCTAGAATCAAGTCTCCTTCATTAAGATAAACTCCGCTTTGTCTGAGAGGGGATGATGATTCTGATATCCAAGAGTCTCCTTTTGGTAGGGATTTTATGGTAAAGGTTTTTGTTTTCTCATTCCAATTGAGATCCGCACCTAAGTGTCCACTGGAGTGATTCTTTGGACGCCTATGATAATCTCCTCCAAACTCGTAACAGTGACTTGTTCCCAATTCTCCTTGCATCTCCCACATGAGATCACTTAATTCTTTTCTCGTATGAACTTTAGGTAAGAGATCTAAGTAACGTAAGTAGACTTCTTGCCAGTCTATGCGGTTCATATCCTCTGTCCAAAAATGTTCTCTTTGAAGGATCCACGCTTCTTGGTACATCTGTTTCCATTCTTTTTTGGGTTCAATATAGAGCCGAATATTTGAGAGATCGATATGGCCATCTTTCTTATTATACTCTTCTCCATCTGAAGGTTTTCCCTCTGTCGAAACAAGGCGCAGATCATCTTCTGTATCCATTAGAATATATTTTTGACCTGCAGAGAGTTCAAATCCATGACAGCCTTTTTGATACGTTTCTAGCTTTTTTTCTTTCAAGCAGAAGGTATAGAGTGTTGGTATTGATGGATGAGAACGAAGGGGGTTTAATCCTTTTACACTTTCTTTTAAGATGAAAATTTTATCTTCCACTACTGCAATTTCTCTATATCCACCCAAAGGGAGAGGAAGAGAGAAAATTCTATCTTCAATCCCATCCCAGTCGATTGGGGTAGGAGATTCTTTTTCACTTTCCTTTGAGGACTCTTTTGAAACCTTTTTTACCTTCTTCGTCGTAGAGGTTTTCTTCGATCCTTTTTTGGAGACTTTCTTTTTTTGAGTTTGTTTTTCTTCTGCTAGATGCTCCTCGCTAGTATCGGACTCACTTTCTGAATCATTCTCTGGATCTTGGGGCTCAAAGTTTTCATACTGCTCTAGCGGTGAAGGGAGATCTTTTTGTAGTGCTATAGCATAGACTTTAGAAGCAAAGGGGAAACTAAGTTCAAAGTGGGTTTCACTATAGTTGGGATGAAATTCTCTGATACCTACAAAATAGAGATATTCTCCATTTGGATCAAATATAGGATTTGAATCGGTGAGTACTGATGGAATCAGAGTTCGAGCTTTCTTTGACTTTAAATTGTAGAGCCTAAGTTCGTGAGTAGTTCTATTAATTGCTTCTGAATAGGCTAAATATTGTCCACAAGGAGACCAAGAGAATTTATCATAGTAGTGGTACCTATTCTCACAAATAAGTTGGGTCTTCTTAGTTTTAAGGTTTATAAGAAAGAGTTGATTTCTATTATTACTTAATACTACAAGCTGCTCTTTGGGGTGAACGCAGAGATTTTGAATTTTTCCCCATTCTTTCTTGGCGAATAGGGATTCACCTATCGGATCATATCGATCATCTTTCGTATCATAGGAAAAGAACTTCAGGGTTTCTTCGTTTTCATCATTAAGCTCAACAGCAAGCAGACCTTTATTTATTTGATTTCCTGATTTTGATTCAATAAAAGTCGGTTGCTTGTAGCGCTTATCTACATCACCCAAATGAATGGGGGCGTGTGACCAAGGGCTACGGACAAAAATTTGACCACGGGTGATAAGGCCAAGCTTTGTTGCCTCGGAGTTTAATGTATATTCTTGTAAGTAATCTTCTGCTTCTTCAATTCGAGGAAGAGATTGATTAAAGGGTGAAGGAACTTGGATTGTGAGGACTTCACACCCACCCGTCTGTAAATCATGTTTATAAAGATCAGCTCCAGCTTGATAGATGAGAGTTCCATCATCATAGCAAAAGTTACGAACATAGTACTTTTCACAATTTGTATGCCTCTTTACTTGGGTTCCTCGCTGATTACAAGAATAAATATTTCCAATTCCTTCGTGATCAGAAATGAAGAAGAGACGAGGATTTTTGCCCACTGTCTGATGATGAATCCATTGGGGATTGGCCAAATTAGTTTTAAGAGATTTTAAAATCTGCTTAAATTCTCCTTTTGTTTTCCCTTCAGTTGATTCGAGCCATAGAGTTCCTGCAGTACCTCCTCGATATCTTTTCCATCGTGCCGGGTCACCCGTATTTCTACCTAGGACACGTAAATTTTTTAAAGTACTTAAAGCGGAGGCATGTCCTAAATTAAGGTCCTTGATCTCTAAGGTTTCGATATGGATCGAATAGAGATAAGTGACTCTTTGGCTGAAACTATGAGCATTACTGGTGTAGATAAGGGTTTTCTTATCTTTCCAACCACAAATCTTTTGTACACCTTTAAAAGTGATCCTCTTTGAGAGACCGCCCTCTGTTGCGACGAGGTAGATATCTTTTTGACCTGAATAGGTATCTAGGTAAGCAATAAGACTACCGTCATGATTTATGAAAGGATCGCTTGCACTTCCTTTTGAATGAGTTAGACGGAAAGTTGCGGAGTTCGATTGGAGAGAAGTTCTCCACAGATCATCATCAGTTGAAAATATAAGGATATCTTTTTCTTTATTATAACTTGGAGTTTGGAGATAAGCATGAGAGTAGGGAGCTTGCTTCATAGGGCTTGAGTCCTTTATTTATATGAGTATATTGATTGGTTAATATTGATTTATCATTACTATTTTAAGAACCATGAAAGAATAGGCAATGAGAAAAAGAGAGAACACATCGGAGTTGCCAGCTTCTTTGGGCAATTGAATCTCAACTTTTAGCGCAAATACTGTCAAAGTCTAGTCAACTTTTAAAATTTTTATGATTCGTAAAGAAGAATTTGATAGAATAGAAGATGTCTATGCACTTGAGAGCACCCTGTCATGAGCTAGATGATCTTCGCAATTAAATTGTCTAAATTAGGCGGAAATAGGGGGATATTTCACCCTTTTTATGTTGGCCAATGGGCCTTATGATGAAAGGATAATCCCTTGAATTGATTTGGGACAATTTTGCGACAAATGCAAAATTTTTGGAGTGAAAATAAATGAAAAGAATTCTATCTTTAAGTGCGGCCCTTCTCTTCTTGCTTTCTTTTGCAAATATTCAGGCAAAAGTAGGTGAGTCAAAAGTTGATAATACTGAAAAACTTGTTGGAAACTTAATCCAAAGCCATCTCTCACGTTATCATTATACGGGAAAGACCTTAGATGACTCTCTTTCTAAGAATGCCTTTCAGGAATATATTAAGAAGCTAGACTATGGAAAGCAGTTCTTTCTTCAGAAAGATGTAGATAAGCTTTCTAAGTATCAATATAAAATGGACAATGAGCTGGTCTCTGGTAAGCACGAGCTTCTCGTTGTATCAATGGATCTTCATCAAAAGAGAATTAAAGAGCTTAATGATTATAGAAAATCTATCTTTAAAAAAGAGTTTTCTTTTAAAGACAAAGAATATTTAGAACTCGATCCAGAAAAAAGAGAATTCCCAGAAACAGAGAAAGAGCTTAAAGACTATTGGAGAAGAGTTTATAAGCAATCTGTGTTGTCTCAATATATTTCACTCATGGAAGCTCAGGACGACTTAAAAAAAGAGCTTGCTGAAGCTAAGAAAGAGGGAAGTAAAAAAGATTCTGATAAAGTGGCGAAAGCAGCAAAGAAAGATAAGAAGAAAAAGAAAAAAGAAGAAAAAATCCTCTCTGATGCAGAACTTATCAAAAAAGCTCATAAAAAAGTGAATGAGAAATATGAAAAAGTATTTGCTCGTCTAATGAAAGATGAGAGAGCGGACTACATGGAGAAGTTCTTCAATGCAGTAACAAGTGTATATGATCCCCATACTGTATACTTCCCACCTAAGAGAAAAGAAGACTTTGATATCGATATCTCTGGTCAGTTAGAAGGGATTGGAGCTGTTCTTCAAGAAGATGGTGCCTATATAAAGGTCGTTAGAATTGTTCCTGGTGGAGCTGCTTGGAGACAGAAGGATCTTGAAGTTGATGATATTATCTTAAGCGCAGCAGAAGGGGATGAAGAGCCAGTTGATCTTGTAAATATGAGAGTTGACGATGCGGTTCGATACATCCGTGGTAAGAAAGGTACAATCGTTAAACTTACCGTTAAGAAAGTTGATGGAACTAGAAAAGTGATTCCTATCGAAAGAGACGTGGTTCAAATTGAAGCAAGTTACGCAAAAGCTTCTGTTTTAAAACATAAAGAACTCAATATTCGTGTGGGATATATTCACGTACCTAAATTTTATCGTGACTTCAAAGACAGCTCACGCAGTTGTACAGCCGATGTTTTAATGGAGCTAAAGAGACTTAAAAAACTTGATATTCAAGGAGTGATTCTTGACCTTAGAAATAATGGTGGGGGAGCCTTAAAAGATGCAGAAGAGATGTCTGGTCTTTTCATTAAGGAAGGACCCATTGTTCAAATTAAAGGGCAAGGTGAAATTGATGTTCTAAAAGATACAAATACGAATATCACTTATGATGGTCCATTAATTGTTATGGTTAATCGCTTTAGTGCATCGGCATCCGAAATTTTAGCAGGTGCTATGCAAGATTATAAAAGAGCTGTGATTGTTGGTGGTGAACATACTCATGGAAAGGGGACTGTTCAGGCCATCTTAGATTTTAATTCAACTCCTCTTATGAACTTCTTAAACAAAGACTTAGGTGGACTTAAGATTACAGTGCAGAAATTCTATAGAATTACTGGAGCCTCTACCCAATTCAAGGGAGTAACTCCTGATATTATTCTTCCAGATCCAATGGCCTATGCTGACAATAGAGAGCAAGATCTCGATTATGCCATTCCATGGGATCAAGTTGATGCTCAAGAATATAAAGAATGGGATAAGTTTTCTTATGGACTTCCTCTTCTTAAGAAAAGAAGTGAGAAGCGTGTTTCTAAAAGTGAAAGATTCAATAGAATTAAAGAGTCAATTGAGTATTTAACGAAGAAGAAAGATGAAACAAAAGTGAGTCTTAATCTGAAGGAAGTTCTTGCTGAAGATGAGAAGAATAAGAAAGTCACAGATCGCCTTAAGGAAAAAGAAGAATCTAAGGATTTAGTTGTTCTTGATTTCGAAAAAAGTCTTATGGCCCATGAAAAAATTAATCCAGGTGAAGAAGTGCGTTGGAAGGAAGACTTTGAACAACGTAAAAAAGACTGGGTAAAGTCTCTTGTTGAAGATCCTATGATTGAAGAGACCATGTTTATTATGGATGATATGATTCGCCAGGTTCAAGGCAAGAAACTGAGTATGGTTAAATAAAGGATACTCATGCTAGATAATATTGAATTAGAATCACTCATGAGCAAACTTGAAAACCTTGAAGATGAGCAGCTTGCTGTTGAACTTCTTAGGGAACTCAATAATGCAACCTCACACTACGGAAAGCTCCTCATGAATCAAAATGAGGATCTTCCTCATGAGCATTGGAAAGACGAATGTGACAAAGCTAAGAAAAATGTCGATGAGGTTGTTCTTAGAATAAAGAATTTATAGAAATTGATATTTCTTACTCAATCTAGGATGGATTTATGGGTGAAAAGAAAACGGATCAAAAAGAAAACTGGGATTTCAAAGTTCCTGAAAATAACAAAGAGAGGATTCAAGAGAAAGTAAGATCGAGAAGTGCTGCGCCTTCTCGTAAAGTTAAAACTCTTGATCCTATGACCGGTAATAAAGATCTTAGTGAAGCCAAAAAGAAACTACAGACTCCTGGTAAGAAATTATCTATTGAGAACTCAGATGGAGCTAGAAAGAAGAGAACCACCCGTTCTCAACTTGCTCAGAAATATGACTTTCAAGACAAAATAGAGAAGCTCATTTACACAAATCCAATCGAACGAATCGTTGCCGGTGTTATTGATATCATCTATTTAGGCGTATTAGGGTATAGTTCTCAGTTCCTTATTCCCATGGCCAAAAAAGAATATATGAAATTTCTTGTGGAAAACGGCATTAACCAAATGCTTGCACCAGAGACTCTTCATCAATATTTATGGATGGCTATAGCAAGTCTTTGCTTTCTCGCTCTTTATTTCCTACCAACTATGCTTCTTGGTAAGTCGATAGGAAAGGCCATGAAAGGCTATAGAATTGGCGATTCTAAGGAAGGAAATTCGATCTCTAGAGGAACTCTCTTTGTCAGAGAGTTCGTTCTACGACCGCTTTCACTTATTAGTGTTATTGGCCTAGGTTTGATGTTTACGAATAAGAAGAATCAAACTCTTCACGATAAACTCTTAGGAACCTCTGTCTATTCAGATTAATCAAAAGTCAGACTTTGAATAAAGTCTGACTGACTTGAAACTGTATCGAGTGCTGTTTTCTTGGAAATAATCCCATTTTCAAATAGCCACATTACATGTTGATCAAAGGATTGAGAGCCATTTCCTCCTGGTCCAAATCCCTCTTCAATAACTTCTCTAATTCTCTCTAAGGGAACATCTCCTTCGATCGCTTCTTTAATTCCGGGAGTGGTAACCATGATTTCTTGGGCGATAACTACACCCGATTGGTCCGTACGTTTTAGCATTCTCTGAGAAACACAGGCATGGAGATTTACAGAAAGCCTTTCTCGTACATCTTTTTGCTCTTCTGGAGGAAACATTGAAATGATCCTTCCTATGGTGGCAATTGTATTTGTAGTATGAACTGTTGAGAAAACAGTATGTCCCGTTTCAGCAGCTTTTAGTGCAATTTGAATGGTTTCAGGATCTCTCATCTCACCAATAAGGATCACGTCGGGATCTTGTCTTAGAGCTGAACGAAGGGCGCTAGGGAAGTCTATTGTATCGAGGCCTACTTCTCTTTGTGAAATTCTTGCTTTCTTTTGATCATGAAGATATTCGATAGGGTCTTCAATCGTTACAATGTGGCAAGGTCGAGATTCATTGATATGATTAATCATGGCCGCCAAGGTCGTTGACTTACCAGAACCTGTTGGACCTGCGACTAGAATTAAGCCTCTTCTCTGTTCGGCAATTTTTCCCAAGATACTAGGTAAGCCGAGATCTTTAAATGTGGGAATATTGTCTTTAATAATTCTGAAAATAATTCCAATTTTCTTATCGTATTTATAGAGGTTGAAACGAATTCGACACAAGTTTTGAATAGCAAAGCCACCATCAAATTCTTTAATGGAGGCAACCTGTCCTCTTAGTTTTTCTGTGGGAAGAATTAATTTTGCGATATCGGAGACATCTTCTTTATCAAATGGTTTTGTTTGAATTTCGACGAGATCTCCAAAAATTCTAAAACAAGGTCTTTCACCAGTTCTGATATGAACATCACTGGCCTTATTTTCCACAGCGACTTTTAATAAACTTACTAAATTTTGTTTTGAAAATCCCATTGCCTCTTCCTAGATCCTTCCTCTAGAAAGACCTTATTTTTAAATATCTCTCTAATTTTACCAAAGGCCAAGTCAGATACAAGAGAAAGGTTAAGGTATTTAAGACGCAAGAAGTTAAGCTTATGAATATTCATACCTTTACTGATTAAAGTAGGGTATCCTTATCCTATGGCCAAGATTTTAATTATTCGGTTTTCAAGCTTTGGAGATATTGTACAGACTCGATCTGTACTCAAGCCTTTATTGCGCTCAAATGTGGTGGATCAAGTTGATTGGTTAGTTCGCAAAGATTTGGAAGGTGCCTTAGAAGGAGAAAAGAATATTTCTAAGCTGTTTTGCTTTGATCGTAAAGAAGGACTGATGGGATTGATTGCTCTGGGCCTCTTTCTTAGAAAAGAAAAGTACGACTATATTTATGATGCTCATAATAATTTGAGATCCTTTGTAATTCGTCACGTTCTTAGTTTTCTTATGATGACTAAAGTTATTATTCGCTCTAAGGAAAGAATGAAGCGATTTCTCTTATTTAAATTGAGAATTAATAAATTCCCTAAGCCGTATAAGGCCATGGAAAGTTATTGGCTGCCCCTTCAAAAATTTTTTAATCTTTCAAAAGAGCTAAGTCCTATCGACTGGCCAATTGGTCTCGATATTAAAATGAAAAACTATGTTGATGGAAAAATCGTTCTTGTTCCTTCTGCCGCTTGGAAAATGAAGAGATGGCCAATTGAACATTGGAAAAAGTTAGTAGAGCTCTTACCAGAATATCACTTTACTATTTTAGGTGGACCTGAGGATCACTTTTGTGAAGAAATAAGAGAGGTGGACCCCGCTAGAGTAAATAATCTTGCAGGCAAGCTTTCTTTGAAGGAAAGCTGTGTGATGGCCGGTCATTGTGACTTCATCATTACAGGCGATACAGGCCTTCAACAAGTAGCCGATCTCTCAGGAAGAAAAGGCTTGAGTCTAATGGGGCCAACGGCGTTTGGTTTTGTCACTATGGGGACACTAAAAACATTAGGGGTTGATTTGGATTGTAGGCCCTGTTCCAAAGATGGTCGAGGAAAGTGTATTCAAGATGTCTATCAGAAATGTATGGTGGAAATTACACCTGAGCGAGTTGCTGCTCAGGTGCGTACTGATTTTCCTATTGTTTAATCATTCTTAATTTCTTTTTCTGCTTCTGGTCCTTCTTCAGGTTCAATAAGTTTCTTTCGCATACTCCATAAGAGGTGACTAATATGGGCCCTTCTTGCTTCACCTGTTACTACCATTAAAAGCTTTGTAATTTTTAAGTTTTCAGGATCAGAGTAGAGCAGAATGAGCATCTCTTGGATAAAGTCCGTAGATAGAGTGATATAGTTATCTGTTCCTACTCCTAAATGGACACCTTTCTTTTCCCACCACGAGAAGGGGTGATCTTTAATATCGGGAAAGGAATTAGTTAACTTAATATTTGAAGTAGGTAGAGCAACCAAGCTGACATTCTTATTAAGCATGCGGTTTAAAATATCGTGCTGGTAATGCTCAATTTCTCTAGCCGTGTGAAATTTAGTCTTAGTAAAGATTGTAATTTCTTTCTCATTAAGAGGAATACCTGCAATGAGTTTATCTCTCACTTCTGGAACCATCCACTCCATATCCATAAGTTCTCTATACTCTTTACTTGTGGGCTTTAAGGGACAAGATTGCTTATTAAGCTCAAGAACTCTTTGATAAAGACGGTGGAAATAGTAATTGGGATTAATACCCAAGCTGAGTCCATGCTCTAGTGTATCCAGATGCCAGATATTCATAGCATTATCTACTGACTGCACACCCTTACGTAATGTTTTCCAAGTTTCACCATGGTGAGACCTAATTCTAAAGCCATGCCCCTGAAGTCTTCTTAGGCCAGCTTTCATTTCCATGAAGTGTTTCTTTCTATAAAGCTCTTTCTCATCACCTACGGTATCAATTTCAACAAGATGTTTCTTTAAGAAAGGGTACTTCTTAATAATATCGAGTAGTGTTTTTACTTGATGAAGGAAATGTTCTTGTTTTGATGAAAAATTCTCTTTGTCATAGAATTCTCCTTCTTTTCTAAAGCTAGGGGACAGAGCAAAGTTAAAGTCTTCATGCTCTGATTGAAACTTCATAAAGCCATCATATAATCCGAAGACAACGTCTTCCTCTGTTATATTTTCCGTACCAGGAATTTGTTCCGATTTCTTAGTTGTCGTTCTATTCAAGGTAAACTTGAGTCGTATAAGTCCGACGTTGTATTTATAGTAAAGCTCTTCTGCCATGTGATAGGCCGCTTCTTCATGGGCCTTACGGTCGACTAGAATCAGCTTAGGTAAATAAAGGATTTTAAGGTAAGTCATGAACTGCTCACCCTCTTGTAATCGGATAAGCTTATCGACATCTTCTACAGAAGTAATCGGCCAGGCTTCTTCACCATAGACTTCCGTAATTTTTTCTTTGTAAATCTCTTTATCTGGACCTTCAAGTAGTTTCATGAGGCGAGGATAAATAAACTCTGCCGAGAGCGAGCCCGTTAGATGAATATGTTCCTCTCTATATTTCAAAGGAAACTTTTGGAAAAAAGAAAAGAATGCATCACTTACAGGATGCTTAAGTAGGGTGTAGATATCAACTTCATCTTCATGAAAGCCACGCAATAATCTTTTAAACTCACTGAGCTGTTTATAGATTAAGGGGGCTTCTTTAAGTTTAGGGGAATAAGCGAGAAGCTCTAGAGTGTCATAGAGATTTATTCCATTTGTTTCACTGATAACTTTTGTCAGTTCATTGGATAAGCTCGATATAAGTTGCTGATTTTGTGGCATAAATTGGCCTTTGTCTAAAAATGATTTATCCCATCAGTATATCATAGGCCTTCTTAATTTGCGTAAAATTTTCCGTAGCGATTTTGTCAAATTCTGCTGGAATTCCTTTGCCCCTAAGGCGATCGGGATGTTTGAGTTTGGCCAATGTCTTATATTGCTTTTTTATTTGTGCTTCATTGCAGCTTGAAGGGAGTCCTAAAATTTTAAGGGCGGTTTCTCTATCTTTTTTATTTTTTAATGGGGGGAGGGGCTCAAGAATTTTAAAGAGCTCAATAATATCTTTTAACTCTTTAGTGATAACGGCGAGAGAAAGTCCTGAACGCTTGAGTAGAGCAGAGAGAATAAAGGTATCTTGGGTAGAGGGAAGCGAGATCGTTTGCTTCTTTAATACATTGGCCAAGTCATCACTTCTTTCTTCTGACTTGAGTTTCTTTGTATAGAGAAAAAGCGCCTTTTTTAAATTGAGAGCACTAACCCCCCAGGCTCGTGCCTTTTGAGACTGTAACTCTTTTTCGCTATAGAGAACTTTGAGATAGAGATAGGTTTCGATCATGGAGGTGGTCGCCTTAAGTCCAAGAACAGAATTATTCTTTCCAATAAGAATTTCTCTTTTCATAAGTTCTTTGAAGGCTTGAGTAACCTGGGCAGCCTCCAACCTGTGACCTATTTTAGTTGATAGATTTTTGGCAATTTGATTGAGCGTTTTACTTTCCCCCCATTGAAAAGAGTCTATAATTTGAAGTAACTCTTTTAACTCTTCACTTCTTTTTGACTGGGCATCATTTTTCTTTTTTAGAGCCGAAAGTTTATTGAATTCTTGGTGAAGCTTTTGCGTATAAGTCGAATGAGACTGATTCTGAGAGCTACCTTTTTTAAGAGGATCAGTCGTTACATCTCCTCTTAAGTAGGCTTTTTTTTGCTCTATAAGGTGATCAAAATCAATATCAGAGTTTCTCTTTTTCTTAGATCCAAAAAGAAGAGACTGAAAATATTCTCCAAAGAATGGAGCAAGAATTTTTGCAAAAATATAAACCATAACGACTAGGGCTATGACTTTTACGATCAATTCACTTTTTATAACGAATCTCCATTTTGTGGTAATCTAGTGGTTAATAATCGAGAAAATTTAGTCTTTTTGCATTTTATCATAATCCAAGAGTTGCTGAATATTCGGAATAAAATGAAGGAAAATTATGTCTAAGTGGACAATCGAAAAAATAACTCTTCCCTTAAGTGTTGATTGGAAGATCACACGAGGTCAAACCAAGGTAAAGGAAAACTTAATCGTGACTTATAGTGATGGGAAGCTATCGGGAAAAGGGGAGGTATCCTTTCTTACTGGAGCTGGGCAAACCATTGAAGAAGCTCAAGAGGCCTTTAATCAATTCTTACAACTTGTTCCCCGTGAAGTGAATGGATTAGAAGACTTTTTACAAATTCTTGAAGAAGGTGATTTTCCTGCACATTTGAAGTCGGCACTGGAAACGGCCTATGTCGGATTTCTGGCGGAACTCATGCAAGATACCACTCAAAGAGTTTTAGGCTTAAGAGAAGTGAGTAGTATCGAAACCAGTATGAGCATTCCGCATATGGATCTCTCTAAGGTGGAAAGTTATATTGAAACTAATAATCTACACCGATTTAGTGCGCTTAAAGTAAAAATCACTTCGAGTGAGGATATTGAGTTTTTAAAAGAAATCTCACGTATCTATAAAGGACCCTTAAGAATTGATGGAAATGAATGTTTTTCACAGGCCAAAGATTGTCTAAAATTTATTGAAAAACTCCAAGGGCTCAATATTCAGTTTCTCGAACAGCCTCTAGATCGTAGAGAATTCAATGAGTCCATAGAAGTAAGGAAGAATTCTCCTTACATGATTTTTGCAGATGAGTCTTTGCAAGAAGGTAGAGTCATTGATGATTTTCAATTAGGCTTTCACGGTATCAATGTGAAACTCTCTAAAGCGGGTGGTTACTACAAAGCTCAAAGACAGCTCAAAGAGGCCAGAGAGTTGGGTCTAAAAACAATGCTAGGTTGTATGGTTGAAACGAGTTTGGGGATTTCTTGTACCATGAATATTGCCCATGGCGTGGACTACTTTGATCTCGATGGTTTTCTTCTTTTAAAGGAAGACCCATTCCAATATATTTACGAAGAAAAGGGACGACTCTATTACTCTCATCAACAGTAGAGTTCTTAAAAGAAGAATCTCAACTCAAAGTCAATTCTTGAATAGCGAGGAGAGTTGAGTCCCCCAATCATTCTTTGGGCCGTGACATTAGCGGCAAAAGGAAGAAAGAAATCGCCGGATTTATATAAGGGAACTGTGGAAAAGTGAGTCCCTATCCTAACAAATTGTTCACTTCTTTCTGTATCTTGAGCATAGATTTCATTGGCCATTGTATATTGGGAATCATAAGCCGATTGAGGTCTATAACTATGGAGATAGGCAGCACTTAGGGCAAACCATCTTGAAAATTGATACTGAGTAGAGGTTTCAAAATTAAGCATATTTCCTAGCTTCTCTTTGAAAACTGCATCTTGAGAGCTGTAGGGAAAATCTTCTGATTCAGGTAGCCTTAGTCTACGATTATGCTCGAATTGATAGGTATATCTTAGGAAAGAATTAAAACTCAATTGAGTATTAGGTAGGGTAATACCCCCTCCAAACTCGATAAAAGCGTCAGTTTGACCATCTCCAAAAGCAAAGTCCTGGAGCATATCGGGATCATCTTCTCTTCCTGTGGGAAGAACAACTCCTCCTGATAGAGCAAGTCCTGAGTATTCCCAATCGGTGAGACGATAGATCATACCAAATTCAAAATCTCCTGGACCTTGCGCCTGCCAATTTCCAAGAGGCTGATAATTATATCCATTAACAACGGCTGATTGAATCGTTTCCCCTGTAATATTGATATGAGAGATATCGTTGGCTATATTTTGAATCATTTGGGCATCAGAGGAGTTTCCTGATTTATCCAGCTTTTGGGCTACAGAAGAAAGATTACTCTTCTTTGTTTGCTCCATTTGAAGCTCAACTCGAGCATCATAAAATGGAAAAGCACCATAGGCGGTTAAGCGATTGGTAATTCCATAAGCGAGCCCAGCTCCTTTGACCTCAACTTGGGCATTTCCTTTGGCCTCAAATTCACCCAGAGAGAATTCATTATAAGCCTCTTCATTAATGGCCTTAATTTGCTCAAATACAGTTTGAGAAAAGGAATTAAAGTTCTCAAGGGCCTGGGGATTGAGATCAATTCGGAAAAAATAAGGTTCATTCTTTCCAGCTCGATTATATGAGGAATTAATTTGGCCCGTCTTAACCTGCCTCATAACCACCATTCTGACCCCTTTTGGTAGGGTGTCGTAATAAGAGCTATAAGCGTAACTGCTTGATAATAAAGCAGAAATGGCCAATAGTCCCTTAAAAGAGAATGTTCTTAGCTTTTGATTATGTTGCATATAGCCATTGTATATAAAAATTGTGGGATGCGGCTAAAATAACCAATTTTTTGCAATCTTTTTAGGTAGTGTCAAAAGCCTAAACGATTGGTCCACAAGGAGGATGGCCTGTATTCCTTTCATGGCGCATTGAGAAAAATGGCCAAATAGGATATGTTGCGGCGTATAATTTGGTTTTTTTATCCTCACACTAACTTTGGGCTCATTAGGAGATTATAAGGTGAACAGAATTTCTAAAATTTTTGTATTCGCTTGCTTATGCTACCAGCTACTAGGCCTCGTTTCTTGTGGAACGAAAGAGTCGATTGAACCTGCTTACGAAGCGGTAAGTATCGATTCTCAACTTGAATCGAGACCGATTGAAGTGAGTTTGAATATTGATGATTTAGAAATTGAAGAATTCGGCTCAGAGTTTTCATCGGTTTCTCAATTAGGGCCTCTTTTTCAAGAATTGGCCGGGCATTTGGCCAATCTCGCCATTGCTGATGAAGATGGTCAAATGGTTGAAATAGAGCCCATCATTTATTATGCCAACGAGCTAGATCAAATCGAAGACTGGTCTTATTTCAGCAAAGTAGGAATAAAGAGAATCAAGCTCAAGATCCAAGAGTCAGAAGACCTCAAGCTTGCGAACTTAGATTTTATTGAAGACATTAAAATTTACGTCGACTTCAAAGAACCTATTCAAGGCCAACTCAAGCGAGAAGAAGGGCAGGGGATATTAGTCGCCAGTTACAATGCTAAAGAGAACTCAGGACTCCTTGAATGTAATGGAAAATGCATTTCTCTTAAAATTGAGAATATTGATTGGATGGAAATTCTCAAAAATGAGAGAGTTTTTACCATTTATCCGGAATTAGAAGTTAATCAAATTCCCAAAGTTAAAATGAGTGTGGGTGGAGAATTGGATGTATTTGTTGGTCTTAAGTTAGGACTCTAGTCAACCCCCCACTTAAATCGTCCGACTAGTCATGACGATTTGAGATCTATAATGATTTCGATACAATAGAGAATACGTTACACCAGGAAGGAGTTACTCTATGTCATTGCAGATCAAACACGCCCTCGTCCTATCGACTCTGCTTATAAGCTCATGTTCATCTATCCGACCTTTGATTATGGGACCAACTGATCAAACAACTCAAGATTCTCAAGGAACCTCTCTAGAAAATATTGTAGAAATTAAAGAGATGGAAGAGTCTCTAGAGGAAGTTGAAGTCTCTAAGAATTCTTCGATTGAAGAAATTAAGAAAGCTGAAAATAAAATTGTAGAAGCTTTTGAAGAAAAGGAAGAGCCAAAAGAAGAAGTTGTTCAAGAAGCTGTTGAACAAGGTCCAGCTTTTGAACTCGACTATAAAGAAAAACATTTTAAATTTTGGGTCAATTACTTTGAGAAAAGAGAAAATCCTCGCTTCTTAAGACACATTAAAAATGGTGAGAGATTTAAAGAAGTTGTTTGGAGAGTTTTCGAAGAAGAGGGACTCCCAAAGGATCTTTTCTATGTGGGTCTCATTGAGTCGGGATATAATACTCATATTCGTAGTCATGCCTCAGCTGTTGGTCCATGGCAGTTTATCAAAGGAACGGCAAAACGTTACGGCCTAAGAGTTGATTCGTCTTTGGATGAAAGAAGAAATATTCATAAAGCAACTTATGCAGCAGCAAGCTATTTCAAAGATTTATATAATATTTTTGGAAGTTGGGAATTGGCCCTATGTGCTTACAACGCTGGAGAGTACCGCATTATCAATGCGATTCGTAGAGGGAATACTAGAGATTATAAAGAGCTTGTTCGCAAGAAGCTCCTTCCAAGAGAAACGATTTTCTATATTCCAAAAGTGGCAGCTGCAAAATATCTAATTGAAAATAAGAAAATGGGTTCGAGAGGACATAGCGAAGCGAAAATTTATAATGACGCTGTTGCTATTGAAATGGATAAGAGCTTTTCTTTATCAAAGTTTGCAAAGCAAATTGGTCTCAGTTATTCCACAATGAAGAAGCTTAATCCTGATATGAAAAGAGATTGGATTCATGGATATAGAAGAAGGTCATCTTATGTTTACGTACCTTCTCAATATAAGACAATTGCAGAATCTAAGGCGAATCATCTCAAGAGTCATCGTATTGCTCAAAGTGGAATTGAACACCATAAAGTGAGAAGAGGAGATAGTTTATATCGAATTGCCTCTATCTATGGAACTTCGGTTAGAAGAATCAAAGAACTCAATGGGCTTCGTCGAAATCGCATTTATATTGGTCAAAAATTAAAAGTAACAGGAACAAAATCTCAAGCGAAGAGAACAGTTGCTTCTCAATCTAAGAGTTCGACAAAGTATTCGAGCCATAGGGTCAGAAGAGGGGAGAATCTCTCTTTGATTGCAAGAAAATATGGGATGTCAGTGAGAAGCTTGAAAAAGTTGAATAGAATGCGTTCATCTAAGATTCTCGTTGGACAAAGATTGAAAGTGAAAATGGCAGGGAAGTTATACACCGTTAAAAGGGGAGATAATCTTTATTTAATCGCCCGTAAATATGGCCTTAGTGTAAATAAAATTGTTCGTGCTAATTCGTTAAATAGTAAAACGATTCATCCCAATCAAAAAATAATTCTTCCAATTTAAGCTAACTGCCGGCCATATAAAGGCTTGAACAACCTATTGGGAAAGCATAGAATTTTACTATGAGAATAGGTTACGATGCAAAGCGGGCTTTTCACAATTTTCGTGGTCTTGGAAATTACTCCAGAACACTATTGGAAAGCCTTTTCAAATATTATCCAGATGAAGATTATTATCTCTATACACCAACTTACTCTGATCCAAGATCAACAGAATGGGCCAAGAGGAACGATAGAGCAACGATCATAACTCCCAAAACAGGAAAGAATAAAATTATGGGGACCGCTTGGCGATCTCTCTTTCTCACTCCTCAACTTGAAAAGAACCAATTAGATATCTACCATGGACTTTCTCATGAGCTTCCACCGGGTATAGGGAAGTCTAAGATTAAATCTGTGGTTACCATACATGATTTGATATTCATGAGATATCCTGAATACTTTCCCAAAGTTGATCGCTGGGTTTATAAGAAGAAATTTTCTTCTTCAATCGAAATGGCAGATCGAGTAGTCGCTATTTGCGAGCAAACAAAGACAGACTTAATTGAGCTTCTCAATTGTCCTGAAGAGAAAATTCATGTTGTTCATCAAAGCTGTAATCCCGATTTCTATGGGCCAAAGAGTGAAGAAGAAAAAGAAGCTTTAAAGAAAAAATTTGATCTGCCGGAGTTCTTTATACTCTATGTGGGAGCTTTGGAAGAGCGTAAGAATGCGCTATCCTTAGTAAAGGCTTTTTCTCGTATAAAAGATCATATTCCCCATAATCTTATTTTAGTAGGCAGAGGAAAAGAATATAAGAAAGAACTGGAAAAAGAGATTGTCCATCAAGGCCTTCAATTGAGAGTTAAAATTCTTTCGAATGTAGAAAATGATGATCTCCCTACAATGTATCAAGCAGCAGACCTCTTTGTTTTTCCCTCTTTCTTTGAAGGATGGGGCGTTCCTATTGTAGAAGCTCTCTTTAGTGAGACTCCCGTGATTACCTCTAAAGGCTCTTGCTTTCCAGAGTCAGCAGGAAGATATTCTCAGTTCATCGATCCTCATAGCATTGAAGATATCGCTGAAAAAATAGAAAAAGTTCTCTTTGATGAATCTCTTCAGAAGGAAATGACATCTCAGGGAAGAATACACGCAGAAAAATTTCACTGGAAGAATACGAGTGAAAATCTTATGAGTCTTTACCAATCCTTATAATAAAAAAAAGAGAGTCTTGGACTCTCTTTTTTATTAAATTGAATTTTATTTCAATGAAAGGCTTATGGGGTGGCCTTTTCATTATTCGTGATGAGAGAGAGATTATTTAAAGAATTCTTCTTCAAATGATCAAGTACCTTAACGACTTTTTCGTACTTAACATCTTTATCAATTCTCAACTCAATAGGAATATCCTTATTGGTTACCGCCTTAAGTTTATCACCTAACTCATTAGCAACAATAGATTTACCGTTGTAGGCCATCTTTTCATTAGAGAGTTCTATAGTAATAACTTTATCTGCTGTCCCTTGAGCCTCAGCTTCACTCACTTCAGGTAAATTGAGAAGAAGGGCAACTTCACTTTTCTTAAATACAGTTGAAACCATAAAAAAGATCAGGAGAAGAAATACCACATCAATAAGGGGGGTAATATCGGGCATTGGGGTATCGCGAGTTCTTTTTTTACTCATGAATGAACCTTATTTTATGGGATGATTATAATATTTTAGAAAGAACTTCTTTTTCTAGCTTGGCCTCTAGGGAGTCAAGCATTCCCATAAGATAGTTATGACCAACAAAGTGGGGAATCGCAACAATCATCCCTCCAACTGTTGTTATAAGGGCCATAGAAATACCTTTGGCAAAGAAGCTTGGGTCATTAAGACCTTGCTGGGCCATAACTTGAAAAGCAAGGAGTACACCTATAACCGTTCCCAGTAGTCCTAGAAGAGGTGAAATACCGGCAATGATTCGTACTGTATTTAAACCTTTTTCAACCTGTGAGATGTAAACTGCGATCTCTTGCTTGGCCAATTCAATCATCGTTTGCGAGTCTTTATTGGCATTCGCTTCTTTAAGTCTTCCCCCAATTTCTCCTGCCAATTGAGAAGTATTGCTTTTCTCTTTAGAGAAGAGCCAAAACTTAGTTATCATCATGGCAAAACCAATAATATTTAAAAGAACCAATATGTACATAATGGTTCCACCTTGCTGAATGTATTCGTATAACTTCATGACTGTCCTAATATAAACGTTGCTAATAATGCTTATATTGTAGCCTTCCGTATGATTTTGTCCACTCGAAGCCGTTAGTTTTAAAGAGGTAAAAATTGAGAAGTTAGATTTTCGATGAGAAGATTTTCAAAAGTAGAACGGTCAACTTTTTTATTCAATAAAGTTTCAAGATTTGTCATAGAATTTGTAGAAAAACCACAGGGATTAATTCCACTGAAGGCCAAAGGGTCATGATAGAGATTGAATGCTAAACCATGAAAGGTTATCCATCTTTTTACAGCAATTCCAATTGAAGCAATTTTCTTCATACCTAACTCTGTACGGACCCAAACCCCAGTGTAATCTGGTTTACCTCTTTCCTGATTTCCTTCAGCGCTCAGTTCAAAAAAAGAAAGGGTATCGATCATAGACTTTTCCATGGCCTCCAGAAATCCAGAAAGATTTTGGTTATGCCTCTTAAGATCTAAAATAGGATAAATGACCACTTGTCCTGGTCCATGATAGGTGGCCTTGCCGCCTCTTTCTATTTCTTCAATGGGCCCTTCCCAGCCAAGAATATCACTTGAGGTAGATTTCTTTCCTAAGGTGACAACCGATGGGTGAGAGCAAATGATAAGAGTTTCTTCCTGCCCTTGGCGCACCTCTTCGACCGTTTTTAATTGGGTCTCGTAGGCTTTTCTATAATCGATGAGTCCAAGGTTTAAGACTTTCATAATTTTAATTAGGCAGAGGGAAAGGTTGGTCGACTTTGCTTGAGAAGTTTTTCCTTTTCTCTATTCTTTTCAATAACCCCCTTCATAAAGAATTCACCTGCACGATAAGAACTTCTTACAAGTGGTCCTGAGGCACAATAGAGAAAGCCCATATCATCTGCGACTTCTTTCCAATAATTAAATCTTTCAGGAGTGGCATAGTCGTGAATAGGGAGGTATTTCTTATGTCGGTTGGTAGGAGCAAGGTATTGCCCAAAGGTGACGACATCACATCCCACATCACGTAGATCTTTAAGGGTCTGCATAATCTCATCATCTTTTTCACCAACTCCTAACATGATTGAAGTTTTTGTGTACTGAGAGGATTTGATTTCCTTGGCCAATTCGAGAGTCTTAAGAGATTTTCTATATTGGCTTCTTCTATCTCTTACTCTTGGAGTAAGGGACTCTACTGTTTCTACGTTATGGGCAAAGACATCCGGTTGTGCCTCGATGATTCGTTCAACGAGTTCGGGAACAGCATTAAAATCAGGTGTAAGAACTTCGACAATCATATCGGGACGATTCCGTTTAATGACTTCAATCGTTTCGGCAAAGTGATTCGCTCCTAGATCTTCAAGATCATCTCTATCCACAGAAGTTAATACTACATAGTCCAACTTCATTTGGGAGATAGCGTATCCAACCTTTTGAGGTTCATCATGATCGAGAATACCTTTTGGATTACCTGTTTTTACAGCGCAAAACTTACAGGCCCTCGTACACGTATCACCCATGAGCATGAAAGTAGCCGTTCCCCCGCTCCAACATTCTTCAATATTAGGACAAATCGCTTCTTGGCAAACGGTGGCCAGTTTCAGATCACCCAGCATATTTTTAATTTCATGATAGCCTTTAGAAACAGGTGCTCTAACTTTTAGCCAGTCGGGTCTTTTTAACGGTGTCGTTGGTTTTGGTTGATTTGTCATACAAGTATTTTACTAGATTAAGTTATATAATGGGCCCAATTCATCATGAATACAGCTTAATGTCTATCGAGCAGGTAGAATTTAGTGAATACACGCTGAATGTTGACGAAAAAAATCAATAATTTTCTTTGTAGAGGCTACTGCTGATTCAAATTGCTTCTTTGGAATCATTACCCTCAAACTAAATGCAATCTCTTTATCACAGCGCTGATAGTGGCCAAACTCTTTATATTCTCCCTCGGGAACCGAGAATGAGAATTCATAACGGAAGAGATTCTTGTCTGATTCAAAGCTAACTATTGGATTTTCCGTAATTAGGCCTTCTTTATCTTTAACCCATTGATTTTTTGATTTAAGAAATTCCTCCCGAAAAGCCGAAAAGTCCTTGAGAGCTAGGTTAAAGTGGGTTTCTGACAAATTCCCAATAATTCTAGGAGCAGGGGCTGAGGCATCCATAAAATTGAGAGGATCATGGGGATTCTTTCTTGGTTTTTCAACGGCCCATTTTGGTGAGAACGGTAGTTTGAGAGAAGTATTCTTCCATTTAAAAATATTCATCTTATCAGGCTTATCAGCTTTATCTGCTGAGAAGATAGAATTGTTTAAACTCAGAAATAGAGTAAAAAGAAATATCAATTTCATCCAACGTATTTTCATCATCACTATTGTAGCGGTAAATTCACTTTTTTCTAATCTTATTTTTGCTCAGGAGCAGGGAAAGACCCATTTTCGTTTCTTGAATCAAAATGAGCAATTTAATATTGGAGATTCTTTTTATCGAAATAGTGACTACTTCAAATGCCAGGCCAAGCAGCAATGTCCCGTTATTGAAGATCCAAATGTAGAGCCCAAGCGCTATGCTTACTTCTTAGGTCGGGAAGAAGATGGGGTGATTATTCCCGTTTTTCTTCAGTGCTTTAAGAGTGGAAACTCAACGATCACTTCTGCAGAAGATTTGATTCCTCTTTTAAATGAAGATGTTCTGCAAAATGGAGATTGTCTTGAAGCAGAAGAATTAGAAGAAACCGTACCTAATCGATTCGTAGAAGATACTTTAAAAGCTGTGCGAAGTTATGAAGGGAAATGCCCGAAAAATAATGAAGATAAGAATATGGCCATGAGAGTCTTCGATAGTTTCTTTGGTAAGGACTTGAAGACTCTTGGCTCAATGATTACGGGTCGTAAAGGTCAGGAAACGAAGACTGGATGTTTAGGAAATATTATTTCAAATATCGCTGATTCTCTCTATCAAACCGTAAAAATGTTCCTATGGGATTTACCTAAAGGAATCTGGAATATAGGTAGGGCAGGATATAGGTACTTCTTTGGAGCTGAAGAAGAGCGTTCAACCTCAATGCTCGCTTCAAGTGTGATGAACGAAGATATGGCGAAAGCATTAACGGAGTGGGATCTGACTAAGTTTTATAGTCTTTTGAGAAAGAACTTTTTCGACTTTTTTGGAAGTGTAAAAGAATATTATACAGAGACCATTGGATGCACTGAGTGGGATGGCATTCCCTATAATTCAAATTGTACCAAGAAAATGAATTGGACATGTCCAAGTTTGGATAACACCATTTCCTATTTCTGCGGTATGGCCAGTCAATTGGGGACAGGTTTCTTTCTAGGAGCATTACTAGGATCCGCTAAGAGTTTGGCCAAAATGAAAGGCCTGAGAAGAAGAATTACCGACTCACCAGAAGAGTTTGGGATAGTAGGAAAATCTTTAGAAGAATTAAAGTCGAAGATGAATTCAAATGAGCAATTGTCTCGAGTCAGAGATGAAACAAGAAGGGCCCGTTTCAGAATGGCCAGAAAGAATAGAACGATTTCAGACTTTTTAGGAACACAAGTCGCCGAGATGAAGTTTATTCTCGGTCTTGGAGATAGCTTTAAAAATCTTGTTAAGGCCACTCCTATTACCAACTTCTATCACAAATCTTTTCAAGCTGGTCAGCAAAGAGGGTGGAAGGCCGTTAATGAGTTTTCTGTAAAGAATGTGGAGAATATGTCTCCAGCGATGAAGATCGCACGTTCAAGAGCATTGAGGCTTGATAATATCCAAGAAAAATTTGATGAACTTTTTGCAGACTTTAATAAGTTAAAAGGAGATAAATTTGATCCCATTCTTTTTAAAGAAGTACAAGATGAGCTTTTTACTTCCATGAGCTATGAGCTAAGGAAAACTGGTCTTAGAGTAGAGAGACTTCCGGAGGGAAGGGGATTAAAAATTTCGAAAGGCGATGAGAGCTTTAATTATGAGCCGAGACTTGAAGAGAAGGTGAGGAATCTTCCCGATAACCTCAGCGATGATAGTTTTAAAGACTCCCTAGTAAATGGTGATCTCATTTTAGGTAAGCAAAGTTCTGTTTCGTTAGGACCTGATACACCAGACTTTTGGCGAGAGTTTACCCATTCGGCCGAGCAGTCTCGAGGACTCTTTACATTAAAGTCCAATGGTATGGATGGTTTTGTATATTTAGGACAATTTTCGGCTCAGACAGGTTCAAAGCCAAGAGTTGAAGACTGTAGTGCAAAGTTAAATAATGTAGAAGTTCTTCGCTCTCAAGATATTACGGATATTGACACCGACGGTAGGGAACACCCTGTGGAAGAAGAACCTACTGTCGAGGAAGTTCCGGAAAGTAGCGAAGAAAGTGCGCAAGAAGGAAGCCCTGCCTCTGAATAACCTTATTGGCATATTCATTTCTTCTCTTCATCAATTTCAAAAAATTTTATCTTGCTCTTATGTCCATGTAGAAGTCTGACTTGTGATTTTGATTTTTTAAAATAATGGCATAGAAGAGAATGAATTTTCTTATTGGCCTTTCCGTCTATTGGGGGCTCGTGACATCTCACAATATATAGGGTCTCTCTTACTTTTTCGACGCCTTCTTTTTTAGATTTGAGTTTAACCTGAACCGTAATCTTCATAGGGGATAATTAGAGGTTAAACTCCTTCGCATTTTCTGGCGCGTGTTCAACGCTTAAAAGAGTACAACCATAACGGGGATCTTCATCCATTTTGGCCATACTGGTGAAATTTACGCCCTTTGCGATAACTTTTTGTTCTTCTGGAAAGGCTTCCCATTTTGCCAGGATACGACTTTCTTTGGTTACCATCTTACAGTACTCTTCCGTTTGTTCTGAAATATAGAGACATGAACACATCTCTTTGGCCAAGCCTGCGGAGGGGGCTTCTGTATATTTACAGGAATTAAAGAAAACGAGACTGGCCATTGCTATAATGAGGGACAGGTTTTTCATTTCGTAACTCCATTAGGCTTTAGAGAGTTCATGAGAAGTTTATAGAATTTGTCTCTCTTAAGTTTCTTCTTTGGTTTTCTTCCATCACTTCCCATACGAACAATGATGATATTTTGCTCTGGTAGAACGCCCATCGTTTGACCTCGAAATCCCATGGCCTGATAAAGAGTTTCAGGTGCACTTGGATAGGGTCTCGTTTTATTCATAGGGAGTTTTTTATTGAGCCACCAATAGGCTCCATAGGACTCGACGTTTAGTCTCATTTCCCCATCTTCTGATTTCTTTTTCAAAAGAGCTGGTGCCACGGTTTGAGTCGCAAATTTAACCCAGCCCTCGGGAAGAATTCTCTTTCCTTCCCAAATGCCGTCTTCCAGCATGAGTAGTCCAAGCTTAGCGTATTCTTTGGCCACGCCCCAACCCGTAGAGCCACCAAGAAAGGTTCCTGCAAGATCTCTTTCAAAGACGATATTTTTCATACCTAAGGGTTTAAAAAGAAGTTCCCATGGGAGTTCATCATAAATAGAGGGATTATTAATTGCTTTCTTCAACATTCCCATAGCAAGCATGGGTTGATGAGTTCCATAATTAAATTGCTCATCAGGAGCGTATTTCATCTCTAGCGAAGCCACATGCTTTGCGACGTCTTTATATGCTTTTTTTGAGTAGTAAACAAATATAGAATCACTTAAGGCAATATTAATGGGGTTTTCTTCGTAGAATTTAAAACCTGCACTCATGTTTAAGATATGACGTAGGGTAACATCTTTGGCCTTTTCTCTATTCATTTCTGGATAGTAGTCCTTGGCCAAAGCATCGAGTTCAATGTGACCACGATGAATAGCTGCACCGATGATCGTACTCGTTAAACTCTTAGTAAGAGACCAGAACATATGTTTTCTTTTTGGGTGGTATCCTCGATCGTATCCTTCATAGACAAGATAACCGTCTTTGATCACGACAAAGGCATCACTTTTGTGATTGCCTTCATCTTCCCAAACATAGTCTAAAACCTTTTGAAATTTATCGCGATCAAAGCCAGCTTCTTCCAAGCTTCTCGTTTTCCAAGCTTGAGTTGGCCAATAGTCTACTTTGGCCATGGCCGTGACATTCGAGAATAGGGCAAAGAGCACGACGATTATTTTTATATTGTGCTTAGTCATAAATGAGCCTTTTTAATATTTGAGTAAAACGTTAGAAAAGCAAGTCTTGACGGTCAAGCACTAAGAGTGAAGTGTTAGGAATTATTGGATTACTAGCTTATATAAAGGTATAATTATACGTTTATAAGATAATGAGGAATGAAAAATGCTACGAATAAATTGGCAATTCGTCTTAAGCTTATGCTTGAGCCTTGGTTTATTGAGTTGTGCAAACTCACATCGTGACTATCAAAAAGAACACAAGGACTTTATGAGTCTAGCTGCTCGAGCTAAGGAAGAGTTCAAAGGTCCTGCTTATAAAGACTGGCTCAATAGGAAGTTACAAGAAAAGCAGTCCCATCTTCAGGCATTGGCGAGCTGGCAAGACCGAGAGGAGAGGATTCATGGACAGCATGAAATGATTGACTCTTCCTCCTCTGCATCTGGCTCTGCTTCTGGTGGAGCAGGACCAAGTGTACACGATTTTAAAGCTAGGAACTCTGCCCAACAGATGCATCGCTATTCTGAACAAAAAAAGCTTCTAGAAAGAGAAATCTTTTATCTTAAAAGTCAGCTCTCTGCTCTTGAATCAGAAGGTTAGTAGGCAAATTCTTCCTAGCTGAGGGATTTTTTCCTCATCCTTATCCCATTGATCGGTTACTCCCGAAACGAAACTGTAGGGCTGTGTGAAAGCTCCTATAAAAAACGAAGTTCTCGGGAGGAAAGCTGGGATTTTCTGTACGTACCAACTCTGTGGCCATTAATTCAAAGGCCAAGTTGGATAAAAACTTATCTGATGTAGAAAGGCAAAACAGAAGTTTGGCCACGGGGGATCGTATACACGAAGCTGCCGTTGACCCTTCTGGGCTGATAATCTCAGAGGGAATGAGAGCGCGGATTCGCTCTATGGGACAGGCCCAAAGAAATGCAACAGATTCTATATCACTTATTCAAGTTGCTGAGTCAGGACTATCGGAAATTCAAAATATGGCCGCACGACTTAAAGAGCTTGCTCTCCAGTCGGCTAACGACACCCTAGGTGATGAAGACCGTGGAAGATCGAATATAGAGTTTCAACAATTAAAAAGAGAAATCAAAAGAATCATACGTACTTCTGAATTCAACGGGAGAAAGCTTCTCGATGGAAGTGGGGGCAAATATCAATTTCAAGTGGGTATCCATGATAATGAAGGAGTCGATCAGGTTAACTACGATATGAGTAGGCTCTTACGTTCTGCTGATCAAGTGAGTTTATCTAATGGAGCTATTACCTCTAAGGGTTCCAGTATGGCGATGCTACCTAAGATCGACAAAATGTTAACTGAGGTAAGTGGTGCTCGGGCCTTTTTAGGGGGGATTCAAAATAGAGTCGAATCGACGATTTCCAACTTACAGGTTTCCCGAGTAAATACCTCGGCGGCTAATTCCCGTATCAGGGATACGGACGTGGCCAAAGCGACTGCTGAAAAGGCCATTTCTCAAATAAAAACAGATGCTTCCACCGGTTTTCTGGGGCACGCTAATACGCTTCCTGGAAGAGTTAAACAATTAATAGAGTAAATATTGTTCATACCTATTGCTATCTTGAGTCATTAAGGATAACTTACTGCCCAATAGCACAAAATATTCCGGATTACCGCATAAGTCTCCGTGATAATTTTTTAAGTTTACGGAGCTTTCTTGAATTCACCTTTACCTTTAAATCAATCTGAACGTAAGAGTTTAGTAAGAAGCCAAAGGACTTTTCAAAAAGAAAAGGGGCTTCATCCTAGGCTGCATGCGCGTGATTTAGATAAGAAATTAGGTTTCAAGATCAATAGGATTGAAGCTAAGTTACTTCAAAAATATAGATCCTATGATGAATATAGTAATGAGGGGGGAACTCAGCATTACGAAGGTACCCAAACCTGGATTGGACTGCCTCCTCAAGTATTACAAACTCCCTATAACGATATTTATGAAGCGCTCGAGTCGCTATCTCAATACCCAATCGAAAGAATCGTTGATATTGGTTGTGGTTATGGGAGAGTCGGTTTAGTTATGAACTCCTTATTTCCCAATGCAGAGTTCATAGGTTATGAAGTTTTAAAGCAAAGAGCTCGAGAAGCTAATCGTGTTTATGAACAACTTGACTTAGAAAATTGTGAAGTTCTTTTGGAAAATGTACTCGATGACGCATTTAAGCTACCTAAAGCCCAGATATATTTTATATATGACTTTAGCGAAATGCATGATTTATGTGTTATTTTAGACGAGCTGGTAAAGCGAGTGAATGATTATCAATTTTATCTGATCACCGTAGGGGAAAGAATTGATTATCTTATAGAAAGAAAATATAAACCTTTTTGGATAACAAACGGGTTTATTAAACGAGGGGCTCTAAAGATTTATAGCTCTTTAAATAATATTGAAAATCGTAACGATGGTAACTCTAACAAAGGATAAAAGAATGGCCACAGGTACAGTAAAGTTTTTTAACGAAGAAAAAGGTTTTGGATTTATTACTCCTGATGATGGTGGACAAGATATTTTTGTACACGTAACAGGAATCGTAAGTGGTGGAACTCTTAGAGATGATGAGAAAGTAAACTACGAAGTAGGCGAAGGAAGAAAAGGTCCTTGTGCTGTAAACGTATCTGCACAATCTTAATTAGCTAAAAAATTAGTAGTGGGAAGGAATTTTAACGGTAAACGTGGTTCCTTCCCCCTCTTTAGAATCAACTGAAATTTTACCGTTATGAATTTGGACAATATGCTTAACAATGGCGAGTCCCAGTCCAGTTCCTCCCATCTCTCTAGAGCGCGAATAATCAACTCTATAAAATCTTTCAAATAAACGAGAATGATGATTTTTAGGAATACCGATTCCGGAATCTTTCACCTTAATGATATCCCATTTCTTTTCTTCTTTTAGACTTTGCGTCCACTCAATACTTACTTCTCCTCCTTGAAAAGTGTACTTGTGAGCATTATCAACGAGGTTAGTTAAGAGTTGTTCAAAGAATTGGGGGTTGGCCCATATTTTATCGACATCGTATTGGGTCTTTACTTTAATATTCTTACCTAAGTAAGACTGCTTAACATTCGTTATAACGGATTCCGTGATCTCTTCCGGAATAATCGTCTCTTTAGCTACCTTATGCTTAGATTCAATAACTGAGAGTTGTAAAATATCATTAAATAGATTCGTTAAACGATCGGCATTACTTTCAAGTTTATCAAAGAACGGTCTCACCGTATCCATTTGCTCAGCAGGGGTATCGCGAATAACTTGAGCAAATCCTTTAATTGCAGTTAGGGGAGTTCTAATTTCATGGCTAACATTGGCCACAAAATCTTCTCTCATCTGCTCGGCCAATTTTCTTTCCGTTACGTCATGGAAAACACCAACTGCACCAAAGACTTCTCCTTTTTGGTCAATAAGGGGATTAACTTTTAGGTCGAAGAAGGAATTTCTTTTTCCCCCTTTAATCGCCAATTCCATATTTCTCTTCTTGACTCCGGCACCTTGGAGTAAGCATTCATTAAAAAGTGTTTGGAGTTCAAGATCTCTTGTGATTTCCCAGATCTTGAAATGAGCAATTTCTTTCTTTTTAATTTCTTTGGCGAGAAAGTTCTTTTTAAAGTGATGATTGGCAAAGAGGATTTCTTCATTGAGTCCAATGGCCAAAATTGAGTCCGTAATGGATTCCATAACAGTGGCCATCTTTTCGTTTTCATTATAGAGCTGTTCAATATAGCGCTCAAGACCTTCTTGAGCTCTATCTAATGTCTTTTCCACAATGGTCCATTCATCGCTGGGATCAAAGAGATAGCTGGAAGAATCATCTTTCGTTACTCGTTTCATTTCATCTACTTTCTTAAGAATAGACCTGAGCGGAAAGGAAACTTGTAAGGAACCCCATAGAGAAACTAGGGAAGTGAGGATAAGCAAAGGAAAGAGAAAGATAATGATCGAATGATCGAGTTCTTTCATTGCTTTATCTAACTTATTTAAGGGCACGGTCTGACGAATAATGTAGCGGGTTTTTAAACCATTCACCATACTATCAATACTGACTGCTCCATAGATTAAATTTGAATTGGCCACTTTATCAAAACGTATTTGACTTCCAAAACCAGCTCTTAAGGCATCTTGAATTTCAGGAAAGTGTAATTGGTCTTCCATCCTCTTGGGATCGACAAAATTATCACAGAGGACATTTCCCTGAGCATTGATCAGAGTATAACGAGTGGTCCAGTTGAGCTTGAGCGAACGGCACCATTTGATGGGAGAAATATTTTGAGTTTGGATGGACTCTCTAATTAAACTTAGGGATTCCCGTAACTGTTCTTGAGCTTGGGTAGTAATATAGGTCTTAAGGTAATAGCGGGCCATCCAAGCGGTAGCAATGATAACAAGTGAGGTCACTATGATTTGCATCATGGCAAGTTTTCGAAAAAACCGCCAAGGCAATGAATCCATTACGGCAGAGAAGCTTGAAGGAAGCTCCTTACTCTTCTTTTGGCCAGATGGAGGAGTGGGGAGTCTCTCTTTAAGACTCTGCGGCCACGCGATAACCGATTCCTCTAATTGTTTCAATGAGCTTTGAATATTCTTTTAGTTTTTTCCTTAGCCCAAAGATATGGGTATCAATGGTTCTGTCTGTCACATGAACGGGTCCATCTTGAATAAAGTCGACAAGTTGATTTCTAGTTAGAACTTTTCCAGGTTGCTTGAGAAAGGCAACAAGTAATTTATATTCGGAAAGAGTCAGGTCTAACTCTCTATCTTCAATCCAGGCCTTACATTGATTCGTATCGACCTTTAATGAATTCACTTTGTAGATACCTTGATCTTTTTCTTGTTCTGCTTTTTGCAAAGTTTCTGTTCTTCTGAGAAGAGCGCGAACTCTTGCTAAGAGAATAGTGGTATCAAAGGGTTTGGTTACATAATCATCAGCCCCAGCATCAAGCCCCTCCACAATATCTTCAGGACGAGTCATTGCTGTCAGCATGAGAATGGGAAGGTCTTTCGTCTTTTTGAACATTCTTAAGAATTTACAAATTTCTGATCCTGATGTGCCCGGAAGCATGCGATCAAGAATAAAGAGGTCGATTTCTTCATTTTGACCTTGGATATATTCTAGAGCTTCAGAGCCGTCGGCTATAACTCTCACATCATGGCCCTTATTTCTAAGCTGTACACTTAAGATATCTGAGATATCTTTTTCGTCTTCTACGACTAGAATTTTTGAACTCATATTTGTAACCTCACATTGGAATTCAAGCCATTGATATCATAGTCTCCCCAATATGAGAGCCCTTTTAGAGTATTCTTAAGGGACTTTTTCCAATCTTAATCATTCCGTAACATTTCTTGGTTGTGATCCCAATATAAGAGATAGCTGTGCGTTATAAATGCTTTTGCTGCACTGCTGATGATAAAAGCTAAGAATGCTCCTATAATTGGGAAGTTGAATTTTTCAGAGGAATAGAATGATGTTTAAAGCACCTAAGTTATTTATTTTATTGTCATCCTTTTGGGTACTGAGCTGCTCTGGTCCGCAGTTTAAATATAGAACTGTGCCTATGGCCCCTGGTGAATCATTTGAAGATCATGTCTTTGAAGGACAGGACTATGTGGTGACTGCCCAAGGAGATTATTCCACCAAGGCCGGAGTTAAAATGTACGAACTGGGTGGAAATGCAATCGATGCCGCTGCAGCTGTGAGCTTCTGTATCTCAGTAGAGCGACCTCAGTCCACTGGAATTGGAGGAGGAGGATTTCTCGTTTTTAAGTCACCTGAGATGGAAAAACCTGTGACATTTGATTTCAGAGAAAAAGCACCTTTATTGGCCGACTCAAAGATGTACTTGGATAAAGAGGGAAAGGAAATTAAAGGTAAGTCTTTGAACGGTATTTTTGCCGGAGGAGTACCAGGTCTCGTTGCAGGGATTGTTGAAATACACAAAGAATATGGAAGCTTACCTCTAGCGACTGTCATGCAGCCTGCAATTGATCTGGCAGAGAAAGGCTTTAAGGTCTATCCCGAACTGGCCTTCGCTCTAAGAGTGAGAGAAGAGACACTTCGTAAATTCCCTGCTTCAGTAAAAATCTTCTTTGATAAGAATAAACATATTCTCAAAGAGGGAGATCTTCTCGTTCAATCTGATTTGGCCAAAACTCTGAAGAGCATCGCTAAAAAAGGAAGAGATGGTTTTTACAAAGGTTGGGTGGCCGATGCTATTGTAGCTGAAGAGAGAAGAAGAGGGGGATTGATTCGATACAACGACTTAAGTCGATATAATATGATCAAGCGTAAGCCAGTTGAAGGAAAGTATAAAGACTATGAAATCTACTCAATGGGGCCACCGAGCTCTGGAGGAATTCACGTCATTCAAATTCTTAATATTTTAGAGCCTCTCAATTTAGGTCATTACGGAATTCAGGATGCTAAAACGATTCACTATACGGCATCAGCTATGCAACAGGCTTTTGCAGATAGGGCCCGTTACTTAGGAGATATGGATTTTGTTAAGGTTCCTCTACGAGAATTAACTTCTAAGGAATACGCAAAGAAAATTAGAGAAAAGATTCCCCATCACCGGGCCTTGAAAAAGGATGAAGTTCTTCCTGGTCAATTCGATGGTTATGAATCAACTGAGACGACTCACTTTTCAATAATGGACAAGTTGGGGAATATGGTCTCTTCTACTCAAACGATTAATGGTTTTATGGGATCAGGTTTAGTTATTCCTGGAACAGGAATTCTTCTTAATAATGAAATGGATGATTTCGCGACAAAGGTGGGAGCAAAGAATTTATTTGGTGCTGTCGGTGGCGAAAATAATCTTGTAGAGTCAGAGAAGAGACCTCTTTCGAGTATGTCACCCACACTTGTTCTTAAAAAGGGGAAACCCGTTATGGCGGTAGGTACTCCATCGGGAACAAGAATTCTTACCTGCGTTGCTCAAACTATTTTAAATTATATTGAACACAACGAACCCCTTCTCAATGCCGTTTCAGCCGTTCGTTTTCATCAGCAATGGTATCCCGATGAATTGCGAGTAGGAACACTTGGACTAAAGAAGGAAGAGGAAGATGAGCTGAGAGATATGGGCTATAAAATCAACCACAAGAATCTTGGGTGTAGAATTCAAGCAATTGCCATGGAAAAAGGGCAGTTCATTGGAGTTTCAGACCCTAGAGGGCTAGGACTTGCCGCAGGAAAGTAAGCACAATTGATCTTTGAACTTTGTGTATAATAAGCCTATGGCAAAGAAACCTCCCTTTCGTGGCAAAATATGTCGCAAGCCATTTGAATACTTTGAAATAGGAACTCCCCGAGAAGGGAGAGTTCCTTGTTATTCTTGTTGTCCGACAATCCTTCCCAATATTACTGGAGATCTTGCAAAACAATCCCTAGATGAAATTTGGAACTCTGAGGAATATAAGAAAATTAGGGCTTCGATTCTTGATGGGAGTTATAAGTATTGCCGCACGGATCTTTGTCCTGAAATTCAAAGTGATAATCTCTTAGATATTGGAGCTATTGAGGATCCTAGTATTTTGGATGCTTATTTTAACCAGAAACTAGAGCTTGAAAGTCGCCCTAAAGAAATAAATCTATCCTATGACCAATCCTGTAATTTAGCTTGTCCCAGTTGTAGAGAAGACTTTATAACTTCTCCTGAGGAATCTCAAAAAGCTCACCTCGATAAAATTACAAATGAGCTTTTAAACCGAGATCTTTCTGATACTAAAGTCATCGCTTGCTCCTCCGGAGATCCCTTTGTGGGAGAATATTTTAAAAAATTTCTTTATGAGCTAGAAGGCTCTGAGCATGAAGGCTTAAAAATTCAAATCATGACCAATGGAGTTCTCTTCAATAAAAGAGCTTGGGAAAAAATGTATAAAATCCACTCTCAGATAGAGATGGTTTGTATTTCCATTGATGCTGCAACAGAAGAGACTTATGGCATTACTCGAAAAGGGGGGAGTTGGAAGCTTTTAATGGAGAATCTCCAGTTCTTATCTCTCTTAAGAGAAAGAGGAGAGATTCCTTTTCTCAGAATCGATTTTGTTGTTCAAGATCATAACTATCAAGAGATTCCTGCTTTTATTAAGTTGGGAGAGAAATTAAAAGTTGATCAAGTCTTCTTTCAAAAAGTTGCAAATTGGGGAACCTTTTCCCAAGAAGAATATGAGAAGCGTTGTATATATAGTGAATCTCATCCGCAGTTCAATGAGTTCTATAAAGTCATCACCTCTAAAGAATTAAAGAAACCGATTGTTAATCCTGGAAATTTTGGTCACTGGATTGGACCTGTTCATAAAGATCATCGTTTCAATTGGAGAAATGCTATTATTCATTCTCTTCGTAAACGACTTAGGCTTTGGAAAGTTATGGGATTAAAAAGAGAGTAAAAAAAACCCACTAAAGAGTGGGTTTTTTTATATTAATTAAGTGTAGTTGTGACATAGAGTCTAAAGATCTTGTCTCTGGAACGGCGGATGGTACATTGGCCATCGTTCTTTCTGTCGATAAGAAAGTCATAATAATCAGGTAGAGTATCGGCAATCTCTAAAATACTCTTTCCCTCATGATCACCAAAGTCAATAAACACTTGGTCCTCTTCGATAATTCCAGTAACAGGACTTACTTCTTGTGGTTGGGCCATGATTTCCCTCCTTAGAATATTCGATGGCAATATTTAAAAATGAACTTTGTAATTATTCGTAAGAGTTAAGATCTTTCCCTAATCATAACCCTGTGAAAATTGTTACAATCTCGAAACGATTTGAAAAGAAAAAATAAATTGAAAAAGAAAAATATTGCCTGTGAGAAACTGTCGGACTTTAATCCATAATGCTCTAACTACCGATCAATAAAGAAGTTTTTAAAATAACTGACGATAAGTCGAAACTCCTGAGGGTATTGGTCGGCAATTAAGATTTTTATTAAATCAAGGGCTTCGAAAATTTTAGTAGGCTTTCTAAACGGTCGACCTGTAATCATCGCCGAAATAACATCCATAACGGTTACTAGCATTGTTTCAAAACCAGCAATGATTTCACCTTCTTTTTGTTTCTCTCTTAGATTTAATTGTAGCTTATTGGTGAGAAGACTAAAGGTATGATGGTGTTCAATAATACTGAGATGGTTAGGGGATAAAGGCAGTCTACCTTTTAAAATTTGAACTGAGTTGGTTGCATGTGCACTTAGAATTTCTTTTTCTTTATCGGATAGTTCCTCTTGATCATATTTCTCAGTAGGGATTGAAGACATTCCTATATCTTTAAAATAGGAAGTAATAAAAAGATTTTCAATTTCTTGATCACTATAGAGTTGTGAGTATTTCATCAGTCCAATGAGAAAAACAGAAGCGATTAAGGGCTGAGCTAAAACGAAGTGATGCTTTTGTTTAATGTATTCTCTTTGCAAAGGAACGAGTAAATCAATCTTGTTCAAAAGAAAGTAAGCTAAATTCTTAGCGCACTGATGCTGAAGTTTTAGGATCGTATCATCAGTTGGGTTTTGATAAAGATAACCCATATTAATGGTTAAAAGATTCATTTGCGCTTTCCCCTTTTCTAAAGGATTGCCTAGAGAAAGGGAGCGTGTAACTTGAAGAAGGTTTTTCTGTACCGTTTCGATGATGAGAGAGCGGTCTTCTCGATGAACGAATAAATAGATCTGGCCTTTAGCTATTAGCTCTCTTAATAGATTCTTATTGGTAAATACACCTCTTCTAAGGGCCCTATAAAAGATTCCATCCTTTATTCCATAAATGTCACAAGGAGCAGTAGAGAGAAAGAGAAGCTCTCTAATACTTATGGGAATAACTTGGTAAGTTAGTCGGTTTTGAAGGAGTGATGGAGATACTGTATTGGCCAATGTCATACTTCTATTTTAGGTAAATAACTCATTTTATTCTAATCTTTTATAAGGGGGAAAACTTTGAAGCCCTTTGTTTAATATCTTAGAGAATGTCTAAAAAATCGACAGAGAATCACGGCTAATTAACCATTTATCGACTTCTAAACCGTTATATTTTGGCCTGAATTTTGAATTAATAAGGGTCTATGCATTTATTTAAAATAATAAGATTTATTTGTACCAGATTCTTTTTGGGGATTTTTTTTCTTCATAGCGCTATGGGGGGAGAAGCTATATCAAATGATTCAAAGTTTTATTTAGATGAAGACAACTCTAAGAGAGAAAAAAGAGTACTAGAGCTTATATCAATCGCAGAAAAACAGGCATCTTGGAGGATGGATATCCTCAAACTCTATAATAAAATGAGTACTTTCTCTGAAGAGAATAATGGAAAAATTTTAGCGCGTGATCTTGATCATTTAAGAAGTTCTATTAAACGTTTTACCCATCATATATCTAAACCACTCAATCTTCTTAAGTCTAAATCTTTAGCGGATATCGACTTTTTAAATCCTGATCATATTGTGCTTCTTGAAACCAAAGAGCCTAGTCAAATTGATAAAAACTTTTCGAGAATTGCCAGAGCAAATGATTTGAGAGATAGGAGAGGGCGTAGAGTCTACCGTAAAATAGTAACTAGGATTTCGATTAATCCATTTGATCAGCTTGGTGTTGAACTTTTAGAGGAATTAACTTTCCAAGTGGTTCAACGACTTGTCACTCTTGATAATATTTCCATAGGCTTAATTCCCTTTATGAAAAATAGTGAATTGAGGATGACGTTAATTCATGATTTGGAAAATGATGAGTCAAGGACAGTTGAGGCAAGCTGGCATGATTATATGAATACTCTCTATAAGAGTAATAATTTAGGAAAGCTTTATAAAATCATTTCGACCTATAAAACTTATATAAAAAAACAAAATCAACTTAATCTTACTCTTTTTAAACTTTTAGATGAAAGCCTTGTTGGAAGTTATATTAAAAGAAAAACTGACAGCTTTACCTTCTTCACCGACATGTTCAAACAGATGGGCTTCATGGCGAAAAGAAGGTGGGATATTTATACAAAAATAGGAGTGAAATCTATTTATGAAGCTTCTAAGATTTTTGGTAATACTGTGGGCTTAGTGCAGTCTAGACACGGTTACCTCTATGATATGAGCAAGGAAGAGGAAGAGAAGTTGGCCGCACGATTAAGGCCATTAGATGTGCTCTTTGAAAAAACTCCTTTTCGATTAACTGATCGATTTATTCCCGGATATTTTGGCCACAATGCGATTTGGACGGGAACAGAAGAAGAACTAAAAGAGCTTGGTGTCTGGGACGCTTTGCCCGAAATTTATATGAATGCTGTAGAAAAATTTGGCTATGCGGGGCCTTCATTTCAACAAGATATTAGAAATGGAGTACGGATTATTGAAGCCCTAAGACCTGGTGTCCAAATTAATACCTTAAGACACTTCTTAGATATTGATGACTTTGCGGCCATGAGAGCTAGAGAATGTGAGAGCATGAATAAAGAAAGAGGGTTTTGTTTAACTCCAGAGTTGAAGAAAGAGTACCTCCTCATGGCCTTCTCTCAGATAGGTAAAGATTATGATTTTGCTTTTGATGTAAATACTGAAGAAACAATAGTATGTTCGGAACTCTTATATCGTACTTTCCTAGATATCGACTTTGAGACACGTCTTACCGTAGGAAGTTTTAATATCAGCCCTGATCAGGTTGCCTACCAAGGGGATGAGGAAGGCGATATTTTTACACCCTTTATTATTATTCATAATGGAGAAGAGGTAACAGAGGATCTACAAGGTTTCTTCTATGATCTTCTTCATTAGAAGAGCTTTTGAAATACCCACAATGGACCAATAAGAAGAAATTGAAGATCCGTTAAGAAACTTGGCTTTTGACCTTCAATCTTATGACCGATGAATTGTCCAATCCATGCCAAAATAAAAATCGTTACACATGAAGGAATGAGATAAGGCGTTTTCTCTAATTGAATAATGAGGAAGTATTGAATCGTGACATTGATGAGCATGATGAGTGCCACTTTGATATTTAGACTGATATAGAAAAAGAGAGCTAGCAAGGAAAATAGGGTGGACCAATTGAGATAGGGAACAAGTATAAAAAAGGATGGAGTGGGGATTGCCCATAAGAGTCCAAGCAAGCTAAACATGATAAGAGGGACGCAAATATGATGTATTTTCTTATTGGTTGGGTTTTGATGGTCTTTTGAATAGGCGTCTAACCATTGCTCTAATGTTCTCATAATCCTTCTCCCTTAAATATATATACTTATTCTAGGTCAAAGTAGAAGGATACGACAAACATCCTATTTGGAATTGAGAATCTCATCGATTAAACTCTCTAAATTATCAAAATGGGGCTTATTAATGAAGCCTCTGGCTCCATATTTCAATGATTCGATCATTAGAGTTTCGTTACCGTGTCCAGTAAAAAAGATAAAAGGCGTTTCGTTACCGGATGAACGTGCCTTTTTGATTACCCCAATCCCATCAAGCCTAGGCATATTAAGATCACATACCACAAGGGAATACTTGTTCTTTGAGAGTTTTTCAATCCCTTCAATTCCATCATTGGCCGTATCAACATTATGACCCTTTTTGGTGAGAAGCATGCAAATGAGTTTTAAAAGCTGTTGTTCGTCATCAATCACTAAAATCGGGTTCATAATACTTTCCTAATTTGATTTTGCTTTATTATAGTTCTCGTCTTTATTTCCTTCAACTGTTTCTAAAGACAACTGTGCTCTTTTAATATAACGATCTATCTGGGAAAAGGCTTCATGGGGATCGTCGTAACAAAGGTTGATAAAAATCCTTAAAAAAGACTCTTGTAATCCTTGTAAACCCATGATCCTAGCTTTATATGCCGTCATCTTTTCTGGAGCTGGTTTCTGGGGCAAACTCTTGGTCACCACTAGACTTAATTCACAGGGAAGCTTTACATGAATCCAAGTCATAGGAGGGATTTCTCCTTCATAGAAAAATTCAATAGAGTCTTCATTGAGACGATCAAGAGTAAGCTCTTTTTTGATCCAAAAGATACGATCGGGAGAATCAACTTTTACGAATTGGGACGATGAGTAGGTTAAAGGTGTCGTAAAACTATGGTTATACTTATCGATGATTCCAATGAGAACCTCTCGTGTCATCTTTTGTTGAAAGGCCATAAGCTTTTCATATTGAAAAACTTGCTGGAGTGCCAAGGAATGGGAAGGGGAATTAAGAATAATGATGATAGGAGAGAAGTTCGTTTGGCGTTTAATTAGAGCAATAAGCTGAGGGATCTCTTCAAATTTAAATCCTTCTTTTTCATTTTCATGTTTTTGATCGGCAATAGGATCATCAATATTCAAAAAAATTAAGTCAGGGAGTTCAAGATGGGTGACATCTTTTACTTCATTAAAGGTTTTAAACCAATGAACGACACTACAAGATTCTATGTCTAGAAGCTTACTTATTCTTTTTATTTTACGATCGGGACCAAAGGCCCAAATGGTATTCATTTTTTGAATGAAGTTCTTACCATGGGTATTTATAACTTCTTCAAAATGACTTTTGGAGACCTTTTCCCCGTAAAGATCATTTTGAGTCAGTCCTTGATTATGCTTAATAATTGGAGTGTGAAAAGCATATTGATAAGGGTAGTAATAAGGTTTATCAGTATTCTTTTCTTGGGAGAGGCTAATTTTTCTTAGGCCAAGATCATTGATGAGACCTCCATCAATCTCTGTTTTTTCCATCAGGGGTAAGGCTATGGATGATTCAATATTGGACATTTTACTGCTGATATTTCTAAAACTGGCAGGAAACCAACATGGAATAGTGGAATCAATTTTGTTAAGAGTTGCAAACTCTGTAATGTCAGGTGGATCCTGATCAAGAAGCTCTAAGATCGTTCTAAAGAATAATTTTTCATCTCCCCCCCAAATATAATAGGAGTGTACACCACAAGAGTGATAGAGACCTAGTTGTTCTATCGTGGGATGTTTTCGAGCAGCTAATATAATCTTAGTATGGGTAAGTTGATTCTCTTCTTGTAACATGAGAAGACTTGGACAAACTTTTGGAGCAAGGAGATCATCGAGAGGTGAAATATCTAAGATGATTGTTGATGCCGAAGTATCTTCATTAAATGTGAAGTCATTAAGATCTTCAATAGAGCCGTTGTGAATCTCCAGTTGATTGGATTCAACAAGTGAGTAAAACTCTTCTTTTAGAGTTTCAACAAAGCTTTGTCGTGATCCAAAATAATGGAGTCTTTTCATTAATCATCCTTTACTCAATTTGAGTGGACTGATTTTTATTCTGAACTCGCGGTATATTGATTATAAATTGGGTATTTGGATTATCGTGATTAATATAAAATTGTCCGTTATGTCTTCTAATGATCGCCTTAGAAAGGCTTAGACCTAATCCCGTACCTTTTCCTATATCTTTGGTTGTATAGAAAGGATTAAACATTTTATCTGCAACTTCTTTTGAGATTCCTTTACCTGAATCGGTAACTTTAATCTCGATACGATCCTCTTTCTCATCGTATTGAATATCCACATCAATCCACAACTTTTCTTCTAAGGTCTTGGGGTTTTGAATAGCGTCAAAGGAATTATTGAGTAGGTTGAGTAGAACCTGACTCAATTGAATTTTTAAGATTTCCAGTGGGAGATCCTTAAAGGGAGTTAGCGGACTAATTTTTAAATCAATTCCATGTCCTTTAAATTTTTCACCACAAAGGGCTAAGACATCCTCTAAGATATCTTCCATAAAGGCCATCTCAAACTCGTCTTTACTAGGGTCTCTTGAAATATTTCTTAAACCTTGGATGATTTTACTTATTCTCTTAACAGTGTCATTAACGTCATCCATGATCGTTGATATAAAGCTTCGGTCGACTTCAGAATCACCTTGTATTGTTTTATTCACTAAAGTAGCGCTTGTTGAAATGATCGCTAAAGGATTATTTATTTCATGAGCAATCCCCGATGCCATTTCTCCAAGGGCAGAAAATTGAGATTGGGTGAAGAGTTGCTGTTGTTGCAATTTAATAATTTCTTCATTCTTCTTTCTTTCGGAAATATCAAAGCCTAGAAGGAGTATCTTATTTTGGTCTTCTAAAAGTGCGAGATTCATATCAAGCCAAAATTCATTATCTTGATAGCTCATTCTAATTTCATCTCGCCAGGTAAAGCCCTGAGAGATATGGACAAGAATCCTCTCATAATAATCTTTGTCAAACTGGCCGCTTTCAAAATGATAGATATGAAAATCTTCGGGTAATTTCGAGAGGGAGCAATTAAGTAGAAAGAGAGGATTGGCCTCTACAATTTGTCCATCGAAGTCGAGTAACAAGGAATAAGCTACTTGTTCCATGGCCTTTCTATATGAGTCGGATATTTTTTCTGTCATAGATCTATTTTAAAGGGGGATGATGAAGTTAATAAAATGAATTTCAATAAAGTTTTTATTTAATAAAAAGAATGAACTTATTAAGTAACTAGTATTACATTGTATTTTGATGGATTTAGTGATTTTTCGCTATAAAAATTTTTAAGTTTTCCATCTAAAAAGAATCGCTATTGATCGTTTTTCTATTTGTATAGAAACTTTCACGAATAAGCTCTTATTTTTGCCTTTATTTTGAGGCGATTTTGAAGAAATGGGATTCACTAAATCTTATTTTAAAATCGTCCTAACTAGTTAACTTTAAAAGTAAAAGATTTAAATTATGATTAATTCTTTATATTTTTCCTCTAGATGCTAGAGTCAGCTCTAATGTACGAAAATTTTAGTTAAGCTCCCCACAGGAGTTGAGTTGGTCAACAAACTTGTGAAGGATAGAATATGACTCATTTAAAACATAAAACGAGAGAAAGACTTAATCACTATCTAAGTAGTACAAAGTTGAATGAGTCCTGTTATTTTTCTGAGAATCAAGTTGTTGGCTTCCATTGGGCTAATGATAAAATTTCATCTGATTACTTTAAAAATCTTTATTCGAGTTCGGATCAAAAATTTAAAGAAAGAGTCGAACATCTTAGAGGTGAATTAGAAAACTTAAAGAATTTTAATATTTGGCTGATGAGTAAAAGAGGTCAGCTAAAAACTAATATCTATAATTTGTACGAATCTTATCTTGATCCACGTCTAAAGCATCAGTGGTTTGACCTTGAAGATATCTTAGTTTCCACGCAGCATGAAGCAGGGCCATTTTGTAGTGTTAAATCAATGAGATGGTTTGATAAAGGTATTTATTCCAAATTTGTATATTTGAAAATGTTAGAAAATTGGGTACCTCAAAGACAGTTTCGTTTAAGTTTTAATATCCCTATTGAAATGCGAGCTGATGGTTCTCCCTTTGGCGCAATTCAAGCTCAAATCTGCCAAATGAATAGTAACGGAATATTAATTAATTTTTCAAATGGCAACCCTATAAAAGAATGGTCGAACCGAGAAGTTTTCTTTATTAAAAAGCCCTTCGGTATTGTAGAAGAGGGAGGGATTAATGAAGTCTTTAAAGCTCAGGAATGGTTAAGCGCTCTTGAAAACTTTACTATGAGTGGCGATACTCTTTCTCAAAAGGTTGGAGACTCTCTTAAAAAGCAAGGCGAAAATAATCACTTTGTTTATATTGGATTTGATGAAATGACGATGCTTTCCTTAAAGAGTCATGATAATTCGATAGCCCAGTTAAAAGATCTATTTAGTGAAGTTAAGGACTCTATTCAGTCCCATGTGAAAGCAGCCTAGAAAGCTGCTTCTATTTCACTTAGACTGATGGTTTCACCTAATTTGACGAGAGTTCCATCAGCTTTTTGTACAAAATAGGCAGGGACTCCCACATGTCCATTTTTCTTTAGATATTCTCCAATAACGGGATCATACTTGGTCCAGTCACCAAGTAAAAGTTTTGCTTGTTTTTTAGCAATGATCTCTTTGAAGCCTTCCGTATCAATAACAAGTTTCTCGTTTACTTTACAAGTAATACACCACTTTGCGGTGAAATCGATGAAAAGAGGAGTACGACTTTGAGCATAGTCCTTCATCTTTTCCTCTGACCACATTTCCCATTGAAGATTACTATGGCCATTCTTCTCATTTAATAGATCAGAACCACTTGAATTTTGAGAGCTGATCATCATAAGAGGAGAGAAGAAAAGCTTAATTAGAAGAAGCAAAGGGATAGCAAAAAAGAGAGCTTTCCAGAATTTAGAGCGCCCTATATTTTTTTGAAAATAGAAAGCAAAGAATAGAAAAATTAAAGAAGAGAGAAGAAAGAGGAATGGGATATTTCCATTGGTTAAAGATAGGAAGACGTCGACCAGCCATAATGTCGTAAGAATTAAAGTTAGCCCAAGGAACTTTTTAACATGCTCCATCCACATACCAGGCTTGGGAAGTAGTTTTACAGCACTAGGAAAGAATCCCGTTAGAAGAAAAGGGAAGGCCAATCCCAAACCAATGGACTGAAAAATAAGTATGATGGTTATAGGAGAAGAAGAAAAAGCAAATGTAAGCGCCGTTCCGAGAAAAGGAGCACTACAGGGGGTCGATAGAATTGTGGCCAAAACGCCGCCAATAAAGTCTCCCGATACACCTTTTTTCAACTCCATATTTCCTAATGTCTTTCCACCAGGAGTCATGAACTCAAAGAGGCCAAAGAGATTAAGAGAGAAGATGAAGAGGATCAGAATCATTATCGCTACAAAGATCGGACTTTGTAATTGAAAGCCCCAACCGACATTTTCACCTGTCGCTTTGAGCACTAAAATTGAAGCAGCAAGAAGAAGAAAGGTAAATAACACCCCTAGTGTATAGAATAAGTTATGACGTAAAATACTCGCTTTCGACTCGTCTGAATGGGCCACAAGTCCAAAGAGTTTTAGAGAGATAACAGGAAGCACGCAAGGCATAATATTTAAAATTAAACCTCCGAGGAAAGCAAAGAGAAGAATTCCCAATAATGAATCTGAGCTTTCCTTTTGCGTTTCTTGCTCAGTAACGGTTTCTGAGTCATTTTTAGCTTCTTCAGTATTTGGAGTTTCAACTTTTCCATTAGGGTTAATGAAGTTCATTGTGCCCATTAAAGATTCAATTGTCGTACCTTGATTAATATCAAATGAGTTGAAGGTCTTGGTTATGATACTAAATTCTTGAGACTGAGGATCTTGAAAGAGAAAGCTAAGGGTAATGGGATCTTTGAATACTCCGTCCGTAGGAAAGGGAACTTCGGGTTCAGCATATTCTCCGTCCCAGCCCATATTGATTTTTCCAAAGTAGGTACCTGCTTTATTTTGATAAAGCTTCTCTCTACGAATATCAAGTAGGCCGTGACGATAGGGGGTGAGTAAACCAAGAGGATGAAAGAGTGGTTTTCCGCCTTGATTGGTAAAATTATAGTAGAGATTAAGTTCTAGGTCTTCAGAGCCCTTCTTTAAAACGAGATCAAGGGAGCTTGGCCAGATTTTTTTTTTGGGGAGAGCTTGATAACGATTCAAGATCTCTTCATTAGAAAGAGTAAAATCTTGAGCATTTGATGAAATCACCTGACCTTGAGAGTCGAGTTTTGCAGTGATTTCAACTTTTCCCGGTATACAAATATGTTTACAAACGAGCCATGTGGATTTGATTTTAAGCTCTTCTGGTGATTTTCCTTCAAGTGTAAAAAAACGAGAATACTGATCGGAATAGCCATAGGCCAAGATATCACCTTCTTCAATATAGCGAGTAGGGACAGGCCAATTGAATTCCTTTATTTCTAGGTTGGGAGTTTCTATTTCTATCTTGGTAGGAAGACCTGCATCTCCTGGGTTCTTCCAATAGGTATGCCAATGGGGAAAGTTCTTATAGTTGATGACATAAACAACTTTTCCTTGGTCGATAAATGAATTAAAAAAGGTTTCAACGGGCTTGGCCGGAATTTTCTCATCAGCTAGGACCGAAAAGGATAGGAGTCCTAAGTTTACTAGTATTATAAAGAGGAGATTTGTTTTAAAAAGCTTCTTCATGAATCCATTTCCCTAAATTCTAAAAATAATATTTCATTATGATAATGAAGTTATTTGATATTCTCTATAACTTTATCCACTACACTCAATGAAACTCTATGTATTTCTCGTACTATCGTAATGATTGTGTCTTCACTGTAATATATTGGAAATATATCTCAAATTAGGTAATCTTTTGTCATGAAATTGCCAACTTTGCCCCATCGAATCATTTGTTTAACCGAAGAAGCAGCGGAACTGCTTTATTTACTCGGTGAGCAAGATCGTATTATTGGAATATCTGCCTTTGCGCTAAGGCCTACTGGAATTAAGAAGAATCACCCTGTCGTTTCAGTTTTTACCCACACCCAGATTGAAAAAGTGGGGGATTTAAAACCTGATTTGATTATTGGATATTCTGACATCCAAAAGGATATTGCTCGCGAGCTTATTGAAAAAGGGCATAATGTATTTATATCCAATCATCGCTCACTTCAAGAAGTCATTAATTACTGTGCAACAATTGCTTCTTTAGTGGATGCGAATTCTCGTTTTGAAAAAATCGTGGAGAGATGGCTAGAGAAAATCGAAGAGGCCAAAAGATTTGCTCGCAAATTAAAAGAGCAGGGTCATTCGCTTAAGGTTTATATCGAAGAGTGGGATGAGCCAAGAATATCGGGAATTCACTACTTTTCTGAATTAGTCGAATTATGTGGACTTGAAGATATAAACTCACATCTACGAACTGGATTTTTGGCCAAAGAGCGCTTCCCCGATGAGAAATATATCATCGAGTCTGATCCCGACTTAATCCTTGCTTGCTGGTGTGGCAAGAAAGTGGAGCTGGATTCTTTTTCCCAAAGAGAGGGATGGTCTTCTCTAAAGTCGGTTCGTAATAAACAAATCTATGAACTTCCTCCTGAAATCTTTCTTCAGCCGGGTCCGGCCTTATTTGAAGAGGGGATCGATTACCTGATTGAATTAGTCGAGAAAATGACTCGATCGTCCTGATTTAAATTGCTTAAGTCGTAATTTTGCCCTTTATCTTTCTTTATTTCCTAGAAAATTAAACTTTCCAGAACTTTGGTCGATAAGTTGAGAGAAGACGTGTGCTTTATCGACTTTTAAACAAGAACGGATACGTTTATGAAATGGATTAAATCGAGAAATTTGTCATTATTGATTTTAGCTGGAACTGCAATCTCTTTGAACTCATGTGAGAGCATAGAGCGTTTTGAAGCAAAGGCTGAAAAAATTAATCGTTACGAAAGAGTTTCCCTTCATCTTTCAAAAGAGAATCGTGATTTGAAGGCTCAGATAGGGCGTTTACAAGATCAAGTCCAAGTTTTGAAATCTGAAAAAAACTTTCTTCAAATTAAGTTAGATAAGTACGCTGGAGATAAGCCTACAATGGCTTCTGTTAAATCGTCACCAAGTAGTAGTCGCTCTATTGCTAGTGTTGCTCCAAAATTTTCAGTGGCTCCCTCTCAAGATCTTGTAAAGTTTGATGTATATAAGTGGACTCCTTCTCAAATTCTCGCAATGGCGGAAAAAGAATTTGAGGCAAAGAACTACGAAAAGTCTGCGCAATTTTTTACGACATTTTCTCATCAATTCCCAGGGCACGAAAGAATTAATGATGCCTTTCTCTTTCAAGCCGGAGTGGCTGCATATGAATCGGGAAAGCATCAAGATTGGACTTTAAGTCACCTTGAAAAGCTCGTTCAAGAGTACCCAACTTCAAAATATTACCGAGGCGCAAAACTTTGGATGGCATTGACTTATTTAGAACAAGGAAAAGAATCCAAGTTTTTTCACACTGTAGAAGAGTTTAGAAAGAAGTACCGCAATACAGATGAGTGGAAAGTGTTAAGCCCTCACTATGAAAAAATTGTTCAAAAGTATAAAAGGAACTAAAGCATGACTCGTATCATTCTTTTTATGGCCATTGTTCTATTTAATATTGCTAGCTTTGCAGCTTCTAACAAACTTATTGTGGTGGTTAGCGAAGTAAAGGGGAATGCTTTTTATTCTCTAGGTGGCAAAACAAAGGTTTTAAAAGAGGGAGTTCATCTTCCTGCAAGTGCAGAGATATTTACTGAAGTAGGTTCTCAAATCGCTTTCAATGACTACTATGACCATGTATTCTATCTTTCCGGTGGAGCGCATTTAATTGTTTATCCTAATTTAGTGGAACTTAAAGAGGGTTATCTTTGGATTAAATCTCTTTCCTATGATCCTCTAAGAGGACCATTAAAAGTAACAACGGCTAACTCACTGATTGAAAATAAGAAAGGTGAGGGAATCTTAAGTTTTGATTCTTATTCAGGAAAGACTCAAGTTCTATCTATTAAAGGTGACTTCGACTTAAAAAATATTCGTCAAGAATTCCAGTGGACCCAAGTGGGAGATGGACAATTTTCTTTCATCCAAGATGAATACAATAAGGGTGTACCACGTAGAGCGACGCCTATTGGATACTCAAGTTATAAGAAGGTGACTTCCCTTTTTTCTGGAGTCGAGGCCTTTGATGAAAAGAAGATGGAAAGAAGTCAAAAACTACGTCCTACGATAACAAGAACGGCATCCCATTCTACAGAGGATAGTCGCTCTCATACAAGTGAAAGTGCTTCCAAAAGATCAATAGCATCTGTTTCTAATGTTGATCCTTTTGAAAAGGCCCTCCAAAACTCTAAAGGAGAAGTGACAATTATAAAACTTCGTGATCCTGAAAAAGAGAAAGCTCATGAAAAAAATTTAATGAATTTTTATAAGAATAAAGTGACAGAACTTGGAAAGCCTAAACCAAAAAAGAAGTGGTCTCCCAGTTATTCTGATAAGAGTAACGTTAAAGTGATGGTCTTTGGATCGGGAAGTTCACATAAGAAGACTTCTCCTACACATGAAGTAAGAAAGACTCGCTCATTACGAATGCCTGCATCAATAAAACCGGCCAAAACTAATGAAGAAGTAAATTCCTATAAGAAAAAGTATAGAACACCGGCTAGTATTGGCAAGATGGTGCCTACTGTTAAAAATAGTGCCTTTGAAAGCGAGCTTGTAGATCAGTACAAGAAACAAATGCGCCACGAAGACGAGGTTAATCAGTTAATAGATCAGCTAAAGTCTATTGATATGGATTACAAAAAAGAATATTAATTAGGCGTATTCCTTCTCGTAAAAATCCAAAAAGATAATTATAATAGATCAAGTTTCACATTTTACTTGGAGTCATCCATGTCTCAAAAGTCTAAACCTTTAGAAATCGAATCCTATCTCACTTATGACGATGTTCTACTTACCCCTGGATATTCGGAGAATCTTCCGAGTGAAACTGAGCTAAATACTCGGTTTACTCGAAATATTTCTTTGCGTATTCCGATTGTTTCAGCAGCTATGGATACAGTTACGGAAAGCGATACAGCTATAACCATGGCCCAGAACGGAGGAATTGGTGTCATCCATAAGAATATGGATGCAGAGAAACAAGCTAAAGAGGTTCGTAAAGTAAAAAAATATGAGTCGGGAATGATTTTAGATCCTGTGACCATTGGCCCTGAAGAGTCACTTCATCAAGTTAGGTCGATTACTCATCAGCATAAAATTACTGGTATGCCTGTAGTCGATAAGAATAAAGTTCTTGTCGGAATACTAACGGGTAGAGATATGCGATTTGAATCAAATTTTGATCAGAAAGTAGCAGAGGTTATGACCCCCCTTGATCGATTAATTACGGCCGATGAGGGGATTAGTATTGAAGAAGCAAAAGAAACTCTTCATAAGAATAGAATTGAAAAACTTCCCGTCGTTAATAAAGAAGGGAAGTTAAAAGGACTTATCACCATAAAAGATATTTTAAAAGGAATTGATTTTCCTGATTCAAATAAAGACTCCTTAGGAAGGCTACGTGTTGCGGCAGCCGTCGGAGTTGGGCCAAAAGAAGAACATAGAGCAGCTTGTTTGGCCCAAGCTGGAGTTGACGCCATCATTATTGATACGGCCCACGGTCATTCTTTAGGCGTAATTAATATGGTTAAAAAATTAAAAGCAGAATTAAAAGGCGTAGATATTGTTGCGGGAAATGTTGCAACGGCTGCAGCCTGTGAAGATTTAATCAAAGCGGGAGTTGATGGAATTAAAGTTGGAATTGGTCCCGGCTCTATTTGTACAACTCGAGTTGTTGCAGGAATAGGTGTTCCTCAGTTATCTGCTGTAATGGAATGCGCTCGTGTTTGTCGAGGGGCAGGAGTTCCCTTCATCGCAGACGGAGGGATTAAATATTCTGGAGATATCGTAAAGGCCCTTGCAGCAGGAGCCAGCACCGTTATGATTGGATCTCTTTTTGCTGGGACAGATGAAACTCCTGGAGAGAGAATTCTCTATCAAGGACGCTCGTATAAAGTTTATCGTGGGATGGGCTCATTAGGAGCTATGGTTCTTGGTTCTAAAGACCGTTACGGACAAGGAGCTGTAGATGATCTTGGTAAATTAGTTCCTGAGGGAATTGAAGGTCAAGTTCCTTACAGAGGGTCTCTTGCTTCTAATATTTATCAACTGGTGGGAGGACTTAGGGCAGGTATGGGATATGTCGGCGCTAAAACTCTAGATGAGCTAGTGAAGAAAGCAAAATTTATAAAAATAACTTCAGCTTCTCTTAGAGAAAGTCATCCTCACGATGTACTTATAACTAAAGAAGCTCCAAATTATTCTAAAAGTTAATTAGTTTTAAAGGTTCTATATGAAGATTGATGAGCATCAAAGACAAATATGGATTGTCGACTTTGGATCCCAGTACACCCAATTGATTACTCGAAAAACAAGAGAGTTAGGGCACAGTTCTGCGATTATTACACTAGATGAAGTTAGAGAAAAATTTGATTCTGGTGAAAAGCCAGAGTGTCTTGTTCTCAGTGGAGGACCAGATTCTATTTCAACTGATGAAACCGACTATTCGTTTCTCTTTGATAAGGATCTTCCTATTTTAGGAATATGTTACGGTTTACAAGTGATGGCCGATTATTTCGGTGGCAAGGTTTCTCCTGGAACTCAAGCAGAATATGGACACGCGGAAATCTTTTTAAAAAATAAATTCGAACTTCCTGGTTGCCCAGAGCACTTTCATGTTTGGATGAGCCATTTTGATCATGTGGAAAAAGTTCCAGAAGGATTTACTCTCATAATGGAGAGTCATAATGGAATGGTTGCGGGAATTAGAGATAAAGATAGAAAGATGATGGGACTTCAGTTTCACCCTGAAGTTGAACATTCAAGCTATGGAAAAGAAATTCTAAAATATTTCTACTCTGAAGTCGCTAAGTTAGATGAAGATTGGGGTAAGGGGGCCATGTTAGAAGAGGCTACCGAACTTGTTAAAAAAGTAGGAGACCGAAAAGTCCTCTGTGCTTTTAGTGGGGGAGTGGACTCTCTCGTCGCAGCTACAATCGCTCATGAGGTAATCGGTGATAACCTGTATTGCTTCTTTGTTGATCATGGACTCTTAAGACCACAAGACTATGGTCATATTAAAACTCTTCAAAAAGAAACACCATTGAATATAGAAATCATTGATGCAAGAGATGATTTTATGAGTAAGCTCAAAGGAGTCTCTGACCCCGAAGAGAAGCGAAAAATCATTGGCCATACTTTTATCGAAGTTTTTGAAAAGAAAGTTCATGACTTTGAAAATGAAAAAGGGATTAACTTTGAATTTCTCCTTCAAGGAACTCTCTATCCTGATGTCATCGAAAGTACTTCTCCTCATAAGAAAGGTGGAAAGTCTGTAACGATCAAGTCTCATCACAATGTGGGAGGCTTACCTGAGAGAATGAAATTAGAGTTATTAGAGCCCTTAAGATTTATGTTTAAGGATGAAGGTCGAAAGATTGGTGAAGAACTTGGTCTAAAACATGAATGGGTTTACCGTCATCCTTTTCCAGGACCAGGAATTGGTATTCGTGTCTTAGGAGAACTCTTTGATGATTCCATTCGCAAAGTTGGCGAGAGTGATCAAATTCTTTTTGAAGAACTTCATGCATACAAAATTTATGAATCAGTGGCCCAAGCATTTACAGTTTTACTTCCAGTGAAAACAGTTGGAGTTAAAGGTGATGGGCGAGCTTATGAAGAAGTGATTTGTTTAAGACTCGTTTCAACAACAGATTATATGACGGCCACTTGGTCAGACCTTCCAAGAGAGTTTCTCTCTAGGGTATCTTCTCGTATTACGAATGAAGTCAAAGGGGTGACAAGAGTTGTATATGATATTACCTCTAAGCCCCCAGGAACTATAGAGTGGGAATAAGGAAAGGCAAGCTTCTATTTAGTGAGAAGCTTGTTCACTTTCTTCAGTAATTCTACACATTGTTCTTCATCTAAGGCATGAAGTTTATGGCTCTCTCTCAGAGAAGTTGCGTTGTCTCCGTGTTGCTTAAAATGAGCAATTCTATTATTGAGATTATTTCTAAGAGTTCTCAATTTCTTAGGGCCATAAGTTTCTAGATCATCAAATTTTTTCATAATTTCTCTGGTTCAATTAAAGTGCTGGGAAAATAGCAAAAAAGCCTGAAGCACGCAATAACTCTTATTCTTATCGTGGTTCAGGCCTTCGTCGAAATGTTAATTTATGAAGAGATAATAGCTGTTTTGAGAAAAATAAGTTGAAGACTGAAATTTTTATCTTCTTGTTATGATGTGAATTTAACTATTTACAAATCTTTGTCAGAAAAGTTTAGATTTAGAGTGATCCAAAAACGGCCTCGAGTCTCAAATTAAGGGCAAGGACTCTGGCCCATTGTCTTGTCTCCGGCCATGTAATGGAAGGGTTGATGGAGAGATAAACCCAATTGGAGTAAATTTTCTTTCTGTAACTTGCGCCAAAAGAATATTGATGAACATAGTATTTTGGCTTATTCCGAGCAAAGGCGAGAAGATAGAATTGAATGGCCGACTTATCACTAAGACCTAGGAAGAAATTAGGTCCATGAGTGGTAAATACCTCATCTTGTTGATCAGTCCAATTAAGTGAATTGGTAATCCTTAAAAGACCCCAATCTGATACCTGATAATCTAGATCATTGGACATATTGTATCCAAGTCCTTCTTCAAGAAACCAATTGAGTTCTTGAGTAGGATTGAATTCAAATTTAGAAAAGGCAAAAGTGCGTCTAAGTCGACTTCTTATATATGGGTTAGGGGGAATCGCAACTTTTACTCCTGTAGAGATACCATAGTTCCATTTACGAAAAAGATTGCGAGGAATATCGAGTAGGCTTTTTTCTTCTTCTTTATCTAAAGGTATAGTCTGAGATTCTTCTTTCTTTACACTAGGAGAATGTTGAGGATCTTTTTTTTCAAATTTAAATTTAAAGAGCTTCTCCAGTTGGGGGAGTTTTAAGGTAAAGCGCAGGTCCACTCGTGACTGATCATTTTCATATTCTCGAAAATTATGATCCACATAGACTCGAAGTTTAGAGCCGTTGGCCTCTTCATCTCCTCTTTGCGTCCCAAAGAAAGAGTCGACTCGATTTGTGAATAAAAGGATCGTATCACTCACTGTTTTATGGGTGTCATCGATGAGATTTGTTGGGGCGGAAGACTCTGGTTTTTTGAGTCCATCCGCTGCCGCCTGGATGGTTGAAAGAGATCCCAAGCAAAGTAAGGTGAGAAGTATAACTATTGGTTTTTTCATGGTTATTTCCTCTAGTATATCCTCTTGGCCTTCCTTTTTACACTTAAAACTATCCTTTGTTGACGCATTGAGAATTAATGGATAAACCTTGCTCATGAAAAATTTAGGAACGATTTTATTTTGTTTGGCCTACTTTGTAGGGTGTTCAACTGCAACAGTTAAAGAGCTTCGTCTTAGCAATGGCAACAAAGGTTTCGATCTTAAATGCCTCGGAAGTGAGATGAAATGTGAGGAAAGAGCACGAATTCTCTGTGATGGAAAATACCGTGTACACAATTTCTTCGAAGATGATCCCCTTTCTTATTCTCTTGAAAAAGGTCTTACAATGAGACTCGAATGTCTCGAAGAGACGGCGCAAGTTTATAAAGAGTGCTCACAGCCTGGTGTAAGCTGTCGTCTTTAATTCTTTCAAATTCATTTAAGAGAGATAAGAGTTAGAGTGATATAAAAAGAGAAGTTATTAGAATAGCTTCAACTGGGGTTGGGAAGGCTTAGTTAGGTTTTGAAGTTTTCCCTTACCTGCATTTCTTGTTTTCTGTTCAAGAATTTCCGTTTTCACATATGAATCTTCAAAGGTTTGAATCACAAAGAAAGACATTTCAGGATAAATCTTTTTCAATTCTTTCATTTCAGTCGTAATTAACTCAACATTCTTAGGATCGTCATCAGACATGCCGAATCGATGATGGGGATTATTTCCATATTTCTCAATCGCTTTTTCAACACTATTGCGAATGGCCTCTCTCTTGAGATCAGCTACAGAGAGCTTCAATTCTGGATCATTGAGTTCTTGCTTTCTGATTTCAGGATTGGTTACGGGATAAACACTTAAGTAGTTTGGTCCATGGGGGAGATGTCCGTTACGAACGATGACATCAATTCCATCTTGAATGGTTTCTATTTGGTGGCCTCTGGCCGTGATCACAGAGATAGGTCTATGGTTGTAGGTCGCATGGTAGAAACAATTCCAAGAGGGAGCTTTCCAAGAGTAATCCGCTTGCTGAAGTGCTTTTTCAATATCACTGAGGAAGGTTTGTTTCTTACGAACAATCTTATCAATAAAGGTGTGTTTTTGATCTCTAAAGTAGCGAAAGGTTCCGTGCTCATCATCATAATCTATAAAGTAATCCTTAAGGGGACCTTCTTTACCAATAGTGTGGTGATAGCTGGCCCATTCTCCTGAGCTCATCGTTCTTTCTGCACCTGTCTTTTTGTTAAAAATAACGATGGGTGTAGTGAGGTAGGCAACGTTGTCATCAAAATCAAAGAAATAAAAGCTTCTTCCCCCTAAATGGTGGTTTCTATCTTTTTCTAGCGGTCGCTGAAAAGAGAGTTCCATTTGCGCCTGATTAAGAGGCACTTTCTTTCTCTTTAGGCGGATTTTGATCATGAATCATTCTCCAAGAATAACCTTACAAGGTCATCATAGAGGGTTTTAAACGATAATCAAGTGGTGTGTAAAGATAACTCGAACAAGATTTGATGAGAGAAATGAGACAAACAAAAAGGCCACTTTTCTAGGAAAAGTGGCCTCTGATGCATTTTTATAAGTTTCTGATTTTACAATATTTTATGGCTTAATATCCCCAGCTTTGGGAAGTTGGCAATTTAAGAGATTGGCCTCAACCCAATCTTTTGCATAATTTTCAGCTTGTACCCAGTTCATTCCTAATTCATGATCTGCGTATTGGTTAATTTCTCTAGCTGACTGAACTAAGGTCGTAGCATCACAAAGAAGGTCCACTTTTTCTTTTGCATAGTTACCAGCTTGAACCCAATTTAATCCAAGATAGTTGTCTGAGGCACTATTTAAAGCCTTCGCATTGGCTGCATAAGTATCTGCAACTTCACAAGGATATTTTTGCATTCACTGTGCTGCAAAGTTCTCGGCTTGAAGCCAATTCATTTCAAATTCATCATCAGCGATATCATTGATAAGAGCAGTCACTCTTTTCTTTGTTGCAAAGTCTAAGTTCTTAGTTGTTTCTTCGTCACAGGATAAATACTTCTCAACAGGACGAGGAGGAGTAGGGACTGGATTTGGAATATTTCTACCTCTTAGAATACGCTTAGAAGATTGAAGAGCATCTTTCAAGGCATCAAGGTCAGCATCATCAAGTGTGATAATTCGAGAAGCCGTCAGTACAGAAACCTGAAGGGCCAGTTCTTTAATTTGTTCAATTTTCTGTTCTCTTGCAAATTCTCTTCTTCTATTGAGAACATCGTCGCGGTCAACACGGTTTGATTGGGCGAAACTTGTAGCAGTTATAAGTGTACAGATCCCAACTAAGGCAGCTTTTTTCATCATAAATTCCTCCAAGAACTTTTTTCTGTAAAAGAGGAATATCATAAATGGGTTTGGGATAGATAGAATTTGTAGAGCTTACACGGGGGTGCAAAAAGATACTACATTCCTTTGCGATGAACGACTTTCTTTATCTGTTCTGGATAAGAAGAAGTATCAAAACTTTCACCTTTATTCTTGGCGAGAACAACTCGATTATAGAGGCAAAGGGATCGAATAGAGTTGGGGTATTCATTATAACTTGCACATTGTTCATAGAAACTTTGAGCTTCTTTTTGTACTTCCGATTGATCGGGATACCGAAGAGTGTAGGACTTAAAGCGACCAAGCTCTTGTCCAGCTTTGATCATTTGAGGGGATAGGCCGACATGAGCCGTTTTCTCATTTAGTTTAGAGAGATCTTCTTTTTTTGGAATGGCGGCCAAGACATCATTTTTTATCTCCATTAGCTCTTTCAGTTCTCCTTTATATTGGGAGAGGTTGACCGGTGTTAGAGAGATTGGGGTTTTCTGTGTGATCTTGGCTTTCGTTTCCTTTGAATTTTCTTTGGGATGATTTTCTTGTGTCTGCTTGTTTAGAGGGGTGGCCTCAGCTTTGGGAGGCGCTTTTTCTTTATGCTGATGTTCTGTATTCTTTGAGATTTTATTGTGATTAGACGAATCATGAGGGGTGGGGACTTCGTACCTACGCCCAAATTTGTAGAACACAACAGAAGCGAAAAAGATAAAAACGACAATAAAGAGATTTCTTTTCATTTCGTTATTTTAGCTCAATTAAAGATTTTATTAAATACTTATATCGCTATATTCGGGTGTCGGATCCCAGTAGGTATTATTTTTTAATTCTGTATTTTGCAAATGATTAAGTCGTGTCTCTAGAATTGAAATCTTTCTTTTAAGAATAAGGATAGAGACAAAGTTTTGTACAGGAGCTTGGTTTTTATAATATTTTTCTTCGTACAAAGAATCGAGTTGATTTTGAATATCATTAATTTCATTCTTCTTTTTGAGAGTCATGGCATTGTCATTAATAATCCTACCTTGAAAATCAAAGTACATAAGTTGAAGAACTTCTTTTTCAACGTCAGAACATGAATGGCATTGAGAAATCAAATGATCAAGAACTTCTGCCGAAATAGCATAGGGACCATTGTAGGAAGCATCACAAACTTTTAGTCCTACATAGTCAGAGGACTCAGGACAGGTTGTATGAGAAAAGCCTAAGCTCTCATGATTTCCATCTGAGTGTCTGGCTTCATGAAAGAGAAGGGAGAGCATTGAAACATAGTCGGCTTCTTTGTCTCCTGTATCGGATATCTTATTCTCTTTAGAAAAGTAATGTTGAGATACAGACACAATTCCAACTCTCGGGGAATTAATAACAAGCTTATTATCTTCGAGAGATAAGAAATGATCCTCTAGAGAATAGAGGGGAGTTTCCTTTCTTTGTTTAGAATCACTATAAAGCTTCGCTCCCAAGTTACTCATTAAAGGCAGCATCTGACTTGTTTCAAATGTTTTTTGCCCTGGGATGAGATAGCTGATTCTTTTTTCTAACCACTCTTTTGGTGGTTCGCTTTCTAAAAGAAATTGAAGCTTAGGTGAATCTTCCCAAGGTTCGTTTACGGAAATTTCAGATAAATAGAGAAGCGTGCTTTCGGTGAAAGTGCGGTCTTCATATTTAAATTTTTCTGAAATCTGTTGAGCGAGTAATGCGCTCTGTCCTAATAGAAGATAGAGGGAGAGAATTAAGAATGGAGTGAGCCTTTTGGCATCCTTAATTAAGCGCATAACTACCTAAGATTACATTTATATGGCATCTGTCTCAATGATGTGTGTAGCTTTTTCACTGACTTTAAGTAATCGTCTAAAGACTGCACACAGAAAATGGGGCCATTGGGCACCTCCTGTGTATTTTATTCAAAATGAGGGTTATTTATACGAAGATTTGCTAAAAAGACCGTCAAGATAACTTAGAAATATAAATTGGTTAAAGTTCTTTAGATATTTAAATAGGAGAAAAGGCAATGAAAAAGCTCTTAGTATTACTTGCAGTAGGTTTAACGATTACCTCCGCATATGCTCAAAGAAGAAATCGTCCAGTATTCACTAGGCCAGCCCCAGTTTATCCGTCACAATGTTCTTATGATCTTCAAAGAAAAGGCTTCTTTGATTCTCAATGGTCATTTGTTGAGAGAATTACAGAGTATGGTTGTTTTGAGGCCCAAGATGAGTGTGAGTATAGAAGATCTCTTCGTCCGGATCCCTACAATTTTAGATGTGTTTTCACAACGACGCCCGCTCCAGTTCCTAATCCTCCACCAAGACCAAGATCTTGTGAATACAGAATTGAAACTCGTTTTGGATATGAGCCTGAGAGATTTACGGCAACTGGATTTAATGCTTGTGAGCAAGCAGAAATTCAATGTGATCGTGTATTAAGAATTAAGAGAAGCCGAGGACAAGTGGGAAGAGAAGCGACTTGTGTTAACACTGCTACAAGACCAACTCCACGTCCTCCTCGTTCTGTAACGGCCCATTGTACGGTTGAGCAATATTTCAACTCCAATTCAGGAAGTCGTCCTACAGGAAATCGCTTTAATGCCACAGGTATGGGAAGAACGTATGATGCAGCTCGAAATGCAGCTTGTTCTCAAGCCTTTAACCAGTGTAGCCAAGTGAGTTCTGGTCGTTTTTACTGTGTTGAATTAAATTAATTAAATTTTATTCATAAATAAGGGAAGGCCCGTCAAGATTGCGATTTTGACGGGCCTTTTTGCGTTTTTGCGACTAGTCAAGAGGTAGGCAAATGGCCTTAAATTTGATTAAATAAAGGAACACACACACAACCAGAGAATTTATTCAAATTCTCAGCATTTAATAGGGACGATCCATGAGTACAGAAGCCGGTACAGACTCAGCAGCTACTGAACATTCAGATAAGAAAGGATTGGTGGAAACCCATCCTGATAGTTTCGTGCATCTTCATTTACATACTCAATATTCACTCCTCGATGGAGCGATTCGCCTAAAAGATCTGATACCTAAAGCTGAGGAACTGGGTGTGCCTGCGATTGCGCAAACAGACCATGGAAATATGTTTGGTGCGATCGATTTCTATACTCGTTGTAAGAAAGCAGGAATCAAACCCATTCTTGGCTCTGAAGTTTACTTCACACCAGGAAGCCGCTTTGATCGAAAAGCAGCAAAACGAGCAAAGTCAGTTAGTTCTCAAGATGCAGAAGAGTCGAGTAGGCAAATCCACCATCTTATTTTACTGGCAAAGAATAATACTGGTTATAAGAACTTGTGTAAGTTGCTAAGTCAGGCTTACTTAGAAGGCTTCTATTATAAACCGAGAACGGATCTTGAACTTCTGCGTGAATATAGTGAAGGTCTTGTCTGTACAACAGCATGTCTTAAAGGCGAGGTTGGTTATAACTTTTTTACCGGTCAAGACGAGAGGGCCAATAGGGCGATAACAAAGCTTCATGAAATTTTTGGTGATGACTTCTATCTTGAGATTCAAGAAAATGGTATTCCCGAGCAAAGAATCGTTAATGAAAAAGTAATTGCTTACGCAAAAGAAAATGGAATGCAATTAGTAGCGACAAATGATTGCCATTATATGACCCCTGAAGATGCGCAAGCACAAGAAGTACTCCTCTGTGTTCAAACGGGAAAGACATACGCTGATGAAAATCGTATGCGTATGACTTCTCAAGAATTCTATTACAAATCTCCAGCAGAAATGCGCGAAGCCTTCTCTTATATTCCAGAAGCATGTGACAATACTCTCGTTATCGCGGACAAATGTAATGTTGAACTTTCTTGGACAGATGAAGAAGGGAATCAGATTTATCATCTTCCTGATTTTCCCATTGATACTGGAGAAACAGATGCTGAATTCTTTGAAAGGATGTCGCGAGAGGGATTAGAAAACCGTTTTGCTGGTCCTCACTTCACAAAAATTATTCAAGAGCCTAACTGGGAAACTGAACTCAAACCTAAGTACTATGAACGTCTCGATTACGAAATTGGGATGATTAAGCAAATGGGCTTTTGTGGTTACTTTCTCATCGTTTCTGACTTTATTAAATGGTCTAAAGAAAATGGTGTACCGGTTGGCCCAGGTCGTGGTTCTGGAGCAGGTTCTATCGTGGCCTATGCCATGGAGATTACCAATATTAATCCACTTCCTTACGATCTTCTCTTTGAGCGTTTTATCAATCCAGAACGTATTTCAATGCCCGACTTTGATGTGGACTTTTGTCAGTACGGTCGTCCAAGAGTTATCGAATATGTGACTCACAAATATGGGCAAGATAAAGTGGGCCAGATTATTACCTTCGGAAAGCTTCAAGCTAAGGCCGTGGTAAAAGATGTGTCTCGAGTCTTTGGTCTCAGTTTTGCTGAGGCGAATATGCTCTCTAAGCTAATTCCAGATGAAATTGGAATTACTCTAGATAAAGCGCTTGAAATGGAGCCTAAGCTTACCGAGCTGATTGAGTCCGATAAGAAAATTCGTCAAATCTTTTCAATTTCTAAGCGTCTTGAAGGTCTCTATCGTCATGCGGGTATCCACGCCGCTGGTGTTGTGATTACCAATGAACCGCTTGTGGAATATTGTCCTCTTTTTAAAGGGGCGAAAGGCGAGAAGGTTATCCAGTTTGATAAGGACTTTGGAGAACTCATTGGCCTTGTAAAGTTTGACTTCTTAGGATTAAAGACTCTTACCGTTATTGATCAGGCCGTTAAATTTATTCAAAGAGATCATGTTCCTGACTTTGATATCGAAGGTATCGATATGGAAGACAAGAATGTTTATGACTTTGTTTCAAGAGGGGAGACTATTGGAGTTTTCCAGCTTGAATCTTCGGGAATGATTGACCTCTGTAAGCGCTTGAGTCCTGATAATATTGAAGATATTACTGCTGTAAACGCTCTCTATCGACCAGGTCCTCTTAACTCGGGGATGGTGGATGACTTTATCGATATTAAGCATGGTCGTAAAGATATGACCTTCCCTTTCCCTATTCTCGAGCCGGTTCTTAAAGATACCTATGGAATTATTGTGTATCAGGAACAGGTTATGAAGATTGCTCAAGAGTTAGCGGGCTATTCTTTGGGACAAGCCGATATTTTACGTAAGGCGATGGGGAAGAAGAAGATTAGCCTTATTGAAGAGCACCGTGAGATCTTTTTAAAAGGAGCTCGCGAAAGAGGTTATGATGAAAAAATAGCTGGAGATCTCTATCAGCTGATGGCGAACTTTGCTGAGTACGGATTCAATAAGTCACACGCTGTTGCCTATGCCTTCATTGCTTATCAAACGGCATTTTTGAAGTACTACTATCCGGCAGCTTTCTTTGCAGCTCTTCTTTCTACTGAATTATCGAATACGGATAAAGTCACCATCTATATCAACGATGCTAAGAATTATGACATTGAAGTTCTGCCGCCAGATGTGAATGAATCTCTATGGCTATTTAATGTTGTTGAAGGAAATATTCGCTTTGGTATGGGTGCGGTAAAGAACGTGGGTGAAAATGCTGTGAATTCTCTTGTACGTGAAAGAGAAGAAAACGGCGCATTTACGGGCTTTATAGATTTTTGTGAACGAGTGGATCTTAAGTTAGTTAACAAGAGGATGATTGAATCCCTTATTAAAGTTGGAGCTTTTGACTCATGTGAAAAAATGAATCGAAAGACCCTCTATGAAAACCTAGAACTCATCGTTGCTTATGCTTCAAAAAAACAGGAAGAAAAGCTTCTCGGACAAGTTTCACTTTTTGATGTTGAAGAGACAGATGATGAAACCACTAAAGCTAGACTTGATATTCAAGAAGTTGCTGAATATGACGATCGTGAAAAGCTAGGCTTTGAACAATCTCTTATGGGAATCTTTGTTTCTGGTCATCCCTTGGATCGATTCAGAGATATTATGAATCAACTTTCTTCCATGGAAATCAATCAAGTCAACGACATGATGGGGGAAGGTAAAAGGGAGATGACCCTTTCAGGTATGATCAATGGAATGCGTCCTATTCTTACTAAGAAAGGGGATAGAATGTGTTTTGCTAACCTCGAAGACTTATCCGGAAAGATTGAGTGTATTGTCTTTCCTAAAGTTTTCGCAGAATTTGAAGAACTCATATCAAGTGATGAGCCTTTGATCATTAGTGGTCATGTGAATCTCTCTGAAGATCCGAGAAAATTCTTTCCTACGAAATTCCAGAAATTAAAAGATGAAGCGGAAGAACGGGTGAGTGGAGTAAGGATTAATCTCAATATGGACGATCTTCCTTCTCATAAACTTGAGAAATTTAAACAGGTACTTCTGAGTTATCGCGGCTCTGTTCCTGCTCACTTAATTTTTGAAGGGAGAGACGGACGTGCTAGAATGCCCTTAGGGGATGAGTATTTAGTTAACCCAACTCCGCAAATGGCCGCTAAAATAAATGAAGTCTTCAATGCAAACTCTGTCCAGTTTGTAGTAGATGGCCGCTTGGAAGAAGTAGAACAGAAAACACATTAAAATATATTATTTAAAGCGAGGAAAACGTGAAAGGAATCACGAAACATACACTAGCTCTTATTTGCTTACTCTTTAATCTTTCTCTTATGGCCCAAGTAAGTACGGTTACTGGTGATGGGCGATTCTATTCTCGAGATGATGACTCTCTAAGTTTTATTAAGAAACAGCTTTTGGCCAACGCTATTCGCGATGTATTTACAAAAGAAATGAAAGAGATGGGACTCGATAGTGATAAGTTTTGGCGTAACTATGAAGAGAAGTTTCAAGCTTACTTTGATAAAGTAAAATCAGGTTTGATGACTAAGCATGGGGTTACGGAAGAAACGGCGGCCAATAATAGTGACTACCAGAAAGCTCTTCGACACGAGAGATTAAGGCTCAAGGCCAGATATGGAAGAATCAGCAGGGCCCTTATGCAACACTCCATTAATAAAATGTCTCGTTCACCTCAAGTTCCCAATAGCCGTTATATAAGAATCAAGGCAAAGGTTAATCGTAAAGAATTGCACAAGATTTACCTTTCTTTCACCAGTGAGCAAACCGATAAGCACTATTCTTCTTTATATGTTTCTGGAGATTTTAATCTTGTGGATACTTCATGGTCAGAAATTGGGATTGAAGTTGAAAGTGATTTTACTGATGTTCTTAAAAATAATTGGAAAGACAAAATTGCAGCATCCCTGCAAGGAAAAGTGGATAGAGTTGTCTTTGTAGATAGCGCTGAGGCAAACGAAATAAAGAAATTCTCTGGACTTAATCTGGAAGCGGTAAAACAGGTTCAAGAAGAAAATGAGGTGGCTTCTGCTGATGGAGAAGTCGCTGTAAATGAAGATACACCTTTAAGTAATGATTACGCGTCTTCTCTATGGCTTAAATTAAATTTTAAAATAAAGAAAATAAGAGAGAACGAGGATGCCAAAAGAAGAAGTTTTGAAATTTCTGGTGATCTCTTCTTACAAGATCTCAGCTCTCAGAAAATTGTCTATTTCACTGACTTTGATGAAATGGAAAAAGACTATAGTTATGAAGATCCTAAGAATTTAAGTAATGGTCTTGCGAATGCAGTTTATCAAATCCCCATGTCTTCTTTTAAATCATTTGAGCGTTCTATTGATGGGGCCAAAACACATCTTAAGCGCGTAACTCTAGAAGTTTCCGAATATGAGAATATGGCCGACCTCGTTAGTCTGACAAAATTTTTGAGTAATAAAGGTGTGACCAAGCAATTTAGTCCTATGATCAAGAGTTTTAGCCCAAATAATGCTAAAATAGAGTTGGAATACTCTGGAGATGATCAAGATATGGTAACGATGCTTAAGTCTTTATCAGGGATGATGATCGACCAGGAGAGTAAGGTCTTTTTTCCTAGTGCAGACAATCCCTTTCAGGTGATTGTAAAAAGAAATGCCAAGCAAGAAGCTCGCGATGAGGGAGCAACTTCACAAGTAGGTAAGCAGCAAAAGGGAAGAAGATCGTAGAACGGTTGGAGAACCTTGATGTTTAAGATGAAGTTTATGCGTGCTCTATTTCTAGTCATCCTTTCCTTTCTTATGGCCTGTGCTGGTCCTGTGATCGATAGACAGTCATCAGGTCAAAGGCCAAGAGCAACTGAGAGAAAATACTTTAACGGAGTTAAGAAGAAAGTCGCTCTTTTGACTTTCTTTAATGAATCTCCCTATGGGGGAGATGACCTGGGAATAACTGCCACAGAAGAACTTAGAAAAGAGCTATCTCGAACTGGAGAGTATATTATCGATCCAATGGCCAAGAAGATATTTGGATCATCAAAAGAGATCTATGCAGGTGGTGGAGTAAAACTAGTTCAACTGGCAAGAAAGGCGAAAATCTCTGGCTTAAATTTTGTTATTTTTGGAAGAATCAAAGATGCACGTATTCGAGAAAAGACCGATGAAATAGGCTTGGTAAGAGAAACAAAGTCTTACACAGAAAGTAAGGTGGAAATTAGGCTCTTTGATGTAAATAGTAATAAAGAGATTTATACAGATGAGATAAGAGGTTTCGCTGACGATTCCTCTTTTCGTTTCTTTAATGGTGATAGGGAAAGTAAGCTCACTTATAGAAGAGAGCTCCTTCGATACGCAGTTAGAGTAGCAGTAAGAAAGTCTATTCCGCGAATTCTTGAAGTCTCTACTAAACTGGATTGGGTGGGACGCGTAGCGAGAATCATTGGAAATAAGATCTATATTAATGCTGGTCGAGCATCTGGTATTCAGATTTCTGATATTCTAAAAGTGGTTACAGAGGGACAAGAAATTTACGATCCTGAAACGGGTGCTTTGATAGGTGTATCTAAGGGAGAAGTGAAGGGAACAGTTGAAGTCATCGATTACTTTGGTCCCGATGGTGCTATCGCTATTCTTCACTCTGGAGGATCAGTTGTCGAAGGTGACTTTGTTCAACTATACTAGTTCAAACATTTAAGAATCGGACATCCTTTGAATTATTATAATCTTTTTAAGAATATTGCTTTTCGATTAGATCCTGAACTGGCCCATAATCAAAGTCTATCCTTACTTTCTAAGTTTCCTAAACAATCATCTAAGCTCTTTAAATCAATGCGTAGAATTAGTGATTTCGATTTGGAAAAGTATGATCTTTCCCTGACCCTCAATGACGGGAACTTTTGGACCTTTCCTGTTGGATTAGCGGCCGGACTTGATAAGAATGCTGAGGCGATCGATTTCTTTACTCGAATTCCCTTTGGAGCGGTTGAAGTGGGAACGGTGACCCCAAAAGCTCAAATCGGAAACCCTAAGCCAAGAATGTTTCGTTTAATAGAGGAAGAAAGTCTTCTCAATAGAATGGGCTTTAATAATCAGGGAATGAATGAAATATATGAAAATGTAGTCAAGGCCAAACGAAACGGAAAGGTTGTTGGAGTTAATTTAGGAAAGAATAAAATTACACCAGCCGATAAAGCGTGTGAAGACTATCAAATACTTTTTAAAAAATTTAAAGAAACTGCTAATTATATTGTCATCAATGTGAGTTCTCCGAATACTCCAGGTCTAAGAGACCTCCAGAATATTGAGGCCCTAAGAGAAATCTTCTCTGCTTTGAGTCCGCTTAGAAATGAAGAGGCTCCACCTCTATATTTGAAAATTGCCCCAGATCTCTCGTTTGAAGATATTCCTGGAATTGTACAATTGGCCCATGACTTCAATCTTGCCGGTATATTGGCCACCAATACAACGATCATGCCTGAAAAAGGGCAAGGAGGAATATCGGGTAAGCTTCTTAAGGAAAGAGCGACTAAGATGAGAAAACATGTCTTGGAGGTTATAGGTAGTGGTTCATCTCTTGAAATGATAGGCATAGGAGGAATCTCTAATTCTGAAGACCTTTTTTCTTTTTGGAAAATGGGCGGTAAGGTAGCCCAGATTTACACGTCTTTTATCTATCAAGGACCTCAAATCCTCTTTGATATGGAAGCTGAAATCGTAGACCTTCTTAAAAGAAATGATATGACTAGATTAATGGACTTATTTGAAAATAGAGAAAAGGTTCGCTTCTAAGATGAAAGGGAAGTTTTTACTACTTCTTAGTCTACCTTGTATAGTATTAACGATTCTTAATCCTTTCTTTTTTCATGCTTCTAAAATTGAATTAATCTCTCTTATCATGTGGTTTTACCAATACTCTATGATTGGTATTTTATTATTCCCAACGGTTGCCACAATCTTCCCTAAGCTTCCTGATAAAGGCTACTCCCTTTCCAAACTTTTTTCGATTATTCTCCTCTTCTATATAAATTGGATTTTTACATCATTAGGCCTAATGGAATTTAGTGCACCGTCGCTGTCTTTCTCTTTACTTTTACTGATGATTCTTTCTCATATTATTCCTCATAAAGACGAGGATCTCTTTGCTCTCATTTATGAGAAGAAGAAATTTATTTTTAAAGCAGAATTTTTGTACCTCTTAGTTTTCTCTTCTTTCTTAGTTATCCAGTCTCAGCATCCTGATATCTATTGGGGAGAAAAACCAATGGATTACACTCTTCTCAATTTTAATATTAGAAATACAAGTCTTCCTCTTCAGGACCCATGGTTTGCTGGTAATGAAATGCATTACTATTATCTGGGCTATTATTTCTATGCGGGAATGGCGAAGATGACTGGAGTAGGGGGAGAGTTGGGATATGCTCTTTCCGTAGTTACCTCTGCTGCACTCTTTGCGATTAGTTTATTTGGATTACTCGTTTATCTTACCAAGAGGGCCTGGACTTCATTTTGGGGCGTACTCCTTATCCTTTATGCCGGAAACCTAAAGTCGTTTGTTTCTATTGTTATTGATAAAAAGAAAATAGATTTTTATTCCTTTTGGTCTTCTGCACGAGTCTTTAGGGGTGATGGTTTTGCTGAGTTTCCAAGCTGGTCTTTTCTCTTTGCAGATCTTCACCCGCATGTCATGAGCTATGCGTATTCAATGCTCTACTTACTTGTCATGATCTATTGTGTGGAACACTTGTGGAATAAAAAAATATCAAGTTCAACACTATCTGGGGTTATTACCCTTTCGCTATGTTTCGGAGTTTTATTAGGTATTAATGGGTGGGACTTTATCATCTATGCACTCTTTAGTTGTTGCTACTTTCTATTGTCTTGGAAAAGGCTGCATTTTGATTTAAAGGCGGCATTTCTTCACTTTGTCTCCCATGCCCTTTCTCTTCTCTTCTTTCTTCCCATGTTACTTACCCTACAGTCAGGAAAGGAGATGAAATGGGGCTACTATCAAGGAGCTCTTAATACTTGGAAGTCTCATTTCTTATTTCACGGGCATTGGTGGTTGATTATCCTCTTCATGGTTGCCCCTGTCTTATTTTTACATCGAAAAGGTGTGAGATGGAATGTGCTCTTTCGTTCAATAGGCTTTCGATTTGCTTTGACCAGTTTCATACTCGCTTTTATTGCAGAATTCTTTTTCTTTAGTGATCGTATAAATACGATATTCAAGAGTTTTACCAATATTTATATTTGGGGGGGAATAGCTACAGTTATTTCTTTTCGATTTTTTAAATTCTATATTACGCGAAAGAATCTTGTTGGATTTGCGCTTTCGAGTATCTTTATCGTTAATCTCGTTTTAGTGGGGAGTTATTTTAACTTTAAAGGAATTATTAATAAGCACTATTTCTCAAAGGTCAGCAAAGGGCTAAGAGGTGGTGCTTATTTGAATCAATACGATGAAAATGAATATAAAATGATTGGATGGATAAATGAGAATATAAGAGGAACTCCCACTGTCGTTGAGCGCTATTCTAAATCATTTGATACAAGAGCAGCACGTGTATCTATGCATACAGGACTGCCAACCTATCTTGGCTGGGATGGACATGTCTATCTTAGAGGAGCCCCTTGGCATAAGATTCAACAAAGGAAACGAGATATCGACTTTATCTTCAGTGGGAGCGACCCTATTGCCACTGTAGACTTCTTAGATCGCAAGAATATCCATTTCATAGTTGTTGGGGGCTTAGAGAGAAGGTACTATTCTAAAGTAGGTTTAGATAAATTTTCAGATAATAGTGAAATGTTTAAACTTCTCTTTAAGAGTGGCAACTCTGCTCTTTATGGAGTTGGACAATATAAGAACTTTCTTATCGAGTAGAAAGGTAAAGCATGGGCATTATAAAAGATTTTCCCTTTAATATGAACTACAGCTATGGAGAGGACTTGAGAGAAGTTCCCGATGATGCTGTGGCCATGAAGAGGGGACTTGAGTGGCTACAGGATCAATTAATAGAAATTCCTGAAGAAGATAAAGTTCAACAGACGATTCTTCTGTCTCAAATATCAGGTTTCGCTAGAATTATTGGTGATCTCGATCTTGCAGAGCAATCTTTAATTCAGGCGATTGAGCTTTTAAAAGACTTTAAAAGAGAAGATCAAATCTTTGCAATGAAATTAAGATTGGCCATCGTTTATCAATATCGAGAGAGTTTTACTAAAGCTGAACGAATTTACAGTGATTCCCTTAAGGCAATTGGTACGACTACTGACTCTAGGATTAAGAAGTATCATGACTTTGTCTTCCAGCATTATGGGAAATTAAAATATGATCAAGGCTTTTATAAAGAGGCCCTCGACTTTTTTATGAGGGCCTATGAAGAAAGAATTATAAAGGGTGATCTTGAATTGGTTAGCTCGACCGAGTTTGCTATTGCCCAGACAAGAAAGAAGTTAGAGCTTTAGGTATATTTAGGTCTCTGATGATATTCGATTGGGTCTTCAAGTCCCGCTTTTTCAAATCCTCTTAGTCTTAAAGCACATGAATCACAAACACCACAGGCCTTATCTTCTTTTTCATAACAAGACCAACTGGCAGCTATTGGAGCTTTGAGTTCGACGGCCTTTTTCACGATTTGATCTTTGCTCAAGTCAATGACAGGAGTAATGACCTCAATATCACCATCTTTTGTTCCTTGCTTGATTAGAGCATTCATCGCTTGATAATAAGAGGGGCGACAATCAGGATAGCCAGAGCTATCTTCTTCCACTGCACCAATATAAATCTTCTTAGCACCTATGACTTCTGCCCAGCTAACCGCCATGGATATAATATGGGTATTTCTAAAGGGAACATAGCTATCGGGTATCTCTTCTGAATCTCCATGATACTTCTTCACTTCAATCTGATCATCCGTTAGAGAACTTCCACCAATCTGTTTAAGAAAGGTTATATCAATAACTTTCTGTAGAGACTCAGGGACGTTGTAGAATTCAGCTATTTTTTGAAAGCATTCAAATTCTTTATCCTCAGTATTTTGACCATAGTTTAAATGAAGAAAGGCCAAGGATTCGTGAGCTTCATTTGCAATCGCTGCACTGACAAGTGAATCCATACCACCACTTACTAAAACAACGGCCAGCTCTGTACTCTTTGATTTCATATTTACCTACTTATGCTTGCTCAGACTCTTCTTTTACAAAACTGACGATTTGGGAAGCAAGTTCGTGTGCTTTCTTCTTTTTCTCTTCTAACGAACCTTCTGCCTCTTGAATCATAATATAGAATTTTATTTTAGGCTCTGTACCTGAAGGTCTAAGAAAGAGTTTGTTTCCATTCTTGAAGTTAAAGCCAAGTACATTACTTTTAATAAAATCGATAGGCTTGATTTCTTCGTTGATAAAACTCTTATTCGTTGAGTTCTTATAATCTGTCAGGGATTCAATTTCTTGTGAACAGATTGATTTCTCACTGAATTGGCGGAAGTTTTCCATAATGCGATTGATTTTGTCTGCCCCTTCTTTCCCATAGTAATTCAAACTTACGAGGGTCTCATTGGCGAAACCATATTCTTCATAAATATCGTCAAGAGCTTGTGCTAAGTTCTTTCCTTGTACTTTATTATAGAGAGCGATTTCACAAAGAAGAGCGATAGAAGCCACACCATCTTTATCTCTAACTTTATTGTGGTTGAGATAGCCGAAAGATTCTTCAGTAGCGAAGACAAAATTTCTCTCTGGCTGTGTCTCTTCGATTTGCTTCATCTTTCCACAGATCCACTTAAATCCAGTCAGTGTATTTTCCACATCAACCCCAAAGCTTTGTGCAACTTTGGCCTGAAGATCTGTTGTTACAATTGTTTTTACATAATAAGGATTCTTAGGCATTGAACCCTTTTTCTTATGTTGGGTAAGAATATAGTGAAGCATGAGTAGACCGATTTGATTTCCATTGAGATAAATCGTTTCCCCTTCATGATTGAAAGCAACACCTACACGGTCTGTATCAGGATCTGTTCCCAAGGCCAAGTCAGCTTTTTCTTTATTCATGAGTTCTACTGCCATGGCCAAAGCTTCTGCATTTTCAGGATTGGGAGAGCTCACTGTAGGAAAACTTCCATCAGGCTGATCTTGATCCTTAACGGTCAGTAGATTTGTTAAACCCAAGTCATTTAAAGCACGAGTACAAGGATAGAGCCCCGTTCCATGAAGAGCTGTATAGACAATCTTTAAGTGATCCCCATCTTTCTTACAAAGATCTCTACCAAGAGAGTTTTCAAGAATAGTATTGTAATAAGCATTCTCGGTTTCTTCTCCAATCCACTCAATAAGACCATTCTCAATCCCTTTATCAAATTCAAGATAGGGGATCGTTCCGTAGTCTGAAATGCCATTGAAATTAGAGATAATATTTTGATCATTTGGAGGTGTGACCTGAGCACCATCGGCCCAAAAAACTTTGAATCCATTATATTCAGGAGGATTATGGCTAGCTGTGACCATAACTCCAGCGCTACAATTGTGGTGGCGAATAGCAAAGGAGACAAGGGCCACAGGATTGAGCCTCTTATAAATAAGGGCCTTGATACCGTTTGCAGCAAAGACACTTGCAGCTTCTTTTGCGAATTCAAAGGAGAAGTGGCGAGAATCATAGCTAATGGCAGCTTTAGGCTCGCTAGGCTTTGATTCAAGAACGGCTAAGGAAACGGCATGGGCAGCTTTACGAATATTATACTTATTAAGGCGATTTGTTCCTTGGCCTAGAACAGCTCTCATGCCTCCGGTACCAAACTCAAGATCTTTATAAAAACGCTCTTCGATTTCTTTTTCGTCGTTCTTTTCAAGAAGATCAATAATCTCCTGGCGTGAGTTCTTATCGAAAGCAGTATTCTCTGCCCAGTTTTTGGCCTTGCTTAAATAATCAGAATTTGTATTCGGCACTTTTAGTCTCCAAAAGTTATATTTACGGTCTAATTCTTATTTTTAGGGCCATGGGATGAAAAGAAGAGCTCTCTTTAATCAGTAAATAGGCATATCGATACCTAAGATTAGGGAAGCTCGGATATTCCATCTTTTGTGGCCTAAGTCATTAAAAGGGCATTTTCTCAAAATCATCTCTCATAGGCAATAAACTATCCGGTCTTATTGAAGCTAAACCTAATAGGAATGGGTAAAAATTTAAGAATTGATTCATGTCGTAATATAATTAATGGATTAGTTGCAAAAAAATGGGTAATATCCACCCGATAAATCACTATTTTGTTGATATGAGCTAGTAACCATAGATGACGAAGGAGGCCACGTGGCAAATCCTAATATGAAACACCCCCAAAATGTTGCAGGGAGTTGGTATTGTACTGATCCTGATGATGACAATGGAGAAGGATGCATTGCATGTAACGTATGTTACACAGGCGCACCTGATTTCTTCGAAGAAGATGAAGATGGAAATGCTTTTGTAAAAAAACAGCCAGAGTCAGAAGAGGATAAAGAGCTTTGCATGGAACAGTTAGAAGCTTGTCCTGTTGGTTCAATTGGTTTTGATGGTTAATTTTTTGAAATCATAATGCCAAAAAGTAAGGCCAGTATGTACTGGCCTTTTTTTATTGTGTGTCTTTTTTTATTCCGCTTGCGCTTCTTCTGTAGGGGATTCTTTTTCTACTTTGAGTTCTTTCAATTCCCTAAGTTCTTCAAAAATTTTCAGATTTTTTAATTCTTTTAAACTTTTGAGCTCTTTAAGATTCTTTAGACCTTCAAGCTCTGAGAGTTTTTCAAGTTTTTCTAGATCGCTCAAACCTTCAATTTCACCTTCTAGATTTTTTAGATTTTCTATCAATTTGATTTGATCTTCTTTAAGTTGATCTCCATCAACTTTGATTTCAATATTTGGACTTTCTTTATCACCATCAACATTTATTTCAACGTGCTTTTCTTTACCTTGATCTGTTCCCGAGAATTTGAGGTGAGCTTTAATTTTTTTATCTTTGTGCTTCTTTCCTTTATTTTTGGAAGTCATGTCCTCTTGAACATTAATCAGACCACCTAGGATACGAACTTTTCCCTCTTCCTCTTGTACTTCTACTAAGGGGGAGAAGAAAGTCATAATAAAAATAGCAAAGGCTATTGAGAGTCCAAATGAGCCCAGAAAAGCGATGGTTAGCCATTTACCGGTTTCACTCTTTTGGCCAGAAAGTTTGGGCATACTTAGACTTAGGCCTCTTTCTTCTAAATATCTTCTTGCCGCCTCTTCAGGAGTTCCTAAGTTATTTAAAACTTCCTCAACATCTTTATTTCCATTTTGTAAGCTATCTTGAATATGAGCATTGAGTTCCAGAATGATTTCCGCTTTTTCTGTCGCAGGAATGTGAGCAAGATATTGGTCGAGTTGAGACATATATCTTTCAATAAGGTTCTGAGTTTTCATGATGGTTTCTCCGTTTGTTCTTCTTCTTTACTTGGCTGAGTTAGTATTTTTTCGATGGTGCATGCTTTATGAAAGGTTTCATTCATATCTTCAAATTCGGCTTTCATACGCCCAAAAAGTTCCCTTCCTTGGGGAGTTATGGAGTAGAACTTTCTGGGGTGGCCTTGGACATTTTGAATATCCCAATTCGCACTTAAGTGACCTTCTTTAGTCATGCGATTGAGAATAGGGTAGAGGGTTCCCTCTTTTATGGAGAGCCCCAGGGTTTCGGCAGTCGAGATAATCTCAAACCCATAGGTTTTTTCCAGTCTGATAATCAAAGCAAATATACAGAGCTCGAGGTAACCTCTTCGTATTTGTCCAATCCATTTATTAAAGTAGTTTTCCATAACCATATACATAGCACTACTATGTAAGTAGGGTCAATATGTACTTTGCTTAAAATGAGCTCAAATTCGAATAAAAAGAATCTTTTTTAAGTAAAATTAGGCACTTATGTCAGATAATAGAAATTAACTAGGCGAATTCGGCTTTTTGACAATTTATTTTGTGTGAAATCTATCTTGCTGATATTATTTAACTATTATTCAATTTAACGTTTATCTTATGGAAGAGGAGAACGCATGAATCCATCTACTATAGAATTGGTGGGGACCATATTATTTGCTTTGGCCATTGCCCACACCTTTCTTGTTTCTAAATTTCAAAGTTTGGCCCATCACTACCCAGAAGGCTCTATGGGGGAAAACCTATTTCACTTCCTTGGAGAAGTTGAAGCGGTTTTTGGAATTTGGGCCGCTATTTTTATCGGCTTTAGAACCTGTGTTGAAGGCTTTGCTCAATACGATGATTCTCATCATGTTGTGGGAGGAGCTCTTCATTATCTAGAGTCTCTAAACTTTACTGAACCAGCTTTTGTTTTCGTTATCATGTGTATGGCCGGGACGCGACCTATCATTATGCTTGCTGAAAAGCTTATCACCTTGGTTGCTAAGATTATTCCTCTTCCTGGAAAGATGGCCTTCTATGTAGCAGCTCTAATTTTTGGTCCTATTTTAGGCTCCTTTATTACTGAACCGGCTGCGATGACGGTTACAGCTCTTATTCTTTTAGATTATTTTTATTCTGGAGAAATGAGTACTAAATTTAAGTATGCAACGATTGGACTTCTTTTTGTGAATGTTTCCATCGGGGGAACACTCTCTCACTTTGCGGCTCCACCAGTTCTTATGGTTGCTGGTAAATGGCATTGGGGATTAATGCATATGCTGACAAATTTCGGTTATAAGTCAGTTATTGCTATTATCATTTCAACTCTTATTGTTGCTTTTATGTTTAAAAAAGAACTTTCAGGTAAACTTGAAATCAAGCAAAAGCATGATAATTTCATGGTTCCTACATGGTGGATGACATTCATTCATATTATCTTCTTAGCTCTTGTTGTTTATACGGCCCATCATATGGTTTTCTTTATGGCCTTATTTCTCTTCTTTCTTGGTTTCACTACGGTAACCAATGAATATCAAGATCAAATAAAACTTAAAGAATCTCTTCTCGTAGGTTTCTTCTTAGGTGGACTTGTTACTCTTGGAGGAGTACAGGCTTGGTGGCTTCAGCCGATCCTGACGACAATGCCAGATCTTCCTCTATTCTTTGGAGCAACTGGACTAACGGCCATTACAGACAATGCAGCTTTAACTTACTTAGGTTCACTTGTAGAGTTAACTGATTCGGCTAAATATAATCTTGTGGCCGGTGCTGTTGCTGGTGGGGGTTTAACGGTTATTGCCAATGCTCCAAACCCAGCAGGATTTGGTATTCTAAAGGGAACTTTTGGAGAAAAAGGGATTTCACCTCTAGGGATTCTAGCAGGAGCCATTGGGCCAACAATTGTCGCCCTAATTTGTCTTCAGCTCTTTCCTAGTCTAGGCGGACACTAAGAAATAAAAAAATTAATCAAAAGAAAGGCCGAATTAATTTCGGCCTTTTTTTATACGCTCAGTCTCCATCCAAAGGGATCTTCCGATCGACCTTCTTGAAGATCAAGTAATTCTTGTCGTAGCTCTTTGGTAATATTTCCGTAATCATTGGCCAACTGAGCAGTTGTGGATTCACTCGCTAGAGATTTGATAGGCGTGATTATAACGGCCGTTCCACACGCAAAACATTCGGTGCATTTTCCCGATTGAATATCTTTCAATAACTCAAGATAGCTTATTGAGGTTTCTTCAACTTGATAGCCCTTATGCTTAGCGAGTTCAATTACTGACTTTCTTGTTACACCGTGAAGAATCGTTTGAGTCAATTTGGGAGTCTTAATTACATTATTTTCATAAACAGCAAAGAAGTTCATCCCACTCATTTCTTCAATATTCACTTTGTTCTTAGCATCTAGCCATAGAACTTGGTCATAGCCTTTCTCTTTGGCCGCAATCATCGCCAATAAACTAGCTGCATAATTTCCGCCTGTCTTAGCGGCGCCAATACCACCTTCTGCTGCTCTAATATTGTCAGTTTCAATCCAAACTTTTACAGAGTCACTCTTGAAATAGGCTTGAGAAGGTGAAGCTACGATCATGAATTTAAAGGTTTCACTTGGCTTCATTCCGAGATGAATATCTGTCGCAATCATGAAGGGACGAATATAAAGGCTAGCTTCACTTTGAATTGGGATAAGGTCTTTAGAAAATGAGACCATGGCCCTTAGACCTTCGAGAGCTAATTCTTCGTCAACTTCAGGCATGGCCATTCTTTTTGCTGAAAGGTTGAAGCGCTTGATATTTTCGAGAGGTCTAAAGAGGAAAGGTCCATTTCCATTTGCACGATAGGCTTTCATACCTTCGAAGATTTCTTGTCCATAATGAAGGACTTTGGCCGTGGGATCGAGAGTGAGTTGACGATAGGGGATGAGCTTCATCTGTCCCCATTTCCCATCAGCATAATCCATTTCAATCATAATGGGAGACATAACGGTTCCAAATCCTAGCTCGTCTGGAAGATTAAAGTCTCCAAGAATCTGAGTGATTTGGGGGTCAATTTCAAGGTTTTTGAATGTATCCAAAACGAATCCTTTTTATGATTTTAATTTAGACGAAAATAACGGCCGTAACGAGGTTTGTCATCTGAATGAGGTGATTTGAGCCGAGATATTCCTCCTTTGTGCTATAATGTCTAAGTAAATTATCTGAAAATACAAGGACTTGTATTCATGGGCCGAGGAAGGATTCTTCTATTCACTCTTACAATACTATTGAGTTTGAGCAATCACGCTCAAATTGTTGAACGCGATTTTGCTGTTTCTCTCTCTGGTGATCTCAATTATTTAAAAAGTTTTCAACTGAGAGCAGAATTAAAGCTAGCGCGGAGTACAGACTTTTGCCGTGGTTTCACCATACCTTCCCTGAAAGGAAAATGGAGTTGCGAAAGAGTAGGAGGAGGAGAAGCCAAGTGTAAAGGTGCTTTTACTTGTGCCATGATCAAAAAAGGATTTTCCAGAAAGAGTGAAACCATTAGGCTGAGCAGGGCCATTAAAAATCTAGGCCTTCCCAAAAAGAAATTTTCCATGATTGTCTCTAAACGACCATTTAAAAATATTGATCGTTATAAATTGGCCAAAGAAGTAGAGGAACAAAGAAAGAAGGCAATACTCGATAACCAGCAAAAGGCCATAGAAAAGAAGAGACAAGAGCAGGCCCTTTTACAGAAGCAAATTAAGCTTCGTGCCAATAGATTAAAGAATGAGATGGTTGAACTCGATGAATTTTCTCAATTAGAACAAGAACTCGATGAAGCTACTCAAAGAAATAAAACCGATGCATCAATTGCAGACTCTCGTATTGAAACCGTCGAACAATTGGAAGCTGAGGCCATGGCCGCTGACGAAAGAGAGATGAGCGCTTCTCAGAGGGACGTACTTGATACAAACTCCAGTGATGAAGATAGTGATGAATTGGCCCAACTTGAAGTATCAGATGAGTCGTCAAGTAATGAGCCTCAATCAAGGGAAAGCCGGTGGACCTTTCTTTCATTTGGAGCAGGGATGTTTTCCATAAGTGATGAAGAAGAAAATTCGGTGACCACTTTTGGAATCATGTGGAGTCCATTATGGAAGTTGACAAGAAATTGGGATATCAAAGGAAATCTCTCTTGGCATCCTTTCAGTGCTGTTGTTGAAACTGGAGAAGAAGCGGAGAGTTTTAATATTATAGAGATTGGAGCTCAGCTTGAGTGGCGTGTTTTTGAAGAAGGTCTCTATCTCAGTTTAGGTTATGGAATTCAAAATTGGGGCTCCTCTGTGGGAGGATCCTTTTCGGCACTCTCAATTGGTGGGGGTTATTATTTTGAAAAGAAGAAAGACCGTCTTATCGACTATCTCTTTGTGAAACAGGTAAGTGTGAGTAATGAAACTTCAAATGTTGAGTTAGTTGGGGGCCTTGGCTTTATATTTTAGGATGAAGCAGATATTTATAGAGGAAGTATGAAATGGTGCGGCCGACTGGGATTGAACCAGTGACCCCCTGCGTGTCGGGCAGGTGCTCTCCCACTGAGCTACGGCCGCATGAGGGATTAGTCTACGAGAGGATGGTTCTCATCGTCAATAATAAAAAGATTTCAAACCGAAATATACTCTTTTAATTTCTTCCATTTAAAGAATATAGGTAAGTAAATAGGCCACATAAATATAAAATTTATGTCCATAATGATCCAAGTCGACAAGTGGAAAATTATAGCTGCAATGCCATAAAAAGAGGGCCTTAGCCAATAGATAATGACTCCAAAGAATTCAAAGAGAAATGTCATCCAACCTATGGCCTTAAAAACAAGAGGATGACCTGTAATGTAAATACCTAAAGGGGTTCCCGAAATTAAGGTATGAATTCTGATGAAACGGCCATCTATAAACCAAGCAAAACTGGAAATAAAAATCTTCGATATAGCAGATTGAAAGAACATATTGATGACATAAATCTGAAAGAAAAATAAGAAGAAAGCGTCAGAAGGTTTTGGACTCATCTCACTATCTTGAGGAGTTTGAGAGAGAGGCTTGAGCCTCCAGGAGTAAGCATCTGTCTTACAAAAGAGTTGAGCGATAATAAAAGTAGGGAGGTAAGCCGAGTAGAACCAAATGGGTTCTGTTACTTGGACGAGATGATGATCTAAGTAATAGAGGTAGGGAAGCATGGATACAGCGACAAGAATCTTCGTCAATTGATGAAAGTATCCCGTAAAATAAACCGCTACCAAGAAGAGATTGAAACCTTTCCAATAATCAAAATAAGGTGCATACCACGCTGATGTTTTAAAATAGTAATTATCAAAATAGAAAAGATATCTAAACTTTGAGTCTTCGGTGACTATAACAAAGATGAGAAGTCCTGCAAAAATCATCCTAAAAAGGGAAAGCCTAAGTAATATATTCTCTTGAGATAGAATGAATATTTTAATTCTCTTTAAAAGTAATTTCATTTCTAACCACTAATTAAGCTATTCGCCATTTCATTAGAAACTTCATAAGTGTAGATGGGCACTGCTTTTTGTAAATAATCTTTGTCTGTTTTGAGAGAAGGAAGATCATGGACATTGATGGATAGTACTTCGACTGATTTTGTGATCATCTCATATTCATTCCATTTAAGAAGGGTCTTGATGAATAAAGGCTTTTGAGCAAAGTAGCGTGACTTCGGCTCATAGAAAGTCTTTCTCACAAAGATAAGGCTCTTATAATAATCAGTAGGTAAGAGTTTTAGTGGAGATTGGTAGAGGGTTCTTCCATCTTTGAGATTGATTTTAAAAATGGGTACTTGATTATGAAAAATCAACGATTCCGAATACATGGCAAAAGATGAGAGTGGCCAGGAATTCTTTCTAGCGAAGGTTTGGCTCCAGTGAATACTGAAATATACTACTGCTATAAGCAATAACTTATTTAGGGTCATGGGCGACTCTTGGGGTTAATTTTGTATAGGGTCTCCGCAGGTCATTTTGGGGGAATTTCCTTGGCGGTCTTCCTATTTCGTAATAAAGTGTTTTTCCTATGAAAAACCGTCTTCAGTATACATTAAAGCAGTTGCTTTTCCATCAGCTTATTGAGTTTTTTCCTTACTATATTGGCGCCTTTATTTGTCTCTATGCGACCCATTGGATTCAATCTCATCTCCCTTTTTTAGCGAAAGAATTGGCAGATATTGTTGAAACAGGTGTTGATAAAATCGATACTTGGAAGTTCTTTGCTTTGGCCATTGGAATTATTATTTTCAGAACCTCAAGTAGATTGCTTTTCTTTTATCCAGCGAGAGTTCTACAAAAAGACTTGAGGGTAGAACTTTTAGAGAAGCTAGAGGGCGCAACTCCTCTTCGTTATCGAAAGCATTCGGATGGACAGCTCTTTCAAATCCTACAAATGGATATGGAGCAGCTTAGGGCCTTAATTGGATTTGCGCTCCTTCAAGTGGGAAATATTATAGTGGCCCTTATTGTTCTTATTCCCAAGATGGTCGCTTTTAATCCCCAGATGATTAATACACTTGTGCCCATGGTGATCAGTTTTATTATTTTCACGATTATAGTGAGTCGTAATAAGAATATGTTCAAAAAGGGACAAGACCAACAGGGTGAAGTTCAAAATGTAATCATTGAAACCTATGCTGGTAAGAAGACCATTAAGAATTATCATTCAGAAGAAGATTTTATCACTTGGTTTAAGAATTTTTCTTGGCGCGAACTTACAACTTTTTATAAAGCAGGTATAGGAGTGGGGATTTCCATTCCCTTATTACCTCTTGGTATTGGATTAAGTCTTATCTACGGTGGTCATATTGTCTACCAACAAGATCTGGGGGCAAGTTCGCTGATTGTTTTTAGTGGATTTATTTTTCTTTTCTTAGAGCCCATTATGTTCCTGTCGTGGATTGGAGTTGTATTTGCTCGCTCTTATGGATCTTGGGAAAGGTTAAAAGGATTAGTCCATGATCTAGCTGAAGAAACCTTTGAAGAAAAACTCTATCTCGAAAAGAATCCAATTCACTCTAAGAAAGAGGACGAAGTCCTGCGCCTGAATATTCAATTCTGGGAAGACCAAATTGATCTTCATTTTCCAAAGAATGACTGGTCCGTTCTTGTCGGTAAGACGGGTCACGGGAAAACTTATATTTTGACTCAAATTGCGGACATTCTAAAACTTCAAAAGCGTGATATCTCTTATGTTTCACAAGATCCGTATCTTTATAATGATACAGTTGAAAATAATATCTTCCTTGGTCAAGAGATTACGGAAGAGAGAAGAGATCAGGCCTTTGCTCTTTTAAAACTCTTTGGACTAGATTATTTAGCAGGATCTAAAGAAGCCCTTTTACAAATGCAAGTAGGAGAAAAAGGGAAACGATTAAGCGGTGGGCAAGCTAAGAGGCTCGCTATTGTTCGTTCGCTTATGGCAGACGTTGATATATATATTTGGGATGATCCTTTTTCTTCCGTTGATTTGATTTTAGAAAAACAAATCATCTCTGAGCTTCGAAACTGGGCACCTCTCGTTGATAAGACCGTAATCCTCTCTAGTCATCGCTTATCTACCGTGAGAGCAAGTGACTATTGCTTCTATCTTGAAAAAAACGAAGGGATTAAAGAAGAGGGAATCATCCAAGACTTACTCCAACCTGAAAAAGAAACTTATGAATACTTCAAACAACAAATGGTCTAAATTCTTCGTATTCAATGGAGGTAATATCCTCCTTGTCGTAGTAGGAATTTGTCTAATTTTAAGTTCTGTATTGGGGGCTTTGACTCCGCAAAAGGTGGCAGAACTTGCTGATAACTATAAAGATAAAGATCTATTTTATAATTCATTGTGGAATCTTTCCTATCTCTTTATAGGAGTCTATTTAAATCGTGTTGTATATCAACTATCCATAAATAAATATGTACAATTACTCATGCAAAATGTTCGCTCTCTTTGTTACGATAAGTGGCTTCACGCCTATGATATGAGACGAAAAGGGGAGAGTAAGAGTGATGATTATCCTCAAGGAGAAGTCATTGCTCGAATCATGAATGACACAGAGTCTTTTCGTGAACTTATGACTTCTGGTTCATTTGGCATTTTCATAGATGTTTTCTTTGTCGTCTCTGGTTTAATCAGTTTTGTTAGTCTTAACAAAGTAACAGGGATTTCTCTTGCTGTTGCCGAGGTTATAGCTTCTATCCTTCTTATTTGGGGTTCTCGTTATATGAGAGAAATCTTTATGGAAGTAAGAAAGAGTAGGGCCGATATGAGTAGGCTTCTCTCTAATATGGTAGGAGGGATTAAAGAGTCATTTTATACTCGTCATGAAAACTATGCTTCCAAAAGAGGGGAGATTGTTTTTAAAGACTTTCTCACAAAACAGCTTACGGCAAATATTTGGGATGCAGGTTACTACTCAACAGCAGAGTCGCTTTATCCTATTTTCTTAGCCTTTATCGTTTTTCTCTTTCCCTATTCAAATATCACAGAAGCTGCAATTATCTTTGCTATTGTTGATCTTATTCAAAGATCCATTAGACCTGTTAAAGACGTAGCGGCCAAAATTGCTAATATTCAAAGGGCCTATACAGGGGTTACAAGAATTAATGAATTTCTATCCCACTTAGATTCGAATCTAAGTTCAAAAGGACAGAAGTTTAAAGGCGTGAAGAATGTCTCTAAAGTTGACGTCGATGTTCAACGTTTCGAATATCCTAGAAAGAGTGGCCAAACTGATGAGACACCTTTTGCTTTAGAAAATATTCAATTCACAGCATACCCTGGTCAGCTTATCGGTATTGTCGGTATTTCTGGATGTGGAAAGTCGACATTGCTCAATATTATGTCGGCCAATATTGTTCCTCATAAAGGAGGAGTGAATATTCATGCCGCTGACGGTGAATTGATTTCATTTCCTGGAAGCCGGCTAGAAGATATAATTCACTACCGTGAACAAGTTGGTATTGTTAGCCAAGATAGCCATATCTTTTCAGACACTGTTGCCTTTAATATTTGTATGTCACGAAACGCACCAGAGAGTTTTTCAACTTTTTGGAATAATGTCGTAGCTCAAATTCCTTATATCCAACAATGGGGTATTAAGCCTGAAGATAAGTTAGATCAGAAGTCTCTTTCAATGGGGCAAAAGCAATTGCTTGCTGCAATTCGTTCCTGCTTTCTTCAAAAACCTGTTGTTCTCTTTGATGAGATCTCATCTGGGCTGGATAGTGAATTAGAGTTAGCCTTGAGAAAAATGGTTCTTTTAATTCAAGAAAAGTCCCTTACTTTTATTGTGGCCCATAGACTCGAAACGATATTAGAAGCGGATCGAATTATTGTTCTTGAAGAAGGCCGACTGGTGAACTCAGGTAAACATGACGAACTCCTGAGCGATTCACTTGTCTATAGACAATTTCTTGAAGAGTTGTCGCAATCTACTGCATCCTAGGTTAGAATTCCAAAGACTTATATATTTTTTACTGTTGAGGAGATGAAGTAATGAAAAAACCAGTTTTGATGTTTGGTTTGGCCATGTGTTTAGGTCTAGGAACCTTCTTCGCTTGTACGAAGGAAGTTGATAGTAAACCCCAATTTATTTTTAAGCCTGCGCCTAATAATAAAGCTGCTGCTAAGATCAATGGTAATATCGTTACCTACGATGAGCTTCTTAGTGGAGTAGAGTCGGAGCTTTATGAAGCAGAAATGAAAGTGTACGAAATTAAGTACAATCAATTACGTGCAATGGTTCTAAAGAAGTTCATGGAGTCAGATCCTAACTACAAAGGAAATAACGACAAATTCCTTGATGAGCATATCGCTAAAGGCGTTACTGTCAGTGATAAGGAAGTCGATGCCTTCGTTGCTGAAAGAAAAATTCCAAAGAATAACTTAAACGATCAACTTACTTCTCGTATTAAGCAATTTCTTATGAAAGAGAAAAAGCAACAGGCCATCGATGCTTGGATTGCTAAGAAAACTCAAGATAGTCCCGTTGAAGTCTATCTTGAAAAACCAAGTCGTCCAGTTAAAGATATCGCGGTTGGAAATTCTCCTTTTATGGGGAAAGCCGATGCTAAGGTAACTATCGTAGAATTTTCAGATTTCCAGTGTCCTTTCTGTTCTCGTGGTGCTGACATCATGAATGAACTTAAGAAGAAGTATGAGGGGAAAATTAAGGTAGTATTCAAGCACTTTCCTCTACCTTTTCACACAGATGCTCCACTTGCTTCTGAAGCGGCTTTATGTGCTGAAGAACAAAAGAAGGGGAACTTCTGGAAAATGCACGATCTTATGTTTGCAGACCAACAGAAGTTAAAGAAGTCTGATCTTGTCGCGAAGGCTAAGAAAGTTGGAGTAAAAGAAGAAGACTTTAAAAAATGTTTAGACTCAAGAAAGTTTAAATCGGCAGTAGATGCAGATATGGAACTTGGTAAAAAGGTGGGAGTTAAATCCACTCCAACTTTCTTTGTTAATGGGCAAATGGTTAACGGTGCGCAGCCTGTTGAGATTTTCTCTGAAATTATTGACGAAGAGCTTGCCAAGTAATTTTATCTAAGTACTTGATATTTTGTTTATTAAAAGGCCCAATCTTTGATTGGGTTTTTTTTGTCCTAATAAAGAGTGTGAGGGCATGGAAAGAATTACCGGCCTTGAGAATAGAGACCTGCACAGTGTACACTATAAGGGTGTGAACCTAGGATGGGGATAATATTCACGGATGGATATCAACGATTATAACACTCGATTAAGTCAGGCCAGAAACCGCTACAATGAGTCGGCAACGGAGCTCAAGGATAACTACAATCAAAGAGTAGAGGACCTCGAGGATTTACACGAAAGTCGTGAAGCGAATCAACGTCGAAATTATTTAAATCAAAAATTAGATAGAGAAGCAGAGTCTGAAATGAGACTCAAGCGCTATGATAAGGATTTGAAAAAGTCTTTAGAAGAGCGAACTTCTCGCTATATGAATGAACTAGGAGAGCAAAGAGAGAACTTTGAAAAAGATCGTAAGAATTTGATGAATAATTACAATCAAAAGCTTTCGAAGATTTCTCAGTCATTTGATACCGCCTCTAAAGAAAAAGATAAATTGCATGCCTTATATAAAGACAATATCAACGAACGCTATGATGATGGTCTTGAAGCAAGAGAGAAGCATTTCAATAAGTCTCTTTCTAAAATGCAAAAAAATAGTGAAAATAAAATTAATGAATTTCGTGATCAACAAAGTTCTGAAAAAAGAGAGATGATCACAAGCTTTGAAAATGAGAAGAAACAACTTGTTCAAGATGCAAATATTGCAAGAAATAAAGCAAATTCTTCTCATCAGCTCGAAATGGAGCGTCTGAGAGAAAATTCTCGCCAAAAAGAAGATACCCTAAGAAATAACTTTGAAAGTTCAAATGCTAATCTTCGTCGAAATAAAGACAATGAAAATGAACAACAAAGGGAAACTTTCGAGCGGCTGACGTCAGATATTCAGGAAAGAAATATAAGTGCCCTTCAAAAACTAAATCGTCAAAATAAGGCAGAGAAGAGGGACTTAGAAAAGAAGTTCACCGATGATCGTATTTCTCTTGAGAGACAAACGAATAAGCTTATCAATGAAGGCTCCAATCAAAGAGTGGATAGCAATCAGAAGCAATTAGAAAAAAAATATGAGGCTCGAATAAGTCATCTTAATGATGAAATGGAAAATACTAATTATCAAAATCAGCTTCTCAATCAAAGAGTTGCAGATGACCATGCCGATGAATTGAAAAAAGTGCAGATTGAGCACAAAATGGAAATTGATGACAAGAATAATGAGATGAGAAGTCTCAGAGAAAATGAGTTAGTTGATTTAAAGAATAAAGTTGAGACGTATCAAGAAACCATGAATAAGCGTTATACTTCTTTAGAAATGGAAAAAGAGAAGAGCACTCTTGCTTCTAGACAAAAACTTAAAAACTCATTAGATCGTCAACGTACAGAATTTGGTCGTACTTTAAATCAAATTAATGCTTCTAATGAGATGGCCATGTCAGATCTTAGAGAAGAAATGACTAAAGAACAAAGTCGTTTTATCGAAGATACTCGAGAAAAAGTTCACGATAAAATGGCCGATATGAAAGTCAATTATGAAGATAAAGTTCGTAAAACAGAGAGTTCTCTGAGCCAAAAATTAGAGCAGAAAACCAAAGAAAATGAAACTCTCACTGCTAAGTATGAGCAGAAACTCGATGTACTTAGAACTAAGAGTGCTAAAGAGTTAGAAGCTCTAAAAAAACTAGAGCACGATAAGAGAGAAGAGGATAAAAAGGCAAACGAAAGAGCTCTGGCCAGTCAAAGAAGAGAATTTCAAAAGAATATCATGTCTATGAAAAGAGAATATGATCAGAAATTAGATAGGGCCAAGGCAAATTCGGATCTTCATGTCACTAAATTAACAGAGCGTTATGAGAATCAAATCGCGACCGAGCGTGCGGAACATAATAAAGAACTTCAACGTCAAAATAGCATGCTTAAAACGGAATATAATCGTTTAGCGGAACAAAATAAGTTAGAAAAAGACTCCATCATTAATCAATATGAAATAAAGCTTAATAAGCTTCGTGAGGCCAATAGAGTGGCCAATGAAATCAAAAATAGTCGTCAAAATGATATGGCCTAAGCTTTCTTGTCTTTTCCTTTCGTGAGTCTTTGATATCATAGATATTGGATTTTAAGAGGAAGAGAGCTATGCGTAGAGCAAAGATTGTGTCCACATTGGGACCATCATCAAATACAGTTGAAACCATTTGTGAATTAATTAAAGCGGGCTTAAATGTTGCCCGAGTCAATATGAGTCATGGAACTCATGAATCTCATCAACAGCTCATTAATAATATTAGAGAAGCTTCTAAGATAACAGGAAGGGAAGTTGCTGTTTTAATCGATCTTCAGGGACCAAAAATTCGTGTTGATAAATTAAAAGAGCCACTAGATCTTGGAGATGAAAGTATTTGGGTGATTGGGAAAAGTTCGGATTATGAAAAATATCCAGAGTACAAAGATTGTTACATCCCTACAATCTATGAAAAGCTAGTCGAAGACTGCCATGATGGAGCTCGAATTCTCTTTGATGACGGACTTATTATTGCTGAAGCGATGGAAAGAGATAGAGATGTATATAAAATAAAAGTTAAAGTTGGCGGAACCTTAAAGAGCAATAAAGGAATAAACCTCCCTGATTGTGATGTTTCTGCTCCTGCCTTTACGGCCAAAGATAGGGAAGACCTACATTTCGGATTGAAAGCGGGTTGTGACTATATCGCCTTGAGCTTTGTTAGAAAGAAAGAAGATATTCTAGAAGTTAAATACTTACTCCATAAGTTAAAAAAGAATATTCCCATTATTTCGAAAATTGAAAAGCCTCAGGCCGTAGATAATATAGAAGAAATCTTAGAGGCAACTGATGTTATCATGGTGGCCAGAGGGGATATGGGTGTTGAACTCGGAAACCATCTGGTCCCAGCTGTTCAAAAGAAAATCATAAGACTTTGTAATGAAAGGTATAAACCAGTAATTACGGCCACTCAGATGTTGGAGTCAATGACTGATAATCCTACCCCTACAAGAGCCGAGGCTTCAGATGTTGCTAATGCTATTTGGGATGGTACGGATGCGGTAATGCTTAGTGGAGAGACGGCCTCTGGAAAGTATCCTGTAGAAACAATAAAGATGATGAGTCGAATTATTGAAGAAGCAGAAAAATCTCCCAAAGAGAGACCGCTCCTTAGAAATATGGATCTTTCTAATGTAAACGCTTCTGTCATGGTGGCTGCATCGATGATTGCAGAGAAGGTTGATGCTCGTGCCATTTTCGCTGTAACTCAATCAGGACAATCTTGTTTAAAGGTTTCTTTATTTCGACCTAGAACATTTGTCTATGGAATCACTAATCAACTTTCTACCGTTCGTAAATTGGCCCTCTATTGGGGAGTCACGCCCTTCTATCTAAGTAATTATGACGAAGACAATTTTAATTTTCAGCAAGATATTATAAAGAGAGTGAAGGATCGTTTTGATCTTACCAATGGAGATAAGCTTGTTATTACTCGTGGTGATGGTAAGTTCTTTTCTAAAGGATCATCTAACTCTGTAAAAGTTGAAATCATTAAAGATGAACCTAAGGTGCCAGGTGGCGGAGATGTTCTCATTGAATCAAGTGATAAAGAAAAGAAAATTTTACTAGATTCATCAGTATGCGCCTCTTGCCAAAATTGTATTCAAATTTGTCCTCACGATATTTGGACTACCGATGATAAACACAATACGGTTATTAATGATAGTCGAGTAAGTGAATGTACTCTAGACTATGAATGTATCCGCGTTTGTCCGACAGGAGCAATTGAAATTATTCCAACTCACTATTGATGAAAGATCTAGTAGGTATAGACTTAGAGGAATTTGCAGTTGTTGACTGGAGTTATACCAGCCGCTTAAATCCTTTAACTTATGCCTACTATGATGAGTGGGTGAAGAGCGAAAATCATGGAATCCTTCATTATTTAAGTGATCATCGCAAAGAGGCAAGACGTTCTCTTAAGAGTGTATATCCTGATTGCGCCAGTGCCTTAGTTTTTCTTTTCAGTTACCATCCCCAAAAGTTAGCTCTTGAAAATATTTATCAAAATGATTCAAGGTGGAATGGATTAAAAATAGGAAGCTACGTCTTTGGCTTTAATGGTATCGATTATCATTTTGATGTTAAAGATCGCTTAATGAAAATTGGGGATCAACTACAACATTCTTTTTCTGGCCTCGAATATAAGTTGGCCTTAGATATTCATCCTGTTTTAGAAAGAGATCTCGCTTATCGCAGTGGTCTTGGTTGGTTTGGAAAAAATTCAATGCTTATTTCTAAAGAGCACGGTTCCTATACAATTTTAGGCACATTACTTCTTAATAAAGAGATTGGCTTCGATGAGCCGAGTATTGAAGTTGATCATTGTGGACAATGTAAGGCGTGTATCGAAGCTTGCCCTACAGATGCTATTGATGAATCAGAGAGAACACTTATTGCGAATCAATGCATTTCTACTTATACAATTGAGCTTTTCAAAGATGAAGCTAATGCCCCTAAAGGAATGGAGTCCTCTAATGGTGAATTCTTTGGTTGTGATATTTGTCAGGAAGTATGCCCATGGAATAAAAGGCCTGTTAGGTTAAATCGAGTAGAGCCTCAAGAATCCAGCGTTTTTCATCAAGAGAATGAACTCATCTTATCCCATTTTCTATTACAACCGAGAGAGGATATATCTCATTTTCTAGAATCCCTATCCAACAATCAATTTTCAAAGAAGTTTAAATCGACTCCTCTTGGGAGAACGGGAAGAAAGGGCCTCCTCAAGAATTTAAAATTTTGGAATTCAGTTAAAAAAGCCTAAGTCTCTTAAATATTTTCTAATATGAGGAGCTGCATTTTCAGGAAGATGGTGACCAAGCTTCTTTGGTTTTTCTACTACGACTCTATTTCCTGCGCTCTCTAATTGAGCGGCTAATCTTTCAGTTCCATCTTTTCCCACCACGACATCGTCTTCACCTGTAAGTAAGTAGATATCTTCTCCCATAAGATCTAGTTTTTCTTTCTCTTCTTTAATCCATGGAAAGATAATATCTGGATTTAGGGCAGGGCTGACCAGCTGACCTCTTACTTTTAGAGTGGAACGATAGAAGGGAGTATCAAAGACATGAGTTACTCCTTGGGGAGGAAGGCCAAAGCCTACTGCAACACATTGCTTAGTTGAAAACTCTCTTATCTTATCTGTTTCAAGGGCCATCAAGGACAGTAGGGCACCAAGTGAATGACCACCTATAATCAATTTTGTCTCTTTGGGATTACAGTCGAAATCAATTTGGTTTGTACCGAGTACTTCTTTTAACGACTCAATAGCAGTGGCGAACATAAGAGGGGCATTTTCCTTAAAGGCTTCGAAACTATGAACTTCAGAAAAAGTACCCAGGTAATGACCCGGAAGGTCAAAAAGGATACAGGGAATTCCATCTTCTGCTAAGCGAAGGGGCCAATTGAGGATACTGGCCTTATGACTAGTAAAGCCATGAGTGAAAAGTCCAATGGTATTCACCTTTTTGGCATTTTCTCCTGGTACAATCACTAGGGCATTAGTCTGAGTAATGATTTCTTCACCACGGTAAACATCAGTGAAGGGGACTTGTGCTTTAAATATTTTCACTTGCATGCCCTCAAAATACCTGAAGTTTTTTATATTTTCTACAGAATTAAATTGACTAAAACCCTTTAAACCCTTAAATTAACTCTACTTCAAAATATCATTTGAGCCCCGATAGCTCAGTAGGTAGAGCAAGGGACTGAAAATCCCTGTGTCCGTGGTTCGAATCCGCGTCGGGGCACCATTTAAAAAGCCAGAACTTATGTTCTGGCTTTTTTTGTTTGGGGCCACCTGAGATATTGGGATCTTCGGATCTTCTCACTTAATGGTGGACTGCACCGCACTCAACCCTTCAACTACAAGCATACAATACTTTCAATCTGTAATTTTTAAATGACCTATATCCGTAACCCCGCTTCTGGAGCTCCTTGCGGATCTTCACACGAGTCTTTTCATTGTTATTGAGTGAAATGGGTGCAAGAGAAAATTAAATTAAGTCAACACTAGGGTCATTTCTATCAAATCACTCTCTAAGAATATAACTCAATAAATGAGTGCTATTATATTTCTGTAAATGAAACTTATATATGAGCGGAGCCTTTATGCACTATTTATTGATCATACTCTTTCTTTTCTCTTGTTCGTCTAGTAGCTACAAAGAAGTGGAGAAAGTTAAGTGGGAGAAGTACGCTAAATGTAATGCTAATTTGGGTGTGACTTATTATCCTACTAGCAAAGACAATATATCTGTTTGTACCATTAAGGTTAATAAATGGACTCCTAAACTCTACCCAGAGTGGAAAGTCGGAATGACCTATCAAGGTCTAATTACTCGCGCACGAAAAACTTACCTCGAGCCAATTTATGAAGTGGTGGCGGGCGAACATAAGAAAAATAGGCAAGTACTTTTCAAAAAACATGATGAAGAGACGTTTAAGCATATCGACTTAACGACAGGAAAAATTACGGATACACCCATTGAGGTTCTTAAGCCTGGGCGTAAATATTATATGCCTCCTGTTAATGGGGATTATTCAAAATTTCAAAAATACTCAGGAGCCTATTCAAATAATTTCACTACTTTTTATGTTATGGACAGGAACAAGAATATCTTAAAGATAATTAAAAATGTAGATAACGATATTGAAAGAGCAAAACTCTTTCCACCAGTTCATTCCTTTCATCATAGTGAAACTATAAGTATGGACAATAATACTCGAATGATTCGCCATAAAGTGGGAAATCGAATCTTTTATCAGGTCTATAACTTTCAAGGTGAAAAAATTGGAAATGAGATTCCTTTCGAGAAAGTAACTCATCTTGCTATACCGGCCGCTTATAGAAATGCAAAACTAACTAATCCTACATTTAATATGACTCCTTGGATTCATAAGGGGGACAACTTTTATATGCCTATCGTTCATGGTGGGAAAAACATGGTTTTTGATGGTCATTCGAGTATTAAAGAATTCGTAGGAGTTGCTCTTGAGCCTGAAACATATTTGAATTATTCCAAGTTCTATAGTGGCAATATCGAATTAGATAAAGTTGAAAGGCTTCGCCCAAGAGAAATCGTCTTAATGGATAAGGAAGGGATCTATTATTCAAAACGTGTCTATGATTTTCAAGGTCACCCCGCTGATCCGACGACCACAGTGAAGAATCTTTTAAGAGATCCAAAAAACTTTTATAGGACTAAGATCGAACTTCCGTACTATAGCGACCGCTTTAAAAATGGAAAACTTGTAGAAGAGAAAGCAATTATTTTTATAGGACTGGATGGCAGCGCTCAAATTGATAATGTCTCTTGGAAAAATCAAGGATTTGATAAAGTAAGAAAAGTAAATGACTTCAATTCATTTAAAGAAGCTGAAAAGTTTGTAATGAATGAGCAAGATAAGAATATCAAAATAGAACAGGCCCGGATTAAAAAGAGGGCAGAAGAAAAAGCTGAGCGACAAGCGCGAGAGGCCATCAAAAAGCGAGTGCAAGCAAGTATGGCCGCTACTTGGGCAGAGCAAGATAGAAGGGAGGCCGAGCATAGAGAAAAGCTTCGGATTATGGATGAGAATGAAAAGAATAGAAAACCTAACCCTTTACTTAATTTAGATATCAAAAAAATATTTGATACAGAGGGAGCTAAGCGTAGAGCCGCTTGTTTCAGAAAGATGTCCAACTCTAAAAAAGCCTACGTTAGCGGAAAGCAGGGGTGGTATTATCAAGGTAAATGTAAGTAATGATAGAGAGACGAAGGAAGTTTCATATGAACGGGAAGATTCTTCACAAAGCTTGGCTTCTAGATGGATTATTTCATAGTGCTCCAGGCTTTATAGTAATAGAAAATAGCGTGTTTCGCTTTAGTCTTATTGATACGGGTACTTTTTCAAAAAAAAGAATTCAAAGATGGGAGCAACTTAGTGGACAGGTTAATTTATTCGAGAGGCTAAGAGAAGAGGAAGTCATTGAAATTTTAAATGTTGGATTAGATAAATTAGATGCCTATTTTCCTTGGTATAACTTCATGGGTGGGGCAAAATTTAGGGTTGATGGACAAGTACAAGAATTGCATTTGTCATTCATGCAACCTCAAAACACTAAATTTCCTTATCATAGACTCGGAGGAGAGTTGACTCAGATTGCAGCTGCTCTGGAAAGTTCAAGAGACCTCAAGAATGGAAGAGAATTTGGTAAAAGATTAAAACAGATGTTTCAAAAGCAATAGAAAGAGGTACCCACTCATGAACATAAAAAATGATCACTTTTATTTAGCAGTAGATGAAATCTCTTTTAAGGAATTGTTGAAGAATGAGAGGTTAATGAATCTCTCTTTTCATAAAGAGGTTGTCGCTGATGAAGGCCAAGCATCATGGGAAGGGCTTTATTTTATCGGAGAAGATAAAATCTATTTTGAATTGGTTAAAGAAAATGAAAAGATGGGGATACGGCCAGGGAGTATTGGACTTGCTCTCAGTCACCTTGCTGAAAATGGCGAGCAAGAGTCTCTAGAAAAAATCATTAAAACGATGACTGACATAACATGGACTGAAAGTGAGAGAAAAAAAGAAGATGGTTCTTCATGGTTTAAGTCTTGGTTTAATGAAAAATATGAGCCTGGATTCGTCTTTTGGTTGATGGCCTATCAGGGAAAAGAGATTGAAGGACGTGGCAATAAAGCTCCAACTGGAATTAAACGATTTATTGAGGCTCGTTTTCATCTGCCCGTTGAGAATTTTAGTTACTCTATAGATATTCTTTCTCAAATTGTTGATACGAATACAGTAGGAGAAATATTAGAAGTGTCTTTTCCAGATCAAAGAATGAGCTTAAAGTTTTCCCCGAGCCAGTCTCAAAATGAGTTGGATATCGAAACCTTGGATGGAAAGCTTGTGACATTAACTTTTTAAATACTTTGTTTATTTATTTACCTCTTTAGTTAATCCATAGTAGTACAATCAATATTGATGAATAAAAATATCCTGCTCAGTTATGACTCGGATGCTGTCTCTGAGCAGGGATAGGATGTTTTTTAGTAAGCACCGTCAGAATAGGTCAATTCATAACTATGACTATAGATCTCAAGAATATTGCCAAACGGATCTTCCATATAGATCATTCGGTATGGCTTTTCTCCAGGATAGTAGTATCTGGGCTCTTTCATTCTTCTCTTCCCGCCAGCAGCTTCAACTTTATCTGCTAACTCTTCTAAATTCGGATCTTGAACACAGAAGTGAAAAATACCTGTTTTCCAATATTCAAAATTATCTTCTGGATTTGTCTGGTTATTAAATTCAAAAATCTCTACGCCTATTCTATCACCGGTCGATAGGTGAGCGATTTTAAAGCTTTTCCAGCCTGTACCAAATACATCAGTACACATTTCTCCGATAGGTGAATTATCTTCAGTTATCGTTGTCGGTTTCATAATTAAGTACCAGCCTAATACTTCGGTATAGAATCTCACTGCTTGTTCAAGGTCTGGTACAGATATTCCAATGTGTGAAAAGCTTCTTGGGTATGTTTTGTTAGTCATAAGATCTCCTTTCTTAGTATTTTACGGAAAAAGAGTAATGATTTAAAATTATTATATTTGATTATAATGATAATAATCTGTTATGATTTAAAAATGTTAAATGAGCAGTGGCTTAATACATTTATCTCTGTTGTTGAAGTGGGGCATTTTACTAAAGCTTCTGAAAAGCTTGGAATGACTCAGCCTGGTGTGAGTCAACATTTGCAAAAGTTAGAGGCAACTGTTGGCCATGAACTTTTAAATAGAATAGGTAAGGGTTTTGAATTAACCAGGCAGGGGAAATTATTATATGAGTATGCTCTTAAGAAAAAAGAGCTGGAAGCTGATATGCTCGATCAGTTAAGTTTTGAAAGTGAACTTTCTGGAACGATTAGTGTTGCTTGCTCAGGAGCACTCGCCAGCTTAATCTACCCATTATTTTTACAGAGACAAGCTTCTAACCCAAAGCTAAAGATCAAGATTGAAGCGGTTCCCAATCATCTCATTAAAAGTAAAGTTTTAAATAATGAAGTAGATGTTGGAATTTCTACCTCACTATTTAATTCATTGAATCTCATCGAAGAAGAAATAGGGATTGAAGAATTATGTCTTGTTTATCCGAGAAATGTCCGTATTTCAAAAAGTAATATTTTTGATTCTCTTATGAGACTAGGATTTATTAATCATCCAGATGGAAAATTCTATTTTGGAAGATTTATAAATGAAGGGATGGGAAACTTAAATGACTTCTCTAAATTGGAAGATATTTCTTATGTAAATCAAATCAATCAAATACTTGTGCCCATTTCGATGGGAATGGGTTTTACCGTTATGCCAAAGAGGTTTGTTGAATTTTCTCCTCTGAGATCAAAAGTTAGGATTTTAAAACAAGTTAATCCCATTTTTGATTCGTATTATTTATTAAGAAAGAGAAATAAAATATTGGGCAAGAGATACGATTGGTTCTTAAATAAGGTAAGGCTCTTGGTGTCAGATAATCTATCATAGTCTGAACCCTTACTTCTCTAGATAAATGGAAGCGAGCTTTACTATACTATCTTGATTGAGTCATGAGTGCCTTTTCAACATCGTGGACTAACTTATAAGCATCGGTACCTTCTTTTGAGGCACGAATATCTTGTTTTTGAGGAAGTCGAAGCTCCATCGTTACTTTAAAGGTTTTTGGACCAGCGCTACTTACAGGGTTAATGATTTTAAAAGTGACGATCAACTTTGTCGCTTTAGAGTGAATCTTAAAAAACTTTTTAGCTTTTTCATATACAGCGTTTTCAAGTGCTTCAGTTCTTTCTAAATTTCCCCATTCAATATAAACACGATCCATAATTTCCTCCTATAGTGACTTAATTTTATAATTCAATTTGAGTGAGGACAATGAACAAGCACTAGACTGAATAACTCGAATGCTATAGAACTGCGTTAAGTGGCTAATTTTTTGAAACATAAGAAAATGCTTTTAAATTTTTAGTTCAAGTGTACTTTTAAGAAGAGTTATATTATCCCTTATTAGATAAAGAATCATTTTTAGGAAAATTATGAATAAGAATATAAAAATCTTTGTAGCAGAGCAGTTTGATCCTTGGTTTAATTTGGCCACTGAAAATTGGATATTCAATGATATGGAAACTGATTCTCATGTGCTTTTTTTGTGGAGAAATTCAGAAACTGTCGTTATAGGTAGACTTCAGAATCCCTGGACAGAGTGCTTAACTCATAAAATGGAAGAAGATGGTGTTCACTTAACAAGAAGACAAAGTGGGGGCGGTGCCGTTTTCCACGATTTAGGCAATACCAATTTTACATTTATGTCTTCTAAAGAATCCTATGATAAATCCAGGAATAATAAAATCATTACTAATGCTCTAAAGAGATTTCAGATAGAAGCCTATCCTAATGGGCGTAATGATATTGAGATCAAAACTGAGGAAGGACCTAGGAAAATTTCAGGGTCTGCTTTCAAGCTTAATAAAGATAGAAGCTTTCACCATGGAACACTTCTTATCAATACAGACTTAAATAAGTTGGCCACTTACTTGAATCCAGATAAGAAGAAATTAGAAGCTAAGGGGATAAAATCAACTAGAGCGAGGGTAGCAAACCTCGTCGAGGCTAACCCTGATATTACTCATGAAAGTCTTTGTGAAGCTATAATTGAAGAGTTCTGTAAAGAATATGAATCAAAAGCAGAAGTAGAGATTCTTAACTATGATTTTTTAAAAACGGTTCCTAAAGTAAAAGAATACTACGAACAATTAAAAGATTGGGACTGGGTTTATGGTAAAACACCAAAGTTTAATCATAAATTTGAGACACGATTTCAGTGGGGAGGAGTGGAAGTCCATCTAAACTCAAATAAAGGAATGATCGAAGAAGTTACAATCTTTAGTGATTCTTTATTTCCACCCCTTATTGAGTCATTTATGGAATCATTGAAAGATATTCCTTATCGTTCAGCCTCAGTGAAAACCCAACTTGATTCTCTTAAAGACAAATTTACAGATCATCACCAAGAAATCGAAGATTTTTCAGATTGGATTTCCACTGTCATCTCATAAAACGGCCCAAGCACTTTAGGCCGTTATAGGTATTTCTTGGCCAACTTCTGTTGACGATGGTTGAGATCTAATTGATTTCCCTCTATCCAGATTCTTTCAGGATTGGCCATGGGCTCTAATGGGTCTGCATTCCAAAGAATAAATGTAGCAGGCTGTCCTTTTTTTAGTTTTGCGTACTCATTTTCTAATCCATAAATATTTGCAGGAGCTGAGGTAATTGCTTGGATGGCCTTTTCGTAAGGAAGACCATTGGCAACCGCCATTCCTGCAGATTGTCTTATCCTTTGTGGATAAGTGCTCCATTCGTGAGCGGTAAGAGCAATTTTAACCCCTTTTTCAGAGAGAGCAGCCGCTAAATCATCTCGGTTTTGAATATGAGAAAAACTATAAACTGTTTGATTGGTTGCATTTAAAATAACAGGTATGTCCAAAGACTTAAGCTCTGAAGCAAGCATCCAAGACTCTGTCCCTCCGAAGAGAATCAGCTTTAAGGGAATTTTTCTTTTTTTCATTGAGCGTGCAAATTGAATGAGGTTAGAAATTTCATCATAACTATCAGCAGATAGAATAAGGGGGATTTTACCCTCTAAGACGGGTTCAAAAGCAATTAATTCATCAGCTGGAAATTTTAGATTTCTTAGACTTCCTTTATTGTATTGAGAAATATTTTTCTTGAGAAATCGTGACTCTGTTATGAAATTATAAAGTGTTTGCCATACTTGAGAATAGTGATCTCCAAAAGATTCTTTGATGTGAGAACTAACTGACCCATACATTACTCTATTAGGTAAGACGTTATTGGAAGGATTATCTGTAAGTTTAAAGAAGAAGCCTTTTCCTGCAAGTAATCCACCGCTGGGAATGGCCATGGTATAGATAACTCCACCAGCACGTTCTATCGGGATTCGAGTTGTCTGAGAATAGAATGAGAAATGGGCTTCAAGACTAGGGGTGATTGAGCTCCCATTAATATTGATATTTCTCGTTGAATGAACTGAAGCTACTTCCATTAGACCTAGATAAGAGGCTGCTTCAAAGAGACCTGGAGTTAGTATTTTCCCCGTTCCATCAATAATAGAATCTTTTTTCTTCGTTTTTAGATTTTTAGATATGTTTAGTATTTTGCCCTTGGAAACTTTTATATCTCTATTTTCAATCTTCTCCCCATTAGAATTCAATAGAGTGACGTTCTTAATAATGAAGTCATTATTTTTATAATCTTCAATTTTATCATGTTTAAGCTTTAAGAGCTCAAGGGTTTGGTCTTTAGAAGGGGCTTTATTGCTTCTGGAGCCTAAACCTATTTTTCGGTTACCAACTTCAAAGTCACTTGTCGGGACAATCTTCTTTTCTCTATCAAAGACGATATGCCCATCAATTAATACTTGTTCCGGTTTAGCGTATATCGATAGGGGATGGCGATCCCAAATGACGAGGTCTGCATGCTTTCCTTTATCAAGTGAGCCTACCTTATCTTCGATCCCAAGGGCCCAGGCTGCATTAAGAGTAATCCAGGCCATGGCCTTTACTTCGGTTATTTCAATTCCTAAATCTTTTCCAGACTTTAAAACTTTTGCGACTTCATGATTGAGGTGACGAATATCCTCTGCAGAATCAGAATGAATGATTGTTTTAACGCCATATTTTTCAGTAATGGCCGCATTAGCAGATGTTGCATCATAAGCTTCCATTTTAAAGCCACACCAGTCTGCCCATGTCGAAACGCCTGTCCCATGTTCCGCTAGTTTATCGGCCATTTTGTAAGCTTCAATGGCATGATGAAAAGATCTAATATTAAATCCATATTTTTTTGCTAGGTCGAGCATTAATGACATTTCATCCGCTCTATAGCAATGAATATGGACTAGGATATCTCCTTTTAATACAGATCTCAGTGTTTCTAATTTTGCATCAACTTTAGGTGGAACAGGAGCATCTCCAATATCTTTGAAGGCCTCTAATCTTGATTCCTGGTCGGTATCTTCTATTTCTGATCTTCTCTTCTTCCAGTGCTTTAAATCTCTTTCATACTTAAGCCAACTTTGATGGTACTCAAACGCTTCTTGATAGGCCCGGTTATATCCCGCAACATTTCCCATACGGGTAGAGGGGCCACCTTTTTCGCCATATACTCGTTTTGGATTTTCTCCACAGGCCATTTTTAATCCTTGAGGGGCTCCTTCAAAACGCATTTCACGAGCACTTATACGCGGTCTCATCTTCGCGGTAAAAGATCTACCTCCAAATAGATTTGCAGAACCTGGAAGAACTTGAATGGTCGTTATACCACTGGACAACGCTCTCCAGAGAGAGGGGTCTTGAGGCCAAAAACCATTTTCTGCCCAGACACCGGCTGTATTTGGGGAGACCATTTCATTTCCATCTGAATGGGCTCGAACTCCAGGATGAGGATAAACACCCATATGGGAATGGGTATCTATGATTCCTGGAGTAATCACTTTACCCGCAGCGGAAATTCTTTGATCGACTTCCATTTTTGGAGGTTCGCCTTCACCGAAATCAACAATATTTCCATCTTTTATTAATATCCATCCCTTTTCAATGGAGGGAGCAGAAACAAGTATTAATCTAGCATCTGTATAAAGAATTGAACTTTGATTAATATCTCTCTTTTCATCAGGAGGATCTAAAGGAAGTTGGACTTCTTTAAGTGGAGTGGGCTTTTCCTGACCAAAACCAAGGTCAGCTTGCTTTGTGCAGGAAAGACAGAAGACGGATAAAAAGAATGATAAGAATATCAGATTAAAGGAGAGATTCTTCATGGAAGTCCTATTTAGTCGATGATTTTTAATATGATTTGTATTCTATTTTTAGCACTTAAATAGAGATTTAACTACAATGATAAATTAAATAATCCTTATATCTCCCGAATCGTCTTCATTACACTTTTGGATAGTGAAAGTGGATACTACAGAACTAGGTCGTGAGTCTCCCATTTTGACTAGAGGCCCCATATATTTATGGGTGATTAAGTACTGATCACCTTTAAGAGATAGAGTTTCTTGCATTATATAAGTTGGGAAATGATTCATTTTGATAATTCGAGGTTCGTTTTTAATATCTTCAGCAACTTTCAGAATTTCAGTGGTTACCCATGATGGTCTGTCAAAGAGCACAAGAGGAGAATAAGAAAGTAGTTCCTCTATTGAATAATTCGTGACACCAAATGAATCCATGCAGCGATATAATGGTGTCAGCGTGTTAAGATCAATAATTTCAATCAAGTCTTCTTCTTCGATACGATCAAAAAGTGAGGTATCGATGGGGACAAGCCCGTGGTGAAGAATGATCGATCGTAATTGATTACTTTTAGATTCAAGTGGATCGAGAATTTCATATTGATTTATTATCTTCTCGAGAAGTTCAAGATGTTGAATGATTTCTTTATCCGTAAATTGATCAAAAGGAAGTAAAAGATCATTACCAAGGTTTTTTGGATTTATATTTCTACTACTTAGTTGATGAGTTAAATCTTTAATAAGTTCTTTATACTTCGTTTTGTACACTTTAAAGTATTCCTGATTCATCTTATTAATAAGCCTAAATATACTTCAACTTGAAGAATACGGCTAATTTTACTTTTCTTTTGAACTTTTCTTTTGATCTTTTCTTGTAATAAGAATGAGTCTATTTTTATTGCACTTAAATATTTTTTGACAGAAGAGGAGTCGCCTTAATAGATAAGGCGACTCTAATAAGAGAACTATTTGATCAAATGATCCTTCAATTGGATTGCACCATCTACTCTTACGCTTTTATTTTCAGTCTGATCTGGATTTGTCATAGCATCTGCAAAACCAATCTCTTCGAAAACAAATTTATTCTCTTCCACATGGGTGGCCCTCATGAGCACTTGACCATTATCTTGAGGACGCATTAAAGCAATTTGGTAACCTAATGTATGGGGAGAGGTAATTTCGACTGTTTTTTCATCGATAACTTCCCAATGGACACCCGCTTCGAACTCGAAGAAGTCATTTACATTATCGGCACTTAGTCCGATATCTGTTCCACCAACTCTTTTAATAGATAGCTTCATACTTTCTGTATGAATAGTTTGAATGAAAAAACCAAAGTTTTTAAGATAGTCTCGACAAGTATCTCGCATTCCATCTCTGTACCAGTCGGTAACATCTATGGAGTCCATATATTCGATAGTTAAGCCATTAATTTCAATTTGGACATTCATATTATCTTTAAGACCTAGTCCTGCTGAAACAATAGGAATACCTAATGTGAGGAATCCCAAATTTCCTTGATAGGTATAGCTGTAACTCTTGTTAATATTTGCCTTATCTTGATAACGTTGGAGTTGATCAATTTGGGGAAAACAAGTTTTATAATTAGAAACATAGGAAAGGGATGTTGGTGTCCCCCCAATCATAATACCTGTATGTGTATCTCCATCTCCACGTTCCATTGCATTTTGAAAGCCAATAAAACCTAATGGCCTTACGATAGCATTTAACTCAGAGACTGGATCATTACTAATTTCTTCTTTTTCACAAGAAAAGGTTAATAATGTACTTGAAAGTATTAAAGTAGATATTGTTTTTCTATTAAACATAGTTTTCTCCCCAGTTGATTCCCAAAAAATTCTCTGTGGAGTTAATATAGACAAAACCTATAAAAAACTAAAAATTGAAAATTAAAGTTTTAAGTGATTGGTTTTATAGTTGAGAATAAAAATCTGTCTGCCTTTTTTTTAGGGCAGCACCTACTTAATTTCTTGTTTACATTGAATCGAGCTACTTTGGATAACTTCTTCGAAAAGTCGTGATGTTTTGAAAATAGTTATCGCTGTAGTTTCTTGAACTGTTGACTTGAAGTTTAATCGAAAATCTCCACACTCCATCGGTTGGGAATAAAGAAAGATTCTTGTCTTCGTAGCTTCTGTTTTAACTGTATATTCTCTATCGTTAGCTACAATTTTCTTTTTACCCAAAAGTTGAAAGTTGAGTTCTTTCGATTTTTGTTGATATTTTTGAGAAATATTTTTGTTTCTAATGGTCATATATACTTTTTGTGAGTCTTTAATATTCACAATCTCGATGAGTAGTCTTTCCGAATTATTTAGAGACTTATTCAGACTCCATTTCTTAGGGTTGTATTGAATTTTTCCCCTCCACTGAGAAATAGAAAAATTCATTTCTTTTAAATGAATGCTTTTATTTGTTGGTTGTGTGTCATTAAAGAAAATAGACTTAATCTTATAAGAGCTGAATAATGAACCGACTAATAGGGTTAGAGCGATAAAAAGTGAAGCTGTGAATTTACCTGTTCTCTTGGGAGAGAAATAGTAAATTGTATACTGAACCGTTAAGATAAAGGTTATGGCCATATAAAGAAGATTGAATATGAGATGGAATAATTTTTCTTTAAAAGAAAGCACATCTAAAAGGTTTATTAATTCCGTAATATGATACTCAGGGAATAGTGCACCATAATTTGAGTCCATGATCACTTTCGATGCAATATTTCCACCAATGAAAAATAACATAACGAAAGGTGAGATCACGCTTATCTCTTTTTCACTTTCGAAGAAGAGTCCGAGGAAGCAGCCAAAGAATACTGTAAAACCACTATAGGCTAGTAAAGATATGAGAAATAAGGGGTCGAATAATAAGTTAATTCTTTGGTTGAGCGACAATGCCAGAATATCAAATAAGAGAATGAGACTGGTTGAAAAAAGGAATTTACTTATAATTAATTCTGAACTTTGAAGTGGCGAAATAAGAAGGTTTTGAAGGGTTCCAGCTTTTTTTTCCTCAATGAAGAGTTGTGAAGTGGAGAGGACACCAATAAAAGCTGCTGTGAAACTAATTGAAAAAGTAGGCCCTATAGCTGGATCAACTTTTGAAAAGAAAAATATAAAGAACAAGGGCATGAGCATGATTACAAGAAGTTTAGAATTACCCTTTGCCCAGGCCATATCTTTTATGAAGACGGCCTTTATTCTATTAAAGCTAATCATGATCTTTCTCGTTTGATGTTTCGGTTAGAGAAATGAAAATTTCTTCTAGCTTAGGCTCGTGGGTCTTAATACTCAATATCTCATACTGTTCTTTTAACTTATAAATTTCAGAAAGATAATCATCTTGGGTTGAAAATGTTCTCTGAATAAGGTTATTTGTTGTTAGATGACGGGCTTCAATGATGATCTGATTTTCTTTATAGTCTGACTTGATTTGAGAGGGAGTACCTTTCGCTACAATTTTGCCTTTGTTGATAAAGACAATATCATCACATAGCCTTTCAACGTCATTCATGAGGTGGGTCGTTAGGAGAATCGTGGTACCTTTTTCTTTTAATATTTCAAGCCGCTTATATATATTCTCTGACGAGCTTGGGTCTAATCCACTTGTAGGCTCATCTAGTAAGAGAAAAGTGGGAGAATGAATAATTGCTTTTGCAATGAGGACTCTCTGTCTTAGTCCTTTAGAAAGATCTTTGATCTTACTATTTAATTTTTGAGAAAGTTCTAATTCATCAGCAATTTCTAAAGTTTTCTCTTGGGGAAGGCTGTAAACTCTTCTAAAAACATCGAGGTTTTCTTTTACTGTTATATCGTCATAAAGGGGTTGCCCTTCAGGGACTAAACCAATCATACGATGAATTTCTTTTAAATGAGTGGATGGGCTAAGGTTAAAAACTCTTACTTCACCTGAAGTTGCTGATAATTGACCTGTAATGATTTTAATTGTTGTAGACTTTCCAGCGCCATTAGTACCGAGAAGACCTAAACATTTTCCTTTTTCTATTTCTATATCAATGCCTTTTAAAGCCTCGAATTTGCCAAAGGACTTGTGTAGGTTTTTTATTTCTAGAGCTTTCATAGAATTAAGTAATCAAATAAAAAAAGTGATGTCTATCGAAAAGAATAATTCAGAGTCTTCTTTGCTGTGCGTTGTTTTTTCTGTCTACTTTGATTAACCCTAAAGAGGGTAGCTCATGTCTATTGTATCTAAAATATGAGAATGCTACACTCTAGTCAGTTTACTTTTGGCCAATCAAGGAGGCATCTTGAAACATATTCATTTTTTGATCTTGTCAGTAATTCTGGTTACTTTTACAAGCTGTGGTTGGCAATCTATTCCGACTGCAAAAAATGAGGTGGAAGCTCAATTTGCTAAGGTTCAAAACCAGTACAAAAGAAGAGCAGACCTTATTCCTAACTTAGTAAAAGTGGTAAAGGGCTATGCTGAGCATGAGAAGGAGACACTTCAAGCCGTAGTAGAAGCAAGGGCAAAGGCAACGAGCATTAATGTTGATCCTAGTAAATTAGATGCTCAAAGTGTTAAAAAGTTTGCGGACGCACAAGGGCAATTGAGTTCGGCATTATCAAGATTAATGGTAGTTGTTGAAAAATATCCTAATCTAAAGGCGAATCAAAACTTCCGCGATCTCCAGTCTCAATTAGAGGGAACTGAAAATAGAATCACTGTTGCACGAGACCGCTACATTGAAGCTATAAAGGTTTTCAATAACCTGGTAACTGTTCCTCCAACATCTTGGACGAACTCACTTATGTATCATCATGAGAAAATGCCTCAATTTGAAGTTAAGAATATCGAAAAACTAGAAGATGCACCTGAGGTGAATTTCTAGAATGTTTGTTCGATCAAAACCATTCTTTTTATTATCGATCTTAACTATATGGTTAGCTTTCAATACATTTATAGGGGAAGCTAAGGCCTTAGAGGTTCCCGCGTTACGACAGCCGGTTACTGATTTGGCTCATATGATTGATCAAGATAGTCTTGTGACTCTCAATAATGTTCTTCATAGGCTTCATCAAAGAAAAATTGCACAAATTGCGATCCTTACTGTTCCTAGTTTAGAAGGTGAAGCCTTAGAAAACTACACCATCCAAGTTGTAGACAAGTGGAAATTAGGTTCTAAGAAGGAGGACCGAGGACTTCTTATTTTTCTTTCCAAGAAGGAGAGAAAAGTAAGAATAGAGGTCGGCCAGGGACTCGAAGGAGATATGACCGATGTTATGAGTAAGAGGATCATTGATCAAATGTCTCCTTATTTCAAAAAAGGTCAGTTTGGTTACGGGTTGAGAGTTGGACTAGGTAGTATTCTAAAAGTTCTTAAAGTAGACCAAAGTAAAGTCCTCAAATCGAATAAACCCCCTCGTAGAAAAAAGAAGTCGAGTTGGGTTTCAATCATTTTTCTCTTCATCATTATTTTTCTTTTTAGAAAGAATCCTTTTCTCTTACTTATGCTCCTTAGTGGAGGCCGAGGTGGCCGTGGTGGCGGTGGCTTTGGTGGTGGAGGATTCGGAGGCGGAGGAGGAGGCTTCTCGGGTGGAGGTGCAAGTGGCGACTGGTAGATATAGTCAAGAAGATCTCAATCGAATCAATAAGGCGATAATTGCAGCTGAATCAAAAACAACGGGTGAAATTGTACCTGTTATTGTGGGACAATCTGACTTTTATCCCGCAGCTCATTTTCGTTTAAGCCTATTAGGTGCTTTTTTGGCCATTTTCATTAATTATCAGCTAAATCACGATGGGGATAATTTAAATTATCTCTTTCTCTTTATTCTGGGCTCACTTATCGGTTTTTTCTGTGGCCATATTGCTATACTAAAAAAACTATTCTCACTTAAAGACGAGCTTGAAGAGGAAACCCGGCAAAGAGCAATAGAGTCATTTCTCTTAAATGGCATTACCGATACAAAAGAAAGAAATGGAGTGCAGCTTTTTATATCCATATTAGAACACAAGGCCATGATCAATGTGGATAAAGGGTTACAAGAGAGGTTGGGGCAACATGCACAAGAAAAATGGCAAAGTGTGCTCAATAAACTTCTGGGCCAATTCAAGAAGGGAAATGAAGTTGAGGGGATATGTCAGGCAATCTCAGATATGGGTGAAGTCCTGGCGGAGCACTATCCCAGTCCTCATAAAAATGCTGAACTAAGCGATGAATTGCCTAATAAATTAATTATCGACCTTTAGTCTTATTAACAAGCTAAATTTATTAAGAAAGTAGAAGATGGGTCCGATAAGGATCTATGAACAATTACTTTAAATTCAGTAGCTTAACTCTATTTTTACTCTTTTGCCTAAGCTTTCATAGCTGCAGTACTTCGGAAACTCAATTTTCTCCTAGAGAAATGAGTAGCTGGAACTCATGTTATGAATCTTTAGACCAAGTCTTATCTCTACATCGATATCCTAATACGAATTTTATTCAAAATTTGGAGCAAGTAAATCAGCTTAGAGATTTAGATCATTTCTATGGAAATGAAAGTATGTTTAGTTGGCAGGCAAGGCTCTCTAATCAAGAAATTAAAGAAATGAATCAAAAGGTAATCGATCTACTTTCAAAGGAAGAAATTCCTAGTGGAGTTAGAACTTTCGATCAACCCACAATAGATGAAATCTCAAGAGATCAAGCTGAAACTCTTTTTCAGGATATGAAGAATTCTCCCTGTGTGAGAAATCTTAACCGCTATCAAAGGGATGATGTAACTATTGGTTACTGTTTTGGAAAAGCAACATTAGTGCATATGACCTCACTGATTAGAGGTGTAAATCCACATTCTATAAAGAAAATTTGGATTGTTGGGGAAACGACAGGATGGTGGGGACACCATGTTGCAGGAATGGTTAAAGGAGAAAATGGCAAGTGGTGGGTCATGGATAAGGATGCAGGTGAACTTGTGGATCATGAAACGTGGATACATCTCTTTAGCCGACTTAAGAAGAATAAAGATCTTATGATTTTTGTAACAGATCCTGAGCGCTTTGGGCCTGCAAATAATGTTCAGTATAATACATTTGATCTCTTTAATGTTCCGGCCAACGGGCTTGAACAATATAGCTCTGAAAATGACTATTACAAAGGGTTCTTTAAAGATGTATTTGATTGGATTGATGGAAACGAAGAGTTAGAACGCTTTGTGAAGTAGATTATGATAAAGATCACTCAAGCTATTCTCCTTTTTATGTTTAGTATTTCTTCACAAGCTATAGACTGGTCTACGCAGTGTCGTGATATTAATTCTGAGAATAGAAGAAGAGCTTCCATAGAGTGTAATCAGGTTGAAGTCGCTCTTAATCCTTTGAGACAAGAAGTTATTTCAGAACTCAATGGAGTATTGAATGACTGGAACCTTATTGAAACAGCATCTTTAAATTTAAAGGCAAGAATTCAAACTGAAATTGATGAAGAAAAAAACTTTTTACGCTGGTTAAGAGGTGATGAAGGTATAGATTCACACGAAGAGCAGTATCTTAAGTTGAATCAAGACTTTGAATCACTAAAAGAAATTATTTCTAAGCAAAGAGAGTTATCGAGTTGTGAAAGTGAGATCTGCAATAGAGATAAGGCCATATTGAATGAACTTAAAGTTTCTATTTTAACAAAGAACTCATTTCTTGCTGATCCTGAGGTAGAGAAATGTTTGAGTTTAGAGATAGAAGAATCTGATTCTCGTTGTAGAAAGGATGCGTTCTTTTCTAGTGTCTTTAATTTTGTGAACTTTAGAATAGATCTAAGAGATGAGATTAATAAGCAGTTAAGATTAGAAACAAATATGCTTCACAATGGAAAAGGGACCTATGAAGTTTTTGATAAACTCTATACTTTATCAGGCAGTGATCATTATTATGCCTATTTGATTCCTGAAGTACTTGAGTTAGCTGAAAAGAACCCTGAAAAATGGATGGCAACTGCTTGTAATATTCTTGATAAGAAAGAATTTCGAGAAAACCTATTTTTTGCGGGAGAAGTAGCATTAGAAGCTTCTTTGATTATTGCACCTTTTTTCTTCCCCCCTCTAGGAGTACTGAGAGTAGCTAGATTGGGCTACCTATCTCGATATGGACTAACGGCAGAGAGACTGTCAGCAGTTGCAACGGCCCTTCCCACTGCTGCCTACTTTTCTCATTCTGATCTTATTGAAACTCAAAATAGATGTATAGCGATGCAGGAGATTTATCGATCTACACCAAGTTCGGAAAGTTATAAAAAGTATCAAAGTTGTCTTGAAGAAGTTGCAGATAAGAAAATGGGAATGGCATCTAATATGCTCCTTTCTGTAACTCCGGTTCCATTTGCCGCAAGAGCAGAGCAAATAGTTGGAAAAGGAATAGATATTATAAGGGCCCAAGCTGGCGATGTACTTAGTATCATTCGACCTTCGATTGGGGATGCCAAGAATTTAGCGGATGACTATTATAAGTATGTCGCAGATGTATATTCTGAAAGGCTTAATCTTTCTGCAGAAGAAATTGAAGGATTTATTCAATCTAGTAGACAGATGGGCGATAGGACTACACTTATCGTGAGAACGAAGACAAATCCGACGACAGGGCCACCTGAATTTAAGGGTGGTATTGGTGTTGTTACGGCAGAAAATGGGGAAGAGCTCTTACCCCTAGAGAAGGCAACTGGTTTTAGAGTTCCTAGGGGGGAAGGAAACAAGGCCGTTGAAGTGGTAAGGTTAGTTGCATCAGATGAAAAAAATCCTAACTTAATGAAAGAATTAATTGAAGAAGCTATGAGTACAATAGGTAAGGATCCTTCCATAACTAAAGCATATGTATATACATCTCGAATTCATGAAAGACTTTATCGAAGGTTAGGAATCCCTTATACCATTGTGAATCGTCCTAATAAAAGAGATGTCATTTTAGAATTCAATGTTAACTAATTTCAAGCTCCATTTGAATATTACATCTTTTGTATGGAGTATTGAGTCCCACCACTTTTTTAAAGCCTAGCTTTTGATATAGCTTAATCGCAGGACCAAGAATGGTGTTACTTTCTAAGTAGAGATTTGTAGCCCCCTTTCTTTTCGCTTCCTCAATAACAGATTGACCTAAAAGATATCCAATACCTTTGCCTCTTATTTTTTGACTGACGGCCATTTTTGCGAGTTCGAAAGGGTAGATTTCATCATTTCTTTTTAATAAAGCACATACACCAACTGCTTCGTTCTGGAAGAGAGCGACAAAAATTTCACCACCATTTTGTAATATATAAGCTTCAGGATTATCTAATGCTCTAAAGTCAGCCTCTTCCATTTCGAAAAAGTTTGTAATCCATTGAATATTCAAATCTCTAAATGCTTTCTTATATTGCGGATCATATTTTACAATTTGAACTTGAGAAGTTTCTCTCTCTTTTTTGGTTTGTTTTACTCTTTCGAGAAACGATTTTTCTTCTAATAAATATTCCCATTCTTCTAGTGCTTTCCACAAGTCGTACTTTGCTTGTGAAGAAATTTCTTCAACAACTTTTTCAACATCTCTGCACTGAAGCTGAATATCTTTTAGAAAGGAATTTCCTTTGTCGCTAAGGCTGATTTTTCGACTTCTCTTATCTTCTTTATTCGATTTCTTCTTGACCAGTCCTGCGCTCGTCAATTCTTTTAGAGTTTTACTAATGGCCACATGAGAAATACCAATGGACTCTGCTAATTCTGTAACTGTCTTTTCACCTTCACTGAGTAAAATGAATAGGGAAAACCACTTAGGGTTAAATTGAAGTCCATAGAGCTCATAAATTTCTTGAGCATCTTCACTAAATTTCTCGCCGAGTAGTCTAATTCTTGAGCCTATGGCCACTTTTCCAATTGAGTTAAAAAATTTCATAGCCATTTATGTAACTGGTTACGTAATTAGTCAAGTATATGGATGCTCTCATGCTTATTATTATGAAAACATACGTCATATTAGGTAGTTAAGGATGCGAAGGTAGAATTATTTTACAAAAATACGCTCTGTAACTTCGAAGTTAATTCCTTCCATTTCAACTTCACAAAAGATTTGCCACTCAGGTCTCTGACGGCCTATTAGCTTTGTTGCAAAGCCATTAATCATTTCAGCGTTACTTTCTAGACCTAAATCAGACAAAGAATCAGTAATATTAATTCCCTTATATTCAGGGTGTTCATTGGGGATTTCGATGGAGAAGGGCAAGATCGTTTTTCCGCGGCGAAGTCTCATATTCTGTGAAATAATTTTCTTATCTTGATAGATAAGAAGACCTCTTGTTGATTGTTTTTTCCGATTCGTATGATGGAGAAAACAAAGAAGAGATACTGTCACTCTATCGGCCTTTAGAATTTTCTTTGAGTTAATGACAAAGGAGCCTTCAACTTTTTCTCCCAATTTAAAATTGATTCGATCAAGTAAAATCTGTGCATTACCCTTTAACCATCTCATTAAATAAATAACAAAAGGCAAAGCGATAAGAGAGAGAATAAAGATTACAGCTATTTTGGTCGGAAGATTTAATTTCAGAAACGATTCAAACAAAATGTACTCCTATATAAAATGAGTATAAGAGTACAATAGATTTTGCTCAAGCTTTTCTCTAAGAAATATACCGAAGTCTTTTACAATGATTTTTTCAATTGCTTAATATTGAATACTACAAGCTACTTCAGAGAGGGGAATGTAGTTAGGAATCTTTAGATTCTCCTCTCGCAACTCAAGCGCATCTTTAAAGTCTTCTACGGCCAGCCTTTCATTAACTGTCTTGGTTGGATAGGTTGCCTCTAAAATAGTTATGAGATTAGTTGGTTTGAAAAACATTTCCATGGCCAGATGGTGTTTATGAAGATCAGTACGATTAAAGATTTTCTCCTTATTTAAAGGTTCTCCTCTTCTTTCATTAGAAGGGGGTCTTACTCTTATGCGAGAGGGAACTTGATTGATTTTTGTTTTTGAATAGGTATAGTGATCTGCAGAATGAGCAAAGGATACATTATAGATGAAGGTTGTGAGCGCTTTTTCTAAATTATTATCTTTCCATATTTCTTCTTCGTTTGGAAATCCCGGAACAAAGAAAGAGACATCCTTAGCCCACGCAGAAATAAGGGGATCATTTCTTTTCATATCCATTAGAAAGGATTCCACAAATTGATAGGTTAATTCCCAGTATCCTTTCAAAAACTCACCAAAATCAAAGTGTATCTCTTCTGGATGAAGCTTGTATTTAAACTTTGGATAAGATGAGTTACCTTCTATACCTTCATAACTTGCAGCAAGAGACTCTATTGTTCCTTCCCTTGTATTGGGAAAGCATGTATAGGGTTCATTTTGATCATTTAAGGCCACTGATTTATTCACATAGAGAACGGCAAAGTTTAAGGGAAGTTGCATATAAAGATGGGGACGAAGAAGCCTATGAACAATATGACCTTCTGGAATTAAGCATTTCGTTAGACCATTTATAGCATCATATCCAAAATGTTGCTTGGGATGCTCATGAATGAGTACACTCATACATAGACCTTGTATAAGAAATAATTTGGCCCTCTCCCAGTCTGCATCACCTGGTTCCATTAGAAGACCATTCATATATATGCCTAATAAGTGAACTCCATTCTTATTTCTTCTGAAAAGGGTCTTGGATGCACAAAAGTGATAAGGCCTTATTCGCTCCATTCGATCAAGATGGGCCAAATCAATTTTAAGATATTCTCCCTCGTATTGCTTCTTCAATAAGGGATGAAATATTTCATAGTCATCAGGATCAAGAGTAGAGTTTAAAAAACGACAAAAGACAGAGTGAACAATCATTTGCTCTAATTCTGAATCTGAGGTTTCTACAAAATCCTTATTTCTTGTAATGAAAGAGAAAGCTTCTGTTTTAAGTGTCTTTATATAGCGCTTAACAATGACGTCTAGAAAATGATTAATTTCTTTCTTAGGTACATGAATAACGGTGGCGGCTAAGCGAGAGTAACCATAAGGAGAGCGGCTGGGGTAAGGAGTTCCCTCTACTAGTTTGTGGGCCCTCACTTCTTTAGTGCTAGGTATAATAAGATTACTAATTATTTTTCTAGGGGATAATCTAGATTTTTCCGTATTCATGTTTAAATTCCTTTTAAACAAAAGGGCGTTAACTTCCTGTCAACGCATCAGTACTCAATTGAGTAACCGTGGTCTCTGTATTCCTATTGGAATTATGTTAATGATAGAGATCTTTTTTTAAGTGAAAAAGTGATATATGGTTAAGAAATCTTGATTTAAGATGAAGTTAATTGAGAAAGTTTAAGAAAAGTTGATGTTGAACTTTAATATAAAGAAATCTAAATATTTCAAAGAGGATTCTGTTGAGATTTTAAAAACTGATTTCTTTTTGTAATAGGATATTTTCTTTCGAATCTTGATCTTGAGTCGCAGGCAAATAAGAAGTCACGATAGACCAACTATCATTTAATCTCTTTCTAAAACTCAGGATGCTTACTCTATCCCAGTCGGTTCCAATCGAAAAATTTACTCCACCCGGTAGAGAAATTTGTGCTGAGTAGGTTTTTGTTGATGGATCATAACTTACGCTATCTATAGGAGTAGAGGCAAAGGCCCAGATACTAAAGAGACCCAGTGCTCTATCGACAATAGCGGCTTCTGTTCCGCCAACATTTTCCTTTTCAAATGAACTAATTTCACTACTTTTTCTATTATAGATAAGTAAGGAGATAATATCTTCTCTAGGTAAACTTGGTGTACTACTGAGAAGCAATTTAGGATCATCTAAAGTTCCTACAATATTAAGTAGAATGTCATATCCCGAAGCTTCATAGTTAAGTTTCAGATCAAGAGGAGGTGTGTTCTTATTAGATAGACTAAGACTACTGATATAGATAACTCTTTTGAGGTATTCAACCTTTGTTCTATTTTTTATATCTACAGAATAGGTGACCTCTTCCGGAGTAAGATTAGCCTGTAATCCAAGGGGAAGGTAGGGGGAGAAGAGATAGTAGTATATTCTTATAGAGTTTGCATTTCTGGTTTTAATTGTCACTTGATAATCAAGAGTGTTCTCTGATTGAGAACTTTCAGAATTTTGACTTTCTTTAGGGTTCTCAACCTTTTTGGACACTCTATTATCTGAGCTGATTTTTGGAAGTCCTTTTATAGGGTCTAACTCGGGTAAGTAAACATAGAATTTTGAAATATCAATATCGAGTTTTAGCTGAGGGGGACCACTTTTAAACGGAAGGTTGAGAGAGCCTTTGGTTGTAGATTTTATTTGGTTGTGTTGAGCTTTATCTAAATTTAAATCAAGCTCGAAAGGGATAAAGGCCTTTTCTTCCGTAATTTCGCCTCTATTCGTTGAGTAAAGCCTAATTCGACCTTTTAAAGAATGAAAAGGCGATATAACTGCCCAGCTCGTATCTTTTAGTGTTTCAACGATAGAAGAGAATTCATTGATCTCTAGATTCCAGTCAATGGACTCTGGTTTTACAGTGAAAGAATTCTTTTTTATATAAAAGGCCAAAGTTGAATTAAAATCAAGATCTAAGAATTTAATTTTCTTATGATCGAGCTTTATATTAATTTTTCCAAGTTTTTGTAAGTTTGTACTTTCAAGAGATTCGAGTTGTGATTTGAATTGTCCATCTAAATTCAGATTAAATGTTAAATCTTTCTTTAGTTGTGGAATATTCTTATTCGATAATTGTGTCGTTGCTGGATTTATCTGTATCCGTGGACAATTGAAAAGTATATCTTCACTGTTAAACTCTAGTTGAATGTCACATTTCTTGAAAGAGAGTTGAGATATATATTGAGGAAGAGAAAGGTTTACATTTGAAAAGACTATATTAATTTTCTCTTCATCAACTTCAAGTGCGCTGAGAATAGGGTTCTTTAATTTTAGATTTTGAAGGGGGCCTTCTTTAAAACTCAAAGTCGATGAGAGTTGAATAGATAATTTTTCTTTTAGAGATATCTTTACTTTTGACTTAAGATTGAGACCGGGGAGGTGAATATCAAGAGGTCCTTGATAGTAAGAATCCTGATCTTTTTCATTCTTTCTGAGGTGAGACGTTATTTTAATCTTCTTAGTTTTGATACTTTTAAGTGATAAAATCATCTCTTTTGAATCTATTTGGGTATTAATAGAGAGATCATCATCCCCAGTTTTGAGTACAGTATGGGCTAGAGTCACTTGATAACTCTTGGGAATATACTTTAGATTTTGATTTACGATCTGATAAATAGGGCTGAGAAGTTCATTCATGTCGATTTTATCAGCCGGTTCCTTCTTTGGTTCTTTATCAGTATTTGCAAGGATTACGATTTTCTTATCTTTTACTTTTAACTCTCGTATATCGAAATCCCAAATCTTGAGAAGGTTTAATCTCATCATAAGGGAAAGCTTTTCAAAGCAAAAAATGCTGCCTTCATATTTTGCGCAGAAGTCGCGTCCAGATAGAGATAATGTTTTTGTGGTTAAAGACTGTCTGGTGAAATCAATATTAACTTTTTCCCATTCCATTTCTAGGGCAGGGAGGTACTTTTGATTTAATTCTGTAAGAACTTTTGGCGATAGGATAATCTCAGGATTGAAAAAGAGATAAGTTACAGAACCTAAAATAAGCAAGATAATTAAAATAAGGGAAGCTAAAATCTTCTTCATTAAAACTCCTGACCATAGCTGAAGAATAAAGTGAGTTCTTCTTGCTCGTTAGTGATGCTAGAGTCTTTGTCTTTGATATATCCCTTTGCTAATGATGTTCTAAAATTTCCGATAGGGCTCTCCCATCGTAATCCTATACCTGGAGAATAGAGTAGGGCCTGACTTAAAGAAAACGACCTCTGTCCAACTTTGGCCATATCAAAGAGCAAATAGGGTTGGAGCTTATAGGGAAGTAAAGATACAAATCTTGATTCAAATCCCATATAAGCAGTTGTTAGAAAACCTTTGTTGTAATTGTTAATTGATTTACGGGCAAAACCTCTCATATCTTGGTTTCCCCCTAGGTAAAGTCGCATTCTTTGAGGAGTAAAGTCTAGTGACTCGACATCTACTGTCGCTATTTCAAATCGTGCGCCGAGAACGAGAATGGGGGGATCAAAGAAGCCGATATTTGATAACACTTTTCCCGAAATTTTATATTGATTCCCAGAAAAATCTGAACCTACACCCTTTTTCTGAGAAGACCAGTTTAGATTAAGTTGATATCCTGTTCTTGGAGATAAGCGATAGTATTCATAGTAATGATCAGTTAAGCTTAAACTTGTATCAAATGAGAGGTATTGAATATTGTCTCTTTCTTCACTCTCAAAGTTTTTCTCAAAATTATAAGTTGGAGCAAATTTTGTATTGATTTGAAAATTTGAAGAGTCATAACTATGGACCATGGCCATTTGGTATTTTTGAAATAGAGACTCGTAAGCGATTTCATTTTGTCTTTTTATTTCAAAGTTTGGATTGAGATAAAAACGAGGGAAATCATCAAAGAGATAAAGTCTAACGTCAGTGGCCAAAGATTGAATTACTGAGGATAAATATAATTCAGATGAAAGAGTCGAAGCATTATCATCTAAACGAGACCTTTGATATCTGGCCTTAAATAGTGGGAGTTCTTCAGATGAAGCGCCTACCGCAAATATAACGGAATTAGGTTTGTCTAAAATAATATTTTGTTTCAGCTCTGTCGGAGTTGCTTCTTGGTTACGAAAACTTTTGATGGCCTCTTTTTCTATTTGCTGCGCAGTCTTTGTCTCGTTTTCACACTTCGTTTCAAAGTAGGCATAACTGACAATTCGATCAGCATACATTCTTCTTAAAGTAAGATTCAAAAAGTCTCTATTGTACTGATCTCCTTCTTGAATAACATCATAACGAGAGAGCGCCTGAGAATTGAGTTTCTCTAAATTTTCTCTATCAATCTTCTTAATATAGCTATAGGGACCTCTCTCTATGGTAACGATCACCTTTTGAGTTTTAAAGGATGCTTTTACGGTTGCCTGAGGGCAGGGATATCCTATGGCCTGCATTCTTTGAATGGTCCAAGACTTCACTTCATCCAATATACTTGAGTCGAGATACTTTCCAATGACTCCGATATAGGTGACATCAAAGAAATTATCGGGGGCGTTAACATATTCAATTTTAGAGATTTTAACGAGAGAGCCTTTATCGATAATAATTTTATTTCCCTCTTGATAGTGCTTCCAATTGTAATATCCATCATTTTCTAAAATGACTCCTATCTGATGAAGGGCCTGATTAAGGGGGACTTTTTCCCAACCAGGTGTGTCAGAACCACAAATGACTTTTTTGTCGTTACTAGAAAAGGGTGTCGATTCCAAGAAGTGGCTGTCTTTGAGATAATAGGGACCACAAATGGATTCAAGATCCTTGGCCCAAGTTTTCTGGGCGGACAAGAGGATGAGAATAAAAGTAAGAAGTGAGATAATCTTCAATATTTTCACATTTTTAAGAGTTTGCTTCGTTCAGAATTAACATATTAACTAAATAAAGACGATTAAAGTAACTTATGCACTTAATCCATCGAGTTTGTATAATATTTAGGATGTAAAATATATCGATTCAATATATTTTCCTTAATCTTTGTGAGATATCTCCATGAAATTTTTCTTAAGGAGTCTACAATGAAATTCGTTTCACTCATGGTTTTATTTATTCTTTGTCATGCTAGTTTTGCTGGCGCTACTAATGCTCAATTTAGCTGTAAGTCAGCTTCAGGAAGAACCCTGTTGGAAGCTTCAGTTCCTGGAGACTTTGATGAATTTGAAGTTGATCTGGCAATTGATAACGAGAAAGTGTCTTGGTACAGCCTATTGAATCAAACTACCTATCAAATGGAAGAGAACTCACACATTTATGTTTTAGGTAGTTTAAAAGAAGGAAATTATCATTTTGTTATTGCTAATCAAGAAGGAGAAGAGGTTCTTCGCTTTTCTGCTATTAGTTCATCCATCCAATTAGAAAATTCAGCTTATGGAGAGCGTGGATCTTTACAGGCAAAAGTTTATGGCCAAGATCCGAGAGCTGATAAAGAATGGACACCTGTTATCACTCTTAATTGTGACTATAGTTACGAAATCTAATTTTTATGCATATTAATTTTGATCCTCACAGTCCTGCCCAAGATCTTATCTCTTTTGAAGACTTTCTCAAAGTTGACATTAGAATTGGAGAGGTGGTTGAAGTTGAAGACTTCCCTGAAGCGAGAAATCCTAGCTTTAAATTGAGAATAGACTTTGGAGAAGGTGTGGGGATCAAAAAAACAAGTGCTCAATTAAAAGGGCACTATTGTGAAAACTCATTGCAAGGAAAGAGGGTTGCGGCCGTTGTGAACTTTCCGCCAAGGCAGATCGGCAAGTTTATGTCTGAAGTGCTTGTGCTTGGGTTTTCAGATGAAAATGAAGATGTTGTTCTCTTTGATCCTGATCATAGTCTACCCAAGGGATCGAGACTTCATTGAGAAAACTGAGAAATCTCTTTAATAAATACTTCTGAATATTTATCACACTTGCTGGCTCCCACACCGTTGACCATCATAAATTCATCTCTATTTCTTGGCATGAGTTGGCACATGTCATGTAGTGATTTATCACTGAATACCATATAAGGAGGGATTCCATTTTCCTTGGCCAGCTCAGATCTCATTTGGCGAAGGGACTCAAAGAGATCCTCTCTGCCGTGATTTGATTCTATATCGTGAGAGCTTCTTTTCTTGGGTTTTGAAGAGCTTGGTCTTTCTCTATGTTCTCTCATAAGAAAGGGAACTTCTGCTCGAAGTATTTTCTTACTCTTTTCTGTAAGTGCTAAATTTCTATATTCCCAGTTTTTGATGGCAATATAACCTTGGCTAAGGAGTTGTCTCAATAGAGTATTCCAGAAGGCCTTCGACTTATCTTTCCCTAATGAATAAGTTGATATTTTATCGTGAGATCTTTCAAGAACTTTTGAGTTCTCACTACCTCTTAGGACATCAATGATATAGGAAGATCCATAAAGTTGACCTGTTCTATATATTGTAGAGAGGAGTTTCTGTGCCTCAATGAGAGCATCAAAACTATTTGCAGGCTCTAGGCAACTGTCACAATTGCCACAGGGCTCATCCTTTGTTTCCCCAAAGTAGGCCAAAAGATATTGCCGACGGCATTGAACACTTTCACAGAGGGAGAGCATGGAATCAAGCTTTGCTCTTGCTGTTTTCTTGTAGTTCTCATGAGCATCTGAACTTTCGAGCATGTGAGAGAGTTTGATGACATCTTGAAGTCCGTAGATCATCCAAGCGGTTGAAGGGGCTCCATCTCTTCCTGCACGACCCGTCTCTTGATAGTAGCCTTCAATGCTTTTTGGAAGATCTAAATGAGCTACAAAGCGAACATTGGGTTTATCAATTCCCATTCCAAAAGCAATGGTAGCAACAATGATTATATTTTCTTCGACATTAAATTTTTTCTGAATGGCAACACGGGTCTCTGCTGGCATACCTGCGTGATAGGCAAAAGCGTTTAGCCCAGCTTTTTGCAGTTCCGCAGCTACCTTTTCAACTTTTTTTCGCGAGAGGCAGTAAACGATTCCAGTATCGTCTTCATGCTCTTTTTGAATGAAATCTTTAAGCTGCTTTATTTCATTTACACGGTCGGTGATTTTGTAAGAAATATTGGGGCGATCAAAAGAAGAAATAAAGATTTTAGGCTCGACCATTCTCAGTTGGGAGGCAATATCTAAACGTGTTCTTTCATCAGCTGTAGCAGTTAAGGCCAAAATTGGTGTTTCAGGAAACTTCTCTTTGAGAATACCTAATTGCATATAATCATTTCTAAACTCGTGACCCCATTGAGAGACACAATGGGCTTCATCAATTGCAATTAAGGATATTTCAAGCTCTCCTAATAAGGAGTTTAAGACACCGGCCAATAATCCTTCAGGGGAAATATAGAGAACTTTTGCTTCTCCAGATAAGAGAAGGGACCTTGCCTGTTCTTTTTCTTCATAAGACTGAGAGGAATTGAGAAAGCATCCCTTGATTCCATTTTGCTCAAGATTTAAAACTTGATCATGCATGAGTGAGATTAAAGGAGAGATGACAATCGTTATTCCCTTTAGATAAAGGGCTGGAATTTGATAACAAACCGACTTTCCGCCTCCTGTAGGCATGATGGCCAAGGTATCATTTCCCTGAATTACGGAATGGATGATTTGTTCTTGGTCGAAACGGAAGCTTTGATGGCCAAACTTATCTTTTAATAGGGAAAGAAGCTGATCTTGATCTGTTTTTGAAATCACGCGTCACTCTGGTTATTAGATAAAAAAAGAGCCTACCGAATCGATCATCTCTTTTCAAAGAATAAAAGGAGAGTTTCAAGAATTTGTATCTTGATGCATGTCGTCTTAATGGCCGTAACTTGTCTTAAGTCCGGTTTCAAGGGAGAGATCTTCATTGACTTGCTCTATTGCCTGATTGAGTTGTTTTTCTATGAGCTCCCTTTGAGATGAGGTGAGCTCTATTCTTTGCGAAGCTTTTATATGGAGCCTGACTCTTCCCGTCGCGAGTTGTGAGGGCATCTCTATCCCTATACTTATCTGATCCATAATATGAGGTTCGATAAAGTTACGATTATGACCTGTAATTTGAGAGCGCAATGCTTTTTCAATGAGCTCACCATGAGCGGCGAGGGTTGATCTCACTTCTTGGTCAACTCCAGGGGGAACAAAGCTTACTCTGTATTTTGCAGGATTAGGACGTTTGGCCAAAGCTTCTAATAATTTATCTTTAGCAAGATCGGGAAGGGCTGTATTTGGAATTGAAACGCAGTCATCGCCACTGCATTTTGTCGTTATAGGAATATTGAAGGGGTTTAAAGTTTCGGAAACAAGATTTTGAAAGTCGGATTTTGACTGATTAAATTCTTCCGTAACCTTAGCTTCTCCGCTTCTAATACGTTTTAATGCATCATTTACTGAAGAGGAGTTTGTGAGATCTCTTGCAACTTGGGCGATATTCTCTGCACCCATTCCTTTAAAATCTACACTGAACCCACCGGAAACAGCATCATCTAAATTGGCCAAGATTCTATCTTCTAGCCATATTCCAGGGCTAAACTGATCGACTTGAAGAGCATAGCTCCTTAGATCTTCTAGCTCAGCAGGATTAAGTTGATGATTGAAACGATTTTTGAAAATACTTATGAGCTCATCTGCTTGCTTATCTTTATTCTTTCTAAGAACTTCAAAAATCTCGACTTGTGGAATTGAATGTTGAGAATCAATTAGGTGAGGGGACGATTCAAGTGCCGCTAAAACTCTTTGTCGAGTAGACTCGATAGTCTTCATCTTTTCTTGTAAACCTGCTCTGATGTCTCCAATTTTAATGATGCGAGAACTTTCCCTGGTTAAGTCTCTGGCCGATCGTGCAGAGATTCCAGCTTGATCTGCGGTGGTACCGATTCCTGCAGTAAACCAGCGGGAAGGATTTTCTTTACTAGGTATATTCAATTCCGGGAGTTGGGAGATGAGTTGATCAAATTTCTGGTTAGTTCGTTTATATAAGTTCTCTAATTCATCGTGAAATGATGTTGGGATTTCTCCTGAAAAACTAAAACGTGTACTTTTGAAGTCACTATATTTGAGAATGTTTAGATTGGGGTATTTCCTTTGTAACTGATCCATTTCATCAAAAAGAATTTTCTTATATTGATTGGTTAACGCTGTTACTAAATTCTTATCTCCGAGAGAGTCATTCAATCTTTTTAAAGCAGCATTTTCAATATCTAGAAAGAGTCCACCAGTTTGAGTATTTCGTGCAGAATGGATCCATGCTTTATTTTCAAGAGACGAAGTCGGAGAGTAGTCAATTAAGCGTTCGATAAATAACGATTTCGGCCGGGCTACCGGACGAGTTAAACTTAAGGAAGTTCTTCTGATTGCCCCGGTTCCCTTTAAACCGACAAAGGATAGTGGAGTAAACATTAGATCAAGATTACGACTATCCCTGGCCTGTTGAATATGAGAATGATCAATAAGTCCAGAGCGACTTAAGTGAATAGTTTGGTTAAGATGAGATTGGGAGCTGGATAGGACATAAGCTTCAGATCCTATGGCCACACCAAGGGCACAGCCTATTCCCGCTGTAAAAAAACAGACACCACCACCTACAACTGTAGCAGCGGCTAAACCAATATTTTTAAAGAGTTCATAATTTCCATTGGGACCATAATCCTGATGTAGGTCTTCTAAGATGTCACATTGATATTGATTAGGTTTTCGTGGCCATGAATGTATAAACTCGTTGATGAGCTCTGGATAGAGAAGGAAGTCCTCAAAATCTTCTGGCGGAGTTTCTTTCCACTTAAAATACTCATCCATAGAATGATTTTTCAAATCATCGAAAGCGTGACTAATCTGATTATCTAGTAAGATTTGAGACTCCGGTGCTCTGCCATTGGTTATATGAGCAAGAAAGGGAGCACTTGAGAGGATATTTTGATAATTGGCCTGAGCAGCCATTTCTAATTCTTTTTGATAACTACGCATGGAACTTTGCATGCGGTTCTGTTTCGTTCTTGGATGTAAATTCTTATATCTTTCATTTAAGCTTGTTCTTTTTTGATCAAGCAAATTTTTAATTTGAGAATTTACTCTTTCATACTCAGAATGACTTAGCGGCTGAATTTGATTATCTACATGAGGATGATCGATATCTTTATCAATATTTCCAAAAATACTTAAACCAGAAGATACGGCTAGACTTTCTCTTAAAAGAGGAAGCGCTTTTTTGTACTGAAGCCGTCTTTGGGTAACAATTTCTCGACATTCTGGATAAGAAGATAGATTAGAGTTTATGGCCTGAACAAAGCAATCTCTTTCCTCGCTATGCTTTAAAACAGATTCTTCAAGTTTCTTTAAGACGAATTGTTTTAATCTCTTGTAAAACTGCTCGGTAAGTCTGTCTTTTTCTAATCTTTCAATAGGTCGTTGCAATGAATCCAATAGAGTTGAATCGATGGTGTGATAAGTGAGGATTCCTTCTCGACAAGAGACACTGTAGGATCTCTCTTCTTCTTCGGTTTCAAACTGTTTACATTGAGAGTAAAAATATTCGTTATGGGTTTCAAAGTTTGCATAAATGACTGAGAATCTCAAAAAGAGACTTAGAAAAAATAGGAATGAAATAAGCCATTTACGACTGATAAACATACTCAATTATTCGGACTTTTTACTCCTTGATATAAGTGATTAATGGTTTTTTTAAAGCCTTTTATAAGGCTATAAAGGGCATATAACTAGAGTTGTGAATCTTTCATCATAAGTGAATGTGATTGAAGTTTATAAGCTCAAATCAAAGCTTTAAATTATAGAGAAATTATTTACTTTCTTTTCTTGGTTTATAGGTCAGGGGAGGATAGGATTGAGCTATGATTGAATCAAAACGCATCATTCTTAGACGATTTAAAAGCTCTGATCTTCATGAACTTTTAGAGATGTTAAAAGACAAAAAAGTAATGGCCTATACTGGCTTCAGAGAAGTGCAAACCGATCTGCAATCTAAAGTTCTGTTAGATAAGTGGATTGAAGATTCAGAAGTATGGGCGATCGTTCATCGTACGGAATTTCATTTAGTGGGATGGATTATGCTAAAGAAAACAACTCAGGAGTATCCCGAGATTGGGTTCATGCTTTCTCGACGTTTTTGGAGTAAAGGGCTAGCTACTGAAGCCGCCAAAGCCCTTATCCAATTCGGAAAAGCGAGTTTAAAAGTCCAGAAAATTGTGGCCGTCACAGATGAAACCAATATTCCATCCCAAAGAGTGTTAGAAAAAATAGGCATGAAAAAAGTGACGCTTAAAAAAGAGAATAACGAAAGCTCGCTATTTTATGAACTTAATCTTTGATCTGCGTATAAGTATCTCTCGTTGGAATACCTGTTGAAATAGGCCATGATGAAACTATGGAAAAATGGAAATTTTGGATAGATTGTGGTGGTACTTTTAGTGATTTTGTCGCTGTGAGTGATAGTGAAGAAGCAGGAAGTCGTGAACGGAAAGTTAAAGTTCATAAAGTTCTCTCTCATTCTCCTCATTATGAATCAGCTGTGGAAAAAGGTATCGAGGATATTTTAGGTCATCGAAACTTTAAAGACGCCATCGAAGAAATTCGTCTGGGAACGACTGTGGCCACTAATGCATTTCTTGAAAGAAAGGGAATCCCTTGTGCCTTGATTACAACAGAGGGGCATCGAGATATTCTAGAAATTAGACAGCAAAATCGTCCTGATCTCTTTGAACTCAATATAAAAAAAGTAAAGCCTCTCTATGAATACGCCTATGAAATCGAGGAAAGGCTAGATGCTCAAGGAAATGTAGTAAAACCTTTGAATGAAGAAAATCTTAGGGCTATCTTAGGTAAGCTCGAGCAACAAGGGATTAAATCCCTATCCTTTTCGTTAATGCATTCTGTGGTGAACCCTATACATGAATTAAAGGCCAAAGAGATCGCTAGGGAGTTTCAATTCGAATATATTAGTCTATCCCATGAAGTTTCTCCTAAGGATCACTTTATTGCGAGAACAGAAACTTCAGTAGTCGATGCTTATCTTTCTCCTTTTTTAGAGCAATACGCTAGTGAATTGGAAAAAAGACTCGGATTGAAGAAGATTCTCTATATGCAAAGTAATGGTCAGCTCTGTTATGCAAAAGATCTTAAAGGGCATAATGCTCTCTTGTCAGGTCCTGCTGGTGGGTTGATCGGAGCCGTCAAAGCAGCCCAGTTACGCAACTGGGATAAGATTATTACCTTTGATATGGGAGGGACATCTACTGATGTTTCTCTCTTTCATGGTGAATTGAGTTTAAGCGATGAGCCTCTTTTTGAAGGGATTAAGCTACTTGCACCGATGGTCGATATTCATACCGTAGCAGCAGGTGGGGGAAGTATTCTAAAAATTGATGATGGACGATTTGTAGTTGGTCCTGAATCAGCAGGTGCCTTTCCTGGACCAGCTTGTTATAGAAATGGTGGACCATTAACGGTTACGGATGCCAATCTATTTTTAGGTAGAATAGATGAAAAGAAATTTCCTAAAGTCTTTGGACCTAATCAAAATGAAGGTCCCGATCTGGAAATCGTTAAATCTAAATTTGAAAAATTAGCACAAACAACGGGCATGTCTGCTAGAGAAGTTGCTGAAGGATTTCTTGCCGTAGCCGTTGAGACCATGGCCCAAGCGGTAAGGAAAATTTCAGTAGAAAAAGGATTTGATCCTAAAGAGTTTACTTTAGTTAGCTTTGGTGGTGCCGGTGCTCAGTTAGCCCAAAAGGTTGCAGATAATCTGCAAATGAAGAAAGTCTTTATTCACCCTCTTTCAAGTGTTCTCTCTGCGTTTGGAATGGGACTTGCGGAGTATAGTGAGTCCTCTAGTTCGAGCTATCCTTGTGATATAAATCTTCTTAAAGAAGGCATGAATGCTAGTCTGATAAAGAATCCTCTATCTTTTGAGCGTAAGAGTTATTCCTTGGGAATGAAAGGTTCCGATTATCAAGTAAGAATCGAAGCCAAAGATTTAGATGAGGCCATTGATAAATTTTGTGATCACTACGAAAGAGTATTCGGCGTTCAGCCAGAAGATGCTCGCTCTGATATATTACCTTCTACAATCACCTTAACTTACGTTCTCCCTTCGCCTATAGAAAGAGAAGAGCTTTTTCATCATGAAGAAGAAAAATCTGTAGTGGGAGAAGAAGTTCTAAGTGAAAATAAAACGAGTATCGTTGTAGAGAAGAATTGGGAAGGAATTAAAAACTCAGCAGGGGAATGGATTTTTGAGAAGTCTTCTCATGAGAAAATGACAAATCAAGGGGAAGTCGAAAAGAATCAGGCCATTGAACTTGAAATCTTTTATCAAAAATTTCAATCCGTAGCTGAAAATATGGGACATGTTCTTAAGAGAATGGCCCATTCTGTAAATATCAAAGAAAGAAATGACTTTTCTTGTGCCATCTTCAAGCATGATGGAGAACTCATCGCGAATGCTCCTCATATACCTGTTCATTTAGGCTCTATGGGAGAAGCTGTGAAATGGGTTATGAAAGCAGCTGGACTTTCAAATATTAGAGAAAATCAAACTTATATCGTAAATCATCCGCTATATGGAGGAACTCATCTTCCCGATATAACTCTTATCTCTCCAGTTTTCTTTGAGAAAGAACTTAGTTTTTGGGTTGCTTCCCGTGGTCATCACGCAGATGTTGGAGGAATTTCTCCTGGTTCTATGCCTGGTCATTCCAAAAACTTAGAAGAAGAAGGAGTGGCCATTAAACCTACTCTAATATCTGATTCTCAAGGACGTATTGATAAAGCTAAACTTAAAGATATATTTTGTGGTCACCGTTATCCCACACGAAATTTTGAATTGAATTATCATGATATTATGGCCAAACAAGCGGCCAATTTAAAAGGGCAGCGGGATCTCCAAGAATTGTTTAAAATTTATGGTGCTCATAAATTATTGGATAATGCTAACCTTCTCCTTGATTATTCGGATAAGAAAATAAAGAAGCGTTTAAAAGAAATTAAACCTCTTTCTATTGTTAAAGAAATAACTAAAGACCGTAAGATAGCATTGACCATTTCAGAAAAGAAGGATCGCTTACTCTTTGACTTTAAGGGAACGAGTCCTTCTCTTGACTCTAATTTCAATGCACCTGCACCTATTGTGAAAGCTTCAGTACTCTTTTGTTTGCGGTGCCTTTTAAATGAAAATATTCCTCTCAATGATGGGCTTTTACGAAGTATTGATCTTGTTCTTCCCGAAAATTCTATGCTCAATCCAATCAACAATGCCGCAGTGGTTGCAGGTAATGTGGAAACTTCTCAAGCACTCTGTGATCTTATTTTTGAAGTCCTAGATATAAAGGCGAACTCACAAGGCACGATGAATAATCTAACCTTTGGAAATAAAGACTTTCAGTACTATGAAACTTTAGCAGGGGGCTCAGGGGCAACTGCTACGGGCAATGGAGCTAGTGGAGTGCAAGTTAATATGACCAACTCACTTTTAACAGACCCAGAAGTCATGGAAAAGAGATTTCCCATTTTAATTAATCAGATGGGTTTAAGAAGAAATAGTGGAGGCAAAGGCAAGTTTAAGGGAGGTGATGGGATTGAAAGAGAGATCACTTTTCTTACGGACTGTCAGGTAAGTTTGCTTTCACAGTTTAGGGATAAGAAGCCTAAGGGTTTACATGGTGGTTGTGATGCACAAAGTGGTGAGAATTCTGTTATAATAGATGATCAAGTCACCTCCCTCGAGGAGTGTTTCGATATTGAAGTTGAAAAAGGTCAAAGAATTCTCATTAAAACTCCTGGTGGAGGAGGTTGGGGAATAGCTGACTAGGAGATTTAAAGTGACCATGATTGATCATAATCAAATTAATATTAGAGAAATCAAAAAAAGAGATAATAAAGAAATTGCAGATGTCATAAGGGAAGTTATGCCCGAGTTTGGTGCTGATGGACCTGGGTTTGCAATTACTGATCCTGAAGTCGACAATATGTTTGAAGCCTATGATTCTGATGGATGTATCTACTATATTGTCGAACGAGATGGGAAAGTTTACGGAGGAGCAGGAATCGCTCCTCTTAATGGGCATGGAAGTGAAGATCAGAAAATTTGTGAATTGCAAAAAATGTACTTTAAAAAAGAGATTCGTGGACTAGGTATAGGTCAGAAATTAATGGACCTGTGTTTAGACTTTGCTCGTTTCTATGGCCATGAAGGTTGTTACATTGAAACCCTGACAGGAATGGATCATGCTAAAAAACTTTATCTAAAGAATCATTTTGAAAAAATAAATGCCCCGTTGGGAAATACGGGACATTTTAGTTGTGATTCCTTTTACTTTCTTAAATTCTAAATTGATTAAACAGAAGATCTAAGTAGCTTTTTCATCGAAGGATCGGGCTCAAGGGCAACGGCTTTTTTCATGGCCTCCTTGGCCAATGTACGATTGCCCATTTCCTTATAGAGCATGGCCAAGCAGCCCCAAGCCCTTCCAAAGTGAGGATTGAATTTAACCGACTTTTCAAGATGAATCAGTGCATGTACGGAGTCTTTTTCGACCCAGAAATAGTGGCTCCCCAAAAGAAAATAGGCCAAAGCATTTTTTGGAGAGCGTTTAATTAACTTTTGTATTTTAATTTCACCTGGGTCATTTCTTTCATCTGTGAATAATTCTCTTGCCTCTAGAAGCTCTAGAAAGTCTTGTGCCATTTGGTTTTCGGGGTCAATGAGAAAAATATTAGATAGAAGAGATCGTATCTTTGTTGTTGGCCCATCTGACTCCATCAAAACCTGAATATAGAAAAGAAGAAAATTTACATTCTCTTTCTGCTTAGGTTTTTCTTTTAAGCTCGTTTCACAACTATTTAAAACAAAGCCAAGATGACCTTCTTTGTATTTTTTTCGAAGTACACTGATCAGATGACCATCAGTTCCTTTGTCCTTCTTTGTGGCCATAACGGACTTACAATAGGGACAAACACCGACTGAAGAAACGGAGGGAGCACCACAATTTGGGCAAATGATTTCAAAACTCATACTTTTCCTCCACAATTATGGCAGAACTTATGTTGAAGCGTAATTTCGGCACCACAGTGGAGACAAAACTTTGATTCTTTTGTTTCTTTCTTTTGGGCGATTTTCTTTTTCTGCTTGGGGGCAGGGGAATGATTGGCTTCACTTCCTTCCATTCCAAACATCCCTTTTCCCATCATGAGACCCATCATCATTTGTAAGGGGTCATTACTGGCGCCATCATTTACAGCATCTAAACTATTGGCCGCTTGATACATTAAGTAGCGTTGCTGATCTCCAATTAAATTCATCGCCATTCTTTTCTCAAGAGCATCGAGTACTTCTTTAGGGGGAAGAAGGGACTGAATCTGGATATCTTTAACTCTAAGGCCATACTTATTAATTTCTTTTGAAACGAGTTTCTCTAGTTCTATAGAAACTTCATTTTGCATTTTATTAAGATCTTTAATTTCTTTTACAATTTGCAGGGCATCTGGAAGATTCTCTATGAGTTGTCCTTGAACAAATTCTTCAATTTCCATGATATCGAGTACATTTTGACTACCGATCAAATGATCATACATATCTCTTGGGTTTTTTGCTGCGACATTATAGCTTCCAAAAGCTCTAATCGGTATAGTTCCAAGATTTTCAAAATCACTCATGATTGGGGACTTTGTTCCCCATTTGCGTGATGTATGCAAATTGCCAGAGAAGAACCAAATCTCACATCGAAGGGGAGACTTAAATCCAAACTTCCAATTGGCCAAATCCGTTAAGATTGGGAAGTTTTCTGTTTTGATTCTATGAGTTCCAGGCTTTAGGATTTCAGTTATCTTTCCCTCATATATAAATATGGCCCGTTGGTTGGGACGAACTATAACTGTTGTTCCATCAAATAAGGCGGCTGAACCTTGATAGGGGACTTTTGCGGCCAATATTCCACCTGATGGGTCTTCAAATTCGTATATGCCTCTAAAGATATCTGATTGTTTCATTTATATTTTCCTAAGGGGTTTAAATTATTTCTATTATAACGAAGCTTGGAAAATTTTAAAGACTAGGCTTTTTCGTGACACTGTGTTTTTGGCCTTGTAAAATATCGTTTTCAGCCCTTCAAAGGAAATTAAATGTCTGAGCCGACACAATGTCCAAAATGTGAATATGATTATCCTTACCCAGATGGAGATATGTGGATTTGTCCAGATTGCCAATACCAATGGAATGAGCAAATTTTAGCCGAGCAAGCTGCTAAAGCATCTGAGATTTTGGATGCCAATGGAAATCCTCTTGAAAGTGGAGATACAGTTACGGTCATTAAAGATTTGAAAATCAAGGGATCTTCTCAGTCTGTTAAAGTCGGGACTAAAGTTAAGAATATTCGCCTTATTCCAGATGCGGCAGATGGACATGATATCGCCTGCAAAATTGATGGTATAGGGGCCATGAATTTAAAGAGTATCTACGTTAAGAAAGTTTAGTCCATTATATGTATAAGTTAAGACCTTATCAGCAAGAAGCAGTAGATCAAACTCTTCGCTACTTTAAGAAAAAAAGAGATCCTGCTCTTATTGTTTTACCTACGGGAGCAGGGAAGAGTTTAGTGGTGGCCGAGTTGGCGAAGTTGGCGAAGGGGAGAGTTCTTGTTCTTGCCCATGTAAAGGAACTTGTTGAACAAAATCACGCTAAATATGAAAGCTATGATTTAGAGGCTGGTATTTATTCGGCAGGTCTTAACCGCAAAGATACTCAAGAAAAAGTTATTTTTGGTAGTATTCAGTCTGTCGCACGTGCCCCAAAAAGTTTCTTTAAAGATTTTACCCTACTCATTGTTGATGAATGTCACCGAATTAATGTCGATGATGATACTCAATATGCTCAAGTCATAAAACTACTAAGGGACTATAATCCCAATATCTGTATTCTTGGCTTAACGGCGACTCCTTATCGATTAGGATATGGCTGGATTTATGAATATAACCATCGAGGCGAACTGAAAAGCCAAAGAGAGCGTTTCTTTAAACGTTGTGTCTTTGAACTTCCCTTGGATTATATGATTAAGAATAAATTTTTAACGGAACCAGTAAAAATAGATATTCCGGTAACGAGTTACGATTTTTCTGAATTAAGTGAACTAGGCAGAATGTATACGACCGGTGAAGTTGAAGAATTATTGACCAAACAAAAACGGCTCACTCCACTCATTATAAAGAATATCATCGATATTGTAGATAAATATGATCGTAAAGGAGTGATGATCTTTAGCTCATCGGTTAAGCATGCTGAAGAGATCATGAGTTATCTGCCTGAAGATCAGGCCAAGATGGTTTTGGGTGATACGGAACTCCAAGATCGAGATCAAATTATTCAAGAATTTAAAGATAAGAAGTTCAAATATTTGGTCAATGTTTCGGTTTTGACAACTGGATTCGATGCCCCTCACGTAGATGTCATTGCCATATTAAGACCAACGGAATCTGTTAGTTTATATCAACAAATTGTGGGAAGAGGACTTCGCTTAGAAAAGGGAAAAGAAGATTGCTTTATTCTTGATTATACAGGAATGGGGCACGATATATACACTCCTGAGGTAAGTGATAAAAGGCCATCCAAACAGTGTGTTCCAGTATCTATTCCATGTCCCGCTTGTGGATTTGAAAATGATTTTTGGGGACTGGTCGATTATGAAGGTCATGTTACTGAACATTATGGACGAAAATGCCGAGGGGCAATTTTAAATGAAGAAACTCTAGACTATATTCCTTGCGGATATAGGTTTCGTTTCAAAATCTGTAATGTTTGTGGTCAAGAAAATGATATAACGGCACGGGAGTGTACGGGCTGTCATGAAGTCCTCATTGATGCTGATTCTAAACTTAAGCAGGCCAAGCTTTCAAAGAATGCTCATATCCTAAAGCCCGATTCTGTAGAATTTATTGAAAACTATGACAAGAAAGGTAATCCGTATCTTCAAGTGAGGTACTATGATTACGATGCCAAATATTTATCTGAAGTTTTCTATCTGAATAATAAAATGTCCGTGAAAAAATTTAATATTAACTTTCTGCGCTCCCATATGCGAAGGCCTGAATTTAATTTAGAGATAACATCACCGGATGAAGTGATTCGTATCCAACCCTTACTTAGAGCTCCGGCATTTGTCATAGCGAGAAAGCAGGACAAATTTTGGAAAATAACGGAAAAAATATTTATAGAAGAATTGTAACCTATTGATATTAAAGGTTTGTTCTTGTTGAAAAGTTTTCAATCAATTTCTTATCCCCCATAAATTGGTCTATAAAGTCTGGAAAATTAAACGGGGTTTATGAATGAAAAATTGGTTGAGCTTAGTCGTAATAAGTACTCTCTTATTCTCATGTGGGTCTAAAGAAAAGAACACACCTATAGATAATAGAATAGAGCTAGAAAATGATGACGAACTTAGAGCAGCGCTTGCTGAGAGTTCAGTAACCTGTATGGAGTCAAGTTGTCCTAGTAATGTTGCCAAGCTTGCTTTTTGGCAGCGTAGCTCAGAAAGTGAGGAAGGATATTCCTTCGGTGTTTGTTCTGGAACACTTGTAGATGAAACAACTGTTGTAACTAACTCACATTGTATTCCTGAGGAAATTTCTTATAACGGTGCAAATTGTAATGGACAAGTTTTAGTACAATTCCCTGAAGATTATAATAATGGAAGAGAAGCAGAAAGTGTGGATTGTTTAAAAGTCGAAGAGGTACATGACTATTTAAATGGTGGCCCTGACATTGCGATCATTAAAGTGAAAAAATCTCGGTATTATAGAGAAAGTGCAAGAATTACACCTAATAAAATGAATGATAGAGGCAAAGTCTTTGCCTATACCATGAATCCTAGTCAAGGGCGTAATCGATTTGCGGGATATATATATAAGAAAAGTTGTTCGATTTCTCAAACGAATATACTTACAGGACATTTAAGTAGTGCTTCTTCAGATGCCCTCATTACAGGTTGGTCTTGTGATGTCATAAGTGGAAATTCTGGCTCTGGTGTATTTAATTCTAGAGGAGAGTTTATTGGAGTGGTTCATTCTAAGATAGATGTTCCCGCCCTAAAAAGTGCCTTTAGATCTGCTGGAATTGAATTTAATTCTTTATCGAAAATGGGAATGCTCGTTAATATTGGTTGTAGTGATTCTATAAGATCTTGTATTACTAAAGGACTAAGCAATCAAAACTTGAATGACTATATAAGCTCAGTGAAAAGAAGAGCGGGTCTAGATAGCTACGACGATGCTGATCTTAAGGCAAGGCTTGGTTCTCAACTTGAGATTACGCTTTCCCCTTATCCTCAAAGTTCTTCACAATATCCTTGGATGAGAAGAGATTCTCTAGTGAAAATGAGAAATGGTTTGGAAAAGATTTATTTAGAAGATACTGAAGAAGTGAAATCATGGGCCCAGTATAGATTATACTAAGCCCAGATTGTTTTTATTCTACTTTGTCGAGTAAAGGAAGAAGCTCAAGGAGTTCTTCCTTTGAGGCGTTGTCTGCTTTATTTTCGTTATTCTCATATTTTTCATAAAGATTTCTATAGAATAGAGAATCATGCTTCACCATTACATTAAAAGTATAGTTTGAAGGGGCTCCACCTACAGGTCTTGCGGAAGGAATCTGTCCGTAGAAGACATAATCCATTCTTTTAATCCCTAACTCCTTGATCACTTTCTTATTTTTAAGTGAGTCAATATAACTTTGGAAAGCAGGTCGTGGTTGGAAGTCCTCTTTATCATGAGAAGAGGTATAGGCGAAAGCTTCTCCCGCTTCTCCGAAAACACTGGCGACTCTTAATGGAATGGCCAGATTATTGAGATCTAAAGTTCTGTTGAGAAGAGTTCTTTTATGGTTCCCAACTATCCCTGCTAAACTTAGTCCTTTCGCTGTTTCTGTCGTACAGTTAAATTCAAGTGTAATATCTAAATCTTGAGTTCTAAAAAGGATGTGACTAGGCTCTAGAAAATCTCTGAACTTTTTCAACTTCTCTTTATCGATTCCATAAGCGATAAAAGTATAAGTAGGTCTATAGTTATTCTGACCTTGAACTAAGTTTGAAAAATAATTCGTTAGAGAAGTATTTCCAGAAAGAATATCTTTTCCATTTACAACATAGGCATTTGATACCTCAGCTCTTAAGGAGAGATCCTTCTTCACTTCTCCAAGTCCAGCAACAAAGTGACCGTTCACGGATCCAAAGGAATCTCCTTGTCGTCCTGATAGAGTCACGAGAAATACAGATTCACCAGGTTTTGCCTGATATCCTTTCTCATTATAAATGACTTTCCTAAATGTATTCTGAGATTTACTAATCTTATTTTTGTATACCGTCTTTTCTATAAACTTATAGGGATTTTGGTTAATTAAATTTTCGTAAGGAGACTTCTCTGGCCATGTTGCGCTAAAGAGACCAGAAGGAGTAAGGGCCTGCATGATAAATACATCACCTTCATATGCTCCTTCAGCTATAATTTTCTTACCTACAAAGGACTTCTTTGATATTTCATCAAATGAGTAGTGATTAAGTACTTTTGTATATCCGAACTCAACTCTTTTTCCATTTATAGTGTAAATATCAAGACCCTCATCATAGACCAATACACCTTCGAGCGAGGAAGGCCCTGGAATATTGGTAGGAGTCTGAATGAGTTTAAACTTATTACCTTCTTTCTCACCTTTAAATTCATACGAGTAAGGATTGCCATTGGATTGTTTGACATAAACTGGATTGGCAAGAGAGGGAAGGGATTTTTTGATGTCATCATTGGCGATAACTTGAAATTGTCCTTCTGGTGAACTTATTTCAAATTCATTATTTCCAAGATCGATAATATGACCTGTTAAGAAGTCGGCAGAAAAAAGAGGTTGGGTAACCATCATTGCCGCTAATAGAACTGAGCACTTGAAATTAAACTTCATAAAATATCCTTACGTATTTGATTTCATTTATTATGACTCTTGTAAGGAAGAGGCTCCACAAAGTGCGTTGAGTTTACATGGGGTGTATAGAAGTTAGACTCTTAAATCTAGGTCACTTAAGTCTTTGTAATTATTTAGATTTGTTTAGTTTTATCCAAATATAAGCGCCTAGAAAGCTAAAAATAAAGACAGGAAGGAAGTGAAAAATCAGCACATGCATGGGGTGGGTGTTACACATAAAATGCATGATGAGTGCGGGAAAGAGAGCACAAGAAAAGGAACCTAAGGTAATACTTAGGCGTTTTGAAATAAAGAATCCTTTTTTCAAAAGCTGAATCATAAAGAAGAAGGGGGCTATGGCAAGGAGTGAAATTTCAACCATACAGATCGCCCGATGACTATGAGATATTTGTTCGAGATCCCAATAATTAAGAAACACGGATATCAGCAACGAGATAAAGCATAGGCACGGAAAGAGGAGATACACTCTTTTAAAACGGCCTGGAAGTGTACTCAATAAAGTTACAGCACTTGCACTTATCCAAGTGAGTAAAATAAGGATCACTTGAATGAGAAAATATGGATTTTGGAGGGCATGATCGTAGAATTGGCTCGTCTGGTTGGATAGTGAGCTATAGATAAGAAATAGGACGGTAACGATAAGAATTTGTCCTATAATAAAAAGAGGAATTCTCCATTTTAAAGGGAGAAGTTTTCGTATGGGTTTTAGTTCGGACGAAAGTTTATCAATGAATTGATCAGTATTGTCATGGCCCATATGAATTAAAGCTCCTTCTTTAGGTAATTCTCTATTTCTTTAAAGGCCCGTGATAGGCGCGTCCTTAAAGCATTTTCTTTAATATTTAATTCAGCAGCAACTTCGGCCGTACTGTGACCATAGAGTTTGGTAAGCAGTATGGCCTTTCTGTTTTCATTAGAGAGTATATTGAGAATCTCATAATTTTCCATCTCTGATTGTATATTCGCTTGGCCTATATGATTTGTTACATCAAACTCTTCAGTACAGTTAAATTTTTGATGACGAGCGATTCTACGAATATAGTCGATAATTCTTCTTTGGGTGATGGTATATAGCCAAGGCTCAACATCATAAGCTGAGTCGTATGTGGCCAAGGATTGGTGAATTGACATCAGAATCTCTTGTATAAGATCTGGTCTATCACTCTTATTGAAAACAGTCTTATTAACTTTTTTCTCTATTAGAGGAATAACTTTCTTGAGAAAAAGCTTATAAGATTCTTGATTTCCTTCTTGGGTTTGAATGAGTAACTCTTTTAAGGATTCATTCATTTTTTAAGTTATTGGAATCGTTATTGTTTAGAGGATCATATCTTTTTTTATTAAAAATAAAAATCTTTTTGTAACAAACCCTAATATCTCAACGAAAGACTTGATAACACCCTTGAGGGAAATCTTTATTAGGAGGAAATTATGAAAAGAAGAAACTTATTAATGAGCACGGCCATGGCAGGATTAATGATGGCCTCTTGTAGTCAACAAGCTGTAGGTGCGAATAGCGATGCCAGCTCTAAAGAAGTGATGTGCTACGGTGTAAATGCCTGTAAAGGACATGGAGATTGTTCTGGTAAAATTGATGCTTGTAATGGAAAGAATGGTTGCGAGGCCAGCTTAAAATGTGCTGGTATGAATTCTTGTAAAGGGAAGGGACTAAAGAAATTATCCAAGAAAGAGTGTATGGATAAAGGCGGAAAGGTCGCCTCATAATGAAGTCTCTATTCGTTGGAGTGGGTTTAAGGCCCGATCATTATTCCTATCTTTTAGAAAAACCAAAGATTCATTCTAATTGGTTTGAAGTGATTACCGAGAACTTTCTCTATAGCGAAGGAAATCCCAAACGAATATTAAATGAGATTTCTAAGGATTACCCTGTGTCTTTTCACGGGGTATCCCTTAATCTTGGTTCTTATGAACCTCTAGATAAGGACTACCTAAAGAGAGCAAAATTACTCTTTGATGAGTGTAATCCCTATTTGATTTCAGATCATTTATGCTGGACTGGTCAATCAGAAAATCAACTCCACAATCTTCTTCCCCTTCCGTATACGAATGATACTTTAGATCATCTCGTTGCTCGAATTTCTTACTATCAGGAATATATTGGCAGAGAGATCTCGATTGAAAATTTATCGGCCTATGTAGATTTTGAAGGGAATGATTTTACTGAATGGGATTTTCTTGCAGAACTGTCTAAAAGATCGGGATGCAAAATCCTTCTCGATATTAATAATATTTTTGTGAATTCACAAAATTATGGTTTTAATCCATTGGATTATCTCGATGCGATTCCCATTTCTCAAGTATCAGAAATTCACTTAGCAGGTCACACAGATATGGGGGAATTCCTCTTTGATACCCATTCGACTCCAGTCTGTAGTCAAGTTTGGAAATTACTTAAGTATAAGTGGAAAGAAAGTCTCGATATACCTGTTCTTATTGAATGGGATGAAGATATTCCAGAATTTAGTATCCTTGAGGAAGAAGTTTTAAAGGCCAAGAAAATAGGAGAGGAATTGCTATGAGCAAGCAGCTTAAAGAAATTCAAAATCTATTTTTAAAAAAGATTAATGGGGCTATAAGTGATGAGGCAAGTCTCGATCTTTCGTTAAAAGGAGCTGGGACTTTGTCTCAAATAGATGCATTAAGGGTTTATCGTCAAGACTACATTCTTCGATTGACTGAAGTTCTTGGGGATCAATATAGCGCTTGTTGGAAGGTCGTAGGGGATGATGATTTTCTTAGAGCCTGTGAAAGTTATATTCACGAGAATCCTTCCTCTTTTAAAAGTTTATCTCTTTATGGAAATGATTTTCCCTATTTTTTAGACCAAAGACTTAGAGAGGACTATCCCTTTATCTTACAGCTTGGCCTGTACGAGAGAAGTTTCTACCAACTCTTTCATTGTAGGCCACGAGAAAAGCAAGATCTTCAAGAGGCCTTGTCCGAATATATGTCTTCACCTTTAATGAAAAGGGAGGATGCTCAAATCTTTATAAGTGAAGTAGATTTGAGTTTCATTTGGGATCACAAAGATGATGAAACTGAAATGACTTGGGATATGATCGATAGGGAAGGATGCTTCTTCTTATATAAGGAAGGTTATGCAGTTAAAAGAGATTTTCTTCCTCTAGAGTATCTCCCTCTTTTAAAGGAAATAGATAAGGGAATTTGCATTGGAGAGATTCTTGAACAAATGAGTGAAGAGGGGCAAGATCAACTCCAGGCCCTGAGTGACTTGGAGTGGGCAAACTTCTTTAAGTTAATCATTGCCACTTATAGAGTGATTATAAGAAAAGATACTTAGGGGAAAGTTTTGAAGGATCAAAACTTACTTCAATATCTTTACTGATTTTACTTCCATCAGACCACTCAATAATAAATTGATATTTTCCTTGGGGAAGTACCTTGTAGAATTGTTGATTTCTAACGGGGTATTTTCCTATTATTTTCTTAGTCTGAGAGTTGATAACTTCTACACTCTTTGCATCTCTACTTTGAAAACTTAGCCCATGGCCTTGATGAGATCTACGAAGGAATTGATAGAGGGCTTTCTTATTGTCTTGGAAGAATTGATCCATATATTTGTAATTTGGCCATTTCGAATGAGACAGTTCAATCGTTACTTGGAGATCATTATAATAGTAATAGCTCCAGTCTTGCATACCACCATCTACTTCATACCATTCATTTCCATTTACAATTCCGCCTTCAAATTCAGTTGAATCGTAGAAACCAGGTACTTGGTCAGCATATTCTTTAGATAAGGAAATAATAAGTTGAGTGAGAGGCGCAACTTTTGAACTTGTATCCCAAGGGTAGTTTACAACCTTTGTTCCTCCGTGAAAATTAGCACTGAGAGTAAAGTTTCTCTGATCTTGCCAGTTCATGACGGCCACAGTTTCTTCTTCTCTGCCATGTGAGTCGTTTTGATTGTCCCTTGTGCTGAAGTCTGGAAAATTTCGATTGAGATCTTTCCATCCGCTATTACCTCTTCTCTTTCTTGCTGCTCCATCTGGATTCATAGAGGGCATAATAAAGATCTCAGTATGATTGACGAGAGTCGATATGGCCTTATCACTCTTCATATAGAGGCTGCCCATATCGCGAAGAAAGCGAATCATCATTTCTCTTCCTACGATTTCATGACCATGCATATTCGCGATATATTTTACTTCAGGCTCTAATTCATCTTCTTCTGGATTATCTGAAATCTTTACGACCCAAATATCTCTTCCAGATGATGTTTGACCAATAGAGATGAGTTTCATGATCTTGGAGTACTTCTGAGTAATTTCTTTTAACTGATCCTCAATTTCTTCTGGTGAAGGATAGCCAACAGCAATCTTTTGCGAGTGATTAAAGTCTTCAGCAAAGGAATGGGGATGAGCTCCAATTTGATTCAGCCATTGGATAGTGCCTAAGGGACCATAGACTTCAAATTGAGCTGAGGTTCTGTGGTCAATAATGAGATCTGGATGTCCCTTAATTAATTTATATAAGCGCCCTGTAGGATCTTTAACAAGTGCTCCTTCTCTGGCCATATCAGGAGAAGCCCAAAGGGGAGTAGACTTGATAAATAGAGGAATAAGAGCGAGAAGTGCAAAGTATCTTAATTTTTTCATAGGATATTCTTCATTGGAGAATACCCTTTGGCCAATAAATTGAAGAAATTATCTCTTACAATTGTCATCAAAGAGTAAGAGATTGTAAGGTGTAGTCTATTAACTTTATTTAAGAGATCTTAAGGCCATTATTCATGGGCATTACAGGTGAAGATTGAGCACCATAATTCCCTAAATATATTCCCTCGATCTTTCTTTTGTTTCAGAGAGGAAGGTCCTCGTGCCGTATCTGATTCGTAAATAACTTCACTTGCTTCATCTAGCATCTGATCAAATTCTCCATCTAATAGAATTTTCTGATCTCCCTCTTCTTTTGAATCATGGAGTGATGATTGAATAGGGACTTCATTTTCTTCTATTTCTATCTCGATGCTAGTAGGTGTTCCATCGAAATAAAAATAGGCATAAGCTCCTGCACCAGCTCCAGTAAGAAGGGCCACTTTCATAAGTAAGGTATTATCTTTAGTGGGGCTAATTGTACCTCTGGCCTGAGCTTTCTTTTCAGCATCTTCCATCCGCTTAAAAAATTCTTTTTCAAACTTTTCAGCATAGGCCTTGATCTCTTTCCATTTTTCCTGTGCAAGTGCATCTAAGCGTCTGGCAAAAGTAACAAGAAGCTCGTCTTGATCGACAGTTGCATTTTGCCCTTGAAGAACTTGGGTATTTATTTTTGCAGAGTCAGTACTAAAGATGATCTTATTAAGCTTAGGAAAGTAAACATTCCTTGCATGGGAATCATAGATGAGTTTAAAAAGTTGAACGGCCTTTCTGCGACCAATGGTGTCTGATTTATAAATGAGCCCAAGGATTCGATCAACGAATTGAGGTTGATTTAAATAGCTTAATAGAAAGGATTTGAGTTCTGTATTTCTCTCTTTTTTTGCTTTTGTAAGAACAAAGAGGGGTTCTTGATATAGCATTTTTCTGAGTTCATCGATAGAAGGCCTAACTTGATCTTTAAAAAAGGTAGGATGGGCCAAAGTTTCTTTTTCTGAGTTTGCCCCTAAATTATCCATGAGAAGTTTAACTTGTTTCTTACATGTATCATTACACTGCTTTGATTTTAAGAGATCTTCTAAACTTCCTCTCACCATTCTATATTCTTGATATTTATTTCCCAGTAAGACTAAACTCTTATTTATTTCTTCTTGAAGTTTAGATTTAAATTGATCCATTCTTTCAAAGTCTCTTACTTGTTTTTTAATGAAATCAACAAATTCAGAATTAAAGTCCATCGACTCTAGAGCTTTTATAAAATCAGGTTCACTTATTCCTTCATTTTCGGCTAAGAAGTCAGAAATCTTCTTATAACGTTTTACTCCAATTAATTGAGCTTCTATAGTTCGAAAAAAGGTTCTCCATTCTCTCTCATTAGCTGAAAAGTTATTAGCAAAAATATTTTCATGAAGGAGGTTGATTTTCTTTGCGATTTTTAAATTGAGAGCAGGAGTGGGATCTTCCTTTCCCTTTCTAAGAAAATTGGTGAAGTTTTCAATTCGTGTAACTCTCTCAGTAAAGTCGATGGCCTCATTATTATTGAATCCTGTTTTTCCAACAAATAGACTTTTTAAGTTGCTGTAGCAAGAAGCTTGAACCTGGCCTACTAAGAGGGAGAGGCTAAGAAAGAGTGTGAATTTTGCATTACGCATATTCCGATACCTAGTTTGAGAATAGAGTCTTACTAGGTATCGGAGGATCTTTGAAATAAGTTGAGTTTTATAGTCTGAAAAGGGGCTAAGTATTTAATTTTTCACCTAAAATGGGGAGAAGGTCCTCTGTTTCCAATGTTTCCTTAGTAAAGAGTTGATCGGAAAGTTCGACTAAGAGTTCCTTATTCTTAGTGAGAAGCTCAGTGACATGATCCTTTCGCTGTCCTAAGAGTTTAAATATTTCCTCATCAATTCTTTCGGCGGTCTTTTCCGAAAAGTTTTTGGCCTTACTCATTTCTCTTCCAAGAAAGGCATGCTCTTCTTCAATTTCAAATGAAAGGGGACCAAAGGTATCGCTCATACCCCAAATCGCAATCATCTTACGGCAAAGTTTTGTGGCCCTTTTCAGGTCATCCTGTGCTCCAGTTGTAATTTCTCCAATTATAAGTTCCTCAGCGGTGCGACCTCCTAGGAGGACGTCGATTTGAGAAAGAAGGAAGCTCTTACTTTGATTCACTATATCTTCTGTATAAACTTGTTCTGTAAAGCCAAGGGCCTTTCCTCGAGGAATGATTGTGATTTTCTTAAGGGGACTGGCTTCCTTTGTTAAGTGAGCGACCAGGGCATGACCCGATTCATGAACGGCAATGACTCTCTTTTGATCTTCTTTTAAGATTTCTTCTCTTGGGTTACCCATGAGAACTTTATCTCTGGCCAGGCTAAAGTGATGGTTGGTCACTTCCTCTTTATCTTCTCTGGCCGCTTGTAGGGCCGCTTCATTAACTAAATTTTTAAGATCAGCTCCCGAAAAACCTGGTGTTGAAGTTGCGATATGTTGAAGATTGATTTCTTCGGAGAGAGGAATCTTTCTAGTATGAATTTTTAAAATATCTTCTCTGGCCTTTGAGGTGGGAAGATCCATGACCACTTGACGATCAAAGCGCCCTGGTCGAGTTAGGGCATTATCCAAAACATCTGGTCTGTTGGTCGCAGCTAAGACAATGACACTCTCTTCAGAACTGAAGCCATCCATCTCGGCCAAGATTTGATTGAGAGTTTGCTCTCTTTCATCATGTCCTCCTCCAAGACCTGTTCCCCTTGAACGCCCAATTGAGTCTATTTCATCGATAAAGATAATGGCTGGTGCGTGAGACTTGGCATCTTCAAAGAGCTTCCTGACACGACTGGCTCCCATTCCTACATAGAGTTCAATAAATTCAGAACCACTCATGCTGTAAAAAGGGACTCCTGCTTCTCCGGCAACAGCTTTGGCCATTAGCGTTTTACCTGTTCCGGGAGGACCGATCATAAGAACGCCTCGAGGAAGAGTGGCTCCCATCTTTGTGAATTTATCTGGATTTTTTAGAAAGGAGACAATTTCCTCTAAGTCATCTTTTGAATGCTTTGCTCCCGCTATGTCCTTGAAAGTTACTTTACTCTTTGTTGGATCAATTTTTCGACTCTTGTCTGCGCCCATGAAAGGAGGTCTTCCAGCGTTACCCATTCTTTTACTTATACTTCTTGAAGACCACCAGAAGAATCCAAAGATAAGAAGCCAGGGAAGAATGGCGGCCAATAAATTAATCCAATTCTCTGAGTTATCTTCTTTTACTACAACTTTAATTTTCTTTTGTTCAAGGAGTTCAAGAAGCTTTGGGTTTTCGACGGGGGGGAGTTGGGTTTGGAAGGTGAGTTTGATCTCTTTATTTTCTTCCTCGGATTTTTCTTGGGATTTTTTTTGGGATTCTTCATTATTCTGATGGATAGGGGCTTGAAGACCCATGAGTTGATTGCCTTGAAAGGTGACTTCTTTAAGCTGTTCATTTTTAACCTTATCCATGAACTCTGAATAAGAAATATGTTTAAGCTTTTGAGGCTTCGATTGCTCACCTAAATAATTGGCCAATAATATAAAAAAGAGGAAGAGAAAAATCCATAGTGTGGGACCTTTCTTTTTTCTCTGGCTTAAGCTTGAAAAGCCATTAGGAATTTTAGTAAACCTATTTTTGGGATTGGCGAGATCAGGAGCTTTTTTGTCCTTATTCTTGTCACTTTTCTGGGTCATAACTCATCCTTTTTTACCCCTTTACGCTACCGCAATTAAAAGTATTTGCCTAAGGAAAATGGCCATACAAGTCAAAAGAAACGCAGAGCATCTTTTGATCTATATAGGCATTCGTTATGATGAAATAACGACCTGATTCCTAAGCCCTGAGATAGTGATGAAATCCTATAAGCCTTTATCTTTTGATTTAATTTTTATTTTAGCGATTTCTCTTTTCCATTGCACTTTCATGAGTTCATGTTCCCGTCAGACTATCGTAGATCGTTCTAAGGCCATGAGAGAATCTTCTGGGCCTGAAACAGAGTTACTCAATCAGGCCATTATGAGTTGGCCGAAAGAGAAGAGAGAAGAGCATATTGATTTAAGTGTGCAATGGTTAAACAAAAGAGAGAGTCAAACATTAGAATTTGGTTCTTGCTCTTTGAAAGCGTCAGAGTATGCAAATGAAATAAGTAAACTTAAGGGAAAGAACGATCAAGAGTTCCTTCATTTACTTCAAAACGACTATCGCTTTTATGAAGTCTATGGAAAGGATGAATGGGGAGAAGTCTTACTTACATCTTATTATTCCCCGGTAATTCAAGGCTCTAAAAGACCTAGCGAAAAGTTCTCCCAAGCGCTGTATTCAACCCCAAAAGATCTCTATATGATTTCCCTCGGAGAATTTAAGAGAGCAGGTATTATTACTCCTGATGCCTATTCTAAGGATTCTTTAGCAGCAAGAGTTGAATTCAATAAAGAAGGTCAAATTATAAAGATTGGACCTTATTTCTCACGCTATGAAATTGATCGCTTAGGGAGTCTTGAAAATAGGGGATTGGCCCTCGCATATGTTGACCCAATCGATGCTTTCTTTTTACAAATTCAAGGATCTGGACTTGTGGAGTTAGAAGATGGTGAGATTCTTTCTCTTGGCTATGATGCTCAAAATGGTCATCGCTATTATAGTATAGGGAAGTCTTTATTTCATAAAATTCCTCCAGAGGAAATGAGTAAAGATAGAATCGTTTCCTATTTAAGGTCCTTATCTAGAGAAGAAAGAAATAAACTCTTTGATGAAAACCCAAGTTATGTTTTTTTTAGGACCCTTGAGAGAAATATTGGTCAAACCACCTTTGGGCCAGATGTTATAGATCGCAGAACGATTGCGATTGATTATAAAATCTTTCCTCTAGGTGCTCTTGGCTTTATCGACTTCTTATCTCCCCGTATAAGCGATTACAATGAATTCGAATCCTTCACTCCAGACGACTTAGAGAGGGAGGGACGCTTCGTCTTAGCTCATGATTCGGGAGGAGCGATCAAAGGAACAGGTAGAGTCGATCTCTATTGGGGGAAGGGGGATATTGCCTCTTTGAATGCTGGTGTGATGAGGCATAGAGGAAGTCTTTGGTTCTTAGTTCCTAAGAACTGTTTATCAAAGTCGGGAGATATTTAGACCATGAAAAGACAAATTATTATTGGCGATGTTCACGGCTGTTTTGAAGAATTAAAGGAATTACTTGATAAAGTTAAGTTTAATTCTTCTGAGGATGAACTCATCTTTTTAGGGGATCTCATTAACAAAGGGCCTGACTCAGTCAAAGTCTTGGAGTTTGTAAAAAAAGGCAACCACCGCTCGATACTTGGAAATCACGAATTAGGTTTTCTGAAAGCTCAAGAAGGGGGAAAGTATCGATCGGGCGGTAATTTAAAACTCATTGAGCAATTGGGGGCTCACTTAGATGAATATGTTCAATGGATGAAGGAATTACCTTTGTATATTGAAGAAGAGAGCTTCATTGCTATCCATGGTGGATTAGAACCTGATGTAGAATTAGAAAAGCAAAGACCTGAAATAGCCACACGTATTCGCTATTGGGATGGGGTGGGAGAAGATATGAATAATGACTCTCATTCACCTTGGTTTGAGTATTATGAAGGAGAGAAATTGGTTATTTTTGGCCATTGGGCTGCTTTAGGACTTGTGGTAAGAGAGAATGTAATCGGGCTTGATACCGGTTGTGTATGGGGGGGAGACCTCAGTGCATTGATTCTCCCCGCTGGTGAAATCGTAAGTGTTTCAGCAAAGAGGATGTATAAAGATCCTCTTGCTTAAAAAAATTAGAGTTGGATGTAGATCATACTTCCTTCGACCCTTACACTTTCCAAATTCGCATCCCTTATTTGATCAAGAATTTTTCCTTTCAAAGAAATGATTCCGACTTTCGCTTTTTGGAGATAGATGGAAATCAACTTCTTATCTTCATCAAATTTAATAGTTCCGTTAGACTTAACGGTCCAATTAAATAGGTATTTAACTTTGAATTGCATTTGAAAACTTCCGTCAAAAATATAGAGCTTTAAGTTTTCGATGCTATCAATGGAAGACATCTTTTGATTCAATACCTTGGCCATAGACATGGCACTTAGATCATCAAAATTGAGTTCTGGAATGGAGAGTTCAGCGAGCTTGAGACAGATATGGGCAATATCGCTTACAAGATTCTTACTATTATCTCTACATTGTAGGCTTAATTCAGGAAGTTGTTGAGAGCCTCCTGTATGCTGAAGTTCAATTCCCTGTGTTTGAAATAAGAGCCTTTCTCCTTCTTTATAATGAAGATGCATCTCTTGAGTCTGGATATTTTGAATTCCAGAAAGAAAACTATCTTGTCCAAAATCGTAATCAAGCTTTAAGTCATTATGATGAACTTTGAGAAGACCTTGCTTAAAAGATGTTTGTAGTGATGAATCTTGTGAGTAGAGATTCATAGGAGAGCGATCTATACTGAGTTCATTATAATCGAGATAACTCATCTCAGACTGTTCATCTGTGGAATTTAAAGATCCTCTCAAATAATCTATTTTGACTTCGTTAAAGGCATAGGTATTAGAAAGTGTAAGGGACGCTATCGCCGCGAGTATGACTTTAGTCATGGTTTCCTCCCTAGAAGAATTGTGTGTGTATATTCCTCATCGGAGGTGTAGGGGCAAAAGTGGGGTTTTCAAGATTTTGACAGAGAAGGGGAGAATTATACCGGTGCACTATACTCATATAACTTGAACTTTCTAAATAAACTCAGGTTAAATTAGCTCCTGTCTTAGAAATGTATTCTTTTCTTCATAATTGAGAAGGGCTTTTATCTTTATCTTTTCATAACTTTAAATAATAATAGTACGAATAACTAGGAGAGTGCGAAAAATGAGCACACAAAAAGTAATTCTTTGTGTTGATGATGAAGTGGATATTTTAGAGCTTTTTCGCGACGAATTTTTAGAACTCGATTATAAAGTTTTAGAGGCTTCCAATGGTGTGGATGCTTTTGAAATTTTCCAAAATAATAAAATAGATTGTGTCGTATCCGATATTCGAATGCCAGGAGGCGATGGTGTTTCCCTTGTTAAAAATATCAAGGGAGAGGGCTCTGAAATTCCAATCTACTTAGTGACAGGTTTTTCTGACTACACGACGGAAGACCTCACAAACCTTGGTGTCAATGCTGTTATTTTTAAGCCCTTCGATTTAGAAGAGGTGGTAGAAATGGTTAAGGCAGAGGTTGAGAAAGAGTAAGTTGCCAGCAGTCTTGACCTTCTTTTAGATATTTTCTTTCAAAATGAGTGAGACCTTGCTGTATTTGATCTAACTCTCTTACTTTTATCAATCCTTCATTTTTTAAATCCCAAACATTTTCAGCTAGGAAAATAGCTTCCTCTAAATACCAAAGTTCATTCGATCTTATTTCAATATTGGCCTCAGCTTTAAGAAGACTTAAAAGAAATTGAAAACTAGAGCTTGCGAGAAATCTCTTATTTCTTTGACTATTTTTTGGATAGGGGTTGGGATAGAGAAGAAAGAGACCACTGAATTGATGTTGGAAAATTTCTCTCTTAGGATAGAGCCAGTTTAGGGCATCCTCGTATATGGGGGTAACATTTTTCAATTGATGGGAAGTTACTCTTCTCAAGAATTTTTCAAACTTTTCTTTTGTTCTTTCAAAAGCAAGTAGATGGGAATTCATATTATTTTTGGCAAAGAGTACGGGATGGAGACCTGCGCCACATCCAATTTCAAGATAGAGAGGGAGATTTGTTTGAAGAAGGGCTTCGTGGCCGGTTTGATCCTTAGGAGAGGGAAGTCGAGAGCCATCGAATTTTCCATGGGTTACTTTCTCTTTTAGATTTTGTGCATACTTATTTATATCCATACTTTACTACTTCTTAAGCCCTCGATACCTTAGATAGATATTTATAAAAGGTGATCTATGAAAACTCTATATTCCAAAATATTCTCATTTACCATGGCCATTTTCTTCATAGGGATAAGCTCCAGTTGTGCTCAGACCTATAAGCTCTACAATGTGAAAGAAGAGGCATATGTACCTGTAGAATCAGGCTTTGACCAGATCTCTCGCTCAGAAGTTGTAGTGCTTGGTGAAACTCACTATGATCCTGTTATTCAGCAAGCTGAGGCGTGGACCCTAGAGAAACTTGCGCTAAGAAATAATCGTTTTCAACTCGCGTGGGAATTTCTCGATTATAGAGATCAAGCAGCTCTAGAAAGCTCCTATCAAAAATTTAAAGCAGATGAAATTACAGGGTCTGAATTAATCAATGGCTGGTTTAGAAAGTCAAAAGCAAATCATGAGCTCTACCTTCCTCTTTATGAAGTAGCAAAGAAATATGATCTAGAAATATTAGGTACAAATTCTCCTCGTAAATTTAAGCAAAAGCTAATGGCACAGGGAAGAGACCTACTAGATGATGATAAAGAGATATGGCCATTTTCAACACGAGTTTCTGATGCTCCTATGGGATATCGAAATCGCTTCTCTGATGCCATGGGTGGACATGTTGATACTCAAACTCTTGATAAATATTATCTTGCTCAGTTCTATACAGATGCCTACATGGCCAATGCAATTGATGATAAATTAAATCGTGGACCCATTATGATGGTTGTGGGTCATTTTCATTCAGACTTTGGACATGGATTGCCCCATTATCTCTTTGATTTAGGAATTAAAGAGGTGTCTCAAATTCGACTGGTTAATCTCTCGCAAATCGATGACGATGAACTTGAAGAGATTCTCAAGCCTCACTCAAGTTATGGAACCATTGCAGATTATATTCTCCTTATAGATTAGGAGGAGATGAATCCTTCCATAGATCTTCATGGTATTCGAATTCACAGGCCATTTTTACATTTTGCAAATAGGTATGAATGGTCTCTGAAAACTGAAACTCTGGAAAGATATACATGCCCCAAATATGGGAAGAAAGCATGATATCAAAAATACTTAGATCTTCTTTTTTATGGCCTTTCGCAAATGAGCTAAAATCATCTGATTTAATCAGATCTTCAACTTCTTTTAATAGTGGAGTGAGTTCCTGTAAAAAAGTATTCTTATTTTGAATGAGTTTTTCAAAAGGTCCTCTTTTTACTGATTTCTTTTGAATGAAGTAATTTCTCGCTTCTGGAGTAAATTCTTTCGTATAGGCCCAATAAGGCATACATAGATTATGGATCGGTTTGCCTAAGCGACTTAAGAGGTCTTCAAGTTGATTCAAATCTTTTTCATGGTTCAATTTATCGAGGTGAAGAGATGATTCAGAGTCGAGATGTTTGATAATATCTAAGGATTCATTTAAGGCCAACTCGTTGTCCGTTAGTATGGGAAGCATTTTCTTTCCACATAAATCAATAGGTGTTTTTTCGTCGTGATAGTCGAGAGGTTGTGAAATAAATTTCTTTCCCAAGGCTCCCAAGGCCATTCGAACACGAATGCAAAAGGGACAGTGAATATAGTGATAAAGTTTAATCATTTTAACCTCTTAGTTAGGCCATTTACCCCATTCTTCCTTCAAAACGAACGGTAGTTGGTGGCAAAAGGATACTATATATTTCAATAGTTTAAGGGACCAGTAAAATTTTTTCAAAATCAGGGACCTAGACGACAAAATCGTTATAAATTTTCTTCAAGATTAAGGAGAGATTTATCTACGAAAGAGGGGCACAGGCTCTTCATTACAATCGCAGATAAAGAGGAGGAGAGAATGCTAAGATTATTAAAAACGAATTTAATTGCAGCACTACTATTAACCCTTTTCATGGGTATTCAATCTGCCCAAGCAGCTAAGTCAAAAATTCTAGTTGTCACTAATGACGAAGATAGCTCTTATTACGATCTCTATTTAGAACTAGATGAATTTGATAATGCTCACGGCCTATCTATGTATGACCATGCAGACAAAGAGTGGGTACAATTTCAGGTTAAGGATCTCTCAAAAGGTGTAGACCTTAAGAAAGAGGGAAGTCATAAAGTGATCGTTCTCAAGTCAGATGATTTTGAGCATGATAGAGGAGGGCACTTTCTAGTGGATTACCTCAATAATGGATTAACGGGAAAGAGATCCGATTTAGAGATCACTATTGATTTTGATGGACACTCTTGGAAGGTCTTCCATAGAGGTGCGGAAATTGAGCAGCTTAATTTTAAAGTAAAGAAGTTCCTTGGTAAGACAGTTGGAATTGATAGAGTAGAGATTCAATAGTAGATTAGAAAACTCGGATTAAAGAGAATACTTCTCAGGGTCAATCGATCAAGTTACTATGGTTAAGTAACGAAATTGATTGGCCTTTTTTTTTGGAGTATTCATGGAGCTCATTTTTAAAGATAAGCGCTTTTGGCCCTTATTTTGGACTCAATTCGCTGGAGCGCTAAACGATAATTTTTTTAAAAATGCTCTCGCTATTCTCATAACCTATCAGTCAGTACAAGTTCTTGGTCTATCCCCACTGCTTTTAGTTCCTCTTTGTGGTGGTATTTTTGTTTTTCCCTTTTTTCTCTTTTCCGCTACAGCTGGACAAATGGCCGATAAGTATCAAAAGGCCAAACTCATCAAGTGGATTAAATTTATCGAAATTCTAATTATGGGCTTGGCCAGTATTGGTTTCGCTTTAAATAATTATTCCCTTCTTCTATTTGTTCTTTTTCTCATGGGAACTCAGTCTTCCTTCTTTGGACCCTTGAAATACAGCATCATTCCAAGTCTCGTAAAAAGAGAGAAACTTGTTTTAGGAAATGCCTATGTTTCAGGGGGGACTTTTGTCGCGATTTTGATTGGTACTATCTTAGGAGGAAGTTTTGTCGACTTTTCTCACTATGTATTGGCACTAAGTTTAGGGCTCTTAGGATTTGCTATTGTAGGATTTATTTTCAGCCTATCCATTATAGATGTTCCTATTCCGGGAAGTGATAAGGTTAAAGTCGACTATAGTTTCTTTCGGCCCACTTGGTCTATCTTACGACTTACCATGAGAGACCCCGTTGTCTTTAGAACCGTTTTAGGAGTGAGCTGGTATTGGTTCCTAGGCTCTGCTATTTTATCTATACTTCCCGCAATCGTTAAAAATCTTTTAATGGGGGGAACGGAAGTGGCGACTCTCTTTCTCGCCATTTTTACCATAGGGATGGGGCTTGGAAGTTACTTCACTGAAAGAATATCTCGCACTAAAGTCGAAATAGGATTAGTTCCTATTAGTGCATTAGGAATGTCGATAGCACTCTTATTTATATTCTTTGGTTTAAAGGATCTGATTTTCATTGAACAGTCGGATGCCTATTTAACGATTTCTGGATTCTACGCCAATCCTCTTAATTTCTTTGTTTCTTTCTTGCTCTTAATGGTTGCTGTATGTGGGGGAGGATATATCGTTCCTCAAATGTCATTTATGCAAGTCGTGGCCAAACCAAGTGAGCTCTCACAAACCATTGCAGGTAATAATATTTGGAATGCACTTTTAATGGTTAGTGCAGCAGGTTTAGTCATGGCATCGAATAAGTTGATCGGAATAGCGGGAACTATTCTTATCTTGGCCATTGCTAATCTCGTTATAGCTTTTATTCTCTATGGCATTTATAGTGAAGAAACTCTACGCTTATGGATGAGATTTCTATCGAAAGTTTTTTATAAAGTGACGATTAAAGGTGCTGAAAAATTTCCTAAAGATGGGCCAGTCGTTCTCATTTCGAATCATGTTAGTTTTGTTGACTGGGTTCTTCTCATGGGGGCCATCGATCGACCTATCCATTTTGTCATTGATTATAATTACTATTATACCCCTACGGGTCCTTTTTGGTTCAAACAAGCCGGTCTTGTTCCCATCGCTACTCGTAAAGAAAGTGAAGAGGTTTTAAAGAAAGCTTTTGATAAAATTTACGAAGACCTTGATCGAGGCTCCGTTATGGGATTATTTCCTGAGGGATGGATCACACGAAATGGTGAAATGAGAAAGTTTCAACCAGGAATTTCAAAAATTTTAAGGAATCGACCTGTACCTGTTGTGATGGTTGCCATAGATGGACTATGGGGAAGTATCTTCAGTTTTAAAGGGGGGAAAGTTCTTTTAAAATGGCCTAATTTGAAAAGAAGAAAAGTCACTCTCACTTTTTCTGATCCCGTAAAACCTGATCAATTTTGTTTGATTGAGTCGCGGGACTGGATAAAAGGTAACGTTTCCGATTATGATAGAAGTAACTAAAAAAGGATTTTTTATGAAAAGAAAATGGAATTTACTTATTCTTCTCTGTCTCACCCTTGTCCTCTCCTGTGGAAAGAAAGCTTCCGAAGATGAAGAGGTTAAAGGAATTGAAAATGTTAACCCTTACGATTGGACGACTCCAATGAGAGCGCAGGAGCTTCTTACTGAAGAAGAGTTTGGTGTGGCCGAGAATATCTGTCATTCCTTCCAAAATATGAGGGCCTTTTTAGCAACTCAAAGTGCAGGATTAGATTTAGACTTTAGAGTAGAGACAAAGTCCTGTGGAAGTTCTGATTTATCTGAACATAATGAAAGCGCTCAAATTCAATATTCAAGAAGTGCAGGCGTCACAATGAGTACAAGTTCTCGTACCTCTATGGCCACTGATGTGCTATCCGATCGCCACGAAAGGCTCTCTCATATTTGTAGTGAAGTCATTTCAGGTACTCGTCCTTCCAATACAATCGTTGATGGAGCTCTTCGCTACCAAGTGAACTTTTTTAGCACAAAGGGATATGAGTATATTCAAATTGCAGAGTTTAAAAAGAACTCATCAGGAATCTTCTATCCCTACCTGATTGAAAAAGCAGCGATTGTGACAGAGACCTCTTCTAGTCGTGAAGTCACCCATGGCTTTACCAAGTACAGGGCCGTTCATCGTCCTTGTTCAAATAATACAAATAGTTACGTCCTTCAAGAGTGGCTCTAAATAAATAGTATACTAAAAGACTAAAGTTTTAGTCTTCCTCTTGCCGATAAAGGTTCAGACATGTGTTTTGTCGAAATTTTATCGGTAAGTGGAAATGAAAAAAATTAATCCTTCTCTATTAATGGCCTTAAGCCTTTTCTTCACTACAGGCTCAGCTAACGCAGATTCTGATCGAGGTCGAATATTTAAACTAGCGGAAAATGTGCGCTCTATTTTATGGAGAAGTGATCCTGTTCCTGAAAATTTTGAACTCACAACCGAAGAAGCGGATAGGGCAGTGGCCTATTCAGAACTGGAAGCGGAAATTGGAGAATTTGCTTACTCGGCCAATGAAAAGGCCATGGGAAGTGAAGCCAGCCCTTGCCCCCCTACTCAAAATCTTGAAGAGCATGAAGATAAGTTGGCCCTTCAAGAAGCGATTAAAAGAAGAGAGTTTTCTATCTACTACACAGGAGTCTTTTCCGATGCTGAGGGACTGGCCCAAGCGGAAGGGGTTTATGGTAGAAATAATTATCGAAGTTTTATGAACGCTATAGCATCACGAGGAAATTCTGGTGCACCTCCAATTAATTCTCTAAATAAGTTAGAAAATAAATATTTAAATTCTGAAGGGGCAGTTGAGAGGGATCAGTGGGATAGTTTGTCTACAGTAGAACGATCGCAATTATTACAAGGCTATGCTGAATCTCAAGTCAATCAAGATGTTTCAATTGGTTTAATTCTCTCTGACTACGCTATTGGCTCCATGCTTGATAATCCAAATCAATGGAGAGAATCTCTTAAAGAAATTAAAGATCATCTCTCATTTGAAGAAAAAGTAAAAATCGCTTCTCACTTCGGAGGAGCATTTGGTGATGACTATAATTATGATCGGGCCAATGATGTAGGCGATGAAGGGGAAGGTATTGTTAGCATTGAAGAAATGCTAACTGCCGTAAGAAATTCGGATACTGGTGGAATTTGTCGAGATGTGGCCTTAGCTCAGTCGCAAATCCTGCGTGAATTAGGTGTCGATCACGATGATATCTATATGATTGGCTACACGACAGCAACGGGTGGTCATGCTGTCTTAGCTGTTGAGGATCCGGATAACCCGGGCAATATCGTTAAGCTTAATTATTCCTATATTACGGAAGAAAATGAAGTCTCTGGTGGAGCGCAGCTTACTCAAGATACTTCTTTACCGGATGTAGGTATGCAGTATCGAGTTTATGATGCTGATGGAAAACCAGTGGGAAGGGTTCCTACTGAGATTGGACAAATTTTTAATGAAGTAACAAATGGTCAAAATAACTATGATATTTCTAAGACCTACACTCTTCAAAAGGCTGAAGTCCAAACTCCAATTGGAGATGGAACTGTTTTTACCGGAACCACTTCTTCAGGTGACAATGTTGTGGGGGTGGCGATTAATGGTCGAATTGATCGAGGCCTAACCGAAATTGATTATGGGGTGGCAGTCGTTAAACGAGAAGGCGAGAGAACGATGGTTACGATGGATCAAGAAGCTCTCTATGGACGACTTGATTATCGATTAAATACTCCTGAAGTTAGAGTTGGAGATAATTTTAGACTAAATGGTTTTGGGGGAATGCGCTCTGAAGTTATGGTTATGAATACTGAGCTTGAGTATAAAGCTAATGGTGCGATGAAAGAAGGGACGAATGTGGATCCTATGAGTACTTTCTATGTAGGAGCTGAAGGTGAATGGGAAAGTAGTGATGGTCGCACAAGGGTGAATAGCGAAGTTGTTGCTGAATCCTATGTGGATTGGGCCAACGAAGTAAATACGAGTGAAGGTTATACCCTTGCCCTTGATAACGTCCGTTGGACGACGGGGGTCGAGCATGGAGTAACGGAGTCTATGCGTGTAATGGGTGAAGGAACTATTGTAATGAGACAGATGGGATCTTCGGCCATACTTACAGCAGGGATTGAAGATGAAAGAAGAAATTACGTCATCGAAGGTTCTTATCAAACTCCTTTAGGGGATGGGCTTCCTTCTTTTATGCCAGGGGGCTCTGAGGCCGTCTCAGTCGCTGTAGCAAAGAGCTGGCAAGATGAAGAAACAGGAAGAGGACCTAACTTTAGATTCTATCTCGAGAGAGACTTAGACTTTGATAATAATCGTGTTGGGGCTTCCGTCGGTTGGAAGTTTTAAAGAATCTTGACCTCATAAAAGATGAGGCCAAGATTTAAAGGGTTTTAATTAGAGCATTGATTTAACACTAGACTTGAGTCCTTCAACGGAAAGACCATGACGAGCGTAGAGTTGATCGGCTTTGTAAGCACTTTGACCAAATTCTCCTTGAATACCTAGACCTTTGTAGCCTTTCACTTCAACACCTTCTTGAAGGAGTTGATGAGTGAGCATTGCACCCATTCCACATTTAACTTGGTGATCTTCAATGGTAATTAAACGACCGCCAGTCTGGGAAAGTGCAGATCTAATCGTTGCAACATCAGGCTCATTAACAAAAGCATTATTGATAACCGTAACTTTGATTCCTTCTTTCTCAAGTTCTGCTGCTGCTGTCATGGCCTTTTTCACCATAGGTCCTGTTGCTACGATAGTAGCAGCATCACCGGTGGCCAAGACTTGAGCTTTCTTCCACTCATATTTTTGCTCGCTATCAAAGTAGTGAGGGAAGTTTTCACGTCCGTAGAAGAAGACAAAACTATTTGGCGTCTTACCAGACTCGCTAAGTTCTTTGTATTCTTTAACTGCAGCATACATATATTCTTCAGCTTCTTTAGAGCAACTACAGCTAATCACTGTGGTGTGAGGAATCGCCGATACGGCAGAGAAGTAGGTCGTTGCTTGGTGACTTGCTCCATCAGCTGCATCTTGAAAACCAGTGTGACTAAATAAACAAATGACTGGTCCTTGAGAAAGGTTGGCCATGATTAAAGGGAGATTTCCTTTAGTGATTCCAAATTGAGCAAAGGTATCTACCATAGGAATGAAACCAGCTTTGGCCATACCAACTGCTGTGGAAACCATATTTGATTCCGCGATACCAACATCAAGAGAGTTTTCAGGATAGCTCTTGTGAAAAGGAGCAATCCCCGTAGATCCTTGAAGGTCAGCTGCTACGGAAAATAGGGGAAGCCCTTCTTTCATCGCACGATCGCAGGCCCTGGCAAAACCGGGTTGAACTTTTTCTACGGTAACAGCTGGAGTTTCTTTTTCTGTTGGAGCAGGCTTTTGTGCAAGAATTTCTTGAGCCCACTTGGTGAATTCTTCGGGAGAGTTTCCATCCCAAATTTCTTGGATGAAATCGACAAGTCCGTCATCATATGCTTTTAGTGGATAACCATGACCACCAGAGGCAGCCTCTTCCGTTTTCTTAACTCCGTAACCTTTAATTGTTTTAAAAATTATGGCCACTGGTTTTTTAGGATCTTTATTAGCATCATCAATGGATGTCTCAATACTTTGATAGACTTCTTGGAGGTCATGTCCTTTTTCTACCACTCTAACATCCCAGCCTAAAGTACTGAGTGCCTTAAAGCTTGGATTCATAGAGAAGCTGTCCGCTTCAATTCTTCCTGAGAGCTTCGTATTATTATCGGAAATAAGAAGCACGAAAGGATTTGTTTTCCCCTTAGCAGCTAAACCAGCAATGGCCGCCATCGCCTCACGAGCTTCACCTTCCATTGCACCCCCATCAGAGAGAACACAAAGGGTCGTTCTTGAATTTCCTAAGACCTTATCAGCAATGGCCAAGCCTTGGGCCTGAGGAACACCTGAACCAAGAGGACCATTGGAAATGAGAACTCCTTCAGGGTTGAGATGGGCCTCTCCGTGACCTGTTAATTTTGATTCAATAGAGCGGAATCCTTTGAGATCAGAGAGCTTTAAATTGTCATAACCATAAAGAGCGCGAAGGGCGTAGATTCCATTTTCGGCGTGGCCAGCATCGTTGATGAAGTTATATTTCTCGAACCAATTATCTTCTTTAAACATGATTCCATGAAGGGCTGACATCATCTCGGCAAAGGCAGCAGGTCCACCCCAGTGAGCAGCAGCGCCGCCAATGACAGCGTGTTGGTCCATGAGAGCAACCAAGGCCCTAGTGGCCCGAGGCTCAGCAAGAGTGACCTTATTTCCCACTGAATCGGTAATTTCTGTGGAGTAGAGTGGATGACTCTTAGGAGTGGGAGCGAGTTTGTTTTTGATTTTAAGGGGTTGGATGTTTGCGCCGGCCATGGGTTGCCTCCTTAGGTGGCTTTTGTGAGTGTAGTGGAAAATTGCTGAAATTTTAGATCATCAAAAACGAGACGACCACCCTTTTCCCAAAGGATTAAGGTATTGAATTCAAAGAGCTGTCTTCATTAGTTGACACTTATATTAGGGGGCCAAAACAAGGTATTTTATTGGTTAAATTTGTGAAGTTTAATTTAAGGATTCCTAAGTATTTAATATGTTGCGAAAAACTAAATGTGATGAAAATATCAAATTCTAGACTAAATTTGTTGGATATTATGACGATAGGTTAAATATCACAGCAACTATCCATACTGATTTGAGGAGTTAACGATGTGTGACTGTTGTAAAGCGGAAGGTAGAAATTCACAATTTATCTGTGGCGACGGACCTCTTAAAATGGCCCATCTCTACAAGGTTTATATGGGACGCACAGCTTCGGTGAAGCTTTGTCGTTTATGTGATATCGAACTTTTTAAAACAGGTGAGAGTCGTTTTTTGCAAAGAAATATTAAGTTTGCTCAATATCTCTACACTTCAAAAGCTCCTAGTTCCTCATTATTTGATTGAGGTTGTAATACCAAATATTCATTCCTAAGTTGGGGGTCAGGTTGACCCCCTTCTTTTTGTTCACAAGAGCCACTTCCTTTACTATACTGCGAAAAATTCATCACTTAATCAGGAGTTTCCTATGAGCGTTCGCGTACGCTTTGCCCCAAGTCCAACTGGGTACTTACATATTGGAGGAGCCCGTACGGCCCTTTACTGTCACTTAATTGCTAAAGCTAAAGGGGGAACCTTTGTTTTAAGAATTGAGGATACAGATCTAGAAAGATCCAAGAAAGAATATGAAGTTGCTATGATCGAAGATCTTAAATGGTGTGGTCTCGAGCATAACGAAGGTCCTGATGTTGGTGGAGGTTTTGGTCCCTACCGCCAAAGTGAAAGAATTGAAATGTATAAGCAGCTCGCTGACCAGCTTGTTGAAGAAGGTAAGGCCTACTACTGCTTTCTCTCTGATGAAGAGCTTGAAGAGCTTACAGAGAAGGCCAAGGCGGAAAAGATTTCTCCTCACGCTTATCATGACAAATATCGTGATTTTGATCCAACAGAGGCCAAGAAGAAAGTCGAAGCTGGTGAATCTCATGTTATTCGTTTTAAGAATCCAAGAAAGAAATATACTTTCACAGACCTCGTGAGAGGGGAAGTCACTTTCCCAGAAGATATGGTTGGAGATTTTGTCATCATCCGTTCTAATGGCATGCCGGTTTATAATTTTTGCTGTGTGATCGATGACTGGAAAATGGAAATGACCCACGTTATGAGAGCAGAAGAGCATCTCAACAACACCGTACGTCAGCTTATGGTCTACGAAGCCTTTGGAGTGACTCCACCAGAATTTGCTCACTGTTCTCTTCTTGTGGGAGAAGATCGCCAAAAACTATCGAAACGTCATGGAGCTACTTCTGTCGTTCAATATAAAGATCAGAATTTTCTTCCTCAAGCTTTAATGAATTACCTCTGTCTGCTGGGTTGGTCTCATCCTGAAGAGAAGGATGTCTTTAAGTTAGAGGATATCGAATCGGTATTCACTCTTGATCGTTTTCAAAAAGCGCCTGCGCTCTATGATATTGAAAAGCTTAAGCACTTTAATGGTGAGCATATGAGAATGCTTACGACTGAAGATTTAGTGAATTACTTAGCTCCTACACTTGAATCTTCTCATCCCTTTCATTCAATGGATAAGAAGTGGCAAGAGAGTTGTCTTGAGTTCTTTAAAGAGAAATTTAATATTCCTTCTGAACTACCCCAGCATTTAGATGTTCTCTTTTCAACAGAAGCCGAAAAAAGTGAAGCTGTTGAGGAAGTTAAATCTTGGGAATCAACTAAGGCCATCTGTGACTATGTAAAATCAAAGGTTGAAGAAATCGCATCTTCAGGAGCCTCTTTCATTACTGTAGAACAGTTCAATGAGATGACGGATCACTGCAAGAAAGAGCTTAAGATTAAGGGAAAATTCCTCTTTAAAGGTCTTCGCTTGGCCTTGACAGGAATGGCCGAAGGACCTGATTTAAAGGTCGTGATTCCTTTAACACCTATTGAAATCATGAAAAAAAGACAGGGTTTAAGCTAGATTGACTTTGTAAGTTATCTTTCTTTTACAAATACTTTTCAATTTAGATATCCTTGAGGAAATTATCCATTTCCTCAAGGTAAACCTATGAAATCACTACTTTTTAGTTGGATTATTTCAAGCGTATTCACAAATATATCGGCAGCAACTCCCGATTGGAGTTCCAGCGCGACTCTACCCAAAGGAGAGACTCGTTCTGATATTTATGGATATGGAGAAAATCTAGAGAAGATTAAAAAGGAGGGTTATCTCTTGGCCTTGAAATGGCCGGTTGAAGTCACAGGGCTTGTCGTTCCCTACGAACCTTTAAAATACTTTCTTGAAGCACCTAAGAACCCTCTGAGAAATCTGATGGAAAGGGTAGCTGAAGCAAAATTAGGCTACACTGATTTAGATGGAATGTATGAATGGCTAGGCCTTAATATTTATCCTAAAAATGACGCCGTCTCCGCGGTTCATCGCATACCTTATCCCACCGATAACCAAAGCTATCCTGATTTTAGAATGGGAGCTTCTCTCATTCGAACACCCCATGCTCCTAATAGTACTGGACTAACCTTTAGCTGTGCCACCTGCCATTCGGGAACCTTTATGGGAAAGGCCGTGATGGGATTAACCAATAAGAGACCAAGGGCCAATGAATTCTTTGTTTTGGCCAAGAATTATGTACCCATGATTCCTTCTGGTTTTTTTAGAGTTGCTACAAATGCCACGATAGAAGAAAAAGAAATGTTCTCCAGAACCAAAGAAAATTTAAAATATGTGGGTTCTGTTTCTCCTCAGGTTCTAGGTCTGGATACTTCTTTGCCTCATGTGGCCCTTAGTTTACATAAGAGAAAGGGTGATGAATACGCATCTAAAGTGCCTCTCTCTCGATACGAAAGAAGAAGAAGAGGTAAGCACAAGCTCGAAGATTTTGTAGCCGATTCTAAACCTATGCCTTGGTGGAATTTAAAATATAAAACGAGATGGCTATCCGATGGTTCCATCGTTGCTGGTAATCCTATTCTTACTAATTTCTTATGGAATGAAGTGGGAAGGGGGACAGACCTTCATGAACTTGAAACATGGATGAAGACTAATAAAGAAACGATTAAGAAACTCACGGCCATGGCCTTTGCTAATAAAGCCCCTCGTTGGACAGACTTCTTTCCTGAAGAGACTATCGATCTCGCTTCTGCTCAAAGAGGAGAGAAGGTATTCAATCAATCTTGTAAACGTTGTCACGGACAATATGAAAAACGTTGGAGTGAAGTTTCTTCCGAAGAATATGATCAATGGAGTCTATCAGAACTGATCGAGACAACTCGCGTGACTTATCATGAAAAGACTCCAGTGAAAGATGTAGGAACCGATCCACAAAGGTGGCAAGCTACAGAAACATTTGCAGACGCTCTCAACCAATTGGCTATTTCTAAATGGATGAAAACAACGGTTGAGCCTCAAGAGGGGTATGTTCCCCCACCATTAGAGGGGATCTTCTTACGCTATCCCTACTTTCACAATAACTCAGTTCCTAATCTCTGTGCTCTTATGGAGAAGGTTGAAGATAGGCCAAAGCGCTTTGTACAAGGACCAAGCTTTGAAGAAGAGGACTACGATAGGGATTGCGTGGGCTACCCCGTTGGAGATCAAATTCCTCGTCACTGGTGGAAGGAGAGAGGAGCTATTTTTGATACCTCAAAACCAGGTCTAAGAAATATTGGGCACACTAAAATGTTTTGGACCTCGGATGGTAAGAGAAGACATACGGAAAGACAGAGATCCGACCTCTTAATGTATCTTAAAACACTTTAATTCAATTAGAGAAACAATTAGTGAAAAAGGGGCTGGGGTCAAATTTACCAGCCTCTATAACCTTTGAAGTTCTTATTCTTTTCTTTTTGCTCAACTTTCTCTCCATCTACATATTCGTAAACTGGATATTGCCAAAAGAGTTCTGTTTCATTGGAAAAAGGAAAGGGAGCATAAGTGACAATGGTTTTGATACTAAAGTCTTCAAAGAGATTAACTTTTTGATCAGTACAGGCATCACCTTCACCCGTCCATACGGGCTCCTTAATAGAGCCAATATAAGTGTGGCCTTTAACGGGGCTTTTCTTAAGAGATGATTCAAGCCATTTTGTCTTGTAAGTGATTCCATTGTGATCAGTCATTTCAAGACGCCAGTCTTTTAATTGAGAAGCTTTCGCAATTCTTGTGACTTCATATTTAAAGTGAAAGCATGTTTTCTTATAAAAGTATTTTTCAATGAGATTGTCTTTTAATTTCTGCGCATCTTTTTGGGTAAGAGAGAGAGCGGCCACTTGGTCATCGATCATCGCTTCAGCTAAGGGGCGAGTGTACGGATATACTCTGACTCGATAGATATCACCAGCGAGCTTAGATTTTCGTGTTAAGTGTTTTTTGATGTCGCTTAAATGGGTTCTATTAAAGTTAGAGCCACTGATATATTCTTCTAATTTCTTATTGTCATATTCCGCTTGATTGGAAAAAAAGGCACAGCCGGAAAGACTGAGGGCCAAGGCCAATGGGGAAAGTACTTTAAGTGTAGAAAAGGGGGTGGAAATCATAAGTCCTCTTTTGCATGGTGATTTTTTTGATTCAATCTAATATCATGACTATATAAAAGACGAGATTAAAGGAAAAGGAGATAATATGAACAATGACTGGCTCTCTCAAGAACCCATTGCTCATAGAGGCTTTCATTGGCAGGATGGTATTGATGAGAACTCCTATGAAGCTTTTAAGCTCGCAATTGAGAAAAACCGCCCCATCGAATGCGATCTTCATTTAAGTCGAGACGGAGAAGTTTTCATTCATCATGACGCTAGTTTGGAGAGAATGAGCGCTAAAGCGTTGAAGATTGCTGAACTCTCGAGCTCTGAGTTGAGAAAAGTGAGAACTTTTCACTCGGATAGGCCCATAATGAGTCTTAAGGAATTATTGGCCATGGTGCGCGATCAGGTTCCCCTCGTTTTGGAAGTAAAGAGAACCTTACCCAATAACCTCTTGGAAAAGAGAGTTCTTGAGCTGATCTCTACCTATAAAGGCAGGTATTCTTTGCAAAGCTTTCATCCTTTGAGTCTTCTCTTTCTTCGTAATCAAGCTCCTAAAGCCGTTTTAGGGATGCTTATAGGCGAGGAGTCTCTTGGGCACTTAATTTGGGGACAAAGAGTTCTTCTTAAATCTCTAGCTTTGTCTCATGTCATTAAACCTCAATATATAGCCCAAGAGTGGAGTGGTCTGCATAAGAGGGCCCCTCAAGAGCTTCGCGAGAGATTGGAAATTCCATTATTGGCCTGGACCGTAAAGGATGAGCGATCCCTACGAATAAGCCGAAAATATGCGGATGGAATCATCTACGAGAATATAGATAACTTACTGTAATTAAAGAAAAAGTGAATCTCTGATTAAATGATTCAGATAATTTACCGATAAGATTTCAAACCCAATGAAACTCAAAGTGGTGAATCATTATGATGAAATTAATTAGAACAACTCTTCTATTGGCCTCTACATTCTCAGTATCGGCGTATGCTGACACTTGTAGAGAGATTAAAAATTCAATTAAAACCCATTGTCAGATTCTTGATAATTCATGTGTGTCCATTGGCTCATGTCTTACTCGAAGAGATACCTGTGTGGGAAGAGTTCCCGAAAATATTCCAACAGACCCCACTGCTTGTGTGGGTTTAAATGAGTGTATGGATGCAATTTCAGATGAGCTTCCCTCAACTGAGCGTTGTAAATATAAGTGGAATGATGCAAGTGCGGATCGCGGCTTTTGTACAGTTGATCGCCACTGGCTTTATTCAGAAGATGGTTGTCCTGGAAAAGTTGGGGGCGTGATCAATAGTATTGCTTATGGGTTAGGCTCTGAGGTTGACTCTGGATTTACTTGTGCTCCAACACGTAAGAAATATCAAATTATCGAAAAGAGCTGTCTTGATGCGATTTCCGAGTTCGAGCAAAGTTGTGCCGTTGATGGTAGAGGGGAGCTTGAAGAGGAAGATAAAGAATATGTTGAAAGTTTTCGACCAGAGCCCTGTGAATACAATGAGAAATTTGATGATTATAGACAGGGTGACTTCGAATTAGCAGCTCCTTCTTCAGTTCACGGTGATTCCCATTTTGATGGAGGAAGGGGAGGCAAGAAGATTGCTCCTCATTCTGATGATCTCCATCCAGAAGAGGGTTCTCATACTATCACAAACTAAGTGTAATGAACTTAAAGAAAGTCTTTCTATTTTCTTTAATCTTGTGCCTCCTCAGTGGAGGCCTTTATTTTTTTCGCTCGCTCAATCATTCTGAGAAAGACCCTAAATCTGAGGCTTCTTTAACTCCCCAACAAAAGAATGATTCGTTTATTCCAAGTAAAAGAGAACTTCAACAAAGAGCACAGATAGATCCGCAAAAGAAAGTCGTGGCAGAGGCCACTCAAGAAGAAGTCGATAAGGAATTTGAGAGAATAGAGCGCATGGAAAGTGCATGGGAAGGAAAAATAAAAGAAATCTTTCTATCCAAAATGAATTTAAGTGAAGAAGAATTTAAAGAGTATCTTGTCATGAAAGAGGGTTATGAAGATGATCGCTACTTATCCTATGACAAGTTTCATAAAGATAATATGGCCGCCGGAAAAGAGTATCCCATAACTCTGGAAAATGAAGAGAATGATAAGATTGTAGAAGAGTATCAAAATCTTTTTAAAGCACGTTTTGGAGAGGAGGCGTTCGCTCACTATGTAAAGGCATTAGATGAATTTAATAGTGAATGGAGAGTCAAAGAAGGTCAGGATAAAGGTATCCTGACCATTGATTTTTAGATTAGTCTTTCTTAGAAGATGACTTCTTACGAGTACCCTTAGCAGATGGCCTTTTTGAACCTGTTGAATTCTTAGAGGACTTTGTGTTCTTATTGGAATTCTTTGTATTCTTTGGCTTCAGAGTAAACCAGTCATCACTTGTGATGGGGTGGAAGTAGTCTGCCTCTTCAATGAGAAGGTGGGAAGTGGTATCTTCAACGGCCGCGATCTCAACCCGAACACCTTCATTGATTAAGTGGCGAACCAGTTCAACATAATCGCTATCTCCAGACATGATGATAATCGTATCAACTTTATCGGAGAGTTGAGTCGCCTTAATCGAAAGCGGAATATCTGCTGATTTATGACAAGGGCGAACCGAGCCGTGAAAGTTGTAGTGAAGTCTCTCTCTTAATTTAGAAGAAATATTCTTTCCTTCCCTGAAGTAGACGAGTCGATTAAGACCACGATTATCGAGAAGCTTGGGAATGAGGGTATCAAAGTTAAGCATGGAGTGCTGATCATTGGTAGCACTATGGATGCTTCTTTCTATATTATTTCCGTCGATTAGGATGGCCACACTTTGATTGATGACAACATCTTCTAATCCATATTCTGAACTCATGTAAATTTCCTTTCTTACTTTATTCGAAGTGAATTCTATTTTTGACAACGAGGGCAGTGATAGGTTCCACGCCCTTTTTGAATTGTCTTGATAACTATAGTTTTACCACATAATTGACAAATTTCTTGATAAAAAACCACGAGATGTCTAACCCCTTGGCCTGCAGAGCCAGAAGTATCTTTATAACCACCTGAAAAGGTTGTGCCCCCTGTGGCCAAGGTATCATCTAAAACAGATTGAGTGGCCTTATAGAGCTTTTGAGCATCCTTCTTTGAAAGACTGGCCCCCGTACGTGTAGGTAAAATTCCGGCGCGGGCACAGATTTCAGAAGCCATATAATTGCCGACCCCCGCAAAGTGATTTTGTTCTAAGAGGAATGGCTTAATTTCTTTATTAGGATAGCGCTGACATTTTTGAAAAATATATTCCGCATCAAACTCTGAACTTGAAACATCAGCACCTAAACGAGTCAACCACTTCGCAGCACCTTGCTCGCCAAAGTAATGAAAATTTCCAAATCTTCGAGGGTCCACATAGGCCAAGTAGAGGGAAATTTTCTTTCCCCTAAGAGTAGAAAGAAAAAACTGAATATGAGTATGTTTCTCTTCCACTTTGCTCTTAGAAATTCTCCACCCTCCAGACATTCCCAAACCAGAGATGGCCAAATCTCCACTACCAAAATGTAAAAGTAGAACTTTCCCTCGACGTTCAATCGACTCCAATACTCTTCCTACCGGATCAAACTCTCGATCCTTCAAAATCGAATTCACCACTTCCGAATATTCAACTCCCTGAACTTTCATCGGAAGAACAGGCGCTATTTGATTCTTAATGGTTTCGACTTCGGGTAGTTCGGGCATGCGACACGTCCTGAGCTTCGCTCAGGTTCAAAATGCGAGAGCATTTTGACGGTCGCTTTA
>CERD01123434.1_pt1 | contig 188215 bp, 187 predicted proteins | sample 530931 | NCBI WGS metagenome assembly CERD01 (sample SAMEA2621101, study PRJEB7988) | marine metagenome | isolation source: saline water (ENVO:00002010), including
TAATCAATTGGTCGCTGGTTCGAATCCAGCACGACCCACCACTTCAAATTACCTTCTCTGCTCAAGAACCAAATTCCAAAATACATATTTCCCAAAGCTAAACTTATATCCGCGAAGCTGTTCGATGTGAACGAAGCACTATGAACACGCGTTAGCACAGCTCACAACGTTAACTGATTTCCCAAATCAAAAATCCAAGAAAATAACACAGCCCCCGCGCAGGATTGGAATAAGCGATGTGGTTTACATGTATCTATTCACCAATAACGCCTCTACGCGATTTTGCGGCGATTACTATGACTTTCATTAGTATGTGCTCAGGATTGTTTTATTGTCTCTCAGCCCTCATTTAAGCCCTGTATGACACGCATAATTCAGTTTAATCAGTAAGCGTGCTTTCTATATGAAATTTTTGTGACACTCAGGTATAATCGGCGCCCGATTGACCGTTAATCCCGTGTAGGTAAAAGAATCCATGACGTTAGCGTATCGTATTGAGCAAATAGACTATCCATTTCCAGCCAAGCCTGCTGTGTTGAGTGATGTGCGTAAGCAAGAACTCAAAAACAAAATTAAAGCGCTATTGGTGGAAAAAAACGCCGTTATGGTGGCTCACTATTATACCGATCCGGAAATTCAGGCACTTGCCGAGGAAACGGGTGGCTGTGTTGCTGACTCGCTGGAAATGGCGAGATTCGGTCGGGATGCCGACCAGCAAACCTTGCTGGTAGCCGGGGTTAAATTTATGGGGGAAACCGCAAAAATCCTTAGCCCTGAAAAGCAAGTGCTTATGCCGACGATGGAAGCCACTTGTTCGCTGGATTTGGGTTGCCCAATCGAAGAATTTTCTGCGTTTTGTGATGCGCACCCGGATCATACCGTGGTTGTTTATGCGAATACTTCTGTCGCAGTAAAAGCGCGCGCAGACTGGGTGGTTACATCTAGCATTGCTTTAGAAATTGTTGAACACCTAGATAGTCTGGGCAAACCTATTATTTGGGGCCCGGATCGTCACCTGGGTAATTACATTGCCAAGAAAACCGGCGCTGACATGCTGATGTGGCAGGGCGAGTGTATAGTGCATGATGAGTTCTCATCACAAGCATTGAACGACATGAAGGCGTTATATCCGGACGCGGCCGTCCTCGTTCACCCAGAGTCGCCAGCCAGTGTTGTAGATATGGCTGATGCGGTTGGCTCAACCAGTCAGCTTATCCAGGCTGCGCAAGATATGCCGAACCAAACGTTTATCGTGGCTACCGACAAGGGCATCTTCTATAAAATGCAGCAGCTCATGCCTGAGAAGCGTTTTATTGAAGCACCAACGGCGGGTAACGGGGCGACATGTAAGAGTTGCGCTCATTGCCCCTGGATGGCAATGAATGGCCTTGAAGCGATTTACCAGTCGCTGTCTTCTGACACACCGGTGGAGCACGAGATTTTCGTCGATGCAGCGTTAAGGGAAAAAGCGTTAATTCCATTGAATCGTATGCTCGACTTTTCTGCGCAGTTGAAAGCAAAAAAATCTGCGTAAACGCTTATTAAGTGTGCGGTTAGTGAGTTTTTTACGGGTAGTTCTTGATTCACAACACAGCTTTCCCTACTATACGCGCGCTGAAAGAATTTAGCGGTTTGGTACTCAGTTGCCAGGCTGTCGCAAACAACTGTGTTTGCAAACAATTTGGAGAGATGGCTGAGTGGCTGAAGGCGCACGCCTGGAAAGTGTGTATACGTTTATAGCGTATCGAGGGTTCGAATCCCTCTCTCTCCGCCAGATATAAAAGAACCGGCTTTTGCCGGTTTTTTTATGTCTGTTGATTGGCAATGAACAACTACCATTGTAGCCGCGCGGTCAGTTTGGCAACTTGCGCAGGTCAGTTTGTCACATTATCATTGGATTCTTGAACCTAAAGGTAAAAGGACCCATAGAATGTATTACATTGCTTGCGGACCATCTTCTGACCGCCCTGGGAGAGAAGGGCATATGATCCCTTCACAGTCCGAATACGACAATTTCTATATTGCTTATGGAGAAGCACTGGGGGCTTGGGCCAATGTTGAGCATAGCCTTTCATCTGTTTTCGAATTTCATATTAGTTCTAATGAGTTGCTGGTAAGTCATGCTGTATTTTGGAGTCTGCAGGGCTTTAGGGCTAGGCTCGATGTTACTACCGCTGCAGTTGAGTCTTCTGGAAGATCCCCGGACGCCATCGAAGAATGGCGAAAGATATCAACAAAGCTCTCAAGAAAATCAAAATCTAGAAATAAGCTTGCCCATTTCTCTCCCTGTTTTGGGAGAGAAAAGCCAGGTAGAGATTATCGAATGTTTCTCGGAGATCCTAAATCTCCATTTTCAGGATCGATAATAAGGCAAGAGGAGCTAAAAGAATGGACAAGCGCGTTTATCAACCTAAGCCACGAAACTTCGAGGTTTTTCCATAATGCTATTAAGGATGGTTCAGATTAACACGACTATTCCTAATGATGCTTGTGAAGCATTCTTACGTTTTGATGATTTTTTTAATTGTATTTTTATCATCTATAAAAAGCTTTCGCACCTCCACGAAGCTCAAAGTAATAATCATCTCCTTCTGTAATTTCATGTTTAAACCGACGCTCCAATGCAGTTTCGGAACCATTGAAAGTTCTGACTATTTCTGGCTGACCATTAGATAGTATGTTGACAAAATCTGCACTGCCTCCGTGCAGTTCTACTCTGAAATTAACACGACGGCCGTTTGCTGGTAAAACCTCAAGGTTTTGTAGCTCTTTCATTTTTATCTCCACTTTAAATTGAATTTAATGATTGTTTAAACAGTCTTTGAGTTGGTTAAATCCCTGTCTTTACCCCAACTTCCAATCGTAACTCCGCGTTTGGATGCCCAGGCCCTAATAGCTATTTTGATTTCTGTTGTTAATGTTCCGTGACCAATATAAATGGCCACTCCGGATTTGCCTTCTGATTGGGCAAAGAACTTAAAACTTTGCCCTGCATGGGTAATCCGAAGAATGCGGCCAGTTACGTATTCTTCGACTACGACACCCTGGTGTGTTGTAGTTGAATAGGTCATGTTGAATCTCTTTTTTTGTCTAAACTAAATTACTTTGAGAATCTCGCCACGCACCATTTATATACCAAATAGGCATTACTAGCGTCTCATCCACGTACATCTGATTAGGGGTGGGGTTGGCAGGACGCTCCGCCGTGGAGCCACTGAGCACCGCCTGCGCGGGATACCAGCCGGAGGCCCCGCTGCCGGAAAATTTCATCCACAGTTGATCAGAGTTTTTGTCTGCACTACCTTGCCGATTAAGAAAAATACTACCAACTGGTGCACTAACACTACCCTCTGGAGAGCCAACACCACCAATGAACTCAGGCTGATATTCAGAGCTTGAGCCTAATTTGATACGCTCAAATCGGGCGGGAATTTGGCTTTCACTGTAGTATGTTGATAGCCACTTTCGCTCCACAACAGGGTCAATGGCCATGTTCCAACCGTCTTTGATGCCCGTAATCGAGATAAAACCATCTACTGCCGCATCGACTTCCAGTTGGTTTTCATTCGTGAACATGCTATCCACTTCAATAACATGGTTACGACCACCTTCTATTTTAATGCCGCCGCCGTGAGCGTTCGTGGTGCATATTTGCGCCTTCACACCGGTTGGGTAGTTGCCGTTACCGTCACCACGGATTGCCATCCCAAAACCGCCTGACTCAGCGGCATTTGTCCGAAAACTATTAAATCGGACATTTGTGATGTTACCAACGATAGCCAATAAATCTTTGCCGGTACCCACGGGGTCTTCCTGACCATGCAGCATGAATCCATGGAAATAGACTCTGCGCATATCCTTGTTCGTTGCCAGGTTCTCCATTAACAACCCAGTTCCAAATGGCCAAACGACTTTTAATCCATAGAAATCAAGTTGATTGGTTGCATCGCCGGCACCTGCCGAACCGATGTACATTGCGGGGTTTGTCCGGTCACCACACATTCGGATTTGCAAATCATAGAATTCAGATTCACGAATATAGCCAACTGTCCTGTCTTCTAAAAAGCCACATGCAAAGCCACCTAATGAGCAGTGCTGCACCCAAAAACTGTTTGTGTGAATGTTATCGTTTCTGTCGAAAAACCTAACGCCACCCTGTGCAGAGCTTTGGCTTCTGTCGCCGACAATTGAAAAGTCTTTGAACGTAACACCGCTAACTTCGTCATTGTATGTGATGGTGTCATCATCGCGTGTCCAATCTGATACAACGAAGCCGGTTTCTTTGAAATCGACTGCCCATCCAGTCATCGTCGCTGCCAACTTGATCACAGATTTTGTTGGCCCGCCACCTTTTACCGTCAGCGCTTTGGTGAACTTACCGATAGGCGCAGTAATGACATATTCTTTTTCTTCGAGATTAATTCCCCGTAAATTGGCCGAGCCCCATGCCCACAACGCCTGCATGGCCTGTGTTGTTGTTTTATCATCTTCATCACCAAATTGAGCCGGTGAGGGTGAATAGATAAAGTTCGTTTCCAGGTACAGACCCGCTGAGCCGACATGCAAAACGCTCCCGCCGTTATCAACAGGTCTTGCCCCGGCATTTCCTGCATCTTTTAGTCGGTAGTTAGCCTGTCGCGTTTCGATATACACCAAGTCTCCGACTTCAACATACCCGCCAGTAATTTTTGTTTGCGCATCCGCTCTATTGGTTGCGGTAGCCCCAGGTTTAGAGGTTTGCAACTGCCTGGCTTTACTCAAGGCATCGAACATCGTCGCATCAGTAAAACCCTGCATTTTTGCGGCAGGAACATTGCTATCACTGCCGACTGTAATTGTTTGTTGTACTGCCGCCATATTATTTCTCCACTACTAGGATGTTTTCATCATCAGTTATAATTACGCGCTCATCATCGGTAATAATTAACGGGAATAATCGTAAGTTCGGTTTGTCTCCCCAGTCTGGCACCAGGTCAGGGACTATGCTTGGAACTAAATCTTTAACTATCATTTCGCCACCTTTGGTGATTAACGTTATCCACGATTAAACCCGCATCCACAGGCCATACGCCCCTGCAGCCAACGAATTACTGGAAACGTTTCGCCAGTTGCCTGATTTCGACGGATTGAGATTGGCACCCGAGGTGGTGCCATTGTTGGCTACCGATGAAGTACCGTTATTCTGTGCAAATACCAGATTGTCCGAATGGTGTAATTGGCTCCATCCATTTGGGGTGTCATTATCAATTGTCTGTACGTGAACCTCATTTACCGGCCCTTGTCTGGCGGCAAAGTGAACTGAATTATTGACTTCACCATTTGCCCCCCAAGTGTGAATGAAATAGTCCCCTGAATCTGGTAGGTTTGTGGAAGCATCCACAGCAAATGAATAGCCGATGGAATCTAAGGAGTTCACATCTATGGTAAGGTCTGGTAAATCACTCCCGCCCAAGTTAAACACTGGTCGCCAGTCTGTACCATTCCAATAAATGACATAGCCTAACGTGTGATCAATAAATATCTGGTCGAGTGTTGGCTCTACAGGACGTTCTGCTGTGGTGCCACCTACGCAAAGCTGAACAGGGAAATAACCAGATTTACCATCACCGGACACCTTCGAGTACATCGAGTCACAGTTTTTATCTGGCGTACCGGTACGGTTTAAGACAATGGAACCTGCGGGCGAGGCCAGTTTAGCGTGTGGGTGTCCTCGAAAAGCATGGATTTCAGGCTGTACTGCCGATTCTAAGCCTACGGCAATCACGTCGAATCGAGCCGGTAGACCAGGTTCGCTGAGGTAACTACTTACCCATTTACCAATTGCAATTTCATCACCAACGATTTCCCAGTCTTCTTTAATTGCGCCCAGCATTTCTATCGGACCATCAACATCCGCGCCGATACTGAGTTCTGAGCCGTCAACAAACAATCCTTTCACGTTGAAACGGTGATTCCGACCACCCAATACCTGAATACCGCCGCCATAACCGGTTGTAATGTCGATATCAGCAGTGATGGCGGTAGGGTATAGGCCGTTATGTCCTTCAAGACTGATTGAATACGAGTTAATTTCTGTTGCGTTAATACGTAATCCGTAAAACGAAACTAAGTTTACGTCACCTTTGATCGTAATTTGATTTCGACCTTCCAGAATACTTCCTTCCTGGCCGTGAACCATGCAGCCAAAGAAATAAACGCGGCGCAGTGGGATGTTAGTATTGTCGTTCATGATCACCAGGCCTTCACCGTGTGACCAAACCACTTTCAATCCGTAAAAGTTAACCTGATTGGTTGCATCCCCAGTACCGTCTGACGATAAGATCATTGCAGGGTTGTTTCTATCACCGCACATACGAACCTGCAGATCATAGAATTCGGATTCTCGTATATAGGCTGATGCCCGAATATCTCGAACCCCTATGATTAACCCGCCAGCTGAAAAATGATGAATCCAGACCGAATTAAAATTAACGTTGTCGTTTCTGTCTAAAAACAGAATTCCTCCCTGAGAAGATCCATTACCTCTATTGCCTGACAGCGCGAATTCAGAAAAATTAACCCCACTCACTTCGCCGTTAAAATCATACGTTGTCTGGTCCTTGTTCCACCCAGAAACAACGAAGCCGGTTTCTCTAATTCTTATTGTCCACCCAGTAAAAGTAGGAAGTGCCTTGAATAAAGACTGTGTTTTACCGGCACCATAAATACTCACGGGCTTATCAATCAAACCTAACTCAGCGTCATACAGGTACTCGCCCTTCGGCACATGCCCTACACCGGTTTTAACGCTGTACGCTAACCAATTTTGCAATGCAACAGTATCTAAGTTGGCACCATCGCCGTATGCACCAAATTGGTGGGGTGTAGGATCTGTTGGGAACAGCCCTAACAAATAAAACTCGGTACTGCCCACATGAATGATTTCACCGCCATCATGCGCGGGCCGTGCCCCTGAACTAGTTGACTTTTTAACCTGATAGCTATTTCCACCCTTTGGCGCTTCAGTTTGAGCCGCCCATCCGTCACGGTATGCGGTGGTGGAAAACTCGTCACCATCTGAAAGATCGCCATTGTTAACCATTGAAATAGCTTCAGAGACAGATGCCACTTTCCTGGTGGGCGGGGTAACATTTGTTTGCGCCAATAATAAATCTAGTGTTGTTTTGGCCTTTTCGTACACATCCATTAATGCAATAACATTCGATATCGGCGCGATAGTGCATTCCACATTAACTGCATCGGGATAAGGCCATGGAAATGTAAGCGAAAATTGAGAGTTCTCGATATCCACAGCATCAAGAAACACGGCCTGTTGTGTACCAATTTGTACTAAGGAGCCTTTTAGTGCGCCTAGGACTGAATCTGCATTGTTTATTTGGACGACCGGGCTTCCATGAGATGCTGTGACATCTGAGAGTTTGTAGGTGCTCATGACAAGCTCCCGTCTGTTTTAAATACTGAAAGGTTGACGATGCCGCCATCGGCTTGGCCAGTGATGGTTGTCGGGCCTGCGGTGGCCGCGGTGCTGGATATTCTGAACTGAATGCTGGTATCGGTAGTTTTACCCGGCACGATAACCAGGAACGCTGGCATACTAAAGGAGACAGACATATCAGCTCCTGCCGGTGCTGATGCAGATTGACTCGCGCTATCAACAACCACGCCATCGACCAATACATCAATCACAAATGTGGCGGTGTCAAGGTTGTTAGGTGATGTCCAAGTAAGTCTAAGCGGCTCAGATTTTAGGATACGGTCAAACGTTCCACCGACAATTTGCCCAGTAGCAGTGATCGTTAAAAAGACCTGGTGTGTGGTCGATACGGCATTAGTGGGTTGCGTTACCGTCTTATTGATTGAGCCATACAAACCACCAATGATATTGGCGGCATAGAACGTGCCGTAATTCTTGATAGTATCGTTCACGGCGTCATATTCGACTAACGGGTCACCATTACTATCGACAATTTTAAGTCCAGGGCCAGCCAATGTGGCTGCGCCTTTCCTGAACCATTCACCGTCAGGCGTTCTCCATTCATCCGCATTTGCCTTTGTGAGCAAGGCTAAATCCGGTTCACCCAAATCCAAAATTGGAGTGCCACGCCAGTAGCTTAATCCATCCGGACCGAATGGGTTTTCTGAGTCATCAACAATCATTTCATTGGTACCAATCGACACTCTAGCGCCATACCAGATGTGTCGACTCAAAGTTGCGCTGTATTGATAACCCACGCTGCCGTCTTTACCCGCAAACACCAAGTTATCCATAAACAGTCGAACAGAACTGACATTGTTGGTGCCGTTTTTGATTTCGATACCTGTGAAGCTGTTATAGGTCTCGATACCGAATTGGTATAGGCCTTCCAAGTTGCCGGTGCGGGTCTCCAGTAGCTCAAAGTACTCATACACTGACACATAGCTGCCACTCGGTTGTTCGATGCGCTTTTCATCGAATGCTCGAACAAATGCAGCACCTTCGACCCACTGGCCGTTACCATCCTCATAACCAAAGCCTGCATTTAAAAAGTTGGTAAGTGTTATTTCTGAATCAAAGTTTGATTGCGCATGTTGCAGGGACTGAATATCCTGTTTTACCAAGCCCAAATCATCATTCAATTCAATTACAGCCTGACCAAGCAGTATGTTGTCACCACTCGTTTGACTGTATTGGTTGCTCGCTTGCTGAAGGTCGGCGGCAATCCCCGAAAACGTGTCTTTAATTGAAAATGTGGACTCGGGCAGGATCATGTCACCAATAAATTCGGGGGTGATTTCCTGCTGAGCAATACCGATCAAGTCAGAAATAACTACCTGCAACCAGTTTGGAGCAGGTACCCCGCGATCAACAATCCGGTACCAAACATACAGCGTACCGTCGTGTGGTGTGTTGGTTACGGTTAAAACATCCGATTTACCCCCGTTTAAAGCATCGTTAAACGTGTCTTCAAACAGGAATTTCCATTCATACGTTGCCTGGCTGTGGGGCAGAGTAGGGCCGGTTATGATCACGCGCCCTGGTAAAAGGTCGACCGTTGGCGATGCTACCGGTGTATTGGGCTGGCCAACGTTAAATTGCGCTTGTGTGGCCACGCTGGTTTTAAAGCGGTTTTTGGCAGCCACTGCAGCGAAATAGGTACCCACTGGCAAGTTGCTAAGGTCTTGCTCCATCGCAATGGGTGCAAAGCTCTGCGTGAGTTCTGGGGTGCCCTGGGCGTTGGTTATTAACACAACATAGTTAATTACGCTGCTCGGGGTAGGATGATCCCAGGTTAATTTTCCCTGGCGGTAGTCGTCGTTTGGCGTTGCTGTAAACGCAATGGTATTGGGCGCAGCAATCGCAGTGGCATCGGGCAGGGTGGTGTTGGGGGTTAAGTCGCCTTCAGCGGGTTCAAAATTGTCGGGGTAAATAGTCGCTGCATCTTCAATCAGTGACAGGTTGGTCACGTTCTTGGATGCGTCGTACTTGGCTTCTTCTACCGTAAATTCCTTGTTTAAGCCTGAGCCTGCAGACACAAAGCGAATGTTTGCGCCTGTCACTATGTCGAGGCGCAGACCAGGTAAAGGGTACGACGTAATGAAACCGGCGCGGCTTCGTTCAAGTTTAAGCTTGGCTAAGCGCTGGGCCTGATGATCCTTTGTCACCATATTCAGGCGAATAGTGGTAGCCAACATACTACCGTCTTTGTCGATGTATGCCTGGCTAAATACCGTAGGTGCCGCTGTTACCTGCCACTTTTTGGTGGGGGCCACATACTCAGCTCGCACAGTATTGGTTATTTCCCGCAGCGGACGGTGAGGGCGGTGTAACGGGCGGGCATTGGTTTCTGATATGTCTACCGTTACCGTAGCCGGGCCTGCATACATAGCCGGTTTAATGAAAATCTTGCCGCCCACGCGGTATGGCTTCGCGCCCATGGTGGCCATAATGTTGTTCAGGCCCTCACCGGGGCGAATACCGTTATTCAGCGCTCCGTTACAACCGAAACGTTGGCCTGTCGCTGCGTTGCCGTCAGCATCGGTATAGCTTGCCTGCTCGGCGCAGTAGTTGGCTGTGAGTGCTACAAAGTCCCAGGGGATACGGCGAAGTGGTAGGGAGCCGTTCTCACCATAGTGGCGCAGGTAGTCGTAGGCGCACAATGCTGGGTTGTCGCTCCATTCCCATGTAGTGCTGTCTTCTGGCCGGTGTGCACCGCTACCGCCGGCGGTGGTGTCTTTTCTGGGGTCGTAAACTTTGCGGCCACGCACAATGAATTTGCACTCATTTACGCCACGTGGGAATAGTTCTTCGTCGCGGCGAATTTTCAATACCACATAGGTTTGCTCGTAACCAATGTGATCATTTGTCCACCCGTTTATATAGGTATTGGCCGTGCTGTCTGCAGTGGTTTGATTGCCCAGGTACACGGTCATTGTTACCGCGTCGCCCAGCTCGGCGACTGTTTTGCCTTCAATCTCGTAAATCGATACTGATTCACAAGGGTGCCCGGCAAGGTGCACTACCATAATGTCGTGTTCTTTTTTGCCAATGGTGGGAGCGGCCACACCCACAATTTGACCACCCACAACCGATTCACCATAAATGATTTTGCGGGGCTGGTTAGCGTTAGTAGTTAATGCCTGGTCGGCGACTGGGTCGGTGCCGTAGTCGCCTAAATCGGGTGTTAATGCGTCGGTGAGTATTTTGGTACCCAGCGCCGCGCCTACACCTATGGCAACGGCCGTAACGGCTGTCGACACAAATGCTGCAGCGCCAACCCCAGCTGCTACTCCAACCGCTACTGGTGGCATGGTACCTCCCAGCAACCTAGGCAGCTGCTCATTGGTAACGTCATTAAGCCGTGCTCAGCGGCGGCCCAAATCTTGCCCGACCACACAATGCCCAGGGCATCACCTAATGGAGTTTTAACCAGGGCTATGTCGCCTCTGCCAGCGCACAAGCGGCTGCACATTGGGCCAAACTTGGCTTCAATGGTTAGGCGCAAGTCACCCGCGCCGTATTTCTTCAGGGCGTGTTTCGACCCTCGCAGGCTTGAATAGTGGCCCCTGAATTCGGCTGCAAAGTCCTGGCCGGTCATTGCTTCCACTGCATTGGCGGTGAACAGGCAACAATCGAACGTGCCCCATTCAAACGGGGTGTTTAAATGCTGTTCAATGTAGGTGTTAAGGCGATTTGCCCAGTCTGGCTTTCTCATTTTAAGCGCCTCACTGGATCACCACCCATACCACCTCGGCCACTGCCACTGTAGTTGGTTTTAACCGGTAGGGTGTTCGCTGGAGAGCCAGCAACAATTTCTGCCAAATCGAAGAAGCGATCACCTGGGAACAAATGCTGTTGGTCGGCGTCGGTGGTTTTGGCGGCTTCAGCGGGCGTTGCCCAGCGTTCTATCCAGTCGCCCACAACCAAACTAATAACTGACGGGATTTGTTTTTCCAGGCTGCCTTCCTGTACTTTCACATCAACTATTTCACCGTCGATGACATAATCAACGCCTTCCAGCACGCGTCGGTATTCATCCAGTGCAACCAGGTGAACAAAGCACTCGTAGCCGTTGAGGCTTTCGTTCATTACTTCAGCCAGTAAAGCCGGGTCGAGCACTTTTAAACTCAGCGTTACACGGTTGTTCGAGGTGTCCGCGTTTTCGGTAAACTGGCCAATTCCTGCAAACTCGCCCATGCCTAAATAGGTCTGGCCGTTGTATACGCGTTCGCCGTGCCCACTGTGCACTCGCACCCAGCCACTTGACGTATTTATTTCGGCAAAGGCCAACAGGCGCGATGGGCTGGCTTTGGCGGCGGCAACCATAGTAGGTGTGATCACACGTTCTATCATGCGAATGCCTCCACAAAATCAAGCGTAATGTTTTTGTATAGGCGGCGATTGCCACTGAGCTGCTTAATTTGTGACGGGTCTGTCCACCTGCCACTGCAGCGCAGGGCATTAAGTGAAGAGGTTACAGGCATACCGTCCGTGGTAGCCTGGCGTAACTCATTGGTAAAATACAAACGCGCGTTGCCCGACACGTCTGCAGAAGCAGGAGCAGCAATCTCCATTAACTGGGTACCAATCGTGCAGCGGTCCAGCGCATCGGCAACAACCTGATTTGGGGTAAAGCCGCGAACGTCTGCATACAGACCATACTGGCCTGCTCCGTCAATAACCGGCGAGCCGCCCCAAGTACCGCCCTGGGCTTTAAACAGCGGATCAAACAAACGCGATTTATTAACCGAGCCTCGAAGGTGCTTTAAATGCAGTTTAAGCAGCTTGGCTTCTTCCAGTGTTAGCACTTTAAAGTAGTACTGAATGACCCAGCGTTCGCCTGAGTTCTCGGTAATATGCTCATGCCCCGATACCTTGCTTATTTCCATTTCTGTATCAGGTACCACTTCAAACAGGCAGCGGCTAATGGGAATGCTGGGAAAGTCGTATGTTAATACCGTCATGCTGCTAACCCATTTAAACGCTGGCTCAATGGGCCACCATTGGCAAAGTCTGATTCCAACTCAGCGTGATACTGCCGTAGGGCGGCTTCTACCTCTGCTTGAATACGCAGCTCCATGCCTGGCACTGCATTGCGGGCATCAATGGTAATGTTGGGGCTGTAGTTGATTTGGCGGCCACGCTCCTGGCTTAACCGGCCACTTTCATTTGCTGCTACCAGACCTTCGAAGCTACGGCGTTGCTGAGGGTTTAATACCATTTCGTCGTTACGCAACCACCAGGTACCTTCGCGAACGTTACGATCTAAACCGCCGTGCGCCTGACCTTGCAGGGTAACTCCTTTGATGTTTGCGAGTAGTTGACCACCGGTAGCTGCAGCTTGAGCCATCAATGGAATATTTAGTGGCCACGGTTTAGAAAACGCATCCATTAAAGCAGTAGTAAAATTTAACGTTCCTTGAGCAATGGCAAAGCCTTTTGAAACGGCAAACATTGCTTTGTAAGCTTTCGATTGTTCCCCCGCAAAAGCTTTTGTTATGCCAGCAAGTCCATCGAAGATCTGTTGTCCTGAGGATAGCAGCACATTTGCTTTAGCCACTTCAAGGGCGCGTATATCGTTAATGTGCTTTTGCCGAGCAGCGTAAATAAGGTCCAAGCCTTGCTGTTCGGTTATTTTTTTCTGCTCCATCGCTTCTGCAATAATGGCCATTTCGTTTTGGGCATTAATGCGTAGCGCTTCTTCTTGCGTTGCATAACGTAATTTTAGCTTTTCGTAATAGGCGTTTTGTTCGTCGTCTGTATACGTTTTGTCGGTAGGTTTGAAAGGTACAACATTGTCGTTAACTTCAGGATCATTGGCGGCAGGTTTTTGTAAACGAACTGCTGCTAGCGCTTTCGCTGCGGCGAGCTGGCGATTCATTGAATCGATAGAGGCGTCACGTTCGTCGAAGATATCGAGTAATGCGGCATCACGGGCGCGTTTTGAAGCTTCTATTTTTCTGTCGGCAGTACCTTCATAGCCCGCCGTTAGCTGGTCGTAATACGTGTCGATTTGCGCCAGCTCACTGTCTAAGTTAAATGTGTCGCCATCGAAGGGGTTGAGCACATCTAACATTTCTGAAGCGTAAGCTCGAGCCTTTTTCAGTAATCTGAATAATTCAGCTGTTAGTGTTTTGGCGTACTGTGAAATGTATGCATCACGAATGGTGGCTAAATTTGCAAGCTCTACCGTAAGAGCTTGCACCATTGCTTTCACGTTTTGAGGGAAGTACCGGAATGCCTCGCCTAAAAATCCTAACGTTTCTTCGGTAATAGCTTTTGCTGCGAGTACTTGCAAAGGGAATTGGTTAACTGCACTTGCTGCGATGTCGATGGATTCGAACACAGAGTCAGACCAACCTGACCAGGCACCAGCGTATGCTGACAAGTAAGCAACTAATTCGCCACTTGCTACCATTTTGGTCACTTCGCCTACCGCATCGCCCACACCCAAAATGAGTTCAGTTAGCCCACCAAAGTCTCCGGAAGCATTATTTACTTCCGCAACGAGTGTTTTAAAGTTGTTGCTAACAACCGTCATTGCTTGGCTGGCTGTGGGAGCCATCTTGCCAAATTCATCGTCTATTGCTTTCGATTGCTTAATGAGTGCAGATATTAATTTTGCGCTGGTTAATTCACCATTTGCTGCCATATCTCGCAATTCACCGGTGGTTTTCCCCAGCTCGGTTGCTAATGCTTCCATTAGCCGAGGAGCCCCCTCGGCAACAGAATTGAATTCATCCCCTCGGAATGCGCCCGATGCTAATGCTTGTGCTAATTGACGGGTTGCGCCTTCGGCCTCTTGAGCTGATGCGCCACTGATCACAAAAGACTGATTAATAGCTCGTGTGACTGAAAGCAATTGTTTTTCATTTACTCCCAGCTCTTTGGTTGCTCTGGTCATTTTTGCGTACAGTTCAGTAGTAGCGCCAATGTCAGAGTACGTTAAGTTTGAAAGTTTAAGCAGCTGCGTTTGAATTGCTAAACGGTCTTTTTCTGATTTTGTAATCAGCTTCAATTGGTTGTCTAGCTGCTTCATTTCATCTGAGAAACGAACAACATCGGCAATACCCATGGTAGCAATCAGCCCCGCTATTCCTCCAGCAAGTAGGTTAACTGGTGAAAGCATAGAACGCATAGTCGCCGTGAGCTGGCCAGAAGCTGCACTCATCGCCGTTATTCTTCTGCTACTGCGTTGAGCAGAGTCTCCGGCGTGTTTAGCAGCGGGACCGAAACGACCCAGTTCGTCACGGGCACGCTTTGACTCACCAACCAAACCGCTGGCGTCACCTTTCAATTTTATGCCGGTTACTATGTCAGTCATGCTTCGCTCGTAGCATCTTTTTGGTTAATTCGTCTGCGTACACCTGTCCCAGTAGCCGCAGTTTGTTATAGTCGTCCGGAGTCGTTTTCCGGCCTGACAGAATGGCGTCGTCCCTGACTGCCTTTACATCCAAGCCCACACATACCGGGCCGTTCCATATGTACAAATCATCTGTACTGATAAACCATTCAATCGCCGCCATGTTTTCCGGCAGCACTTCAAAATGGTCATCGGGCTTAAGAAGTGCTATTTCAGCTTCAATACGGTCTTCGCTGGCTTGCATCGACCGCATCTGCTTTACCAGCTCATCTATTTCCGCTTGCGGGGTTTGCGGCCCGTTTGCCCAGAACCTGGCCGCCCCTTTAAGTTTTTTGACGTGATACCTGCTGCTGCTTCGTGGTATGCGTTTATCACGCCCATGCGCACGTAAGCTGCGCTTTTAATAAGGGCTGACTTGTTTTCGTCGGTATACGGTAGGGGGGTGCCATCTTCATTCAGAATATCTGCGCCAAAGCCGACGACGACCCGTTCGCAAAAAACTACGTCATTCCCCATCAGCTTGTCGTATTCGTCCTGAGACAGAATTTCGAAGGTCATCGAGCACTCATGTACTTCGGTTTTGCCTCCATTGATTGGTAAATCAATTGAAACAGGCCAATCAACTTTACGGTTTGTTGTGACTGTAAAAGCCATGTGTTACCTCATTTAATGAAGCCGTCCCTGGCTTACTAAATTGGCTGTTTAGCGTCCGTCAGCCTTTGCTATCGCCCTGCGGGGCACGTTGTATCAGGCAGTGGTTAAAACGCTGTCGTTACCACGAATTACCCGGAAGCTGATATCCCAGCACTGCTTACCTTTTTGCGGTGAGGGCTGGATCCCAAGTAGTTGGATGCCGGTACTGGACTGCTTAACAATTTTTCCAGCCTCGGTACCGTTTGTAATTTCAAAGGGAACAATGGCACTGGCTCGAATTAGCGCGAACGGATCGAAAGTCGATAGCGCTGGGGCCTCAATAATGAATTTGCCTTCTTCGCTCCAGTCATCAATGAAGATTTGGTTAATTTCGGTGCCTTCGTCGTGCTCAATGCTGTTGTTGTCGGCCAGTTCGTACTCGTATAAGTTGAGCGCCTGACCATCGAGCGTAAACGTGGTGTTGGCTTTACTGAATGGCAGGGGCTGCTGAAAGGCAGTGAAGTTGGCTGCAGGCGGGGTACCGGAAACGGTGTCGCCATAAATACCCTGAATTTCAACAGCAATTTTAGGGATCTCACCCACTTTACCTGATGTGGTTAAGCTGGCTTTACCGGCCAACAGAATGTGCCACATGCCTTCCCAGTAGAAGTACACCGTGCCGTCCAGTTCATTTGATGCACTTAAGATCCGTTCATGGGTTACATCGCTGGCATTTACGGTTTCGTCACGCGCTGCCAACTGAATTAACTTACTCCATGCCGCTGGGGTTGTAGCCGCGCCAGAGCCTGCCCATTCAATGGGCGCAGTAATGGTAATACGCTCACCAGTATGAATTACGGGTTGACCGCCTGGCTGGCCATCGTCCAAGTCACGGGTTTTTTGTTCGCTCTGGTATGGGTTAACACCAAGACCAGTAGTTAATATGGCAACCGGTGTTGCACCGTTGGCAATGTAATCTGTGCCCTTGGTGTCTTCCGGGCGCTTCAGCGCCATCGTAATGAACTTACGTTTTTCTTTGTAACCTGGGGTAATGCTCATGCTTTAGTCTCCAGCGCTTTGGCCTGTTTAGCCGTGGTTTCAGTTGGGCGGTCTTCAACGTGCACCACTTTTAACTGGTAATGAGCGCTTATTTGCGCTTGCTTACCGGCACTGAGTTCGCCGTCTTTAAACTTGTTTTCGCCTGGCGCAAAGTCGATTGCCGCACGGCGAATGGGGTGTTCACTGCTATTGGTTACTATGATCATCCGTTAACTCCTTGGTACCAGGTGTTCGTTGTAAATCGGTCGACCCACCAGAGGCCACCACTGGCAAAAGCCACTAAATCACCGTCGCCAAGTAAAATAGGTTCGTAGGCGGCGTTGGGCTTCCAGCCATATAAGCTATTGCGTAAATTGGTGCGGTAGCTCTCCAGGGTAGTAATGGCTTTATTACCTGTTGAGTCGTTCACACTTTTAATGCCAATCACCACACCAAAGGTGACAATCATTTCTTGTAAAGGCTGCCCTATATCAACATCGCGCCCGTTTGGTGCCGGACGTTCGCGCACAGGTACCACAAAGGCCACACTGGCCCGTTGAATGGGCTGTCCAATGGCGTCGCGTACATTTGCCGCACCATCCACATGGTCAAAAAGTGATTTAATTCGGGTTTGAATGTCGTTTAACATTTAGATAAACCCCTTTGAATCTTCCCGGCTCCACACGCTGCCACCACTCACCATTTCAATGGCTTCATCTGAGGTGGCGACCTCTTCGGTACCACTTAAACCCAAACGCACTTCACCTTTGCCTACCGACTTTAAAAAGTTAATGGCGGCGTCGTAGCGCTTTTGCACTACATCGGGTACGGCGTTGTCGTATAGGTTGAATCGGGCAATGTCGCCGCAGAGTTTGGGTAACACGCTCGGTATAACGGAAAGGGGCAGGGCATAACGCCCGCCCAAATAGCCATCAATCAATGCGCTGGCATCCGCTATGGCCGCACTAACTACCTGGGCATCTACTGAGCCGGTGTTGTCTCGGTCAGAAAGGGCAATTAGCTCGCTCTCTCCAAACCGGTCTATCAGGTCGTTAGTGGTGCAGTAGTTCACGGGTTATGCTCCCGCGTTCTCTGCGCCGGTGTCCTTACTCGCTTTGGTGCCTGCCTTGGCCGTGGTAGATTCGGTTTTCTTAGCAGGCGTTGCTTTTTCCTGCGCCGCTTTGGTGGCGGGGTGGGCCAGGTAACGGTCGAGTGGTGCAGTATCAACGCCTTCCGGGATGGCGTCGGCTGGCATTTCGCGAACAGACAGTTTCTTTTCGGCGTGAATGGCTTTGAGCTGTTCTTCACTGATTTCATCTTTTGCGAATGCGGTACCGGCGTCAGTGAATCCGAGACCGGCGCGGCGAAAGGAAGGCACGCTGGCCGTAATGACTAATGCAAGAATAGTTGCTTTGGTAACAGACATGGTTTTCTCCTTACAACTGGCTTACCTAAGCAAGCCAGTTGTCAAAGTTGTAAAGGTTGTAGGCTTTTTACTTACAGGTAGTCAGGCGAAATTACGTTGAACATGCCGCGCAGTTCGTTACTTACTGCGCCCACGCCGCCATCGTCGATTAACTCACGTTCGTTAATCTGCTTGGCTAACTTGTGCAGGCTTGAAGGCACTACCAAGGTCAGGCGGTTCTTACCCAAGCCCAAAGAGCGGCCACCGTCTGCCTTAAAGCTGCGCATCAGGTTAATGGCGTCCCAAATAGTTTGGTAAGACAGGGTTTTCTTCACGCCCACGGCCATTTGCCAGAAGCCAAAGCCCACGTTGCAGCGGCAATCTACGCCGTAGCGGAATTTTTTGTTCATAAATACCGCTTCATCATTCGGGTTATCCATGGGCACAAACTGCATACCTTTGCGTTCCTGGAAGATGATGGGCTTCAAGCTACGGTTGGTATCCATGAGGTACCAGGCTTCGCCGGTGTAGCCACCGTCTACAATCACGTTGGAAAATGAGGTGTCAGAACCAGAGCCGTCAACTTCATCGTTTACCGGGTGGTCGGTATCAAAGTAATATTGGCCGTCGTAACAGGTGGTGGTAAAGCCTGCTTTTAATAGTGGGAATACCAGTTCATCAGGGAATACCGATGCGGCATAACCCAGTTCGTTCATCATTGGTGCATATACGCCAAGCGTATCGTCTTCAATGTCGTTACGATCTACAGCCACGGTAGACTCATAATCTTTGTTGGTAATTTCATACGAGTGCTCTTTAATCGATTTAAGCACACGGTCACCGATCCACTCACGAAATCCCGGCCATTGGCCTAACCAGCCATAGGTATTGGACTTAGTGGTTGATGGAACAACGGTGGCCACGGCGGCATACATTGGCTCGCCTTTTACCTTGCCGTCTTCGAAGTTTTTACGGAATCCGGTGCGGATTGCGTTGAGTGTTGCGGAATTAACAATTGCCATGTGGGCGTTCTCCTGGTTAATGAAGCGACTTAAGCTTTTTCTTGCTTAAGGGTTTCGGCGTAGTCTTCGTGGCTAATGCCCAGCTGGTCGGCAATCGATTTCTCATCAGCCGTGAGCGCTGCCACACCGGTTTTGTCTTCCGCGTCGGGCGTTTTGTCTTTGGTCTGCTTGCCATCAAATGCGGCGATGGTAGGGCGGCCATCAATCAGCGATTTCAATGCGGCCATGTTGGCGTTGCCCAGGTCTTTTAAATAGCTAAGCTCTGCCTGGCTAATAAACTTGCCGTCTTTTTGTGCCTGGTCGATAACCTGGTCAACGGTAAGTGCTTCGTGGTCAGCTTTCAGTGCGGCCAGCTCGGTAACAACCGCGTTATAGGTGTCAACTGGCACATGCTTTGAAATATCCACGCTACCGCCTGCTTCTACCTGAGCGGTAAGGGCGGCGATTCTGGTTTCGCTTTCGGCGGCACCTTCAATCTGGGCTTTCAGTGCTGCCAGCTTGGTTTTGATTTCCGGGGTGGTTAACTGGGCATGCAGTGCTGCCGCGTCGATGTCCTGGCTGGTATCAACATTGATACCAAGCAGGCCAAATAATAAGGCGAGTGCTTCATTCATGGGCTTAGGCTCCGTGGGGTTGGTTTGCGTACTCGGGGTGTTAGCTTTGAGGGCGGCGGCTTCTGCCATGCCTTTTATTGCTGGGTCGTTGGTCAGTGCTGCGCTGTGCAGGTCGACGACCTGGCCGGTGGTTTTGTCATACATCACCACGGGGCTGTAAAACTTGTACTCGTCGTTTTTAATGTGCTCGCGTGCTGCAGGGGTAAACTTGAGCTGGGCGAACAATCCCTGTCCGGGCCTCCATTCAAACGTTTCTCCCCATGCACTGGCCGGGGCTTTCTGGCCGTTCTCTTTGGCCAGTAAGGTTTGGTGGTCGTAATCGAATAACAGGCGCTGGCCGGATGCGGCACGGGCGTTTAAACGGGCGGCTAATACTGCGCCGCTTTCGTCATTAATCAGCCATTTGTTACCAGGGACTTCGAAGGGGCGGCCATCGTAGGCAGAAAAATCACTGCCCGGCAGTATTTGCTGCCAGGGCTGGTCTAAATTGATTTCGAACGAGCAGGCGGCAATGCCAAGCGGTTGCACGTTCTGATTGGACAGGGCGGCAAGGGATAGGGCAGCCGCGAGCGCTGGCACTACATGACAGCCTCCTGATTCCGAATTGTGTATTTCGTATGTGTGATTTTTCATAGCCCGGTCAGTATGCCGGGCTGAAGGGGTTAGTCTGGTTTAGTCTGGGTTTGGGTTATTTTGCTGGCATTGGAGATTGAGCCGCATTAATACGCAATTTTCGACGCGCTTTCTTTATGTCGGCAATTTCATTTCGCATTTCTAATTTCTTTTCTTCGGGGGTGTATTGGCATTTGATGTCTTTTTCCAACAACTTGATGGATTGATTGAGACAAGCGTCTTGCTGTAACAAATGCTCTGGTAAGCTATATTTCAAATAAAGTCTATTCCCGAACCAGGCAATGGCACCACCTACTAAAGGTGCTAAAGACATCATTGTTGTCATCGCATCTTGGCTCAACTCTAACAGCTGTATTACTAATTCAAGAAAGGCAATGATTGAGCCAGACGCAATAATTCCGTTATTTGTGCTATCCCTTTTCATTTTCTACCACGCGGTCTTCCAAGATTGCTTGCACCAACTCTTGGTTAGATGAGGCGGAAAACTGTTTTTTGACTGTCCCGTTCGGGCCTTTCAAAGTGACAGTAATTATTTTCTGTGGAAACATGTAAGTGAGAATGCCGTGCACAATTACACGGGTTGCACGGAAGCAAACGTATACGGTAATTGGTACACAAATCACCAATAGAATTAAGTTGATAATTAAAGTTGTCTGCATAATAGCACTAGCCAAAGGCCAATTTTATTCACCTAATTTTCTCACAACTTCAGTAATCTCATATCTAACTTTAGTTGAACCATCTATATTTTGGGTGTGGATTGTCTTTAATTTTACTGTGTACAAGTCGCCTTTGGCGAACGTGTCCTCGTTGGCTCTGACTCGCCGAAGAAAGCCCTCATCCTTTATTGTAACTGTTTTGGGTTTTTGAACGTGCTCAATTTGCCAGCCAGAAGATTTATCGAAATTCACGTTGATGAACCGAACATTTACAGTTTCTTCTGTCTCGGTTTCTTCAGCTCCGACCTTGTTGGGTATTTTTCTGTAAGACGTAAAATCACCCTCAGAAATTGAATGAATAACAGTCTCACCATCAAAGCTTTTAATATGCACTGTCGCATTCGTATCATCTTTAACTGGTGCAACAACCGCTTTATTCAATGAGTCACGGAAATCCTTGCTTAAAACCAGTTTCGCATAGTCGTTACTGACTGTGATTTCTTCTTCCTTACCGCGAAACTTCGTTTTTATCGTAGTCTGCTCACCTTCTTCTATGACGGTATCAATTTTACGGCCTTTCAAAAATTCTAAAATGCTAAAAATGGTAGTCGCAGTAATTGAGCCGCCCGCAGCGAATCCGATTATTTCTAAAACATTTTTAGTCTCTGATAGGTAAGAAAGAACTTCTATAGGTATACCAAATGAACCGTCACTTGGCACATTTACCTTAATATCAACCTTTGATTCTTCCCCGTTCAGGATCTTATCCGCTTGGGTAATGGCCTCGCATATACCTTGCAAGCCAATAATTAAATCAGCAGCATCAATTGTATGGTCATTTGTTTCTGTTGTGTCGTAGTAAAGACTGAACGAGCCGAGCTTGGAGGGCATTCCTATTTCCTTATAACTTCATTTATCCAAGTAAGTAACGCGATTATTACTTAATTAATATTGCTAAGACAAGCAAAGTCGATAAATGCTGAGCATCAAAAGCTCAAATCCCCTGTTTAAATTTCGCCAGAATCGTTTAAATACTTTCTAGGTGAGCAACCATGCCGCTTTTTGCTTTTGTGGCCTTAGAATGGCTTACAGCGCGTTTTTAATCAATAGCATCTAGTAGATGGTCTTGCAGTATCGCAATGATTTCGTCGGCATCATTCCAGGGGCCCGTGGTTAGCCCTATGAATGGCCGGGCGGGTATGCCGTCGTCTTCCCTGCCGAACTGGTGTGTTGGTGCGTATTCCTGGTTGCTGCCGAATGTGAGTGTTTTGCCAGCTATCTGATAGTTGAGCGTATCGCGCATAATGCCCGATTGCTGCAGTATTCTGTCGTCGCCACCTTTGCGGGCTAATGTTTCCGGTGCTAATGGTGCCCATAATTCGCCGTTGGGGGCAACTTCCAGTTTAAATCGTTCCTGGGTAGATTCGATCAGGTACTCGCCAATCTCAGCAAATGCCGGTTCCAGATTTTGGCCTGCGTGAATGAGCCTGCCCAGCATGCGGTTTACTTCGCCGCTGCCGTAGGCTCTAACCGTAATAAAGCTACCCGCCATTGCTGTCACTCCGTAGTACCAGGTTGCTTAGCAAATCGCCGAATTGCTCGCGTTCATAATTGGGCGCTTGCTTGGCTAATGTCTCAATTTGCTGGTACTTGTCCTCGTCAGATAGGCTCTGGCTCAATATTGCTTGTGCCTGGCTCAATTGTTCACTGGGGGCTTTGTGGCCCTGATTAATGCGTTTTAATATGTCGTTCATGGCAGCAGCTGCTCCATTAGTTTATCGAAGTACTCGGTAATGTCTGGGTAGTGGCTGGCCAGCATGTCGCGGTTTAATGCCCAGGCGGCAAAGTGCTCTGCGTGCCACTCCATTGAATCCTGCATACTGTACTGGGTAATAGCAGTATTGAGACCAGGCGAGGGTATACCCATTCGCATGGCCTGAAATTGCACTTGATGTCCCATTTCGTGCAGCCACGTAACTATAGCACCTCCATGATGCCCGCTGTCGGTATAGTTGCGCACAATATGAGACAACGACCATTGGCGCTTACCTTGCTGTCCTGCCAGTATAGCGGCTTCAACTGCGCCGGTTAAATCGGCCATGTTGCGCACTTTGTCCAGGTTAATGCCTGACTTGGCTTTCACTACTACGTGCGTCCAGCTGCGCGACGTATAGCCATTTACGCGTTTGGCCATGTGCCCTGGTACCGGCCAATACCGGTGGGCCATTTGCTCGGGCACGTCCAGATATTGCGCTATGGGTTGCATGAGCGGATACGTTTTACGTGATCCCCTCACCATATCGGTAGGCCGTAAAAACAGCGTTTTCATGTTGTAGCGGGTAATGAAGTCGGCTACCTGGTTTAGCTGTGGTTGGGTTTCAGCTAACTTGCCAAACACGCGGTTTAGCCCGTGAATATCAACGCTTTTGTTGGTTGAATAGGCGCTGGGTATTTTGCGCTCTACCAGGCGTTGCTTCAGGGGCGGTTTGCTGGCCTGTTGCTCTCGTAACGTATCTGCCTGGCTTTTAACGCCGGGTGAATAGTCGAAGCCCGGATCAATCCCCACCGGCACATGGTGCACTTCGCCGGTTTTCTTATCTACCCATTCGCGGGTCTCTATCACCGGCTCTTTGCTTACATTGTGGCCGCGTCTGCGCATACTGCGCTCGGTCTCACCAAACACCTTGCACTTGCAGCCCCAACCGTTCTGTGGGAACCAAACCTTCCAGAACGGTGAATCTTTAGGGAGTATGGTGCCGTCTTTGCTTTGGTGGTGTGGGCGTGGGTAGCGGCTATCGCCGTGGGCGTAGCGCCAAAAAGGGAAGTTCTGCAGCTGCTGGTACCGGCCAGCGTTATAGCTCTGGCGCATGTTGGTGTCGTAGATGATATTGGCACGCCATGCGGCGGTGCCGGTATGATCCCAACCATGCTTTTTAACCAGGTGTTTAAACTCCTTTTGAAACCAGCTTAAACTCTTACCTTCGGCAATGGCGCTATCAACAATTTTGCGCATATCAGCCAGCAAATCGGTTTTCACTGCTCCGGCAACCATAAACGCGTTGTTGTGTTGCGCCCGCCATACATCAGCCCAGCGTTCGCTGGGCATGTCTACTTTACTGCGGAAGAAATCAATGGCTTCGCTGAACTTCTGGGGGCCGTATTCGGCTGGCATTAGTATTTACCTTGTTGTGAAAGTTTTTTAAAACTCATCACTTAACCAAAACTTATAGATATGTGGCTAAACAACCAAAGCAAAGCCTCTATAACCACCCAGCCAACAATTGCTGAAAGCAGAAAAAACACTACAACTACAGTTTTCCAACTAAAATCTCCAAGCATTACTCACCCTTCAGCATTCTACTCAGTAAAAAACTCATGCCTAAACGGCCCAATTGAAAGCCAATAAGCGCTACTGAAAAAAAAGTTGAAATTAAACCGACAACAACAAAAACGGCGGCCCAATTCCCGATCGTCATTGGTGCATCTTGGATAGTGGTTAACTCGTAAATAACCAGGCCTACTGTGACTAAGTGATAAGCCCACTTAATAATTTCTTTGTCCTTTTTCATTTATCACCTTTTCGTTTAGGAACCCAAATTTTGTACAGGCCACATTCAGGACATCTAGTCTGGGTGTGGGACTTCATCATCTTTCTGGCCCAGCTATGCCAATTTAGATACCCAGTAGGGCAAGGCGTGTGGTTACTGCAATTCATTATTCTTTATCCAGCTCATAGAACAATTTACCTTTGCAGCGCGGGCAAACCAGATCATATACCGCCATGCCAGGATAGTTAGGATCGGGCTTTTTGAGTCTTTCATCGTGATAGTGCACGTTCCTGCAACGACTGCATTTAACTTTTTGCCTTTCTGCCAATTCAAGCATCTTGCTATCTCCCAAACTTATCGGCCCTGCTGGCCAGTAGATTTCTTATCAATAAAAACATCACCACGCCCAACAGCAGGGGGCTTAGCACAAAGGATACAAACAGCTTATAGGCGATGGTTGATACTTTGTGCTTCATGGCTATCGGCCCTCGTTTACGTCGTACCGGCCACTGAGTTCGGCAGCGGCCAGTGCTTGCGCTATCAGTGTTTGGTAGTCGTCGGTTGGTAAGGTGTCTTCCAGTTCCAGCAGCTGCTCTAAAAGCTGCTCCAGTGAATCCGCATTGGCTACCAGTTCTTCAATGGGCTGCATGAGTTTGGCGAACTCGGTACCGGCTTGTTGTTGTAATCGTTCGGTGAGTACGTCGGCACCGTCTGGCGCGGGCTGCGTACCTTTGAGCGCAGCCAGTGCCAGCTTAAGCGCAGCAGCTGGGCTTTGGGGTTGTGGTGGTTGTTGGGGTTGTAAGGTGCCCGGCTGCTCACCGGCAGGGAGTCCGGTGGGTGGCTTAGCAGCTCGGGCTAAAATGGGTTCGTTGCCTTCTGGCTCGGGAATACGCAATTTGTCGTGTGCCCAGGATACCGGGATACGCACACCAATCTCTGCCAACTTGGGCAGGCTTTCGGAATACAGTTTTATGTCTTCCGGCTCTTGTGTATCAAACTCAATTCGCGGTTTGCGGCGTGGGTCGCCCGTGTAGCTTTTGCTGTTCAGCATGTGCATGGGCAGAATTAAATCGCGGTTCAGCGTGTTTCTGAATTGGCGTAAATCGTGATCACGAATGTCCTGGCGCACTTCGTTGTGCACGTTGCCCAGTGCCTGGCTGCCGGTGCTGTCTACCTGTGACGTGAGTGTTTGGCCCAGGATCACTTTAGACTGGATACGCTCACACCAACTCATCATGGTCATGAAGGGGTCGCTGCCACCGCCCTTAGCAGCTTCGTGGAACTCGATTTCCATGCCCTTGGGGATTATGCCACCGGCGTTATGGCCAATACCTAACACGGCTTGCAGCAGGCGCTGCTTTTCATCTGGCGTGGCACCGGACGGGTATTTACCCAGTTTGATGGGAATGCCGTAGATTTCTAAAAACTCGGCTAAGTCACGCACCGAGTAGTTTTTGAAAATAAACGGCCAGGCTAACTGGCGAATGAGGCCTGCGCGGGCAGGGTAGCCGCTCTTGGCCGGGTGGCTATGCTGGATCCAGTTAAACGGTCGAAGCTTTTCACCTTTGCCCGTTTGGTCGCGTAGGGCTATACAGTTCTGATCATCCTGATGCAATTGAAACCAGGTGGCCGGGCGGTGCTCGAAATGTTGCGGGATACGAAAGTTGTTGTACAGGCCCCATTCAAACTCAATGTTAGAGAAGCCTTTTAGAATACCGTCGCCCATACCAAAAATAATGTCGTGCCAGTCTTCTACATCGCGCAGCATCTGCTCAATGTTGGCAGCGTCTTTCTTTTCCTGCTCGCTGGCATTGGCCGGTGGCTCTATGGTCCAGTCGATATCAGTAAGCGCCATCTTGCGTTTAAACAGCTCTGCCTGAATGTGGCCGTCTTTTTCTTCTATGTCTTCGGCCAGATAACACTGCTCCAACAGGTTGCCCTGCTCGGCGTTCTTCAGGATAACCGCCAGTGTGGCTGGGGTCAGGCCGCTTGACGGGTGTTCGGCAAACTCCCGTCGCAGCTGGGCTACGCGGGCTGAATCGTCGGTTTGGTGTTGCTGTAGTTCTTTTTCGCGTACCCGGTACCGGATACCGTTATATTCGTAGGTTTCCATTAAAAGCAGCCACTCTGGTTATAGGTTAAATCGTCGGCGTCGCGGGCGTTCTCGTTCCAGCGGTCGTTTTTATCGGGCAGGGGGGTGTAGTCAATCTCGCCGCCTTCCATCTTGCTTGCTGCTACCATCATGCAGCAGGCAATGGCGCTATCGCCGTGGCGCTCTTTTTTGTCGTCGGTTTTGGCGTCTGGTATGCGCGGCACGCCCCGGTTGTTAATTTGGATAGAGCGCAGGTCGTCCAGGATGTCGGCATCTTTGGGAATGATGATGTCGAAGTCTTCATAGTAAGACTTCATGATTGGCATGGTTTCCCGGTACCAGGTTTCGCTGATTTTTACCGCTTCCACCAGACCCGCACCGTATTTGTCTATCGCTTGCTCGGCCAAGTACTCACCGTTGCCTGTGGCGTCCAGCTGTGCGCCTACAAAGCGGGGCAGGCGGTCCAGTAGGTAAAACAGGATTTGCTCTTGTTGCTTGTAGGGAATGTTACGCAGCTCCAGTACCAGCGGTACCTGAATGCTTAGGTCTTGCTGTATAGCGCCAACCCACAAACAGGTTAAATCGCCTTTGCGGGCGAAATCCTCGCCCAGGCAGTGACGCAGATTAGGATCCAGTTTAAGCAGCTCTGGCAGTAGTACCTCTTTGCACCAGTCGCGAATATCGGCGGCGCGCAGGTCTGGCCGCATCTGATTCCACTCTGGGGTTTGCTTGTAGCGAATAACAATGGGCTGGCCGTTGTCGCCCGGCTTAACCATGGCTTTGTCGATAAGCGCACGGCTAAGGTAGGCACCACCGCCAGACTTGGGCACGCAATAGTATTCTTCGAGCGCGTCTTCCTGGCTGGCGGTATCGCTTAGCAGGTCTTGCTTCCATTGTTCTTCGGCTTCCTGGCTCCACGCTTTACCCAGGCGTTGACAAATGCGCTGGTAAAGCCCCTCATTACAGGCATCGTCCAGGGTAATGCGGTGCACACTGTAGCGCTTTTTACCGGCTCGGCTGTCGTCAATGAGCTGATTAAACAGGTTCTCGGTACCATTGTGAGTACTGATTAAACGTACCTTTGCACCCCACATGGTGAGTGCCAGCGCAGCCTTGAGTACTTCAGCAAGCAGCAAATGAAAGGCGGCTTCGTCAATGGTTACATTACCCTGCATACCCCGCAGGTTTGAGGGTTTGGAGCTGAGTGCCTGAATTTTAAAGCCACTGGCAAAATGAATAACGAACGTCAGGATCTCTTTGCCTTCCTGACCTTCATCAATGAACATTTCTTCCTGAATGTCGCCTGCGGCCTTGTTAAAGGCTTTGGCCCACATGGCGGCAGCATCAATAAACTCGCGGGCCATTTCCTTGTTGGAGCCAACATAGAAATGATTGGTACCTAATGCGGCTTTGCTCTTACTGGCAGTAAGTACTGCATCGGCAGCCTCTGCCCAGGTGATACCAGTTCGGCGTGACTTCTCGGCAATTTTGAGTGGGGATTCGTCGGCTATCCAACGTTTCTGGTACCCAAGCAGCAGCTCGTTCTCATCGAACGGGATAAACGTAGGCAAACCAAAGCGGGTTTCCAGTCTGTCGCATTGCTCAATGGCTTTTTGATACTGCGACTTACTAGGCTGTATTTCCGGTGGTGTGGTGGGCTGCTTAGGTGGTAACTTCATCAGGCAATACCCAGAATTTCACGTTTAATTTGTGCTGCGCCCTCAGTGGTAAGCCCCGCTGCTTTGGCAGCACTCTCGGCGCGTTCGGCGGCTTCTTCGGCCATGGCTTTACGGATTTCACGTTCACGCTTGGTGGACTCACTGGCGGCTTTCTCCAGCTTCTCAACGCCTACGGCCAACTCCTTAATAAACTTAGGCGGTACCACTTCGCCGGATTCCGAGAGTTTCAGCACTTGATCAAAGGCAAGGGTGCGCACCATTTCAATCAGTACCTTTGAGACTTCGCCGGTAGGCTTGTCGCCCAGCTGGTCGACCCATTGCTTAGAGACTTCGCGGGCTTCCTGTATACGGCTGCCCACTGTGGCCATGCGAGTGGCATAGCGGTTTAACCCACTGCGGGAGAGCTGCTCATCGTCGGGCAAGCCCGCATCACGAATAAGCCCGTTTACCCGCTCCAGCACTTCGGTTTGGGTAACCGACTTATCGCGCAGCAGCTCTATCAGCTCCGACTTAATGTCTTCCGGGAGCTGGTCGATTTTGCTGGGTTTGCCTCGGGTGCGTTTATCGGTCATGGGTTCTTCTTTTTGTCTTTTTCAAACTCGGCGAGAAGTTGCTTTCTCACACGCGGCACGACTGCTTGAAATTCATCCAGCAGCCGAAACCAGTGAGGGAATTCCTTGCGCATATACTCACGGTAGCTTTGGGCATGTTCCTGAAAGTCTTTGGCGATCACTTCATTACCAATTTCAGAAATGATAAATGCATGGACAAGCCGTTCTATGATTTGCTTTTCCATTTTTGTTGCTGTTCTGCGGTGCGCCATATTGACTACCTTGGTCCTGGGCGTTTAACGCCGGGTTGCGTGGCCAAGCCTTTTTCAACGTCCAGGCCGCGCTGGGTGATTTTGGCAATGGTGTAGCTTTCGTGGTTATCGAGCGTTACTAAGCCTTGCTCTTTTAACCAGAAAAGATGGGTACCAATTTTATCCATGGTCATGGTGTTGCCGTACTGGGCACACACTGACTGGATAATGCTGTTGTTGGCGGCGTAGTCATCCATTGCTGCCAGGCAATGCAAAATGCTTAGCCGTTCGTGTTCGTTCATAATCTGAGTGATGGCCATGCTACTTTTTCTCCCCGCGTAGTTCGTTTTCAACGAGCATGTTGTATTGGTTTAAAATCTGTTTAAACATGGGTTCAACGCTTTCTAAACGACCCTCCAGACGGGCCATAGATTCACGTAATGCCTGGCTGTCTTGTGCAGTGGGCAGGTATTTAATGTGCCCGTCCAGTTCGTTTACGATGTCTCTTAGCTTGTAATGCTCCAGCTGTTGCTTGGTGAGTTTGGCTTCGTTCATTTCGAACCGCTCGCGAACGGAAGTTTCGTTATTCTCAAACCGTTCACGAACGCTAATGGTGTGGGCTTCCAGATCTTTCTTAGTCGCAAAGTACTTGCTGAGCCAAAACAGCCCAGCAGCACCCAGTATCGCTATTAAAACGGTGTAAAACTTCCAGTTGTCGCTGATGTGTTGAATAACGTCATCCATGATTGCGGTTCCTTTTTTCGTGGTCGTGTTGACAATCTGAGCAGCGCTGAGCACTGCCAATAATGCGGCGGCGCTCGGTGATATCTAAATCGCAATCGACACACAGTGGTGTGCCATCAGGCGCTTTGTTACGCGGGGGAACAGGTGGCAAATCGAACGCTCGATTTTGCATTGCCAGCTCGTGAAAATACGCACTTCTGCGTTGCGCTTCGTCGGCAATATCCATTAGTTGCTGGCTCCTTGCTTACTGAACTTATCGAAGGTTCTGAAACCGAAATAGGCCAGAGTGGGTGAAGCGATAAGCATTGCCAGCTCCATACTGGCCCCTGTGCCATAACCAAATGCTTCGGCAACTTCAAACGCACAGACATACAGCATGGTGTAGTAGCTGTGGCGATTAGCGGTTTCTGGCCGCACGCCTTTAGGGTCGACGCTGCGAATGGTTTTTTGTTGTTCGGTATGCATTGCCAAGTCGTAATCTAGACGGTTCTTTTCGCGTTCAGCGGCAATTTGTTCCAGATTGACTTTTAGTTTTGTAACCTCTTCAGGTGGTAGGCTATCTACTACCGCCTGCAAACGGTTTACTTGCTCCTGCGAAGGTTTGCCTTGAATTGTATCTAGAACTGCTGAGATAGTTTCTGTGGTGCGCTCGATGTTTCCGCCTTGGCTTTTACCGAATAATCTAATCAGCGAAGGACCTGCTGTTAGCAATGTAGATATGAGAGGTGCCATTAAGGTTGCGCTCCTAATTGATGGCGTAACTGGGCTAGCTGATGTTTTGCAGCGGCATTACGCGTAGATGATGATTGGTTCAGGTACTCGTTAAGATCTTGTCGGGTAACACTGTTCCAGCCTTGACGCCAAAAACTATGTGCAGTGGCGTTATGACTACTTTCAGGCAAAATCGAAAGCTCGCCACTTTTCTGGCTTTGTGCTTCGGCTTTCAATCTGGCCAGTCTTCCAGACTCGAACCATTCGCGGTTACGGCGGCTTATTGTCATAGCGCACCCGCCAAGTCTTCTTCGGTTAAGCGATACAGGAAGGTGTTAGCATTGCGAAGGTAATGTTCTACCGTGCCCTTGCCAGCCTGGGAGTTGTAAAACTGCTTCCAGTACTCAGCTCTGCCACGTAACGTATTTGGGATGTCTTCCGGGCGAAGACGATAATGCAACCGACAAAATATAAAGCTCAGTTTGGGGTCGTTAATCAGGTCTACGTGCATTACGTTGGTAATGTCGTACCCAAATTCTTTTTTGATTAACTTAACAATATGGGGGCGGGTTCTGCGCTGAATATCGCGAAACCCAATGTAATCGATTTGGCAAAGGCCCATGCCTGCGCCACCAGGCGTAGGATCTTCGTACAGCCCCAGGCAGGTCTCAGCCGCTGCAGTTTCTAACAGCAGATTTATGCCACGGTTATGCGCACCGTTGCCCAGTACCGCGCAAACTTCGGTGGCTAACACAATGGCCTGAATCTTTGATTTCAGGCCGTAATAGTAGGTTGGATTTTCTTGGTTCATGCCGCCATCGTAGTGATAGCGGCGGGGGAATTGAGATTAGTCTGGGCTTGGGTATTGTTTAAAGATTACATTTACTAAAAATCTCATTTATTGCTTTTGTTGAACCATTCAGATTGAATCGGAAGTACACGTTCTCTTGACTATGCCAGTGTAACTCTAACAATGCTTCTTCACTTATTTTTATCTTTTCAACTACGGCTTCATCATTTCTAAATTGTAAGAATTTAGAACCCCATTCTTGTGTTAAATACAAGGTAGAAAGGTCATCGTCCCATTTAACCCTGCTAGAAATCAGATTGTAGCCATCTTTTGTTTCATCGTTAGTTAAGTTTGGAGCAGTAGTAAAAAAGACATATGCCCAATAGCTATCTCGCGAACACCCTACTGTTAGGGAAGCTTCTACGCCAGTGTACGGGAAAGACATCGGCTTAGTTGAATAAGTGGGTGGAGAGGTAGCGTAAAAACTGCGTTCTCCAGTCATTTCGTTAACTGAATCAAAAGTCCTCCATCTGGGCTTTTGTAATTTTACTGTTTCGCTTTTTTCTGACTCTTTGGTTTTTTCGGCCTTTACAATATTTGAACGGTCGATTTTCGTTAAAGGTGTTTCATCTGTAAAAAACGATGCTAAAAAAATAGAACCGATTAACAATAATACTAACCAAGTAACTCTGGACGTTCTTGGCGGCTGCTTGGCGCCACAGTTAGGACAGCTACTCGCACTAGTACTAACCTTGTGGTTACACTCTTTGCAATTTCGTAATGACATTTAATTTCACTCCCTGAAAGTGGCATAGGATTGATCGCAAATTCAATTACGTCAAATTTAAACACTTACCAAGTATAAATTGATTGCGAATGAAAGGTGTTTCGAGTTTAAAGGCCCGAGTAAACGGGCATTTAATTTATTTCCCGATTTGCTCAATGAGCTTTTCTTGTTGTGAAGCTATGTAGCCCATTAACAAGGCAAGTTGGTGTGTAGAACAATGTCCGTCTGGGGCGGCCCCCAATAGATCAGAAATTACTTTTTGACAGGTGGTTAGTATGTTCAGTTCATCCAATACTCGAATATCTTCCATTTGCGTTACTCCATGCAAATTTTCCTTGGGTTATTCGGCTATCAGCTATTTTTGTTTTTGTACTGTTGTACTCGCTAAAAACTGACGGATAATTAAAAACTAAACTGTTGTTATCCTCTGAATTTATTGGATTACACGGGCCAGCCTTATACTGGTAGCCGGGTGTCAACTAAAGCCTACAAAGCAGCTTCGGGCCTATTCCCCTTGCGGGTGTTTTATTAACGCCTCTCCACCCGGCCATTACGGACGGATCTGTGCTGTTAAGGGCACAGAAGGCCGCATGGCTATCGGGTGCGGATTACCGCTTTGTAGTTTTAGTGTCGCTACCTTAATGGCAGGCTTTTGGACTGTCAATAAATATGAAGTAAAGCAGCGGGTTATTGAAAAGGCGGGTTGTTGGCAGAATACCTACAACCCTTACAACTTTAACAACTCTGAATTAGCTGGTAGATAATGCGGGTATGGCGTTTAGTACTTTGCCAGTAAATTCCATCGTACTTATCTAGTCTGGCTCTGGCTGATTTATCGTCTTTGGCGAAACCGGCTTTGTTGAGCAAGTCAGTTTTGTTTAACTGGCTATCTTGTAGCAGTATGTTTTTAATCAGCGATACGAACTCTATATCCTGCTCGGTGGCCTGGGCTTCAATTAAGTCCACTTCAATAAGATCCAGGCTGTTTGGGTTAATGTCGAACGCCTTATCAACAATGGCTGCTCGTTCTTTTTTAACCTCCAGAATTACACCTACCGAATCGTTCGAGCCTAATTCACGCTTTTTTAGTCGGTACATGTTGTCTACCGAGTTTCTTATAGCGTTGCTGCCCTGGTAGTTTCGGCCGTCTTTGTTGCTATGCCCTAAGATCAGGATAGTGCCACCAGCCTCTCGTATGTCTTTTAGCATATTCATTACAGCTGCTATTTTGGCTTCGTTGTTTACATCGGCAAAATCCCGCAGGCTGTCGATCACAAAAAACATATTTTCGAACTGTTTCGCTGTGGCGTTTTCAGATAGCGTTTTCAGCAATTCATAAGAGGGTAGCGGGCTTTTACTACGCTGCACATAGTGAAGGTTTTGGTGACTGGCAATGAGCAGGTCGTGGACGTTCCGTTCTTTAAGTACGCTAAGTGGATTATCAAAATCCAGATAAAACACCTGAGTCATTCTAATCGCGCAGTATTTGGCTAACGCAAAGGCCAGCCAGCTTTTACCGTTGCCGCCATCGGCGTAAACCATTGTGATCATGCGCTTGGTTATAAAGCCTTCGATCACAAAGTCGATTTTCTCGTTAAAGTCGGCCTCTGACAGGCTCGCTTGGGTGAGTATGTGTAGCATCTTTGATTCTTACCTATTCGTTAAAAATTATTAGTTAACTTTGTGATTGTTTGAAATACAGGGTCAGCAGCCAATTTACGCATGGTTTCTCTCGCACTATACAACTCACGAAATTGATCAGCAGACATCACAACCGGACAAACCATTGACTCTGGGTAATCCTCTCCATCATCCATAAAAATGATGTATTCCTCATCGTTGTAATAGCGAAAGCGCTGCTTTCTTAATTCGTCAACCTCACGCTGAAGAATTTTCTCTTGTTTGTAGCTGGCCTCTTTTCTAACGCGCTCCTTGTCTAGTTCTTTCTTGAGCTTCACTATCAGAGAGCGACATTCAGAAGAATCAACCGGCATTTCTGAATGGCATTTTTTGCAGACAGTTTCACCGGTCATAAAAGTAAATGCCATACCAACATGGTCACAGTAATCGCAATGTTTTACAGGGTATTTATTCTTACTTTCCACTGTTCAACCCTCATCAATCATTTCAGCGGATGTCACAACAAGTTGCACCTGGCATTCTTTGCCGTTTACCAGCAGCGTGCCCAGCCAAGCTTTTGATGTGTCAATGGGGTGGCTGGCTAGGTCTTCTGCTAGCCAGTTCACTTGCGAAGTAAAGTTTTGGGATTCATGAGCGATGTCAAGCAAGGGTAATCCCTCAGCGTCATAATCCGGGTGTATAAAATCAAGCATGGTTGGCCTCGTTAGTCTTCTAGAAATTCATGCAGGCAGCTTGTGGCTGCGAGTTTGCGAAATTTACGTAGAGCTTTATGTTCAAGTTGATAGATAAAGCTTCTGGTACAACCGCACACCTCAGCGATTTCTTGCTGGGTTAGTGTTTGGCCGTATTCCGCGTACTGACAGAGTGCAGCTAATCCAATGTCAATATCAGGGTTAGGTGGCTGAGGACCTTTCATTAGATTTCCTTCAATTGTGGCTAAATTAGCGTTGGTTGGATCTTGCTGCGATATTCCCGATGTTTGGTGCGCAAGATTTTGTAAACCTGAATTTGGTTCAGGTTGGGGCAGTACTCTTTATGAATTCGTTCTACAGGCCAGCTGTGGTTGTGCCACAAGCGAAACATGTGGATGTCGCGTAATTCTTGCTTTAACTTGTCGCCGCGTGGCAGGTACCGGCATTCACCGCCCTGGTAGTGAGCAATTTCAGCAATTAGCGCACAGCTTACCTGGTACGATTTATCAGCTGCTATCCCGGCTTCTTTTAGTCTGCGTTCGCATAGCAGCACCAGTGCCCACAAGTGCTCCTTGTAGCGGGCCATGGCTAACTCACGATCACTTGTTAGCTCTGGCAGGTGTTCAAGCAGCTGCTCAAAATCGTCGTCAAAGTTGAATTGGTTTTGGTCGTTCACAACTGTTGCCCCTCATATGCCGCCGCAACATAGGCATAGGGCGCTGTAGAGGTGTGCCAGCTTTTTCTGTGGCCATAAAGCTCAGTCAAACCCTGCTCAATGAGTTTTTCGGCCATGAGGCGACGGTGCCAGCGTTTAAGGGATTCCAGCACCGTAAATGCCATGGTCTCGTTGAGCCATGCAACGCTGTCTACGCCAATTCCGTTAATCTTGCTGGTCATGCGTTTTACATAGGCATCGAGAGCAGCTTCTGAGCCATCGCGCACAAAACCCTGTTTGTGCATGGTGATCCAAATAGCGCGTATTTTATCGAGTCCGGTACCTGAAGATGGCGGCGACATGCGGCGCTTGCTGGATTTTTTAACTTTAAACCCTTTGGTTTTCATTTCTGCCAGCACCGACTCCAGCTGCGAATCTGACATGCTTAGGCAGCTCATTTTTCCTGTTATTCTGTGGAGTAGGGCGCGGTAGCTATCCTCTGGCATAGCCAACTGGCTTTTGGCTACATGGATTTTGGTAATTAAATTGTTTCTTTCTGACATGTGTTTTGCTCCACTACAGAAAATTGAGACATGGCCTGTGAAAATGAGTCGGCAACACCGTTTTGAAGGCATTTGTCGCAATGCACACAAAAGCGGCCCGAAATGGTGTTGTAATGACAATTAGGACGTGGCGCGTTGCAATTGGGACAAACAGCTTGCTCCATTGCTTCAGCATCAATGCCCAGGTCTTTTAATCGCTGAAGAAGTATCTGTTTCACATTGACCTCGCTACTGGTTAGCACCTTGCAGAAATGCCTGAATAAGAATTGCTGCCGCCGCCCATGCAAAGAACAGAGCTAAAAGTGGAGAGCCTGAAGTCAGCGCAAAAACACAGGCGCTCAGGCAGAGTAAAAGTAGTGATAGTCGCTTCATTTCGGGTCTCCTTGGTTTCCTTAAGCCAAGCCCTGTTATTTCAAGGCTTGGGTTAAGGCCCTTTGCAGGGCGCTTAATTTGCTGGCTCTATTTCCAGCCATTTTTCGTTTGTGCTCTCGTCGTGATACACATTCATCACGTAATCTTCTTCGAGTCCGTCCAAGTCGCCTGGTAGTTCAGCAATAGCTGCCATCAGGTCTTGTTTGCTTCCAATAATGGTGCGATTAAGCAACTTCGGTTGTTTGCTCATTAGCTGTCTCCGGTTTTAGTTCAGTAGTGATATTGGCCATATCTAATGCCAGCTGGTGATAGGTGCCTTTTTCGTCGCGCCAGTACACGCGGTAGTATTCGGCGCTGCTGTCTACCTCAACGGCGTCTGCTAGGGCTTTCATGGCTTGTTGCCACTGTGGGTCGTCGATATTGTGTTTGCGCAGGCTCAGTACTTTTGCGGCGCTAAAACGGCCGTGCTTGTCTGTTTTGAAAGCGCCTTGCACAATGGCCTGAAGGTTTTTGTTGCTGCCTTTACTCCAGCGTTTAATGCAGTCGTCGATTAGTGCCTTTGCTGCTACCAGGTTCTGGTTAAAACAAATACGGTCCTGGCGGCTGCGTTCAATTTTTATGCGACGGTCGAAGGAGAACAGCGTTACGTTACCTTTGGTACCGCCCAGTTTTTTGTCGTATTCAGAAAGTGCATGCTTTACGAACTCAGCTACGCTATTGCGAAGTGCATGCGCAAACGCCTGCAGTTCGTCGTGAACCAGTACCGCGTTGGTGAAAAGATCCCGCGCCAGCTGATCACGTTCAATTTCAATGGGTTTAATACGGTCTTTGCGGATCAGGTTGCCGTCGCCGTCTTCCATAAACCCAGTTGGGGCATTGACTTTGGTTAACCCATATAGCTCGTTAATGTTTTTCATGCGCTTAGCTCCATTTTGGTTAGTTGTTCTGAATTGAGTTGCCAGGTAACAGTGCAACCATGCAGGCGCGTCGCCATTAGGTGGTAGCGCCCCTGGTGCGTGTTATTTATCGAAATGAGTGTGCCTTTCACCTTTGGGCTTAGCGGCGGCAAAATCTCGATTTCGGTCGACCGTTCTTTAATAGCCAAACTCACAATGGCGCAGCCGTGTTTAATAAGGTGCTCCATTGCTTTGCTGGCCTTGTCGATGCGTGCTTTAAATGCAATGTTGTACTTGTTCATTGCTTGCTCCGGTGTGGGCAGGTTTGGCAGGCTCTGTAGAGCCTGACTCGCTGCGGGTTACTGTGACTAAATGGTTTGCCTTGCTCGTTTAAACACCGTTTAACTGGTATTTCACCGAGTACCGGGCAGGTAACCGATAGGTTGGCGTAAGCAGCCAACACCTTTTGTTCGATGTTGGCCAAGCTGCCTGGGTACTTGTTGTTTAGCACCTGTGACAACGTGGTTTTGCTCATGCCTGTGTCGACTTCTACCTGACGTCGGCCCAGCTCCGTTACTTTGCTATTTAGCAATTCATACCAATCCATAATTCCTCACTCAGCGGTCTCAGGTCGTTCTATCAACCGCTTTAAGTTCTGGTCGTATAGGCCTTCCTTGCGGGCAACTGGATACTTGTGCCCAGTGTTGTTAAATAAACGGTAGCGGTTGTGCCATCCTCTGCGTTTGGCCATAGGCGCTCGCTTGTTGAATGAGCCAACTTTCACTACATATTCATAACGACACAGGTCAGTGAGGTAGCGCTCCACACTGCTCTTGCTGCATTCTGCTAGCCCCATCACTTCAGGTATGGTGAACACTTCCAGAAACCTCATGGCTTGCCATATCCGTTGACGGATAGAGTTAGGCTGAGGGCTGGTCGGGTTCTTGCCTGGCAGATGCGGTTTAGCGCGCGCAACTTTGGCGTATACGACCGGTTTTGCCTTACTGTTAATTGTTTCCACAGCACCAAGGGTTTTTAGGTGGTCTATGACCATTTGCGCTTGGTGCAACGAGACATCCATTTCTTTTGCTAGCTCATGACTATGAAAGTCCGGCTGCTTTTTGATCCACTCCCAGCTACGCTGGCTGAGGGTTTCTCGCATCCTTATAGCTCCGCTACGGGGAAGAATTCGCGCTCGGCCCATTGGCTGGCATCAATGGTTTTTAAACCATTTGATTTTGCGAATTTTTCAATACTGGCAAGCCCGGTAGTAATGCGCCTGAAGTTGCCACGAGAGGTGTCTAAAAGGTCTTTAAGCAGATCTGGTTCAATCGTGGTGTGTTCCACCAGCTCCGTAGCCATAATGGCAATGTCTTCTTGATCAGCCTTTTGAAACTGAACGTGTTGACTAATGCGCCCGAATAGCTGTGGCAGGCGTTTGATTTTCTTTGGCAGGTGCTCGTAGCCAATTAATACAATGGGCACACAAGCAAGGTCGTAAATGTCTCGAATGGTTTCCAGTACTTCGGTTTTGTCGGCCAGGTAGTCCGCTTCGTCGATGAATAATGGTTTGCCGGTTAGCGCCAACTCTTTAACGATAAAGTTGATCATGTCAGCTTTTCGTTGGCGTTTATCTAAACCCAAGTCCTGGGCTAAACGCTCAAGTAAGGTGCCCATGGTGTCGCTTTTTAGGCAGCGAACCAGGATGCCATCTGCATTTACAAACAGGTACGCGCCTGCGGTGGTTTTGCCCAGTCCAGCCTGACCAGAAAACAGCGCCATTGCTGGCGAACCTTCCTGTGCAGCCTGTTCAACTGTTTGGTATGCATCAAATGCAGCCATCACGTTTTTTGTTTTAGCGGTAGTTGCTCTCATGATTTACTTTCCTTTGGTTTGCGTCTGGGGTTGGTTAAACACCTTGTCTAACATCTGTGCCGCACGGCGGTTTTCTCGGCGATACTGATGTAGCCAGGCTTTCTCTGTTGGGCCCAACAGGCCATCTAATTTCAACTGGGTGTAGTGCCGCGCTTTTTCGTGCTCGTTTTTGTAGGTTGGGCCGCTGCCATTGCGGATCGCCTCTATGGCGTTGAGTTCGTCACGGCGACGGGCCAATTCGTCTTTCTGCTCTGGGGTATAGCCCTCAGATTTCGATGTGTTTTGCGCAATAGAATTCGTAGTTGCCGAAGTGAATTGCTCGCTGGCTTTAGGGAATGAAGTTAAGCCTTGGTTTTGTGATTCCCGATAGGCCAGGAACTTCATTGCCACGTCACTTACATCATGCTCTTTGGTAGCACGCTTAATGGCATCGCGTTCTTCACGTAGTCTTGCACGCTGGATCCTCTTAGCTTCCTGTGCGTGCTGCATAGTAATTTCATTCCCAGCCAGCTCAGGGTTGAATGCCTCGCATATAAACTCACGCTTAACAGGGTTAAATACGTAGATTTTGCCAATATCATCCGGGTTGTAGCGGCAATGCACCCGGTCACCAACGTATGCGCCAAGCTCTGCATGGATGTAATCCACGCCACCTACGCTTATGCCTTCTTTGCCGACTGTTCTATAGCCATTTTGGCTAGGTACCGGGGCAAGTAGCATGTCGAGTATGCGTTCGTTGTCCAGGCGTTTGATGGTCTGTCGGTGCTGGCTGAACTTCTCAAAAGGTGTGCAACCCAATTCACTGTGCCGGGTATGGTCGTAGTGGTTATCTAACCAGTTATTCATGAATGCTTCGAAGTCTTCAGAAGACATAGACACGTCCAGTGCAACTTTGTCTGCACCTTTTTCGCGACGCTCAACCAAGCGCTTAGCAAAACTTAAGCGGGCACTTAACTTTTCACGATCACTTACATTGTGGCCAATGTAGCCGGATAGCATTTCGGCAATACCATGGCTGAACGTTCTGAAAAAACGCTCGATAAATGGTTTTTCCCAACCGCTATATGGGTTAGTAATGTGGTTATGGATTTCTAATGCATCCCAAATTGCCAGGATATGAGCAGACAAGTAGTCAGCACCGTTATCAGTTCTGGCTACTTCAGGAATACCCCAGTCTAAAATTGCATTGCGGACTAAAAGGGCGATGCCCTCGGCGTTTGACGTTGGTTTTAAAACTACTTTTACACGGCGTGTAAACACATCTATTACGCCGATAATGGAATAGCGCCCATCAGTTAGCATTACATCTGCAGGGGTGCTATCGAATTCCCATAACTGGTTAATGCGCTCGACTACGGCACTTCTGCTTCCAAAAGCCACCATCAATTTGTTTTGCCAGCCGCTTGCGTCTACCAATGACATGAAAGTGGCGTGATTTTCTTGCTTCCACGTTTTCAACCACTTGCGGCAAGTCGGAGGGGAGGGGAGTTCATATTGGCCTTTGAATTCCATCTCAAGGAATTCAGCCAGTCGTTCGCCTTTTACATGCGGAAATTCGTGGATAAGCGCGATGCAAAAGCGCTGCATTTCCGGGCATCTGTCTATAATCCCTTTACCTTTTGAAGTACCGTATTTCGGTGTTAAACCGGCAATTCCTTTTTCTGCGTAAGCCTTTTCCCAACGAATTAACGTTCGAATACTTAAATGAGGCTTTACCTGGTAATGTGATTCTTCGATCTCCAATTCTCTCGAATTGTAAGATTCGACAAAGCTGCCCCAGCTTGCTGTTTTCCCTATACTCTCGTCGATGCTGGCCTGGGCCAGTTTCAAAATACACAGCGCAGTAGTGGCCCGCTTGTTACCTTCAAGGTTCAAGGGTTCTTTCAGCAATGCATCACGTTTAAGTTGAATCTCTTGTTCACTTTTACGCTTGGCTACATCCCGATGAAATTCGGCTGCATGGTTGGCGCGTTTTTCTACATCACCTATCTCTCCGTACTTTTCACGTAGAGACGATTTGATGTCGGCTGGCAACTTTTCTGTGAGGTAATGAGGGATCAAACCCCCACGGCCTTCAATTTTAATGAAGTCCCAGTTCTCTTTATTAGCACGCAATGTGACAGCACGTTTTGATAAGCCAACAGCTTCTGAGATTTCCCTGGCAGTGAAATATTCCATTATTTCTCTCTCACACTGGGGAGACACTTTTGTGTCTCTTGGGTTTTCGTGTATGCACACGTTTGTGTGTATGAGTTGTGTTTCTCTGCTACCATTTGGCTATGCAGAAAGCGTTTACGCTTTCCGTTTGAATGGTATCTGGATGGCCAAATCTTCATGGGATGTAGCCCGAGCTGCGCAGCAATAACCTGCTCGGCCTTTTTGTGTGGCTTGCGCATGGCTGTTTGACAAGCCCTTTGAGGGAGTCCATTTAGTAGAGCTAGCTCTGTGAGAGTTAGCTCCTGCTTCCTAATTGCTGCAATAATGTCAGCTGGATGCCAATCTGTATGAGACATTTTTGAGTCCTTTTATTGTGCAGTTGTGCTCATAATAGGACATAAAAATGTCTTTAGTAAACTGCACAAAGACATAAAAATGTCTTTTTGTTTTTATGTTTTTGATTTTAATAAGATTAAAGTTGGCTAACTTATGAACAAAGAAGAGTTCTGCTCCTGGATAAAAGAAATAAGAGAAGAAACTATAAGCAGGAAGGAAATGGCCAGTAGATATCCGTGGCACGAAAATACGCTTAAGTCATATGAAAAGGATAGACTGCCCGACGTCGATTATTTGTATGCATTATCTTTTGTAAGCAGTTTTCCATTTCAAGAGTTACTTCGTGAACGTCTCGTTACAGGTATTAATGAATTGAACTTTCCTGGTGATGAGAAAGAAAAACTACTCGAAAAAATTGACTCAACTTTAAAGGTAGGTTTAGCCAAAGAACTGTCGACAGAACTATTTAAGTATTCGATCAAGGCTTCCGGGCTATCCCCGCTGGAGGTTTCAGAAAAATATGATGTTGAAATTGATGGTTGTCCGGAATTAATTGTTGAGGATGACGCAATGGCTCCAACCATCCAGAAGGGGGCAAGATGTAAAGTAGATCTTACCGATACCAATTTGTCCCCAGGGGCAGTTTACGGATTTTGTAGTAGTGGTAAAACAGGGGCATCATTATCTGTATTGCGTAGAGTTCAGTCTTCAATATCCGGCCCGATAATCCTGGTAACTGACAACCCAAATTATCCACCTCAAGAATTTACGGACGAAATGAGTAAAGAAGTAAAAGTCCTTGGTCGTATAAAATCAGTTACAAACCCCCTTTAATTGGATCTCACTTCTGCAAAAAAAGTGGGATCTAAGGATCTCACTTAAAACTGGAAGTGAGAAATCGCCTAACGTGAATTCAATAACTACTTTAGACTGGTTTAATACGTCCTCAGGCCTTATTTAAACTAGCTTTAACCCCTTTTAATTTATTGCGATACAACCAGGGCGCTTTGACAAACTGAAGGATCAGGAAATCATACATTTTTGTTGTTAGTGCCAAACTGTCTTGTTTTGCAACTAACTGTCATTTGACATGCAAGCTGCTCCGTATGCCTTACAATTAAAGGCTTCCCAGATTTTCCCGCCAAATTTTAGAATTTCCCACTTTAGTGACAGACTATTGGATCATCTACAACCATGGCAATGCGTCTACAACTCTCCTTACACGAACTTTCTTACATTACTTTCAAAGTTTGCTTGCACATTACTAATTGTTTCCCTCTGATGAATCATCAGACGTAAATTTTGTTAACTATTTGAATGAACGATTTTTTTACTTTACAGACATGTCGCTTAGCCACTTTCATAGTGCCATACATTTGATTTTTGGCATGTCAAATAGCCTCATTACCAACATATCTTACCAGCCAAAAAATTGACGCAATTATGAACAGAACGTGTTGTCATTATGAACAATTCCTGTAACCTGTAGATTAATTAGTCATCAGATAATAATAAGTCATTGCCAATCAAATTCAGCACCCAAGTTTAGCGTTGTAAATGCGTCAAGAGCTTTGAGAAAGCATAAATATCGCTACTGGTAGTAAGGGAATACTTCAACTGTGAATATATTCAAAAAGTGTTTATGAATACGGTACTAGTTACAGGTGCCAACGGCTTTACTGGCAGGCATTTTATTGAGCAGGCAAAGCGACAGGGAATTCAATGTATTGCACTAGTGCGGAAGTCTGGTTTTGATTTATGTCCGTCGTACGTGTGCGACGTGCAAGATGAGCAGTCCCTCAAGAAAGTAATTTATGATATTGAGTTTGATGCCGTCGTCCACTTAGCCGCAGTGAGCTTTGTCGAACATTCACAAATAGCTGAAATGTACCAAAGTAATGTAATAGGTACCTTAAACTTACTCAGCGCGTTAACTGAAGCAAAATCAGACATAAAGTCTATATTGATACCTAGTACTGCTACCGTATACGGCAATCCGTTAGACATGCCTATCGACGAATCATGCCCAACTGCACCCGTTAACGATTACGGCATATCCAAAGAAGCGATGGAAAAAGCTGTTGGCCTGAGAATGAAGGACCTGCCTATTCAAATAGTCCGACCGTTCAATTACACCGGCAGAGGGCAGGCTTCACACTTTTTGGTACCAAAAATTGTCGAAGCGTTTAAGCAGAAGGCTCCTGAGTTGTCTCTTGGCAACCTGGACGTCGCTCGTGATTTTTCAGATGTCCGCGATGTGTGTTCAGCTTACCTGCGTTTACTTGAGAGTGGTGAAGCATCTTCTACGGTCAATATTTGTAGCGGTAATGCCTGCTCAATTTCAGACATTATTAATATGTTATCTCGAATATCCGGACACAGTTTGCAGGTAAATGTCAATCCCAGGTTTGTACGTAAAAATGAGATTAAGCAGCTATTTGGAAGTAATCAAAAGCTAATAAGCCAGGTTGGCAACGTGTTCAAGTACACAATGGAAGATACGTTGAGGTGGATGTATGAGGCGTAGCAATCAGGAAATTTTGCAAACTGCCTTTACTGATAGCGGTGATATGGAGCGCGGAGAGTGACTATGCCACAAAAGCAACTGAGAATTATGGTTACGGGTGGTGCGGGCTTTATTGGTTCCCACTTGTGTGATCGGTTAGTAAAAGAAGGGCATGACGTCCTTTGTGTTGATAATTTCTATACCGGTAATAAGCGAAATGTGCGCCAGCTGATGGGGTTAGAAAACTTCGAAATTTTGCGACACGATGTAACGTTTCCGCTCTATGTTGAGGTCGACCAAATTTATAACCTGGCCTGTCCGGCGTCACCGATTCATTACCAGTACGATCCGGTTCAAACAGTCAAAACTGCCGTGCACGGTGCAATAAATATGCTGGGGTTGGCAAAGCGAGTTGGCGCGACCCTATTGCAGGCCTCTACCAGCGAAGTGTATGGTGATCCGAGCCAACATCCACAAGTTGAAGCCTATTGGGGAAACGTGAATCCCATTGGGCCTCGCGCTTGTTACGACGAAGGCAAACGTTGTGCTGAAACGCTGTGTTTTGATTATCACCGACAACACAACGTGGATATTCGTGTTGCGCGTATTTTCAATACCTATGGTCCACGCATGGCCGTTGATGACGGGCGTGTGGTGTCGAATTTTATTGCTCAGGCATTACGGGGTGAGCCTTTAACTTTATATGGCGATGGTGGCCAAACACGCTCGTTTTGTTTTGTTGACGATTTAGTAGAAGCGTTGATGCGTTTCATGAACACACCGGATGTGACTGGCCCTGTGAATCTGGGCAACCCGGTTGAATTTACCATTAAAGAGTTAGCCGAATTGGTAAGAAGCAAAATTCCTAATTCACCAGACATTATTTATAAGCCGTTACCGCAAGACGATCCCATGCAGCGCCAACCCGATATCTCAAGGGCGAAATCGATGTTGGGATGGCAGCCAGAGGTGCCGCTTAACGATGGTCTGGAGAAGACCATCGCGTACTATAAATCAATTATGTAGCAGAAATTAACCGTTAAATTAGCGTTAAAAGGAAAACAGGAGAACGTAATGCAAGTGGTCATACTCGCCGGCGGTAAGGGAACCAGGGCGTACCCATTTACCGAATATCTGCCAAAACCCATGATGCCCGTTTGTGGCAAGCCTATGCTGGTTCAAATAATGCGTCTGTTTGCCTCGCAAGGACACAATGAATTCATTGTGTCGGTTGGACATCGCAAAGAAGTTATCCTGGACTACTTTTCGAATAAAGACTACGAATGGGACATCAAGATTGTCGACACTGGTGAGGATACAGATACGGCTGGCCGTATTTATAATTGTCGTCACCTGTTACGCGATAAGTTCCTGGCTACATATGGTGACGGTATCTGTGATGTTGAAGTAAATAAGATCATTGAATTCCATGATTCACATGATGGACTTGCTACCTTGACCAGTGTCCCCCTGCAGTCCCAATATGGCACAGTAGAAACCGACGAATCCGGATGTGTAAACGGGTTTATCGAAAAGCCACGGTTAAAAAGCCATTGGATTAATGCCGGTTTCTTCGTAATGGAGAAAACCATATTCAATGAGTGGGACGGCACTAACCTGGAGCAGCAGGTATTGCCGAAACTAACCGAACAAGGCAAGTTGTTTTGCTACAAGCATGACGGTTTCTTTAAATCAATGGACACCCAGAAAGATCAAAAAGAACTGGAAGAAATGATAGAACAAGGGCGCGTTGGCAATATCGACTTATTCCAAAGCGGTCACCACAACGTTTCGTTTTATCATCACGAGGAACTTGAATCTTCCTGCTAACTTGCAGGAGATTGATTTTTATAGGAACAGATCATGATTACAAAATCATTTTGGGAAAATAGAAACGTATTTGTAACCGGTTGTACAGGTTTCCTGGGTGGCTGGGTAATGAAAGAGCTCAACGCCATGGGCGCCAATACCGTTGGGCTAATTCGTGATGTCAGCAGCAGTAAAAAAGACTTGTTGATTGGTGACACTGCGCCGGAACATGCCGTGTTTGGTCGCTTAGAAGATTATGACACTATTGTACGGGCTATTAACGAATACGAAGTCGATACCGTGTTTCACTTGGGCGCACAACCCATTGTAGGCGTTGCGAATCGCAATCCAGTGTCAACTTTCGAGGCAAATATCAAAGGGACATGGAATGTGCTGGAAGCTTGTCGTCAGGTAAATACCGTCAAACGTGTTCTGGTGGCGTCCAGTGATAAAGCCTATGGCGAACAGCCTGTACTGCCATACGACGAATCAATGCCGCTGCAGGGCATGCACCCTTACGATGTATCAAAAAGCTGCACCGACCTCATTTCCCAGACCTATCACAATACGTATAAAACACCCGTTACTATCACGCGTTGTGGCAACTTCTTCGGTGGTGGAGATTTGAATTTTAACCGCATCGTGCCTGGTACCATTCGTTCTGTGTTACACGACGAAAACCCGATAATTCGAAGTGATGGCACGTTTATCCGTGATTATGTGTACGTTAAGGACATTGTGAATTTCTATCTGATTCTGGCTGAAGCGATGGAAAATGACGAGATTCACGGCCACGCATTTAACTACAGCGCTGAATTGCAATTGAATCCGCTTCAGATTACAGAGCAAATCTTAAAAATCGCCGGTAAGACCCACCTTGAACCGGTGATTCTGAATGAAGCAAAAGGTGAAATACCGCATCAATACCTGAGTAATAGCAAGGCGAAAGAAGTACTGGGTTGGTCTCCATCCTACACGCTGGAGCAGGCTTTAACTGAAACAGTAGAATGGTACAAACAGTATTTTCAACAGCAAGGTTAATCAATTGGGGTTAGCGTAACCATGTTATTTTCGGTTGTTATTCCAACCCGTAATCGACTAGAGCTGTTAAGGGATGCATTGCGTGGCTTAGCCGCGCAAACGTTGCCTGCCAGCGAGTTTGAAGTCGTTGTGGTTGACAACGGCTCGACAGACGGCACATTTGAATCGCTAAGTGCAGAAAGCGAAGATTATCCGTACGCGCTTAATGTGATTAAAAATCCGGATTGTGAGCGAGGACCTGCACCGGCAAGAAATTTGGGTGTCAGGGAAGCAAAAGGGCAGATCATTGCATTTTTAGACAGTGATTGTCGTCCGGATGTGGATTGGTTGAGTGCGGCTGCTGATGTATTTACACAATATGCGGCACTGTCAATGGCGACTGGTGTGATCGACTTTAAGCCAGAGCAACTCAGTGACATGGGCTTTTTCTCCCGGAAAACCGTGGTAGCACTGGAAGAACACCCTACTTATCCTACCGCCAATTCATTTTATCGACGTGATGTGTTTCTCTCGCATGGTGGGTTTGATGAAACGCTATCGTTCCCAAATATTTGCGGTCAGTCGGTTGAAGCTGCAGACACGGATTTAGCCTGGCGTGTCAGGGATAGCGGGGGGCCTTACCAGTTCATGCCCAAAGCTGTTGTGTATCACGAAGTACAGCACTTACCACCGGGAGAATGGTTACTTGAACCGTTGCGGTTATTTTTACTCCCGGCCTTAATTAAAATGCATCCAGCGCTAAGAAGTAAGCTTTTGGCTGGCAACGTATTTTTCTATCCCCCGAGTGTTATTTATTACGCGTTAGCTGTGTTAATGATCGCAGTGCTTATTGTTAGCCCAACGCTGCTTTTATGGTTGCCCGCAGCAGCTATTGTCGTTGCAGCGCTAAAAGCCAAAACGCTAGCGCCAAAAGCTGTCGGTATGGCGTTGGGAAGATTAGTACTCAATACGGTTCGAAATTATGTCATGTGCGGCGCACTAATTTACGGCAGTGTGCGCTATCGCACTTTAGTTCTTTAAAGACTTAAAATTTGTCCTGAAACGGGATAACTGAGAGGCAGAATGAAACACTGGAAGCAATGTAAAGTACTAACACGTACCTCAGCTTTAGCTGCTGCATTATTGGTTGCCAGCTGTGGTGAGTCCAGTGCCGGACTGCCGGTAGCATTACAAAATACGGGATTTGAACAAGCCGTCAACGGTAGCCCTGCGCTTTGGCATATTGATCAAAAAGTACAGGGTAAGGGCACGATTGACCTCACAACGCTTAAAACCGGCAATGGCAATGTACTTCGTTTAACACCAAACGCACAAAACACCGGCAGTGATCTTCTGGGCGCAGGTCAAATGCTTGACGCCAGCCAGTTTGCCGGGCAAACCGTAAAAGTAACAGCGCTGGTCGGTGCAGACGATAACGCATTGGCAATAGTGGGTGTTCACGTGCTGGGCGACGGTGATGGCTTTGATTTTATCCAATTCAAGCAAACAGACTCTCAGGGTAAATTGGTGGCACATGAGGCAAATTTAACGGTTGCCCCTCATGCCAAGAATATCATTGTTTACGCCATTACCAACACTACGTCGGGGCATGCTTACTTTGACGACATCAAGCTTACCGGTTCAGGAAGCGCAGTGAGTAAAGAAGCCGAAAGTACCGGTCCTTTATCAGCGTCTGTAACCATTAACACCAACAACATAATCAGAAAAGTGCCGAAGTCGTTATTCGGTACCAATATTGAGTGGATCAATAACGGTCAGGGCTTATGGTCTACCGCGTCGAACAGTGTTGATAAGCAAGCCGTCAGTGAGATCAAATCCTCGGCGTTTACGCTGTACCGTTTCCCAGGTGGTGTTTTCTCAGACTACTACAATTGGCAGGACGGCGTAGGGCCACAAAAAAGCCGGCCGGCAGCCCTTCATTATCCCGATGGGCCAAAGTCTCAGCACTTTTTCGGCACCGATGAACTGGTGTATCTGAGTAAACAGACGGGGGCCGACTTACTTATAACTGTGAACGCCGGTCACGGCACGCCCAAAATGGCAGCTGATTGGGTTGATTATTTAAACAATAAGAAAAAGCAAAATGTATCCCTATGGGAGGTTGGTAACGAGCTGTATATGGATGGTGATTTATCTGGTGCAGAGATCAGTGCCAAGGAATATGCCAACCGTTACAAGGCGTTTGCGTCTGCAATGAAAGCTGTCGACCCTTCAATAAAGCTGGGTGCAATTGGCGGGCTAAACTACGGCAGTTACCGATTCATAAAGTCAGACAACTGGAGTAAAACCATTCTTAATAGAGTAGGTGATGATGTTGACTTTTTTGCTGTGCACAATGCCTACGCGCCGGTATTAATGGGCGGTGGAGAAAACGCTGATCCCAAAGAAGTATACAAAGCGATGCTGGCTGCACCATTAAATATAGAAGCGAATATTCAGTCGCTGGACAAATTGCTGGCAAACTACGACAAACCAAACAAGAAAATTGGTGTCGCCATTACAGAGTGGGGGCCTTTTTTCCATGTATTACCCAGCAGTAAGTGGGTTGACCATATTAAAACCTTTGGCTCTTCTCTCTTCGTGGGGGCCACTATGAATACCTTCCTTCGTCAGCCCCGGGTTGAAATTGCCAATGCGTTTAAATTGACCGACATGGGATTTATGGGCTGGTTAGGCAATCGCGATGGTAAATTTGTACCTACTGCGCCAATGATCGCGTTTGATATGTATGCTGAGGTGATTAACGGTTCAGTGGTTGACACCAAGGTTGACGTCGACAGTTTTGCATCACGTTCTATTGGTGTCATTGATGCCGTAAAACGCGTGCCGTATCTCGATGTTACTTCCGTTGAAAAAGACGGAAAATTGATTGTTATGGTGGTAAATAAGCACTTCTCCTCGCCGGTGACCACGACACTGAATGTACGCAGCAGGACCAGCTATGGGGCTTACGACATGACGGTCATGACAGCTGACTCTCTGGATGCAAATACAGGCACGCAATTGCCTAGTATTCCTGGTTTAGATTGGGCCAAGCAGGTCAATATGGCGCGTTTTAACAAAGGCGCCGACAAGGAAATTCGTGTTTCCCGAGAGCAAAAAACGGTGACGCCGACCAATGGTGGAGACGGACAGTCCGTTGAAATAAGCTTTGCCCCGATGAGTATTACCAAACTGGTCTTTAAGCCGTAGTCAGGAGATGGGAACGCGTATGGAGACGCAATTAGCGGTGTCGGTCATCATCCCAACGTATAACCGGGAAGCGGAACTCAAGCAAACACTGTCACATTTGCTTGAGCAAACCACCCGGCAGTTCGAGATTATCGTTGTGGACAACAGTTCTGTTGATAATACCGCTGGCATGGTGGCGTCTATGGCTGAGCATACTGAAATTCCTATCCGCTATTTTGTAAAGCCACCGAATGGGCCGGCCAGTGCTAGAAATTTAGGGTTAGCTAATCGCAAAGCGCCTAAAGTCTTGTTTTTAGACAGCGACGTTAATTTAAAGCAGGACTGGATAGCCACCGCATTACAGTTTATGCAGGCGCGCCCTGACGCTACCGGTGTTGGCGGTGCAGTGATCTATGATTTCGACCGACAGCGTGTAAATGCCTTTGGTGGCGACATCGGCTTTTTTGGTTTCGCCTGGGATTTGTGTGAAAACGTCAGTATCGACACACTGACTGAGCCCGAGCAACGCATCTGGATTAATTGTTCTGCCATGCTGGTCAATGCCGACGCGCTTGAACAGGTTGGCGCCTTCGACGAACGCTATTTTTATGGTTACGAAGACTCAGATATCGGTTGGAAATTGAATATCGCTGGTTACAGTGTGTGGGTTCACCCCGAGCTACATGCTTATCATAAAGTGCAGGCTCAACCAGGTGAAGCAAATGGCATAATCGTCCGGCATTATTGTAAAAATCGTTTGGCCTCGTTAATTCAGAATGCCCAGGCTCCGGCCTTGTTGGCGCGGCTGTTTTTGTATTTGTCTTTCAGTCTTATCGATTTAATTGTAAAACCTTACCGTCTTGCGAAGCTGTCTGCATTGGGTTGGAACATCCTGCAGTTGCCTACCACATGGTCGCAACGGAAACATATCCAGGCTTTGCGTAAAGTGGATGACGACGCTATTTTTTCACTCGGCGAAAAGCGCTGGTTACCCCCTACACCATTGAATGGTCAGCGGCGCCGCCCGGTTGAGTTAGAAGGGGCGGAAAGTACCGCGCCTACCTCTAAAGCGGATGACAGGGTTTAAAATGAACAACGGGGTCATTGCAATCACAAACCCTTACCGTTGGCCACATGTGCGAAGAGGCTCAGAGCGTATACTTAATGATCTTGCTGTTTACCTTAGCGGGAAAGGGGCTCAGGTTGAGACCTACTCTATGGCACCGGATGAGCGGGTATGGCAAGACGGCGATGTGACGCATCATACGATTGCAGGTAAATGGCATAGTCGCTTCCGGCAGTGGAATGATTGCCATTATTTTGCTTTTGCCTTGAGCTCTCGCCTAAAGCACACGAAGGCCGATGTCGTTCATTGCCTTAACTATTTTGACGCTTATGCCGCGATAGTGGCGAGGCGTCGCTATGGTTTGCCGTATAAAATTGTATTTCATGCCGTGGGGATCCCCACGAAACGCTACTTCAGAGCGGTGCCGCTGGATGCCTGGTTTTTTGCGCAAACGCTTAAACACGCAGATGAAGTATGGGTGTTATCTACGTTTGCTCAGCAACAACTGAGTCAGGACTTCGATTGTAGTTCGTTCATATTGCCGCCGCCGGTGTTCTGCGAACCCGTTGTCGATAGGACCACAGAAACTGCCAATACCTCACCCGTGTCATTGTTGTTTGTTGGGGATTGTAATGAACCCCGTAAAGGTGCTGCGCTGCTGGCGCGTGCGTTTGTGAAGGTAAAACAAGTCTACCCTCAGGCAACGTTGACCTATTCTGGGAATATCAGCGATGCCAGCAGGCAGGCGATAATGCAGCAGCCTGACGTGCATGCACATCAGGCCGATATTCTGTTTTTGGGACGCGGGCAGGTCGAGGACTTGCCGGCATTATATGCCAACGCAACGGTGACCGTGTTGCCCGCTGTTTGGGAAGCCTTTGGGCTGGTTGTCGTTGAGTCATTGGCGCAAGGCACCCCGGTGGTAGGCTGCAACCATGCTGGTATTCCGGACATTATTGATTCTTCTGCGGTAGGAACGCTTTTTGAACCTGATATGGAAGAGGGGCTGGCAACCAATCAAACCGGTCTTGAAACTGCGATTTTATCGGCTATTTCAGGCATCAATAGTGACACAGAACGTGCCTGTAAACATCGTGCTGCAGCATTCAGTTGGGAACAATTAGGCTTACAGTATTTACAGCACTATAGAGGCATGGCGCTGGGAGAGCCTGCATGACCAGCACGTCTCCCTTTGTCACCATTGTCGTTCCGACTCACGGGCGCAAAGCATTACTCGAGCAACTGCTTCAATCTCTGTATGCACAGACCTACGATCCCGCGAGTTTCGAAATTGTTGTGGTACATAATTATTCTGACGATGGCACCGAGGAAGCTGTAAAACAATGGCAATCGACATCGCCAGTACCCTTGCAGTACGTTAAAAAACACAATAATACGCCAACGCCGTCCAGACACCATGGCGGTACGCATGCGAAGGGCGACATCATAGCATTTATCGATGATGACTGTATTGCCGAGCCCGACTGGATAGCAAATGGAGTAAAAGGTTTTCAAACGTCGGAAGGGGCTAAACCGGTAGGCTTAGTGCAAGGCAGGACGCTGCCCAACCCAGCCCATCAACGCCGCTTTCTGGAAAAGACCGTGAGCATTACCGGTGAGTCGATATTCTTTGAAACTTGTAACATATTTTATAGTAAGGCCGCATTCGACGCTGTAGACGGGTTCTCTGCAGAGTTTATGGACAAGTTCTACGGTGAGGATACCGACTTAGGCTGGAAAGTTCGTAAAGCCGGGTTCGACGCAGTTTTTCAGGATACAGCCACTGTGTATCACCATGTTTTCCATGTTTCTTTCTGGAAATGGTTGAAGGAGCCTTTGTTCTTTAAACATTTACCCTACCTCATGGAGAAGCACCCAGAGCTTCGAGACTTTATGTGGCACCGTTATTTTTTAACCGCAGAGACCGCGTATTTTCAATTGTTCATGCTTGGCGTTATTGCTTCATTAAGTGGTTTCTTCTGGTTGTTATTGTTGTGTACGCCCTATCTTGTTCAGCGTTATAAAAGTGGAAGCGCTATGCCAAATCCAATGTTAAGGGTTATTCGCATTGGTGCGGGGTTGCCGCGTAGCTTATTTACCTGGTACGCGTTGGTAACCGGCACACTCCGTTACAGAAGCGTGTTGCTATGACGATGGTAAAGCATGTCGTGATGATCCATGAGCGATTCCCGCCCGATTACGCGGGAGGCGGCGAATATGTGGTACATCAAATGGCCAAACACCTTCAGGCTCGGGGGATCCGAATTACGGTGTTAACCACAGGCGACCCTGAACAGACTGAGTTTGACGGCATAAAAACAATCCGAATACCCTGCAGTGTTTACGCTTTTAATCTGAAAGCGTCTGTATTGCTCCCATATTGCCATGATGCCGACGTTATTCAGGCGTTTACTTATCACTCTGTTATTCCGGCCACCCGAGTAGCTTCAACTCTGAATATACCATTGGTCAAAATGATGTTGGCGCTATTTGGCAAAGAGTGGCGAACTATGAAGGGGCCGGTTGTTGGGCGCTTGTTTGAATGGTTTGAGCGAAAGCTTGTCATCATGCCTGCTGCCAAAGATATTTATATCAGTGACTTTTCGCAGCGCTATGCTGAGTCAATGGGGATTTCAACTGCTGAATCAGTTGTGATCGAGCCTGGTATTAGTCTTGAAGACTATACGCCGGGTGACAAGTCCTTTGTCATGTTTGCGGGTAAGTTAAACCCGCGTAAAGGTTTACAGCAGGTAATTACCGCAGCTCGCTCTTTACCACAGGTTGAATTTGTCATCACCGGCTGGGGTAGTCACACGGCCATGGCTGAACTAAACGACTTGCCTAATGTACGCTTTGAACCGTTCACCAACCGATTAGCAATGGCTGATTTGCTCTCTCGTGCAGCCATTTTTGTGTTTCCAACACGCGTTGAAACGTTCGGCCTTGCTGTCGCAGAAGCGATGGCCTCCGGGTGTGCAATTGTGTCGAGCAGTGAACTACCTTTCGCAGGAATTAAAGTGGATGCAACGGATAGTCAGGCGATTGCAGAGGCTATTCAACAATTAATAAATGATCCGGAGCGGATGAAACGCGATGGTCAAAAAAACCGAGAAACCGCGCTGAAATACAACTGGCAGTCTCACACCGATGATTTGCTGGCGGTATATCAACAAGTTAAACAATCAATGATGTCAGAAAATGGATTAGTAACGTGAAAATCGCCATTTATCACCCCTGGGTATACTTAAAGAGTGGTCTGGAAAGGACAATTTTAGAAATTTTTAAATTGTCGGAGCACGAGATTACGGTTTTCACCAGCCATTATGATAAGCAGGGTACGTATCCCGAATTGGCTGATCATAATATAGTTGAGATAAACCCGGTCTCGGTGGAACGCAGCTACGGCGCTGTTTTGTCTGCCGGAAAAACAATTGCATCAACCAAATTACCGCTGGAAGATTTTGATGTACTGGTGATATGTTGTGACGGGCTAGGTTCTTTTTTGCAGTTCAGAAATCGCAGTATTCCAACTGTTAATTTGTGTTTTACCCCGCTAAGGGCGGTTTACGATTTAGAATACCGTAAACGCCATTTACAAAAACATGCTCAAAAGCAGTGGATGGCCCATCTGATGGAGTGGGGTTACAAACTAGTTGATAAGTGGTGCTGGAAGCAATACAACAAAGTGATTTGTATCAGTAAGGCCGTAGAAGAGCGTGTGTTAGCGGCCAACTTGTGTAAACCCGACGACATTGTCATTTATTACCCTGGTATTGACGAACAGCATATTCAGGTGTGCCCGCAGCGCGAACCTTATTTTTTCCTGCCAGGCCGAATCATGTGGACGAAGAATATTGAGCTGGGTATCGAAGCGTTTAAACGGTTTTGTGATGACGTCGACTCGAGCTATCGACTGGTAATTGCCGGTATGGTGGATAACAAGAGCCAACCTTATTATGAGAGTCTACAGAAGCTGGCTGAGGGATATGACAACATTGAGTTTGTTATAGGTCCTTCCGATCAGGAAATGCAGGCGCTTTATTCTAACTGTTATGCAACCCTGTTTACGGCGTTTAACGAAGATCTGGGATTAACGCCTATGGAAGCAATGAGTCGAGGGAAGCCCGTTGTTGCTGTAAACAAAGGGGGTCCAAAAGAAGTTGTTGCTGATGGTGAGACAGGCTACCTGGTAGAAGGTGAGCCTGCTGATTTTGCAACGGGCATTGCGAAACTGGCCGCCGATGCTGCACATGCTGAAGCGCTGGGTTTAGCCGGTGCTGAACGTGTTAAGCGCTTCACCTGGCAACAGTTTGTGAGAGATTTTGATGCCGAAATGCATCAATTCAAGCGCTAATGGCATAATCTTATACTGTTGAGGAGAAACAGGTTGGACTATCCCGAAATTACACGAGCACAAGGCCATTACCTTTATGACGGTGATGATCGTGCTTTTTATGATTTGATTTCGGGATTTGGTACTGTCTTTTTAGGGCATTGCGATAAGGCTGTTGTCGAAGCAGTACACCAGCAAATGCAACAATACAGTGCCATTGGCAGGTTGCCATCAGAAATTCGACGCCGATGCTTCGAACAAATAAATCAGTTACTACCAGGCTCTCATGGGCTGGATGTGATTGGTTCGACAGGGATGGAGTCGAATGAATACGCTGGTAAGCTGGCAGCCGTTGTTTCGGGTAAGCAGCGATTCATTGCTTTTGAAAATACTATGCATGGTAAGTCGGTTTTTACCTCCAGTTTGAGTTGGCAAAATGCCCCTGTGAAATGTGGGCAAAATGTATTACTGCCATTTCCAACAGAAGAAACCGAAGAAGATGTGCTTACCATGCTGGCAGATTGCCTCAAAAGTGGTGATTTTGCGGGTTGTTATCTGGAGCCGCTCAGGGGCTCCTGTGATGGCGCTATTGCCAGTCTGACTTTTCGTGAACAGCTTGTCGCGTTGTGCAAGCAACATGGCGTGGTGTCCATTTTTGATGAAACGCTTACAGGGCTTTATCGCACAGGCCCCTTGTTTATGGCGAGCGAATTATCCCAGTTTCCTGATATTCTTATATTTGCTAAGTCGATTGGCAATGGTGTGCCGGCCAGTTGTGTAGCGTCTAACATTGCGCAAGTTCATCATCAACGCGCATTAAAAGGCAGTACCTTTTCGGACAATCCGGTTGCCTGTGCAGCAATTCTCGCCACGCTTGAAGCAATCACTGAGCGTATTCAACCAAACGAGATCAGTCGTGTAGAACAGACCTTTGTCGGATTTCAGAATAGGTTGGAACAGTATGGCTGTGAATTACGTGGGAAAGGCTTACTGTGGGTACTGGCATGTCGGAGTGAAGCTCAGGCCAACCACTTTTTCGATACACTCATTTCACACAATTATCTGGTGTCTAAGTTTGGTGAAAATATCCGCTTTTTGCCGAAAATGAATACAGAAGCGAGCACAATCGAATCAGTATTGTCATTGCTTCTTACGCAAGCAAAAGTGGGCTGACTATGGAAAAAATCATTATTGTTGGCAACAAGCAATTTGCAGAGCTGGCGTATTACCAATTCTGCTCTGAGCCTAATTATGAAGTACTGGCATTCGCCGTTGATAGAGCATATTTAGACAATACAGTGTTTTTAGGGTTACCTGTTATTGCCTATGAAGCGCTGCAAAGCAATTTCGATATGCAGGATGTGTCTTTGTTTATTGCAATTGGTATTGCGCAATGCAATCGCCTTCGAGAACAAAAGTTTAACCAGGTTAAACAAGACGGTTATCGCCTGACCAGCTTCATAAGCAGCAAAGCGTCTGTTTTAGGGCCATTAACTGTCGGTGAGAATGTCATGATCATGGAAGGGTGTTATTTGCATCCCCGGGTATCTATCGAAGATAACGTGGTTGTATGGACGGGCACCAGAATAGCCATGCATAGCACGGTCGCAAAACACTGTTGGGTAACCTCCGCGGTTATCGGCGAGCGTTGTCACATAGGTAACAACACCTTTATTGGCCTGAACGCGACCATAAATCCGAATATTCGCGTTGCTGAATTCAACGTTATCGATGCTGGCGCGGTCATTGGCCACGATACTCTGCCAAAGCAGGTATATCGTGGGTTTCGCTCTAAACCCAGTAAAATTGATTCAGACAAGGTGTTTAGTCGAGACTTATTAAATTAAGCCGTGATTACTACCGCACCTGCATCGTCGTTCTTGTCACCCTGTTCAGGGATTCTGCGTCTAATAAGCGTTAACGGGCTTAATGATCGTCCAGAATGTCAAAAAGATGATTTTTAAATCGAATAACACAGACCAACGTTTGATGTATTCAAGATCGTACTGAATCCGTTTGTCCATAATATGTAATTCTTTGGTCTCACCACGATAGCCGTTTACCTGAGCCCATCCCGTAATGCCCGGTTTTACCTTAAAACGCAGGTTGTAGCGTTTGATCAGATTCAGGTGTTCGTCGTCCAATGCGAGTGGGTGAGGGCGAGGACCAACAACAGACATTCTGCCCTGTAAGACATTAATAAACTGTGGCAGCTCATCAATGGAGTACTTTCGCAAAAAACGACCTAATCGGGTAACGCGAGGATCATTTTGCGTGGCCTGCTTAAACACTTTGTCATCGGGGGTAGAGCGCATGGTTCTGAACTTGTAGATAGTAAACGACTTACCATCCAGACCGTAGCGTTTCTGCCGGTATATAGCCGGGCCTGACGAATCCAGTTTTATCAGAATTGCCACAATAAGCATTGGAATGGCAATACAACACAAAATTAAAAATGACAGGACCACGTCTTCCAGACGCTTTAATACGGTATTGTCGCCCACGAAGGGGGTTTCGATAATGCTGATCAGGGGTTGATCTTCAATATTATCCCAGTGTGCCCGCAGTAAATCGAAAGTGTAAAAGTCGGGGGCATAATAAATTGATACGTTGGTTAGCGAAAGCTTATCAATAGTGCTTTTAATGCGCTTTTGTGCACTCATTGGCAAAGTAATGTAGACAATATCTATTTCATCTTCGGCAATTCGGCTGAGCAATGTATCGATTGAATCAACCTGTTTATTTTTGAAATCTTCAGTGAAACGATCTTGACAGCGGTCGTCAAAGAAGCCGGAAAACTTTAACCCCATCCAATCGTTACTGGTAATGGATTGGTGAAGCCGCTCGGCGATCGGAGTCGCACCTATGATTGCAACCCTGCGGAAATTTCTGCCGTATGCTCTTAACTTATATACAAAGGTTCGTAATATCACCCGGCTTATTGATAAAAATGTCAGGGTAGATATGAACCATACCAACAGGACGTCAGACGGCATTGGCATTTTGTTTTCAAAAACAAAAATCAGTGTCGCAATGATGGCAAATGTACTTACCCAATAACTAAATAACTCACCCAATTCAGTGAGTAATTTTGAGGTTCGGTAGGAGCGATAAAACGAATGGCTAGTGGCGATGGACAAAAAAACAATCAAGGTCAACACCAGAATAAACGTTAAATCCTGTGTAACCTCAATTTGGTTAGCAAACAGAACGAAATGGTAGTTGCCGGCAATGACCATGACGTCAAAAAAAGCCACAAGAATAAGAAAAAAAGCGCCGTAACTGTGCAGATAACCTTTGCGTAACTGAGTCATGGTTATTCGTTAATCCTTGCTAAAAATCCGTGCTTTCGCGTTAATTTGCAGGTGTTCGTGAACGAAATAACACCGCAATCCCAAAAATAGTTGAGTTTATCCCTGAGTGACGTAAACACCACAAGGTTATAATACCACAGCCTAAAATTTGTCCAATAAGTGTTGCTAACGCTGCCCCGACAGGCCCGTAGATGGGGATCAACATTAAGTTTAGCAGCACATTGCAAAGCAATGCAGTAATCACACTGATAATGGTGATACGATAACCACCAAACAATACAACCACGGCCCCTGTTGCACCGAAACAGGCAACCGCTATCTGGCTCAGTAAAAGCACGTGCAATACCGGCTTTCCGTCAATGAAGGGTTCACCAAACAACGATAAAACCCAGGTATCCAATATCACTAAAATCAATGAAAGAGTCACCGCAGCAAAAACAGCCATTGCGGCGCCAATGACGGCAACTTTTTTAAATTTATCGATGTCTTTAGTCGCAAGTATAGCGGAAAGCTGGGGGCCTAATATGGCGTTAACAGCAGTAAGGGCAAACCCTACAAAGAAAGCTAATCGTGCGCACACGCCATAAATACCGGCATCCTCAATACTGGAATAGGCGCCAACCAACATAACATCTATGCGCTCATTGAGAATGACGCCTCCCATAATCACCATGGTTGATATACCAGCGGCAAACCACGGTTTCAGTTCAAACTGGCTTTTTACATTGGCGATCGAGTCAGGGACATAGTGAAAAAATTGTTGGAGGCCTACGGCAACACTCGCACTTATGCCAAATAGGGTGAGCCAAAGGATCCATGTTACGTCAATATCTGCCATGAACATGACACTGGCGCCAACACCGAGCAGTGTGACTACCGGGCGAATAATATTCGCAACAAACTCAGCAGCAATAACGTGTTGCAATGACTGCAGATAAGCAACGAGTGTTTGGGATAAGGCTAAAAAAGGGATGGAAAGAATGGCAATCGTGAGTGCACTAAAGAGGGTAGGCGATGATGCTTTATCTACCAGCATATACGTACATGTGTATGCAATAACGGCAAACAGTATACCTCCAATCAGCGTAGTAAGGGCGCCAGCGCCAAAGAAGCCACGTATCATTGGCCATTGATTTTCGTGTCGATAAATCGGAATAAATTTGATTGCAGATAATGGAATACCCAAAGAAGCGATAACCATAATCGATGTCGACAGTGAAAACGCGATGATATAAATACCGAAATCTTCAGAACTTAACACTCTGGCTAGCACCAACTGAATAAGCAGGTTTAGTCCGGCACCCCCGGCTTTCAGTGAGAAATTGGCAATGGCGATCAGGGGCAGGCTACTTTTGTTTGTCATCCAGCCCCTCCCTTATCGCAGCGCGTTGGGCGGCTATCAGTCGAGCCCGATAGTTGCGGCGGTTCCATATGTTAATGGCAACCAGCAAAGCCATGACGATCCAGAATACCCGCCCGGGAGCAGGCACTCGTATGAAAAAACTTGCCATGCCATCAATAAGGATGGCAACAAAACCGCACATAATGCCCAGATTAAGGGCGTGGGTGAATTCGTTGACCCGGTATCGCCGGTTTTGCCGGTAAATCTTGAACACGTGAATCAGAAAGCCGATGAAAAATACCAGCCCCAGTGTGCCTTGTTCGGACCACACAAGTAAGTATGTGTTGTGGACCGCAGGCCAATGCTCGCCAAACACCTTTTGCAAGCCCGCTGCATTCTGGTATTTGGTAAATGGGGCCATGTGGTAGACGAACGTATTGAGGCCGAAGCCCAACAGCGGCTTTGCTTCGACCATTTTGACGGCCACCACCATAAATTCAAATCGGAAATCAACGGCACCTGCGTCACTTTTTGTAATGCGTTGGATGATTGGCCCAGATACTGCCAGGCCTGCTACCACAGTGCCTGCGATCATAAATACACGTATCGCCCTGTACTTGGAACGAATATGACCGTCAAATGCACTTAAGGTTATTAGCATTAGGAAGGCGGCGGCAAAAGATATCCAGCCAGAGCGTGAAAGTGTAAATACCAAGGCCATTAGGCCACCCGCAATAACTAAAGCTAACACACCCTTTACCCAGCGTTTGTAGTGACAAAAAAACAGGGCAATAAAAATGGGCAACAACAATGCCAGATAGGCGGAAAGCAGATTAGGGTGGCCCATTAACGCGCCGATGCGGTACACCGCATTTTCGGTAAGGTATACGCCTAAATTTGCCCCTTTTGTTGCTTCAGAGGATGCTTCGCCTAAGGCTTGTAAACCAAGGCTTCGCTTTAATAAAAACTGAGCGACACCCACCGCAACTTGTAAGCACATACCTGCAGCGAGGGCGATAACAACATAGTTTATTTGCTTTATACGTTTGCATTCATTGACCACGACAACAAATAAAATCATGCACTTGACCATCCGCATGACTTCAAAGCCAGGAAGGTGTCGCAGCGGTCCCATTGCAATATTGAGCAAGCCCAGACAGATTAAACCCAGCCACCAGTAATTGATAGACGGGAAGGACCAGTCCCGGTAGTGTCCTATAATGACGTCCCTGATTTGAAAAATAACCAACGGAAATAGAAAGAAATCTGCCAGGTCGACACTATACGAAGGGGCTCCGCCAATATGAATGAGGGTTTTAAAATTAATCGACAATCCGAGCGGGGCCGCCAATACCAAACCAACAAGGAAAAACAAGCGAGGATTGCCCGACAAATACAGGACTAACGGGAAAAATATCCCCCCCACTACCGCGACTTTTACCAGCTTATCGCCATTGATTAGCAGAATCGACGCCGCTGCTGCCAGTATCGCAAAAAACAATACAATCGCGACAATAGCAGCCTGACGTTTTAAAAGCGCGGATTTCATTAGGGTATTCAGGTCGTCATAACCAGTTTCAGATTGTCGAGCTCCGAGTCACGGAATAACCGGTGAAGTTCGTCGATATCGTGCATGAAGCTTCGGTTTTCTTCGACCACCAGTAAATTCAGGTCTACGCGCTCAGATATGGCCATGTAACGGGTATCTTCACGGATATCGCCTTGTGTAAAAATCAGATAATCGTAATGATTGGACAATGCTGCTAATTGCAGGTCGAGCAACCGATGATCCAAAATGACCGCATTGGCAAACTCAAACTGCCCGGATGGCAGCACATCGACTGAAGCAACTTCGGTGTTCTGGCACAGCGAGAGCGCATCAGTATCGGCCTGGGTACATAACTGAAAAAAGCCTTTCTCGCTATTCAAACCGAGTTTGTCAGACAGTGTGTCGTCTGATTGTCTGACTACAGAATCAATTAACAGGACTTTAGCGTTCAATTCGCTGGCAAGGGAAAAACCAAGGAATAAGGCTAAATTCACTGCAAATACGGGTGTCGGCATGCTGGATAACGCCAGCATTTTAGCCCGTTCAGGATCCACGTGTTTCAATTCACGTTGGATTGACTTACACATGTAGCGGTAAGACACAGAAGCGTATTTAGGCTTCCCGGTGAGTTTATGCACCAGGAAACTATTAAACCGTTCTATAAGATTGCCTTTGCTCCGTTGAGAGGTGACCACACTAAATCCTTTACTATTTTTTTAACTGATAGACGTTGTCTACGAATGCTTCATCATTTTCCAGCACAGCAAACAATTGGTATTGTTTGTGGTTGTAGAGCTTGTAACGGTTCACCCGCACAAATATAAGGTCCAGACCCAAGGCACAAATTACCCCAAGGACAACGCCAAAAAACATCGCGACCAATAGCATTAACTTGGTGTTTGGCCAGGCAGGCTTATCCGGCGCATAGGCCTGATCGACAATTCTGATTGCCGAAGGCGCGCTTTGTGCGGTGGTCATAGAGACTGTCGCTTGCACCAGCTTCTCGTTTAGCGCTTTGTACTGACCTTCAAGTACCATTTGTTCTCGTTGCAGTTGATACGCTTTCTGCATTTTTGAAGGCAGTTCCTGCATGATAGGTTGCAGACGTTTAACGGTTGCCTGTTTGGTTTCCATACCGGCTCTTACTCCGGCAAGGTCACTTTCGATTTGGCCGATTTTCAGGCGAATAGTCTCGTAAAACTCATTGCGGGTTTTGTTTGTTTGGCCCTGGAGCTGCGTGCCTTTCTCCTGCAGAATTTCTTCTATGGCTTCAATCTGACGTTTATATTCAAGCACTTCAGGAGAGTTCTCCTGAAACGTTTGTCGTGCAATACGCAGTGAGATTTGAAGTTGGGTTAGTTTATCCCGAAGCTCAAGCAGGTCATCCTGATAAATCTGACCTTTGATCAGCGTCTGGCCTTCTTCTTCCAGTTGCTTTTTCAATGCGGTTAATGTGCGCAGCAATTGTGCTTCGTGTGCCTGTAAATCTCTGATCTCAGCTTGTAAATCAAGCCATTGCGTCATTTCAACGCGGTCTTTTTCAAACGTCAGGTACAAACTATTATCAGCGTAAAACTGTTGTAATTCCTGTTCTACGGTAACCAGTTTTGCATAAGCTTTTTCGGTTTCATTTTGCAGCGCGATACTCGCGGTCTTTGCTTCATTTACGTAACGCTTGCGACGTTCATCCAGGTACACTTCAATAAGCTTGTTGGCGATGTCTGCTACGCGGGGAGAAGGCCCCCGGACGATTAGCAACGCAATGTTGTTTTCGCCAATCGGTTGCAGGATTACGCTTTCACGAAAGTCTTTGAGTACTTTAAATTTTTCGAGCATGTCTTCAGTGATGCCGGGAGGCAGGGGAGGAGGCGGGAATATTTTGTATTTTAATGCCCGGTAGTTTTTCCCCAGCCAGGATTCACCCCACAAATACACCACATAAGACATGAAAGGGTGGTAGACATCTTCGTATTTCAAGTCCATTTCTTCAATGACAATACGAAGTATGGGGTCTGACGTCATGAGTATAGCTTCGTCACCGGTAGCTTCCCGACGGAAAATATTCCACTGTTGATAGAATGCATTACGGGTTAAATCCTCTTCTGAATCAGCAGAAATAACTACGCTGGCTTCAAACACGGGGGGCCAGGTTACGATGTACATCGTGACAGCGGATACTGTAAGTACAAACACCACCAGCACCACCCAGAGGTGTCCTATTACTGAGCTTTTGATATTGTTAAGCGAAGCTTTTACGTCAAAGCTATCCGCTTCGGGGACATGAGGAATGGCTTCTTTTTCAAACATCAGTTTATGATCACTTCAGTGGTTTCGTTCACGTCGTCCAACTCTTCAATTAAGCGAAACTGAAAATAAGGAGCTAACACCTGGTTCACACCGGTAAGCGGCGTATTAATGAAGTCTTGTATTGCGCGCACAAATTGTGAACGGTGGCTTTCCGGAACGAAAATAATGTCTTCAGGTAGCAAGCGAATATTTTGCATGGCGAGGAAATAAGACGACTGACTGTGGTTCGCTAATTCAAGGGTAATTGCGCGTAAATGGCCGTCCTTGTGTAAGCGAATAACGGCGAGCTGCTCCACTTTCGCTTCGCGTTTTATTCCGCCAACCTGCGCCAGTGCCTGGGCTACGGTCTTCGCTTTGCGAATGGGAATGGCAGACGCCACTTGAACTTCACCGTGTACGTAAACCATGGGCTCCACAACATTTTCAACAAAAACGCTTACTTCTGGTTCTTTTAATCGCACTGACAAGGCTTTTGTTACCAACCGGTCAAGTTCCATTGGTGTCAGGCCGGCGGCTTTGATGTCATCTAATACGGGAAGAGTCAAATACCCATCGGGGCGAATGGTCACTGTCTTTGAGAAATCCGGATGACGGTACACATACACTTCAACCTGGTCGCCCGCCTGAAGGGTATAATCGCGAGTAAAGCGTTGCAGAGATTCAACTACCTGAGGGTTTGCTTCTACAGCAACAGGGGAATAGGGAGAAGAACAGCCGGTAATCAACCCTATGCTTAACACCGCCAACATGGCACAACAGCTATTTCTAAACGTGTTGCGGTTTACTCGTTGTTTTACTTCCATCACAAACTTTTCCGCTTCCTGTTTATATTCAGTTATTTTTGGGGAATGGCACCTGCGCTCATGAGGTGGTCCTTTACCCTTCTGTTTCTTTTGTTAACGTGGTTGTGCTTTGTATTTTATTGCTCCGCATATGGCGAATTAGTGCAACCTGCGTTAACGTTATGTCAGTTTTCAGTGAGAAAATATAAAGCAAAGGAAGTGATACTGCTTTCCTTAGCAAAATGTAAGCGTCCTGAAATTAGTTAAAATATGTACAACCCTAGTTTGATAAATTGTATTTTTAGGTGCAATCTTTTTTTTAACTTTTCCGGGATTTAGTCATTTACCTACCCCGAAGTCACTTTTTTCACAAGGTAAATAGCAACACCGCGTAAAGCACTTACAAACATCATGGAACTATTAGAATAAACTCTGGAGCAAAAGGGAACTCGGATGACTAAAATACAATCACCGAAAATGGTCGTGATTGTGTCTGAAGATTACGGTGAATTGGGACATGCCTCGTATTTTTTGACCTTGTGTCGGCAATGGGATGTAAAGGTGGTCATTCCGGAAAACCGGATAGGTATTGCGGATCACCTGAATCCTGACATGTTGTTTGCCTATCGCACCATTCAGGATTGTGAAGACCTGATCGACAGGCATGAACCTGCTGCGGTTGTGCTATTTTCCGGATATTTAGTTTACACCCACGAACCTTATAGTTTTATAAAGTTTTCTGCGTTGCTTACCCGGTTAAAATCGAAGGCGATATCAGTTTTCACCAGTGACCCCTTACTTGGCATTGACATAAAATTGCTGTCTGGCAATTTTGCGGTAAACAATGGCAACGACAACAGCGTTACGCACATAACGAAGCGCTATATCAAATCTATTTATCTAGCCGGTCGGTTACAAGTGCTCCGACGTCAGTTCGCAAACGACGTGCATATTTATCCCGTGCCGATAGATCAGCAAATTAAACGAAATAAGCCGGTTTATTATCGTTCCGTCAGTTTCTTTGAAGACATCGCATCAAAGCCATGTAACGAAAAAGAACTGGTGTTTGTTATGGCAGAGATAGACTTCTACCGCTTGCAGGCATCCCGACAGGACTACCTTGGAGACTTTTTAGAGACGATCAATGCACTTGCAGGACAAGGGTATATCGTTCGCGTGGTAGGTACGCCGGCGCTTGAGACACTGCTTAAGGCATCTGAATTACACAGTAATATCCAGTGTTATGGCACTTTGTCTTTTAGCCAGTACAACGAAATGATTGATCGCTGTGAATGTGCGTTTTTTTGGAATTACTTCTCCTTTTCAGTTTACCGCCGGATTCTGACCGCAAAACCCGTTATTTTTCTTGATGAAGGGCACATGGTTTCCATGTTCCCGGAGCTCAAATTCCTCGGTATCAAGCTACTATTTAACCAACAGCGTCCGCCGATTGCGAGTTTTGATTCTTTAACTAAACCCGATACCTTCCGTCTGATGCAGGAAGAAAGCGCGGCGTTGTGCCGAGAAATTCGACGCTATTTTGAAGACCATGACACCAATGAACTGGTCGAAGCTTTAGGCCGTTTCAAATAACGCCCGCTGATTTGACGTTAGCTGATCAACAAGCTTTTAGCTTCATTGATAACCGCTTTCACAATGCCTTGTGCCGCCTGATTTTTACTGGTTAATGCATAAAAGCGCTCTTTTATCTCGGGGGCTTCACCGCATTTTACGACCTGATATTGTTGTGCTACGTGCTCGGCAATCGCTGATGGTGCACAAAAAATACCAAACCCCTCACTACCAAATAACTTTAACAGGGCACTGTCATCAAATTCGGCGACAACGTGTGGGAAAATGTGCTGACTTTCAAACCAGGTCGTAAGTCCGAGCGTAATACCTGACTTAATACCGGGCAACAGGATGTTTTGGTTATCAAGGCATTCCGGGAAGGTTGCCTCGTTAGCTGTGTCTGGGTCTGAGGTAAAAAAGGCAACATGCGATTCGCCCAGGAAGTAACTATTGGCACTCACCTGGGTGCCAGGGGCAATGCCCCGGTCAGCGATAACCAGATCAATATGGTTAATGGCAAGTTCGCTGACCAATGCGTCAAAGTTACCTTCTCTGAACTGAAATTTAACCTGCGGATTGTCGCGCATGGTATTGGCAAGGAAGTCATAAGCCAGTACCTTGGGAATCGCATCTGTGATCCCTATAGTGAATTGTTGCTGAGTGGTTTCATGATCGTTGCGAATGATCTCGGTAAGTAAATTGCCCCGGTGAAAAATTTCGCTGGCATGTTCATAGACCGCTTTGCCTTTGCTGTTCAGGTAAAGGCGCTTGTTGATGCGGTCGAAAAGCTGGCAACCTATCTGAGATTCAAACGTAGATAGCTGTCCGCTGACGGTTTGCGGTGTAACGTGCAGCAATTTTGCGGCATTGACCACGTTACCTTCACGGGCTACTAAATAGAAATAATAGAGGTGGCGAAAGTTCAGGTTATACATAACGTAGAAAAATTCGATTATTAAATAAGAAAATATCAGATTTTATCTTACTTGTTGTTTGGGTAAAGTAGCAACACATTGTGATATGGAGTGAAATCTTTCAAATGGAAAAGTCCATTGATTTACGAGCAATCAAGCAGCACCTGGTCGCATTACTCAAACCTGAGCATGGCTTTTTTAATGTAGCCATTGCTTACGGCGTGGCGATCAGTTTTCTCACCCTGGCTGTGCCGATTGCGGTTCAAACACTGATCAACAGCATTGCCAATATAGGCTCCGTCAGAGCGGTGGTTATATTGTCGATGGTTTTGTTTTTTACACTCGTGATTTCAGGTTTGCTCAGTGCGTTGCGAATGCGGGTCATGGAGCATTACGAGAGGAAAGTCTACGCTCGCTTAACGTCGGAACTGGCAGCAAAAACCATGATGGCACCGCAAAGCTTCTTTGATGGCCAGCGCAATACCACCATTACACAGCGTTATTTCGACATCATGACCTTCCAGAAAAACATCCCATCGCTAATGGTTGACGGCTTCGCGTTGGTGCTTCAACTGGTTGTCGGTTTTACCCTCGTGTCGTTTTATCACCCGTTTTTACTTATGTTCAATCTGTTGATTCTGCTGCTTATGTACGCCATCTGGAAACTATGGGGCAATCAGGCCAAGCGCACGGCGGTGAAACTGTCGCAGTCAAAATACGACTCTGCAAAATGGTTGAATGACATGGCAAGCGCTCACGAATTTTTTAAATCTGCAGACCACCTGGATTACGCAGGCCGCAATACAGAGCAGTACATAGCGTCTTATGTTAAGCAGCATAAAGCCCATTTTCACTTCACATTCCGACAAGCGGTTACTTTCCTGTTGCTCTACGCATTGGCAAGTGCTTCGTTGCTGGGTATTGGCGGGTATCTGGTGGTCATTGGGCAGCTTTCCATTGGCCAGTTGGTTGCCGCTGAGTTGATCATGTCGGCGGTGTTTTTTGGTCTGTCGCGATTCTCTCAATACCTGAAGCTCTACTACGAGTTGTACGGTGCGTCTGAAAAAATAGGCGGTGCCCTTGCTATTCCTCAGGAGGCTGTGCATGAAGATGGTGGTAGTCTGGTACCAAACGGCTCAAAGCTTGAACTCAAGCGCGTAACCATGCGCCATCACCAGGATGCATGCCATATCGACTTTACCGTTGAGGCGGGCAAGAAGTACTTTGTGACCACGCGAAAAAGCTGGGTTCAAAAACAACTTGGAAGCTTTTTAAAACGCTACGACAGGCCAATAAGGGGCGATATTTTATTGGGCGATCACAATCTGTTTGATTACGACAAGTACGAGTTACGTCAGGCGGTCTATTCGCTCGACAGGTCACTGATTGTTGAATGTACCATCGAACAGTTTCTGAAGTTATCGGCCCCTGGAGTTACTTTTGCGCAAATCAGCGAAGCCCTTGATATGGTAGAGCTAACACAGGTAATCGATGATTTGCCTGATGGTTTGGTTACTCGTATTGCAAACCTGGGGACGCCACTGCAACCCCTAGAGTTCCTGTTGCTAAAACTGGCCGCTGCTATTCTGTCTGGTCCGCAAATTGTGCTGTTGAATCAGCATTTTGATGCGGTACCTCATGCGCTTAAAGCGCGATTATTACGGCGTATTTACAGCATGAACTGGACGGTATTGTACTTTACCAACATGCCGGTTGACGGCGAATTTGATGGCATTCTGGCGTTGCACGACACGCTGGAAGTAACGGCTTTTACACCAAATACAGCAGAGGAGGGCACTCATGAATAGCGCAGAGCGTTTCCTGCAAAATATTGTGTCTGTCTCTGAACAGTCGATGCCCCGTACCCACAAGGTGGTCACAGGGCTGATTATTGGTGCATTGCTTATTGCCGCTGCGGTTTTGTGGTTTACCCCCTGGATCCAGACTGCATTCGGGCAGGGCAGCGTGGACTCTATGGAGCCAAATGGCAGAATGCAGGCCATTTCAGCATTGGTAGACGGGCAAATTAAGACCTGGCACGTCCGGGAGGGGATGAAAGTAAAAGCAGGGGACCCTATTGTTACCCTGACAGACGTAGATACCCAGCGTATCGAAAAACTGCAGTCGCAATTGGCGGCAACAAAGCAACGGCACGAGGCGGATGTGACTGCCGTGGAGAACGCTCAGAAAAACCTGGCCAGACAAAAAGCGCTGTTACAGCAGGGCCTGGTGTCTCAACGTGACGTTGAAGCTGCACAAATACAACTTGAGTCCCTGCGCGCTAAAGCAGCCAGTTCACAGGCTGATATAACCTCAGTCAGCATGGTGTTATCCCGACAGGAAACGCTGACCAAAGTCGCGCCCGTCGACGGGACCATAGTGCGTTTGTTTGCCGGGGGCACTGCAACATATGTGAAAGCCGGCGATGTTCTGGGACATTTTATACCCGATGGCGTGACCCGTTACGTTAAAATCACGGTGAGTGGACTCGATGCGCCACTCGTCAAACCCGGTGCGAAAGCGCGAATTCAGTTCGAAGGCTGGCCGGTTATTCAATTCAGTGGCTGGCCCGACACGGCGGTAGGTACCTTTGGGGGAGTAGTGGAATACGTTGAACCCGTTGCGAACCAGATGGGGGCATTTCAGGTGTGGATCAAACCCGATGCAGAAGATATTCCCTGGCCCAGTGCAAACGTAGTGCGTTTAGGGAGTCGTGTGCGTGCGTGGATCTTGTTGGAAGAAGTCAGACTGGGTTATGAATTGTGGCGTCAGCTCAATAATTTCCCGCCACAACAAACCCAGCAAACAGAGCAACAAGGGAGCGCGAAATGATGCTGCGCGGGCTTTCTTTGGCGATAGGGGTAATGACTTCGGCTATAAGCGGCGCTGCGAGTGCGCAATCTCAGGTACCCGATACTGCTACGCAGCACATACCCAGCGTGCCTGAGTTTATTCATACTATTGCAAACACCCATCCCTATTTGCAACTCATTGAGCAAAAAGGGGTGAAATATGATGCGTCGCTGGTGATGGCCGAAAGTGAGTTTGATATCAAACTGGAGCAGGATGTGGCAATGCGCCTGACGGGATATTACGACGGCAATCAGGTTGCGCAGCGTGCGGTAAAGCCGCTCGCGGGCATGAATGCCAAGTTGTACACCGAGTATCGGGTAGCTGGAGGAAACTTCCCCGTCTACGAACAGCAGATGGACACGCTAACTGGCGGTGAAGCAAGTATTGGCGTTTCCCTTTCACTGCTGCGAAACCGGGAAACCGACTCGCGCAGAACAGCACTCACCAATGCGCGGGTGGCAATAGAACAATGGCAGGCCGAAGCCTCGCTAATGCGAAATGATTTTATTTTTAAAGGCCTGAGTCAGTACCTGAAATGGTATGAAGCCACATTAAAAATTGCCACCGTGCACGACCTTATCGATACGCTGCACGCCCGCAGAAAAGGGTTGCAGGCGAGGGTAGATAACGGTGATTTACCGGCGGTAACACTCACCGAATTTGATGCCAGTATTTTAGAGCAGCAGTTAGCATTGGCAACGCTTGAACAATCACGCCAGGTAGCTGTTCAGAGTTTGTCGTTTTTCTGGCAGGTGCCCGGAGAGTCCACGCCTTTTGCGGCTCAGCACAATGTACTGGGGCTCGACATCAACTGGCCGTTTTCATTGAACCAGACTTACATTCAGCAATTGCGCACGGCGTTGCGCCAACATCCTGTTATTCAGGCGCGGGCGGCCGATGTCGCCTCGTTAACCAATGAACAACGGTTGGCGAAAAACCAATTGCTGCCAACCTTAGACATGAAAGCGGCAGTTGCACAGGATTTTGGTAGTGGCCCGGTTAACCTTGAAGATACCGAAACCAAAGTGGCCCTGCAGTTTTCTTATCCATTAGGTAACCGCAAAGCCAAAGCCAAACTATCGAAAGTCGATGCCGAATTGGCGGCCAGTAAACTGGAGTTGAACCTTGCTGAGCAAAAACTGCGACAAGAGTTTGAGCAAGCCGTAGTGCAGTGGGAGCAATCACAACGCGTGGCGCAGCTACAACAACAAAATACCAAAGTTAAAGAAGAGCTGTCGTGGCTGGAGCAACAGCGTTTTGAAAAAGGCGATAGCGATTTATTCAAGCTTAATGCAAGGGCGTCTCAGGTTATGAATGCACGGCTGAAAAACGTAGAAGCGGTAATTAATGCCATGTACGCCGAGTTAAGCCTGCACTGGGTGGCAGCTCGATTAGGCGAGGTGTAGCGGTTGGGGCTAATGGGCGCAAACGTGCGGTGATAATAGCGAAGCCGCAGCGCGTTTGCGACCCAGCGAGCGAAGCTTGTACACTTTAGTGTTATTTTAAATGCGCTTTTAAACACCTTTTGAAGTGCACTCAAGTATTGCACCGTTATCATATCTTACCCGTTGAACCCCATCACTTTGATATATTATTTCCCCTGATATTGTGCCGCCAACTTCTGGAAATAAAGCCCTGGCTCGTCCATCTGAAAGAAGATCCAGTTCATCTTTAACTATATTCAAATCGGCCGATAATAGAGTCATTTCAATAACTTTCCCCGAATCAGCTCTGCTGAATTCCAATTCGGCTTTTAATACAGAGCTTTTATTGAGCTTTGTATTTTCTATAGTAATTGTTCCTGTTGAAGTGGCAGATTGGGGGGGTGAATAAACAACAATACTATTTTGAGTAGCAGTGATGTCTTGGTTAACTTGAGTTGTTTGCAAGCAATTCCATGTTTGATGTATTGGCTGTCTGTTACACCCTAGTAAAAAGAACATTGCCATACAGCAAACGACAGTGAACCTTCTCATATATAAAACTCCATTTTTCTGATTTGTTTAATCTTACCAATTGACATATAACGTCCACAGAACCGGAAATGCTTGCGTATCCGGTTCTTAGTTTGTTAGGTATCCGTTGTAACTTCATCCCATTCCTGACCGCAATAACCCATTAACCAATTTATTGCATGATGCCTTTCTTGTACTAAGCCAGGAATAATTTCCTCAGGCACTGGGCGGCCATTGATTTGCGCATCGCGTACTTTCCAGTGAGCGTCATAAATCATTTCATTTGCGTCATAGATCTCATCTTCCGAAAGAAGCTGTGCTGACTCCATAAAGTCTTGCGTATTCCGCATATAAAAACTGCAAGCATCCTGAATACTTTTTACGTCTGACAGTTTTCTGAGATTAGAGATAGACGGTATTTTTTGAAGCGCCCAAAGTAATACACTGAGAGCTTCTACCCTCCATGTAGCGTTGATTATCTGCTGTTCAGTGGGTTTGGGAGATTCAAAAAATGCTTTCTCCTCTTCAGAAACATAACTCCAAAGCCTCTCTTCTTTTAACCAACCTATAATTTTACTTCGGTCTTCTCCGTAACCTGCTGAAACCACGGCAAATAGAATAATACTGCGTTGAGCGCACGCTAATGGTGACCTGAACTCTTCCTCCAAATCTTCATCATCGTCTTCTTCCACAATCAATTTAAGAACATACGAATTATCGAAACCGCAAGATTGACAAGTCGGATTTTTTAAGTCTAATTTTATGTCTTCTTTATCACAACTCATGCAGAACATGTGGCCTCCTAATGTTGCTTAAAGTCCCGCATAACGGGCAAAAATACGTAGGCTACAATACCGAGCGCAGCGAGCCTTCGTATTGTTGTCCACAGAGAGCGTTAATCCACTTGTTAAGTGCATTGTTACTCACGTTGCATTTTGAAATTCCACAAGGTTAGTTTTGGGCCTTTTAAAAAGTCATCGATAACAACGAAGTGAATTTTTTCACCATTACCCTCATACATAAAAGAGTAGCTGCACTCTTCTGGATACATAGGATCAAAAACTAAATACTCGTGAGGCAGCGAATGAGCATCCAAATACTTCAAAACCTTAGATCGCGCATATTCTTTGTCGAAACCGCAAGTATTGGGAAAGAAAAACAAATAGAGTAAAAAAAATATTGCGAACAAAAATAAAAACCACTTAAACACGCAACCTCCATGGATCATAATATTTAAATCTGTTTCTTAAATATACAGACAAAATTGGCGAAGCCGTTTGAATCTAACGGGCCTGCTCGCTTTTTTTAAATTTATAATTGTTCAAAATACCACTTAGCTTTACCCCACTCAGGGTCATGCGACATGTGCCAGTTGAATTGTCTGGGGTATTGAAAGTTGTCTGCCAAATATTCTAGATGTTGGTTGGCAATATCAGGATCATAAACACGCCAAATTAGGCAACGTGTGCCATTCCAAGTTTCACGAATTAAAAACAGCGCATTGCCGCCTGCTTTGATTTCGCTCTCTAACTTGTCACCAAACGGGTCGACTATTTCCCGCTCTTCAACTGAAGGCATTCCGTTATCTATTAGTTCTTCGAATTCGATCGTAACCGTCAAATGCCAAGCAAATATGTCCTTGTGAGAAAAATGCTTTAGTGCAGTGTTAAGCATTGCGATGCAGGGAAGATCCTTCTCTTTCCATGTTAGTAGTGCATAGGATTCTTCAGGAAGTTCGATTTGAAACTCTTGCTCTTCCGCTTTCTTTTTCTACCTTCTACCAAACATAGTTGTAGTCATCGAGAAACATATGCCTCGCTCTACTTAGGTTGTTTTACATCATGTTTTCTCCAAGGTAACTGATAGTATAAGCCGGCTAAACATGCAAAGACTAACGCAATCATTACCACTATAAAACGAACGTTGAATGGCGTTCCCCCAGCCAATACAGTTAAAAAATAAAAAGCTAGTAATAGAGTGACACCCGAAAGAGAAAAAATTACAGATGACAAAAGGTTACTTATATCGGAATTCTTCAGTTTCGTATAAACAACAGTTAATAAAGCAATTACTGGCACAAAACTCAAAAAGTAAAATATATTGATAGCATCGGAATAATCATTATTTCTGTAACAATCTATAAGTATCTTCGCTGACAAACCTGTCCATACTATTCCATAGGCTTTAAACGTAGGTTTTAAATTTTCCAAAAGCTCATTTTTCATTTTATGCGCTTATTTATTAATGGGATGTGAGAGTTTATAACGAATCACTTACTTGGATTGTTTAGCATCACTTACGGCCACACATTCTTTCTGATGCCATATCCCAATAGGCTTGAGCTGTTGTCATTTTCATTTCAAGCCTTCTATTATCAATATTGCCAATGTCCTGAATGGGAAATGGTATAAAGTCTGTACCTTCACATTTCCCTTGCGTTCCATAGAGCTGTGGGCGATGGGTCCTATCATAAAGATATGTGTAATTAGCAGGATTAATTTTTCCTTCCAATGCCAGAGGCCGCATGATTTTCAGCATTCTTTCCTGAAATGCTTTGTCATAATCGGCATGTTGAACAATAATCCATGCCGCCTGTGAAGCCTCTTTTCCAACCATATCGATAGTAGGCCAACCATATTCAGAAACAATTTCCCGAATTCTATTAGCTTGTTTGACGCGAAGCGTTTCGAAATTCAGATCAGTTTTGCCATGTAATGTATTTTGATCCAGTTCCATCATCTGGTTTAGTTCTTGACGCAAACTGGAATAATCTTCGCTGGCAAATGAAAAAAGACTAATTACGCATAAAAAGCCAAGGGAATAAAAGCGTTTCATATTTCTCCTCCGTGAGACTTAACTATTAGATTTGGGGCACAAACAGTCCGGTGATTTGGGCGAAACCGCATGCCTGTATTTCTCTCAGCTTGCCAGCAGGCGACGTGATTTTTGTTAGGATGCATCGCCAGATGTTTCTTCATTTTTAAAACCGACTCTGGTTGCTATGAATATAACGATAATCGTAACTAAAACGTCAATCGCAAATTTAGTAGAAATAAAGCTTTCGCCGGCAACATATATAAGTGCAAATATTGATATAAGCGAGCTACAAAAATACACAACAAAAGCATGTAGATAAGGGGATTTATTTACACCTTTCGCAAGCCACCAGTAAATCAAAAAGGCTAATAAAGTGTCGGCAATATGCGATGTGACTGAGAACCAGACACCATATATAGATACGCCCAATTGGCTAAAGGCCAGGACTAAGACTGCGATGACCAACGCTGGCAGTAGAACTGATAAAGGAATAAACATAAAAATCCTTTTGTACTGCAACATTTCCCTTGTCTCCTAGCATCTCAGTAACGAGATCTCACAGTAATACTCAGGTCAACTCAACCCGATTTATCTATATGATTTATTGATAAAATACCTTACACCCGACTGTGGTCGGTATGCCAGTAGTTTATTTTAGGTTTACTGAGAATTATCAGAAATGCCACCAGGTTGGAATAAAGGCAGCTTAAGGTAATGTGGTATGAGCTTAAAAGCCATCGTTCTCAATAAAGCGGTAACAAACAAAGGGGCAATGTTGCCCCTTTGTTATTTGTGTTGGTTATTTCACGTCTTTCGCGGGTTCATCAACCGCAGGGTACGCTTTGGGTTTCAGTGGTTTAACGGGTTTTTTCCGTAGTTGTTTTTTGAGGTATTTCACCGCCGCTTCTAACTGGGCATCTTGTCCGTTGAAGGTGGCATGGGGCAGATTGTCTACTTCAACATTCGGGCTTACTCCATGACCTTCTACTACCCAGTTACCTTCCATATCAAATACCGGCAGCTCGGCTACCCGTGCCATGCCGTTATCAGCCAGTCTGTTTAGTCCGCGCAACCAAATCCCCGCACCGGCTGTTTGTTTGCCTATCACCGGTCCTAATTCCAAGGATTTTACTGCAGCAGTAAAGGTTTCTCCGTCGGAGTAGGTGTATTGATCGGCCAGAACAACCAGGTGGCCTCTGAAGGTCTGTTGCATATTCGTTGAGGGATCGGCGTTGCCAATGGTCCAGAACATCCACACCCGGCGCAGTAGCTTTTCAATTAACCAGCTATCGATATTACCGCCGCGGTTGCGTCGCACATCAATGATCAGTCCGCCTTTTTGGTTTGCGGCATAAAACTCTCTGGCAAATTCGCTGACATCATTACTGCCCATCGCGTAAATGTGCATATAACCAATGTCATCATCCTGCGCAGTTACTTTATTGCGATTGGACGTAACCCAGTCCTGATAGCGCAAGCGGAAGGCCTGACTGTTACTGATAGGGTAGGTCACGGTATGGTGTGATTCACCGTCACGCAGAAGGGTTAGCACAACCTGTTTGCCTGCCTGGTTAAGCAGCGCGTTGTGAACCGCTTGTATGTCTTTTACTTCCCGGCCATTAATGGCCTGAATAATATCGCCATTCTGGGCATTAGTGCCCGGCTTCTGCAGCGGCGATGCATTGGCTGGTAGTTCAGTGTCGTACTGATAAATATGTTCTATTACCACGCCTTGCGCAGTCTGTGTCAGCATGGCTCCCAGACTGGCCGGCTTCGGACGGTCCGGCGTGTCTGGCACATCGCCGCCATACACCTGTGAATGCAAGACATTCAGTTCGCCGATGAGTTGCGCCAGCACATCGTTGAGTTCATAGCGGTCGGTAATACGCGCCAGTAAGGGGGCGTATTTGGCTTTTGCTTGAGGCCAGTCAACGCCACGCATGGCTTTGTCATAAAAGAAGTCCCGGTGCATCAACCAGGCGTCGTGAAACAGCTGTTGCCATTCCTGCTCCGGTGAAATACGTAGTTGCCAGTCCTTAACATTCATTCTGAATGGTTTGCTGTCTGACGGGAATTTTTTGCCCGCAGGTACCACGTAAATTTGATCATTGTTGCTGCTGGGTTTTAACACTAGCAGCTGTTTGCCATCGGGGCTCATGTCAAAACCGGTGATAGGAGAGACGACCGTAGATGTTTCGTTTTTCGGCGAGAGACGAATCGCTTTCAGGGCCGTTTTATTGCCTGTTCCTTCACGTTGACTGACGAACAGGTATTTGTTGTTTACCCGCAACTGTGTGTAGTTGTCAGCTTTTGCAGGTACCTGCCACAGTCGTTCTGATAACCCCTGCCAGTCAACCACGGTGTTCGGTGTGGTATCTTCTGTCTCTGTGGCCTCGTCTTCACTGTTGTCTTCTGCGGCCGTTTCTTCAGATTCAGGCTCAGCATCGTCAGCTTCCGGCTCATCCTTTAACATGGCCAGTTCATTGGGCTGCTGAAAAGGAAATTCGGCGTCTTGTTTTAAAGCATAGGCATAAATAAGCGTTTTTTTGTCGAAGCTCGTACCCATGTTGCGGTCGCCCCACGGCGAGCGAGTTGTTGGGGTAAATGCTCTGTCAGACAGGAAGTACAGCCAGTCACCGTTTGCTGAAAACGCCGGGGAATAACTGTTGTACTTATCACTGGTGAGTAACACACCGTCATCGGTTTGCGTATCAAGCAGGTAAAGCCGACTGCGCTGATTGCCCTGTGTATTAACTGTGAGTGCCAATAATCTGCTGTCGCGACTCCACACTACATTGGCGTAGGGGTTCATTTCCGATTGCCCTTCAAATACCTTGCGGTTTTCCAATGTTTCCAGGTTAAGTAGCCACAGGTCACCATTGAAGTCATCGTGGGCGATATATTTACCGTCAGGTGATAAAACCAGGTTCCAGCGACTCACGGTTGCGTCTTGTGTAAGCTGCTTCTGTTCGTCGGAGCCATCGGCTGCGAATTGCCAGATTTCCATTTCGCCGCTGGCATCGTTAATGGCATAAACCCATTTTCCGTCATGGCTCAATATTGCTTTGCGGGAACGTGATTGCGCCGGCGTGCTGATGGGCTTTAATCGGCGGCCGTCTGAGCTGGCTACAGCAATGTGACCTCGGGCGGTGATGACCGCTTGTTTCTGCTCTCCAGAAAAGCCCACGTTAGTCATATATTTTGTGGGGGTTGTCAGCCACTTGTCCCGTTTGTGTGGAAAATCAGATGTCAGGTGAATAGGGAGCGTGGTAATACTGTTGTCGCGTAAATCAAGTACCTTTATGTCGGCACCATGCTGAAAAGCAATTTTACCGTTTGATAGCGAGGCATCCCGAACCGGGTAGTCGCTGAAATCCGTAATGGCTTTTTTGCGTTTACCAGACAACGTCATTTGCCAGATATTGTCATTGCCATTTTCATTGCTGATGAAATACAGTGTGTCCTGCCAGCGCATCGGCTCTCTGACAGAGGCATCGTGATCGCCAGTTAACAGAGACGCCTCGCGATCGTCGTTTAAATCAAAACGCCACAATTCACCTTGCGCGCCGCCTCGATAGTAGCGGGCATTGTCATTGGAGACTTGCAGACCAAACTGCACGAAATACAGCTCATTACTGTTATCAACCACCCCTTCAACAGCATCAGCGACCGGCAGTGTGGTACTGATCAGCGTATTGGGATCCACGGTTTTTAATGTCCAGTTACCGGTAGGGCCAACCCGGGACATAGTGGCGAAGACAACGTGCCCCTCTGGGGTCCATCCGTGTACTTTTACGGCACTGTTCTCGAAGCTGATGCGTTTGGCAGAACCGCCATTCACGGGCATTACATAGACTTCATTGGTGCCTTCATAATTGGCCACGAAAGCGATTGATTTGCCATCTGGCGATATCGCTGATTCACGCTCTTCTGCGGGGTGTGTGGTCAATCGCGTCGCCGATTGTTGCCCCAACTTATACACCCAAATATCGCCTTCGGCAGTAAATGTCAGGGTATCGTTGTGTAGTGAAGGATCGCGGTAATAGCCGGTATTGGCCAGACTGCCGGCACTCAGGCCAAGTAAGGTTACTAGTGTAATAAGACGCATATAGGAATCGTCCCTGTCGTATTGATTTATGATTATTGAATCAACACCATAAAGGCCGACAGGGTTTTGTCAACTAGGCTGCGGGTTGTCGCCGAATTTGCCTGATAAACGCCTTGCAACAGGGGGAATGTGCCAGGCGCAGAGAAGTGACTCATGTAAACCTGCTGAACACCATCCCATTTCCCATCTTTATTCCCGTTGCTGGGAAAATTATAACTTCATAAATTACAAACTCTATAAATATCAGTGTGTTAAGTTTTGGCACGTTTGTCGCTCTACTCGTTGCATTAGGAAACGTTGTTGAAGAGTAGATATGAAAGGTATTGCTGATATTGTTCAGCGTAAAAAGCCAAAGCGACGGTATGTGAACAAGTGGTTGAGTATTGTTGCTGCAATATCGACATTTGGTTTTCTGCTTGCGTGGCTGGTGTCAGGAGAGCGACCTCCTCATATTGATAATGTGCGTTTGGCAAAAGTTGAGCGGGGCGATTTGGCTGTACAGGTTTACGGCTATGGTCGTTTACAGTCGAAATATCAACGGCTGTTAACGTCGGAGGCCAGAGGTGTTGTCGAGCAGGTACTGCTAAAGCCGGGCGCGGTGGTCACCCCCGATTCTGTCATTTTAGTGTTATCAGCCCCCGAGCTGTTGGAGCGTCTGGCTGACGCTGAGTTGGAGTTTGCCCGCGTCAAAGCAGACTATGACACGCAAAAATTAGAGCAGCAGAACAACTTGCTGGCTCAGGAAGCCACCATCGCCCAACTGCAAACTGACTATGAACTGGCATCGTTGAAGGTGGAAGCCGAAACGGAATTAGTGCACCAGGGGATCGTCAGTGAGCTGGACTACCAGGAGTCCAAATTAACGGTTCGCCAACTTCATACACGCGTTGAAATTGCCAATCAGCGGCGCGACACCATGACACAAATGGCAAAGCAACAAATGCAAATCCATGCCGATTTATTAGCGCGTTATGAAGAGCGTTTGCGTTCATTGCGCCAGCGCGTTGAACGACTCAATGTTCGGGCAGGCCTCCATGGTGTGGTGCAAGCACTGGCAGTGGAGATTGGCCAAAGTGTGCCACAGGGCAGTGAATTGGCGACAGTGGGATCAACATCACAGTTGATTGCAGAGTTGCGTGTCGCTCAGGATGAAGCGGATCGTGTAATACCCGGCCATACGGTGAATATTCTGACGCAAGGCGCAGAGGTGGCGGGACAGGTAATTCGTCTGGATCCCATTGTGACTGACGGCAGAGTCATTGTGGAAGTGGACCTGACCGGCGAGTTACCCGCCAATGCGAGACCTGATTTGACCGTGGAAGGACGAATACAGGTCGCCTATCTGGAAAATGTATTGATACTGGAAGCGCCAACCAATATAGCGGCTTTTAGTTCCCGACAAGTTTTTAAATTGCACCCCGATCAAAACTTTGCACAGGAGAGCCAGATGAAATTTGGTAATCTATCCGGCGGTCAGGTTGAGGTACTCGACGGTGCAGCCGAAGGCGAGCAGGTGGTTATATCTGATACCAGTCAATGGCTGGGTACAGAACGAATCACACTGACACTATAACGACAAGGAAACGCTATGACTGACAACATTGAGAAAACCATCATTCATCTTAACAATGTCACCAAGAAGTTTGTCTCACATGACGTTGAGATTACTGCACTACAAGACATTGAACTAAAAATTCATCAGGGTGAATACGTCGCCATTAACGGACCGTCTGGTTGTGGTAAATCCACGCTATTGTCGCTAATGGGGTTATTGGACACACCCACTTCAGGGCAATACCTGATTCATGGGGTAAATACCCGTGAACTTTCTGGTGATCAACAAGCTGAATTGCGTAACTTGCATTTGGGCTTTGTTTTTCAGTCATTTAATTTAATAGATGAACTCAGTGTATACGACAACGTTGCGCTGCCACTTACGTACCGTGACCAGTCGCTTTCAAAACAAGAGATAAAAGACAGAGTCGTACGCGCGTTAAGTCAGGTGGGCATGGAGCATCGCATTGCTCACAAGCCTAATCAGCTTTCGGGTGGTCAGCAACAGCGAATTGCGATTGCAAGAGCGCTGGCGGGTGAGCCCAGTATATTGTTGGTCGATGAACCCACCGGTAACTTAGACTCAAAGAATGGTGATGCGGTTATGGACATTCTGAGTCAATTGAATGCACAAGGCACCACTATTTGTATGGTGACCCACGATCCTCGTTATGCAAGTCACGCTAAACGCCAGATCGCTTTACTGGATGGCAAAATCGTTACGGTACAGCCGAGCATTCAGTCTCCAGAGCCAATCGCGGCGGTATACTCATGAATCGTTTTGCGGCGCAAAGCCGCCTGGCATTTCAATCACTTCGTCAATCACCCGGCTTCGTATTTTCTGTTGTTGCCACTATGTCACTCACCCTTGCCATTGTGTTTGTAGTGGTGTCATTGGTGAATACGTATTTTATTCATCCGCTGGATGTGCATGATGAAGATAACTTATATGTTATCGAACAACGCATTGAGTCTGATGCCGGCGTGTATGACGGATATCAAAGTTACAAAGGCATTGTGCATTGGATGCGTACCCAGACTGTTTTTGATCAAGCGGCCGCAGTGAGCCCTTCGGACATTATGGTAAGCAGTTTTCCGGGAGAACCCAAGTATGTCGTGACGTTTGCGTCTCCGGACTATTTTACGTTATTGAATGTCCCCGTTATTTTGGGACACCCGTTGAGTAACGCGCTGAAGTTTGATGAGCCCAGTAACGATGTTTTGATCTCAGAGCGCTTATGGAAGCGCTATTTCGATGGTGCTGAAGACGTCATTGGCCAGTCTATTACTATTCAGGGCGGGGATATGTACAAGATAATTGGCGTTGTCGGCAATGAGTTCTCTCCTCCCTATATGTTTTATGATGGCGAATCTGACTTGTGGATGCATTTCGGTGCGGACCCCCGTTATTTTAACGATGGTCGATGGGATAACCCTTGGAATAATACCTATGGATCGCTGAAGATAATCGGTACGTCCAAAGCCGGGCTGTCCCAACAGGATGTGTTTAACGACTTTGACACCAGCATCGAATCAATTCGCGCTGAGTGGATGGAAGGGTACCCGGGAGCAACGGATATCGCCCCCATCGTACGACACTTTCGCACCGTTGAATTGGGCGACAAGGGACATTTGAGCCTGTATTTGCTGGCGGCCACGCTGGGACTTTTGATCATCGCCGTTCTCAATGTCAGTAATTTGTTTATATCTAAAGCCTTGTCTCAGCATCGGACGTTAGCATTGCAGGCGGTGTTGGGGGCAAAACGCAACACGCTCTTTATGAGTATTTTTGCCCAGTCGTTTCTGCTGATGATGACATCGGTGGCATTGGCGCTGTTTCTGGCCGCCTGGGGAATTAAAGGGTTTAAAGCGCTCACTATGGGCAATTTACCGCTGGTTGGTGTAGTGTCAATTGACAGTGTTGTTGTCTTAGTGGCGCTGGTCACCTGCTTGCTGTTGTCGTTTGTATTTGCATTGGTATCGGCGTCACTGGTGAATTTTGCCGATTTACGAAAACAGTTGCAACAAAGTGGTAAAAACACCGGGCAGCAGCTCTCTGCGGGTAAAACACGGTTGTTGGTAGGAACCCAAATGGCCGTCGCGACTGCCTTAATTATTGTTGCGGCATTTTCACTAAGCCGGACCCATGACACGTTGAATCGCGACATGGGACTAAACATAAAAAACATCCATGACTTGTCAGTGTTTGTGCCCTACGAGGGCGCAATGACTCCACAAGAGCGCGTAGAGCGGCGTAATGCAGTAAGAGAGAAAATCCTTTCGCATCCGAGTGTTAAATCGGTGAGTTTTGGTCGCAGTCCGGTGCGTCAGAATATTTTTGCTGCAACCTTAACCGACGCGCAGGGCAACGAGAGTATCTTTATGCCGCAAACCTGGGTGGGTACAGACTACTTTGAGCAGGTGGGAATGGAGATTATTGCCGGGCGTTCCTTCAGCGAAGAAGCCATGCGTGGTGAAACGTTTGAGGTTATTGTGTCGGCTTCAGCCGCTGCGCTACTCGATCCCGAAAGTGACGTTATTGGTAAAACATACAATGGTAATGGCGAGGACCATCTCATTGTGGGTATTAGCGCCGATTTCAACCACCCGAATTTCTTTCAGGAGCATCAGGGGCGACACCTGTGGTGGTGTACAGGGCCAAATGGTTATAACTTTGTTTTAACCTTGCAAGACGGTAAAACACTAAGCCGGGAAGCCCTGCTTAAATACGTTCGTGAATACGATCAGCGCTTTATGATATGGGAGTATCTGTCACTGGAAAGCGAGTTGGCTAAAATGCTTCATATTGACAATATTACGTTGTTTGGTAGTTACTTACTGGCTGAGTTTACGCTGATTCTGGCGTGTATCGGTATATTTGGTGTGTTAAGTTATAACCTGAATATGCGTCGCTTTGAATTTGGTTTGCGTATGGCATTAGGCGCGAAAACCTCCAGGTTGTACCGGCTGTTGGGAACCGATGTCATCGCGCCGTTACTCATTGGGTGTGTAGGGGCATCAATTGTTACCGTGGCGGTGCTGTTGATGCAATCAACGGTGTTGTCTGCGTGGCTGCAATACTCCCCGGTGTTTGCATTACCCGCGGTTTTATTCAGCTTGATGATTGCTGTGATCAGTGGTTTGGTGCCACTGCATAACATAATCAAACGCGCCCCGATGCGCGCACTGCGCAACGAGTAATTGGGAAATTTCGGTGAAAAATAGTAGTAATCTGGTAGGGATAGATGAAGCAGATTTTAATTGTTGACGATCAACAGGACATTCGATTGTCTGCCTCGTTGGTATTAACCCATCATGGTTATCAGTGCTTAGAGGCCGATTCACCGTTACAGGCCCTGGCCATTATCGAGCAACAACAAATAGATTTATTGTTGCTCGATATGAATTTCAATAAAGATACGACCTCTGGCGAGGAAGGGCTGGCGTTGCTCAAGCAATTGAGTGAAATGAACCTGAGTTTACCCATCGTGGTAATGACGGCGTGGGCAAGTGTAGATATTGCCGTTCAAGCCATGCAGTTAGGTGCGGGTGATTTTGTAGAGAAGCCCTGGCAAAACAACCGTTTGCTCAGTATTGTGAAGCATCAGCTCGAAAACGCCCATTTGTCGCAGGAAAATAAGCGCTTTTCCCAGTTGCAGAGAGAAAGTGAACATACACCTGCGCCATTGGCTGTGTCTGACAGGATGCAGCAATTGATGGCGCAAGCCCGGCGTGTGGCACAAACTGATGCCAGTATTCTCATTACGGGTGACAATGGTACCGGGAAAAGTATGCTGGCCAGCTACATTCATGCCTGTTCCAGCCGTGCTAACGCGCGTTTCGTCAGTACCAATATGGGCGCGATCCCCGATTCGTTATTCGAAAGTGAATTATTTGGCCATAAGCGCGGCGCATTCACCGATGCTAAAGAGGACCGGTTGGGACGATTTGATTTGGCACAGGATGGCACCTTGTTTCTGGATGAGATCGGGACCTTGCCGGGGCAATTGCAATCCAAACTGTTGAGAGTGCTGGAGACAGGCGAATACGAAAGTTTGGGAAGCAGCCGCACAATGCGCACGAATGCGCGAATTATTACCGCGACCAATGCAGACTTGTCACAACTCATCAGCGCTGGCCAGTTCAGAAAAGACTTGCTATATCGCTTAAATACGGTGCAACTGCATGTGCCCGCCTTGAGTGAGCGGGTGCAGGATATTTTGCCGCTGGCAGAACATTTTTTGGCACAGCACGCTGCCAGGTATCACAGACTTGATATTGAATTTTCCGAGTTTACAAAGCAGGCGTTACTTGAATACCCTTGGCCGGGTAACGTCCGTGAGCTGAGTCACTGTATTGAACGCGCCGTGATTTTGGCGTCTAGTGACAGCATTGATGTGAAAGATCTGGCGCTCGAACGCTCCCAGGCAATGGTCTCAAATCAGAGTGAATTAATGACGTTTGAAGAGGGAGAGCGGCGTGTTCTAAAGGCGGCCCTGACCCATTACAGAGGCAATGTCGTTAGTGCGGCAGAGTATCTCGGACTGAGTAAATCTGCGATGTACCGACGTCTGGAAAAACTGAGTATTGAGCCAAAAGAGTTTGCATCTTGAAACCGACCGTCAGCTTTGAACGTTATCTGAAAATCAGACTTTGGCTGTTAGGCGGTATTGGCACTTTATTGTGTGTTTTAGTTAGCTTCCTGGCTGATTGGGACGGGTTGACCAGCTTTAGTTTGTTTCTTTTGGTATTGAGCCTGATTGGCGGTGTTTGCTGGCAACTGTATCGCAAAACGCTGGATGTGGTCGATCGCATAGGTTTACAGCTCGATGCATTGCGCAACGAAGAGTACAACACCTGGCATTTAGCAAGCTATCGGGGAGGCAGGGTAGCAAGCTTACGTGCAGACACCCAGCGTCTGACCCAAAAAATGCAGCAGGAGCGCGAAGCGATATTACAACAGGAAACGGTACTGTTAGCGTTGATTGAGCAGTTGGCCATTCCTGTCGTCGTCATCGATGCCCACAAACGTGTGTACTCAGCAAACTATGGCTACACGCAACTGATTGGAATGGACGATCTTGCCGGGCGTTTCGCTTCTGAATGCGGCCTATTACACGACGGTGACAAATGGCACATTGCGGCGTCGTCGCCGTTGGCGGCCAACTATCGATTGTATGAAAATCATGTTATTCGCAATCGTCGAAAACTCGATATTGTTATGTGTTTTTCTGTTGCACAGAGTCTGCGTGACAACGAAAAACTCGTGTGGCAACGCTTACTTCGGGTGCTCAATCACGAAGTGCGAAATTCGCTGACGCCTATTTCTTCTATTGCTCAGTCTCTTCAGCAGATGACCGAATTCAAAGACGAAAAAGGGCATGAATTATTGCAGGTAATCGATAAACGCGCGCAGCATTTACTGAGTTTTGTGGATGCCTACAGCGCGTTTAATCGAATTCAGAAACCCAATAAGCAGGCTATCTCTATCGATAGTTTAAGAACCAGTATAGCTGCACTTAACCCTCGTGTTCGCATTGCAATCAACGACGATACCCCCATTTTCACCGATGAAGGCCAACTGCAGCAAGTGCTGATTAATCTCGTGAACAATGCATGTGACGCAGATAGCGGCGGACAGGCTATTTTGGTTGAATTTGACATAGATGAGCAATTTCATCTTATCAATGTCATCGACAGCGGTGAGGGTATCTCGAATACGGATAATTTGTTTGTGCCATTTTATTCCACCAAAGCGCAGGGAAACGGAATTGGTTTGGTGCTAAGTCGTGAACTTATTCGACAACAAGGCGGCGAGTTGACCCTGCAAAACCGAGACGGCGCACCAGGCGCCATTGCGCAAATTCGCTTGCCCAGAATGCGCTAATACCAGACTCATAATCATCGTAAGTTGATGAGCATTCGGCCTACCCGAATACTAATACGACAATGAGGTTACTCATCAGTAGGGCAGAGCAGAGGCTAATTTTAATTCCTGATGAATTAACACGGGTAAGCTTGCAACTGAAATAGCAGCTAGGCTGCGGGTTGTCGCCGAATTTGCCTGATAAACGCCTTGCAGTCGCTTACAAAAGCGGCGGTTTTACGCTCCGGTTGTGCTGGTTGATACTGCAAGCGGATGTATTGCTCGCTCAGCGAACGAAATTGAGCTGAGCTGGCTGGTGGTAAATGCGCGAATACTTTGTCCTGGTAGGCCTGAGGACCAAGGTTTTTACGCTGAATGCCGGTGTATCCCGCTACCGCAGTAACGGCCTTTTGGTACCACAGCACCACGGGTTCCATTTGTTGCTTGCGCCAGTGAGGAATAAAATACAGCGCCAGCAGCAGGCCAATAACGCCGAATATGGCCAGCACCAGATAAGTGATGCTCTTACCGGTAACTTTGCCTAGTAGCAGCGCTAACAGATTCTGTTGACGCTGTGCGTCAAACCCCAGTACCCAGCGACTCCACTGGTAATCCATTAAGCTATACAACATTTGCAGATCGGCCAGGAAAGGCAATTGCTTCAATCGCGCCAGTTGGTTGTTAGCCAGGAAGGCTTCTTCTTCAACGGCCTGCTGAATGCCAAATTGAATGCGTTGTGGGGCTATGACTGCAGTGGGATCAAACCTAACCCAGCCTTGTTCGCCTATCCAGGCCTCTACCCAGGCATGGGCGTCGTACTGATACACACTGAGTACGCCAGGCTGAAGTACTTCGCCGCCGTGATAGCCTGCCACCATTCTGGCCGGAATGTCCATTAAACGAAGCGTGTAGGCCATGGCACTGGCGTAGTGGGAGCAGAAGCCCTGCTGATGCGTGAACAAGAAATCATCCACTGGTTGGTCGGGCATTGCAGGCGGCGTTAAGGTGTAGGTAAACCCCTGGGTAATAAAATACTCAAGCACGGCTTTGATTTTGTCTTCGGGATCAGAAAAACGTGTCGCAATATCCCGTGCCCACTCCTGGGTGAGGGGATTCACGGCCGGGCTTTCTGGCTTCTGTAGGTTAAGGCGCTGATCCAATGATTCCAGGGTTTGGCTCATATCGGCATTCGGGTAAGAACGCAGGCGATAAGCGCGTCTGGTCGACAACGGTGATTCACTTAGGATCTGGTAATCGGCGCCGCGCCAAATCATTTGGTCGCTGGCGTGATCGGCGGGCACGGCAATGTCAATGCCATACAGCCAGTGTTTATTGGTCGGTTGAGCTATCACTTCATACTGCCACCAACTGCCACTAAGCGACGGCGAAAATTCGTAGTTAAGCAACCGGTATTGCTGTCTGGCTTGCTTGCGCAGCGGGCTCACCGTCCATTGTTTACCGTCAAACTGTTCCAGGGTAATGGCACGCCAGTAGCGTTCATGGGGTTCAGGTACAGGGCCTTCAAAGGTCGCGCGAAAGACCAACTCAGATGACTGGGTTAAAGAGGCAATGTCGCCAGGGGAGACCGTGTCGGTGAGGCCGGTTTCGGTACTTTTGCCTACCGGCATTTTCCATAAGGGCGGTAATTTGGGCACAATTAAAAACAGCAAAATGGCAATGGGCAGTGCTTGTATGCCCATTGTGAGCACGCGTTTAGCATGCCAGCTAACAGCTTGAGATGGCGTAAAATAACGAGCAAGGGCAACCAGCAGCGCCAGGGTCAGCAGGCCATAAAACAGCGTCATTACAAAGGATTGATGGAAGGTAAAGCCCATACCAATAACAAACAACGCGGTGCAAAACAGGTGAAACAGATCCCTTGGAGCATTCAGCAACATCAGTTTTAGTGCGCCTGCCAGAATGAGCAAATTGACCATGGTTAACAACAAGCCAATGGAAAAGCTGAACCACACTAAACACACACAACACAATAAGCCGAGCAAATTGATGGTGCGGGAACTGGGTACAGGCTGGTACCAGCCAATGTACATCACTACTCGCATGGCTGTGGCGCATATTGCAATCAACAACACCCAGAACAACAGTGGCTCGAACAAACTGATACTCAGAATGCAAAACACTATCGCCATTAATAAGCTGGCGGTTTGATTGCGGATCGGTTTGTCAATCGGCTGCATAGGGCTGGTCCGTAGTGCGGTACTGAGCAAGCTGGCCCAAACACTGTAATTTGTGTTGTTCACCACTGCCGGGCTCTACAATCTGCTCCCCCAGACGCAAACCAAAGGTTTGCTGTTGTCCGGTCAGCCGGTTTACCTGATAGCTTAGCAATCCCAGTGCTTTCTCCAGCGGTTCATCCTGATACATGGCCAAACTTAACCAGCCGCTTTCCTGGCGGGACTGAGTAAACGTCTTGGTAGCCAGGTCACCCCCTTTTGCTGCCTGTTTCCAGGCGACTCTATTCATGGGGTCGCCGGGGCGAAAGTGTCTCAAACTGTCAAATTCATCGATACCGGGGGTGGGGCCACTGGTGTCGCCTTGTGTTGTATCTGCGCTGTCTAATCTTAGTGAGGACGGTACAGGGGCAGGGTAAACGATAAGCTGTTGCTCAAAATCCAAATGAGTCCAGCAGCGAAACAGTCCTAGTGGGTATGTCGACGAAAAAGTGATTCGGGGTAGGTTAAAGATTCCCCTGACTCGGGTTGGCAGTAACAGCTTCAACTGCTTTTCCTGATCAGCACGGCGATTGAGCAGCGATAGTGAGGTGCCGCGCAGTTGCATATGTAAGCCACCGTAAAATGGCTGCTGCGGGTGTTTGTCTTCTAATTGCACTGTAAGCAGGGCATGTTCGCCCGCGGTCACCGGTGCTATGGGTTTCAGCGAAAGCGTGGTTGCAGTGAAATTCCGGTAACTAATGAATAAGTGGAGCAAAAAGACAGCAAGTAAAAACTGACACAGCAACAGCATCAGGTTGTTTTGGTAGTTGGTTCCCAGCAAGAATAAGCTGATACAGGTAAGTAAATAGCCAAAGCCAAAGCGCGTTGGAAAAATAAAGACGTTTTTTAAGTGCAGAGTGTAGCGATTACTGGCGGGTATACGCTTACGTAACCAGCGTTCGTGGTATTGATTAAAGCGCGCAGACAGTCTGGCCAGCATGACTAAGCAGCCAGTGGGTCTGTGAGATCCAATATGCGCTGACTCAGCAGCCCATCTTCCCGGTAGTCGGTTTGACTGCCGCGCAACCTGTGCTCAGCAATAGCGGTAAACACAGCCTGAATATCTTCCGGTAACACAAAATCGCGATTGTGCAGAAAGGCCCAGGCCTGAGCGCCGCGCAACAGCGACTTGCTCGCGCGAGGCGAGAGCGGATAGGGGAATTCTGCATTATCACGACTTTGCTGCACCAACCTCAGCAGGTAATCCAAAATGGGCTCACTGGCGTGGACCTGTGTAACACTGTGCTGCCAGTCTTTCAGTTGTGCCGGGGTAATAACCGGCTGGGCATTTTCAGCAGTTGGTGCAGGTGACGGAGTCGTTTGACGAAGCATGGCTTTTTCAGCAGCGGTGTCCGGGTAACCCAGGCTGATTCGCATTAAAAATCTGTCCAGTTGTGATTCGGGCAGCGGGTAGGTGCCTGCCTGGTACGCAGGGTTCTGAGTTGCTATTACGAAGAACGGAACAGGTAAAGCATGGGTTGTACCGTCAATACTGACCTGATTCTCTTCCATGGCCTCCAACAGTGCGCTTTGGGTTTTAGGACTCGCACGGTTAATCTCGTCAGCCAGCACCACTTCACTAAAAATCGGTCCTGCGTGAAATTCGAAACGTTGTTGCTGCGCATTGTAAATATTGACGCCCAACATATCCGCAGGCAATAAATCAGAAGTGAACTGTATGCGAGAAAAACCCAATCCAAACACTTGGGCGAGCGCATGAGACAGGGTTGTTTTCCCCATGCCGGGTAAGTCTTCAATTAATAAGTGTCCGTTGGCCAGTAAGCAGGTTACCGCCAGTTTGATTTGGTGTGGCTTGCCCAGGATCCGCTGATTAAGGGTGTCTATAGCTTCAGAAAGTGCTGTATGCATTCGCCATTCCGCGTTGGTTTATTGTTCAATACGCTCTGTGTATTTACTGGACTACTATACCGGCAAATAATTTTATTAACGTAACCAGACTGATACGTAAGTATAGGAGATGTCTGGATTTTGTCATTGCAGACACTAGCAAATTGCGATGGGACGAAAACTTGTACCGATAAAGGGCTGTGATCCTCTTCGGGGTTGATTATAATGACCGCCAAAAAAAGGAAGTCAGAATGAAAACAATAGAAATAGATGATGATTTGTATGCCTTTATTGCCGGTCAAACCAAGCATATTGGCGAAAGCGCGTCGCAAATTCTGCGTCGTTTGCTAATGACCGACAGTGTTGAAGACACATCGACTTCTGCAGAAGCCGCTGAACCGGTTGTCGATACGCCGGCTGCCGAGCCGGAGACAGCGCCGGTTGAAGTCAAGAAGGCGGCCCCAAAAGCCAAAGCCAGTTCCAAAGCGAAATCTGTTGAAGCAGATGCTTGCCCTGCAACCAATGTTGTTGCAGCGGTACCGGCAAATGCCGACGACGATGCATTACTGAAGCAAGTGAACCCCGATGCATTAAAGCAGTTTGATAAACGCGTTGACCAGTTCTTGTATATTTTGCAGCAAGCTTATGTGTTACAACCCGCCGAGTTTGCTCAGGTTGAGACCATAAAGGGCAAGAACCGCAAATATTTTGCAACCAGCAAGGAAGAATTGCTGGCCACCGGCAGCAGCACGAACCCCAAAGCGATTCCCGACAGTGGTTATTGGGTGGTAAGCAATAACAATACCGCGAAGAAGCTGGCTATGCTGTCGCAGGTTTTGCAGATCCTTGGATATAGCGATAAGGTAATAGCATCCGTTACGGAGACCTTCTCCGCGCAGTAATTTACATTCCGAAGTACAAACGTTAAAAGGACAATTTCATGGCGTTACACCCCGAGGCAGGCAAGGCCGCAGCAGAAGAGCAACTGATTAACGTTGCTCAACTGGTGAGTCAGTATTTTAGCTTTCATCCCGACCCAACCGACCCCGCAGAAGCGGTGAGTTTTGGTACTTCCGGACACCGGGGCACGGCGGCAAACACCACGTTTACTGATACGCATATCGCGGCAATCTGTCAGGCGCTGGCAGAATATCGCGAGCATCAGCAAATCACCGGGCCACTGTTTATAGGTAAAGACACCCACGCGTTGTCTGAGCCCGCCATGATTACCGCTATTGAAGTACTCAGCGCAAATAACGTGAATGTGGTTATTCAACGCGCTGATAACGCGTCTAAAGGTTACACACCCACGCCGGTAATTTCCCGCACGATCATTCGCTACAACCGCGGTCGCACCGATGCATTTGCAGATGGCATCGTCATAACGCCTTCACACAACCCACCGTCAGATGGTGGGTTTAAGTACAATCCGCCTCACGGTGGTCCAGCTGACAGTGATGTCACTAAGATCATCCAACAGCGTGCCAACGCGTTAATAGCTGCGGGTAATAAAGACGTTAAACGTTTGGACTTAAAAACCGCAATGGCGTCAGATCTGGTAAAAGAAGACGACTTCATGATGGATTATATTGCCGATTTAGAAAAGGTCGTCGATATGAAAGCCATTGCAAAAGCCGGTTTGAAGCTGGGCACTGATCCTTTAGGTGGTGCTGGTGTGGGGTACTGGCAACATATTGCTGAGCACTATGGCCTGGACATTACAGTAGTAAACCCGAAGGTTGATCCGCAGTTCGGCTTTATGCGTCGCGACAAAGACGGCAAGTTGCGCATGGACTGTTCTTCGGCGTACGCCATGGCCGGACTCATCGAATTAAAAGACAAATTTGATTTAGCCTGGGGTAACGATCCTGACTTTGACCGCCATGGCATCGTATGTCCGAGTGGCGGGCTGATGAATCCGAATCACTATTTGGCGGTTGCCATTGATTATTTGTACCGACATCGCGCCGACTGGCCAGCTTCATTGAAAGTAGGCAAGACCCTGGTGTCCAGTAGCATGATTGACCGCGTAGTGAATGATATGGGCCGTGAGCTGGCAGAAATGCCAGTGGGCTTTAAGTGGTTTGTACAGGGCTTGTCTGACAGTGAACTGGGTTTTGCCGGTGAAGAAAGTGCAGGGGGGATTTTCCTGCAGCGCAATGGCGAAACCTGGGCCACCGATAAAGACGGCTTCATTATGTGTTTGCTGGCGGCGGAGATTCTGGCTGTGACCGGAAAAGACCCGGGGCAGCATTACGCTGAATTAACCGATAAGTTTGGTGCGCCCTGTTATCAGCGTGTAGACGTTGCTGCGAGCCTGGAAGAGAAAGACAAGCTTTCAGCCATGGATGCCAGTGTCGTCACCAGTGAATCACTTGCTGGCGAACCAATAACTAATGTGCAAACACACGCGCCTGGCAATAACGCAGCGATTGGCGGTGTGAAGGTTTCCACTGAAAATGGATGGTTTGCTGCACGACCGTCTGGCACTGAGCAGATATACAAAATCTACGCAGAAAGCTTTAATGGTGAAAGCCACTTACAGGATTTAATAAAAGAAGCCGAAGAATTGGTTGCTAAAATTATTAAATAAACCGCTGTAAGGCTACTTATTTAATTCATCTTTGTTAATTAAATGTAAAAATCCAGCTGATTGATTGTTATTTAAGCTGGATTTTTTGTTTTTTAACAAAAAAATTACAAAAAAAGTTTTTTAGGACTGCTATATTCGCTCTATAAGTTGTAAGTTAATTACATTTAGTGTGTAAATTTTGACCGATAGAGTGAGAGCGCCAATGAGCGGGAAAAAATCAAACCTCCAAACTGAAGTAACGATCAGTAAAAGCGAATTCAAAGCGTCGGTGGTAAAACACCTCCACTGCACCCTGGGCACAGATGAGAATAAAGCTAACAACCACGCCTGGTGGAAAGCGACCTGTGCAGCAATGCAAGAGCAAGTCCTTGAAGGACTAAGAAAAACCCAGAAAACACATTATTTAAACGATACCCGCGCAGTACACTATTTCTCTGCTGAATTTTTGATGGGACGTTTGCTTTCTAATAACCTGCAAAATTTTGGTTTATTTGACGTTGCTAATGATGCACTGAATGAACTGGGTGTAAGCCTGAGTGATGTTCTGGAAGAAGAGCCGGATATGGCTCTGGGTAACGGTGGTCTGGGTCGTTTGGCTGCGTGCTTTATCGACTCACTGGCAACCATGGATTTACCGGCCATCGGTTACGGTATTCACTACGAACACGGATTATTCCGTCAGGAAATCCAGGGCGGAGCCCAAATTGAGCGTCCGGACAGCTGGCGTGATTACGGCAACCCATGGGAAATTTGCCGTCCTGAGTCTATTCAGGAAGTGTCGCTATACGGTTACGTAGAAACTAAATACGGTGAAAATGGCCGCATTCAGAAAGAGTGGCACCCGGGTCACATTGTGAAAGGGGTACCATGGGATATTCCGGTTGTTGGTTACGGCGGTAAAAACGTTAACGTGCTGCGTTTGTGGCAGAGTAAATCGTCTGGTTACTTTAACTGGGACGTATTTAATGCCGGTGGCTATGTTGATGCACAGGTTGAAAACGTGCAGGCCGAGACGATTTCGAAAGTACTCTACCCGAATGACGAAACCGAAGCCGGTAAAGAATTACGTCTGATTCAACAGTACTTCTTCTGTGCCTGTTCATTAAAAGACATTATCCGTCGCTACAAGCGTGCGCATGGTGACGACTGGAGCCGTTTCACAGATCAGGTTGTGATCCAGTTAAATGACACCCACCCGGCTATCGCTATTCCAGAATTAATGCGGATCCTGGTCGACCGTGCTGAGCTGGATTGGGACAGCGCTTGGGCGATTTGTACCAAGGTCTTTGCGTACACAAACCATACTCTGTTACCAGAAGCGCTGGAAAAATGGCCTGCACGCATGATTGAAAAAATCCTGCCACGCCATTTGGAAATTATTTACGAAATCAACCATCGCTTCATGAAAGAGGTCGACAAAAAGTGGCCTGGCGACAATGAAGTTAAAGCCAAGTTGTCCATCATTGAAGAAGGCAACGAAAAAATGGTTCGCATGGGTAACCTGTCTGTGATTGGTTCATTTGCGGTAAACGGTGTAGCGGAAATTCACTCTAAACTGGTTAAACAAAACCTGTTCCCTGAATTTGATGCGCTATGGCCAGGCAAACTGACTAACGTTACAAACGGTATTACGCCACGTCGCTGGTTGAAAGCCTGTAACCCGTCGCTGTCTAAATTGATCGACAAAAAGGTAGGGGCCGACTGGCCGCTGGATCTTAAGCAACTGGAAGGGTTGGCTAAATACGCCGACAACAAGACGTTCCAGAAGCAATTCATGCAAGTGAAGCAGCAAAACAAAGAAGTATTGGCTGCGGAAATTAAACGCTCGCTGGATCTGGATGTTGATACTAACGCCATTTTTGATGTGCAAATTAAGCGTCTGCACGAATACAAGCGTCAACACTTAGCGCTGCTTCATATTATGGCGTTGTACCGTCGTTTGCTGGAAAACCCGGATTACGACATGCATCCGCGTGTATTTATTTTTGGTGCGAAAGCCGCGCCGGGCTACAAGCTGGCAAAAGACATTATTTTTGCTATCAATAAAGTGGCTGAGAAAATCAATAACGACGCGCGTGTGAACAACAAGCTGAAAGTCGCTTTCCTGCCTAACTACCGCGTTAGTCTGGCAGAGAAAATGATCCCGGCTGCTGATGTATCTGAGCAAATCAGTACTGCAGGTAAAGAAGCGTCGGGTACCGGTAACATGAAGTTGGCCCTGAACGGCGCTATTACCGTGGGCACGCTGGACGGTGCAAACATTGAAATCGCCGAAGAAGTGGGCGACGACAACATCTTTATTTTCGGGTTAACCGTTGATGAAGTAAACGCACTGAAAAAATCAGGCTATAAGCCATACGATTACTACTACAAAAACGCCGAAATTAAAGCAGTGCTGGACTGGATGGAAACCGACTACTTTACGCCGGGTAAACCAGGTGCGTTGTCGTCCATTAAGCAAAGCTTGCTTGATCACGGTGACCAATATCTGGTTCTTGCTGATTATGAGGCATATTCGGAAGCTCAAAAACGTGTGGACGAAGCGTATCGCGATAAAGAGCGTTGGGCACGTATGGCCATCATTAATACAGCGAAGATGGGTAAATTCACCTCAGACCGTTCTATTCAGGATTACGTCGAGCGTGTTTGGAAGCTGAAGTCTTGTCCGGTAAACAAAGCCTGATAAATCAGCGCATTGCATAAATCGAAAACCGCGGCCCGATGCCGCGGTTTTTTGTTTGATTTCAATGATATTGAGGTACGACCTCTGCGTATTGTTACGTTTTATTAACTTGCTTGGAAAGCGGGGTCACCTTTCGTTTTATTCGGGATTATTGGTTCGAGGATTGATCTCAAAGATTCGTGGAATAACGCTGAAGGGCTTGTTTTTATTGGCCTGTATTCATTTGTAACAATGAGGCAGTGTGGTATTGAACTCGCTTAGAGATCAATAATTTATACAATTTAGCCAATTGGCTTCATGCAACAAAACCCTGCCTGATACAGGGGTATACATTTTAATACATATTAACGCTTGCATAGACTTTAGTTCAGTGTTTCCATAGCCATCAATCAATAACTTACTGTTTATTCAGATTTTTAAGGCCAAACGCGTTTTATGACCGTTTCTCACTCAACACTAGCGACAATCCCAAACCGCTACGCATTTATCGATAAGATTGCGTCGTGTGGCGAGCGTCATACGCAGCTATCGCTAATGTTGATTGATGTGGTACGTTTTTCCGACGTTACCACCAGCTTTGGCATTGAAGTGGGTGATCAGTTTTTATTAGAAATTGCCAATCGCCTGCAGCGTTTGTTCCATCACAATATTGAATTTGGCCGTATCAGTGGTGATGTGTTTGGTGTGGTATTGCCGGGCATACATTCGCCCGTCGTGTTGCAGCAACAATTTGAATATCTGGCAGAACATTTCAAAACGCCGATGTACTACGACGGTCATGCATTTATTGCAGATTTCAATGTGGGTGTTGTCAGTAAATCTCAGGGCGCATTTGATTTAACCTTGTTTGTTTCCAAAGCTGAGGCAGCATTGAAACAGGCGAAGGAAAACAAGTACGAAAACTTCTCGTTGATGAGTATGAACGACAAGGCGGAAACGGGCCGCAGTCTTGCGTTAAAGGCCGATTTACAACGGGCGTTGGCTCGTAATGAACTCGAGCTTTATTACCAGCCAAAAGTCGATTTATCGACACTCACTATCGTGGGGGCAGAGTGCCTGTTGCGCTGGAATCACCCGACTGATGGATTACTCTTCCCGGGGCCGCTTATTGAGGCTGCCGAGTCATATCACATGATGAACGAGCTCGGTTACTGGACGCTCGAGAGTGCGATTCGCGGTCTGGTCGGCTTTGAAGCGCATGGGCTTGATATCACTCTCTCTGTTAATATTTCTCCAACGCAACTTTACGATACCAAACTAGTACCTACGCTGAAGCGATTAACACACAGGTATGGTGTGAATATGAAGCAGTTGGAACTAGAGTTAACCGAAGACATCGCCGTATCTAATTCCCTGATGGTGAAAAAGCAGTTGGCAGAGCTACGCCAGCTCGGCATTCAGGTGGCTGTTGATGATTTCGGTAAAGGCTATTCAAACCTGGCGTACATTCGCGATCTCGAACTCAATACACTGAAAATAGATAAAACATTTGTAATGGAACTTACCGATAACCCGGTGAATAAAGCCATTATTGAAGCCGCGCGTATAATCGGCCAGGCCAAGGAATGTGAAGTCATTGCTGAAGGTGTTGAAACCATTGAGCAATTGCACCTTCTGCGTGAGATTGGCATTCGCTACGGACAGGGTTACCTGTTTTCTAAAGCCATCCCACACCAGTCTTTTATCTCCCTTGCCCAGCAGGACATCATTGTAGGCGACTCGCCTTATCGACAAATGAAAGCCGTTTAGCACCAACGTTGTAAGCTTCTCGCTACAATTAAACGGTGTGTTATGTCTATTTACCCTGCGAATACTTCTTTCGTCATACCTGACACGTTACACTATGGTTTTTTACTGATCCTACGTAGTTATCATGACACTTGAGTCACTGGCCAATGGCCAATTTTTACACCTTTCTCGCTTTTCTCCCGAATCGTTACCCTGTGGCGAGACCTATAAGCTTGACGATGGTGCAACAATAGAGTTGCTGGCACCGGGTGTTGTTCAGCTAACGCCGGCCAAGCTTGCTGAATCCGGGCTGAAACACATTGTGTATTCGTGTGGTATCCACGGTAACGAAACCGCCCCCATCGAAATTTGCTCAGATTTACTGGACGACCTGATTAACGGCCGCATTGGTTTGAAGCATCGCTTGTTGTTGATCTTTGGCAATCTGCCGGCGATGAATGTCGCCAAGCGGTTTGTTGAAGAAAACATGAACCGGTTGTTCAGTGGTGAGCATGCAAATGGACCGTCTAACCCCGAGCGGGAGCGCGCGGCTCAACTGGAAGCATTTGTGTCGGCATTTTATGCGAAAGCCGGCAACGAAGAAGAAAAGATACATTACGATTTGCACACTGCAATTCGCGAATCGAAAAATGAAAAATTTGTTGTCATGCCATTTCTCAATGACGGTCGGCATCACAGTGCGAAGCAATTTGGTTTCTTACACGCATGCGGTATTCAGACGTATTTGTTGTCGTCTGCACCTACAACTACCTTTAGCTATTACTCCAGTGCTACGCACAAAGCGAGAGGATTTACGGTTGAGTTGGGACGAGTGAAACCGTTTGGTGAAAATGACATGACCCGCTTCGAAGCCGCCAGAAAGAGCCTTACCCGCTTGATTAGCGAGGACGACTTTGCGCCTGCAGTCGATGTGAAGCAATTAACATTGTACAAAGTAAACCAGGTTATTAATCGTCAGAAAGAAGACTTTGTGCTTCATTTCGACGACGATGCCCCCAATTTTAGCGATTTTAAAGCGGGCACTTTGTTGGCTAGTGAACCTGGCGCACGCTATGAAGCACAGCAGGACGGCGAAGCCATTGTGTTCCCGAATGCCAATGTGGCAATCGGGCAGCGCGCATTATTAACGGTTATTCCAACAACTCTGGAGACAATGGATGTTTAATTTGGATCCTCGCCTTGCGGGAGATACCTTGCTGGTGGGCGAACTGCCATTATGTCGTGTTTTACTCATGAACGACGCGCAATATCCCTGGCTTATTTTAGTGCCGCGGCTAGCAGATGTAGTGGAACTAACCGACCTGTCTGATACCGACTATCAGCGTTATTGCACTGAGAGCCACGCGGTGGCAAAAGCCATGTTGGAAGTCTACCCGGATGCGAAACTGAACATTGCGGCCTTGGGCAATGTTGTGTCGCAGTTGCATATTCACCACGTTGCGCGTTTTAATAACGATGCTGCCTGGCCGGGACCTATTTGGGGGAAACACCCAGCAATACCTTACGACCCGGAACAAGCAAATGCACTGGTTAAGCAATTTCAGACACAGCTATCGATTAAGGAAGGATCATGATTCTTACCACTACGCCCTCTATTGAGGGAAAAACCATTAAACAGTACCACGGCATTGTGATTGGCGAAGCGGTCATGGGCGCCAATATTTTCAAAGATTTGTTTGCGTCTATTCGCGATATCGTTGGTGGGCGCTCGGGTTCTTATGAAGATGAACTCACCAAAGCCCGTCAAATTGCATTTCGTGAGCTCGAACAAGAGGCGCGCAACATGGGCGCAAATGCCGTTGTGGGTATCGATTTAGATTATGAAGTACTGGGCGATAAAAACAGTATGCTGATGGTGAGCATGAGTGGTACTGCGGTAACGGTAGAATAAGTAATACGCGGTTTTAAAGCGCCAGGTGCGACTGGCGCCTAGCGTAACAGCGTTGGCTTATTTGCCTACGACTTATTGTTGTCGTGTTGCGATGTTTCAGCTTCAGGCGTTTGTTCGTCATCCTGACTGTTTTTCTCTGGCACGCGATAAGCCGGGGGTAATTTAAATTTTGCGCTGTAGCGTAACAGCATGATGTTGCTTACTATGACGCCGAGCACCAGTACAATGATGCCGACAATAAACCAGGTATTCATGCCGTAACGCCCTCATTTAATACGTATCTTGGATACAGTTCATCAAACATTGCCAACACCGTGGATTTACCCTGCATCTCTGCCTGCGCTAAACACGCCCTGAGTTGTTCCGGATTACGCAAGGCTTCAAATTCCGCTGCTGTGGGCGCGAAGGAAAGGTGCCATAGCTCGGTAGCAACGCCACCGTTATTTTCCATAAAAGGCCGCAGGAAACCATGTTCAGCCAGGTGAGCGTCCATCCAGTTAGCCAGAGCGAAACAAGGGCCGCCTTCGCGGTACTCTGCGTCGACCAGATCCAGTTTGCCACCACACGCCTCAACAGCGACTTTGTCGTACACATCGAGATCCGTTCCCCAATGGTGGCGGCTGCCACCCGGCAGGGCTGACCAGGTCAAAATAGCATACACTTTTTGCTCGTCTGTTAACGCCTTTGCATCGAGTGGTTGGTCGTTTTCGTCGAGCAGCGGCAGTTCTCCGGTCCACTTGCGATTCCAAATAGACAGCTGGCGCTGAAATCCACGGTAGCTGCTGACAATTTGCATGTCCTGCCCATCCTGAGCGGCATGGGACTGCATGGCTTTAAACGCATGGGCAGCGTCAGCGTGAAGCTGATGTCCGTTACCCACATCAACCAGATGCTGGTCATTCAAGCCGAGCCATGCGTCCGCGTGAATCATGTAAGCAGGTGCTCCATAATACGGTAGTAAATGCGTTCCAGATGGTAGAGGTCCTGAATACGAACGTGCTCGTCAATCTTGTGAATTGACGCGTTTACCGGCCCCAGTTCAACAACCTGAGCCCCGGTGGGCGCAATAAAGCGGCCGTCAGATGTGCCACCGGCGGTAGACAGTTCGGTATCGAAATCCATTTCAGACGAAATGGCCTTTTGGGCTGCTTCAACCAGGTCACCTTTGTCGGTTAAAAACGGTTGGCCATTAAAGGTCCACTTTATCTCGTAGTCGAGATTGTGACGTGCAAGGATTTCTTCGACGCGTTTAATTAACTCCCGATCAGTGACTTCTGTCGAAAATCGGAAATTAAAACACACGTGTAACTCGCCGGGAATAACGTTGCCTGCGCCGGTTCCAGCGTGAATATTGGATATCTGAAAACTGGTTGGCGGGAAAAAGTCATTGCCATTGTCCCAGTGGGCGTTGGCCAGCTCAGCTAAGGCAGGTGATGCATCGTGTACCGGGTTTTTCGCCAGGTGAGGGTAGGCTACGTGACCCTGAATACCTTTTACAATCAAGTCGCCGGTAAGCGAGCCGCGACGACCGTTCTTTACAACGTCGCCAACGGTATCGGTACTTGAGGGTTCACCAACAATACACCATTTGATTTTTTCGTTGCGGGCTTCCAGGGTATCGATGACACGCGTGGTGCCATTTATAAACGGGCCTTCTTCATCACTGGTGATCAAAAACGCAATACTGCCGTGATGATCAGGGTAGTCGTTCACGAACTGACGTGTTGCCGTAAGCATGGCCGCCAGACTGCCTTTCATATCGGCTGCTCCGCGCCCATATAACACGCCGTCTATTTCGGTGGCAGAGAACGGCGGGGTTTGCCAGGCCGATTCCGGTCCGCTGGGCACAACATCGGTATGGCCGGCAAAACAGAATACCGGGCCATCGTTACCGCGACGCGACCACAAGTTAGTAGTGTCTTCGAAGACCATGGTTTCGTTGTTAAAACCCAGCTCCGCCAGCCAATCTTTCATCATGTCCTGGCAGCCGGCATCTTCCGGCGTAACCGAACGACGGTTAATCAGGTCTTTAGTGACCGCTAATACATCTTTCATCAGGCAAAAATCTCTTCGTACTGAGCGGCTTTAAAGCCAACGTGGAAGTTCTGTTCAACCTGCAACAGCGGGCGTTTTATCATGGCCGGATGTTCAGTTAACAGGGCCAGAGCGGTATCGGCAGATACTGAAGCTTTTTGTTCGTCAGACAGCTGGCGGTAAGTGGTACCGCGTTTGTTTAACAGTGCTTCCCAGCCCAGGGCATCCAGCGCTTGTTGTAATGTATCCTGCGGAACACCCTGTTTGCGGTAATCGTGAAAGGTAAAGTCCAGGTTTTTTTCGGCCAACCAGGTTTTGGCTTTCTTAATCGTATCGCAATTGGGGATCCCATACATGACTACATTCATAAAGGCGTCTCGTTATTCGTATTTTGTGTGTGGTGCAAGTCTATATTGCCCGTTAATTCCATGCAAAGAATTGGTGCGCAATCATCATTATCAAGGGCTATATGATATATCTGCTTGTTTAGGCGTCGTTTATCCTGGTTCGGCAAATAAGGTGAAAAGCGGTTCTTCGAGTGCGCGAATACTGCCAGAACTGTGGCATTGTATTGCGGCTAATTGTTTTCCATTCAATAAGGTAAAGTACAGGCAGGGCGAAAGGCCTTGTTGCTTCATCCACAGCGGATCACAGGTAAATAAACAGTGACGTGCGGCCACTTTATCGCCTGGCTTTACATGAAATTGCAGTCTTTCGCCATGTTGATTTTGTTCTGGTTGCCCTATCTGAAACTGCAGTTTTAGCCCCTTAGCCGTTGTCGCAGTCAAACTTCCCTTGGCAGCGTTAATCGCAGTAACTATAAGAGGGAAGGGGGCAAATACCTCGCCTTTTGTTAGCACAATGCCAACACCTTCGCCCAGGAGTCTGTTGCGATACAATGCTGAAGGCGCGTCGGACAGCTGGATCACAGAACCTGTGGCCGGGCTCATAATACGCATAACCGCTTTTTTGGCCGGTGGTGCCGACTCTGTGATTTTAGTGACGAAGCAATAATTCATAGTGAGAAAGTGGACAAAACCTGCCCCAATGTAACAATAATTTCGCCAGGATCCCACTGTGAATTACGTTGTTCAATGTTATCCACTATATCTGTGGATAACTTTGTTGAGTAGTTCTGTGGTAAGTTGTAACTAGCTGTATATAAAGAACTTAAATGGGTTGGTTATAATATGCACAGTGTGGATGCTGCATAGTTTTTGAGAAATATCCACAACTTTTTTATTAAAAATTTAGTGGACAACGCTGGATCCACTGGAATAGGCGAATTGCCTGGCTGCGACGCTCAACGTTTTGGTTAGGCGGCTTAACTATGTTCAATATTTGAACGCGGATGATACCTGTACCTTTGGTCGATTTACCTTACCTCTACCTTAGGATAGGATATCTCAATATTTATTACACAAAAGACAGGAAAGGTTCGTGGGCGCGCCGTTAAATATTTATGCTGGTCCAAAGGCATTACGACAAATTCAACAACACGGTTTCAAAGCCCATTTATTCCATCATTTCTTAGGCGCATCCGGTGGCCCGAAGTGGTTTGTGCTGGCAGGACTCGACAGAGTGATTTTTCCTGAGCTGTTTTTAAACAGCGCACATCGCATAAACGTCATTGGTTCTTCCGCTGGTGCTTTTCGCGCGGCCTGTTTTGTACAAAAAGACCCTTATGCGGCAATCAATCGCCTGGCAGAGTGTTACTCGACCACGGTATACTCTGACAAACCCACCAGTTTGGAAATTACCAACAAAGCCCGGGATCTCATTCATTATGTAATGGGCAAACAGGGCATAATTGAAGTAATGACAAACCGCTACCACAAGCTACAAATCATCACTGCCCGTTGTCATGGTCTGATGCAGCATTATAACCGCCCAAGCCAGCTTGTCGGGCTCGGCATTAGCGCGGCGGCCAATATGGTAAACCGTAAATTATTGCAAAAACTCTACACCCGTAGTGTATTTACTGCGCCAAACAGTAAGTTTGAAATTTACGACCCCTATAGCTTGCGCACAGAGTACATCGATCTGGCCTTCAATAATGTTAAAGATGCATTATTGGCCTCGGGGTCAATACCTTTAGTATTAAATGGTGTGGAAGCGGTAACGGAAGCGCCAGTGGGCGTATATCGCGATGGTGGTATTATTGATTACCACTTTGATCTTCAGTTTGGGCCGTCACCGGGTCTGGTGTTGTATCCGCACTTTTATCCTAAAGCGATCCCCGGTTGGTTCGACAAAGCGTTAAAACACCGTGTGCCGCATCAATCCAGTTTCGATAATGTGGTCATGCTTGTCCCTTCTGAAGAGTTTGTCGCCAGTTTGCCGTACGGCAAAATTCCGGATCGCAAGAATTTTGAAACGCTGGATGCGCCAACGCGCATAAAGTATTGGCAGCAGGTCTTGTCGGAGTCAGACAGGCTGGGTGAGTTCCTGATGCAGACTATTTCCAGAGGGGAAATGCTGCGGCATATAAAACCACTGCCTTTCACCTGTAAACAAACAACAAGCCGGACAGTAGCCTGAACGTTTTGCCGTTTTAGTGCGCCAATGCTGAATGAGTGAGGTGACTGAATAATCTTTGCTCAATTAATTGGCAAATAAAGAATTTGTGCTTGCACCCAGGGGAAGGCATCGCTATTATACGCGCCACTCGGTGTTCACCGATGCACAATGCGTCTATAGCTCAGTTGGTTAGAGCGCTACCTTGACATGGTAGAGGTCCCCTGTTCGAATCAGGGTAGACGCACCATTCGTAATATGTCTTGCTGATAGTAGTTACTAACAAAAGATCACGCCAGCCCAAGAGGGAACGTTTTGGGAACGTTTTTATTCTGGTTGAAATTTTCGGTGATTTACACTTAAAATCCGCTTAAATTCAGGGAGAGTTGTAATGGCGGATGAAATGAAGGACAGCCCGACCGGCGCTGCAGAAAAGATAAGAAAGTCATCGGATTATGTGTTCTGGGGAATTGGTTTAGCGGTTTCCCTAATATTAATCGCCTACACAAGTTACTTTGGCTTTTACGTCAACTTAGATAGAAGTGAAAATCCGGAAGATTGGGTTCATTTCTCCGCAATTTTCTCAAACATTTTGAGCCCATGCATAGCGTCTATTGTGCTTTGGTTTGTGGTTCGCTCCTACTATCTTCAGAAAGCAGAATTTGAGGGAGTGCGGGATAATCTAGCGGTTCAGCTTGAAGTCGACTCAAATCTTCGCAGACAGGCAAGCCTAGTTGAAGAGGCGAGGAATATATGTTCTTTGATTGAGAGCAAATGGCTTAATAGAGCATCTTATTCCAGAAAGGACTACGATACTTTTGGTATGCATGCGCTTACCAGATCCGATCTTTTCGTACCAGGCGAAAAAATAATTACTGTAGAGATGTTAGCTAAACATATAAGTAAGCGCGCCGAGGCTGGTGACTTCAACGGTGAAACCCCGGTACTGCCAGGTGATTTGAATTACGTTCGACACCTTCTAAAAATACTTGATTCAATTTTGGAAAAAATAGTTCTTGTTGACAGCACTCTAGGCGCAATATCTTCCTCATTAAATGACGGTTACCATCAAGCAGTTATTTGGAGCATAAATCCCAGAGTTAGTGAGATTGCTGATGTTTACAGAAAGATCGGATTCTTTGAAACAGTAAACGTGGATGTTCTGAAGCACTTCTAACTGACACATTTAGATAGCGCTATGCTTCTTGAAAGTTTTGGCGTAGCTTGGGATATGTTCAAAACCTAGCACAAGCTTAGTGCGCCACTGGCAGTGTTTAAGCCACACTCCATGCCCAGGCCAACTGAAGCGTTGAATATTTTCAGTTGTTTCTTGTAGTGGCAAAACCAATTCCGACTCACTAACAATTTTCCCGGTTCTGTCTAAGCAATACAGACCGGCGCTGCCGATTTTGTGGCGCCTATTTTTTAAATAGCCCTCAGGAATACGCCGCGCTGTCAAAAATCATGAATTTTTCAATTTCGCGGGTGTGAAAATTTCCCTTGGGCGGCGGTACTGCATGAGAAGCCTCCAGTCTTTTAAACACCCCGTACCTCTCTGTGGCCAAAGTGGTATCTAAGTCTTCGCCTGTTCTGCTGCTTTCGTTTGTTGCAGCCAGCTTTGACTATATTGTTCACCACCAGCTCTTGGCTGCATATTTTCGGCTCTTCTGCATTCATCTGGATTCATAAGTCCGTTTCGTATTGCTATATCGTATATCTCAAAACGCTCTTTCGCCGTTGTTCTGAGCATATCTTTAGTCTCAAATTCAATCGTAATTGAGTCTTGTTTCACCTCAGGGATCAGCTTAGTTAAAACCGCCAATTCGATGTTTGTCAGCCATGGTTTTAATGTTTGCTGTAAGAAAGCTTTTGAAGCCTCACTGAAGTTACTATAGGTGCTATTTGAATAGTCCATTATGAAGATAGGACTTATCTTGAACATGCGAGCTATTTCGGCCACTCCAAATTGCCGTGAAGCCAACCACTCTGCATCTTCATTGCTTATTGAAATCGGTTGCCACTCAAGCCCACCCTCCAGAATCATAGGCTTAAATTTACCGCCTTGAGTTGAATAGGAAGATATTGATTCTTTAAGGCGTTCATATTGTTCAGTCTTCATTGTGTTCTGTGATCTGAGCCCGCCGAATGGAGCAATGCCATTCTTGAAAAAATCTGCACCGTGTCTTTGTGCTGAAAGCTCCAGGCCGATTGATTCTCTACAAACTGCTATGGGGCTTTTACCCAACACCCCATCATCAGAATTTACTCGGATATGTAGCATTTGTTCTTGCTGTAAAGGTTTAGGCTTCCCATCTACAGTTATTTGATAGCCAACTCGATAATTTTTAAGCTTCTTTACGTTAACTTCATTTGGGTGCAGTGGAATCAGTCTAGAAACTCTGCCGGCATTGTCATAAACAATTTCTGCAAACGCATTGCCAGTAAGAAGGGCACTTCTCATCATGGCCACTTTAAAGTCATATGCTGTTTGGTAACCATTGGGGCTTATATTCAATAGTCGCTCTACAATATGACTTCGTTGTCTTTCTTTCTCGCCTAAAGAATCCCTTTTGTATACGTGAATTGGCATATTTGATACTGCATCTGCAATAGTATTAACAGCGCAATAAACCGCCGGCAAAGCTTGGGCCGTAGATGTATTCACTGTCATTCCAGAGTTAGTATCAGAGCCACCAGCAATCAAGGTTAATATATCTTCTGGCGACTGGGCGCTACGTTTAAAGATTTTTTGAAATATTTTCATAGGCTATTTATCTCGATAAACTGGCGAACGCTATCAACGTCAAACTGAGTTCTGTATCTGTTGGCCTGAATCAAGCTTCTTTTTGCGATAGAAACATCTGTCGCTTTATAGGCGGGCAAAGCTGTAATGGTTACCTCGTGAAGATTTGCCTTTTGAACTGTTCGGATCGCCGGATCAACTTCTAAATCCCAACTGTCACCACCTGGTGGAACTGAAAAACCGAAAGACATTCCGCTTATATCTCGGCGCATAATACTTTCTAATAATTCGTCGGCTGTTCGTGTGTTAGGCAGATCTATCTCGACCTGCAACCCTGTTGGTGATTCACTTAATCGGACTGTTCCGGAACTTGTTCTCCCAAGGAGTTTTGATGGGTCATGTTCAATTAGGGCGCGTATATCACGCCCCATTGAATCTTTGAACGCAAAGGGGGCTATGATTTCAACAAATCCCCCCAAATCCTGAGAGCGGGAGTTGTAGACTACTGGAGTGCCTATAATTGTTCTGCAGTTTACTTCTAAGCCCTCAAGGGCTCTTCGCTCGATAAACATAAGCCTCTCCTTAAGAAGAGGCTAGAGTTAAAATTTTGACTGCGTTGCTATCGACCAGTCCCCCGCCAACATAACGTGTTGTATACATCTTGACGAAGCCTGGCGAGGTTAGGTTATCTCTTAACATTCTTACGCCGCTGTTATGGTCCGTAACTGTATAAGCACGAGCTAGATCGCCGTATATAATAATTCCATCAGGGATTTGCTCGGCAGTTTCAATTTCTTTGCCAAGCAAGCTGGTAGGCTGGCCCATATCGAGGCCTGGTCGCCAAATGTACGCACCGTCATTATCCTTTAATTTTCTGATTTGTTCCTGGGTAGCATCGTTCATGTAAAACTTCGAAGAGTTACGATAAGCCCGCTTTAGCTTGTGCGTTAAGGCAATTAGCTCATTTGCGGTAAATGACGCAGATGCAGCAGCCGTCATCAACTCAATTGTTCCAAATGCCCTTGCATCATCTGCCGCTTGAGCGGTTGGGTAATCCAATAAACCTCTTGGTTTTTTGACACCATCGCCATTCCAGAATGCTTCTTCCTCTTTTTCTCCAGACTCTGCGGCAACTTCTGAGGTTAACCAGCCTGCCACGTCGAAATCAGACCAATCAAGCAATTCCTGTGTAGTTGTGGGGTAAGCATACAGTGAGTTCAGATCCCAAGAGACCTTATTTAGATTACTTGTATTTGTTTGCCCTCGGTTGTCACCTTCCGCCGCCCAAGCTGCCGAAGTGCCTCCAACACTAACTAATTTTTCATAAGTTTTACTGGAGATGGTTTTAACTGTGGCATTTTGACGGAATACAGATTGATTTCTTAGTAACTTATAAATCTCTCCATCTAGAGCAGGTATTACAGTGTAACCTCCGTCTGCATCTGTGCCAGCTGATAAGCTTCGACTCTCACCGGTCATAACAAAATTTCGAAGTTCAGTGTTGCTTGGCATTTTTTCTAGCTGTCTGCCTTTGTGGCCGGCAATCAAGTTCCGCTCCTCATCAGCTAATAGCTCTGCGACTTCAATTTGGCTACTTAGGTTTCGTACTTCTGACTTAAAAGAGTTGATTTGAGATTGTTCTGAATCGCTGAAGGAGCGATTTTCATTTTCAGCGGAAGAAAGCAGTGCGTTCATTTGCTCTAGCTTTTCTTGTTTTTTTTGACGAAGAGCCAATAGATTTTTCATTGTATTTCCTGTTTGTAAGTAAACCCTTCGAGCAACATTCGAAAAGGGCGGCACAACTGACACTGCAAGGTTAAACATTGCCAGCGTGCCTTTCACTTACCTACGTCTCGCAGGCAGGAAACCTTAATCCATTAACTTTGTTGCTCGACGTTTCACAACGTGTTGTGAGCATTTTTAGTATACATCATTTTATACAGTAGTTTATACAGTGGTTTTGATGTAATTTATTGATTTTTAAATCATTTAATTATAAGTAGTGCGTTTTTTATTCTAAACGGGGTACCTGGCCATAACTTCAGGGGTCTTTTCCGTAGATTCTCCGTCAATTTGCTCATCACATAACTCTTGGATCTGCTTTAACAGGGTGTCTATCACTACACTTTGCGCATTAGATAGCGATATCGAACCAGTGCTGTAAATATAGTCCCACAAGACATCAGTTAATTCTTTGATAGGTGTGATTGCATCTTTTGCGTCAAAAGTTTTCATATTGAGGCCACCTTTTGTTTTTTATCCGCTAATTTAATATCGTTACTCGCCTCTCTGGCGCTCCGAAGCAAATCCATAAGAGCCCAGGTAGCCCATTCCATTTCATGCGACTGTACTTCGCTATCAGTTGTTGCCGTGACATTAATAAGCGCAGCAATTCCCTCTGCTTTCTTTAGGGAGGAAGAAAGCGTGTCGTGTAAATCGTTTACGGTTTGATCAAGCATTTTGCATTACTCCTTGTGCTGGGTTTCTATTAAGCGGCAACATTAGTACTAATCTGGTTATTTATGAGGGCTTCAAGCTTCATAAGTGAGCTTTTAATATCATTTAATCCAATCTCAATGCTGCCGGTTACCGCCCAAATTTCCTTAACTTCTATATCAGACTCACTCTGGGAGAGGGCGCTGATAACTGCAGCAAGACTAACCAATCTATCTACGTCAGCTTTGATGAATGACAGGGAATGTTTCAAGGTTTCAGTTTTCATATTGAATAGCTCCAATTGTTTATGGAATTAAAATTTATTAACATGGTGCGCACCAATGTTTATTAACTTACTGTGGTGCGCACCAACATGCAAGATAAAAATACAAAAAACCGATGGGGAGACTCTCGCCCAGGCTCAACTAAAAAATTCATTCGCTTTCCGGATGACATGATCCAACAAATCGAAAGCGATATAGAACGCACTAAAGGCGAGAAAAAGACCAGTTTTTCAGAATGGGTCAAAGACGCCTGTTTAATAAAATTGAGCAAAAAGTAAAACTCCTAATTTTGGGAGTTTTTACTCCCATTTTCGGGAGTTTTTACTCCCATTTTCGGGAGTTTTTACTCCCATTTTCGGGAGTTACCCCAGTTCGGGTAATTCTTTACCCCTATTGGGATAATCCTGAAATCAGGACTAATCGGTTATTTTTTCTTAACTGATTGGTTGACTCCTATTCATACACCTGCGGCTGCGTTCTTATGTTTGAAATCTATTGCCCAGTCGTTTTTGACTACTAAACCAGTCAGAATTGACTTGTTTATAGTCGAATTTGACTACCCACGTATTGGTTCGTTTGGCGATCTTCGAAAACTATCCAGGAAACTGACTTTCGAAATCAATGCGGTCTCCTTCTGCTAGCACAGTTTCCGTTTGTTCGAAGCCGGTGGAGTCTTCGTCGTTGTTCCAAATAAGCCAAGCTAGGTTTACTTTCTTTTTGTTCTGTTCAATTCGTCTTGCCTTGTATCTGTTGTGAACAAAGTCATAAAAAAATCTGTCATCTCCCTCTAATAACCACAACTTATCGTAATTCATTGCTAGCAACTCAAGCCCGTGTTCTGGGTTCCATGTATGGTCAATGTATTTGAGTTCTTCAGCAGCTTGATGAAAACCTCTATAACAGTTAATAACCAGTTTTTTTGCTTCCTGGTCGAGTCCTGAAAAAGCTTCACCAAATGAATTTCCTATATTTGGATACAATGGCAAGTTTCCGCCAGGAGACTTGTTAAGTCTCGGCGATTTTTCTTCAGAAAAATTGTTAATATCTGATTGGTTCTCTAACTGGTTCTTTAATAGGTTACTTACCGGCTCCCGGTACATGGTGTTACCGTCTGCCGGTATACGTTTACCGTCTGCCGGTATTGGTGAATCGTCCGTTTCTTGTCTTTCCAGAATTTCGACATTTAAACTGTACATATTAGATTGCTTCATTAGCGCACCTGTTTTGCCGTTTCGCTTTTGGTTGTGTCGCGGCCTGTTTCTCTGTTCCTTGGTTATGAAACCAAGCGCTATCAAAGCGTCGATAGCGTTCTGAACTGAACTCCTTGGAATGCAGCATTTATCCGCTAATGTTTCCATTGAAGGCCAGGCTTTAAAATCGTTCTTAGCACTCGCATAATCCACCAGCGCCATATAAACAAGCTTTACATAGCCCCTGGCTGCGCCGTCGACTTTGGGAATATGTACATCCCAAGCTTTAGCGGTATATTCAAATGACATAGCGCCCCCTTCGGGGTAGCCCATTGCGGGCTACGCAGTTTTATTGAAATTGCTAGTAGAGTCAGGCTTGATGGAACTTATTCGTTTCATCTTTAGGTGCTTGAGCTGATTAAAAATCAGCTGCCTGTCCTTCTCATTGGCGATCCAATACCTGGTAAAAGGCCTTTGTCTTTTGAATTTTTTGTTTGAGTGGTCGGCAGCGCGGGCCAAGCGGATCCCGGTTGAGATAAACAAATTGCTTACCATGGTGTTTAAACATGATTCGTAATAAGCCCTATGCGCTTCAGGCTGCGTTATTCCTTCAGGGCGACTTAAAAGCAACTCGTAGAATAATTCTAATTTGCTTATATCTTCTTCTGATGTAGACTTTCCAGTGACCAAACCGGTGTTGTCATTCATTTGGGTGGCAGCATCAAACTTCATTTATCACCCCGTTTCTGATTTTGATATTTAGCAGCAACTTTCTGAGCTGGTGGAAAGCACTCCCCACAATGAGCCGTAATCTTTACTTGAACTTTGGCTTTTGGTACTGAATAAATCATTACATACCCTCCTTGCCGTCAGTGTCGAGTGCATCTAACCAATCTTGGATGTCAGAAAGGCGATAGCGAACTGCTCTAGAGAATTTAATGTGCTTTGGGGCGGGGACACCCAAAAGACTTCCTGTCATACGGGATAGCGCTAGTGTTTGCGGTTTTACGCCAAGGATAGGCGCGGCTTCTTTTTCTGGTAACAATGAGTTAAGTAATATTGTTGCTGCGGCAGAACTTTCTACTGAATTACTATTCATGTCGTTTCCTCTTCGTGATTTGTCTTAATTGACGAGGTAACGATAAGGGGAGGAGGCGGATCGAAGGAGGTTACGATCCGTTTTTATTAATTTTCCTTAGAATGGCTCTAACATTATTCGCGCTGCTATAACCAACCTTTCTGGCTATCAAGCTCGCATAGCTTCTTTCTTCCCCGGGTCTTTCCTTTTTCAGTCTTTCATATTCGGCCTGCACCAATTTTTCCTTTTCTCGCTTTTCTTTGCTGCGTTCAGACATTAACGCGCCTGTTCTGCTCTTATTTGCTAGAAACTTCTGTCGCGCCTTTATGCTTTCTAGCTCATTAATATAAACATCTACTTGTTCTGTCGTTAATTCGTGAGCCATGTCGTTTGCCTCCAGCGCATATGCGGTAATCGCCGCCGCGTAATTGCTTATTTGCCTGGTATCACCTTTGCGCATATATTCGCGCCAAAAGCCAATGGCATTTAGCATTTTGATGACGCTTGATAATGTATATTCGAAAGAGTTCGCAAACGGAAAAAGATGCGTCATCGCTTCATAAACAGGATCATCTTCATCATCATACAGCTCGCCACTCTCCAAAAGATATTGGCCACCTTTTAACTCCAAATATGCAACCACATTCTCAAAGTCTTTATCCATGTCTGAGGCTGCAATTAGCATTTGAGGTGTAAATACAAAATTTACATTACTCATAGTTGAGCCTCTTGGAAATCACTTGAGATAGAGTCTAATGCTGCAGCTGCGTGATGCGGTGACAGGTGACCGTAATGTTCTTCAATCATTTTCGTTGATTTGTGGCCGGCCAGCCTGGCAACAGTAAATAATGGGGTGCCATTAGATACTAGTTTGCTTATGTAGTGATGCCTGAGCGAATAAAAGTCTAGCTTTACCGGCACATTGCCTAGCCTCAATACGTTCGCCCATGGTTTTTCGTGTGCATCTTTGGATAAAGCCTGTCCTGTCACGGGCGAGGGGAAAACCAATGCGCTTTCAGACTCTGGTTTTGTTTGGATTTTCCAAGTCTGCATTACGTTTAAAATCCCCTGATTTAGAGGAATATCGAGCTTCGCTGGACTTTTGTGGTGGCGTGTCTTATTTGGCACCTTAACTAATCGTTTAAACTGTAAATTAAGCTGATGCCATTGAAGGGAGTAGAGATCGCCTGGCCTCATCCCCGTGTAAGCCGCGAGCCTGAAAAATGGAAAGAACCAATTCGGATAAGCGATATTCTTATATGATGGAAGGTGGGCCTTGCCATGATTACGGCTGTTTTCACGTCGATCTATCAGTTGCTGCTTGTATAGCTCCAGCCCGAGATTAAGCGCATTCACTTCAGAGTCAGTAAGCATGCGCCGCTTATTCGACTCCTTATTGTGTAGCGCTTCTTTTTCTACAGCAGTCATCTCCATTAGGCTAACTTCAGCGAGGGGAAACACATCTATCACTTTGTTCTTGTAAGCGTGCCGTATCATCGTTTTAAAGGCAGAGTAGGCCCTACTTACTGTTTCATATGAGCGAGGCTTTATCTCCTTGGTTTTCTTGTCAATTCGGCTATTTGTATATTTCTTCTGCCATTCATGTATGTCTGATTTTGTAATTTCATTCATGGGACGGTTCAGAAGGTCTGAAAAGGCTCGTCTTATAATATCAAGCGTATGCTTGCCGCCGTTCTCTTTGCTGGCTTGGTGGAGTGTATAGGGGCCGGATAAATACGCCCCAACAAGACGGCTGGCCCGCGTAGATTCTTCATCTCTAAACGCCTTCTTCCGCGCATCTATTTCCTGTTTTGGATCAAAGCCCTTATTAAGTTCATTCCGATAGTTCAAGGCATCCTGGGTAGCGTTTATGCGATCTGCCGTACCGTCTACATATTTCCCTAAACTAAGTTTTCTGATTTTTCCGGAAAAGTCAGTATACCGAATCCTCCAAGTGCCGCCCTTTTGGGTTTTTCTAAGATGGAAGCCTTTTATCTTTTCACAGCTAAGTTCTTCGTCTTTTGTTGCTGAAGCGATGAATTTTGCAGCCTGTGTTTTTGATATTGAGGTATCGCTTGTTTTCGCCATAACGATTACTTTTTAAAAGTGGGAACGAAGTGGGAACATTATGAATGAGTATACATCAATAAGCAAGAATACCAATAAATGGTAGAGGTCTTTAGTTTTCTGTTATGTTGTTGATTTATATTTGTATTTTAGTTTTACTATTATTGATGGTTACTTATGGTTTCAGGATGATAAAGACCTTGACATGGTAGAGGTCCCCTGTTCGAATCAGGGTAGACGCACCATTTTATACCTTCTCATATATATTCTGTCAGATTACGCCACGGCTATTCCTCAAAAGGGCAGCAATGTGTTCGAGCTTATTTTTCTCTGCTATTTCGAAAGGGGTAAGCTGTGGTGGCAGATAGCTCTGCGTTTTAAAGTTGGCTTCATATCGCCACTTCAAACGAGAGGGTTCACTCAATGCTGAGGGATTGGCACCCAACGCGAGTAAAGCACCGACTAACTCTGGTTTATTGGCCTTTACTGCCTGATGCAGTAATTGGTACCCGTCGCGATCATAGGCTGTCAGTTGTGCGTTAATTGCTTCTTTGGCGAGCAAAGAAGGCATGGTTTTAGCGAACCAGGTTAAAAATTCAAAGTTACTGGTATACACTGCTAACTGCGATGCAGTTGTGCCATCCTGAGCGCGGTGAAGTACATCAGCACCGCGAGCTATAGCGGCCTTAACAGCATCGAGATGCAGACTCTTAATTGCGAAAAACAATGCACTGTAGCCTTCCTGCGTTTGTTGATTAATGTCTGCACCAGCGTCTAGCAGTAGGGTAAGGTTATTTACGTTACCGGCATTGGCCGCGAACATAAGCGGCGTCTGACCGTAAGTGTTAGTTGCATTAATCTCGGCGCCTGCCTTGATCATTCTTGCAAGCGTATCGCCTGACGCCGAAGCAGCACATAAATGAAAAGCACTGGTCCCATCTTCAATCGCGTTTTGTACGTTTGCGTCTTTCTGTAACAAGGCGTTGATAACGGTGCTATTACCGTACCGACATGCCTGAATCAGCGGGCTGAAGCGGTTACCGCCGGCTATGTTTACTTTGGCACCGTTCTCCAGTAACAAATCTACCAGCGCTGGCGTTTGTGTTTCTATTGCCCAGGCCAGCAAACGGGAGTCATCAGGTAGCGCTGCATTAACATCTATTTCAGTGAGCAGCGTACGAACTTTGTTGCTATCCAGGCTGAGTATGGCTTTTTTGGTTTCAAGTAACCGCTGCTGGTTAGTCTCGGTTAACGAGGTTGAATCAACATGCGCGTAATCCGGTTCGAGCTGACACCCGCTTAGACCTGTAATGATTAGCAGAATACCCGTTTTGAATTTCATTTTATGGTTTCCTTATGCCGTTAAGCCGGCTAGCGGGCCGTTGCTGTCGCCAAATTGTTCAATGGGCACGCCCATGTTTTGTAATACCGATAGCAATAAATTACACATTGGCGTGTGTTTTTCGGCGGCGATATGACGATTGCCGGGCAGCCCGCCACCGGCAAGCAGAATGGGCAAGTCCATATGGTCATGGTCGTTAGATTCGCCAATACAGGCCCCTCGGATCACAAAGGTGTTGTCCAGCAAATTGGACTCGCCATCGGGAATGCTGGCCATTTTTTCCAGATAGTCGGCGAATAGTTGCATGTGGTAGGCATTGATTTTTACCAACTTGTCGATTTTATCCGGGTCATTCGCATGATGACTCAACGCATGATGACCGTCGGGAATGCCCAAGTTGGTGTAGGCGTGATTACTCAATTCGCGGCCGAGCATAAAAGTGCTGACGCGGGTCATGTCGGTCTGCAGGGCGAGCATTTGCAGGTCCAGCATGATTTTTACGTGCTCTTCGTAATCGTGCGGAATATTGGCGGGCACGGAGAGATCAGCCAGGTTCATCTCAATGGTGGTTTGCCGGGCTTTGCTGATACGACGTTCTACATCGCGAATGGATTCCAGATACTGGTCTAGCTTATGACGGTCGTGACTGCCCAGATTGCGATTCAGGCGTTTCGCTTCGTCATGAATGAAATCCAGGATGCTGCCCTTGTGAGCCAGACGCATTTGGCGGGTTGCCTCATCAATGGTATTCCCATCGCCAAACAGGTGTTCAAACACATCACTGGGTGCAACCATGGCGGGTAACGCCTGTGTAGGGCTCTTCCAGGAAATGGTATTGGTATAAGTGCAGCTGTAATTAATATCGCAACTGCCCAACAAACTGGGGGGCTCAATACCCAGCTCCAGGGAAGCCAGTTGCGTATCTTTCGCGAAGAACTGCGCGGCAACCTGGTCTGCTGATATGCCACAGTAAATGTCAGAGCCTTCGGTGGCTTTGGCATGTGCCCCTGTTAAAAAGGCGGGGCAGCTGCGTCCGTGACCCGCGGGCGGATCGCCAAAAGCACTGGCCTGATAGTGCGCCAGCCCTGAAATCACAGTGAATTTATCGCGTACGCCAGACAAGGGTTGAAGCACGGGCGTCATTGTGTAATTTACGCCTGTTTCAGCCGGGGTATAACGCTGCATCCTCACGCCATTCGGGGAATAAAATACGGTCAGCCGCTTGGGGCGGTTCTCCAGCGTCTTCGCCTGGGCTTTGGAAACAAGCGATTCCATAACCGGTAACGTAACCGACACGCCAAGCCCTTTAAGAAATGCACGACGAGTGACACCTTGATCAGTGAATTTGCACGATCTGTTGCTTTTCATTTGTCGTCTCCGGGACGTGTTTTGCGTTAAAAGGAATGCTGGTTGCTACGGCTTCAATAATGCTGTGTATTTGGTACCCATCTTTTCCGGCTTGTTTAACAATTTGCCTGATAGTGGGCTGATCATACGCTTCCACGCCTCGGCCCAGTGCATAGGTAAGAAGGCGTTCGGAAAAGGCAATTGCGAAACGTTCACGACGCTCCCACAAAATGTCATGCAGGCCCGGCAATCCCTCAAATTGAGTGCCGTCCGGCATTTGCGCAGACACGTCAATGGGCTGATTGGCGTATTCTGTTCTGAACGCACCAACCGCGTCATATTGCTCGAGGGCGAGGCCCAGCGGGTCCATCCGTTTGTGACATGCTGCGCAGACGGGGTCTTCACGGTGTCGCTTTAACTGTTCTCTGGCGGTCAGCGCAACACCGTCATGTTCAGCAACCAGTGCTGGCACATCAGGCGGGGGAGGCGGAGGACTGGCTGCCAACAGGTTGTCCAGTATCCACTTGCCGCGTTTAACTGGCGAGGTGTGATTGGGGTTCGAGGTTAAGGTCAAAATACTGGCCTGACCCAACAAGCCGCCACGGCCTGATTGCGCATCCAGATCTACCCGCCTGAGCGCCTGACCTTTTACGCCGGGTAATCCATAGTGGGCCGCTAGCTGTTCGTTGAGGTAGCTGTATTCGGCGTTGAGAAAGTCAAAGATTGACCGATTGTCCTTTAAAATACGCGTAAAGAATAACCGGGTTTCGCCTTCGATTGACTGGCGCAGCGGTACGGTGAATTGAGGAAATTCAAACACATCTGGCGCATGGTAGGGCAAGTTGCGCAAGTACAGCCACTGGCCTGCAAAATTATCGACCAGTGCCTGGGCTTTGTCTGAACGCAGCATGCGTTGTATCTGCTGGCGAAGTACTGCCGGTTCGCGCAATGTCCCTCGCTGCGCTAAATCAGTCAGGGTCTGGTCAGGAAGGCTACTCCATAAAAACAATGCAAGACGGGCCGCAAAAGCCATGTCATCAATCTGATTAACCGTGCCTGGCGCTAAACCTGCCGGTGCGGGTTCCTGTAAATATAAGAATCCCGGGGAAACCAGCAGTGCCTGGAGGGCTGTCGCAATACTGCCTCTGAAATCCAGATCCTCACGCGCGCGACTGAATACGCTTAATAACGGCTCGACGTCGTCGGTTGTGGATGGCCTACGATAAGCCTGGGACGTTAATTTTGACAATATGCGCAAGGCGCATGCGATTTCTTCCTGAGTCTGAGGCGAATCCGCAGTGACGTTTTGCGGATAACACACAAAAAGCTGTCGCGTAGCTGGGGTATCGGGTGGCAGCAATTGCTGTGCTTCGGGCAACATAGGGCCTATGACTTCCAATTCCAGCACATCCCGTAAAAAAGCGGCCTGGGAAAAACGCGGTGACATATGATACGAGGGTACCTGAACCTCATGGACCCGCGCGCCATCAACAACAAAATCCAGAGAAAGCTGGGTAGCTGCTCTGTCGGGTAACACCACATAATCTGTTCCTTTGCGGATTTTAGGAACATGTTCTGTTAGTGCCAGGCGTTTGCGAAATGCCATGCCTATGGTGTGATTACCGGCCGAGAGTGTCAGGTTGTGGCTGTAGCGAAGCGCGTCAAGGCGGTCCACTTCGTTATTGGTATTGGCGTTAAGGTAACCGGCTATCTCGTACTGTCCGGTGACAGGGGCATAGAATGAAAAACTGCCGCCGCCTCTGGAATCAAGCGGTAAATCGTAACTCATTCTTAAATCGAACGAGGGTATGCCGCTGTTTTTTATTGAGCCATCTTTGGGAACCACATACGTGGTTTTTGTGGCTGAAGCGGGGGTAACGCCAGCAGCCAGTTTACTGACTTTACCTGCGACGTATAGGTAGCGTTCGAGATGAGTCGTAGACATACTCAGCACATCGGCGTTATTGTCAAAGCCGTATCCTGAGTCATCGCCGGGCAGGGCATCGGCGATATCTACATCCAGTGCAAGCAGATCCCGTACGGAATTTGCGTATTCATGGCGATTTAGTCGTCGCAGGGTGGCCCGTCCCGGATTGGGGTGTGTTTCACTGTAATCATCAAGAGACGTCTCGAGCCATTGTAGCAGTGAGGCTTTTTCCTGTGCGGTTAACGGTTTCTTATCGGAAGGTGGCATGTCTCCCATGGAGACGGACTTCAGGATGGCCTCCCACCGCTTCAGGTTGTGACCTTGCGCGATATCGTTGACATCAATGTCTTCAATTGACCAGTTGCCATCGAAAATATAGTCGTTGTGACAGTCTTCACAGCGGTCGTAGAGTAGGCGGTCGGCGTCCTTGGCGGTAAAAGACGTACCGGACTCGGCAGACAGTACAGGGCAACTAACCCCAAACAGGGTTACGGCAACAGCAATAAAGGACCGCGAGGGTTTTAATGCCAACTTTGGTGAGAAACATGAGATCATTTGCACTCTCTTTGCGCAATACTGGGCATAACAACGTCTGTGAGGTAAAAAACAACTAAAACAGCAGTTACTGTGCCATTAATCGCTTTCTACGTAGGGTTGCGATGAGCCTGTGATTTGCGGCGTTAAGTCGCGGCCAGACATTCTGTTAGCTGCATTTAGCGTGAAATAAAATCGATGGCGGGCGGGGGCTATTAAATGCCCTGATTAGGTTCATTAATCAGGGCAAATAAGGGCAGAATGATGGGTTAGTCCAGGCGTTTAACGTCTTGATAGGATCGGTTTAATAAGCGCTCTGGCAGATATATCACAGCAATGTTCATGGTGCGGTCATCCTCAGATAGCATAGCCGACTGGATCTGAATTTTTTTACCGTCCCGGCTAAAAGTGGGGTGGGTATGATCCTTTGCCGTTTTTTTGTGTCCAGTGCTAAGCAACATCATCTCATCGGTAGTGCGGTCAATCAGGTATAAACTGCGTTCGAAATCGTCACCCACAGCCCAGCGGCCGTCGGGAGAACCGTGTACATGCCACAAACCACTGCCACTACGGGTTTGTCCGGCAATGCGCATTTCATTGGTTCGCAAATTAACAATGCCGAGCCCTGTCGGTTTCTGACGAGAGGCTGATGGCCCCCAGGCATCATTGGTACCTACTTCTCGGTGGCCCATAATGGCAAACGCAACTTCATCAGGCGTGATCACCGCTTCATGCGTAACCCATTCATACTCCGCTTCCGGATACAAGGGTTTTACCTCTCCGCCGACTTTCATCGTCCACATGCGCTGTGGCGATTTTCCGCCTGTTTCCCAACAAAATACCAGCTCCCGGCTTACCCAAGGATTGGTTTGTATGTGACCAAGCTGAAACGGCAGGGCCACCACTATATCGATTTTCCCGGTACTCAGGTTCATACTAGCAATGCCCGTGGGACCTGCGCCCATGTTTCTTGGTCCGAAATTTGGTTCAATCTCAGTCCCTTCAGCTAAATGGCGTGCCGCTTCTTCCCGGCCAATGCGAAAGTAAATAATGTCTTCGGCGGCGTCCAACGCCATATCACCGCCCGCGCCCATGCTGCCCGGTACAACACCAACTACTCGCTGATAATGGCTGGCGGGTTTAACCTGTTTAGCACGTGCATCGGCAAGTAAAGTACCGAGATTGACTTCAATGATCTGTTTGTCATTGTCACTTCGGCCATAACGCGGTTGTTTATCAGCGGCAAATTGAGGGTCACGCATCAAGTACAGGGTGTTCGACTTTTGCGCATTTACCAGCATACCGAAGAAGCCACCCTCACTGATCTGCACCAGGGTGCCGTCTTGTTCATTTACGGCCATCGCTTCACCTGGGACGCGATTTGAACGAAACACCAACCATTCACCATCTGCTGTCCATTGTGGGTGGGTAGGGTAAATTTTTGAGTCGCCAACCGGGCGACTGGTAAGGAAGGCAATATTGACACCGGTCACCGGGTCTTTGAGCAGTTTTCGCTCAGAGGGAAAGGTATCGCCAATACCCGCCATTGCTGAAGCGGGCAGGAGTGACAGACTTAGCAACACACCGACGAGTTGCTTTCGAATAGTAGGCTTCCACATAGTTTTCTCATTGTTGTTGTGATTGAACAAAACAAGAAAACCACAGCTTACTGAACCGGGCTATGGTTAATGGATTTTTGTGTGAAATGTGAAACTTGGCGTTAAACAAACATAAGGGCAATATACGTATTGCCCTAAGGTGCATTTTTTTGTGGGTTATTTTTCGACGCGTTGAACAACGCGTTGGGCCAATTCTGCAATGCGGATATTCTGTTCCATGGCCGATGTTTGCAGTTTTCTGTAGGCCTGCTGCTCCGAGATTTTTCCTTGCTGCATTAACAAAAGTTTAGCTCTGTCGATGACTTTCTGTTCGTTCAGTGCTTGTTTGGCCGCTGTCAGTTGGCCTGCCATTTCCTCGATTCGCTGAGACTGCCCGCGAATCAATTCATAAAACGATTTATGAGCAGACAACGTCGCTGATTCACTCAATTCTTCCTCGCGAATATCGGCGCCGCGTAAACCTCTTACTGACGCATCGAACAACATAGTGAACGGTGAACCAGAATGCGCTGGTGTATTGTTTAACGAAGCGACCAGCAATTCGTGATTTCGCAGCTCATCTTCGGCTTGTTTAATTCGCAATTCCGCCTGTTTGTTCAGGCGCGCGGTCAAATGCTCTTCAATGAGCTGCATGGCATCAATGCGGTTTGTCGCAATGTCATACCAAACTTCGCTTAGCTCTGGCGAGCAATCGCCGCCTTTGGCCAGTGCACAAATCATTTCACGCAGTCTTTGAATGTTATTGGCAATATCACTATTGGCGAGCTCGGCCCACATAGCTTGTTCTTCGGCGTCGGCAAAATTGCTAAAGGTTTCAAAACACTGCTGCTGTGACTCGGTAAGTGCCGTGATGCGATCACACAGTTCACTGTCAAACTGGCTTTCAGCAAAGCCAATGGCCCCCCAGGCTCGCTCTTGTCCCGCGTATTCTTTGCCTTGCATAAAATTAAACAGGGCAACCAGTAAGCGGGTCATTTCGGGATCACTGGCCACATCGGCAGCTTCGAAAATCACATCCAGCAAACCGGCGATTAACCGGCAATAGGCGTTGGTGGATTCCAGTGTGTTGACTTGCAGTGCCGATACTTTTTCCCGCAGGTTGGGCAGGTGATCCATGCCTTGTAACGCGAAGGTGATGCTGCTGAGCAAGCGCATCGACTGGCCATTGTCGTGATTGCCCAAATAGAGTGATTTCAACAGGCTGCGGAGGTCTTGCTCGCATTCCTGACTGCTTTCTATTTGATGGTCGCGCTGCGCGGTGAAGCGATCGCCCTTTGAGCCCAGAAATACATTCGACATCCCACGCTCTCGCTGAAGCTGGTGAATCATGTCTTTAATGGCTTCAACGGTACGACAGTTGGACGACAAGTGATGAAGTGCCTGGATTTCCTGGTACTTTGCCGCCAGCAAAAAGCGTTTAGTTATTTCGCTGTGTTTTCCCATAGTGGCCTCAAACAGCTTATTGATAAAACTTTAAAGCAAAAGACGTTCCTGTTTAACGATACAGAGCTATTTTGTTGGAATACCATCAGAAACGATGGGGTTTTGAGCAGTTGTAGCAAAATACACCTTTAGTTGAATGCTTTTTGTTCAGGTAAGTGTCTATTGCGGAGCACTGTTTTGGTGAATTTGCGCCAATTTGGCGCAATGCGTTCAGTTGATGAATATTCCACCAAATTCTGTATTTTTGTTTAAATTGTTGATTTTCATTGATTTAAATTTAATTTTGCAAGTTGGCAAGAAAATTGGAACGGGTGAAGGGCAAGTCTTAGGGATTTGACGACAGCACAGAATTGGACAAAGGCGTCCGCGACTACCTTCCTTGGAAGGTGGTGCGGGCGCTTTTTTGTGCGTGAAAAACGGCAGCGAACGTAGCAGTGAACGCTGTGCACTCTTTTAAAACAGTAAGGTGATTGATTATGGCGTATCTACTTCCTTCGGAGTTTGTGACCAAGATGGTCGACGCGGGTGAATCAAAAATATATATGTCTACCCGCGATACTTTAATTCGGGCATATATGGCGGGTGCGATTCTGGCCCTTGCAGCGGTATTTGCAGTAACCATTGCTGTTCAGACCGGTGTTTTTCTGATTGGGGCTGTATTGTTCCCGGTTGGTTTCTGTATGTTGTATCTAATGGGCTTTGACCTGTTAACGGGTGTATTCGTACTTGCCCCCTTAGCCTGGCTGGCTAAGCGGCCTGGTGTAACCTGGCCACAGATTCTCCGCAACTGGGGATTGGTGTTCGTGGGTAACTTTGCCGGTGCGTTGACGGTGGCATTCATGATGTCATTTATCTTCACTATGGGTTACAACACGGACGGTGGCGCTATTGCAACCAAAGTTGCCAGCATCGGTGAGTCTCGTACACTCGGTTATGCTGAGTATGGTGTAGCGGGTTGGTTCACTATCTTTATCCGCGGCATGCTGTGTAACTGGATGGTTTCACTGGGCGTAGTTGGCGCGATGATTTCGACTAACGTGAGCGGTAAAGTACTGGCTATGTGGATGCCAATCATGCTGTTCTTCTTCATGGGCTTCGAACACTCTGTTGTAAACATGTTCCTGTTCCCATTTGGTCTGATCATGGGTGGTGATTTCTCAATCCTGGATTACTTTATCTGGAACGAAATTCCAACAGCACTGGGCAACCTTGTTGGTGGTCTGGCATTTACTGGCCTGACACTGTACTCAACGCACTACAAAACTGCGCCTAAGCGCACACTGGTAGGTGGTGGTGCACCAAAAGCTGTACCCGCAGCAAAGGTCAACGATAAGGCATAACGTTAATGTTAGCTGTCCGCTGGGGAGCTTGCTCCAGCAGCGGTATCAAACCAATAAATCAGGACTGTCAGAAACTGACAGTGCCTGATTTTGCAGTTTTACAGCGACGCGGGATAGTCGCCTGTATCGCTGATGGTATAAGTAGCAGCCAGGTGAGCCAGTACGCCAGCGAGCTGGCTGTTACGCAGTTTAATCGTGATTACCTGTTAACCAGTGATAACTGGTCGGCTGCCAGAGCCGCACAAAACGTATTAAAGACGATCAATACGGCTTTATACGTCAAAACCGCACAAAGTCCTTATCAGGGGAATCCGGATAGGGGCTATGTGTGTACGTTTTCCAGTCTTATTCTTCATCAGGATTGCGCAACGGTTGTACATTGCGGTGACAGTACCATCTTGCACTGCCGTGATGAGGTGATTACCACTTTAACACGCGCACACACCGGTGAGTCTGAGTCAGGGCAAACATACCTCGCCAATGCTTTGGGTATAAAACCCGAGCTGGATGTTGATATTCACAGCATGGCAGTGCAACCCGGTGACAAATTCATTTTAATGACCGACGGGGTTAGCGAGTTTGTTGATGCGCAAACGTTATTTGATCAGATGCCAGCTAGCGAGGCGCAGCTAACGGAATATTGTGAGCAGGTTTTAGAACAAGCCCTGGCGGCAGGCAGTTCAGACAATCTCACCATTCAGGTCCTGGCAGTAACGGGTGTGACTTCGGATTTAAACATTGCGTTTGATGACAATGGATTCTTGCCCAGAGTCACTCAGCCCACCATTGGGACAAATATTGATGATTGGCATTTGACCAAGTGTTTGCATCGGTCAGATCGCAGCGAGGTTTTCGTTGCTCAACATCAAACGTCTCAGCAAATGGCTATTTTAAAAGTGCCTGCGACCACTCACATTGATAATGCCGGTTTCTTAGATGACATGGCAAAAGAAGAGTGGGTGGCACGTATGGTCGACAATCCGCATTTAATGAAAGCGGTGAGTCATGACACACCCAGGTCGGCATTTTATACCCTAACCGAGTATCTCGAAGGGCAAACACTGCAGCAACATTTGCTGGACAATGGCCAGGCGAGTGTCCAACAGGTCAGGGACTGGGCATCGCAACTGGTTGCCGGGTTAACCGCTTTGCATCGCAAAGGGGTGTTACACCAGGATTTGCGTCCGGAAAACCTATTACTCACGTCTTCGGACCGGGTGATTATTATTGACTTTGGCAGTGCCAGTATCCACGGTCATAATTTTCTGGAAGATCCCAATCAATTAATGATCCCTGGCGATCTGCTCTACAGTGCGCCTGAGTATTTTGTGGGGTTGTGGGCAAATGAACAGGCTGATCAGTTTTCATTAACATCGATTCTTTATTATGCCTTGTCTGGCGCACATCCATACGGAACGGCAGTCGCCAAAACGACCAGCTACAGCGCACTGCACAAGCTGCGGTATCAGCGATTATTACAGCGAGATGTGTCTGTTCCTGTGTGGTTAGATGAGACAGTGAAACGAGGCTGTCACCCGCAAGCGGCGAAACGGTATCCAAGTTTGTCTGAGTTGCTGTATGACTTACAGCATCCGAATCCAGCCTATCAGCAAACACTGCCCCTTGCAGAACGTAATCCGGTTAAATTCTGGCAGGGGATATCTGCGGTGTTGGCCGCGTTATTGGCATTGTCTCTTATTCGATAAGGTGGTGCATTCATCAGTGTGGTGCACCGGGAAACGTGTTTTTTGCATTATTTTGGTGCAATAGGTCGATAAGCCCCGGTAATCAATTTTTATAACCCTATGAAAACTAACATTTCTTACTGTTGGCATTGATCTTGATAGTAACTTAATACGATGTAGACTCAGCCGTACTGAGCCATCACACAATTTAAAAGCTAACGCTAAACAGGCAACGGAGCCCATGACCCTTAAAGGTCGTGGGCTTTTTTTTGTCCCCAAGAAAGGTGAACAAAATGACTTCTTCTTCACAACAACGCATTGTCATTGTCGGTAATGGCATGGTAGGCCATCATTTTGTAGAGCAGTTGATCAACAGCCAGCATGATTGCCACATTACGGTTTTAAGCGGTGAAGGCCGTTTGGCCTACGACCGGGTTTATTTGTCGTCGTACTTTGCAGGTAAAACGGCTGAAGATTTAGCCATGACGACACCTGAAACGTATCAGGAGTGGGGGGTTGACGCACGAGTCAATGCTCGGGTAAGTGACATCGATCGCACGGCCAAAGTGGTTACACTGGAAAGTGGTGAAACCTTTGAATACGACAAGTTGGTACTGGCAACAGGTTCATACCCGTTTGTACCACCGATTCCGGGTAACGACCAACCCCATTGCCTGGTGTATCGTACTATTGAAGATTTGGAAGCTATCAGTGCATCCTCTGCGCAAAGTAAAGTTGGTGTTGTTGTTGGTGGCGGTTTGTTAGGCCTTGAGGCAGCAAACGCATTAAAACAAGCCGGCCTTGAAACCCATGTGGTCGAATTTGCCCCTCAATTGATGGCGGTGCAACTGGACCTGATGGGCGGTGACCAGCTCAGAACGAAAATTGAAGACCTGGGCGTTCAGGTGCACACGCAAAAAGCCACACAGGAAATCGTCGCCGGCGAACATTGTCGCTACCGCATGAATTTCTCTGATGGCAGCTTTTTAGAAACTGATTTGATTCTGTTCTCTGCCGGGATCCGCCCAAGTGACCAGTTAGGTCGCAGCAGCGAACTGGCAATGGGTGAGCGCGGCGGCATTGTTATAAACAACCAATGCCAGACTTCTGATCCGGATATTTACGCCATTGGTGAATGTGCATTGTGGGACAACCGCATATATGGCCTGGTTGCGCCGGGTTATGCCATGGCACGCGCAGCGGTAGCCAACCTGACGGGGGGCGAAGGTGAATTTGCCGGTGCCGATATGAGTACCAAGCTCAAATTAATGGGCGTAGAAGTAGGTTCAATTGGTGATGCTCATGCAAAGACTCCGGGCGCATTGGTGTATACCTATCACAATCAGCCTGATGGCATTTACAAAAAACTCGTTGTTGATCCAAGCAAAACGCATGTAATCGGCGCGGTACTGGTGGGGGACACCAGCGACTACGATACTTTGTTGCAATACGCGTTAAACGAAATTGCCGTACCTGAAGCGCCAGAGTCGCTCATTCTGCCTTCGGCCGGTGAAGCACCAACATTGGGTGCTGACGCCTTGGGTGACGCAGCAACAATCTGTTCGTGCTACAACGTATCTAAGGGCGACATTATCGATGCTATCGACGGCGGCTGTTGCTCTGTTGGTGACGTGAAGGGTGCAACCAGTGCAAGCACAGGTTGTGGAGGTTGTGCAGCCTTATTGAAAAACGTTGTCGACAGTGAATTAGAAAAACGCGGTGTTGAAGTATCGAAAGCTATTTGTGAACACTTTAATTACACGCGTCAGGAGCTGTACCACCTGATTCAGGTTGAAGGCATCAAGAGCTTCAACGAGTTATTGGAAAAACACGGTACGGGCATGGGCTGTGATATCTGTAAGCCTGCTGCTGGTTCTATTTTTGCTTCGGTGTGGAACGACTACATTCTGAAACAGCAGCATCAACCGCTGCAGGACACTAATGACACTTACTTAGGTAACATGCAAAAAGACGGTACTTATTCGATTGTACCGCGTGTAGCTGGTGGTGAAATTACCCCTGACAAACTGATTCTGCTGGGTGAAGTGGCTAAACAGTACAATCTGTACACCAAAATCACCGGTGGTCAGCGTATTGATTTATTCGGTGCGCGTGTCGAACAACTTCCGGCTATTTGGGAAGCTTTGGTTGCTGGTGGCTTTGAAACAGGTCATGCCTATGCCAAAGCACTGCGCACGGTTAAATCTTGTGTAGGCAGCACCTGGTGCCGTTACGGGGTGCAGGACTCGGTCACCATGGCTATCGATTTGGAAAACCGCTACAAAGGCCTGCGTGCGCCGCACAAAATTAAATTTGCGGTATCGGGCTGTACCCGTGAATGTGCCGAGGCACAAGGTAAAGATATCGGTGTTATTGCCACTGAAAACGGCTGGAACTTATATGTATGCGGAAACGGCGGTATGAAGCCTCGCCATGCAGATTTATTTGCAACAGACCTGGACGATGAAACTCTGGTTAAGTACATCGACCGCGTGTTGATGTTCTACACCAAAACCGCAGACCGTTTACAGCGGACCTCTGTTTGGATGGAAAACCTGGAAGGCGGTCTGGAATACCTGCAACAGGTTGTGATTGAAGACTCGTTGGGCATTGGCGACGAACTTGAAGCGCAAATGCAGTTAATTACTGATACGTATCAGTGTGAGTGGAAAACCACCATTGAATCGCCGGAAGCCCTCAAGCGTTTCCGCCAGTTTGTGAACAGTGACGCCACCGACAGTAACATTCAGTTCGTGACAGAGCGCGATCAGATTCGTCCGGCTACCAAAGCCGAAAAGTTTTCAGGTGAAAAAGCCATTCCGGTAGAAATCGTTTAGGAGAACAATCATGCAAGCACAAGAAAGTTATACCCCACAATGGCATGATGTGTGCCATGAAGATGACCTGGTTACCAACAGTGGCGTTTGCGCGCTGATCGGTGAGGAACAGGTTGCTATCTTCCGGATTGTGAACGGCGAAGGCACACAGTATTTTGCGATTAGCAACTGGGATCCTATTGGCGAAGCCAACGTCCTTTATCGCGGTATTGTCGGTTCATTGGGCGGAAAGACAGTGGTGGCATCACCGCTGTATAAAGAGCACTACGAACTGGCTACCGGCACGTGTCTGGAGCGCGATGATGTGAGCGTTAATGCTTACCCTGTTCGTGTTGACGCACAACGTGTATTGATTGAACTGTAACAGCCAGGACTTGCAATGACTTCATTACCCCCAACAGCGAATCCCCAAAGCAGTAAACGACTACTGCAAACAACCTGTCCGTACTGCGGTGTGGGTTGTGGCGTGGATGTAGTACGCCAGGGGGCTGCAGGGCCACAACTCAGTGACCTGCAAGGTAGCCGGGAACATCCGGCTAACTTTGGACGCCTTTGCATTAAAGGTACCCATTTATTGGAAACATTAGGTCAGGACAGCCGCCTGTTGTTTCCCATGGTGAATGGCCAACGCAGCGATTGGCAAACAGCCATCCAAACGGTGGCCGATAAAATGCGCAGCATTCTGGAAACGGACGGTCCGGAAGCCATCGCAATTTACGGCTCAGGTCAGTTGCTGACCGAAGATTACTACGTTGCCAATAAACTGATGAAAGGCTTTATTGGCAGCGCCAATATCGATACCAACTCACGCCTGTGCATGTCATCGGCTGTTGTAGCGCACAAACGAGCGTTTGGTGAAGATATTGTGCCGTGTGACTACGAAGATTTAGAGCACACAGATTTGCTGGTACTAGTAGGTAGTAATGCTGCCTGGACTCACCCGGTGTTGTTCCAGCGTATTGAGCGCGCCAAGTTACAAAACCCCGATATGAAAGTCGTAGTGGTTGACCCGCGCCAAACGGATTCCTGTACGCTTGCCGATTTGCATTTGCCACTGGCACCCGGTACGGACGCCGTATTGTATTGCGGCTTGTTGAACTATTTGTCACAACACGATGGGCTGGACAACGCATACATTGAACAATCCGTATCAGGTCTGGAAGAGGCCATGCACATTGCCAGTGAATGGGATTTGGCTAGAGTCGCGGACGTTTGTAAGCTACCTCAGTCCATCGTTGAAACGTTTTTCCAGTGGTTTACCCAACTTCCTCGGGTGATCAGCTTTTTCTCTATGGGCATCAACCAGTCAACTACCGGTGTAGACAAAGGAAATGCCATCATTAACTGTCATTTGGCGAGTGGAAAGATTGCCAAAACCGGCAGTGGCCCTTTTTCGATCACCGGTCAACCTAATGCCATGGGCGGACGCGAAGTAGGTGGCTTGTCTACCATGCTGGCCGCGCATATGGATATTGATAATACTGAGCATCAGCGTATTGTGCGCGATTTCTGGCAGGCGCCGAATCTGGCAACAAAAAATGGTTTGAAGGCCGTTGATACGTTTCAGGCCGCGGCTGACGGAAAAATTAAGTGTTTATGGATTATGGCAACCAATCCTGTTGCCAGTATGCCAAATCGTGAATTAATTGAAGCAGCACTCTCGCGCTGTGAAATGGTGATCGTGTCCGATACTGCGGCACAAACCGACACACTTAAATTTGCTGATGTGGTGTTTCCCGCAACGGGCTGGTCAGAAAAAAATGGCACAGTTACAAACTCAGAGCGCCGCATTTCGCGCCAACGCGGCTTGGTGCCGCCAAGTGGTGAAGCAAAGCACGACTGGCAAATCATCAGTGAAGTGGCGTGTGCGTTAGGCTTTGATGAGGCATTTAGTTATCAGCATCCGGCCGAGATTTTTCGCGAACACTGCGCATTAACCGGTACTGAAAATGGTGGGAGCCGTGCGCTGGACTTATCACCATTACAAGACCTGACTGAACAGCAATACGATGCCATGCGTCCACAGCAATGGCCGTTCAGTGAGGTGCATCGTGCAGGTGCAGACAGACTGTTTGCGGACGGTACTTTCTATACGCCAACCGGTAAAGCCCGCATGATTGCGGTTACCCCGGCATTGCCTACCCAGGCTACTTCAGCGGATTATCCCTATGTACTGAATACTGGGCGGGTAAGGGACCAATGGCATACCATGACCCGAACCGGCAACACGGCGCGGTTACTCAAACACATGGATCGTCCGTGGCTAAGCGTGAATAGCGCAGATGCAAAAACACTGGGTGTGGAAAACGGCGATCTCCTGGCATTAAATGCTGCCTGCGCGACCGACACCACGGTAATTCTGCCCGTAACCATTGACGACAAACAGCGAAAAGGCGACATGTTCGCGCCGTTTCACTGGTCTGCGACCTGGGGATCACATTGTAAAGTGGGTGCCTTACTCAACGGTGCCAATGACCCCTTGTCGGGGCAGCCTGAACTCAAACACGGTGCAGTCAAAGCCAAAAAAGCTGACATGGCCTCTTATGGTCTGGTGTACGGCAATGCCGAGTATGTCGGGCCGGTGAGGGAGAGCTTCAGTTATTGGCTGGCTTGCCCCACTGAGGTGGCACACAGTGCTTCCATTGCGGATGTTAAAGCGCCTCAGGCAGTGTTAGACAGTGTATTTGCGCTGTTACCCAAGGATACACAATGGGCAACAAGGCAATCGGCAGACGCCGTGAGTGTTGTGGCAACTCGGGACGACAAGTTGGTGTTGGCTGTATTGATTAGTGCAAATGCGCTGAATCTGCCTTCAGATTGGCTTGATAGTCTGTTCACTGAAACGGCGCTGTCCGCGGAGCAGGTATCTGCTTTGTTGAATCAACAGCCGGATGACGCATTTTTATTAGGGAAACTGGTCTGTAGCTGTTTTGGTGTGCGTGAAAACACCATCAAGCAGGCTATCCAGGACGGTTGTAACAGTGTCGAAGCATTGGGTAAAAACCTCAAATGCGGCACAAATTGTGGCTCGTGCAAAACCGAGCTGGCGGCCTTACTCACTGCTGAGGCTGAATCTTCAACTGACACGGAATCTACCCCTTATGAGCGTATTATTTAACCCTGTTACCGCGCCACTGATCCAAGGGGCGCTTCGTATTCAAAGCCGGTTGCGCAATATCACCCGACGTGATGGTGCTTCCGGACTTGGCAACAATGCTCTGTCGGCACGCGGTCGGTCTGAAAAAGCCGGAGAAGTGTTTATTGTGGGTGCCGGCCCCGGTGATGCCGAATTGCTAACGGTCAAAGCCTATCGCTTACTGCAAACGGCGGATATTGTGCTGTTTGACTGGTTGGTAGATCAATCTGTTCTGGACTGCATTCCACGTCATATCGAAAAAGTCTTCGTTGGAAAACGTTGTGGTAAACACAGTGTGCCACAACAGGAAATTTGCCAGCGTTTGGTTGCACTAGGGCAGGCGGGTAAGCGAGTTGTGCGGCTGAAAGGAGGCGACCCGGCGGTATTTGCTCGCACCTGCGAAGAAACGGCAGCATTAACCGAAGCGAATATCCCGTTTGCAATTGTGCCTGGTATTACTGCTGCTTCAGGGGCCTCGGCCTACACAGGTATTCCGCTAACGGACCGCAGTGTCGCTCAGTCTGTCAGACTGATGACTGCACAGTTTCAAAATCCTGAAAAAGAAGCCGACTGGGCGTCAATAGCGCGTAGCGCGGAACGTGAAACCACGGTTATCTATATGGGCTTTAAGCGCTTAGCGCTGTTATGCCAGCGATTAAAAGAAAATGGCGTAGATGCGAATATGCCAGTTGCGGTGATTGAAAACGCGTGTTGTAATCAACAACAGGTCATCGCTGCGACGATTAGCGATATAGTTCAACACGTTGCGCAAGCAAACATGACAGGTCCTGCACTGGTAGTGATAGGGCATGTGGTCAATGCTCGCCAATCTGTTTCTTTAGAGCTGCTTAACCAATCTTATGAGAAGCTTGCCATTTAGCGAATATATTAAGGCCCTTGGCAAAGGGCAAAAGGGTGCGCGTCATCTGACGTTCGATGAAGCCTATGACGCCATGGGACGCGTACTGGACAACAGCATTGCACCGGAACAAGCCGGTGCGTTCTTAATGCTGTTGCGCATGCAAGAAGAATCGGTCGAAGAACTCACTGCGTTCATTCGCGCTTGCCGCGAGCGTTTACCCAAAGACTTATCCCAGTTAAAGGTGCAGCTTGATATCGGCTGCTATGCCGGAAAGCGCAGACAACTCCCCTGGTATTTGTTCAGTGCGGCGTTACTGGCTTCGGAAGGCGTTAAAATATGCCTGCACGGTGCATCTGAACCCGGTTCCAAACGTTTCTACGCGAGTCACGCTTTGCCTGACCTGGGATTACCACTGGCGCAATCCATCGAGCAAGCTGTTAATCATCAGGCCGTTTATAACGTTAGTTATCTGGATTTAGGTATTGCCTTACCTGAATTAGACCGTTTGATAAAGCTGCGTGAACTGTTTGGTTTGCGTTCCTGTGCTAATACCTTGGCACGTTTACTTAACCCTAGCCATGCGCCATTTGCAGTTCAGGGGGTTTATCATCTGCATCTGGATGAACGTCATGCCGTGGTGAATGAAGCGTTCGAGCAGGCATCTTTGGTGTTTCGGGGGGATGGCGGGGATCCAGAAGTGAACACTGAGCGAGATACTCACCTCTATTTTACCCAGGACGGTAAAACCCGTGAAGTGATCTATCCTGCTTCACCGGGTTGGTCGATGAAAGAGCGCGATGTAAGTACATCAACCATGTTGGCTGTCTGGCGTGGTGAGCAAGACCACCACTACGCTGAACAAGCGGTCATCGCCAGTTTGTCGGCTTATCTGATGTTACTGGAAAACATAGCACTGCCTGAGGCGACGACCAGAGCCAGCGATATGTGGGCAGGCCGCAATACTCAACGGTTGCCATTCGAAGCACGTTAGTTTCTTTATTCTTTATCCCATAAATTGACTGCCGCTTACTGCGGCAGTTTGCTTTGTATCCCGTGCTAAATTCGTCATCAAATTTAACCTGCCTGGCGACTGTTCCCGGTACGTTTTGATGATAATCTGGACGTTCATCGCGATTTTTTGCACGTTGATCGTGCGATCGCGGTGCAAACTCACGCCCCATGTTGATCCATTGCCTCTGCTTTGCGCTGGTCTTTTTGCACAGCTTTTGTACAAAACGCACCGTCGTGACACAAATAATGTCAATCAAAATATGTTGATAAAATGTTAAGTGTATGACTTTGTTTGATTTATAAATTTTGGCACCAATTATGTATTAGTAAAGTCAGCGAATGCTAGCACGCTAAAGCACACAACTTATTTTCGTTTCTGCTTTATGAGAGAGCAGAAAACAGGCAACGAAGCCCGCCAGTAATGATGAGTCATTACTGGTGGGCTTTTTTTTTTGGTTTAAGGAACGCACATGTTACACAAACAACTAAAAACCAGGCTTAAACAAATTACCTCTTCACTGGTAATTGCTGCGTCAGTAATGGCTTCTTCAGTGTCTGGTGTCGCAAATGCGGAAGACATTGGCTGGCCGGAAAAAGAAGAGCTGAAATTCGGTTTCATCAAACTGACCGATATGGCACCTCTGGCTATTGCTTATGAAAAAGGTTACTTCGAAGACGAAGGCCTGTATGTAACACTGGAAGCGCAAGCGAACTGGAAAGTGTTGCTTGACCGTGTCATCGACGGTCAGCTGGACGGCGCGCACATGCTGGCAGGTCAGCCATTGGGTGCAACAATTGGTTTTGGTACGCAGTCTCACATTATCACAGCGTTCAGTATGGACCTGAACGGTAACGGTATTACTGTTTCGAATGATATCTGGGCAGAAATGGAAAAGCACATTCCGCAAAAGGATGGCAAGCCTGTTCACCCAATTAAAGCCGATTACCTGAAGCCGGTTGTAGACAGCTACGCCAGTGCGGGTAAGCCTTTCAAAATGGGTATGGTATTCCCGGTTTCTACCCATAACTACGAACTCCGTTACTGGTTAGCTGCTGGTGGTATTCACCCTGGTTACTATGCGCCTCACAAAGGTGATACGTCTGGTCAGATTGACGCACAGGCTCTGTTGTCTGTAACGCCTCCACCACAAATGCCAGCGACCATGGAAGCCGGCACCATTTATGGCTACTGCGTAGGTGAGCCTTGGAACCAACAAGCGGTATTCAAAGGTATTGGTGTACCCGTTATCACTGACTATGAAATCTGGAAAAACAACCCGGAAAAAGTATTTGGTGTAAGCAAAGCTTGGGCTGACGAAAACCCGAACACACACATTCGCGTGGTAAAAGCGATGATCCGAGCTGCAATGTGGCTGGATGCGAACAACAATGCAAACCGTCCTGAAGCTGTGAAAATCCTGGCTAAGAGCAGCTATGTTGGTGCCGATGAAGACGTTATTGCAAACAGCATGACCGGTACTTTTGAGTATGAAAAAGGCGACAAGCGCGAAGTGCCTGACTTTAACGTTTTCTTCCGTCACAACGCGACTTATCCCTACTACAGCGATGCAATCTGGTACCTGACGCAAATGCGCCGCTGGGGTCAGATCTCAGAAGCGAAGTCTGATGAGTGGTACAAAGAAACAGCCAAGAAAGTTTATCGCCCTGACATTTATGCCCAAGCTGCGAAAGCGTTGATTGCTGAAGGCAAAGCCTCACTGGCGGACTTCCCTGAGTTTGCAACCGAAACCGGCTTTAAGCCACCGCAAACTGAATTTATCGATGACGTAACGTTCGACGGTACCAAACCTAATGCGTACCTGGAACAGTTCAGCATCGGTCTGAAAGGCGACACGGTTCTATAAGCCGTGTCCATGAAAGAGGGTTACATTGATGAGTAAATCAGCAAGCGTTGTTAGTCAAATTGGCCAGATTCGAAGCAAAAATGTACTTGGGAGTGTTATGTCTAACGTACCGAAATTATTAATGCCGGTAGTAGGATTACTCCTGTTCCTGGCCCTATGGAATGGCGTTGCTAAGACCATCGATACTTCACTGGGCCAGTTCCCTGGCCCGGCGCAGGTATGGGAACAGTCTATGACGCTCATCGACGAACATTCTGCACAGCGTGAGAAAGCAGATGCTTTTTACGCCCGTCAGGAAGAGCGCAATGCCGCCCGGATTGCTAAAGATCCGAGCTACGAGCCTAAAATTCGCCCATTCACAGGTGCTCCCACATTCTTTGACCAGATTTGGACAAGTTTGTATACCGTGATGGTAGGGTTTGTTATTGCCAGTATTGTCGCGGTTCCTGTGGGTATTTTGTGCGGTCTAAGCCGTTCTGCTTACTCGGCAATGAACCCTCTGATTCAAATCTTTAAACCGGTTTCTCCGTTGGCCTGGCTGCCATTGGTGACGATGGTGGTCAGTGCCGTCTATGTGAGCGAAGACCCCATGTTCTCCAAGTCGTTTATCACCTCTGCGTTTACCGTGTCATTGTGTTGCTTGTGGCCAACCCTGATCAACACGGCAGTAGGGGTGTCAAACATTGACTCGGACCTGGTGAACGTGAGTAAAGTTCTTCGTTTGAAACCGTTAAGCCATGTACAAAAAATTGTGCTACCTGCTTCAATCCCAATGATATTCACCGGTCTGCGTCTTTCTCTGGGCATAGGCTGGATGGTATTGATTGCGGCTGAAATGTTGGCGCAAAACCCCGGACTTGGCAAGTTTGTGTGGGATGAATTTCAAAATGGTAGTTCTGAATCACTGGCCAGAATCATGGTCGCTGTTATCACGATCGGAATTATCGGTTTCCTGCTTGACCGCCTGATGCTTTCAGTTCAGCGCTTGGTGAGTTGGGATAAAAATGCGGTGCTTCGTTAAGCCGCGCTTGGTATTGAGAGGATATAACCATGCAATCTAGACATTTGGAATTGAGTCAGGTTGGAATTGATTTTCCTACCCCAAAAGGCCCGTTTACCGCATTAACTGACGTGAATTTGAAAATCGCGAAAGGGGAGTTCATTTCACTTATCGGCCACTCTGGTTGTGGTAAGTCAACGGTGCTGAATATTGTCGCCGGACTCCATACCGCGACAACTGGCGGGGTAATTTTGGACGGCGCAGAAGTAAGAGAGCCTGGGCCTGAGCGCGCAGTGGTATTTCAGAACCACTCTTTGCTGCCCTGGTTATCGGTGTATAAAAACGTTGAGTTGGCGGTTAAGCAAACTCAGAAAAATAAGTCCAAAAAAGAAATCCGCGACTGGGTTTTACACAACCTTGAACTGGTGCATATGACACATGCACTGGACAAGCTTCCTTCTGAGATCTCAGGTGGTATGAAGCAACGTGTGGGTATAGCCCGTGCGTTGGCCATGGAACCAAAAGTACTTCTGATGGATGAACCTTTTGGTGCACTGGACGCGCTGACACGCGCTCACCTGCAAGACTCATTAATGGAAATTCACGCTGATTTGGGTAATACCGTGATCATGATCACCCACGATGTGGATGAAGCGGTACTGCTGTCTGACCGCATAGTCATGATGACCAACGGGCCTGCTGCTACGGTGGGTGAGGTGCTGGATGTGAAACTTGAGCGACCTCGCGACCGTCTGGCGCTGGCTGATAATCCGGAATACAACCATTACCGACATGAGGTTCTGACCTTCCTGTACGAAAAACAGAAGAAGGTGGAAACCGTTTCCAGTCGCAAATCGGATAAAAAAAGCAGCGATTCCAAGAAATCTAACGCTGCGTAAAGAATTTTAATAAAAACATTGAGTTAGCTCGGCCCCGCGGGGCTGGGTTAGGCCATCTCACTCTAAATTTAGGAAAACACTATGAACACGACACTTTTTTCAACTAAACGCGCAGTACTCTCCCTGGTTATTGCGTCTGCGTTGTCGCCAGTCGCATCAGCTGAAAGCTTGCATGATGCATGGTCTGATTCTAAAGCATCTGCCAGTTTCCGCCTGCGTTATGAAGGCGCAAGTCAGGATAATGCCGCGAAAGATGCCAGTGCGCTGACGCTGCGTACTTTGCTGAGCTATGAGTCTGGCAGCTACAAAGGATTCTCTTTTAAAGCTGACTTAGAAGATGTGACTATTGTAATGGGTCAGGGCGACTACACTGTAGGTCCGGCGGGTTATAACCCTGGTCAGTATTCAGTGATTGCTGATCCGGAAACCACAGAACTTAACCAAGGATATCTGCAATATAAAGGCGACGGCGTAACAGTCAAAGCAGGTCGTCAGATTATTGCCCTAGACGGTCACCGTTTTGTTGGTCACGTGGGCTGGCGTCAGGATTGGCAGACTTACGATGCCATCTCAGTTAACTATCAGGCCAGTGAAAAGCTGAATGCGTTTTACGCTTACCTGACCAAGCGCAATCGCATCTTCGGTGAAGCGGCTGACATTGATTCAAGCGATCACCTGTTAAACGTAAGCTACAAGTCAGATATGGGCAAACTCACTGCTTATGCTTACCTGCTGGAAGTAGATAATGACACAGACAACAGCCTGGATACCTATGGTGTGAGCTACAGTGGTGCTTATCAGGCTGACTCAATGAAGTGGTTGTACAGTGCGGAATTTGCTACCCAATCAAGTGAAACGGCAGCAACCGACTACTCAGCTTCTTACATTATGCTGGAAGGCGGCGCAAGCTTCTCAGGTATTACTGCAAAACTGGGATATGAAGTGCTTGGTTCAGACGACGGCATGTATGGTTTTGCTACACCACTGGCAACCTTGCATAAATTCAACGGTTGGTCTGATCAATGGTTAGGTACACCAGGTCAGGGTCTGCAGGATCTCTACGTGAGCGCAGCAACGAAATTTGCCGGTGGTAACTGGTTATTCGTTTACCACGATTTCAGTGCCGATGAATCAACCAGCACGGTTGACGATCTGGGTAGCGAAATTAACATTCAGTACACGACGAAATTTGCAGATAAGTACAGCTTCGGTGCTAAATATGCAAACTACTCACAAGGTGACTTAGCAAGTAAGGTCGATACTGATAAACTGTGGGTATGGATTGGTACCAAGTTCTAATTTAGGGGTCATCATGTGCGCTGTATCTGGTGTTCAGGACACGTCGACACTGCAGTACAGACAGCTGGGCTTTATTCTGGCAGGGGGATTGTCTTCCCGAATGGGACAGGACAAATCCACTGTCAGCATAAACGGGCGTGCCATGCTCGATATCGCCCGGCAACTACTGGATACAGCGCCCCTTCACGCGCACTATGTGCTGGGAGGACCGTATGGCACCTTTGAGGAACAAACAACGCACCACGGTCCCGGGCGGGCCATCGCCGATGTGCTGTTGCAGTTAGCGGAATCTTTTACGGGAACCGCGTTATTTTTGCCTGTCGACATGCCATGCCTGGAAGTCAAAAGCCTTGAGAAATTGTTGGAAACGGCTAAACACACTCAACGAGCATGTTTTTATGACAACGCTTATTTTCCGGTTGCCATTCCTATTTCCCGTCAATTCACACCTAGACTTAAGACATTAATTAACGACAAACCCAGTGTCGCTTTGCGTGCTGTATTGGCGTGTTGTAATGCACGTTCAATACCGTTTACCGGACACAACAAAGAGTTGATTAATGTGAATACCCGCGCCGTAGCTGAAAGCTTGTCAGCGTAGTAAAAGGTTACTTTTCTCCCTCAGCACTAAACGCCTCGGCATAAACAGCAGGCAGGGTGGACAACCACTCTTCCATCGCTTCATTGTCATCTCTATGACAAAGATATTGTTGTGTTAACAATAACGTTTGAGCAATGCTGATGTCAGGATTTACTGGGCTAGCTTGTACCTGCAATAACTCTTCATGCAAATTATCCGGATAACACCATAGCGTAAGTAAAAAGGCGCTGATTAACATGGCGGGTTGCTTGTGGGTGTTGCAAAACTCGTCGTAAGCAGAGCGATCAGACTCAGCCAGTGCTGCCATGACTAATCTGCCAATGCCACTCAGCACCGCACAGATAAATGCGCGTTCAGTCTGAGCTTTGTTGTTCGACAGCCTCATAAAAACACGTCGAGTCACTTGCGCGTATTGCTCCGTATACTGGCAAATTTGTTGGTGGGCGTTAGCGGTAAGCAGATGCTCAGTGGCCTTTTCAATTGAAAAACTCATTGTCATGGCGTGCAGCAATTGTGTGCCAATTCTGGCTATGGCTTCTTCGAGTGAATCGGTGGCCCGGTGGTAACCCAAATAAGCAGAATTTGCCATCTGTAGTAATCGGGCAGCGATAATGGGCTCTTTACTAACAATATCGGCAAGATGGGGGAGATCGCTCTGATCATTTGCCAATGCTTCCCGCAAGCGTGTTACTACATCAGGTAATACCGGTATCTGGCTGGACTGGCATATCAGACGTCGTTCATCCGTCGACAGGTTCAAAGCCTTCAGTGTCGCAACGTGTTCCAGGAATTCGATAAGCTGCTCGTCGGTAAACGGTTTAGCCAGCAACGTGTGCGCTACCTGATTGCAGGTTACGATGGCCTCATCACTGGTATCGCCAGTAACTAACACACGAATTGCCAAGGGATAGTTTTTGGCGACGCTTTTCAGGATTTCGGCGCCTGTAATTTGTGGCATGCGATAATCGCAGAAAACAATATCGGGAGATGGGGCAGTATCAATTTTCGCTTGCCACTCCTTTGGTGCTTCTATTAAGGAGACCTGCCAGTCAGGAAACAATCGCTTTGCCGTTCGCCGAATGGCTTTCAGCATTAAATCGTCATCATCAATAAATACTGCATAATTTTTATTCATCACAATTGCTTTGCCTGCCCAGAATCTGTGATGGCATCCGGCCAAACTATTCGTCCTGACTTACTGCTTCTGGCTTTTTAAGTTATAAATATATATACCAAATTATATTGCAAGTTTACCGACATTAACCTATATAAATCAATATAAATTGAAAATTGCATGTTATTAAGGTGTCAAATGCGACATTTGTGACGTGATGTGGAGTCTGCAGTATGCAAATAAATGTTAGGCGCATTGGATTGATTGACACAGAGCAATTTGCCGATGAACTACACAATATTGATGTTAACAGCGCTGACTTAAATATAGCCTTTGGTGATGTCAATGCAATTACTGCGTTATCAGATGCAGTATCAGATAAAACTAACTGGATTGCGTCTTCCAGTTGTTTAGGGGCCATGAGCCATTTGGGAACCGATCTGGGCGACAGCTTTGTCCACGTTATGTCATTGCAAAATACTCAGGGGGCAATTGGCGTTGCGTCGTGTGATATTAGCAATGGCAATGCAACTGAGTTAGCAGGAGCAACCATTGTCACTGCGATGCAGCGGGCTAATCGACTCGGAGAAATGCCCAGTCTGGTTTGGATCATTCAGGCTCCCGGACAGGAAGAAGCCGTACTGGACGGGGTACAAACTGTGCTGGGTAACTCGGTTCCTATTTTTGGTGGTTCGAGTGCAGACAACGCTATCGAAGGTAAATGGGTGCAGTTTGATGGTGAGCATTTGTATAGCAACGGGCTTGTCATTGCCGCCATGTATACCGAGGAGCCGATATCCTGTTATTTCAGCTCAGGGTATACCTCTACGCAAACCCAGGCTGAGGTTACAGCTGCTGAAGGGCGAGTTATTTACACCTTAGATAACAAGCCTGCAGGCGAGGTGTATAATCATTGGCTGCAAGAATACGGCCATCCACCGCTTAAACCTGGCAGTATTCTGTCGGACAGTACTTATTTCCCGTTAGGCCGGCATAAGGGCTGTAAATCAGATCCTATCCCGCTTCTGAGTCATCCTTCAAAGTTGAACGATGACAACAGTCTGGAACTGTTCGCAACGGTAAAACAAGGTGACATACTTACCCTCATGCAGGGGGAGCAGCACAATTTAATTTCCCGGGCAGCTGAAGTGACTGAAGTGGTATTGCGAACTCACGAACTGAATTACGAAACCCGACCGAAAGGATTACTGTTGGTGTTCTGTGGTGGCTGCATGTTGGCTGTAAAAGATCAGCTGGAAACGATTCACGCGTCTATACTTAAAAAAGCACAAGGTCTGCCATTTTTGGTTGCCTTTACGTTTGGTGAGCAAGGGTGTTTCCCCGATGGCAAGAGTCGGCATGGAAATTTGATGATTTCGGCTACGGTGTTTGGATAAAGTCACGTGACAGATATAGAAAGACTCCACGAAACCATTCAACAACTCAGTTATGAGAACGCACAGTTAAGCCGCTTCAAAAAAATCAATCGGCTGATGCTGGAAGGGCTGGACGCAATACTGTGTTCTGAAAATCATGACGAAGTATTCGCTAGGTTATTTGATGTGATAAGTAACATCCTGCCTTGCGATCAGATACTTATTGCTCAACATGACATGCGGCAAAGTACCGTGGTACCAGTGTGTCGCCGGCACAATAAAGGTGAGTCCGGGCCCCTGCGATTTTGTGATTTGACCAACTTTTTTGACCATACGGTGAATCTGTCGAATGTAAATCTTGTTCCGGATTGGCAGTCTCAGATAGGGAAATGGTTGCCTGAAGCCAAATCAGTACTAATTCACCCTATTAATACGGCACAAGCCGAATACATCTGGCTTATTTCTGAATGTCAGATTGGTGCTTTTTCAAAGCAATACGAAGAAGTGTTTGTTTCATTCAGTGCTTTCGTTGCCAACACCTTGTCCCAGTTCGAAAAACGGCGTCTGATGACCGAAAAAGAAGCGCTTTTGGCTGAACGTGCCAGAATCGAGCGAAGTATGATCCATCAGGAAAAGATGGCGGCGCTCGGGCAACTTGCGGCTGGCGTTGCCCATGAGCTCAACAATCCTCTGGGCTTTATTAACAGCAATTTGTCGAGTTTACATGATTACGTGTCCCGCATTGAGCAGTTCGCCAGACAAGCTAGCAGTGCAACTTCTGAGCTGGAATCGCAATTTAAATCAGCGGATTTGGACTACATTCTGACCGATACCGTGGATTTGGTTGATGAGTCTCTGGATGGTATGCGTCGGGCCACTGATATCATTCAAAACCTGAAAGCTTTCTCACACCCGGACGAGAAGACCACAAAATCACTGGACTTCCTTGCCGTCATTCGACAGGCACTCACAATTGTCCGTACTCAGGCCAAAAATATTGTTGATATCTACTTTGATACTGATTTGGAGTCGGCAACCGTTAACGCCAATGCCAATCAGCTGGCACAGGTCATAATTAACATTGTGACGAATGCTATTCAGGCCGTGAATCAGGGCTCTGGTCAGATAAATATTGCAGTGACCGAAGATTCGGCGCACATTGAATGCAGAATCAAAGACAATGGCACAGGTATCGATGAAAAGGTCCAGGCCAGTATCTTTGATCCCTTTTTCACGACCAAAGCTGTCGGTTTGGGTACCGGGCTGGGGTTATCTATTTCAAGGGCCATTATCGAGCAGTACAGTGGCGAGTTATTGCTAGAGTCAACCGGGCCAACCGGCACATGTTTTTTAATTCGGTTGCCACTTATTAATGAAGCTTAAATGCTTTGGGGCAAGCGTATATCTAACAAGCAGTATTGAATACAAAACGGGATCGATTACTAAAAAAGGATGTCAAGAAATTGAAGATAGGTCTTTAGTTTTTTGCAATAGCTCAACAGAGCGGAGGAATTCATGGCAGAAGTGGTTCAATCAGATGTATTTCAGTCAACGTTTGAACAATGTGGTATCGGGTTAGCGCATGTAAGCCCGGCAGGCGATTTTATACGCGTGAATAAAGCCCTGAGTAGTTTTCTGGGATACAGCCAGGAGGAGTTGGTAAAACTCGATTTTCAGGATATTACCCACCCCGATTTTTTAGACAACGACTTACAACACGTCAGCGAACTGATTGATGGGTTTTATGATTCCTATCAAATGGAAAAGCTCTATGTGCATAAGGATGGTCAGACGATATGGGGAAAGCTCACCGTTACGCTTGTGCGGGACGAACAGGGTGAACCCCAGTATTTTGTGTCTGTGGTCGAAGACATCGATGAGAAAAAACGCTTTGAAGCCCGGTACCAGCAGTCCCAGGAAACCTTTCGATTGATCGTCAGCGCATTGTCAGATCGCATGGTTGTTTGGGTTACAACGCCTGACTTAAAGCAATTAATCTATCTGAATGAAGGCTACTCCCAAATTTGGGGACGTGCGGGTAAGGAAATGTATGACGACCCGGCCAGTTTTATTCGACACATTCACGTCGCCGATCGCGACCGTATAAAACAACACTACGCCAACCACATTGACGAGCCCTGGGTTCATGAATACAGGGTTATGCGCGACGATGGCTCATTGCGGTATATTCGAGAGCGAGGTCAGTTAATTCGCGATTTGGAAGGCAAAACAACCAGCGTCGTTATCACAGCCGATGACATCAGCAAAGATAAACACCTTCAGGAAGCCCTCAAGTCGGCAAACCATAAACTCAATGTGCTGTCTCGAACAGATGGCCTGACGGGGATAGACAACCGTCGGGAATGCTTGAGTCAGGTAGAAGATGAACTCAAACGACTATCACGGGTCAATGGTAAAACCACTTCCACACTCGCGTTTATTGACCTGGACGACTTTAAAACCATTAACGATAAATACGGACATCATGTGGGTGATTTGGCGTTAAAAGCGTTGGCAGAGCGGCTTACGTCGACCATGCGTTCAAATGATACTGTCGGGCGCTACGGTGGTGATGAATTCTTGTTGCTGCTAAGAGATACCGAAGAACACGAAGCACAGGTGGTGCTAAACCGCTTATTCGAAACGCCGCTTGAGGTGAAAAGTGATCAAAACGAAAGCGTTGCGATTTATTGTTCAATTGGTATATCTCAGTGGTTACCGCAATTTGAAGATATCCAAAGCTGGATAGAGCAGGCGGATCAGAGCATGTACCAGGTCAAGGGCGTGAAAAAGCCCATGACTTGTGAGTAATTAACAGCTTCAGGCTGCAGTTTGCGGGCGTTTATGCTCCGCAAACTACAGTAAAATGGCTGTTGTTACTATTGCTGTGCCCAACTGGCAATTACCGCCCGTTCTTCATCCGTCATATTGGATTTGTTCAGAAACGGCATATCGCGGGTCACTGTAGTGCGATGTATGATTTGCGGCGCTTGTCTGGTGACTTGCTCCCAGTTATCAAACTTCACACCTAATGGTGCAACGCGAAAAATATCATCGGTAGGGCTACTCGCGTGGCACCCCTGACAATGTGTTTCTACCAAAGCCATAACCTGCTTATCCAATTCGGTTACAGGTTGTGGCTGGGCATTGGTCGGTTCGGTTGTTTCCGCTGCAGCGTTAGACTCGCTATGTGCAGTAACTACCGGCGCAGTTCGCGGCCACGACACCCAAAGCGCAATGGCCAGCATACCAATCGCACCTGAAATCAGAATTGACGGCTTCACTTTACCCACATGACGTAAGTTAAAAAAGTGACGAATCCAGGCTGCCACCGCCATGAGAGCAACTAATACCAGCCAGTTTTGCGGATGCTGGTATGTCATAGGGTAATGGTTGCTGATCATGATAAATAGTATGGGCAGCGTCAGATAGTTATTGTGTACTGAGCGAAGCTTTGCTCCCGCGCCCCAGGCAGGATCTATCGGCTGTTGATTGGCGACGGCATTCACCATTTTGCGCTGGGCGGGCATGATATTTAGCCACACGTTAGCAACCATGATGGTACCGATCAGCGCACCCACGTGAATATAGGCACCGCGTCCACTAAACCAATGGGTCGCCAGATAGCTCACTACAACCAGCATTACCACTAACGCAATGGCAAACACCTTTGGGTAGTTGCCCAGTTTGGTCCGGCACGCTGTTTCATAGATAATGGCGCCGCCTGCAATTAAGGCGATGCCACGCAATATAGCTTCCGCCTCACTCATACTCTTTACTGCAGGGTCGATTAAGTAAGCCGCGGCAGCAAAGTAGTACACAATGATCAGCAATGCGATACCACTGAGCCAGGTTGAGTAAGCTTCCCACTTAAACCAATGCAGGGTTTTGGGCATGGTCTGCGGCCCGTAAGCGTATTTGGCTACTTCATAAAAGCCACCGCCGTGTACGGCCCACAGATCACCCTTGATCCCCTGCTTTTTCTTCCATTCAGGCGGGGTCTCTAAACTGTTGTCGAGCCATATAAAATAAAATGATGCGCCTATCCAGGCTACCCCGGCAATAACGTGAAACCAGCGAACAAACAAAGATAGCCAATCAAGCCAAGGCATCTGAACACTCCTGTTTTTGGTAAACGGGTTTTCCTGCAACCCAGGTTGCGACAGTTGCCCGATCGTCACCCAGCATGGTCAACGCAAAGAGCGCATCTTCTGCCGAAGTCGGGTCGTCAACTCGCAGTGAAGTAAGCGTATCGAAACGCGGATTCAATACAACGAAGTCGGCATCACTGCCGGTATTAAAGTTACCAATTTTATCGCTTAATCCCAGGCTGACTGCTGCGCCCTGGGTGAGCTTGTAAAGGCCTTCCAGCGCTGACAACTTATACTGTTTTAGCTGACAGATTTTATAGGCCTCGCCGAGGGTCTTGAGCATACTGAAACTGGTGCCGCCGCCAACATCGGTAGCCAGAGTCACCGGCACGTTAAACTGGTTAGCTTTGGCCATATCAAACAGACCACTGCCCAGGAATAAGTTTGAGGTCGGGCAAAATGCGGCAATAGCACCCTGAGCACCCATGCGCTGCCACTCACTGTCCGATAAATGAATGCAGTGGCCAAACACCGCGCGTTTGCGCACCATATGGTATTTCTCGTACACCGCCAGGTAATCCTCGCAATCCGGATACAGGGTGTTTACCCAGGCGATTTCGTCGTGGTTTTCAGACAGGTGCGTTTGAATAAATACGTCGTCGTACTGTTGAGCCAGTTCACCCAACGCCGCCATTTGGGCCGGTGTGCTGGTGGGGGCAAAACGCGGCGTCAACGCATAGTAATTACGCCCCTTACCATGCCAGGCATCAATCAGGGCTGCACTGTCGGCCTGCGCCGTTGCTGCGGTATCCTGCAGCCAGTCCGGGCAGTGTCGGTCCATACAGACTTTACCTGCAATGGTAAGCATATTGCGTTCGCTGGCTGCGTGAAACAGGGCTTCTGCCGAGGCTTTGTGAACACTGGTATACACCATGCCTGTGGTCGTACCGTTCTTTAAGCACTCGGTCAGAAACACATCGGCCATTTTGGTTGCGTAGTCCTCATCGCTGAACTGTTGCTCGGCGGGGAAGGTGTAATTGTCCAGCCAGGTCAGCAATTGTTCACCGTACTTAGCGATGATCTCGGTCTGCGGAAAGTGCAGATGCGTGTCTATAAAGCCGGGTAAGATCAGGCAGTCCCGATAATCGGTTACGGACGCATCAGGGTGTAGCACGCGAAGCGCCTGGTATTCGCCGGTTGCGGCAATTTTACCTGCCTCAATAAGCAACGCACCGTCGCGAAACTGCTCGATATCTGTGTGGTAGTCGTTCGTTGCCACGGGGAAGTGGTGAACAGCACCGCGAATTAACTGCTTGTCTGACACTAGCTACCCCGGTAACTGCTAAAACCGAATGGCGAGATCAACAGGGGCACATGATAGTGATTGCCCGAAGATGCCATGGTGAAATGGATGTCAACAAACGGGTAAAACGACTCACCATGCGTGCTTACCAGGTAATCCTTGCAATGAAAGCGCAACTGATAAGTCCCGTCTTCAAACTGGATGTCAGCCCACTGCTTGCAACGGCCATCGGCGTCGGTTTCAGCGGTAACCTGACGGCCGTCAGGGCAGGTGAGTGTTACGGGCAGTCCTGCTACAGGCTTGCCAGCAGTCGTGTCGAGTACATGACTGGATAATGTGATCATGAAGTAGTCCCACTGTTGTGCTGCGCAGAAGTAAGGCCTTTACCAATGCGCAGTAGCGTAATATTAATCTGTTGTTCGGCCGCGTTTTGCAATTCGATTTGCGTTTGGTTTGGCAGTCTTGCTTTAAGGGCTTGCAACATCGTGTCTGCGCTCAGGCCAGTTGCACAAATGATGAAAATAAAGCCGTGTTTGTCTTTGTATGCGTGATTGAGTTCATGCAACTGTTGCAGCGTCGCTTCGCTGGCATGCTGAGCGCCTTGTTGTTCAGAAGCGGCGGTGGCTTGCGTATTGGCATACTTAGCGCGTAAACTGTTTACATCGCCAATCATCGGGTGTCCGTCAAATGCCTCCAGGTAGTCCTTGGTGTCCATAGTCGCCCAGATTGTCTGAGCCGTTTCTTTCACCGCTTCTACGCTGTCGTATGGGCGGTTGGCCACCATTTTATGACACCAGTTGGAAGCGCTACAGGTGGTTTCAAACCACTGATAGGCTTCTTGCGATGTCATGCTATTGAGTTGTTCAAGCGTCATGATATTCCTGTTGCGTTTGCTGACTGGAGGTCGAGTTGGTTTGCGAGCTATGTAAGCGTTGAATCAGTTGAGCGCTTACCGACACCGCCACTTCAATGGGTAATTTCCCGGGGACAGCGGACTCGCCAATGGGAGAATAAAAATCACCAAGTCGACTTTCTGCTATGCCTTTCGCCATAAGCCGTTGTTGGAAACGACGAGTTTTAGTGTCAGAGCCTATCATGCCAATATACGGCAGGTCAGGACGTTTAAGGGCTTTCTCAGCAAGTTCAAAATCGAGCTGATGGTCGTGGGTCATAATGATTACCCAGCTGTCAGCCGGTAATAAGGCAATTTCGCCGGTAGGGGAGTCGTCCAGCACAAACTGTACGTTGGCTGGCAGCGCATGCTGAGGGACAAGCGACTCGCGATTGTCTATCCACCGAACCTGTACCGGAAGTTGAGCAATAATGGGGATAAGTGCCTGAGCAACATGACCTGCGCCAAACAGGGCGACGACCTGCTGGTGGCTGACATGGGTCTCAATTAATAGCTTAACGGCACCACCGCAACATTGCCCCAGCGCGCTGGCCAGTGGAAACGCGTGTAATTGTTGATGATTGGTACGCTGTTGCGCCGCGTTTGCCAACGCCTCACGCGCCAATGCTATTGCTTTGAATTCCAGGTGACCACCGCCAATGGTGTCAAATTGTCGGTCGGGGGTGACAACCATCTTGGTGCCTTGTTCCCGCGGGGTAGAGCCTGCGGTAGTCAATACTGTAATAAGCGCATAGGGTTCAGCGGTGCGCTCACAGTGAGTCACCGCTTCAAACCAGCGCTGAATTTGCCAGTGAGGTGGCGCTACAGTGTGTTCAGGCTGATGCATAATTGTTCTCCGTTAATGCCGTAATTGCCGACAGCACGCGCTCTGGGGTCGCCGGCACCGCGATGTCCGGATCCTTCTGGTAATCTGCCAGGCTGGCCACCGCATCTTTTATGGCACACCACACGGATATAGCGAGCATAAACGGCGGTTCGCCGACCGCTTTGGAGTGGTAGATGCTATCCTCGGCATTGGGACGATCAAACAGCGACACGTTAAAGTGTTGCGGGGTATCGCCTACGGCCGGTATCTTATACGTAGCAAGATTATTGCTGATCAGTTTGCCGTCTTGGTTCCAGCGCAGATCTTCGGTTGTCAGCCAACCCATTCCCTGAATAAAGCCGCCCTCTATTTGCCCGCGATCAATAGCCGGGTTCAGACTAGTACCGACATCGTGCAATATATCCACGGCATCTACTGTGTATTCACCTGTCAGGGTGTCAACACTGACTTCTGACACCGCTGCGCCGTTGGCGAAATAAAAGAACGGGCGGCCCGTGCCTTGTTCGCGATCATAATAAATCTTGGGGGTGCGGTAGTAACCGGTGGCCGACAGTGAAATACGCGCCATGTAGGCCTGTTGAATCAGCTCTGCAAAAGCGATGTTGTGCGCGCCTGCAGTGACATAACCATTGGCAAACACGACGTCTTCCTCTGCCACGCCATGTGTGTCGGCAAACAGCGCAGCCAGACGAGACTTCAGGGTTAAACAGGCGTTTTGCGCTGCTTTACCGTTCAGGTCTGTACCGCTTGAAGCAGCGGTAGGCGAGGTGTTGGGTACTTTATCAGTGCGCGTGGCAGTCACCTCGATATTGTCTAGCTCAACACCGAACTCATGGGCGACAATCTGACCTATCTTCGTGTGGAGGCCCTGACCCATCTCGGTACCACCATGATTGACCTGAATGCTTCCATCGGTGTAGATGTGTATCAGTGCACCCGCCTGATTAAGGTGTTTGGCGGTAAAAGAGATACCGAATTTAACGGGCGTCAGTGCAAGGCCCTTTTTAATGATCGGGCTTTGCTGATTAAACGCAGTTATTTTCTCTCTGCGCTGCCAATACTGACTGGATTCCGTTAATTGGGTCATCAGTGCAGGCAGAATGTTCTGCTCTAGCGTCATGCCATAGGGGGTAGTCAGGCCTTTTGATTCGCTATACAGATTCTGCATACGCACGGTTAATGGATCAAGCCCGGTTTGCCTGGCAACGACATCCATCATTAACTCGGCCATGATCATGCCTTGCGGACCACCAAAACCGCGAAAGGCAGTATGGGAAACCATGTGGGTCTTCAACCGGTTTCCGGTAATAGCGGTTGCGCCTAGCTGATAGGCGTTGTCGACGTGAAACATCGCACGGTCAACAATGGCGTCAGACAGGTCTGGAGAGTGACCACAAATGCCATTAACAGTAATGTCTGCGCCCAACATATTGCCGTCGTTATCGAAGCCGATTTTAAAGGTGTTTTCGAAAGGGTGGCGCTTGCCGGTTACCTGCATGTCCAACATACGAGGCAGCCGCATTTTCACCGCTCTGCGTTGACGCATGGCAAACACCGCGGCCAGACACGCCCATTGTGCGGCCTGAGATTCTTTACCGCCAAAGCCTCCTCCCATACGTCGCATATCCACTGTCACTTTATGCAGTTTAACGCCGAGCACTTCAGCGACCAGCTTCTGAACTTCACTGGGGTGCTGACTGGAGGTGTAAATCATGACCCGATCATCTTCCTCGGGTAAGGCCAGACTTGCCTGACCTTCCAGATAGAGATGCTCCTGGCCACCGACACTCAGGGTGCCCTCAGCGGTCAATGGCGCTAGTTTCAGGGCTTGCTCTGCGTCACCCTGACCAAATTGGTGTTGTGGGCGCACGGTGCTGTTGGCAGACAGCGCGTCTTCAGCGGTCAGGATTGCACCTGACGGCTGAATGGTAAATGTGGCGAGCGTCGCCGCTACTCGTGCCTGCTCTTCTGTTGCAGCCAGTACTGCGAATAGGGGCTGACCGTGAAATTTAACTTCACTGTCTACTAATATTGGGTCACCTTCGAATACCGGTCCAATGTCAGTATGACCAGGGATGTCTGCAACCGTGATGACATCAATTACCCCAGGGGCCTGCTTTACGTTAGTCAGGTCAAGAGACGTCAATGTACCGCTGGCTACATCGGTAACGCCCACACAAGCATAGGCAATATCTGCCGGCACCGGGATGTCATCTACGTAGCGCGCACTGCCCATTACCTGACGGATCGCACTCTCATGCTTCGTGGGTTTTAACAGGGGAGATTCATTGTCCTGGCGCTGTGGTTGTTCGATTAGTTTACGCATAATGAGGCACCCGTGTTGTTACCAGCAATGCTGATTGGGTTTCAAACCAGAAACGCTGCCATAAATTGCCCAGTATCTGATTGCGATAGGCGGCACTTGCACGCACATCGTCAATGGGATTAAACGCTGACGTAAGAATACGTTTGCCGAGCTGGCGAGTGGCTTCAGCCTGCCAGGGTTGGCCAATTAACTGCTCGGCCAGCGCATCACAACTTACTGGCGTTGCGGCCACGCCGCCAAAGCCAGAGTTAATCGCCGCGACCATGCCATTTTCCAAGGTAACAGCAAACACTGCACAGACAGCAGAAATGTCGTCTTCGTGTCGCTTGGAGACTTTGTAGGCGCGTAACTGCGTGTTCGCCTGCAAGCGTGGAAAATGAATTGCTTTGATCCATTCGCCTTTGCGCAGTTGGGTTTGACGGTAACCGGTAAAAAATGTGCTTGCCGGTAGCAGGCGGGTCTCATGGCCATCGTCGGCTTCGATAGTGGCGTTCAATGCCAGTAAAACAGGGGGCATATCGCCAATCGGCGAAGCATTGGCAACATTCCCCCCCAATGTAGCCTGATTGCGGATCGGCAAGGAAGCAAAGCGCTCTATCAACTCGTGCAGGGCTGGAAAATGCGCAACCAATACCGGGTCGATATCGCTGAGCGGTAACGCAGCGCCAACAGATACCTGTTCGTCTGTTACAGTGATCTGTTTACAATCCTTCATCCGCTGAGTACTGATGAGTTCTGGCAGTGACTTCAGTTGTTGCGTTGACTCTAACGCCAGGTCGGTGCTGCCGCCGACCAGACGGGCATCCGGGTAAGCCGCCAGCAGACCAGCCATGGCTTCACGGGTTTCAGGCAGATGAACGCCATTTGCGAAAACCTCGGTGTGCTTTGCGTGAATGTCTTTGAGCTGGGACAGAGTCTGTTGCTGTTTTTGTGAGAAAGCATCTGGCTGGCGACGCTCGCACACCTCTGTGGTTGCATCAATAATAGGGCGGTAGCCCGTACAACGACATAAGTTTCCCGACAGTGACTTGTTCACCGTCTCGCGGGTAGGCTCAGCGTCGCTGTGATACAGCGAAAACATTGACATTATGATACCCGGCGTACAAAAGCCGCACTGACTGCCGTGATGGTCAACCAATGCCTGCTGTACAGGATGTAGCTGCTTTCCATCAGACAGGTGCTCAACGGTGATCACTTGCTTGCCATGTAAATTCGCCAATAGTGTTATACAGCTGTTCACGGTTCGGTACTGCAAGCCGCTTTCATCTGCGGTCATTTCACCAAGAACGATCGTGCATGCACCACAATCGCCCGCGGCACAGCCTTCTTTGGTGCCGGTCAGCTGCTTTTGCTGACGAAGAAATTGCTGTACGGATATCCCTGTGTCGCATTCTTCTAAGCTAACCGATTCATTATTAAGTAAAAATTCAATCATTGTTGGCTCCGAGCCAGCTAGTAGGGGGCTCGCCCCCGGGAGTTGTCTAACATTATAAGCATAATACATTCAAAAAGTAGACCAAATGGTCAGATTTTTTAAAAGAATTACTGGTCAGACGCGTGCTGCACGTCTGTTTATATCGCTAAACATATTCAAAATTTGTGGTACGATTCACGCGACATAAAAAATCTCTTTCTGAGCAGTTTTCAGCTCTTAAACTGAATTATGCAAAAATGATGACTAATTGGTCAGGATTTTGCTGGGTGTGAACGAGTTTAATTAAAAAAAGTGGTATCGATGGTAAGCAAATCAAAAATGGAAGGCAGTATTGGTGCCAAGAATAAACGTAAGATTCTGGCCGCTGCTGAAAAAGCCTTCGCAACACATGGCTTTAAGGGAACATCGGTGCAACAAATTGCTGACGAGGCAGGGTTGCCCAAAACCAATATTCTTTATTACTTTAAGTCTAAGCAAGGTTTGTACGTCGCTTTGCTACAGGACATCATGTCGACCTGGAACTCCCGCTTCGACAAGGTGACCAGTGAAGACGACCCGGCGATATCACTGGCTGATTACATTGCTGAGAAAATGACGATGTCCCGTACGCATCCGCTGGCATCCAAAATTTTTGCCATGGAAGTGCTGAATGGTGCGCCATACCTGAATAAGTTTTTCCGCAACGAACACGTGGCGTGGATGAATGGCCGCGTGGCCATTCTCAACAGTTGGATTGAGCAGGGCAGAATGCAAGCGGTCGATCCCACATACCTGCTGTTTCATATCTGGGCCTGTACTCAGCATTATGCAGACTTCTCAGCGCAGATCAGCAGCTTGCGTGGCAAAGCCATGAAACGCGTTGATTTTGATGAAGCGACCCGACAACTAGTGCATTTGGTTCTGACTGGTTGTGGGTTGGCGGTACCGCAAAAATACCTGGAGGCACCGGAATGAGCGAATATCCACGTGATTTAGTCGGTTATGGCGCTAACCCACCGCATCCAAAATGGCCGGGGAACGCACGCATTGCAGTGCAATTTGTTTTAAATTATGAAGAGGGCGGAGAAAACTGTGTGTTGCACGGCGACAGCCACTCTGAAATTTTTCTGTCTGAGATTATTGGCGCACAGCCTTATCCGGATCGCCATTTAAGCATGGAGTCGATTTACGAATACGGCAGCCGTGCCGGATTTTGGCGCCTGCATAAATTGTTTACCGAAGCGAACATACCCGTCACCGTCTTTGCCGTTACCATGGCGCTGCAGCGTCATCCCGAAGCGCTGAAAGCCATGCTCGATGCAAACTGGGAAATTGCCAGTCATGCAATGCGTTGGATTCATTATCAGTCAATGCCTATTGAGGAAGAGCGTGCGCAAATGGAGGCTTCCATTGCCATCCACGAGTCACTGACCGGGAAAAAACCTGCTGGCTGGTATACCGGTCGCACCAGCCCCAATACACTGGCGTTACTGGCTGAGCGTGATGATATTTTGTATTGCGCTGACTCCTACGCCGATGACCTGCCATATTATGACAAACATTACAGCAAACCGTTGCTGATGGTGCCTTACACGCTGGATACCAACGATATGCGATTTGGTACCCCGCAAGGGTTTAATAGCGGAGACCAGTTTTACACCTACCTGAAAGATGCCTTTGATGTACTTTACGAGGAAGGGGCTTCACAACCGAAAATGTTGTCGATTGGTTTGCACAATCGTATCGTGGGTCGCCCGGCAAGGTTTGCTGCGCTCAAGCGCTTTGTTGAGTATGTACAGGGACACGACAACGTGTGGTTGTGTACCCGGGAAGAGATTGCCCGTCACTGGCAAACACACTATCCTCTATAATTCTCAGGGCTAAGAAAAACGGGGCTTTCGCCCCGTTTGTGTAAATTCCGATTTATAACCCGAGCAGGTACCGCAGTATAAACACACCGGCCAACAGGTAAGTGATGACACTGATTTCCTTGTATTTGCCGGCACCCAGTTTTACACCTACATAAGTGATAAAGCCCAGCGCAATACCTTCACTGATACTGAACGTTAGTGGCATCGCCATTAATGCAACGACGGCGGTCGCTGTCGCGCCCAGATCATCGAACTCCAGGTGACGAATAGATTCCATCATTAAAATACCCACCATAACCAGTGCCGGTGTTGTGGCCATTAACGGGATGACCTTCATCAATGGCGTCAGAAACAGGGCTAATAAAAAGCAAATAGCCACGACTACTGCGGTTAGACCGGTTCGGCCGCCCGCTGATGCTCCGGCGGCTGATTCAACGTAACTGGTAACCGGTGAGGTGCCGAGTGCAGCACCGACAACACTGGCCGTCGCATCGGCTGTCATAGCGCTACCGATTTTGGGCAGTTTACCCTCTTTATTTAACAGGTTTGCGCGACGTGATACGCCAATCAGCGTGCCAATGGTATCGAACATGTTGACGAACATCAGGGCAAAAATCAGATCCCAGGTTTCTGCAAAATGTTCAATGGGATACATAATATCCATTGCAAACCACGTATCGCTGATCGGCTCGGGCATACCGACAATGGCAGCGGGCGTAGCGGTAAGCGTGCCGGTTTCAGTGGGGATCAACGTACCAATCAGGGTCAGCAATACGATTGACAACAAAATGCCACCTGTGACGCGTTTCATTACCAGCACAACGGTAAGTAATATACCCGCCAATGCCAGCATGACAGCTGGGTCTGATAAATCACCAATGGTCACGAACGTGGCCGGGTTGGCGACAATCAATCCCGCATTTTTCAGACCAATGAACGCGATAAACAAGCCAATACCGCACTGCACACCAATTTTCAGCGATGGCGGAATAGCCTCTGCTATCAGCGTGCGCACCCCGGTGAGGGTGAGTAACAAAAATAAAATGCCGTTCCAGAATACGATACCGAGGGCTGCTTCCCAAGGCACTTCCCGCGTCATGCAAATAGTAAAGGCAAAGAAGGCATTCAGACCCATACCCGGCGCTAGCGCGATAGGGTAGTTTGTCATAAAGGCCATCAGCAGTGTACCCAGGCAGGCTGCCAGTGCGGTAACGGTAATCAACCCTGCAGCTGGCATTCCGCTGAGGCCAAGAATGCCTGGGTTCACTACCAATATGTATGACATGGCGGCGAAGGTAGTTAAACCGGCAATCACCTCTGTTTTTATGGTTGTGCCATGGGCCTGGAGTTTGAAAAGGCGCTCAATCAGCGGGGAAGACATAGATATTCTCTTTATAGTAGTTGTTTATGAATCGGTATTATCGGAACACAAGCAAAAAACTGACCATTTAGTCAATGAGTTGGTGCGAGATCTGCTAGACTCCGTAAGTAATAACAAAAAGCGTTCATTCATCGAGATGAACGTCATAATAAACCCGTTTATTGTTGCGTATTTTGGCACAGAAGCGGGTAGGATTGCACCAAAATGGTGATATTGCTAACTATGTGTGCGCTCGTTAGCCATTAAGGAACTCATGAATTTAATTAAATTAATACATGCATTGCCAAAAACGGAATTACATCTGCATATAGAGGGATCGTTAGAACCTGCAATGATGTGGAATCTGGCAAGCAAACACGGGGTCTCGCTACCTTATGATTCGATTGCCGACATTGAAGCGGCATATCAGTTCGAGGATTTGCAGAGCTTTTTAGACTTATATTATCAGGGCGCTGATGTCCTGAGGGATGAAGACGATTTTTATCAGTTAATGATGGCCTACCTGACCCGTTGTCACGATGACAATGTGGTACACGCTGAAATCATGTTTGATCCGCAAACGCATACCGCCAGAGGGGTTGGCTTTGATGTCTTTATGCCCGGCTTTGAACGGGCTATTCAGGACGCTAAACAGAAATGGGGAATCTCGGTTTATCTGATCATGTCATTCCTGCGTCACCTTTCTGAGAAAGACGCCATCGACACCCTGAATCAGGCAAGAGCGTATTATCCCATGATCAAAGCGGTAGGACTAGACAGCTCGGAGCTGGGTAACCCACCGGAAAAATTCGTTAAGGTGTTTGCTGCGGCGCGCGCGCTGGGTTTTAAATGCGTAGCGCATGCGGGTGAGGAGGGGCCTCCGGAGTACATCTGGCAGGCATTGGATTTACTGCATGTTGATCGTATTGACCACGGTGTACGGTGCGTTGAAGACGCTTCGTTAATACAGCGCCTGAAAGATGAAGGTATGCCTTTGACGGTTTGCCCGCAAAGTAACATCAAACTGTGTGTGTTCGACCACATGAAGAATCACAATATTCTGTCACTGCTTGACGATGACCTGTGTGTTACGGTGAATGCGGATGATCCGAGCTATTTTGGCGGTTACCTGAACGACAATTATCGCGCACTTATGACGCATCTTTCTATGAACGAATCTCAGTTAGTTAAATTAGTAAAAAACAGTTTTGTTGCGTCGTTTTTACCAACTGAAGAGAAAAATCACTGGCTCAGGAAAATAGATGAGCTAGCCGCTCTATAGCGGCGAAATAACGGCTAATTAAATGCAAAGGCCTGCGCGAAGCAGGCCTTTTTCGTGTTGAAACCTCAGAGACGCTTAATGGGGAAGCTAGTCAGTACTGCCCGGAAGTGTTGACTGATAGGTATCCCAGTTAGAGACGATGTCGTCAATCACGGTACTACCAACCACAAAAGCCGCTTCCAGTGATGGCCTCATGCCCGCGTAACCCGCACCGGTGCTCTCAGCTGCCAGGTTTTCCGCAGCGGTTAAACCGTCAGGCTGCATGGTGAAATTACTGGCGGTCCGGAGTACCATGAAGCGGGATTTATCCACTTTCCCGGCCTGCTCTAAATACACCATCGACTGATAGGCTCCGGTATCTTCCATGCCCGAGGTCACAAAATTGCCTTTGCCGTTGGTCCAGAAACGCGTCCAGTCATTCGCCCAGTCGTTAAAGAGTTTGCCATGCCAGAATGTCGACGCGGCCATGTGATCGCCGCGCATGACTTTGGGCGGCAATTGCGCGTTCGGCATACTGATATACTGCCCACGTAAGGCTTGCATAGCGGGTGTATCGCTTAAGCTGATATCTTTTGTCAGATCAAACGCCCAGTCAATCAGGCGGGTGTTAAGCTGAAACATTTCGCCATTGCGGGCGACATTTTCGCCGCCGTTGTCAGGGTAGGGCGCGTTAGCGAATAATGGAAAGTAACCGGTTTTCCAGTCTTCCGGGATTTCCCTGGCATCAATCTGATGCGCGAGATCGCCGTCAATTAAATAGTCAGCCCACACCGCTGAGCCAATTGATCCGTCTTCCGGGTCAATACCTGCAATACCGGCAACCAGCCAGTAGGCCTGGGTCAGGTCGAAGCGAGGGTCCAGACCCAGTGCCATAATGGCAGATGACGCCCGGCTTATACCCATACCCGTCACGATGCCTAATACGCCTTTATCCCGGTTGAAGTAGATATCGTGGAAAGACTGAGGAAAAGCAAATCGCTCGCTTAACCCATAGCGCTCGCGCCAAAACTGGAATTCGCCGGGCTTGTCGCCGGTGTCTTCGCCCATTTCGAACATGGTAACCACAACCGCTTTTATTTTTAACGGTGCGGGCATAGGAGGCGGCATACCGCCCTCGAAACCGGGGCCGTGTTCACCTGGGCCAGGCCCTGGTGGCTGGCACGCGGTTAACAGAAATAACGTGGCTAAAATTGATAATAATCGCATACTGTACTCCATAAAAAAGGCATGCCAGAGCATGCCTTTACGATTTACTTGTTCACAACTAATTAGAACTTGTATGAGAACTTCACGTTAAAGTGACGAGGTAGTTCTGGTAGTACGATTTGGCTACCGAACAAGTCCGGGAAGTTAGAACGGAAATAGCGCTCATCCGTCAGGTTCTTCACTGTCAGGTTAACGCCAAAGTTTTCATCTTGGTAAGATAAACCAGCGTTTACTAAAGTATATGCCGGTAATGTTACAGCACCAGAGAAGCCTGACTTCGTTGAGTCAGCGTCTATGACACTCAAGCTGGTTGCATAACCATTTTGAAAATCATATGTCGCAGTAAGTGAATAAATATTTTCTGGAATACCGGCTTTGCGAGCGTTTGGATTAGATGAACCTTCGCCAACGGAGAAGTTACCAATTGGCAGGCCACCGTAAATTGCTGATGGATCTTCAAGGTCAGGGAAATCATCTGCGCCCAGGAAACCGAACTGGAAGCCATTTTCCAAAGCTGTGATGTTCGTCACTTCAGTTTTGCTATAACCGGCAGTAACTACGAGACTTTCATTTACTACCCAGCGTAGTTCAAACTCAGCCCCTTCGTTTTTGGTCACGTTGTTAGTAACGACCATTTGAGCGTTAAAGTCGGTTCTTTCTTGCTCATATATTGCAAGAGCAAAATACAAAGTGTCATCAATGAAAGAGCCTTTCAGACCAAACTCAAACAAGTCTGATGTATCCATTGCTGCACCTGATTCGATATTACCGGTCCAAATTTCGGCACCTTGTCCGGCAACGAGCGTAGTTTGCTCTGCAGCTGTTACGTAGGGAATTAAACCGATTGGCGTTTTGTAGGAAATACTCGCATTCCACGATACACCATCCAAGGTATTGGATGCTGAAACTGGTGCCGTGATATCTGTTTCTCCACCGAAACCATAAATATATTGGCCATCCTCAGACAAACTTATAAAAGAGTTTGAGCCGTTGCCAAACAATAATTTGTCTGTAGGAATGCGACTTTCTAAGTCGATTGAATCGTAACGTGCGCCTAATACGACGTTTAAACCCCATTCCCAAGTCAGGTCTGTCATTACTGCAAAACCAAGATCCAGATAATTACCAATATAGTAATCAGTGTAGTCGTCATCAATTCGAGTGGAAAGTAATCTTCTGTCCAGCGCAGAAGATGGCATCGTCAGGTCTCTACGGTCGAAGAACTCATGGTGAAAATCGTCGCCGTGTTCAAAGTCGGTATAACGTAGAGACGGTGAAATCTGAACCTGAGCATACAAGTCATCAATTTCATAATCTGCACTGAAAACAACTTTATCTTCGACTACCCAACTATCATGAAACTGTGAAAATCCGTATGCATTTTCATTGATGTTTTCATAGGCTTCGTAAAATAACTGGTTTTTGATTTCCCAATTTGAATCAGAGTAATAAACAACATCGAAATATAATGTCGTTACAGTGTTTTCAAGTCGATCATCAGGAGCAACCAGCACCTGGTTGCCTCTTAGTTTGGCGGTACCAGGATTATCCAGTGCCATCAGGTCATCAAAGTCATCCGCAGTCCAACCCGACGTGTTTGGGAATATAAATGGATTTATGAGAGCTTCAACGGCGTCGTATTCCTGATGAGAAATAGAGCCATCCCCGTCGGTATCCAATGGTTTTGCTGTACCTGTGATATAAGTACCATTGTCAATTAAGTCTTGAGTAAGACGGTTCCAGCCTGCGACTTGGTTGCCCGCATAGTCATGATACATTCCACCAAATTCAATGTTTAGTTTATCACTCAAATCGACATCGAATGACGCCTGGATCACAGTTTGATCTGTTGAGGTGTTATCGTAATAACTTCCGGAATTTTCAAGCTCACCATAAATGTAGTAGCCCATTTCTTTATCAGCTATCTTACCGGGGCCTCCAACTTCTGCGGTTAATACGCTTTTATCCCAAGAGCCTGCTGTATAGGAAATTGCACCTTGAGGTTCTTCTATGTATTTACCACGGCTTACCTTTGCAGATTTGGGATTAAAATTTAAGTAACCGCCTATTTTTGCTGGTCCGTAAATGGGTGATGCCGGGCCGCGTACGATATCAACTCGGCTTGATGCGCCAATTGGCGTAGGGTAGTTACCTGGGTTATCCAGACGCTTAACTCCTCGAAAATAAGCCTCACCAGGATTACCGCGGATATCAAGTGAGCCCGCTACGCCGAAGAACGATTGGGTAAACGTACCAGGTGCAAATGCAACCAGTTCGTCGATATCTGATACGTTGAAACGCTCCATTTGCTCGTCACTGATTGTTGATGCTGAGCGAGGCGTTTCTAAAATAGATTTTCCAAATCCGAAAACGGCTTCAACGTCCTGTCCAGGCAAGCTGCCTAGTGAGCCTTTGACTTCGATCTTTTCGATCTCTGCGTCACTGGGTGTTTCCTGTGCGAAACCCGCTACAGGGGCGAGAAGCAATAACCCGGTCGTGACGGCACGCGCGATAGGCGCCACACTGAAGTTAGTGGTTTTCATGGTGTTCCTCGAGTATAAGAGTTCTTGTGAGTAATAAACGTTCTAGCTTTACGGCTGCGGTGTTGCAGATTTGATGCCAGAATCCTGTCCATGTGGTCAGGATTTGAGTTGAGTGTAAGTGATTGATATTTTGGAATAAAAAATCAATGGCAAAGAATGGGATTGTAAGCGAAATGTTAAAGCTTCTAATATCCATGCCTGAATGCACCAATGCGGTGAGGCGCGGATTCTAAATGCACCATAAACGTAAGACCAGTGTTTAGTTCTTCAACAGTGTCATCATTTCTTTACGATTTAAGCCTGGAAGGTGAGGGTTAATGGCCTGATACTGCTCCGCGCAGGATCAGGCCGAGCCTTTGTTCCCTTACGATTCAGTGGTTGCAGGCGTAGGTGCCTGGGCTTGATTTGGCAGAATAATGGATAAAATAATTGCAGTCAGTCCGGCAGTGGTAACGGGTGAGGTGAGTAAGTTGCCGAGCCAGCTGGGTAGTTGAGAAACGACATTGCCTACCATCATTACACCTAATCCCATACCCAGAGAGCAGGCAGTGATCAGGCTGTTTCGCTGATTGAGGGGTTCGCTGGTGAGGATTTTTACACCGCCAACAGCAACCATAGCAAACATAACCAGCGTTGCGCCACCCAGAACCGGTTTCGGGATTACCTGCAGTAATGCACCGATAAAGGGAAACAAGCCCAGAACCATGAATACGCCGGCGACAAAGCAACCCACTTTACGACTGGCAATGCCGGTCATTTGGATCACGCCGTTGTTTTGTCCGAATGTGGTGTTGGGAAAGGTGCACAATATTGCTGCAATCAGCGAGTTGACACCATCACCCAAAATGCCTGCACGGATCCGTTTGAGGTAGCGCTCACCTGTGATGGGTAGCTTACAGAACAAACTGTTGGCAGTCAGATCGCCTGCGGTTTCAATGGCAGTAAAGAAGTAAATCAGTGCAATGGGTAAAAATAAATCCCACTCGAAATTAATGCCGTATTTAAACGGGTGAGGGACGCTGAACCAGGGCAAATCTACCAGGCCGGAGAAATTTGTCATGCCCATAAAAAAGGCAACCACAGTCCCCATGGCCATGCCGATGAAAATAGCTGATAACCTCAGCCAGTGGTTTTTACAGGCGTTAAAATAAATAATCACCAATAATACGCCCAGACCCAGTGATAGATTCTCTACGCTGCCAAATGCATCGGCATTAAACCCGCCAGCCAGGTCCGTCATGCCCACTTTTATTAGTGAGATGCCTATAGCAATGATGACTACGCCAGTGGTAACCGGGGTAATCACGCGCTTTATCTGATTGATAAACTGGCTCAGGATAATTTCAACAAACGCGCCAAAAAAACACACGCCCAGCATCATGGCTAAGATATCGTCGTTGCTACCACCGCGTTCTTTTACTGTGCTCCCCACCAGGATCAGCGCACTCAGAAAGGCAAAGCTGGTACCTTGCACAGCCACTAATCCACTGCCTACCGGCCCGATACCTTTGGTCTGGATGAAGGTCCCAAGTCCGGTGGCCAATAACGCCATACTGATGAGGTAGGGCACCTCTGCCTGTAAACCTAATACCGACGATATTATAAGCGTCGGCGTGACCACGCCGATGAAGCTTGCCAGTACATGCTGGATTGCTGCCGTCAGGCTGATTGCAAAGCCGGGGCGGTCTTCCAGACCATATAAAACCTGAGATTGTGACATGGGTTATCCTTTTTCACACAGTGTCGGGTAGTGGTTGCACATAAAGCCCCTGATAGGCGGGAGTGAAGGCAATGCGGTGCTCCCCGACAGTATTGTTATTTCGAATTCTGTGACTCGGTGGCGGTATTGCTCAAGGGCTTTGCGCTTGTCTTCAGCAGCCAAAAAGCTGTATTTGAGCGAGTTTTCCCCTAACGACACCAATTCGGTCCAGGACAAATTGAAATGATGCACGGCAACAAAGTACTCGTCGGTTAAAGTACTGTCCCACATGCCTCTGTCGTCAGTGGTAAGGGCTACCGGAATATCAGTGCGCAAATATTCAGGGAACGGGTGAGTTGACAAGTCGGGCGTATATTCCAGCAGTTTGTTGCTGATCAGGTTAATTTCGATCAGGTAGGGGCCATGCCGCATCAGTAGCAGGGTGTCGGGATCAGTAATGGTATTCAGACCGTGGCCAATACGCTGAGCGCCAAGTAGCAAGGTGTCTTTAACGTGCTGGTTTGGTTCATCGACTTCACCAGCGTGAATTGCCAGATTAATTGCCGGGTAACGTTGGCGTAGACTTCTCAGTGCCGGAAGAAAACGCAGCGGGTAGCCTTTGTCGTTGTCTTCGCGGCCCACCATGTTTATGCCCACGTAAATGTCACGATGCTGATCGACAAAATCGTACATCCAGGCCAGATGTGACTCGGCATTGGGTAAAAATCGCAACAGCGCATATTGAAAACGTACGGTGACGCCGGTGGCTTTGGCTTGGGGACTTGCCAGCATATCTAAGTAAATCGATAGCGTTTGTTCCGGAGATAGCAGGTTGCCTTTATTGTCTTGCGCACGGTCCACATTGACCTGAGTTTCCAGGTACTGGAGTCCCTCACTGGCAAAGGCCTGCATATTTTTTAGCAGAATATGGGCACCAATGTGGGGATTGGCCACCAGTTCGTTTAGTCGTTGCCAGTGAGTTTCAAAAAACTCATTGCGGCCTTCGTGCGCTTTGTCGAGTCGAATGCTGTTGAGAAACGCCTGTTTCTGCTCTTCCGACAGTGCACTGAGTGGCTGATATTCCTGCTTTTCACAATCAGACAACGCCTGGTAAGACGATGCCTGAATAGTGCGAAATAGCAGGTACTGCGGATTCGGGCCAAATTCATTGGTACCGTAGCCCCTGCAGTGCAGGATACGGGTTTTGGTGAAATATTCGTAGCCGCCATTGCGCTGGGGTGACGTGGCAATGTCATACCACCATTCACTAAAGCCAGCGCCACTTAGATGATGATGTAAGTCACCGCCTTTTGGTAGCGCCCACAATAACTGGTAGAGCTGTTTGTGTGATGCCTGTTGTTTAAAGCCCCGGAACCACTTATTCATGTCATCAGGTGCTGCAACGCACGCACAGCTAATCAGGCCCAGCCCTAAACAAAGCCGAACGCCCCAATGACATACCTTTTTGCCCCACATGTTTTACTACTTCCTACAACAACTTGATCGGATATCACAATGAAGCAAAAACCTGACCACTTGGTCTATTTGTTGTGTTTGGTCGTAACAGTATGAAATGTATAAATATTAACGAGTTGGTGATGATGGGTATCAACACCTGAATGTCAGGCGTGCACCATATGAGGGCGAGGCTGATTCATATCGAATCAGCCAGGTATTCTCAATGAGGGCGTTGATAATTAATAGGGGAAGCCATCCGGTAGGGTAACAAAGATTGAGTGGCGCACTTCATTGTACATAGCGCGACTGCAATGTCCTTCACCCTCTGTATCCTCGAGCAGCAAAACGTCGCCCGCGCCAAACACATGACGTTCACCCGATGACACAGTAAATTCTGCGCGACCTTTCAAAATAAACAGTAACTGACGGGCCGGTGCAGGGTGCCATTTGAAATTATAATCTGCGGGTGTTTCGCGAAAAATAATCGAACCTGCGGGTATCTTCTCCGAAAGTAAGCCTATTGGGCCTCCATCAGTCAGAGGGATATCTGCTTCACCAAAGTGACTCTTGCCGTGCTCATCATGATAAATTCGAGGTATTTTCACGTGTTTTTCCTTGTTAGTGTTGAGAATAAGAATCCAAAAATCGCTGTAGTACCTGCAACGTGGCTTGCACATCGGCATGGGTGACTGATTCGCCAGGATGGTGGCTAATGCCGCCTTTGCACCTTACAAACAGCATGCTCACCGGGCAAATAGCATCCATTGCCATGGCGTCATGGCCTGCACCCGACGGGAGGCTCAGCGGTTTAATGCCGGTTAGCTCTATGGCCTGCGCCAGAGTCTGAGACAAGGCAGGGTTACAATGTACGGCATTGGCCTGGTGCGTCATCTGCCAGTTAAGATCTACCCGACGACGGTTAGCAATATCGCGAAGTTTAAGCAAAATTGCATCCAGGGCTTTGTCGCGCATGTCGTCATATTCGCTGCGTATATCGAGTGAAAACGCTACCTCTCCGGGAATCACATTAACCGCGCCTGGTTTTACATCCATGCGCCCTACGGTGGCCACCACTGCGTGTTCGGTCGCAATGGATTCGATGGCCAGCACCATTTCGCTGCAGGCGGTCATGGCGTCTTGTCGCAGGGGCATGGGTACGGTACCCGCGTGACCAGCCATGCCATTCACTTTTATGTCGTAGCGTTTGGCGCCAGCAATAGCCGTTACCCAGCCTACTGGCAGTGATTGGTTTTCAAGCACTGGGCCTTGTTCAATGTGAACTTCGAGGTAACCGAGCAATTTGGACGGGTCCAGTTTGGCCTGGCTGATGTTTTCAAAAGATGAACCAAAGTTCTTTAGGGCATCCGGCAGTGAAACCTGATCTTTGTCGCGCAGGTCACGCCAGGTTTCCTGCCACCGACCTGTTAGCGCCCGGCTACCCAGCAGAGTAGAGCCAAAGCGTGTACCTTCCTCGTCACCGAAACCAACAATGTCAATGTGAAAAGGGAAGCGAATTCCCTGATCGTGGCAATACTGAATAACGGCCAGGGGGGCAATTACACCCAGCATACCGTCGTATTTTCCGCCATTCGGCACCGTATCAAGGTGACTACCAAACACAAATGCCTTGGCGTCGGCATTGTGGCTTTGGTAGCGGCCCCATTGATTCCCGGCAGCATCCTGCCAGGTTTGCATGCCCGCCTGTTGCATCCACTGCGCTACCAGGTCATTGGCTTGTCTGTGTTGAGGCGTCAGATACCGGCGGTCAACCATACCCGGAGATTGGCTGATAAGCCCAAGTTGGTCACAACGGTTGAGCACCTCATGGGCCAGCTCAGCAAACTCATTCATGGCTGGCTCCCGCACTGGCGTATACACCCAGTGCAGCGTCGACCCCTTCGCCCAGTGCCATTTTGTGGCCGGCGCGACGCAATACAGTCTCCAGAGATTGTAAGGTGTGCAGAACGGCGTCCTGACGCGCGTTATAACCCATGGTGCCAATACGCCAGATACGACCTTTCAGCGGGCCAAAGCTGGTGCCTATTTCTATGTTGAAATCCAGCAACAACTGCTGGCGAATGGCTTCGCCATCAACGCAGTCAGGAATCTCTACACCCACCACGTTATTCATTTTGTGGTTCAGATTACCAAAGGGCATTAAATCCATTGCCTGGATACCTGCCAGCATGGCATCACCGGCTGTTTTATGGCGTTTGATGCTAGCTTCGATACCTTCTTCCAGCAGATTTATGGCACATTCACGTGCGCAAAACAGCATGGAGGCGGCTTCAGTGTGGTGGTTTAGGCGCGACTCTCCCCAGTAATCGAGGATCATGGGAATGTCGAAATAGTTAGAGCGAATGCGGCTGCCTCTTGCTGCCTGGTGGTTGTCTTCCCGAATACCGGCTTCGATGTGGTGGCGGGTACGAACCAGGTCAACATAGCGCTCGCTCAATGTAATTGGAGCACTACCAGACGGGCCGCCGAGGCATTTTTGCAAGCCCACCGACACGGCGTCGAGACCCCAGTCATCCGTATGGAACGGGTTACCGCCAATTGATGCGGTAGCATCGGAATAAAACAACACGTCGTGGCGACGACAAATCTCACCCAGGTGCTCCAACGGTTGTAACATGGTGGTCGAGGTATCGCCCTGAACCACTGCCAGTACCTTGGGTTGCACTTGCTTTATAGCTGCTTCAATTTGCTCAGGCTCGAATACTTCACCCCAGGGCACTTCAATACTGTGGACGTCTGCGCCGGCTCGCTCGGCAATTTCACACAACAGGTGCCCAAAGCGTCCAAATATAGGCACCAGCACTTTATCGCCTGGTTCAATGCACGACACTAATACGGCTTCGATACCTGCACGGGACGTCCCGTCAACCAACACCGTGTGCTGGTTTTGAGTGTCAAACACATCGCGATAAAGAGACATGACTTCATTCATGCAACCGGTCATTGCCGGGTCGTACTGACCGACCAGCTGATGAGACATGGCTTGCAGAACGCGTGGGTAACAGTTAATCGGGCCGGGGCCCATCAATAAACGTGGAGGAAGAGTTAAAGGCTTCATCGTTGCTCCTAAAGTAAGCTTTGGGCAAGCATGCGCACGCCGGTGATCAGCAACACGACCGCAAACACTTTTTTCAGTTTGGCGGCATCCAGCTTGCTGGCCAGGCCCGCGCCGACAGGCGCAAATAGCACAGTCAGCGGCACAATGGCGGCGAACCCTATCAGGTTAACCAAACCAAACGTACCGGTTGGGGCGTCAGCGGGTGTTTGACCAAGCGCTAACATGGTGATTGCGGCAGGAAGCGAAATAATCAATCCTACTGCAGCTGCCGTACCCACCGCACGGTGAGCAGGGTAATTACAAAATGTCAGTGTCGGCAACGTCAGGGTACCACCACCAATACCGACCATTGCGCTGAACAGGCCAATGCACGCCGCAATGATTCGCTGGCCAATGGCACCGGGCAGGTCGTTAAACCAGGCTGATTTGCTGCCAACAAACATGTTTACCGCAGACAGGCTGGCGATAATACCAAACATCAGGGTAAGGACTTCGCCGTCGATTTGAGTAACGGCGTAGCTTCCCAGCAATACGCCTAATAATATAAACGGCCCCCAGCGTTTGAGTAGTTCGACATCTACATTGCCCTTAGCGCGGTGTGCCTTGATTGAACTTACCGACGTTGGAATGATGGTTGCCAGCGAGGTTGCCGTTGCAATTAACATGGCTGAATCGGCGCTTACCCCTAAAGCCTGAAACAGAAAATACAGGACAGGCACAATGACTATGCCACCACCGACACCCAGTAAACCGGCTAACAGGCCTGCGAAAACACCTGTGGCTAACAGGGCTAAAATAGTGGGGAGTAAATCGAATAACACTTGCATTAATTAAGCCTCTGCTGCTGGCTGAAAACGTTGTGCGAAGGCCTTGCCATCGCTGCGTGGGTCGGTGGCTGCTTCGGTGTGGTGATCCGGGTGTAATACCACCGCGCCGGCGTGGCCCATTAGTTCATTACAGGCGTCTACTACAACCATGTCATGCCCGCGGCCGATCAGGTCATCGCCGACATATTCCGCCACGTCGCGTTCAACTTTAAGGTTGTGAGATTGGTCACCCCAGGTACGTCCTAATAACCAACGACCAAGGGAAATTGCTTTGTCCAGCGGCTGATTGTGATAGGCATACCGGCTAAACAGCGCTGCCTGGGTTTGCGGTTGACCTTCACCGCCCATGGTGCCGTAACTGATTCGGCGGCCATCGTGTAATTCCGCAAACGCCGGGTTCAGCGTATGGAATGGCTTCATACCGGGTTGCAGATATTGCAGGTGGCCGGGATCAAGACTGAATGACGTGCCCCGGTTGTTCCATACAATGCCGGTTTGCGGGCTTACCACGCCACTGCCGAACTCCCAGTACAGGCTTTGAATGTAGCTCACCATACGGCCCTGGTTGTCACAGGCACCCATCCAGATGGTGTCACCGGTTTTCGCCTCATGAGGCCATGGCAAAGCACTCTCAAGTTCTATGTTTGCTGCCATCTCATCCAGCGCGTCATCGGTTAACAGGCTGTCAAAGTCAGCGGAAAGACGACTCGGATCGGTCACATACTGGTTGCGTTTGATAAACGCTTGCTTGGTGCATTCAATCAGTAAATGCACCATATCGGCGTCGGTTTTACCTTTGTGTACAACGCGGTCGTACAGGGCCAGAATAATCAGAGACGCAATCCCCTGAGTAGGGGCGGGGAGGTTATACAGTTTGCCCAGTTTCGTGGTAACAGACAGCGGCGACACTTGCAGAGCCTGATATTGCTGGAAATCGGCCAGACGGATGGGTGAACCTGCGTCTTCTAAATCTGCGGCCAACTGATGGGCGATATCACCCTGGTAAAAATCATTCAGACCTTTGTCGGCCAGGTGTTGCAAGGTTGCTGAGAGCTGTGTCAGCTTCACAATCTTGCCTTTTTTGAGTGCCTTGCCTTTGATCAGAAAAGGAGCAAAGTGTTCGTCGTGGGCCAGTTCGTCATAGGTTTTAAAGCTGGCGTCTGACATGCTTTGTGTCACTTCAATTCCCCAGCTTGCCTGACTAATAGCGGTTTCCAACAATTCTGATAGTGGCATAGCGGATTGCCATCCAGCACTGATATCGAGCGCTTTTTGCCAACCAGCTACGGCACCGGCCATAGTCAGTGCCGCTTGTCCGCCGCGAGAGGGAATCGCTGTTTTGCCTTCATAAAATGCAGGGGTTGCCAGCGCGGCAGCGGTGCCACAGGCATCGATTGCAATGGGCGCTTTACCGGGTTCGCTGATCAGCCAGAAGCCGTCACCGCCCAAACCATTCATATGCGGATATTCCACGGCGATAGAGGCTGCTGCGGCAACCATGGCCTCGATGGCTGTGCCACCGCGTTGTAGGATTTCGTTGCCCACCGTCGACGCTGCGTAGTGGGGGGCAGTAAATGCAGTATATTGTGTTGTTGTCATGCTTTACTTTTCCAGTAGGGTTTGTGCCAAAGCTATCAGCGCTAAGTCGCTGTTTACTGGCCCAATGAACGATAAACCGCAAGGTGCGCCATTCAGGGAGAACAACGGCAGGTGTAATTGCGGCAAACCGGCCAGGCCGGCAATGGCTGTTAAATTTAATAGTTGTTTTCGATATTCACCCAAGGCTACCGCTGGTGTACTGAGTAACGGTGCGCAACCGGGTGTTGTGGGTAATACAACAATAGCGTCTGAAGTAATGGTGTGTTCGGCCCACTGCTTCACGCGTTGTTGTACGCTTTTCGCTTCGTTTACGTCCTGCACTGTGATTTGAGCGCAAGCGTTGAACCGATCGGCAATGTCACTGGCGAAAACCGGAGCATGGCGGGTTATCCATTCGCCGTGTTGTTGCCAAATCTCGTTCCCCTGGAGCACGCGAAACGCTTCAGATAACGCGAGTGATTCAAGCTCTGCGTCTTCAGCAGCCTGCTGTTCAAGGGAGCACGTTTTAAGCCAGGCGTTAATTTGAGCACCGTGTTCAGCCCGTTGAATGGCAGCATTTAATGGACGCAGCGCAGGTGAATTAAGCGCAATCTGGGGTTTCGTTGCCAGCAAACTCTGCATTGACGTTGCCAGTGTGTTCAGATCCCTCGTCATGATGCCTACAGTATCAAATCCCGGTGCAAGCGCGACCAGACCGTCAGTGTCAACGAGTCCGTGTGTAGGGCGTAATCCGAACAAGCCGTTGTAGCTGGCAGGGACACGAATGGAGCCACCAGTATCTGTGCCTAAGCCAATATCCGCTAATCCGCCACTCACCGCCGTCGCTGAACCGCTGGACGAGCCGCCTGGCAAACGATCTGGTGTGACCGGATTGACGGGCGTGCCGTAATGGATATTCTGGCCATTCAGGCTGTAAGCCAGTTCATCGGTAATGGTTTTGCCAACCAGCGTTGCTCCGTCATTACATAACAAGCTAACGGCAGAAGCGGTTTCTTTGGCTATGTCGTGACTTGCCGCCCAATCCGGATTGCCGGCGGTAGTTTGTAGACCTGCAATATGAAACAGATCTTTAACGGCGAGGCGTTGACCAGACAGGGGTTGACCTGCCTTATCGTGGGTCGATGGCACGCTGGTTTCACTGTTGTGCTGAGTGTCAGGCACCCAAACAAATGGCGATTCTACGCTATGGTGTTTCATGAGCTGAAATGTTGCAGGGGGATAGCTCTATGAAACAATCGTTTCAAGATTAAGTCAAGTGAAACGTTTGTTAAATTTATGTGATTTCGTTAACAAGTGGGTTATTCGGGATCCAGTTCACCCATTTGAGCATAGAGTGACGTAATGGTGGAGACACGACGATCACCTTCATCGCCCAATAAGGTGTAAGCCTGATTGCAAATAACCGATACCAGACTCATTGGGGCAGCATAACTGTCAAAGGCAAACTGGTTACCCAACTGACACAACAATAAGTGTTTTACCCTGTCCTGATATACCTGACCGGTGGGGTCCGTGAATAATAGCGTTCGCTCCGGGGGCAGGGCTTCCATCATGCGGGCAAAAATACGTGGACGTCGGCGAAAGCCAAATACCAGTATGATTTCATCGGCTGACAGGTCCATGATGTCTTCACTCAAGCTTTGACCCGGCTGAGGCAGCAAACGCACGTTCGGGCGAATCTGTTTGAGCTGCTGGCGACAGTGCAGGGCTACCGGATAACTGTTGCGATAGCCAATCAGCGTGATCCTGGGGGCGTTAGCCAGTAACTCGGCAACCTGATTGATTTGTTCCGCTGGAATAGCTTCAAGGGTGCGTTGTAAATTGCCCAGCTCAGCGGCAACGTAATCGTGCTGATCAAGGATTTGTTTCACCGGGATACCCGCGTCTCGCTGCAGTACTACGTCCTGTTTGGCATCCTGATGCGAGGCATAGCCAAGCTGTCTGAACAAGCGGCTCACCGTGGCCTTTGACGTATTGGTTTTAGCGGCAATTTCTGACGTGGAGTCGCTAATAATGGTCAGCGGAAACTGTTGCAGGTAATTTGCAATGGTTCGGGCAGAGGGAGACAGTTCTGCGTATTTATCTTTGATCCTGGCTAGCACACCGTTGTTTTCAGACACTTATAAGCCAATAAACGTAAAGAAGACACGTAGTTAGTGTAGCGGACGGAGAGGGGAATGTGTCAAGACATTTAGGCGCATCATTGTGATGCGCCTAATACAGGTGTTGCGATTATGCGTGAGATAGCGCCTGCTTATTCAGACGCTTGTCTTCCTTTGAGCCTGATTCCTCCAACAATGTCGTCGCCGCTTCAAGCGCCTCCGTTAATGATGGATAGGTATCAACTTCAGGCCATGAGGCATTAATTTTGTGTAATACCGTGAGGATTTCTTCGCTGGCACCGCTAACATACAGTTTTCGGCCAGATGCTTTCGCATCGGACGTCACGGTTTCAACAGCCATCGCCGCTGAAACGTCCATAGTAGGCACGCGCGAGAAGTCCAGTATGAGTACCTGTGAGCCTGGCTTCACGTGCTCACGCACATGGTGACCCAGGTCAGCTGCTGCACCAAAGCTCAACGGACCGCCAAAACTGAAAATGCTCACTTTGCCTTTCGCTTTTTCAAGTAAGGCATTTTCTTTCGGATCGTTAAGGGTGTCAGGGATCTTGCGCAGTTCATCGATTTGCAGCTGTGCAATTTGACGAACGTAGGCCAGCGCTGCAAGTACAACACCCACACCTACCGCCGTGATCAGGTCAACAAATACGGTCAGGCCCAATACCAGCAGCATCAGAGCAAAGTCCCAGCGTGGACCCGTGTGAGCACGTTTGATGTAGCTCCAGTCAACAATGTCCAGACCTACTTTTACCAGAATACCAGCCAGTACAGCGTGAGGGATCACACTTGCCAGCGGGCTTAATCCCAATACGATAGCTAACAGAACCAGCGCGTGGATCATTCCTGAAAGACGCTCTTTACCGCCGCTACGGATGTTTACAACCGTACGCATGGTTGCACCTGCGCCTGCAATACCGCCAATCAGACCCGATACCGTGTTACCGATACCCTGACCAATCAGCTCCTGGCTGCTGTCGTGACGTGTACGTGTCATGTTATCGGCAACCAGAGATGTTAACAGGCTGTCGATGGCGCCCAGCACGGCCAGAATAAATGCAGCTTCAAGTACAAGCAGCAGTTTTTCCTGGTTGTACACAGGTAAATGAAGGCTTGGCAGACCCGTAGGAATGTTACCCAGAACCGGCACTTCGAAGGCAAACAGGCTTACCAGCGTACCAATGATCAGCGCAGCCAGAGCACCTGGGATATATTTACCCAGGCTGGCAGGCCATTTGTAAGCAATAACCAGTGTACCTACACCTAAAATCAGGGTAGAGAAATTAATGTCGGCCAGTGCTGTAGGTAAATAACCCAGCGCACCCAAAGTGCCGCCCGGCGGCTCGTGGCCCAGCAGACGCCCGATTTGCAGTATAATAATGATGGCACCGATGCCGGTCATGAATCCGGAAATAACCGGGTAGGGCACCAGGCGGATGTAATTACCCACACCCAAAAAGCCAAACACTATCTGGAAAATACCAGCCAGCATGACGGCCGTAAAAATAAGTTCGACGTCGCCGGACAAGCTGGCAAACAAGCCGGCCAGAACAACGACCATTGGGCCAGTAGGCCCGGAGATTTGTGACGGTGTGCCACCAAACAGGGCAGCGAAGAAGCCCACGGCAATGGCACCGTACAAACCCGCCATCGGGCCAACGCCCGAGGCTACGCCGAGGGCAAGGGCCAACGGCAAGGCAACAATACCAGCGGTTAAACCGCCGGTAAGGTCGCCTCTAACATTGGTTAGTAAATTTTTCATAATTGTTCCCTACTGATTTCGTTATTCGCTGGTCGCCAGCATTTCTTCTGCGTAGGTTTCACTCATTGGCGCAAACTTACCTGACTCTTCGTCGTAGCAAGTAACGGCCGCGGTTTCGATGTTGTAGAACCAGCCGTGTAGTTTTACATGGCCAGTAGCAATTTTTGCCGCAACTGCAGGATGAGTGCGCAGATGCTGCATTTGCTGGACTACGTTTTCTTCGGTAACCAGTTGTAAGTGTTCCTGGGCGTTTAATTCACTGCAACCGCAACGCTCTTTAACCACTTCGGTTGCTACGCGGCAGTGACCAAGCCATTCTTTAACATGAGGCAGGGCAGACAGGGCTTCTGTGTTGATAGCGCCTTTCATTGCACCACAGTCAGAGTGACCACATACAACGATGTGGCTTACACCTAATGCCGCAACAGCAAACTCGATAGAAGCCGTCATGCCGCCTGTTTGGTTACTGTGAGGCGGTACAACGTTACCGGCATTACGGCAAATAAACAGATCACCCGGCTCGGTTTGTGTAACCAGGTTTGGGTCGATGCGAGAATCCGCGCAAGTAATGAATAAGACTTCCGGATTTTGGCCGTTAGCTAATTTTTGGAAAGCGGCTTTTTTATTGGGGAAAACTTCTTTCTGAAATTTAGCGACACCAGAAATTACGTGTTCCATTTTGTCACTCCTAAATAATTTTATTCACATTTTTAAAACAACATCTTAGTTTTACCTGATAGGCTAATAGAAAAATACCTTACTTCGTGATAGTCTAATTCTATAAGTGGATTTATTTTTATACATGTTTGGTTAGATATGGCATCCAGTTCAAAAGGCGCAACCAATACACAACTTCGTTATTTTGTGGCATTGGCGCGAAATCTCAGTTATCGGCGTACCGCTCAGGTGTTAGGCATTAGCCAGCCAACCCTGACGGCGCAAATCAATGCGTTAGAGAAGTCACTGGGGATCGCGTTGTTTGAACGATCGCGAAGTGGCACCTTGTTATCGCCGGAAGGGCGTGTGTTGCTGCCCTTCGCTGAAGAAACGCTGCAGGCCTCTGTGCGTTTTGAGGAGAAAGCCAAAGATCTGGCCGGTGGCGCGCAAACCACTTATCGCCTGGGCATTCCTCCCACACTGGGACCGTATTTGCTGCCTTATATTCTGCCGGAGCTGCACCAACGCTACGCGAAGTTAAAGTTTTACGTGCGTGAAGCGGCACCCTCGCAGCTTATACAAGGTTTGTTTAATGGTGACTACGACTTAATTATATCACCGTCCTCTCAGGAGTCATCGCAACTCATCGTTTCTAAGCTGTTTGTTGAGCCCTTAAAGTTCGTTATGCCCAGTGACCATCCATTGGCGGGCACAAAGTTTGTGGATGCTGAGCAAATACGTGGAGAAACCGTGCTGGCATTGGAAGATACCCACCATTTTCATCACCAGGTACAAGACATCTGCGGTGAAATCGGGGCGCAGCTGGCACGCGACTACGAGGGTACCAGTCTGGATACCTTGCGTCAGATGGTGGTGATGGGCATGGGCGTATCGTTTCTACCCGGGCTTTATGTGCATTCAGAATTGCACAGACCTGATGAACTGCACGTGTGCGAGTTGAAAGATAAACCCATTGAACGGCAGCATAATTTGATATGGCGGAATACGGCCCCCGGACGCATATTTTTTCGAGAATTGGGCAATCATATTCGCCAGATTATTACGCAGACCCTCGGCCACGCGGTACAGGTATCTGAAGACTGAGGTGCCGGTAAACCGTCAGTCATATATCCAGTGGGTCACGCACTGCGAAGTTAAAAACGATTTTGCCTGGGCGCCCTGTAACATTGACAGGGTAGCTATCAGGCCGGCTTGCGTGCAGTTGTCAGCGGCAACGGTAACAGAGCGCGGCGGGTTCTCTACCGGAAAGCCCGTAAACGGATTCAGAATATGGCTGTAGCGTTTGCCGTTTTTAAGTAGGAAACGGCGAGCATCACCGCTGGTTGCCAATCCTCCCTGATAGATTTTGACTATGGTAGATGTATCACTGGCTAATACTGGATTTTCGATGCCAATCAACCAAGGCTTGTCCAGTCTACGACGTTCGGTGACCTGAATGTCTCCTCCAAAGTTAACCACAGTCGAAATACCCGGGTACCTGGCTTTAATGCTGCCTGCAACCGTGTCTACAGCGTATTCTTTGCCAATACCGCCCAAATCGATTTCCATGCCTGGCGGCAGGGTGAAGTGGTTTTCCGTTAGTTGTGTTCGTTGCCACCCTATGTTCGCCAGTAACGGCGTGACCGTGCTCTCCTCTGGCACGTTATCGCTGCCATCAAATCGCCAGGCCTTACGCAGCACGCCGGCGGTCACGTCAAACAGGCCGTTGCTCAATGAAAAACAGGTATCAGCGAAGTTAAGCAGCCGGTAAGTTTCTTCATCTATTTCAACTGTAGCGCCATTAGCACAGTTGATGTGTGAAACCACACTGTCCGGGCGATAACGGCTGAATTTGTGTTCAATGCGTGTTGCTTCCCGGGCTGCAAGCGCTGTGATTGAGCGGGCGATATGTGTTTCTTGGGTCTCTATGAGCAGCTCGCAGGGGCTGGCCATAGCGTCAAACTCTCCCAGGAAAAAGCCCTCCTTGGGAGAGATTTTGACCGGCGGTAATGCCGCCGGCTGCAGGTGTTCAGCCATTATTATTGTCACTAAAAATGATAGTTAAACTGCAGTATAACGGCTTTTACGCTGGGGTAGAGGTCCAAATCAGCGAGGACACCAGGTTGGTCGAATCCGGCATTTTTCGGGTCCTGCTGGTAATACTCAGCCCGAACAGCCCATTCATGTCCGTTGTCGAGCTTGCGACCGTACTTCAGACCCACTGTATATGCAGTCATTTCGCCAACTCGGTAATCTGCACTGGCGTACATTGGCAACGGAGCCGACTGATTCACAAACGGTTGATAAAAGTCCGCAGCCGATTGTTGGTAATAGCGAAAGTGGGGCTGAATGTAGCTGCGATCTGATAAATTGAAGCGCAGTCTCGAGTCGATGGTATGGGAGTTTATGTCCCAGTCATCCGTTGCAAAACGGTACGACACGTCAGCCACGCCACTATCCAGTGCGTATTTGGTCTGCCAGAAAAATGAATGCCTGGTGCGCGTATCGGGACGGTTCTCATAGATTATGTCCTGTGTTACCCCATTAGCATCGATGACGCTCAGCACTTTGTAGGGGTCTGTTGTATAACCGTCAACAACACTCAGACCGTAGTTGAATTGCATTAGCATGCGCCGGTTAATCACCTGGGTGACACCAAACAGCATATCCATTGTTGTTTTGTTGTCACTGCCATTTTTGCTGTACTGGCCCGTATCCTCGTCAGATTCTGAATTGTCACTGGGGATAAGCATGCTAGACAATGGCGTGGGTTTGCCACCAACGGGGTCAATGCTGTCGAACTGATAAGACAAACCGGCCGATAGCGTGGTATTGCGCTGGAATAAGTCTTTTTCCAATAAGCCATTCACGCCCAGTGACATGTAATCGTACTCGCGAGAAACATTGATACCGGCGGTACCGCGCCAGGTTTCAGCAAAAGGCTGCATCCATGACGAAGCGACCTGAACGCGGGTATCCCTGAAAGTATCATCCAAAGGGGTTTCGCCCGCTGCTACCTGATACGAGTCCTTACCGGATGGCCGCGAGAAGGTCTGGACTGTCGGTTGGGGGACTGCGCCGTTAGCAGACGCGCCGGTCAGGGTGTCGAGTACCAGTTTTACGTTGAAGATACTGTCATCATTATTCGTTTTCGTTGCGCTGATCACGCCTTCTGCCAGGCTCACGCGGTCCGTTTCACCGTAATATAAAATCGCAGTGTCGAACTTCCAGTCTTTTAACACGGAGGAATCGGTGTCTGCGTGTGCCGGAGATTGTCCAAGCAGCGCACATGTTGCGCCCGCCAGTGCAGTAGCAATTGAGCCTTTATGATTTAGTTGCATCCGCAGCCACCTCCCGCAAAGGAACGACCACCGCTGGTTGCTTCCTTACTGAAATAAATATGGTCATCTAACCCAAGGTCGATGCCTTCGGCTCCCAGCGCCATTTCGTCTTTGGCCAACAGGTCCCGCTCCCAGGGCTGCACGCCCAATGAGGCACAACCACCGAGTTGGCTAAGTGCAATTAACACCGAAACATATAATGTTTTACGCTTCATTGTGATGACTCCATTTCTTCTAAAAGGGTAACGATTTCCTGCTCATACTGATCTTGTTTCTGTATGTGGAAACCCTGATGGGCCAGTCGTAACTGGCCTGTGTGATCAATGAGATAGCTGGTGGGCATACCCGGCACTTTGTAAAGTGCAGGGGCGGTCCCTTCGGGATCAAACGCCACGGGAAAAGTGGCTGGCAACATTGAAAGAAATTGGTCTGCAAGTTTACGGTCGGTATCAACATTAATGGCCACAACGGTAAAGCCACGGCCAGCGTATTTTTGCTGCATGGCATTCATCCACGGGAAAGAGCGCTGACAGGGCTTACACCAGCTGGCCCAAAAGTCCAGATAGACGACCTGCCCCTGATAGTCAGACAGTTTATGTTGCCCAGTTGCGGTGGTGAGCAGAAGATCAGGCGCTGGTTGTTTGGCCATGACACCATGGGTCAGGAGTGTTGCGACAATAAGCACAGGTAAACACAGCTTTCGGGTAATGCGGGGGAAATGACGCATTAAGTAGTTCCTCGAATTTAACACTGTGTTGCAGTGTAAAGGGCGAAACTTAAGGAAAACTTAGCTTGAGGTGATTTGTGTTTTCATCGCAACGGGCATCTGGTATAACTCGATAAGTGGTTAATAATGATAAGGATGTCAGACGTGACTGACACAGTTTTGCCCCCGGTGACGGAGCCTGAAAGCCTACCTGCGCTCAAACCCGGTCGCCATATTGCGCTGGAATTTCTACTGCATTTTTGCACCTTTGGGATTTACACCTGCTTTTGGTGCGTTACCGCCACCCGTGACTTAAAACGGGCCTTCAACAAAGAATTTACCCCGTTGGCCTGGTTCTTGGTGCCTTTGGTATTTTTAGCCCAGGTTTTTATGTTGCCCCGTTTACTGAGCGCCATTGAAGAGGCGGAGCAAGCGCAAAACCTGAAGGGGTGGAGTGACTGGACAAACCGTTTGTGGCTAATTCTAACTTGTGGCATTGGTTTGTTTTTTGCCATCACCAGCAAAATCGATATTTCAGTTGGTTGGGTTTTGTTCGGATTATTGCTTTGGGCAGGGTGTTTTGCGTTGCTGAATAAGCGCATGGATAGCCTGCGAGACGCAGTGGCTAATCCTCGGCGCAGATACTTCGGTGGCTATGCCTGGTGGCACTGGCCGTTTGTTGTATTGGGTGTGCCTTTTATGGTATTTCTAAGTTACAACATGGTATTAACCCCGTTTCTTGCAAAGGTGGCGCCCTTAGCTACCAATACGGTGATCACAGATGAACAACAGACCATTCAGCTGTCAGTTGTAGAATCAGGCTGGCATAAAGTCGAAATTGGCACATTTTCAGATGGTAGCGGGTTATTTGAAATTGCTGGCCCGCTGGATTTTCAGTATTTCGTTGCATTTGATCACGACCCGGATTACTCCCTCACTGACCTTGCCCAGTGGCGCATCGGTCAAAATTATGAGGATTTCAATGTTAAGTCATGTTCAGAGAACAGGACGCTAACGGCCGGCACGCTTCAGGTTGAGTCATTTGTCACCTGTAAAGGCACAAGCATGGGCGATCCTACCATTGCCACCCACCACTTCATTCGTGTCGATGACCATATTTATGAGCTCTATGGCTACCTGAGTACCACTAAACTGACCTATAAAGAACAAGAAGCGGGTTTCCTCCGCCAGGCGCAGGGACTTAAACGCTATGAACAGTAAATCCATTCAACAGATACTCCTAGGCTGTGGTGCGTTGCTCTGGACGCAGTTTGCGTCGGCAGTCCCTGTGTCAGACGCTGAAAACAACAGCGCAACCACGTTAACCTCAATGGCACAGGGCTGGATGGCAAGCGCCGATGAGTTTGACACCGAATCCTTAACCAAAGTCTATACCGATGTAAATCACACAATCTACGCCAATAAAATCGTTACCAAGGTAACGAAAGCCTGGTATTACCCGACCAAAGCGCAGGTGCAGGAGTCGGGGTATGAAACCCTGAATTACAATCAACTGTCAGAAACGGTGACTGATTTTCAGGCCTTTTCGGTAACGGCAGAAGGCCGCATAACCTGGGTAACTGCTGAAAATATTAAAGAAATTGAAGACGATAGATACAATATTTTCACGGATGGTAAACGCAAGGTGATCAGTTTTCCTGGCTTGCAGGAAAAGGGCATGACCGTACTTTCCTATACCGTTACGCATGATCGCACAAAAGGCATTGAAGACTGGTCGAGAACGCATTTCCCGCAACAGTTTTCGCCTGTCAGAGAATACCGCTTAACCGTAAGTGCTAAAGACGGCGCGTATTTTGATTATAACGTTTTCAATGACGTACTCACGTGTGATCGCGACGAACAAACCTTAGTGTGTTCAGGTACCGAACTGGCCGCACTGAAATCAAGCGAAAACGTGAACTGGCTTGATCAAATAGGGCAAGTGTTTGTTACCACAACACCAGATTGGAATGGACTGATTACCCGGGTAAATAAAGGCTTTGAACAGGCGCTGGCGAGTCAGTCCAGCGTGGCAGATACACTGGATATGCTGCTGACTGCAGATATGTCTGTGAAACAGAAAATATCGGCAATCCATGAGTTTACTGCCAGGGACATCCGCTATGTCTCTATGTCGGACAACGGGCATGCTATTGTGCCGCATGCGGTAGATGACACTATTTACAACCGCTATGGCGACTGCAAGGATAAAACCGTTGTATTGGTTGCATTGTTAAATGAGATTGGCGTACCCGCTTACCCGGTACTGGTGTCTACAGACCGGGAATCTCTTGCTCCGGTTGCTTTACCGGGAATGAGTTATTTTGACCACGCCGTGGCCTGCTTTGAATTAATTGGCAATGATTATTGTCTGGATGCCACCGATGCTTACAGTGATTGGCGTTATGTTTCAGACTGGATCCAGGGACATGTTTCGCTACCTCTCAAGCAAGCGGCCGCACCGGCGCCAACGTTGTTACCGCAATCGACGCACCGCTGGTTGGTTAATCAGATTACCGATATTCATTACACGCCTGGCGGGGGACAAACTGAACAGCAGACGGTTACGTTTTCCAATGAGTATGCCAGCTCGATGCGGAGCAACCTTGCCAGTAAAAACACTGAAGAGCAGAACAAGTGGCTGACGTCGGTGTACGAAGATGTGGTTGCAACGGGTGTGTCGCCCACGTTTGAGGTAGAGGGAATCGATGCCATTGGCAATCCACTCATCGTGAAAAGCAATACGGAATATGAGCCCTATTTTGATGTTGCAGAAGAGTTTGTACTTACGGAATATGATGCTTGGGTGCGCTACGAACTGGGATTGATGAAGTTGTCTGAAGCGCCTTTTGGCTATGGGTTCCCGGGGTTAAATATCGACTCGACCTACAATCTGTTTTTGCCACCAGGCTGGAAAGTACGCAGCCAGCCGGCCGCGTTAAAGTTAACAACGCGTTTTGGTGAATTAACCCGCAAAGTCAGGTTGGTCAAACCTAATCATATTGAAGTCACCACTACGCTGGACATGCCGCAAACGCGTTTGCCCAAAGACGACGTAGATGAGTTTAATGATGTTATTGATGTATTCGTTGAGGAATCATCCATCTACTTTAATGGGGTTGTTGAATAATGAAGGGCCGTTAGCGCGGTACTGTTACCGCGCTAAAACTCATATTCCAGAGAGAAGCGCAGCGAATGGTCTTTACTCACACTGTCAATGGCGGCGATAAAACCCAGCTCCCATTTTAACTGGCGACGACTGTCAAATCGCTTGATCCCCATAAACGCAGGGCCGATGCCAACAAAATCGTCCCCGGTGTACAACTCAACTGCAGGCTGCAACAGGGGCATCCATCGATACCGGTATTTTACCCGCAACTGCGTTTTTAATTCCTGATCAGGTACGTCTCCCCACTCATATACCAGCAGCGTATTCACGGTCAGGCTGGTTTGCCCAATCTCTTTTTCCATTACCAGGCCGGTAGTTACCTCCCAACGCTTTTCATTGTGGTATTTTTCCACTTCCAGCAAGGTGCCAAAGTCAGCCCAGTACTTGCCTTGCTCAGTCATCATCCAGCGCAGCTCAAACTCATAGCCTTCCAGGCCAAAATCATTGTGTTGTTCATCGCGGGAACCCACCGCATAAAATTTAGCAATCACGGTTTCACTTAACGCATGACCAAATGCAATGCGCTGCAATAACTCGTTTCCATCTTCGTTCTGGCGCGACATAAACCGCCATTCTAACTCGCGCTCGAATGGCAAAATATAAGGGTGGTAGACACGGTCAACCACGCCGTCAGAGGGCTCTGCGACGGAGGGCTGCATGTTGAACAGCAGCGCTACATAAAGAAAAAGGGAAAGTCGTAATCTCATGAAGACGCTCCTTCGGGTGATGAGCGAAATAAAAAATGATGTCGAAGTACCATGCACTGACCCAGCCCAACCAGCGCCAGCCAGGTCAACAGGTAAGGTAGGTCTGGTTGGGACTCATAAGCCAACAGCGCCTTTAATAAATGGCCGTATTCGCTGGCGTCACTGATGATGACACTGCTGTCCCAGAGCGCAACCGATTCGTCGATGACACCTGTTTGTTGGAGCAAAGGTACCGCACCGCTTGCTTGTGCCGCCATAAAGAGTACCCACAGGCTCTTCATCGCCAGAGTTGTGCGATATGGCGACAACAGCACAACCAGCAGCATTGCCAGACTCAGGCTAATACCACTGCCCAGCACAGAACCTACTAAAATCCCCGGTAACCGTTCACTGTGACTGCCAAAGGCAAACAGATACAACATAAAGTCGGCCAGGTGCAGGCTGATAACGGGGACGGCGGCAATGATCGCTGAACTGCGATATGCTCTGAAATCGAGGCTCAATAGGGCAAACAGGTAGGCTATTAAGAGCAGGGCTACGGTTAACCATTCATAACCTGCGCCATCGAAGGTATCGCTTACACTGTTTCGCAACAGCACCAGAAGCGCAGTGGTGATGGCCGTGCTCAATAGCAATACAACGAGCGTTTTCCGTTGCAGGCGAAATGCCAGTAATAAAAAGCTCATGAGTAAGGCAATCGGCAAGGCATCACGCAGCATCAGGATTACGGTATTAATGAGCATCCGGCACCTCCTCGCCTGGTGGCAGTACAATAACTTCACCCTGAGCGGTAGTAGGGTGATACTGGCCAAAAAACGGATAGCGCCCGGGGGGCAGGGGACCGATGAACAAGTTGGCTTTTGCCTGCCCAAACACCACTTTTTCCCGGTTCAGCGCAAAGCTGTCGAATTCTTCCGGGTCATCATCTTCGTTAACAATGATTAGCTTCACCTTTTTGTTGGCGGGCACATAGACTTTGGCTGGATGAAACAAATGGTCTTTAAGTCGAACAATGACTTCGGGTCTGGCTGCCAAAGCATCCTGGCTCAGCACAATCAGGCAAACTGATAACATCAATCTCAGCATAATGTGTCCAGAGATTGTGCTTTGCTGTGCTCATTAGCATTTGTTGCATCGCTGGTGTGAATAGGCAGGGTCAGGGTGACCAGTAAGCCGCCCAGATGGGATTTGCCCAATGCTAACTGACCGTGATGTAACATCACAACCTGATTGACGATAGCCAGGCCGATACCGCTGCCTGACTGACGTTGCGTCTGCGCGTTCGCCACCCGAAAGAAGGGCGTAAGCACTTTCAGATGATCCTGTTCGGGAATTCCCGGTCCCGAGTCTGCGATCTGAACGGTAATGTCGGTGCCGGTCATCTTCGCAGACACTTCGATTTCGCCACCCTCTGGTGTGTATTTACTGGCATTACCTATCAGGTTGGACAGCATGGTTTGAAGTGCAAAGGGACTGGCTTGCAAAGTACATGGCTCGCTAACCAGTGAAATAGCCTGCTGTTTTGCGTCAATGGCTTCATAAAGATCACTGATAACCTCCTGCAACAGAGACTCTATTTCAACGACGTCTAATTCAGCGTGTGCGGTTTCAGGATTGGTCTGGCTCAACAGTAACAACTGATTGACCACGCGAATCATCCTGTCAGCATCGCGCTGGCACCGGGCAATTTCTTCCTTATTCGGCGCGTCTGAAGCGTGCAGGTTGTGTAGATTAATTTTCAATACGCTTAAAGGCGTGCGCAATTCATGCGCCGCGTTAGCAGAAAATAACTGCTCACGCTCAAAGGCCTTATTGAGTCTGATAAACAACGAGTTCAGGGTGTCTATGACGGTTGTTAATTCACTTGGCGTGTTAGGTAGCGCAATAGGCTGCAGGTTATTTCTGGCCTTGTTTTCGAGTTGAATCGATAACGCACTAAGCGGCCGGACGCCGCGATTAACCACCCAGTAAATAAGTACCGCAAGTATCGGAATACTGCCAATGAGTGGTGTCATGGCCGCCAGGATCAGATTTTCAGTCAGGGTGTCTCTGCTGCCCAACGGGTGAGCAACAATAACCACGGTGTTGTTGAGAGGCGCTGTATCGGCTAGCACACGCCAACGATTCCCCAAGAAGTTCTCAGCGCTAAACCCTTTTTTAATTGACGTGATGCGCTTGTCCGGGGCATTGGCTGAACGCATGAGCAAGCGGTCTTGCTGCCATAATTGCCAGGCGACATCCGGAGGGCTTTCTATTTCCATTGTGTTAGAGATGTGATCGACGGGCAAAGAAATTAACGTGCTTGCGATGGCCCTGAGTTCGCCGTCAAACAGTCTGGTCGCGTCTTCCATACTGGCGCGATAGCCCGTAATGGCCGCACTGAACGTAACCAGCACTATCAGCGCGATTAAGAGCCAGGTGACCTGGCGACGAATGGAGTTCATAACGGCGCTTATGGCCCTTTCGGGGTAGTATAACCCACACCACGGATGGTTTTTATGAACTGCTCCGGCAGTTTCTTTCGCAGATTACTGATATGCACTTCGACCGTGTTTGACGCTACTTCATCACCCCATTCATAGAGCTTGTTCTCAAACTGTTGTTTCGACAGCACCCGACCGGCATTTTCCATGAGGATCCGCAGCACCATAAATTCTCTGCGCGGCAAAGCAACCGGCGCGTCGTTTACGGTCACTGAGTGCTCGGCAAGGTCCAGTTCAACGCCGTGGAGCTGAATTCGGCTGGAGGCGACATTGCCGAGCCGGCGCTCCAGTACCCTGAGTCGGGCAAAGAGTTCGGCTATCTCAAAGGGTTTAGGCAGGTAATCATCTGCGCCACCGTCAAGCCCTGAGATTTTGTCATCCATACTGTCGCGGGCGGTTAAAATGAGCACAGGCAGCGAAGCTGATTGTTGGCGAAGTGTTTTCAGTACCTGTAGCCCATCCATGTCGGGCAAACCAAGGTCGAGCACGACGATGTCGGTATCGCCTTGTTTTATTGCAGCCAAAGCGGTTTTGCCCGTATGAACGGTATTTACCGCGTAATTTTGCCTGCGCAAGGAATTTCCTAATGCGTGGGCAAGGGCAAGATCATCTTCGACTAACAGTATATTCATGTGATGCCGTGTAGCATGTGGTAAAAATTGAAATGCAAATTTTCGCACGGTTTCCTTAAGAATATCTTAAGACAGCGATTTACAACAATAACGCGCTGATTTTTATTTAGAAATAATCGGAGAAGTCATTAGTCTGCCACTGCGTAGGCGCTAGCATCAGTATTTTCTAATTTGAATGGCTGTGTTTTAACTTGCTGAATTTATTGTTTTTTTACCGGTTCCCTGTGCTGCTTGAAAGTAAACAGTGACTGACATGTCATACCTAAGCCGAATAGCGAGTGTGGTATTTGTAGTGTAAAATTCATACAAGTGTCATCGTTTATTCATCTTTTCGTGGAATTGCATTGATCGTGTCGTCGGGTAAGTTGTGGGCAGAGCTGGTTGCTTTGTTTATTTTTGTTCCTTTGTTGTTTCTTGCGGGTATTCAGTATGCAGGCCCTTACCTTATGGTTGCGCTGGTTGTGGTTGGCGCGATCTGCCTCTGGTTGTTGCTGGCCGATAGTTCATTCAAACGCTTTCGGTTGTGGAACTGGCAGCACGGTAAACCCCATTTACTTGCGTCGTTCAAGCTGTTTATTCCCTGGGCATGTTTAACTGCAGTCGTAGTGTATTGGTGGTTGCCGGATGCGTTTTTGCAGTGGCCTGCTGAGCAAACGTCGCTGTGGCTGATGACGCTGGTGTTATACCCGCTGCTGTCGGTAGTGCCTCAGGAAATTATCTATCGCACCTTTTTCTTTCACCGCTATAAGCAAATTTTGCCCTCGCGATATGTACGTCTTGGGGCCAGCACGCTGTTGTTTGGTTTTGCCCATGCAATCTACGGCAACTGGATTGCGGTAGCCGTGTCTGCCGTTGGCGGTGCGGTATTTGGTTTTCGTTACATGCAAAGCCGCTCTACCGCGGTGGTGGTGGTAGAGCACTCGTTGTGGGGCTGCTTTTTGTTCACCATCGGATTTGGCTCATTTTTGTCTATTCAGCACACGTTGTAGCTATAACAGCGTTTGGCACCTATGTTCCGGGTGACATATTGCAGCGCGCCAGAAACGTCTGCCAAACAGTGACATGATTTTTCATCGCCAACTGATACTCAGCAAACTGTTGTGATTGTTCCGCAAGGAACATTTTAAATGCGGGTGGTAATACGGGTGACTGCTGCCAGCTGAGTGATATGGGCTCGAATGCGTAGTGAAACGCGTTGATTCGGCTACCTATAGGCTGAATTTTTTCAATAAAAGACAAGTAAAACACATTGCGAAGAATGGTGGCTGTGTCGTCCGGACGGCCCTGTCCACATGTGAGTGCTGGTAATAAAGTGTCGAGCTGTTGGGTAATGACAGGTAGTCCACTTGCCAGCTGTTGTGCCGCAAACCAGACACTGGCAGGCAAACGCAGCAGTGCCAATTGTTGCAGGTGAGTCTCCAGTCGCGCGTCTTGCAGCGCATTGCCATCACCATACTGATTCAATTGCTTCAGGCTGGCTACCTGGCCTGTAATATCCAGATCATCGCCATTAAGCAGGCCGGGCAGAGGGCGGCCAAAAGCCTGTTTAGTTTCGTCGCTCAATGTCAGCATGTTACTCCAGTGTAATGCATAGTCTGCTGACTTGACCTTGAGCCACTCTTGCATGGTGGTCAATTGCCCCTCACGGTTTTCCAGGTCCTCCCCCGACTGCTGATAAAACGCAATACACTGCTCAAGCGCCTCAATTAACTGATATTCATACCGCAATCGAACCGAATAAGCCTGTACTTTTCCCAGTGCTGTATTGCGTTCTGCGACCAGGCTGCCAAGTTCACAGGTTTGGATGTTGTATAAATCGGTCAGGTCAATTTCGATGCCTTCGGGCTGCAGAAGCAGGTCGTTGCGAGCGGGGTAAGAAAGTGGTGCCCGTGATGGAAGCGCAGGCATAGTGGTATCGAGCGTGCGCGATAGTCTGGCGCGATAATCGTCGAGTTGCTCTGCAGTGTTCTGTGGTGAACACCCTGAAAGCCATAGCAATAAGCACAGACACAACACGCGTAAGACGCACGACAGGGGGAGAGTGGTTCGGGAGTAATGGGTTACAACTGTTGGCAAATCTGAAGTACGTCCTGTTGTGCGGTGGTTAAGTACTGACCGCCAAATAATACGGCATGATTCAGTATGTGGTAAAGCTGATAGAGTTTACGACGGGATGCGTAGTCTGGATCTAATGCCCACGTAGCCTGATAACCGTCGTAAAAGGCTTGTGGTAACCGGCCAAACAGTTCGGTCATGGCGATATCTGTCTCCCGGTCGCCAATGTAAACGGCGGGGTCGAATATAACGGGCTGTTGGTGAGAGAAGCCAATATTGCCGTGCCACAAATCGCCATGCACCAGCGAGGGCAGGGGCTGGTGGTGTTGCAGGTACTGATGAATGCGCGTAACGCACACGTCAATATTGCACCATTTATGGCCTTTAGCGGCGAGCTGCTCCAGCATCACACCTACACGAAATTCAGCGTAAAACTGCGCCCAACTGGAAACAAATTCATTCATTTGCCGGCTTTGACCGATGAAGTTGTTGCGGTGCCAGCCGAAGCGGTTTGTGGTGGGCGCCCGATGCAAGGTGGCAAGTTGTTCACCGCAAGCTTGCCACAGCGCACTGCTAGCGTGGTGCATTTTAAAGTATTGCAAAACAAGGTATTCATGCAACGCGCCGTTTTCTTCAATGACGCCATGACAAATCACGGCGGGTACTGTTATGCAGCCTGTGTTAGCCAATGCTGTTAACCCATCGGACTCGGCGTCGAGGGCCATGTCATTGGCGTGTTCCATGGTGCGGTATTTTACAAAGTACCGGCGTGCGTCATCGCGAATCATCACACTCTGGTGAGAGTCGCCACCGTGCAGCACTTGTCGATGTTGGCACACAAACAAATGACCGGTTACTTCAGATATGGTTTCACTGATAAATTGCCACATTTGCATGCGATGTCAGAGGACGTACCCTGAGTATGGAAGATATTGTTGCCTTTGCCAGTTTACCCGCCGTATTTTTTGGGATTTTACACGCATCTCGAACTGCAGATGATGGTAGGGATTCATCAGAAAAGCCCGACACAAAATGTTATTTCGCTTTTAGTCGTTGCATGAAAGAGTCTAGACGTTATAATCCGAGCACAAAGGGGAGTGTAGCCCCATTCATGCACCCATTCTCAGGGTGTTTTTTTATGACTAAAAACAAACACAAGTGGCACAGAGTAGGTGTCACCACTGTAAGGACGATTCATGCCTGTTATTACTCTTCCTGATGGAAGTCAGCGTACTTTCGACAACCCTGTTTCTGTATTAGATGTTGCCGCCGATATCGGCCCTGGTCTGGCAAAAGCGACCATTGCCGGTCGTGTAAACGGCGAGCGTGTTGACGCGTGCGACGTTATTGAGTCTGACGCTGCGTTAGAAATCATCACCGCAAAAGATGAGGATGGCCTCGAAATTATCCGTCACAGCTGTGCGCATTTAATTGGTCACGCGATCAAACAGCTATGGCCTGATGCGAAAATGGCGATTGGTCCGACTATCGACAATGGTTTCTATTACGATGTAGATATGGAGCATAGCCTGACCCAGGAAGACCTGCAGAAGCTTGAAAAGCGTATGCTGGAACTGGCAAAAACAAACTACGATGTGGTTAAGAAAAACGTAAGCTGGCAGGAAGCGCGAGATACGTTTGAAGCCCGCGGCGAAACCTACAAAATTGAGATCCTCGACGAGAATATTCCGAAGGACTCTTTCCCGGGGCTGTATCACCACGAAGAATATATCGATATGTGTCGTGGCCCTCACGTACCGAACATGAAGTTCTGTCAGCACTTTAAATTAATGAAAGTGGCAGGCGCTTACTGGCGTGGTAACAGTGACAATAAAATGTTGCAGCGTATCTACGGCACAGCGTGGGCAGATAAGAAGCAACTTAAAGCGTATTTGCAGCGCTTGGAAGAAGCGGAAAAGCGTGACCACCGTAAAATTGGTAAAACGCTGGATCTGTTCCACTGGCAAGAAGAAGCGCCAGGCATGGTGTTCTGGCACAACGATGGCTGGTCGGTTTACACCGAGCTGGAAAAATTTGTACGTAACATGCTGCGCAAGTACAACTATGACGAAGTAAAAGGCCCGTTGATGATGGACCGTGTGCTGTGGGAGAAATCCGGGCACTGGGACAAGTACGCAGAAAACATGTTCACCACCGAATCAGAA